>BNJU01005463.1_pt1:315000-813591 | contig 813591 bp, 865 predicted proteins | sample 8539281 | NCBI WGS metagenome assembly BNJU01 (sample SAMD00202456, study PRJDB9452) | human saliva metagenome | isolation source: human saliva | place: Japan
AGGCAATCGCTTTTGCTTTCTCTTCCTGCAGCTACTTAGATGTTTCAGTTCACTGCGTCTTCCTCTACATTACCTTAACAGTAATGAGTGACAGGCATTACCTGCCGGGTTCCCCCATTCGGACATCTCTGGATCATTGCTCACTTACAGCTCCCCAAAGCATTTCGTCGTTAGTCACGTCCTTCATCGGCTTCTAGTGCCAAGGCATCCACCGTGCGCCCTTATTAACTTAACCTTATTTTTGGTCTTTCGACCTAACTCATTAAATATTCACAGCGTTTCGGTTTATTTTTCTTGTTACTATCTATATGTAATTAATTACATATGGAATTTGATATAGATATTCAATTTTTCAATGGACAATACTTGAATCTTGCGATTCAATGGAGCCTAGCGGGATCGAACCGCTGACCTCCTGCGTGCAAAGCAGGCGCTCTCCCAGCTGAGCTAAGGCCCCACAAGACCTCTCAAAACTAAATAAGAAACTCAAGTACATTCCGTTTTTCCTTAGAAAGGAGGTGATCCAGCCGCACCTTCCGATACGGCTACCTTGTTACGACTTCACCCCAATCATCTATCCCACCTTAGGCGGCTGGCTCCAAAAGGTTACCTCACCGACTTCGGGTGTTACAAACTCTCGTGGTGTGACGGGCGGTGTGTACAAGGCCCGGGAACGTATTCACCGCGGCGTGCTGATCCGCGATTACTAGCGATTCCGACTTCATGTAGGCGAGTTGCAGCCTACAATCCGAACTGAGATTGGCTTTAAGAGATTAGCTTGCCGTCACCGACTCGCAACTCGTTGTACCAACCATTGTAGCACGTGTGTAGCCCAGGTCATAAGGGGCATGATGATTTGACGTCATCCCCACCTTCCTCCGGTTTATTACCGGCAGTCTCGCTAGAGTGCCCAACTGAATGATGGCAACTAACAATAGGGGTTGCGCTCGTTGCGGGACTTAACCCAACATCTCACGACACGAGCTGACGACAACCATGCACCACCTGTCACCGATGTACCGAAGTAACTTTCTATCTCTAGAAATAGCATCGGGATGTCAAGACCTGGTAAGGTTCTTCGCGTTGCTTCGAATTAAACCACATGCTCCACCGCTTGTGCGGGCCCCCGTCAATTCCTTTGAGTTTCAACCTTGCGGTCGTACTCCCCAGGCGGAGTGCTTAATGCGTTAGCTGCGGCACTGAATCCCGGAAAGGATCCAACACCTAGCACTCATCGTTTACGGCGTGGACTACCAGGGTATCTAATCCTGTTCGCTCCCCACGCTTTCGAGCCTCAGCGTCAGTTACAGACCAGAGAGCCGCTTTCGCCACCGGTGTTCCTCCATATATCTACGCATTTCACCGCTACACATGGAATTCCACTCTCCCCTTCTGCACTCAAGTTTGACAGTTTCCAAAGCGAACTATGGTTGAGCCACAGCCTTTAACTTCAGACTTATCAAACCGCCTGCGCTCGCTTTACGCCCAATAAATCCGGACAACGCTCGGGACCTACGTATTACCGCGGCTGCTGGCACGTAGTTAGCCGTCCCTTTCTGGTAAGCTACCGTCACAGTGTGAACTTTCCACTCTCACACTCGTTCTTGACTTACAACAGAGCTTTACGATCCGAAAACCTTCTTCACTCACGCGGCGTTGCTCGGTCAGGGTTGCCCCCATTGCCGAAGATTCCCTACTGCTGCCTCCCGTAGGAGTCTGGGCCGTGTCTCAGTCCCAGTGTGGCCGATCACCCTCTCAGGTCGGCTATGTATCGTCGCCTAGGTGAGCCGTTACCTCACCTACTAGCTAATACAACGCAGGTCCATCTTGTAGTGGAGCATTTGCCCCTTTCAAATAAATGACATGAGTCATCCATTGTTATGCGGTATTAGCTATCGTTTCCAATAGTTATCCCCCGCTACAAGGCAGGTTACCTACGCGTTACTCACCCGTTCGCAACTCATCCAAGAAGAGCAAGCTCCTCTCTTCAGCGTTCTACTTGCATGTATTAGGCACGCCGCCAGCGTTCGTCCTGAGCCAGGATCAAACTCTCATTAAAAAAACTTTAATAATTGTTCGAGCGTTAACTCATTACCGTCGTCTGACGATTTATTCTTGTAAATTGACAGGTTATAATTTCTTCTATAACCCTGCACTTGGTTTCTTATTCAGTTCTCAAAGGTCTTTGTCTCTCTTAAGACAACTTCTATATTCTAGCAAATCTAGAATGCCTTGTCAACACTTTTTTTGAAGTTTTTTTCACTTCTCGTGTCCGCTGTCTCTCGCGAAACAGCTTATTTATAATATCATCTCTGACCTGTCTTGTCAATAACTTTTTTAAAGTTTTTCAAACTTTTTGTTACTGGACAATTTCCTTAAGACTTTATTAGTCTATCAAGTTTGCGAACTAATGTCAATACTTATTTTCTATGCCAGAGTAAACGTAAAAAGAAGATCGCAAGTATCTCCTTTTTTACTTTTTTATAGAGCTGCGCGCATGCGTGCTTGTGAATTTTCGACATTTCGTATTGAACGTGGTAAGAAAGCACGGATATCATCTTCCTTATAACCCACTTGCAATCTCTTATCATCAATTAAGATTGGACTCTTCAAGATTCTTGGGTTTTCTTGAATCAAATCAATCACTTCACTGACACTGAGCTCGTCGATATCACAATTTAGAGCTTTAGCATAGCGATTTTTTGATGAAACAATACTCTCAACACCATTCTCTGTTTTTGATAGGATGTTTAAGATTTCTTCTTTTGTAAGTGGTTCTTTACCAAGGTTTTGTTCTTTATAAGGAAGTTGATGGTTGTTCAACCATGTTTTTGCTTTTTTACAACTTGTACAACTTGAGATTGTATAAATCTTAATCATGTTAATTCTCTCTTTCTGTCACATGATACTATTATCTTATCACTGTCCTTGATTTAAGAAATCGGTCTAGCGACCTATTTTGAATCTTGGTGACTTTTTTCAATTACCATAGACCGTTTTTTATTTAGCTTGAATTGTCAAATTAAGTGCATACTTTTCCCCATAGAATACTTCATAAGGTGTTTTTCCAGTTAAGACATTTTCGTGGCCTATTATTAAGTTTGTTCTCCCATAGCTGAATAGTCTGATCATCAACCAATGTTAGATCACTACCCTTTGGAAAATATTCTCTAAGTAATCCATTCGTGTTCTCATTGGTTCCTCGTTGCCATGGAGCATGAGGGTCAGGAAAATAGACTTCAATGTTCAATTGATCACTCAATTTCTGATGATACGTGAATTCTTTCCCTCTATCAGGAGTTACTGTATACTTCGTCAAGGGTTCTAACATTTTTACCATAGCTTCTATTACCAACTTGCTTTTCTTAACAGCTACCTTTTTGATTTTTAGAAAACGAGAATAACGGTCTGTTAGAGTAACTAAACAAGCTTTTTTCCAGTTTTACCTGCAACAGTATCGGCTTCCCAATCTCCTATTCTAGTTCGATTATTAGCTTCTTCTGGTCTTTCGTGAATTGTATGAGAAATGGATATTTTTCCCTCTATTTTCAACATGACCTTTAGTATGACGTGTTTTCCCACGATGACGAAGTTTACGAATGACACCACGAGCACCATGAGATAGTGAGTTATCATCAAAATGACCTCTGTAAATGGCTCTATAGATTGTTTGATAACTAATAACAGTTTTTCCATACTCTATTCGCAACCGACCTTCTATTTCTTCAGGAGACCATTGGTAATTGAGAAATAGATGTTTGACAGTATTGCTTAAATTGTGATCTATTTCAAGCATACGTTTTTCGTCCACAGTGTGATTTAGCCATATGGTAAGATTCCTGTGCATGACTTGGAGAATAGCTTCCTTCTTTTAGATGCCGCTTCCACTCACGACTAATACTAGATGGATGACGATGAAGTAACTTAGCAATTTGAGAAAAATTTAGGCCTTGCGTACGGTAAATGAGAATACTTTCACGCTCGTCTATGGTAAAAATGATGGTAGCTCATAAGATTTCCTTTCGTAACTAGTTCGTTCAATTCTATTTTACTAGAAAAATCTTATGAGTTTTTTTATTGTGCACTTATATTGTATATTCAAGAGATTAAAACAGAAAAAAAGAGCTCGTCGGCTCTTTTACACTTATTCTTCAATTTCAATGGTTGAATCTAGGTCTAAAACAAGTTCATCAGATGTTTCTTCAACTTGTGCTTCTTCAACAATATCCTCTTCATCTGGTTCAATCAAACCATAGTGTACACGTACTTTATGATCAATTTCTTCAAAAATTTCTGGATGATCTGCCAAATATTTTTTAGCATTTTCAGATCCTTGACCAATCTTCTCTCCATTGTATGAGAACCACGCTCCAGCTTTTTGAATAATGCCTAAGTCACTAGCGATTTTTACAAGGTCACCTGTTTGTGAAATCCCTTCACCATACATAATTTCAACAAAGGCTTCTTTAAATGGTGGAGCAACCTTGTTTTTAACAACCTTAATTTTTAGTTTTCCTTACCAACATTTTTGGTCTTTTTTTATCACCAGTCCCTTTGATTTGCGTATTTCCACGTACATCAAGACGTACTGATGCATAGAATTTTAGAGCACGTCCACCAGGGGTTGTTTCTGGATTACCAAACATAATACCAACTTTTTCACGCAATTGGTTAATGAAGATAGCAATTGTTTTTGTTTTGTTGATAGAAGCAGAAAGCTTACGCATGGCTTGACTCATCATACGCGCTTGAAGTCCGACATGGCTGTCACCAATATCTCCATCAATTTCTGCACGAGGTACCAAAGCTGCAACTGAGTCAACAACAACCAAATCAACTGCACCAGAGTCAATCAGCTTACCGGCAATTTCGAGACCTTGTTCACCTGAATCAGGTTGTGACAAAAGAAGCTCATCAATATTAACACCTAGGGCTGCCGCATAAGCAGGGTCAAGGGCATGCTCTGCATCGATAAAGGCAGCAATTCCGCCTTCTTTTTGTGTTTGAGCAACAGCATGGAGGGCTACAGTTGTCTTACCTGATGATTCTGGTCCGTAAATTTCAATAATACGACCTTTAGGATAACCACCTGCACCAAGAGCAATATCCAAAGCTAGCGAGCCTGAACTCATAACTTGAACTTTCTGCTCTGCACGCTCACCAAGACGCATCACTGCACCTTTACCAAAATCTTTTTCAATATTCTTCAAAGCATCATCAAGTGCTTTACGACGCTCATCTCCAAATTTCTTTGTAATTTCTTCTGTTTTCTTTGTTTTCTTAGCCACTTATTTTCCTCTTCTTTCTATAGTTAAAGACAAACTTAAATCAAGTTGTCTTCTTGTAATAAAGCTTGGCGAACTAGGTTAAAGGCATAGAGGGTACTAATATATCTAACATCAGAACGACTTCTTCCACCTATAACAACCTTGATTGACCTTACTTGATTCCTATCAGCAATACCAATAAATACCGTACCTGCTGGGTGTCCTTCTAATGAATCTGGTCCAGCTACACCGGTAAGTGCAATTCCATAATCGCTATCTGTTTTAGCTCGAGCACCTTCAGCCATTTTTTCTGCAGTAAAATGACTGACAACACCATGTTCTTCTAGTTGCGACAAGGGAATATCCAACATTTTAGCTTTTTCTTCAATGCTATAAGTAACAAATCCACCTTTAAATACTTGTGAGGCCCCTGAAAAATCAGCAATACTAGCCTGAAATAAACCTGCTGTTAGGCTTTCAGCTGCAGTGATAGTCTTGCCATGGTGCTTAAGCAAGCGAAAAGCTTCAAAGGCTAAACTATTAGACTCTCCATATCCATAAATGAAATCAGATAAGGATTTTCCATCTAGAGTTTTAGTCGAACGAATTTGTTTCTCTAAAACATCTAGTTTTTGATCTGCTTCTTCTTGCGAAGAAGCCTTTGTTGACAAGCGAAGTGTTACTTCCCCCACTTTAGCGTATGGAGCTATGGTTGGATCCGTTTGGTTAACAATAAACTCCTTCAGAATAGTCACTAATTGACTTTCTCCAACGCCAAAGAATCTTAGGACTCTCGAATAAAGACTTGAGTGATTCTCTGTAAGAGCTGGAATAAGTTCTTGATTCACCATAGGTTTGAGTTCACTTGGTGGACCAGGTAAGACTACATAGGTCACCCCTTGAGCAGTAATGATGCCTCCAACTGCAAGACCTGTCGGGTTTTGCAAGGGAATAGCCCCCTCAACAATTTGTGCTTGACGTTCATTATTAGGCGTTCGTGTGTGTTTAGGACGAGTAGCAAAGAAACTATCCAGTTTTTTACTAGCTTCCTCATCAAAAACGAGTTCTTTTCCTAAGAACTTAGCCAGTGTTTGCTTGGTTAGGTCGTCCTCAGTAGGGCCAAGTCCACCACAAAGTATGACTAAATCACTACGCTGACTGGCTTGATCAAGAACTGAAAGTAGGCGGTTTTCATTATCTCCTACTGCTGTGTGAAAATACACGTCAATTCCTAGTTCAGCTAGTTTCTCAGATAAAAATTGGGCATTGGTATTGGTGATTTGCCCGGTTAGGATTTCAGTTCCTACTGCAATCAATTCAGCTTTCATTGGTTCACCTGTATTACTATTCGTAAAATAATCTCAAAAACATGTTCGCTTATAAACTAACATGTTTTTCTCGTCTTGTCAATCAAATCTACTCATTTATTTGAAGTCACAGTTGTTTTCATGATCATTCACAAATCCTGCGGCTTGTAAAAATGAATATATAGTAGTCGGTCCTAAAAATTTGAACCCTCTCTTTTTTAGATTTTTGGCAATCTGTTGGGATAAGTCAGTTGATGATGGGACGTCCTTATATGTGGGAACATTATTTATCAAGGGCTTTCCGTCAAAGAAATGCCAAAAATAATGGGACAAGGAGCCAAATTCATCTTGGATTTTTAGTACTTGTTTGGCATTATTTACGGTTGCTTCTAGCTTAAGTTTGTGCCTAATGATGTCTGGATTTTGAAGCGCATCTTCAAGTTCACTTAGACTAAGCCGGGCAACACGCTCAATATCATAATCATGAAAAACACGATTAAAGGCCTGTCTTTTATTTAAAACGGTTAACCAAGAAAGCCCTGACTGATAACTTTCTAAGCAAAGCAGCTCAAAAAGTTTTTGGTCGTCACCAATAGGCTTTCCCCACTCCTTGTCATGATAATCACAATATAATTTATTGTTTGTTGGAACCCAACGACAACGATTGACCATTGCTTACCTCATTTCATCAACATCTTAAGAGCTGATTTAATGTATTGCTCTGCCGTTTCATTAGTACCTTCGAAGAAGGCTTTGATTTTCTTAAGTTCTGCGGCTTTATAACCAAGAGCAAGCAAGGCTTCCATAGCCTCATCCAATTGATAATTCCCTTCAGGTTGACTTGGTGTCGTCTTGGTCGTTTCTGTTGGTAGCTCTGCAAATTTCCCTGCCAAGTCCAGAACCATTTGTTGAGCTGTCTTTTTACCAATCTTTGGAAACTTCATCAAGTATTTGATGTCACTATTATCAACGGCAGCCACCAAGCCTTGATTATCATCTACAGCAACAATGGCTAGAGCAGTCGTCGGACCTATTCCAGAAACTGAAATAAGCTTAAGGAAGACCTCTTTTTCATCTTCAGTATGAAAACCAAAAAGAAGGTGGGCATCATCTCTAATAACCTGATGAAGATAGACTTGGATAGTCTGATTCATTTGGTCAGAAAAACTATATGGATTCGCTACAGTGACAATATAACCTAAGCCGTTTGCTTCTATAACAATATACTTGGCGGTAATTTTCACTAGAGTTCCCTTGATGTAATCATACATAGCGTGTGATTTCCTTTCTCGTTCGTTTCTTCAATGGTTTGCTTTATCATTTATACTCGTAAGATAATTGCCTTGAATGTTTATTTGTCATCTCAAGCACTGCTGTACTATTGTAACAAAAAATCCACTCGAAAGTGGATTCTGTTTGCTCTATTTTAAGGATGACTACTCGTCTTTAAAGTATCTGTAATCATCTTTAGACCTAATAGAATATATGTTACAACGCCTAAAGTAAAGGCAATGCTAGAAACATTTACGAGAATATTCTCCAAACTTGGTTGACCTAACCAGGCCAAAATATAGAAAATCAAGCTAGTCGCTAAAAATGTTAAGCCAACAAGTAAAAAGTGTTTATTAGTTTTTGTTAGGTGTCTCATCACTATACCTCCTAACTTAAAAATCAGTCAATCATCCTACAATGATGTGCTAAAACATTAGAAGATCCCTTGTCTTCACCACTATTATAAATCTAACATTCCTATTCGTAAAGCAAGACCAAAAAAAGTTTTAATACTTCCCTAGGTCACGTAGACTCGTATGATTTTCTTGGATACGACGGAACATTTTTTCCATATCAGACTTGGTAAAGTTGACAAGTACTGGACGTCCGTGAGGGCAATTGTAGGGATTTTTACACTGTGCAAGCTGTACTAGGAGGTCACGCGCAGAGTAATCATCAAGTGCATGATTAGCCTTGATTGAACGTTTACAACTCATCATGATGGCCAACTCAGCACGGTAGGTCTTAACAGACACTTCATTCGTCAAAAGAAGCATGTCACACATTTCATAGACTGCTGATTCAATCTCTTCTTCCTTCATCCAGATAGGATGTTCACGAAGAATGAAGGTATTATTCCCATAAGGCTCTAAATAGATACCAACCTGGTTCAGAAGGGGCATTTTTTCTTGTAAACTGATGTAATCTGAACCTGAAAATTCAAAGAGATAGGGAACCAAGAGCTGTTGTAAACTGCTGTCAACCTCACCGATCTTTCACGATAGTACTCATACTTGACACGTTCTTGAGCAGCATGTTGGTCAATGATGTAAAGTCCACCTTGTCCTTGCGCAAAGAGATAGGTTCCATGCATTTGACCAAAAAACTCTAATTCAGGGAAGGTTGATGTTTCCTCATTATCCAGATTTTCAAGCATGCGCTTCATTTTCGCCTTGTTTTTATAATCAAGTTTTTCGTGTTCGCTATCACCTTCATCTACTGAACGTTGTGCCTGTTTAACAGAAGGTTGCGGTTTATTTTCTACCGATGAAACTGGAGACTCTGACTCTGATACAAGAGGTTTGATATCTTCTTGGACTGTCTCTGGTTTGACAAAGAAATCATTACGACTGCTATCATAGTAAAGATTGGTTTGTTTGAGTGGAAGACTGGTTTGAACTGGCTTAGCTGCACCTCTGGTACTAGACTTGGCTAGATTTTCAAGGGCATCAGGAATCAAATCCTGCTCTCTGAGGCTTTGAGCAATGGCAGAGCTGATAAGGGCCATGAGCTCTTTTTCTTTAGAAATACGTACTTCCTGCTTGGTTGGGTGAACATTGACATCAGCCAAATAAGGATCAATCTGAATATCAATAACCGCAATAGGGAAGCGTCCTACCATGAGTTTAGAACCATAACCATCAAAAATAGCACGGTTAAGCAGGAAGTTTTTAATATAACGTCCGTTAATGAGAATCGTGATGTAGTTACGATTCGCACGGGTTAACTCAGGGAGACTAACATATCCAGAAACTTCAAAATCAAGATCAGAATTTGAAATTTCCACCATTTTTTTAGCCGTTGTCAAACCATAAATACCAGCAATAGCTTGACGGAGGTCTCCAGTACCTGATGTCTGTGTCAACTGACGACCATCATTAAGTAAGGTAAAGGCAACCTCGGGATGAGCTAGACTCAGACGATTGACAACATCGACAATATGAGCCAACTCAGCCTGTAAACTCTTCATATACTTGAGACGAGCTGGGGTGTTATAAAATAGATTTTCAACGGTAATCTTTGTTCCAACCGGTGTTGAAATAGGATCCTGACTCTCAATTTCTCCACCTTTGGCAACCAGTTTAGTCCCGTAGGCTTCTCCATCCGCTGCTGTCACAATAGTTAAGTAACTGATAGAAGCTATAGAGGGGGAGGGCCTCACCTCGAAAACCAAGGGTTCGAATACGAAAGAGATCTCCTTGATTTTTGATTTTACTTGTTGCATGACGGCGCAAACTCATGGCCACATCAGCTTGAGCCATTCCTTCGCCATTGTCTGTGATTTGAATTTTTGAGAGGCCTGATTCTTCAACTTCAATGGTAATCTGGGTGCTACCTGCATCAATAGCATTTTCCACCAACTCTTTAACAACACTGGCTGGACGCTCTACGACCTCACCAGCAGCAATCTGGTTGGCTAACACCTCAGGCAATTCGATGATTTTTGGCATAATTATTATTTTCCCTTCTAAAAGGTTGATAGAACATTGTTTCTAACTGTTACTGATGCTTCCTATAAAGCCATAACTCACACACAACTGTTAGCCAAGATAAGGCTGTAGCTATAACAATCATATCCCCATGACGAAGGTTGAACCAAATGAGCCCAGAAAAAATCAAGAGGTAGGTGACTTGGAAAATCCATTGGTAGGTTTTGGGTGAGCTTGTCGAATCCATAAACTGCTTAACAAAGAAATAAAGCAAAAGCAAGTTCAGTGTTAGTGCCTTTTCAAAAGGTGTAGAAAAGCTCAAAATTAGACTGCAGGCAAGAAAAATTCCTGCTAGCCATTTCGTTATAGATTTCATGTGATTACCTCGTCAGTACGTTTTCATTAAGTATAGGGGTTTTCGAAAATATTTTCAACCACTTAGACACCACATAGGACCACATAGACAAACGCTGTTGCTGTGGGCTAGTAAATAGTGTTTAATAAAGGTGTGAAAGGGAGGAGGCCTCCTCAATTACAAATAAGAAAGGATAGTTATGAAACTAAAAGTTCAGATTGACTCGGTATTTCAAGAAGAAACGTTGCAGATTCAAGCACCTAGTCGAACGCCCAAGATTCAGCAAGTGGTCGAGTTTGTCGAATCTTTGGATGATAACCAACGACTCAAAGGAAAAAAAGATGGCGAAACCTATCTCATCGAGTCTAATGTTATTTCCAGAATTTACATCGAAAATCGTCAAGTTCTAGCTGAAACTATTCAAGGAGAGTACCACTTAGGCTTACGTCTCTATCAAGTTTTAGAAAAACTGCCATCTTACTTTATCAAAATCTCACAATCAGAGATTGTCAACCTCAAAGAAATTGAACACTTCAACATTACTCCTAACGGCCTCGTTGAAATTCACCTTAAAAACAAGGAAACCACCTACTCATCACGCCGTTACCTCAAAGCAATAAAGGAGAAATTACAATGAAAAAGCAACTTTTTAAATCAGGCACAAAGGGCATCCTTATCGGACTTGCCGTATCCATGATTATGTCTCTTATCTGGGCACCAAGCTACATGCCTCTTAATCCTCATTCAGCTATTGGACAATGGATGACGTCACATCAGGTTCACGGATCTTTGGTATTGGCCTACTGCCTCATCACTTGGTTTGCTATCGGTATCCTCTTTGAAGTCGCTAGTTATATTTTCCGTAAGGCTGAATGGAGTTTGCTTCGTGCAACCCTCACTCACTACGCCTTGACCTGTCTAGGTTTCATTCCACTAGCTACCCTCAGCGGATGGTTCCCTCTACGTTTAACTTTCTACTTGGAGCTAGTCATTGAATTCAGCTTTATCTATCTCCTCGTTTGGGTCTTCTCTTATTGGAAAATGAAAAAGGATATTGAACAACTCAACCAAGAATTGAAACACCTATAAAAAGACAAGAAGCCTGTCAATGACAAGCTTCTTTTATAGTTTCTGTTTTAAATCTGCTACAGCCATCATGACCTGCATCGGTGTCATATTGTAAATATCCAAATCACGTAACTCTTGAAGAACCGGATTTTCAGTAAAATCATCAAAGAGAGAGATTTGCTCGTTGATATGCGTTTCAGTGGCAGGCTTCTCTTGAGGCGATACCTTTTCCTGAGGTTGGATGGTAACTGTCTCGCCCTCTAATTGTGTCAAGATGGTGTCAGCACGTTCCAGTAAATCTGCTGGTAAACCTGCAATCTTAGCTACATGAATACCGTAAGATTTATCGGCTGGGCCATCGACAATCTTGTGAAGGAAAGTCACCTCTCCGTCCTTTTCAAGTGTCGCCACATGAACGTTGACAAGGTGTGTCAAAGTATTTGACAGTGCTGTCAACTCATGATAATGGGTAGCAAACATGGTTTTAGCCCCCACCTTGTCATGAATAAACTCAATGATAGACTGGGCCAAAGCCATACCATCATAGGTGGCTGTCCCACGCCCCAACTCATCAAAAATAATCAAGGAATTAGGTGTCGCGCGCTTAATGGCCTGATTAGCCTCCATCATCTCAACCATGAAGGTCGACTGACCTGAAATCAGGTCATCTGAAGCACCAATACGCGTATAGATGGCGTCAAAAACTGGCAAATCAATACTATCTGCTGGTACGTAAGACCCCATCTGAGCCATAACGACTGACAAGGCCAACTGACGCATATAAGTAGATTTACCACTCATATTTGGTCCTGTGATGAGCTGAACATTGGTCTGACTGTCAAAGGTAATCGTGTTTGGAATGTATTCCTGAACGCCCATAACCTTCTCAACCACCGCATGACGGCCTTGATCAATAACGATACGATGCTCATCATTGAACACAGGACGAACATAATGATTAGTCTCTGCTGTAACTGCCAAACTCTGAAGCACATCGACTGTCGCAATAGCCTTAGCCAAAGATTGCAAACGATCAATATAGCGTTCCACCTGCTCACGGACACGCATGAAAATATCATACTCTAGCGTTGATGACTTTTCACGTGCCTCTAGCATTTCACCTTCAATCTTAGCCAACTCAGCAGTTCCAAACGCTCTGAATTTTTCAGGGTTGCCTTGCGGAAGAAATGGTCAGGAACCAAGCTAAGGTTAGAGTTGGTCACATGGAAGTAATAACCATCTTTACGGTTATAATCAATTTTTAGTGTTGTAATACCAGACGCTTCACGTTCCTTGGCTTCGATATCCGCAATCCATGATGTCCCCTCACTCATCACCTTGCGATACTTGTCCAAGGTCTCATCAAAACCAGCACGGATAATGCCACCTTCTGTAATGGTTGCAGGAGCATCGGGATCAATAGCCGACCGAATCAGACTCTCTAATTCTGGCAGAGCATCTAGCTCTTGTAAAAGACGTGACAAGGCCTCGTCATCAAAAGACTCCAAAATCGCCTTAATAACTGGAACCTGAGCTAGGGTATGACCTAGCTGAATCAAATCTTTAGGATTAGCCTTTCCAAAGGAAACACGACTGGCCAGGCGCTCAATATCGTAAACCCCTTTAAGACTCTCAGTCAGATCACTACGCTCGAAGAAATTGTCCAAGAAAACTTGGATAATATTCTGACGCTCCATGATGGCAGCCTGATTCACTAAAGGACGGTCAATCCAAGTTCGTAAGAGACGCATTCCCATAGCTGTCTTGGTTTCATCCAAGAGCCAGAAAAGAGAACCGTGTTTCTTACCTGTTCTAGCATTTTCCAACAAATCCAAACTTGACTTGGTCGCATAGGACATCTGCAAGTAATCCTTAATCTCATAGTGCTGAGCCTTTTGTAAATGGCTAAGCTCGCGCATCTGAGTACGGTGCACATACTGGAGAAGTTTACCCGCTACACTGCTTTCCAAGTCTGTCAAGCTAGTGTCAATCAAGTGGACATCATCGTAAACCTCTGTTTCCTTGGAAAGTAGAAGGTTGAGTTGCTTCACCAAAACTTGTTCATCAGCTTCAGGTAAATCATAACCAACTACTACTTCACGTGCCTTAAGGTTCTGAATTTCACTACAAACTGAACTGAAATCGTCCAACTCTGTCGCAAAAAATTCACCCGTTGACACATCCATATAGGCCAGACCAAAACGACTTCCAGCCTTGTCAATGGCTACCAAGAAATTGTTGGCATTATCAGGTTTAGAACTGTCAACCACTGTCCCTGGCGTGATAACCTGAACCACCTCACGCTTAACCACACCAACAGCCTGTTTAGGATCCTCCATCTGCTCAGCAATGGCTACCTTGTAGCCCATCTCAACCAAGACATCAATATAGGCTTGAGCTGAATGATAAGGAACACCAGCCATAGGAATGGGATTATCGGCGTTCTTATTACGACTGGTTAGGCTAATTTCCAAAATCTGGGCAGCCTTAACGGCATCATCATAAAATAATTCGTAAAAATCACCCATACGAAAGAGCAAAAAAGCATCTGAATAATTTTCCTTGATATCCAAATACTGCTGCATTCCTGGAGATATTTTTTCCTTAACCATGTCTTAACTCCTCGTTAATCCTTTCTTCGATAGACTTAGTCACATATTGGATCAAGTCACTGGCATCCTGCATTTTTTGACGGTAGTCCTGAACAATAGGCAAATTTTCCAACTCATGCTGAATCAAATCTGCTTGTTCGCCTGCCTCCTCATAGGCACGTTGTTTCTCAATTTTTTGAAAAAGCACTGCTTCTTGTTGATAAGCCTTCATCTGTCCAGCTAGATGACTGATTTGAGGTACCTGTCCAATGGCCTTCTCAGCATCTTGAAAAGCAAGAACCGCCTCATGGTGTTTGAGGAGGTCGATTAACTCTTCTTTGGCTTTTTGGAGATCCTGATGAGGAGTGTTCATCAGTGAAACTCGCTTTCCAGTTTTTCAGCAACCACAGCATCCTTACAGATTACCAAGAGGGTATCTGCACCAGCAACGGTTCCTAAAATTTCAGGGTTGCCATCACTGTCAATTAAGTTGGCCAAAACATCAGCTTCACCCAACTCTGTGTGAAGGACCAGCATAAACTGAGCACGTGAAACTGATTTAACATAGTCCTTAACCGTAGGATCCAAACTTGGAAGCACATGCTCAGACAAACTATAGTAGAGTCTGCCTTCTTCATCACGAAGCTTCAAGAGGCCAATCTCACGCAAGTCACGTGACAAGGTAGCCTGAGTAACCGTGATACCTTCCGCCTCTAGGCGTTGCTTAATTTCCTCTTGTGTCCCAATCTTATCTCTTGAAATCATCTGTTTGATAACAGCTTGACGATCTCTCTTCATTATCTTTCCTCTTTTTATGTATATTCTTTGCATATTATAACAGAATTTTTGTATTTTTTCATGGAATTCTTCCTAATAGATGCTTTCTTGTCCCTACCCTATTAACTAAAATAATGGTAAAATAGGTATGAATGACAAGATTTGAAATGGAGTACCTATGAATACTAAAGAACTCATTGCAGCAGAAATTGCCAAAGTTGTTCCTGAATTGGAACAAGAAAACATTCAAAATCTGCTTGAAACCCCTAAAAATGCTGACATGGGAGACCTCGCCTTTCCTGCCTTCTCATTGGCTAAAGTCTTGCGTAAGGCTCCTCAAATGATTGCAGCAGACATCGCTGAAAAAATCGATGCCTCAAACTTTGAAAAGGTTGAAGCTGTTGGTCCTTACATCAACTTTTTCCTTGATAAATCAAAAATCTCAGCGGACGTTCTTGGACAAGTCATCGCTCAAGGCAGCCACTACGCTGACCAAAACATCGGTCACGGACGTAACATTGCCTTTGATATGTCTAGTCCTAACATCGCTAAACCTTTCTCTATCGGTCACTTGCGTTCAACAGTTATCGCTGACGCTCTTGCCAACATCGTAGCTAAACAAGGCTACAAACCAGTCCGCATCAATCACTTGGGTGACTGGGGTAAACAGTTTGGTATGCTGATTGTTGCCTATAAGAAATGGGGTAGCGAGGAAGCTGTCAAAGCCAACCCTATCAATGAACTCCTTCAACTTTATGTGCGTATCAATGCTGAAGCTGAAGAAGACCCATCTGTAGATGAAGAAGCTCGTGAATGGTTCCGTAAATTGGAAGCTGGTGACGAGGAAGCAACTGCCCTCTGGCAATGGTTCCGTGACGAAAGCTTAGTAGAATTCAACCGTCTCTATGATGAACTTGGTGTTTCATTTGATAGCTACAACGGTGAAGCTTTCTACAATGATAAGATGGATGAAGTCGTTGACATCTTGACAGAAAAAGGACTTCTCCAAGAATCTCAAGGTGCCCAAGTGGTTAACCTTGAAATACGGTATCGAACACCCAGCCCTCATCAAAAAATCAGATGGTGCAACTCTTTACATCACACGTGACTTGGCTGCTGCCCTCTACCGTAAACGTACTTACGACTTTGCCAAAGCCATCTATGTGGTTGGTAATGAACAATCTGCCCACTTCAAACAGTTGAAAGCTGTTCTTAAAGAAATGGGTTACGACTGGTCTGACGACATGACTCACGTTGCCTTTGGTCTAGTAACTAAGAACGGTAAGAAATTGTCAACTCGTAAGGGTAACGTTATCTTACTTGAGCCAACTATCGCTGAAGCTGTTAACCGTGCTCAAGCTCAAATCGAAGCTAAGAATCCAAACTTGCCTAACAAGGAAGCTGTTGCCCACGCTGTTGGTGTCGGAGCTATCAAGTTCTACGACCTTAAAACAGACCGCATGAATGGTTATGACTTCGACCTTGATGCCATGGTATCCTTCGAGGGGGAAACTGGACCTTACGTACAGTATGCTCACGCTCGTATCCAATCTATCTTGCGCAAGGCTGACTTCACGCCATCTGCAGATGCCACATACAGCCTAAACGACGTTGAAAGCTGGGAAATCATCAAACTCATCCAAGACTTCCCACGTATCATCAACCGTGCATCAGATAACTTTGAACCATCTATCGTTGCTAAATTTGCTATCAGCTTGGCCCAAGCCTTCAACAAATACTATGCGCACACACGTATCTTGGACGAAAGCCCAGAACGTGACAGCCGTTTGGCTCTTTGCTACGCAACAGCAACAGTCCTCAAAGAAGCCCTTCGCCTTCTCGGTGTTGAAGCTCCAGACGAGATGTAAGCCATATTTAAAACGCCTAAGGGCGTTTTTTTAGTGACCAAAAAAAGAACCCAACACATGGTGTTGAGCTCTTTTGGAGATTATGAAAAAGAAAAGTTCGTTGTTCTACAAAAAGTGTAAGCCAACGAGACTTACTGAACAAGGTTCAGTAAAAGTTATTTAGGAGACTTAAAGTATAACCTCTCTACCTTAAAGAAACCTTAAATCACAGAAAAAAATCCCCAAAGGGATTTTCACAGCAGCCCAGAGACCACTGAAAAGATACGATTGTACAGGCTTCCCAACCTCTTCTTCCTAATCCTCCAAGGTGACCGCTTGTCCAATAGAATCTTTATATAACTATATTACCTTGTTTTTGGAAGGGTTTTTCAAGTGTTTTTCTTAAAATATCCTAATAAAAACCTCAAAAAGAAGAAAAAAAAGCCTAGATTTCTAGACTTTCTTCGGGGAGATTTGTTATGAAAAGTTTTTGTTTACTGCTAGCTGCTTTATTAGGATGGTTATAATATACTTTAATAAGCTTAAAGGTAACTTAAGAAATTATTATCTTACATCACTTTTTAAAATAATAAGTAAAATAAGTAACAGTAAGGAACCACTAGGAATATCCATATCTAAAAACCGAGAGGGGCTTTGATACTTCCAAAATCATTCATGATGCGGATGATACTATAAGCAATGCTTACTATTAGGAGGCTAAGTTCCGGTAAATAGTTAAATCGTCCTTTTAAGATGGCTAACTTCTCCTTCCTGACAGTTTTCTAGCGATGACTCTATTATAAGGCTGAAAAGGAATCAAAAATAGTGACATAAATGTCACCATCAAAAACTCTAAGCAGGCTTAGCCTGCTAACTCATGACAGAAAAGAAAGTTCGGCTTATAATGAAGGTGAACAATACCAATCCGTTGTCTTTAATAGGGCTTTGCCTAGCCTGTATCAAAAACTGGATGAACAAGAGTCATGAGATAACTCGAATATGCCTTGAGCATGAAAATAAAATTACTAATAGCCTCTTGTTCTATTGTTCAATAGTTAACAGGAGGTTTTTGTAATGGAAGTTATGATTGAAACTTGTTGTGGAATTGATGTCCACCAAAAGTCTATCGTTTGTTGTATTCTAGATGGTCCACTAGAAAGCAATAAACCTAAAAAGATTCAGAAAAAATTTGGTACAACAACTATAGCTCTCCAAAACGCCTTAGATTGGTTATTGGAAAATCACGTCACACATGTCTTTTTTGAAAGCACTGGCCAATATTGGGTACCACTCTTTAATATATTCTCAGACTCAGAACTCAATTTGATATTAGCTAACCCCCAACATATTAAGAATGTGCCTGGTCGAAAAACAGACATGAAAGATGCCGAATGGATTGCACAGCTCGGACGTTGTGGACTTATTGAGCCATCTTACATTCCAAGCCCTGAAGTGATGCAGTTACGTTTACTCACTCGTAGGTTACGTTCTTACAAACAACGTCAAACTCAAATAAAGAATGAGATTCATAACCTCTTACAACGTGCTAATATCAAACTAACCAGCTATCTTTCTGATATCTTCTCTAAGACAGGACAGTCTCTTTTTAACGCTCTTTATCAATGGGGAACTCATTGATTATGACAATCGTGACAGCTTGTATTCACAAGCATGTCAAAGCAAGTCCCGAAGAATTAATGGAGGCCATGAATGGGAAGTTGTCACTGGAGGATCGATTTCTCTTGGACCAAAGCCTAGAAGAATATCAATTGTATCAAAAACTCATGAACAATTTAAGGAGTGAAATAATAGCTTATATCGAAAAGGAGTTTCCCTGAAGAAAATAGATTACTTCAAATGATTCCTGGTGTGAGTGAAACTTGTGCAGCCACAATTTTAGCTGAGATTGGACCAGATGTGAAGGCTTTTCAATCAGACGCACACTTAGCTTCTTGGGCTGGGCTCTGCCCAGGATCTTATGAAAGTGCTGGCATTAAAAAATCCTCACATATCACGCAAGGAAATCGATATATCAAGCAGGCTTTGACCATGTCGGGATTGATTGCGGCTCACTCTAAAGACAATGCGTTTTCATCTTTTTATAGCAAAATTTCCCAAAGAGGAAGTAAGATGAAAGCCGTCATTGCTTGCGCACATAAGCTACTTCGTATCATTTACAAAATTCTCGCAACACACCAAGAATACGACAAAGAAAAAGTGCTAGGACTGAGGCAACAGTTCTAACACCAAAAATTTAAAAAATCTCAATTACAGTATAGCACAAGAAGAGTTTTTTGCGCTATTTTTAATGTTTTTTTCAAATAAAAAAAGAACCCAACACATGGTGTTGAGCTCTTTTGGAGATTATGAAAAAGAAAAGTTCGTTGTTCTACAAAAAGTGTAAGCCAACGAGACTTACTGAACAAGGTTCAGTAAAAGTTATTTAGGAGACTTAAAGTATAACCTCTCTACCTTAAAGAAACCTTAAATCACAGAAAAAAATCCCCAAAGGGATTTTCACAGCAGCCCAGAGACCACTGAAAAGATACGATTGTACAGGCTTCCCAACCTCTTCTTCCTAATCCTCCAAGGTGACCGCTTGTCCAATAGAATCTTTATATAACTATATTACCTTGTTTTGGAAGGGTTTTCAAGTGTTTTCTTAAAATATCCTAATAAAACCTCAAAAAAGAAGAAAAAAGCCTAGATTTCTAGACTTTCTTCGGGGAGATTTGTTATGAAAAGTTTTGTTTACTGCTAGCTGCTTTATTAGGATGGTTATAATATACTTTAATAAGCTTAAAGGTAACTTAAGAAATTATTATCTTACATCACTTTTTAAAATAATAAGTAAAATAAGTAACAGTAAGGAACCACTAGGAATATCCATATCTAAAAACCGAGAGGGGCTTTGATACTTCCAAAATCATTCATGATGCGGATGATACTATAAGCAATGCTTACTATTAGGAGGCTAAGTTCCGGTAAATAGTTAAATCGTCCTTTTAAGATGGCTAACTTCTCCTTCCTGACAGTTTTCTAGCGATGACTCTATTATAAGGCTGAAAAGGAATCAAAAATAGTGACATAAATGTCACCATCAAAAACTCTAAGCAGGCTTAGCCTGCTAACTCATGACAGAAAAGAAAGTTCGGCTTATAATGAAGGTGAACAATACCAATCCGTTGTCTTTAATAGGGCTTTGCCTAGCCTGTATCAAAAACTGGATGAACAAGAGTCATGAGATAACTCGAATATGCCTTGAGCATGAAAATAAAATTACTAATAGCCTCTTGTTCTATTGTTCAATAGTTAACAGGAGGTTTTTGTAATGGAAGTTATGATTGAAACTTGTTGTGGAATTGATGTCCACCAAAAGTCTATCGTTTGTTGTATTCTAGATGGTCCACTAGAAAGCAATAAACCTAAAAAAAGATTCAGAAAAAAATTTGGTACAACAACTATAGCTCTCCAAAAACGCCTTAGATTGGTTATTGGAAAATCACGTCACACATGTCTTTTTTGAAAGCACTGGCCAATATTGGGTACCACTCTTTAATATATTCTCAGACTCAGAACTCAATTTGATATTAGCTAACCCCCAACATATTAAGAATGTGCCTGGTCGAAAAACAGACATGAAAGATGCCGAATGGATTGCACAGCTCGGACGTTGTGGACTTATTGAGCCATCTTACATTCCAAGCCCTGAAGTGATGCAGTTACGTTTACTCACTCGTAGGTTACGTTCTTACAAACAACGTCAAACTCAAATAAAGAATGAGATTCATAACCTCTTACAACGTGCTAATATCAAACTAACCAGCTATCTTTCTGATATCTTCTCTAAGACAGGACAGTCTCTTTTTAACGCTCTTTATCAATGGGGAACTCATTGATTATGACAATGTGACAGCTTGTATTCACAAGCATGTCAAAAGCAAGTCCCGAAGAATTAATGGAGGCCATGAATGGGAAGTTGTCACTGGAGGATCGATTTCTCTTGGACCAAAGCCTAGAAGAATATCAATTGTATCAAAAAAACTCATGAACAATTTAAGGAGTGAAATAATAGCTTATATCGAAAAGGAGTTTCCCTGAAGAAAATAGATTACTTCAAATGATTCCTGGTGTGAGTGAAACTTGTGCAGCCACAATTTTAGCTGAGATTGGACCAGATGTGAAGGCTTTTCAATCAGACGCACACTTAGCTTCTTGGGCTGGGCTCTGCCCAGGATCTTATGAAAGTGCTGGCATTAAAAATCCTCACATATCACGCAAGGAAATCGATATATCAAGCAGGCTTTGACCATGTCGGGATTGATTGCGGCTCACTCTAAAGACAATGCGTTTTCATCTTTTTATAGCAAAATTTCCCAAAGAGGAAGTAAGATGAAAGCCGTCATTGCTTGCGCACATAAGCTACTTCGTATCATTTACAAAATTCTCGCAACACACCAAGAATACGACAAAGAAAAAGTGCTAGGACTGAGGCAACAGTTCTAACACCAAAAATTTAAAAAATCTCAATTACAGTATAGCACAAGAAGAGTTTTTTGCGCTATTTTTAATGTTTTTTTCAAATAAAAAAGCAGGTCTGCCCTGCTTTCTGTTACTTTGTTTAGGTTAGTCACCCAAACCGATGCGTTCGAAGATTTCATCAACACGTTTAGTGTAGTAAACAGGGTTGAAAATCTCGTCGATTTCTTCTTGGGTGAGGCGAGAAGTTACCTCTGGATCTGCTTCAAGAAGTGGTTTGAAGTCTACTTGATTATCCCATGATTGGGCAGTCTTTGGTTGAACAAGGTCGTAAGCTTGCTCACGAGTCATGCCTTTTTCAATCAAAGTAAGCATCGCACGTTGGCTGAAGATCAAACCAAATGTAGAGTTCATGTTGCGGATCATGTTTTTTGGGAAGACCGTCAAGTTCTTGACGATATTTCCAAAACGGTTAAGCATGTAGTCAATCAAGATGGTTGTATCTGGTGTGATGATACGCTCAGCTGATGAGTGAGAGATATCACGCTCATGCCAGAGTGACACATTTTCATAAGCTGTTACCATGTGACCACGGATAACACGTGCAAGACCTGTCATATTTTCAGAACCGATAGGGTTACGTTTGTGAGGCATTGCTGAAGACCCTTTTTGACCTTTAGCGAAGAACTCTTCCACTTCACGTTGTTCAGATTTTTGAAGACCACGGATCTCAGTCGCCATGCGTTCGATAGAAGTTGCAATGCTCGCAAGAACTGCAAAGTACTCAGCGTGAAGGTCACGAGGAAGGACCTGTGTAGAGATTTCTTGAGCACGGATACCAAGCTTGTCGCAGACGTATTTTTCAACAAATGGTGGGATGTTGGCAAAGTTACCAACCGCACCAGAAATCTTACCAGCTTCCACACCAGCAGCCGCATGCTCGAAACGCTCGATGTTACGTTTCATTTCGCTATACCAAGTGGCCAATTTAAGACCAAATGTTGTAGGCTCAGCGTGCACACCGTGGGTACGACCCATCATGATAGTAAACTTGTGTTCTTTCGCCTTGTCTGCCACGATTTTAGTGAAGTTTTCAAGGTCCTTGCGGATGATATCGTTGGCTTGTTTGTAGAGATAACCATAGGCAGTATCTACCACGTCAGTAGAAGTCAAACCATAGTGAACCCACTTACGCTCTTCACCAAGCGTTTCAGAAACCGCACGTGTGAAGGCAACCACATCGTGACGAGTTTGCTGCTCGATTTCAAGAATACGGTCGATGTCAAAGTCCGCTTTTTCACGAATCAAAGCCACATCTTCCTTAGGGATTTCTCCCAACTCAGCCCATGCCTCGTCAGCCAAGATTTCCACCTCAAGCCAAGCACGGTATTTATTTTCTTCAGTCCAAATGTTCGCCATCTCAGGGCGAGAGTAACGTTCAATCATAATTAAGATACCAAGGACGACTAGAAAGCGACTGAATTTTAGGAAACCAACGACGGACGCTTGCGTCCTAGGAGGTTTATCTAAATTCCGAGCTTTCCGCCCGGGTTCAGTTCTGCAAACTAGATGCCCATTTCCTTTCTTTGTTTACAATTAGGAAGTCCGTAGCCCGTATTCAGTTTTAGTGAATACGAGTGCCCTTGTTCCTTTCTAGTATTTATATTTTATATGGAAGGTCGCCCAAGTTCAGTTCCGTTAAACCTAATGTCCTATCCTTTCTAATTTTAAAGTTTTAGTTTAGTCTGGTTTTCTTTTATACGAATACGAGAATCATGGTTCTCTTTTATATTTTCTAACGAAATTTATTTATTCTTCCCATCATTGATTAATTCAGATAACGAATTAAGCGTATCAACGAACCATGTAAAAATATTCTTCCAATTTTCCTTATCTTGCAAGCCGATAGAGTTGTTCATAATACGTATACCCGGAATATTATTATAATTATTTTTACCCCATTGTCTTATATATACATCACAATCTGAAAACTCTGATTTCAATTGTTTCTCTTGATCCAATAATAATTTATTAAAAGTTGGCCTCTTAGTATCACCGTATACTAACCCAACGGAAGAGTTATTTACCCTGAATTCACAATGGAGGGACTCTCGTTTGCTATTTTTCACTCTATAATATCTAGATTTCACTTCATTGCCACTATGTTCATACTCAAAATCTTTAGTTTTTATAAATTTGGAAAATTCACTCCAAAATTCTTTAAAAACAGCAGATCCCGTAACTGTATATTGCTGTGCTACCATAGAGGTAGATGTGGACAGTGTTAATTTTGCTTCTAAAGAATCCATATCAAGTTCTTTTTTTTGTTTGAATGGTTCAAGAAAAATCTTTATAAATTCTATTTCTGATAAACGTACAACCTCCCCATTAATGACTCCAGGTTCTTGATTACTCCAATCCGATTCTAAATTATATAATTCATCTTTCAATTTTCCTAATTCTATCATATCAAGAAATGTATTATATATATTATCAAATCCCTAATTGTAGACACAATACAGATAATAGTTGTATTTTTCTCTATATTTGACCACTGATTAACATCAACCCCATCTTCTATATTTTTGAATATAAAGTAGCAGACTATAATGATTAAATAGTCTTTTAATCCCCCTAGGATTATTCCCTAAAGAATTCAAAATAAGTTTCTCAATAATAAGCAGTTCTTCACTATTTAGACTATCAAATATACTTATGTCGTCTACTAAAGCTGATTTTATAAATTTTTTTCATATCATACTGTTTTTAAAGGTACTGTAAAAGGTACCTGAATAATTTTATCAAAAAAAGCTTTACCTTTATCCTTTGCTAGATCCTCACCATATTTATCTTCAATACCCTTAATAATTACATTCGAATCAATTGCTAAAATAAATACACAACCTTCACAATCTAAAAATAACTTTAGTACCTCTAACAGTTCAACAGCTTTAGCGGGTGCTAATCGATCTAAATCATCAATAAAAATAATCACTCTCCGCTTTCTTAAAATTAAACCATCAAAATCTGTTTTTTTATCTACTAACTTCTGAAACTCAGCTTTAAATTCTTTTAAACTTGATATTTTTTTAGAGAACGCTTCTACAAGATTATCTACAATTTCATCTCCTCCACTCAAACCAGACATAGAAATGGGAATTTTTGACATCGCAATAAGGATATTTTTAACTTTATCCACACTGCCTTTATCCCCTTTTAAACTCTCTATTAATTCACAGATTAATGAGAGCGCTAAATCTTCATCCATATTAAATTGAGAATATTGCCACGTATTAAATTCAATGATTTCAACAACATCCTTATTATCTTCTAATAAAAATTTCTTGACCTGTTTCATAATACTGGTCTTACCCGTTCCCCAATCACCTTGAATCGCAACGGTCATAGGAGTTTCGCAGTTAACAAGAAATTCTTTTAATCCTTTGGTATATTTATTTATTTCAAAAGAATCTATATCCGTAGGAGTGTCTTTTAATGTTCCTAAGCTAAACTCTTCTAAACTTGTTTTTCCCATGTATTCCACCTTAAACAAATTCCTTTCTTATTCAAATTTCCCTTTCCCAATTGCCACTGATGGATACGTAGATCTGTGTCCAATGACAAACCATAAATAGCCAGATAATTGTTTGAATATTAAATCTTTAATCCTTGATATTTGGCTTATACTTTTTCATGATTGAAACTGGAAAAGATCACTTCCTCAACAGCAGTTTCTTTGCTTTCATTCAACAAATGCGTTGACGATGAGTTGAATTATAAAAACCTCCTAAAGCGAAATGCCCTTCATATTTGCTTCAAGAATGGGAATCTCAACACCTAACTCCTGACCCGTCTGATAGACACTTTGACAACAGTAGAAGATATCTTGTTTATCATTGTGCAAGGTCATGATTTTTCTTGTCAGCTCATTTTTCGCAAACATGATTTTCATGGCTTTTCCGGCAATCCACGAGGGAATTTTGTAAGGTAAGAGTTCAGCTTTGTAAAGCTTCAAATTTACGCCACGCGCTTCTACGACTTTCAAAGCCTCTCGAATGGCCTTGATGGCTAATGATAATTCCGAAGAACTATTCATCAAGTTCAAAGCCAATTCTTCTGGGTTTTCCAAATTTCCTGAACGAGCAGCTGTCGAAGTAACACCCGCATTAATCGCCATGTGAATCCAAATCCACTCGACCATATCATGAGGAACTTCCCACTTCAAATCTGCAGAAGTCAATAAATCTGTCAGATCAGCATAGTTAGAAATGTCTGCTTTTTGCTCACCTTCTAGCATTAAATGGTCGAACAAGACACCATCCAAATGGTCCTCCTGCATATGACCGCCCGCTGTCGGAAAAGCCAGAATATAGTCGTAATCTCCCTGCCCACTCTTGGACCTCTTTTCGTGTATTCCAGAAATTGCAGAAGAAAACGAGGGTGCCTTTGATATTATTTTTTCGCAAGGTTTCCACGGCTTCTTTGACAAAACCATGACGCACACTGAGAAAAATAAAATCATATTCCGAATGAGCTTCTGCCACATGAACTTCATAGGTGTCGTGTTTGTTTTCACCCTTGGAATGATAGCGACCATCTAGCAAATCAACCAAGAGGGATTTCTTTGGAGCATTGTTTTCGCTTACTGTCTCTAAGTACGTGTTCTACTTGATGACCCTGCTTTTTTTGAAAAGGCGTAGGCGTAAGTGGTCCCGATAACTCCGAGTCCTAGGATTGCTATTCTCACCTAAAAATCAATTCCCTTTTCCCAAACTCAACCACACTCATCTGGTTCATCACTAAAAAAAGTCACATGTCCCATTTTGCGGTTGTGCTTCGCTTCTAGTTTACCATACATGTGGAGGTGGGCGCTTGGATTTTTCTGTGACATAACGCTCAGCTGCTTCGACGTGTTGGCCGAGGACGTTGAGCATGATAGCAGGTGCATGAAGGTGGATTGCTGGAAGCGGTGCACCGAGAACACCCTAAGATATGCGTGTCAAACTGTGAAAAGTCACAGGCTTCAATTGAGTAGTGTCCTGAATTGTGTGGGCGTGGGTGCGATTTCGTTGACGATGATATCATCAGCTGTCGCAAACATTTCCACACAGAGGGTACCAGAGAGGTTAAGTTGCTCAGCAATCTTCACAGCCATAGCTTTAGCTTTTCTCAGCTAGACTGTCAGAAATACGGGCAGGCACGATAGTTTTAGAGAGGATGTTGTTGCGATGGATATTTTTCCTGAACTGGGAAAACCGTCACATCCTTGCCGTTACCAGACACGATGACCGAAATCTCGAGGTCGAAGTTGACGAACTCTTCCAAAGACACACTCGGCTGAGTTAGCTAGGGCATCTGCTTCTTCCAAATCGTCGACTGATGTGATGACCTTTTTGACCGTGGCCATCGTAACCACCTGTCGCTGTCTTGAGGACGTAGTTTTTTTAGAAAGGTCAATATCTTCCAAATCAAGGCTAGATGTCACGACCTTATAAGGGTGCAACCGTCACTTTGAGCCTTGTTTGAGAGGAAGTCCTTCTCAAAAGATACGGTTTTGAGAGATGCGAAGCAGGTCTGTTCCTTGAGGAAGCAGACCGTCTTTGATAACAGCATCAAGGCCGTCAGCATCGACATTTTTCAAACTCATAGGTGAGAACATCACAGCGGTCCGCCAACTGACGAAGGGCGTCCACATCGTCATAAGGTGCCACGATAACCTCAGACACACGAGAAGATGGGACAATCTGCCGCAGGATCAAGGGTGATAACCTTGTGTCCCATGTAGATAGCTGAGATAGCCATCATCTGACCGAGCTGGCCACCACCGATGATTCCCAATGGTTTTAGTTGAGCTCATTTGTAGACTCCTCTGCGATTTTTTTCCTTGTTCTTCAGCAAAGTTAGCTAAAGCGCTATCCGCAATGGCCTTGTCTTCTACTGAGAGGAGACGAAGGGCAAAGAGGGCTGCATTAGTCGCACCAGCTTCACCGATAGCCATGGTTGCGACTGGAACACCACCTGGCATCTGAACGATAGAATAGAGCGAATCCACGCCACTGAGGGCACGTGATTTGACTGGAACACCAATGACTGGAAGGGTTGTTTTAGCAGCAACCATACCTGGCAAGTGAGCAGCGCCACCAGCACCTGCGATGATGACCTTGATGCCACGACTACGTGCTTCTTCGGCATGTTTGAACATGAGGTCCGGTGTACGGTGTGCGGAAACAACTTTCTTTTCGTAAGCGACACCAAAGTTGTCGAGGACTTCAGCGGCTTTTTGCATGGTTGCCCAGTCAGATTTTGAGCCCATGATAATGGAAATTACTGGTTTCATAGTTAATATCCTTTTTCTTTTTTGATAATGGTCTTAGGTGGTGGGGACGGAAGCAAACCTTCGGTTTCATTACTAAAACTTTGAGTCTAAAGTCTCAAAGTTTTCCCCGACTCAGAACAGATCCTGTTCTGGTCTTTTTCACCACGGCGACCATTATCGGATGGGGACTTCGTCGCCTAAAAATAGCATTGATATTCGAAAACTCAAAGAAAATCACAGAGTGACAAGGCAAAGCGACGAAGATAGAACTAACGTTCATCAAGGAGCTTTAACACAGTCAATCGAAGATTTTCAAAGAGTTTTATTTGTTAGCCTTGCTACCGATATCCGTACGATAGAAGAGGCCTTCTGTGTTTTTGGTTTGTTGAGTTCGTTGTAGATAATGTTTTTGGCCATCTTTGACGGTTGTCTGCTGTTGTGACAAGCATGTAGACACGTCCTCCGTTTGAGAGGAGGTCTTGGCCATTTTCAGCGAATTTAGCACCAGCATAGTAAGTGATGATGTCACCCTCTGTCTTGGCTGGAAGTTTGATACCCTTCTCATAAGCGAGTGGGTAGCCGTTTGAGGCTACAACCACACCAAGTGTCACACCCTTGTCCGTCCAAGTGATGGCTGGCTCTTTACCTTCCAAAATGTCAGTGATGTTTTGTGCAAAGTCAGATGTCAAACGAGGCAAGATGATTTGTGTTTCAGGATCACCAAAACGTGAGTTGAACTCGATGACTTTAGGGCCATCAGCTGTCAAGATAAGTCCAGCGTAAAGGACACCAGTGTAAGGACGACCTTCTTTGATCATACCTTCAAGAACTGGCTTGACAATAGTGTCAACCGCTGTGTCAACCACGCTCTGTGGCAAGTGAGGAACTGGCGCATAGGCACCCATCCCACCAGTGTTAGGACCCTTGTCGCCATCATAAGCACGTTTGTGGTCCTGAGCCGTTGGCATGATGTAGAACTTTTCCCCATTGACAAAGGCAAAGAGAGAAAACTCTTCCCCGTCAAGGAATTCCTCGATGACCACACGCGCACCTGAATCACCGAATTTATTGTCCAAAAGCATCTCGTGAGCAGCTTCGACGGCTTGCTCAACCGTTTCAGCAACGACGACACCTTTCCCAAGGGCCAAGCCGTCTGCCTTGACGACGATTGGAGCGCCTTTTTCCTCAATGTAGGCCTTGGCTTCCTCGAAATCTGAAAATGTGCCATAGGCTGCTGTCGGAACGTCGTACTTGACCATGATTTCCTTAGCAAAATCCTTAGACCACTCAAGCTCAGCCGCAGCCTTGGTAGGACCAAAGGCTTTGAGTCCAGCCGCATTGAAATCATCCACGATACCAGCTGCAAGGGCATCATCTGGACCGATAAAGGTCCAAGCAATATCGTTCGCTTTTGCGAAGTCAATCAGCTTAGAATGTTCGGAAATTCCGATATTGATCAAATCAAGACCATCCAATGTCATCCCGTCATTACCAGGAGCCACGAAAAACTTGCTCAACGTCCTTAGACTCCAATAATTTCTTGGCAATCGCATGTTCACGACCGCCAGATCCAACAAACCAAAAGTTTCATCTTGAACCCCTGCGAATTATTTTATTAAACAATGCTAATCGTTCGTTTTATTCTAATGATTTCAGCAACAGTCTCCCTATTTCAGAGAACCAAACATTTTTGCTATTTTCTCCTATTTCTCATTCTTTTTTCCAACAGTATAGGTGAGACCTACTAATTGACGAAAGAGGATATGCAAACGATTAAAAAATTTGTAGCTGACTTGTGTGCGGCATGGGGATGCCTCATTGCTCATGCAGATCAAGACCAATGCCATCATGCCGAAAAGGGCAGCTGGTAATTCATCTGAACCCGGATAAGTATCAAAAGATCCAAGTTCCTATCTGTCTGGACTCAAAATGGTCAAGATGACCCTGATTTGGCATCCTGTGGAACGCAGAGACAAGGGATTTGACCTACAAGTACCATCGATCAACCATTCTGATCAAGCCGGACTTTATCATGTCCATGTCTATGGGGTGGAGGCAAATGAACAGTTAACCGGCCTTTACCCTCTCACGACCAGCGTCCAGCAAAAAGACCTCGCCTCCTCCCAGCCCAAAATCACGATTACACCCATCTCCTCACAAGAATTTGAGGTGGACCTAAAGTTGTTCGAAGACGTTGACGAGATTGTCTTCCCCATCTGGTCTGAAGAAAATGGGCATGATGATCTGATCTGGTATCCAGCAAAGAAGACCGCACCTGGACATTTCCAACTGCGCCAAGCTCAAACATATGGAAGCTGGCTATTTCATCTCCACGTCTACCAGAAAAGCCAGGGACAACTAAAAGGGCTATTCCCCACTACCTTTCAAGTGGAAAAGACAAGGCCAAAGCTCACGCCACTCGCGACACATCCGGGAAACACCTACCCCATTGGTGAGTGCACCTGGGGAGCCAAAGAATTAGCCCCTTGGGCCCACAACTGGTGGGGAAACGGTGGCATGTGGGCAGCTAGTGCACGCACTGCGGGATTCCGGACAGGAGACATCCCAGAGGTCGGTGCCATCGCCTGTTGGGACAATGGGGGATATGGGCATGTCGCCTTAGTTACGGACGTCGAACATGACCAAAAAATTCAGATCCAAGAGGCTAATTACAACGGCCATCGCTATATCGACAACTTCCGTGGTTGGTTCGATCCGACCAATCCCGTCTGGGGAACCGTCACCTATATCTATCCAGATTAAGGTCTTCTTTATTAGCAGAAAAGACACTCATCGTTGAATGAGTGCCTTTTTTGATTAATGTCTAAAATGACTCACGCCTGTAAAGATCATGGCCAATCCGTATTTATCCGCCGCTTCGATAGTCATTAACCAGTTATATCAGAAAGGTTAAAAAGTAGCTCTCATTTAATCGTTTTTCATTTCGCGTATTTTTCTAGATGTGTTTGAATTTTTGGCATGATGAAATGCATGATTTTAAGATTCGTAAAAGCTATTACCATGGCCAATAAAGATAGACAACGACTGATAACAAAGAAATGTCAGAAGGCCAATAGTGGAAAATAATCATTAGAACCATTGGCAATTCTAGGGTTACCGTGACGACTCCAGGAACATAGCCCCTAAATTGCAGGCACATGATATAATGGATTATGAAATGAGCTGTATAAGCTATTACAAAAGATAAATAGAGTAAACTGTTGTGAGTTATTTGGCAGAATCCAGAAATAAACACCAGGATGATAAATTCTTCGAACACACCTACTGCAAAAGCGGAACCTTGCGTAACGGAACCAAAGAACGGTTTCTTAAAAGTTTCTAACTTTTGATGATGCCGTGTTTTCCACAAGGGCATAAAAATTATTTCTTCAAAATCATGTAAAATAAATAAAATAGGCAGCATCCAAACATTAAAAAGAATGCTCATACCTTTACCTCCTTAATAACAACTAACAATTGTACAATGTTAAGAATAAATGATAATCATATATCACGCGCAACACTTTTAGTATAAAGATAAACTGTTACAAAAACAAGAGGTTAAGAGATATTGGCACAGTTTGACCAAAAGTGTGACAGGAAAGGAAAAATACCATGGAATATCAAACGCGACAATGGCTGGAGGAAGCCTTGTTCGATTTATTAGCAACTAAGAAGTCTCTCCAAAATATCAGCATTGCTGAACTCAGCGAGCATGCTCAGATTGCCAGACGAACATTTTATCGTTATTACCATTCAAAAGACGAAGTTCTTACGAACTATTTAGACCGCTTAATTCAATACTATATTATCGAACTTCAAACAGCAAAACTGACTAATTTTGAAGATTTAGTGAACCTTTTCTTTCAGTATTGGAGCCAGTACACTGAGCCATTAAAAATTTTGCAAGACGCAAACTTACTCGTGCTTATCTTGCAAAGGTCTTACGATAAGCTTCCTGCTACTTATACCACTGTCATGGCACCTTGGCACATCACAAATAGTGATCAAAGACAAATCAACTATGATATTAGATTCATTACCGGCGGTCTCTACAATATTTTTGATGAATGGTTAAAAGGAGATTATAAAGCCATGCCTATTAACGAGCTAGTCACAACAACCTTAAACACCATAAAACGTATAAAAAATAGTTAAGTGAGAAACTGAGTTTTTCGAGATTCGTCATGAACAGCTCTAACAAATCATTTTAATAATTTCTAACACTAAAATGCTTATTGTTTTAGATATACAAAAAGAGAAGACAACTTACGTCTTCTCTCGTTGTTAGCGATAAATCATTTATCACAGTTGATAATGAGCTAATTTTTAAATACCCATCAATGTCTAAAATGTCTCACGCCTGTGAAAACCATAGTCAAGCCGTATTTATCAGCAGCTTCGATAGACTCTTGGTCACGGACTGATCCACCCGGCTGGATGATCGCTTTGATCCCTGCTTTGGCGATTTCTTCCACGTTATCCGCAAATGGGAAGAAGGCATCGGAAGCAAGAACAGCGCCGTCAAGACGGTAGCTTGGTCAATAGCAATACGAACTGAAGCCACACGGTTGGTTTGACCTGGGCCAACACCAAGTGTCATGTGGTCGTTGGTCACGATGATCCCATTTGATTTGACGTACTTGATCGCTTTCCAAGCAAACTCAAGAGCCGTAATTTTTTTACGGGAAGTGTTTTTTATGGTATAATAATCGTAATAGGAGGACTGACAAATGCTAAAATACTTTTCTGTAAAGAATTACAAAAACTTTGAAAATGAAATCTCAATTGATTTTTCACAAGTCGGTGGTTATAAATTTAATGAAGACTGCTTATCAAATAATATTTTTGAGTAAAGTGCTAATCTATGGTAGAAATGCTACAGGAAAAATCCAATTTAGGTTTAGCATTATTTGATATTACCAAAAAAATCTTTCCAGTAGGTCCTTAATTGATGATCAAAATTTAACATCTTTTTTTAAATAACAACTCTGACAACGCTATTGCTACTTTTTTTGTTATATTTTTTACATAATAACAATGAAATCAAATACATTTATACAAAAAATGAATATCAGATTATACAAACAGAATCACTATCTATAAATAACGAATTAGTTTGGGAAATAGATTTGTCTACTGACCTAATGTCACCTACTCCTGTGGAAGGTATAGCCAATAAACTAGGTATCATAAACAACGATTTCAACATACTAATAGATAATTATCGAGATCAGGTTTCAAGTGACAAGCAAGATTTAGATGGAGAAAGCAGATCTTTTTTAACATGGCTAATAACTAACACCTCTAAGTCAGATGCTTCTATTCTCACATATCTCCGAACATTTATCCGAAACATGGTGCTTATTAATCATGAAGCCCCGAAATATTTTATAAATCGTTGGTTCCAGCGTACACTTGATCACAAAGAGACAGCAAAAGAACTGGAAGCATTTCTAAATAGCATGGGTATAAACTGTCACTTAGATTCAATAGAACAAATAGATGGGGAAGATATGCTTTGTTTTGTTTATAAAAATAAAAATGTTCCGTTCTTTAGAGAAGCATCTAGTGGAACATTGGCTTTGGCCAAATTCTATTTTAGAATCCTCTATATCATTGAGCACTTCAAAGCCAACAATCCTCCTAAATTTTTATTTTTCGATGAATTTGATGCTTTTTATCATTACGAACTTTCTGAAAAGTTGATATGTCATTTAAAAAAAATATTTCCAGACACCCAAATCATTTTGACTACCCACGATACAAATATTATGTCTAATGAGTTGTTTAGACCCGACTGCTTGTTCATTTTATCTCAAAAAGGATTTATAACACCTTTAAACAAAGCAACTAAGCGAGAATTACGAGAGGGGCATAATTTAGAAAAGATGTACATTAGCGGAGAGTTTGCTGAATATGAATAATGTAACACGAGGTCAAACTCTTTTCATAGTCGAAGGCCATCATGAAAAAAATGAACTTTTTAAACTTATTATCGAAGTTTTCCCTGAACTTAGTATTACTGAAGAGAATATACATATTTTTGGCACAAATATTTACCAATTATACCAGAAAATTCAAGAAGAATACGGAGAGGAATGGGATGCTCCCTCCAATGATGTGGATTTACCTTTTTGTTTTTAAATAAATATGATTCCCAAAGATTTGAATCTATCGGTAGAAAAAGAAATTATAAAAAAATATTTTTTTAATTTTTTTGATTACGAAGCACAAGATCCCAACTTTTCTATAAACAAGATACAGCGATTACAAAAATATTTCAGCGATGTAACCAATAATGGCCAACTCTATATAAATTACCCAATGGTTGAATCTTATTTCGATTTAGAAATCAATAATGACTTACAATTTCTAAACAAATTTTTTTAAATAAAATTGTGACGGGTAAAGAATATAAAGCCATTGTTAAAAAAATAATGAACTTTACAAAATATTCCAAATTCCTTTCATCATTCCGAAACGATTAGAAAGAATTGCGGATATCTCTGTAACATTGCAACATGATACAGTTTCTAAAAATATTAAACTGCTGTAGTACTGAGTCTCTAAAAAGAAATATGCAATGAATTAAATATAGATGACAAGAAAAAGAAAAAAATTTAAACTGCTATCTAGATAAAAAAATTTTTAAAACCTACTTCAATGATGAGATTTCTTATAATATCTACATAAAAAGATTACTTAAGAGGATTGTAAAATTACAAATATTAAAAATACAAACGAATTATAACTTATCCTTGTTCAACACATGTTGTATCTGAACAAGAATATCATGATTTACAACACAATAATGAATTTGACTATCTAAAATTATTAACCTTACAAAATGAAATGTTTAAAGATAATAAACTATGGATTTTAAATACTTTTTCTATTATTTATAGTGGAATATAATTCAACGTTATTAAATGATTAATCTTCTCCCTCTCATATAATTCAAAAACAGTTAGCTTTCATTTTTAAAATTAGGAAGCTAACTATTTTTTTATTATATGACTTTCAGTCCATCTCACTCTGTAAGGTACGAAACAAATAAACCACACGCTATATGAGTAGTTATGATTATTGAACTTCTGATATATTAAAATTCTATGTAATTTCTGTCTCTTTGTAAACTTGTAGTAGATTGAGTTTTAGGAATCCATTTAAAAAGGCTAGATAAAAAATTACTTCTAAATATCAAAAAACGAGCATTTCCGTAGTTGGAGATGCTCGTCTTCTTAATGTCTAAAATGTCTCACTCCTGTGAAGATCATGGTCAAGCCGTATTTATCAGCCGCTTCGATTGACTCTTGGTCACGAACTGATCCACCTGGCTGGATGATCGCTTTAATCCCTGCTTTAGCGATTTCTTCCACATTATCTGCAAATGGGAAGAAGGCATCTGAAGCAAGAACAGCACCATCAAGACGGTCTTTGGCTTGGTCAATAGCGATGCGGACAGATGCCACACGATTGGTTTGACCTGGGCCAACCCCAAGGGTCATGTGGTCATTGGTCACGATGATCCCATTTGATTTGACGTACTTGATCGCCTTCCAAGCAAACTCAAGAGCTGTCGCTTCTGTCTCAGTTGGTTGGCGTTTCGTCACCACTTGCCAGTCAGCTGGACTTTCTTTCACCACGTCTTGGTTTTGAACGAGGAGACCACCAACAACACCAGTGTATTCTGCTTCCACTTCACTAGCATCTTGAGCGTCAAATGGCAGCTCAAGGATCCGCAAGTTTTTCTTCTTAGTTGTCAAGATTTCAAGCGCTTCGTCTGTGTAGCTTGGTGCAATGATGATTTCAAGGAAGACACCGTGCATTTTCTTAGCTGTCGCAGCGTCTACTTCACGGTTGAGAACGACAATACCACCAAAGATGGATACTGGGTCAGACTCATAAGCGTAGTCCCAGGCAGTCTCGATGTCGTCAGCTTGACCGATCCCACATGGGTTCATGTGTTTAAGAGCCACAACAGTTGGACGGTCTTTGAAATCACGGATGATCCGGATAGCCGCATCAGCGTCACGGATATTGTTGAAGGACAATTCTTTCCCGTTCAACTGTTTCGCTGAAGCGATGGAGTAATCCGTTGGCAAAGCTTTTTGATAGAAGTCTGCGTCTTGTTGAGGATTTTCCCCGTAACGCATTGGTTGCTTAAGATCATAAGTCAATGTGAGTTTTTCAGGTTTTTCTTCACCCACTTGAGCAGTGAAGTATTCTGCGATCAAAGCATCATAGGCTGCTGTGTGGCGGAAGACTTTCGCTGCCAAACGTTGGCGAGTTTCGTAACTTGTTTCGCCGTTGGCTGCCAATTCGTCCAAAACCACAACATAGTCAGCAGGGTCTACCACAACTGTTACGCTAGCGTGGTTTTTAGCTGCTGAACGAAGCATAGATGGCCCACCAATATCGATATTTTCAACCGCATCCGCGTAAGTCACGTCTGGTTTAAGGATGGTTTCCTTGAATGGGTAAAGGTTTACCACCACAAGGTCGATCAATTCAATCTTGTTGTCCTTAGCAGCCTCTAGGTGGCTATCGAGGTCACGACGAGCGAGGAGACCACCGTGGATATTTGGGTGGAGAGTCTTCACACGACCGTCCATCATTTCTGGGAAACCAGTCACATCGTCAATGGCAATAGTGTCTACTCCAGCATTATCAAGGGCAACTTTAGTACCACCTGTTGAGATAATGTCCCAACCGAGTTTTTTGAGTTCTTGGGCAAATTCAACAATGCCCGCTTTGTCTGAAACACTAATTAGTGCGCGTTTAGTCATTTTCTTTCTTTTCCTTTTTTAAAAAAGTTCTTTATCAGCTACAGTCGAAAATGTTTTTTCCGATCAATGGCTTCCTTATTTTCGTGCTACTCCCAAACGTTCCAAGACTTCTGGATAGAGTTTGTACTCTGTTTCGTGGATTCGAGTTTCAAAAGTATCAAGGGTATCCCCTTCAAGGCGTGGCACACGGACTTGCTGAATAACCTTACCGGTATCAACACCAGAATCCACCCAATGGATAGTCACACCGCTCTCAGCAACACCTGCATTCCAAGCATCCTCAATACCATGAGCACCTGGAAATTCAGGGAGATAAGCCGGATGAATATTGATGATACGGCCTTCATAAGCTGCTAGCAAGGTTGGACCAACGATTTTCATATAACCCGCCAAACAAACTAGGTCAATCTGGTGCTCATCCAAAAGTTTGACGATAGCTTCTTCATAAGATGCTTTATTGTCAAATTCCTTGAGTTCAAAGGCATGACTCACCACACCAAGATTTTTGGCACGTTCTAAGACATAGGCATCCCGGTGATCTGAAAAGACAAATTCTACTGGAAATTGTTCCGCAATCACCTGAAAGTTTGAGCCGTTGCCAGAGGCAAAAACAGCAATTTTCATATTCGATACAAAGGGACGTTTCGGCTAGCCGAACAGTTTCGTAGAAAAATAGGAAATCATTGCTGGGTGCTTGCCCACAAAATGATTTCTCTTTTTTCCTAGAAAATGAGTCCCGTGTTCAGTTAGGCTTGCTAACTAAACACTCCTTTCTACAATTTCTCCGCACAAAATGGTGACCTCACCATTATTTAATCACCACACTTGCGCCATCTTTCTTCACAATACGACCGATTTCATAAACAGGTTCGTCAAGAAGTTCTTTGACACGTTCCACATTTTCTGGTTTCACTGCAAGCATGAGACCAATCCCCATGTTGAAAATTTCAAACATTTCTTCATGTTTAATTTCACCATATTTTTCAAGGGCTTTGAAAATCGGAAGAACTGGCACTTTGCTTTCGTCAATTTCAGCAGCCAAGTCATCCGCAAACATACGTGGTACATTTTCGATGAAACCACCACCTGTGATGTGAGCAATACCGTTAACCAATTCTTCTTTGATGAGTGGCAAAGCTGCTTTGACGTAAATACGAGTTGGTTCCAAAAGAACGTCTTTAAGTTTCTTCCCTTCCAATTCTGGGAGAACTTCCTCACCTGTGTAATCTGCAAAGACACGACGAACAAGTGAGTAACCATTTGAGTGGATACCGCTTGAAGCAAGTCCAAGAATCACATCCCCTTCAGCTACTTTTGAACCGTCAATGATTTGAGATTTTTCTGCAACACCGACAGCAAACCCAGCCAAATCATAGTCATCTTCACCATACATACCAGGCATTTCAGCTGTTTCGCCACCGATAAGGGCTGCACCAGCCTGCACACAACCTTCTGCAACACCAGCAACGACTTGCTCTAATTTAGCTGGTTCATTTTTACCAGTTGCGATATAGTCAAGGAAGTAAAGGGGCTCCGCACCTGCAGCGATGATATCGTTAACACACATGGCCACACAGTCTTGACCGATCGTATCGTGTTTGTCGTACTTAATAGCAAGCATGAGTTTAGTACCGACACCATCTGTACCTGAAATCAAAACAGGCTCTTTGACACCTGTTTTTGAAAGGTCGACATACCACCGAAGCCACCAAGAGCTCCCATGACACCAGCACGTTCCGTACGAGCAACGTGTTTTTTGATCCGTTCAACAACTTCATAACCCGCTTCAACATCCACACCAGATTGAGCGTATGCATTCTTATTTGTCATTTTTTAATCCTTTTCTTTTTTTGAGAAAGAGTGCGACGTATTTTTAGATAAACAATTTTTTTATCTAAAAATACTAGTCAGGTCTCTAGCTTTGGTCCCATAGGGCAAAGCGTCTACTGACAAATGCTTTAGCTTTTAGTCAGTAGTGAGACGTGGAGCATAAGCATTTTTATTTGTCATTTGTTTCATTCCTTTTCTTTTGCACTGCTCTTAATAGAAAGAAGTATGTTCTTTCAAACTTTCCACATAGCGTTCTTCGTAGTCATACAAAGGCGTTGGATATTTTCCATCAAAGTAAGCTACACAAAGACCGCCATTTGGAGCATCTGTATCAATTCCAATAGAATCAATCAAGCCATCGATTGACAAATACGTCAAGCTATCTGCACCAATGATATCGCGTGTTTCCTCTACTGTGTGATTGGCAGCAATCAATTCCTTACGTGTTTGAATATCGATCCCGTAGAAACATGGGTAGGCAAGGGCTGGGCTACCGATTGCTACGTGGACCTCTGTAGCTCCTGCTTCTTTCAATAACTTCACAATTCGACGTGATGTTGTCCCACGTACGATAGAATCATCAATCATGACAACCCGTTTGCCTTTCACGACACCGGATACGGCAGAGAGCTTCATCCGAACCCCTTGCTCCCGTAGTTCTTGTGTTGGTTGAATAAAGGTCCGTTGGGTATATTGGTTTTTAATCAAGCCCATTTCATTTGGTAGGCCAGATTCTTCCGCAAATCCCATGGCTACGCTAAGTGATGAATTAGGTACACCGACCACAATATCTGCTTCATGTTTGAATTCACGTGCCAATTGAGCGCCCATACGTTTACGTGCTGTATGGACATTGACCCCTTGGATATTGGAGTCCGGACGGGCAAAGTAGATATACTCCATCGAGCAAACAGCCAATTGGGTATCTGTCGTATACGTATCGTAAGTGATGCCGTTATCATCGATGATCACAACTTCACCTGGATTCACATCGCGGATCCACTCAGCACCAACCACTTCAAAAGCACAGGTTTCAGATGAAACCACGATAGCTCCGTTGGCCATTTTCCCAATCGAAAGAGGACGGAAACCATTTGGATCCAAGGCCGCAATCAGCTTATCTTCCAGCATGAGAAGGTAAGCAAATCCACCTTTCACCGTATTCAAGGCTTCTTTCACCTTACCCATGAAGGATGGGTTGTGGCTCCGACGAATCAGGTGGGCCAAGATTTCTGAATCAGAAGTTGAGCTAAAGATCGCCCCGTTATTTTCCAACTCCCGTTTGAGGGACTTGGCATTGGTCAAATTCCCGTTGTGGGCCAGTCCAAACTGGGTATCATGAAAGCGAAAGAGGAAGGGCTGGATGTTATCCACCGAAGCTTCCCCAGCTGTCGCATAGCGAACATGGCCAATCGCTCCCGTCCCTGTCAACTTATCCAAGTTAGCAGGATTCCGAAACACTTCTGAGAGAAGACCCGTATCACGATACCGTTTTAATTGACCCGCATCATTCGAAAGGATCCCCGCCCCTTCTTGACCACGGTGTTGAAGACTGTGTAATCCAAAATAAGTCAGTTTTGCAGCATCTGGGTGTCCCCAGATCCCAAAAATACCACATTCTTCATTAAGAGATTTAACTTCGTATGTCATTTTGTATACCTTTTATTTTCCAGTAAAGTATTTAACCGCTGATGCAAAGAGATGTTGGTCTTTATTTCCTGGAATATTTTGGAAGAGACCATCTTCGAAACGTTCTGAGTGACCCATTTTCCCGATGATTTGACCGTTCCTACTTGTGATACCTTCGATAGCATTTACAGATCCGTTAGGATTATATTTAGAATCCATGCTTGGTTTACCTTCGAAGTCAACATATTGGGTAAAGATTTGACCATTGTCACGAAGCTCTGCGAATTCCTCAGCTGTCACGACAAATTTACCTTCACCGTGTGATACTGGAATGGCATGGATGTCACCAACTTCTACTCCGACAAGCCATGGTGAGTTGGTGTTGGCAATCCGTGTTTCAACCATCTTAGCCACGTGTTGGTTGGCATCATTGTAGAAGAGGGTTGGACTGGTGCTACTTGCATCTTCAAAGTTACCGTATGGAAGAAGACCTGATTTAACAAGAGCTTGGAATCCGTTACAGATACCGATAATCAAACCACCACGTTCGATGAAGTGATCGATAGCTGCACGTACTTTCATTGAGCAAGATGTTTACGATGAATTTAGCTGATCCATCTGGTTCATCCGCTGCTGAGAAGCCACCTGCAAAGAAGATAATATTAGCTTTTTCGATGTTGTCAACCATGGTGTCAACAGACTTGACAATCGCCTCTTCATTCAGTGTGACAAATGGTACCAAGTTGACTTTTGCTCCTTCTTTTTCGAAGGCCTTAGCGGAGTCATATTCTGAGTTGGTACCTGGGAATACCGGGATGTAAACTACTGGTGTGTCAACTGTTTCTTTAGCTTTGATCACAGCATCTGATGCTACAGCAGGTACTTCTTCCAACTCAGTTGCTTGTGCAAATTCCGTTGGGTAAACTTCTTCCAATTTACCTTGGAAAGCACTGTCAAGTTTGTGTCCATCAAGCGTTACACCATTGACAGCAAGTGTAAAGTCAGCTACTGTTTGTCCAATCTTGGCAACACCTGCAATTTCTTCAGGCGATGTGAAGACGAATCCACCTAATTGAGCTGTCAAGCTAGTGTCAAGGTCAGCTAATTCGACGTTAGCTCCAATATGGTTCCCAAATGTTGCAAGGGCAAGAGCTTCAACCACACCACCATATTTAACAGCCGATGCAGCTGTCACTTTGTGGTCAGCTTGGATGGCTTCAAATTGAGCAAAGTTAGACTTGATAAGTTCGAAGTCAATTTCTTGTGCCAAAGCTTGACCAGGAATGTAGTAAATATTTTCACCAGCAGCTTTGAATTCTGGAGAAAGAATCTTACGGCTATCTGCAGTTGTCACCCCAAAAGCAACCAAGGTTGGTGGTACAGTTAATTCTTCAAAGGTACCAGACATAGAGTCCTTCCCACCGATAGATGGCAAACCAAGTTGAATCTGAGCTTCGATTGATCCAAGAAGAGCTGATACTGGTTGGCCAAAACGCTCTGCTTGTTTATCCATCCGCTCGAAGTACTCTTGATAAGAGAAGCGAGCCTTAGACCAGTTGGCACCAGCAGCCACCAAACGAGCTGTTGCTTCGATGACTGCATAGGCAGCACCATGATATGGAGACCATTCTGCGATATATGGATTGAATCCTTGCGCCATAACAGATGCAGTTGTTGTCACGCCATGTTGGACTGGCAATTTCTGTACAGAAGCTTCCGTTGGTGTGATTTGGTAGCGACCACCGAGTGGGTGATTAACTGTTGAACGACCAACTGAGCTATCAAAGATGGTTTGTAACCCTTTTTGACTGGCATGGTTCAGATCAGCCAAGACTTCAAGAGTATCCGCTTCAAGGGTTTCAGCAGATGTTTGACGTTCTTCCGGAAGCTTGACATCCTTGTCAACCACCTTAGCATCTACAACCACACGTACACCGTTTGTATCAAGGAAACGACGTTCCAAATCAACGATTGTTTCACCATTCCAGTGCATGACAAGATTTGGTTTTTCAGTCACTGTCGCAACGACAACAGCATCAATATTTTCTTTATTACATTCAGCAACGAAGGCATCTACATCTTCTGGACGGACCACGACAGCCATCCGTTCTTGAGATTCAGAGATGGCAATTTCTGTACCATTCAAACCTTGGTATTTCAATGGCACTTTGTCTAGATCAATTTCAAGACCATCTGCCAATTCACCAATAGCCACACAGACCCCACCAGCACCAAAGTCATTTGATTTCTTGATCAAACGGGTCACATCCCCATTACGGAAAAGACGTTGAATCTTCCGTTCTTCGATGGCATTCCCTTTTTGAACCTCAGCACCAGCTGTTTCAACAGATTCAACCGTTTGAACTTTAGAAGAGCCTGTCGCTCCACCGACACCGTCACGTCCAGTCTTACCACCGAGCAAGATAATTACGTCACCTGCTTCAGGTTTCTCACGGACAACATTTTCCTTAGGAGCCGCACCGACAACTGCACCTAGCTCCATACGCTTAGCAACGAAACCTGGGTGGAAGTATTCACGAACATAAGTTGTTGCAAGACCAATTTGGTTACCGTATGAAGAATAACCATGAGCCGCTGTTTAGAAATCACTTGTTGTGGCAATTTACCAGCGCGAGTTTCTGAAATTGGAGCCGTGATATCACCAGCACCTGAGATACGCATGGCTTGGTAAACGTATGAACGACCTGACAATGGGTCACGAATGGCACCACCGATACAAGTAGCCGCTCCACCAAACGGTTCAATCTCCGTTGGGTGGTTGTGAGTTTCGTTCTTGAACATGAGAAGCCATGGTTCTTTGACACCATTGACATCCACTTCAATTTCAACTGAGCAGGCATTGATTTCATCAGACACTTCCATGTCATCCAAACGACCATTAGCACGCTCATAACGGCCAAAAATAGTCGCCATATCCATCAAGGTTTGAGGTTTTTCTGTACGTCCCAACTCATCACGCATGGCAATATACTTGTCATAAGCCGCTTGCAATTGTTTTTCAAATTTAGAAGCTGAGAAGTCGATGTTTTTCAACTCAGTTTCGAAAGTTGTGTGACGGCAGTGATCAGACCAGTAAGTATCCAAAACCTTCAACTCAGTCTCAGTTGGCACCCGTCCAATGGATTTGAAGTAATCTTGAATGAAGAGAAGGTCATCCACTTCCATTGCCAATCCTTGCTCAACCTTATACTGTGCAAAATCTTCTGCCGTATAAGTTTCAAAGAAATCCAAGCTTGGAATGGTCTTGTCAGACTCAGAGAAATCCTGTTTCGCAATACCAACAGTGATATCTTTGAAACGAGAATCCACTGGGTTCAAAAGGTAGTTTTTAACAGCTTCCAACTCATTCGCATCGATATCCTTGTTAACCAAGTACAATTGCGCTGTATTCACTGTTACGTCATTTGAACTACCAAGCAAAAGCAAAGCTTCTTGTGAAGATGCCGCACGTTGGTCAAATTGACCCGGCAAACTTTCAATCGCAAAGAAAGCATATTTCTCAAAATCAGCCTGAACCGCAGCTTCATCCAGAACAGTATCGGTCACTTGCTCAGAGAAGATATGTTTTTCCGCACGCGCAAACAAATCCTCTGCCAAACCAAAAACATCGTAAACCTGAACAATCCGAAGATCCTTCAAGGTTTTCAACTGAAGATTATGCTGTAATTCTTTTACTAAAGAGTCCGATTTCACACGAAAATCAGCTTTTTTCTCAACGAAAATACGTTTATCCATTTTATTTCCTTTATTTCTATTCAAACATGTTATCGAAGACGAAGGTTTTCTATTTCAAAAAGATCACTTCAAACCTTGCAATTTTTCCAATACAACTTCATAAACATCTGTCAAGCTACCAAGATCACGACGGAGTGAAAAGGTCTAGTAGACCTTTTCAGCCTGAGTCCTTTTACTTGAAAGACGAAGGTTTCCGTTTCAAAAAGATTACTTCAAGCCCTGTAATTTCTCCAACACAACCTGATATACATCCGTTAAACTGCCCAAATCTCTACGGAAAACATCCTTGTCCATATGGTGCCCTTCCGCATCCCAAAGGCGGCAATTATCTGGGGAGAATTCATCTGCCAAGATGATCTTGCCATCCTTATCAAAACCAAATTCCAATTTGAAGTCAATCAAGCGAAGACCAATTTGTGCAAACCAATCTTTCAGCAATTCATTGATACGACGCGTTTCTTTCTTGATATAGGCAATTTGTTCGTCATTGGCAATTTCCAAAAACTTCACATGCTCATCATTGATGAATGGATCGTCCAACTCATCGTTCTTGTAGTAAAATTCAACGATTGGAGTTTTCAAGTCCAAACCTTCTTCCACGCCAAACCGTTTAGAGAAAGAACCCGCAGTCACATTGCGAAGAACCACCTCCAAAGGAATAATTTTTACTTTCTTGTTGAGTTGTTCTGTGTCAGAAATACGTTTTATAAAGTGAGTCGCAACACCCGCAGCATTCAATTTTTCAAAAATAAGAGACGAAATCTGATTATTTAGCACACCTTTTCCTTTAATAGTCTCTTTACGAGCCCCATTTAGCATGGTTGCCTGGTCCTTGTAGACCGACTTAATCACATGTTCGTCCTCAGTAGTATAGATATCCTTAGCTTTTCCAGTATAAATCAGTTGATTGGTCATGACTTTGTTCGCCTTTCGTATTTTATCACCTTCATTCTATCACATACAAAGTGTATTTTCAATAAAATTCCGTACAATATAAGCAGAATCCGAATAAAAAGGACAGAAAAAAAGATCATCCAGAATAATCTCTGAACGATCCCTTTTTCATTAGTGACCAGCAGTTCGTTTTTCGATATAGTCGACAACATCCCCTACTGTGTTAAATTCATCAATAGCCTTGTCCGGAATCTCAATTTGGTATTCATCCTCAAGATTGATAATAAATTCCATCAATTCAACAGAATCCGCCTGTAAATCCTTACGTAAGTCAGATTCCAAAGATACTTGAAAGTCTGGACCCTTGCGATCTTTGAGAAATTCCTCAATTGTAACTAAAATTTCGTTTTGTTTACTCATACATTACCCTTCCTTCGATAATTCCTTCACTGATTTTCCAACAACATCTGTCTCTAACATGGTCCGAATCTGACGAATCGTGCTATAGACAGCTTTGGCATCACTCGAACCATGCGTTTTAACAACAGGTGCTTGAAGACCAAACAAGACCGCTCCTCCAACATCTGAGAAATCCAAGGTTTGCTTCAATGATTTCAAACGGTCCTTGAGCAGAAAAGCTCCCAAATTTCGCCTTCCAGTTTCCAGTGGCAATTGCTTGTTTCAATTGCTTCAAGATCCCAAAAGCCGTTCCTTCCATCGTTTTCAAGACAGCGTTTCCCGTGAAACCATCCGCCACAACGACATCAGCAACGCCATCCATCAAGTCACGCGCTTCCACGTTTCCAACAAAATGAATCGACTCATCCTCAGATAACAATTGGTAGGTTTCCTTGCGCAAAGGATCTCCCTTACTAGCTTCTGTCCCATTGTTCAATAGACCCACGCGTGGTTTTTGAATTCCACGAACATTTTCAGCATAGTAAGATCCCATCACAGCATACTGATGTAAGTGCTCCGGTGTATTTTCCGCATTGGCACCTAAGTCCAGCATATCATAACCACGCCCATCAACCGTTGGAAGTGTAGACATCAAACCTGGACGTTCCACTCCTTTGATACGACCGACAATAAAGAAACCTGCCGCTAACAAGGCGCCCGTGTTCCCCGCAGACAACATAGCATCTACATCTCCAGCCTTCACATCCTTGGCAGCCAAGACCATAGAAGCTTGCTTCTTCCGACGAATAGCACGCGTCGGCTCATCATCTGAATCGATTTTTTCCTCCGTATGAACAATCGATACACGCTCTGTTACTGTTAAATAGTTTTTGATTTTTGTCTCATCACCATACAAGACAATCTCAATATCATCAAAATCACGAATGGCTTGATTCACGCCTTCTACCAAGGCTTGAGGTGCATTATCGCCCCCCATTGCATCTACTGCAATTTTTTTCATGTTTCACCTCCAGATGAATCTTTCATAATCGCTCCCCAATCACTCAAGGAATCGATAAACTTTTTAGCTTTAAATGGATCCCTACATACTCCTCATACAACTGATCGATTGCCTGACGCAAAGCTGCTTTCATCTCCGCTTGTAGGGAAATGGTCTCTAGCTCACTGAATCGTACTGCTTGAAACTGATCCAATAAATAGAGAACATTCGGATGCCAGTGAGCACGTCTCTCATCCTGATCATAATGATCCGGACAAAGGACCCCACTATAGCGAAAAGAGTAATCAAAAGGAAGTCCAACCCGATGACAGAAACAGCATTCATGCAGATTCAAGACAACTCCAAATCGTGATAGAATCTGAATCTCAAAAATATTGGTTAAAACCTCATAATCCAGTCCCTCTTCCATCAAAGACAAGGTCTTTTCCAAAAAAGCAAACAGGGCCGGATCCACCTGATTATCCTGAATACTTGCATCTGCAAGCGCCAGAACATAGGTCGCATAAGAAAGGGCAAAAAGATCTGCATTGATTTTCTTATAAACCTGCACATCTTGAAAATCATCAATATAACTCAACCCATCATCATTGATTTTCAACAACATATCTGCCGTTACCAAAGGTTGCAACATGGGATTCAACCGTGATTTTCCCGCATGTTTCACAAAAAACATCCGCTTCCCTGACTTCTCCGTGAAAATTTTGACCAGCTTGTCATCTTCACGAAACTCCCGATTATACAGGACAATTCCCCGGGTCTCAATTGACTCCAGCATGTTCTTCCATATACTCCTTCAAGCGTTTCATTGCTTCCTTGATAACCTCCATGCTGGCTGCATACGACAAACGCACATAGCCTTCACCATATTGACCAAAAGCAGCACCAGGAATAAAAGCAACTGCTTTTTCACGCGCAAAATCCTGCAAGAAAGCAAAGGAGTCTTGATTATAACCAGCTGGGATTTTAGCAAAAATATAAAAAGCTCCATCTGGCTTAATAATCTCAAACCCAAGCGCGGACATCTGTTCGATAATATAATCCCGACGCTTCACATATTCCTTCTTCATTGGCTCCGCATCATCCCGACCTTCCGTCAAAGCTTCGATCGCAGCATACTGGTTCATGGTTCCAGCAGCCGTTACCAAATACTGATGGCTCTTGATGAGTTGGGCCGTCAATGCAGCAGGCGCAAAGATAAAGCCAAGCCGCCAGCCTGTCATGGCATGAGATTTGGACAAGCCATTAATAACAATGGTCTGCTCAGGAATAAAGGAGGCCATAGAGACATGCGCTTCTCCAGTATAAGTCAGCTCTGAATAGACTTCATCACAAATCACAAAGACTTCATATTTTTTTAAGACAGCAGCTAATTCTGCCATCTGTTCGCGCGAATAAGTGACACCCGTTGGATTAGCTGGATAATTGAGAATAACAGCCTTCAATTTTTCACCCTGCTCTAGAATCGCCTTTTCCAACTTTTCAGGAGTCAAGACAAAACGATCTGCTGTCGTATCAATTTCGACAATCTCCGCCCCAACCAAATTCACAATGGGTTCATAACCAGGGTAGGCTGGTGCTGGAAGAAGTACTACATCTCCAGGTTCCAAGATTGCTGTCAAGGTTGCAGATAGGGCTTCAGTCGCACCGATCGTCACCAATATCTCATCTTCAGGACGGTAGTGAATACCATATTTATCCGCCACAAACTGACTCGCAGCCTCACGCAAAGCCAGCAAACCACTCATCCCAGTGTAATGGCTAAAATTCGCATCAATAGCAGCCTTTCCTGCTTCTTTTACATGTTCAGGAGTTGTAAAATCCGGTTCCCCTAAAGTCAAACGCAAGACACCAGGAATGGAAGAAATTGATTGATCGAACTGACGAATCAAAGAAACTTCGATCCGATTCAGATTTTTATTAAAACGTTTCGTTAAATCCATAGAACACCTCCAAAACACTTATATTCATTATACTATAAATAGGACCCCATCGCAAAAGAACAAGCCAGATCCCCACCTTTTGCTTACCACCAAAGGACATTTCAAAAATTCTTCCATGCAAAAAAGACTTAGCAATGCTAAGTCTTTCAAGTCATTATTGTTGACCACGTGTTGCCACATATTTCAATTGATCCGCATGTTTTGCCACAAAATCCTTCATTTCTGAATCAGGAATTTGACGAAGGTAGAGGTTAGAACGAATGGTTTCATCCTCTTCACGACAAGTTGACAATACTAAATACTTATCAGACGCTTTGATCTTGATATTAGGGTTCTTCGTACGAGCTGACTCATAGATATTCTTCAATTGTGTAGTAAAATCATTGTCATCAGTAAAGCTTGTACGGTAGAAAGCAGTGTCCTCTGGGACAATGACCAATCCCATTACTTCATAATAATATTTCCGCTCTGGTGTCTCAATCACAACATACGGATGTTGGTCCAAATACTCTTGTTTGTCATAGTAGTTGACATCATTAAACATGCGATGATCGCCGACCTTACTACCACGAGCATGACCAAACAACCAAGTCAAACGATCACTGAAGTCTTTCTTGTTGTCCATATCCATGAAGACTGTCCCCATGTATGGTTCATTTCCACCATCAAACGTCTTATTCAAATAAGTTTCATTGTCAGTGGTTTGTACAACAGGTTCATCCAACTCAGTACCCGGTGCATAGACATAAGCAATTGCCTCAGGGTTAACAGCTGTTAACTGAGCAAAACGATTTTTCAAGTAATCTTTTTCTTCTTGGCTTGGTTCATATTTAGTTTCTTGCTTGGTTGAGCTTGTTCCAGTTGTTTTTTTAGCCGTGCTAGATGACTTAGTTCCTCCAAATGGATTAAAGAAAATAAATCCAGCAACAAGAACAACAACTGCAACAAGAGCAGCAATTACAAGACCCAATTTATTTGAACTTTTTTCCCCAGCTCTTTTCATTGATCGATCTCCTCTTGATGATTTTTTCTAAAAAATAACACTGAACCCGAAGGTCCAGTGATATTTTACGAGCTAATTAATAATCAAATTATTTAACTGCGCTTGTTTTTGGAAGAGCTTTACCAGCTTGTTTTGAACCAGCTTTACCAGCTTCTGCTTTTTTAGCTGCTTCTTCTGCTTTAGCTGCGTCTGCTTTAGCTGCGTCAGCTTTAGCTGCGTCAGCGTTAGCTTGTTCTGGATTAATTCCATGTTCTTTCAAGTAACGAGCGTTAGCTTGTTCTGGAGTTTCATTCAAGATATAGTAACGGCCTTCTTTTTTCTTAGCTGTGTTTTGAACAGTTTGGAATTGTTGTACATATTTGTTACGTACGTTCAAGAATGCAGTATTGAATGCTGCTTCATAAGCTGCTTTCTTTTCTCCGTAAAGGTGTGAACCACCTTCAACAGCATCAAATTCAGCTTTAGCTGCTACTACAGCTGGATCTTGAGCTGCTTCAGCTTTGATTTCTTCCATGTGACCGTTAAGGTATTCTTCAACTGTACGAGCACTTACAAATTCAGATTGATCATAGTATTTTGAAGCGACGTCAGTATCTTGAGGTCCTCTAGGATTGTTAGCTCCACCGTTGACTCCACCTTCGGCAAGAACTGGTGCTGCTGCAGCAAATACTGCAAGAGCTGCTACTGATGATAATAAAACTTTTTTCATTGTTTTATCTCCTTTTTTCTTTTCAAAAATTATTCGTTACTTCGTAACTATGACTAGTATACTAGGATATTCTTCCCATGTCAAGACTTTTTCCATTATTTTTTAAAAAAAGTTTAAGCTTTTGATCCATTTGAGATATAGAACTACGGATTTAAAACCATCTTGGAAAGACACTTCGTTCATATATAAAAATGTATTTAAAAAATAGAAATCTTTTCTATCCTATTTCACCACACCATTTTTAGGCAGTCGTTTCTTGGGCAAACTAGGATCAGCCCTTGATTCTAGTTCTTTAGCTGCTCGAACTAGTTTTTTCCGTTCCTTTTCTTTTTTTAGATCTTGCCACCATTTTCTGATTTCCATTTGTATTCCTCCTAAACAAAAGAGGCTGTTTTTCAGCCTCCTTATTATTAACATTTTTTGGCATTTCCGATTTCAAATAGAGGGGAGAGAGGACGATTTTCGTGAATGCGAACAATGGCCTCTGCAAGGAGTTTCGCAATCGAAATTTGCTCAATCTTATCAATCAATCGATCTTCCGGTAGATAAATCGTATCCAACACCACCAACTTCTTAATGGCTGATTTTTGGATGTTGTCCATCGCTGGTCCTGATAAAACAGGGTGAGTACAGCTTGCATAAACTTCAACAGCACCTGCTTCTGCAAGGGCATCCGCCGCATGACAGATTGTACCAGCTGTATCAATCATATCATCAATCAAAATACAAGTCTTGCCTTCAACACTCCCAATGATATTCATCACTTCACTCGTATTCATCTTATCGACACTTCGACGTTTATCAATAATCGCAATCGGTGTCTTCAAAAATTCAGCTAATTTCCGAGCACGAGTCACACCACCATGGTCTGGACTGACAACAACATAGTCTTTTCCAATCATCCCGCGACGTTCAAAAAAGTCGGCGATCAAAGGCGCACCCATCAAGTGGTCAACAGGAATATCAAAGAAACCTTGAATCTGAGCGGCATGCAAATCAATTGTCAAGAGGCGATCAACTCCAGCAACCTCAAGCATATTGGCTACCAACTTAGAAGTGATTGGTTCACGAGCTCGAGCTTTCCGGTCTTGACGAGCATAGCCGTAATATGGCATCACCACATTAATGGATTGCGCACTAGCACGTTTCAACGCATCTACCATAATCAAAATTTCCATTAGATTATCGTTAACCGGTGAGCTAGTGGATTGCAAAATATAAACATCTTTCCCACGGATTGATTCTTCAATATTAACCTGAATTTCTCCATCAGAAAATTGACGAACCGTTGACTTTCCAAGCGGTAGTCCCATTTCACGAGACACACGTTGAGCCAATTCTTGATTTGACGACAAAGCAAAGAGCATTAAATCAGAAAATGACATGATTTCCTCCAGTAAAATCTAAAACCATATTGTACAGTCAGCACAAATTTCTCCTGTAATCATTTTATCGCTTTTTAAGCAAATATTCAAATATTAATTTATGGAAATTACAAAATCTATCACTACCTAAATTCTATCAAAAAAGAAGCAGAACAAATGTCCTGCTTCAGTGTAATTCTTAGTTTGGATAGATATAAGTAACAGTACCTTGTGCTGTTGTTGGGTTAAACCAACCACGGTAGTTACCAATGCTACGGATACCATTATAGTTAGACTCAGAAACTTGGATGCTTGTTGTAGATTGAACGGCTGTAACAACTGCTACGTGTCCATATCCACCATCATTCCAACATGCAATGGCACCAACTTGTGGTTGAGATCCTGTACGGAATCCTGCTGCCGCTGCACTTGCCGCCCATTGTCCACCATTACCCCAGTAATCACCAGCCCATGGAGCCAATGTCTTCGCACCCCATGTACATTCACCAACTGGATAAGATGATGCAGATGTACTATAAGTTGGACGAGAAGTAGTTGCTACTGGTGCAGCCGCTGCTTGAGTTTGAACAGCAGGTTGAGGTGCTGCTTGAGTTTGTGCTGCCGCTGGTGTTGCAGCAGGTGTTTGAGCTGCCGCTTGAACTTGTGCTTGAAGAGTTGTATTAGCTGAAGCTTTAACAGCTGCTTGTTGTTCTTTTTGTTTTGCACGGTAAGCTGCTTCAGCTGCTGCCGCTGCTGCTGCTGCTTTTTCAGCTTCAGCTTTTTGTTGCAACAAAGCATTCTTTTCGTTTTCAGCAGTTGATTTTTCAGCAGCCAAGTTCAATTGTGCTACTTTCAACTCAGCTTCTTTTGTTGACAAAGCTTGCGCATCATCTTCTAATTGCTGTTTGTTTGCAATGACAGTATTGATAGCATCGTTGTTTTCTTTTTGTTTTTGTGCAATCTCTTCTTTATCACGTTTTTGCTCTTGCAACATTTTGTTGTTAGCATCTGCAATTTCGTTCATAGCAGAAATACGTGAGATAGCTTCTGTCAAAGATCCAGAGCTAACAATCGCATTAATATAGCTTGTTGCAGTCCCAGTTGTTTGAGCACTACGTGCTTGATTTGCAAGTGATTCTTGACGAGCAACAATATTTTTTGACAACTCATCGATCTCAGCTGACAATCGTTCAGATTCTTCATTCAAACGGTCATTTTCAGCTTGAAGATTTTCTTGTTGTTTTTTAATTTCAGATACTTGACCTTGAATTTGATCTACCTGAGCTTGTGCACTTTGTTGTTGTTGATTAATACTATTGATTTTGTTATCTTGAGCAGCAATCTTATCATCTGTTGAGTCAGCTGATACACCAGCTACGACAGCACCTTGTGATAAAGCAACTGTACTCAATAAGATTGTGGCAAATAATTTTTTCTTCATTAGATAAATTTTCCCTTTCTAATAAGACACTAACTAGTATAACAAATTTTTTAAAAATTTATATTACGCTATTGTTACATTTTTATTTCGAGTTTATAAATAAATCTTTTCAAGTAAAGGCTGTAATACTATTAATAGAAGCACATTCAAAATTAAACTTGGGAAAAATTTGGTAAATAATTAGTGTAATCCAGTTAAATTTTATACCGATAAAAAGAATCAAAAGAAGATTTGTTAAAATCTGAAATAATAGAATCGTTAATAAAAATGTAAAAAAACGAGTCAATCGATTGACCAAAATAATCTGATTACACCGATAAAAAATCACCTGTAGTAAAGGAAATACTAGGAAGGCAATTCCTAGAGTGTGTAAAAAATACACATCAAAACAAAAACCAAAGAAGACTCCCCACCAAATACTAGCTATCTCAGAGAAATAGAGACTCAATAACATAAAACCATATAGAAATAAAAATGAAGTAGGTTCAAAGGAGTTTGGACAGAAACGAGAAATAAGAAAAGAGATCTGCCCGTCAACAAATAAAGATAAGAATAAGATTAAAGGGAAAAAATGGTACTTACGTATGACTTTCACACTACTCTCCAATCAATAGTACATAACGATTGACATCTAAATTAGCCTTTGGTTTCACACGAATTTCTTGCCCTAACTGATCAGATGCCTTTTGAGTAGAAGTCACTGTACCAAGAGGTAAGTCACTACTCTTATATTTTCCTAAACCACTTGTTGAAACCAGAGATCCTTTTTTAATTTCAACTGGATCTCCAATTTGCAACAACCGAAACTCACCTGTCTTCTCGTCATAACCATTTAATAAAGCAAAAATAGATTGACCTTGACTCTCAATTTTAAACGTCAGGTGTTGTGAAGAAATAGTATCTTCGACTAATAATTTCACTTTGCTAGAATTTTTCTCTATACTTTCTACCACACCAATGACGCCACCAGACGAAAGAACAAACATAGAATCAGAAATTCCATCTGAACTACCTTTATCAATAACAAATTCCTGATCCCACGAACCATAATTACGGTCAATAATCTCACTAACGACTTGTTTAGAACCCGATACAGAATTCTTGATTGACATCAAATCCTTTAATTCTCTATTTTCTGATTCCAAACGGTTAAGTTTTGACTGGTCAATATCCTTTTGATAAAGACGTGATTTTAACGAACGGTTTTCATCATTTAATTCAGATAAATTCTTTAAATCCTTTGCCTTAGATTCCACAACAACAAATGGAACCGATACTGCCTTATCAACAATAGCTAATATATCAGAAGATTTTAAAACAATCGAAGTTCTAACAGATGGAAAAAGAAATAAAATTCCTGAAACAGTTAAAACAAACACAAAACTAAAAATTTTAAAGAATCGATTCAAGAACATAGACAAAACCTTCAAAATATAAAAAATAGTTTGAGATGACATCTCAAACTTGGAAATTATACGGAGAATGGGGGATTCGAACCCCCGCGCCGGTTACCCGACCTAACGATTTAGCAAACCGTCCTCTTCAGCCTCTTGAGTAATTCTCCAAAATGGGCACGAGTGGACTCGAACCACCGACCTCACGCTTATCAGGCGTGCGCTCTAACCACCTGAGCTACGCGCCCAAGTTAAAAACTTGGTAAAGAACCTATGTTCAAAGCGGGTGACGAGAATCGAACTCGCGACAACAGCTTGGAAGGCTGTAGTTTTACCACTAAACTACACCCGCTTATTATTAAAAGAAATGGCGCGAGACGGAATCGAACCGCCGACACATGGAGCTTCAATCCATTGCTCTACCAACTGAGCTACCGAGCCAAATTGCGGGAGCAGGATTTGAACCTACGACCTTCGGGTTATGAGCCCGACGAGCTACCGAGCTGCTCCATCCCGCGTTAATATTAAGGAGGATGTGGGATTCGAACCCACGCACGCTTTTACACGCCTGACGGTTTTCAAGACCGTTCCCTTCAGCCGGACTTGGGTAATCCTCCAAGATAACAATGGACCTTGTAGGACTTGAACCTACGACCACTCGGTTATGAGCCGAGAGCTCTAACCAGCTGAGCTAAAGGTCCAACAAGATCAACAATATAGCGGCGAAGGGGATCGAACCCCCGACCTCCCGGGTATGAACCGGACGCTCTAGCCAGCTGAGCTACACCGCCATAATATCGGGAAGACAGGATTCGAACCTGCGACACCTTGGTCCCAAACCAAGTACTCTACCAAGCTGAGCTACTTCCCGATCTAAAGCTACCGCTTTATGCACCCTAGAGGAGTCGAACCTCTAACCGCCTGATTCGTAGTCAGGTACTCTATCCAGTTGAGCTAAGGGTGCTCGTTCCTATTCAATTATTACATAGCCTTGCGACCATGCACCCTAGAGGAGTCGAACCTCTAACCGCCTGATTCGTAGTCAGGTACTCTATCCAGTTGAGCTAAGGGTGCTTCTTTCAACCTTTGTCTATGCCGAGGACCGGAATCGAACCGGTACGATCGTTACCAATCGCAGGATTTTAAGTCCTGTGCGTCTGCCAGTTCCGCCACCCCGGCCTCCTCAAGCGAACGACGGGATTCGAACCCGCGACCCCCACCTTGGCAAGGTGGTGTTCTACCACTGAACTACGTTCGCATTGCTTTCTTTATATAAAAAAATGCCGGCTACATGACTTGAACACGCGACCCTCTGATTACAAATCAGATGCTCTACCAACTGAGCTAAGCCGGCTCATTATTATTCTTCTATGCGGGTTAAGGGACTTGAACCCCCACGCCGTAAAGCGCCAGATCCTAAATCTGGTGCGTCTGCCAATTCCGCCAAACCCGCAAAATATGACCCGTACTGGGCTCGAACCAGTGACCCATTGATTAAAAGTCAATTGCTCTACCAACTGAGCTAACGAGTCTTAAAATAATTTTCATTATCTTAACGGTCCCGACGGGAATCGAACCCGCGATCTTCGCCGTGACAGGGCGACGTGATAACCGCTACACTACGGGACCTATGGGAGTTAACGGGATCGAACCGCTGACCCTCTGCTTGTAAGGCAGATGCTCTCCCAGCTGAGCTAAACTCCCAAATGAGCCTAGTATCTACTAGGCTCAATCTCTTGCTAAGCGACTACCTTATCTCACAGGGGGCAACCCCCAACTACTTCCGGCGTTCTAGGGCTTAACTGCTGTGTTCGGCATGGGTACAGGTGTATCTCCTAGGCTATCGTCACTTAACTCTGAATGATTAAACATTCAAAATTGAACATCTATATTCTAACAAGTTAACCTTACGTTGTCAATATCTTCTGACTCTTTGGATAAGTCCTCGAGCTATTAGTATTAGTCCGCTCCATTGCTCACACAACTTCCACTCCTAACCTATCTACCTGATCTTCTCTCAGGGCTCTTACTGATATAAAATCATGGGAAATCTCATCTTGAGGTGGGTTTCACACTTAGATGCTTTCAGCGTTTATCCCTTCCCTACATAGCTACCCAGCGATGCCTCTGGCGAGACAACTGGTACACCAGCGGTAAGTCCACTCTGGTCCTCTCGTACTAGGAGCAGATCCTCTCAAATTTCCTACGCCCGCGACGGATAGGGACCGAACTGTCTCACGACGTTCTGAACCCAGCTCGCGTGCCGCTTTAATGGGCGAACAGCCCAACCCTTGGGACCGACTACAGCCCCAGGATGCGACGAGCCGACATCGAGGTGCCAAACCTCCCCGTCGATGTGAACTCTTGGGGGGAGATAAGCCTGTTATCCCCAGGGTAGCTTTTATCCGTTGAGCGATGGCCCTTCCATACGGAACCACCGGATCACTAAGCCCGACTTTCGTCCCTGCTCGAGTTGTAGCTCTCGCAGTCAAGCTCCCTTATACCTTTACACTCTGCGAATGATTTCCAACCATTCTGAGGGAACCTTTGGGCGCCTCCGTTACCTTTTAGGAGGCGACCGCCCCAGTCAAACTGCCCGTCAGACACTGTCTCCGTAGATGATAAACCTACCGGGTTAGAGTGGCCATAACACAAGGGTAGTATCCCAACAACGCCTCCATCGAAACTGGCGTCCCGATATCAATGGCTCCTACCTATCCTGTACATGTGGTACAGACACTCAATATCAAACTGCAGTAAAGCTCCATGGGGTCTTTCCGTCCTGTCGCGGGTAACCTGCATCTTCACAGGTACTAAAATTTCACCGAGTCTCTCGTTGAGACAGTGCCCAAATCATTACGCCTTTCGTGCGGGTCGGAACTTACCCGACAAGGAATTTCGCTACCTTAGGACCGTTATAGTTACGGCCGCCGTTTACTGGGGCTTCAATTCATACCTTCGCTTACGCTAAGCACTCCTCTTAACCTTCCAGCACCGGGCAGGCGTCACCCCCTATACATCATCTTACGATTTAGCAGAGAGCTGTGTTTTTGATAAACAGTTGCTTGGGCCTATTCACTGCGGCTGACTGAAAGCCAGCACCCCTTCTCCCGAAGTTACGGGGTCATTTTGCCGAGTTCCTTAACGAGAGTTCTCTCGCTCACCTGAGGCTACTCGCCTCGACTACCTGTGTCGGTTTGCGGTACGGGTAGAGTATGATTAACGCTAGAAGCTTTTCTTGGCAGTGTGACGTCACTAACTTCGCTACTAAACTTCGCTCCCCATCACAGCTCAATGTTATAGAATTAAGCATTTAACTCAATTCACACCTCACTGCTTAGACGTGCACTTCCAGTCGCACGCTTTAGTTAGCCTACTGCGTCCCTCCTTCACTACATACTCTAGTACAGGAATATCAACCTGTTGTCCATCGGATACACCTTTCGGTCTCTCCTTAGGTCCCGACTAACCCAGGGCGGACGAGCCTTCCCCTGGAAACCTTAGTCTTACGGTGGACAGGATTCTCACCTGTCTTTCGCTACTCATACCGGCATTCTCACTTCTATGCGTTCCAGCGCTCCTCACGGTACACCTTCTCCACACATAGAACGCTCTCCTACCATACCTATAAAGGTATCCACAGCTTCGGTAAATTGTTTTAGCCCCGGTACATTTTCGGCGCAGGGTCACTCGACTAGTGAGCTATTACGCACTCTTTGAATGAATAGCTGCTTCTAAGCTAACATCCTAGTTGTCTGTGCAACCCCACATCCTTTTCCACTTAACAATTATTTTGGGACCTTAGCTGGTGGTCTGGGCTGTTTCCCTTTCGACTACGGATCTTAGCACTCGCAGTCTGACTGCCGACCATAATTCATTGGCATTCGGAGTTTATCTGAGATTGGTAATCCGGGATGGACCCCTCACCCAAACAGTGCTCTACCTCCAAGAATCTTAATGTCGACGCTAGCCCTAAAGCTATTTCGGAGAGAACCAGCTATCTCCAAGTTCGTTTGGAATTTCTCCGCTACCCACAAGTCATCCAAGCACTTTTCAACGTGCCCTGGTTCGGTCCTCCAGTGAGTTTTACCTCACCTTCAACCTGCTCATGGGTAGGTCACATGGTTTCGGGTCTACGACATAATACTAAGACGCCCTATTCAGACTCGGTTTCCCTACGGCTCCGTCTCTTCAACTTAACCTCGCATCATATCGTAACTCGCCGGTTCATTCTACAAAAGGCACGCTCTCACCCATTAACGGGCTCGAACTTGTTGTAGGCACACGGTTTCAGGTTCTATTTCACTCCCCTCCCGGGGTGCTTTTCACCTTTCCCTCACGGTACTGGTTCACTATCGGTCACTAGAGAGTATTTAGGGTTGGGAGATGGTCCTCCCAGATTCCGACGGGATTTCTCGTGTCCCGCCGTACTCAGGATACTGCTAGGTATAAAGACTATTTCGAATACGAGGCTCTTACTCTCTTTGGCTGACCTTCCCATGTCATTCTTCTATAATCTTTAAGTCCACATTGCAGTCCTACAACCCCGAAGAGTAAACTCTTCGGTTTGCCCTCCTGCCGTTTCGCTCGCCGCTACTCAGGCAATCGCTTTTGCTTTCTCTTCCTGCAGCTACTTAGATGTTTCAGTTCACTGCGTCTTCCTCTACCTATCCTTAACAGATAGGAGTACTAGCCATTAGCTAGTGGGTTCCCCCATTCGGACATCTCTGGATCGTCGCTTACTTACAGCTCCCCAAAGCATTTCGTCGTTTGTCACGTCCTTCTTCGGCTTCTAGTGCCAAGGCATCCACCGTGCGCCCTTATTAACTTAACCTTATTTTTGGTCTTGCGACCTAAACTCTTTAAATATTTACAGCGTTTCGGTTTATTTTCTTGTTACTATTTGATATAGATATTCAATTTTCAATGTTCAATCTTAACACCATTACAGTGTTAATGGAGCCTAGCGGGATCGAACCGCTGACCTCCTGCGTGCAAAGCAGGCGCTCTCCCAGCTGAGCTAAGGCCCCACAAGACCTCTCAAAACTAAACAAGACCAACGTACAGGTTTCCATTTCCTTAGAAAGGAGGTGATCCAGCCGCACCTTCCGATACGGCTACCTTGTTACGACTTCACCCCAATCATCTATCCCACCTTAGGCGGCTGGCTCCAAATGGTTACCTCACCGACTTCGGGTGTTACAAACTCTCGTGGTGTGACGGGCGGTGTGTACAAGGCCCGGGAACGTATTCACCGCGGCGTGCTGATCCGCGATTACTAGCGATTCCGACTTCATGTAGGCGAGTTGCAGCCTACAATCCGAACTGAGACTGGCTTTAAGAGATTAGCTTGCCGTCACCGACTCGCGACTCGTTGTACCAGCCATTGTAGCACGTGTGTAGCCCAGGTCATAAGGGGCATGATGATTTGACGTCATCCCCACCTTCCTCCGGTTTATTACCGGCAGTCTCGCTAGAGTGCCCAACTCAAATGATGGCAACTAACAATAGGGGTTGCGCTCGTTGCGGGACTTAACCCAACATCTCACGACACGAGCTGACGACAACCATGCACCACCTGTCACCTCTGTCCCGAAGGAAAAACTCTATCTCTAGAGCGGTCAGAGGGATGTCAAGACCTGGTAAGGTTCTTCGCGTTGCTTCGAATTAAACCACATGCTCCACCGCTTGTGCGGGCCCCCGTCAATTCCTTTGAGTTTCAACCTTGCGGTCGTACTCCCCAGGCGGAGTGCTTAATGCGTTAGCTGCGGCACTGAGTCCCGGAAAGGACCCAACACCTAGCACTCATCGTTTACGGCGTGGACTACCAGGGTATCTAATCCTGTTTGCTCCCCACGCTTTCGAGCCTCAGCGTCAGTTACAGACCAGAGAGCCGCTTTCGCCACCGGTGTTCCTCCATATATCTACGCATTTCACCGCTACACATGGAATTCCACTCTCCCCTTCTGCACTCAAGTTAAACAGTTTCCAAAGCGTACTATGGTTAAGCCACAGCCTTTAACTTCAGACTTATCTAACCGCCTGCGCTCGCTTTACGCCCAATAAATCCGGATAACGCTCGGGACCTACGTATTACCGCGGCTGCTGGCACGTAGTTAGCCGTCCCTTTCTGGTAAGTTACCGTCACAGTGTGAACTTTCCACTCTCACACTCGTTCTTCTCTTACAACAGAGCTTTACGATCCGAAAACCTTCTTCACTCACGCGGCGTTGCTCGGTCAGGGTTGCCCCCATTGCCGAAGATTCCCTACTGCTGCCTCCCGTAGGAGTCTGGGCCGTGTCTCAGTCCCAGTGTGGCCGATCACCCTCTCAGGTCGGCTATGTATCGTCGCCTTGGTGAGCCGTTACCTCACCAACTAGCTAATACAACGCAGGTCCATCTCTTAGTGATGCATTTGCACCTTTCAAGTCAACATCATGCGATGTCGACTTTTATGCGGTATTAGCTATCGTTTCCAATAGTTATCCCCCGCTAAGAGGCAGGTTACCTACGCGTTACTCACCCGTTCGCAACTCATCCGCTCGGTGCAAGCACCAAGCTTCAGCGTTCTACTTGCATGTATTAGGCACGCCGCCAGCGTTCATCCTGAGCCAGGATCAAACTCTCATTAAAATAATTGTTTGTCTTAAACTCATTCTGTCACTGACAGATTTATTGTTTTTTTATTGTTCAGTTACTATAACCTTTCAGTTATAGCGCCCTGCACATTGGTTCGTCTTGTTCAGTTTTCAAAGGTCTTTGTCGCTCTCGCGCGACAACTATATTAGTATATCATGACCTTCACCTTACTGTCAACACTTTTTTCCAAAAATTTTTTTATTTTTTTGAAAGTTCATTTATACACTGTCAACTTTCAGTTTTTAAATTGAATTTTTAAAATCCTTTAGATAGTTCTCTAATTTCTTTTTCATTTTTTTGTTTTTTTCCTAGACATCTTCTGTTTGCTAGTAATGCTTCATATTGTTCTTTTTTTCTTTTTACTGTTAATTTTTCTTTAAAACGTTTTAATGCATCTCTCAGAACAACCAGCTCATCTAAATATATTTTTCTTGATGAAATTCTGTGACTAATTTCTCCAATTTCAATATATGGAAGTCTATTTATTTTTTCTCTTTATCACTTTCCTGTTGTCTTATTTTATCTTTAATATGATTTCTAAATTTTGTTTTTAAAATATGTATAAAGTAATTCTTCATTTGTTTCAATTTCAGGATTTTTTTGATAAAGTTCAAAGAGAGTTAGCTGTCCTTCTTGTTCCCAATCATCCTTTTCCCATAATTGAATATAATATTCTTTTTCACATTTTCTTACGATATATTTTACTTTTTGATACATTTTATTAAATTCCATAAGCTCTCCTTTACTTTTATCTGTATTTTATAAAAAAATAAAGAAGCCCATTGGACTTTTTTTCTATTCTGCACGTTTTTTTAACTATTTGGTTATTATTTTTAACTATTTTGTCCAAATACACAAAAAAACTGCCACTTGGTGACAGTTTATCGATAGTCCGTACGGGATTCGAACCCGTGTTACCGCCGTGAAAAGGCGGTGTCTTAACCCCTTGACCAACGGACCATTTTTACAACATATTCTATTATACAGAATATTTTTACTCTGTCAACACTTTTTTAATAAAAAAAGAAGGAAATATTTTCCTTCTTTTGAATTAGTTATTTTCTTCTAATTTTGACTTAATCTCATCATATGATAGAGGTTTTGCTTCTTCTTCTAATTCATGCTCTGAATTTCAGGCATTTTTCCTGTTTCATATAATGATTTAATTTGAACACTATCCAAGGTTTCATATTTTAATAGAGCTTCAGCAATCAGTTTATGCGTTTCTCTATTTCCTTGAATAATTTCCGCAGCTTTATTACGGGCTTCATTCAATAGACCACGAACTTCTTCATCAATTTCGTAAGCCGTCTGTTCTGAAATCATTTTTTGTGGGCTTTGAGCACCAAACATCGCATGATTTCCTTCATATTGGACCGGTCCAAGTTTTTCACTCATACCATATTCTGTCACCATTGCACGCGCCATTTGGGTAGCTTGTTCAAAGTCATTTGAAGCACCCGTTGTTTGTGAATTGAAAATAATTTCTTCGGCAACACGTCCTCCCATGAGCCCAGCTAATTGTTCTTTCATATCTTCTTTAGAAAGTAACATTTGATCTTCTTTAGGAAGGGCAATCATGTAACCGCCTGCACGACCACGTGGAACAATCGTAACTTTATGAACTACACGAGCATTTGATAAGACCAAACCAACGATTGTATGACCAGCTTCGTGATAAGCAACCATTTCACGTTCTTTTTGTGAAATCGTCCGATCTTTCTTAGATGGACCTGCAATAACACGATCTTCTGCTTCATCGATATCAGCAGCATCAATTACTTTTTTATTTCGACGAGCTGCAACCAAGGCTGCTTCGTTCAAAACATTTTCGAGATCAGCACCGACAAATCCCGGTGTTTGTTGAGCAACCAATTTCAAGTCCACATCTTGAGCAAGCGGCTTATTCTTAGCATGAACACGAAGAATTGCCTCACGACCTTTCACATCTGGACGTCCAACCAATACTTTACGGTCAAAACGGCCAGGACGAAGAAGGGCAGGGTCAAGGACATCAGAACGGTTAGTTGCTGCGATAACAATGATTCCTTCGTTGCCTTCAAAACCATCCATCTCAATCAAGAGCTGGTTGAGGGTTTGTTCACGTTCATCATTTCCACCACCAAGACCTACACCACGTTGGCGCCCAACAGCATCAATTTCATCGATAAAGATAATGGCTGGTGCTGCTTTTTTAGCATCTTCAAAAAGTGAACGAACCCGGCTAGCACCGACTCCGACAAACATTTCAACGAAGTCAGAACCAGAGATACTGAAGAATGGCACTCCAGCTTCACCAGCTACTGCTTTTGCTAAAAGGGTTTTACCAGTTCCGGGAGGGCCTTCAAGAAGCACACCTGCTGGGATTCTTGCACCCAATTTAGTAAAGCGTTTTGGATCTTTTAAAAATTCAACAACTTCAACAAGTTCTTGTTTTTCTTCTTCAGCTCCTGCTACATCTGAAAAACGAACTTTAATATCTTCTTTATTAGCAGCGCGGGCTTTATTACGACCAAAGTTCATGGCACCTCTGGCACCTCCGCCACCGCCTTGGTTCATCATTGAGAAGAAGAAGAACATGACAATAACAAATGGAACAATTGAAGTGAGAATTGTTATCCACATGCCACTTGAGCTCTCACGCTTAATGGTGATTTCTGCTTTGTGGTCAGCTGCTAATTTTTGTAATTCATTGACGGTGATATCAGATGGAAGGATGACACTAGTAAAGCGAGATACTTTTTGAACACTTGGGGTAAAAAATTGAATTCCTGTATCTTCTTTTGATTCTTTTGCTTTATTATAGGTACCTGCAATTTCAATCACACTACCATTTGGTTGGTAACTGATTGTTTTTACATTATCATTTTTAATTTCTTTGACCAATTCTGTGTAGTTGATTTGCTGACTTTGACCAACCCCATTACCCGCAAAAAAGTACTGGAATCCTGTCACAGCCGCTACAATAATCAACAAATACAGAAATGGATTTCGAACAAAACCGTTATTTTTTCTGTTATTCATCTAGTCTCCTCTATTTTGAGTACACTTCCTCTTTTAATACACCAACATAGGGTAGGTTACGATAATTTTCATCATAGTCTAAACCATATCCTACAACAAACTCATTTGGAATCGTAAAGCAGGTGTAATCTGCTTCAATCTCAACCAAACGTCCTTCAGGTTTATCCAGTAAGGTAGCAATCTTCACAGATGCTGCATTTCGTTCTTCAAAGAGTTCTTTTAGACTCTTGAGGGTTTTACCTGTATCGATAATATCTTCTACAAATAAAATATCTCTACCAGTAATATCTTGGTCGATATCCTTGATAATATTAATAATACCTGAGCTTGCTGTACCACCATGATAACTTGAAACCAGCATAAAATCCAATTCAATATGTGTATCCACGTGGTTGATCAACTCTGCCATAAATGGAACAGAGCCTTTCAAAATTCCAACAAAAATTGGATTTTTTCCTTGGTACTCTTTTGTTAGGGTTTCACCCAATTTCTTTGCTGCTTCTACAATTTCATCATGTGAAACCAATACTTTTTTTATATCTTTTTCTAACATGTTTTTACCTATCTATTTTTTGAATATAAAGACTATCTTTCATTATACCACTTTTTGAGGGCTTACTCAAATCACTCGTTACCAATCCCACTACAGAAAGAATATTATGATTCTGTTCTATAATGAGAGCCTTTTTGCCGAAGAGAAATTGGAATTTTATGGTTGATAAACCACCGTCTTAATTTTTGATGGTGGCCATTAACAAGCAGCTGATCTCCTTCCTTTCTCCCTTCTAATTAAGATGGGAGTTTCGCGTGAAACAGAAAGAATTTCTACATTTTCCCCTACTAATGGTTGTCCAAAAGATAGTTTATAATTTGCAATTTCAAAGATATTCCCAAATTCTAACAAAAATGGGAGGGGTTGGTCATCCGACTTTGACTGATTTTTTGTATTTCAAAGAAATCATATTCTTGATGTAGTTCATAATTCGACTTTAAATAATGAATGCAATTTCTTTTTTTTCGCAGTAAATTTAATAATTCTTGAAACTGTACCCTACCAAGTTGCAAATCTGGGAATTGTGCCAAATACTCTTCTAATAAGAATGATTGTACAGAATGAGAATACGTTCTAAAAGAAGATAAATCTTGAATGGTTAACTCGCTAGTCAATTCTTTCAGTGCTTGGTGCCAATGAGTCACTTCTTCTGCTAAATAACGAAGACTTACTTGCATTTGAGGATTTTCTTTTTCAAATTCTGGAAGGTATTGATGGCGTACACGATTTCGAAAATAGTCCTGTGAGTCATTGCTACTATCTTCAAAGTGAGGGATTTTCATCAACTCATCTTTGGTAAAAGTTAACAAAGGACGGATTAGCTCACCCTTGCCAAATGGTTGGCGTACAGGAATGCCACTTAAATGGCGTAATTTTGTTCCTCGTATCAAGCGCATGAAAGTTGTTTCAGCTTGATCGTTTGCATGATGACCTGTTACTAAAGCGGTGCAATCCTCTTTCTCCATAATCTGTTTAAAAAAATCATAACGAAAGGTACGAGCTTTTGCTTCCGTAAAATCACCCGAATAGTGAGCCACATGAATACGTGTCTCTCGCCTATCAGCTAGCGTTCGAAGTTCACTTTCTTCTAAATCTGATTCTGGTCTTTGTCCATGATTGACATGAGCGAGTACCAGATGGATTTTCAATCGTTCTTTATTCTTATATAAAAGTTCATACAGATTCATTGAATCCAATCCACCAGATAAGGCAACCAAAACACGGCGATGGGGAGTAAATAGATCTTGTTTTTCACAAAACTCTAAAAATCGCTTTTCCATTATTTCAATACCTCATAGATATCTTTTGAAATGTTGGAAATCGTATCATAATTCGAATGATCTGTAAAAATGGCTATTACATAGGGTGAATTTGTATATACAATTGCAACATCATGTCTAAAATCATAGGCATCTCCAATTTTATGAGCAACTTTTACTGGAAGGTCACGCGCAATCCGTTGATTATCATATTTTGTAGAGGAGAGCGCATCAATAATAGGGCCATTTTGTTGATAGACAGCCTCCATGACATTGCCAGCCATTTCAGCGGATGCTTCTCTTTTTTCAACATCCCAATGTTTCTTTGCAATTTTATCCAAAGTTTTTTGGAAGTCTTGATCTGATTGATGAGTGACATAATAATTCAAGATATTATGTCCAACATTATCTGATTCTTTTGCAATTTTATCTACCAACTCTTGAACACTATATTCTTTTCCATCTGGTGTTTTTGAAAGGCTACCACTTCCTTCTGGTTCATAGCCACCATTGAAATCATTGACTTCTGGAATATATTTGTAGGTTGTAGTTGGAGAAATGGCTTTTTTATTGAGCTGTTCTTGGACGTAGTACAAGTATGGTAATTTCGTTACACTGGCAGAATACATTTCTTTTTGCGGATTGATTCCAGCAGTATTTCCAGTCTCTAATTGTTTTACATAGATTCCATATGAAGGAGAATTGTATTTACTATTTAACAAGTCCTGAACTTTTTCCATTCGATTATCTTTTTCAGTAACGAATGCTTTGTTCACCCAGCCCTGACCTTCAATCTCCACAAACTCATCTCGTAAAGTCTTAGCTGTACGTAAGACTGTCACTTTTGTATAAGGAGAAAGAGGTGTATTTTTTTCTTTTGCACCATTTATTAAGGGTCGGTCATACACTTTAAAACCAGGTTTTAGCCACATGTCTTGTTTTTTTTCTTGTGTTTCTTGTACAACATCAGAAAAAATGACAGAAGAATCTGCTAATACATATCCTTTATCTGCTATTTTAAATACAGCTTTCCCTTCATCATTTACAAAGAGTTGTTCGATTGTAAACGGTGTGTTGGGAAGAATTTCTCCTTTTGCTTTTTTCAACTGAGGATCAGAAAAAACAGAAATTTTGCGATAGACATTAGGGTTCGCTGGAATTGAAGAAAAATAAAGTTCTGATGGATGAGCCATTGTCTGAGAAGACTCAGACTGCTCGACACTCGCTGCTTGAGACCCAATAAATAAAATTGGAACTAACAATAGGAGCAGAAATCGTTTAGACACCTGTATTCCTTTCCTTTTCATCCTTTTGAAGTTTGATCATTTGGTTTTTCTTTTTTAATTCCTCTAATTTTTCATCCGAAAATTCAAGAAATTGTTTAACTGTTTGTAAGATATTTTCCATCGGTTATTGGGGGAGTAAATCTGGGATGGTATAAACATATTCACCATCTTTTGAAAAAGAATACTTAGCGCGTGCATATTTTGTTGCATAATCATCGTCTTTTAATTTTTTAGCGATGTCTTGTTGGTATTCTTTTTGTTCACTTGTTTCTTTATACTCTTTTTCCAACTGTTTGTATTGTTCTTTTTTATCTTGTAGCGATTGATAGCTCTGGGCTAAATTATAAGTTGGAAGAATAAACAGTAACATGACCAATATCAAAACGAGCCCCAGAAAACGATTGCGTTTTTTTCTTTCTTCTTCTAAAAAACGTTTTCGCTGACTTTCGTCTTTGATATATTTATTGTTCATTTGAACGATATTTTTAGGCATCTTCTTCTATCCTTGTTTCACTAATTATTTCGTACATTTTGGATGCATCTTCTTTTTTTGTACTATCCAACATTTCCAAGACTTTAACCGTCAATACTTTATTTCCAAAACGAACTTCAATTTGATCATTCACTTTCAAATCCGTTGAACTTTTGGCTAATACTCCATTGACTTTGATTCGCCCTTTATCTGCAACTTCCTTTGCAACAGGACGACGCTTAATAATGCGAGAAACTTTTAAATATTTATCTAATCTCATACTGTCACCTCTAACATAGTATTGTATCATTTTTTATACATAAAATGCGAAAAATGAGCTAAGAACTGCTAGTCCTCTTCTTTTTCCTGTTTAATTTCCAATAAGGTTTTGACCAAATTGCTTCAGAGCTTCTAAAATTTCAAAATCTTTCTTATTTCGAATATCGAAGATCACTTCAATCAATCCCTTTTCTTCTGCAATCTGTGCCTTTAACTGTGTCATTGACAGAGCTTTGAAATAATCCTGTGTTAAAAACAGTTGTTTGGCAATAGGTTCAAATTTCACTGTCACTTTTTGTTGTTTTCTCTCAACAAGACGGACAAAGACTTGATCCAAGTAAGCTTTCACTAAACCAATTTCAAGTAGGTAGGCGACAACATCTGGGTATTCTCCAAAACGATCGATCAATTCATCTTGCAAGTATTCATAGTCCGTCGCAGAATTCATTTCACGAATTTGTTTGTAAATTTCAATTTTTTGACGTTGATCTGAAATATATTCATTAGGTAAATACGCATCTATTTGAAGGTTCAACTCTGCATTACTCTTTTGCCTGCGATGCTCTTGGCCTTGTTTCTTAGCAATAGCTTCTTCTAACAATTGAGAATACATTTCAAAACCAACTGAATCGATGAAACCAGATTGAGAAGCTCCAAGGATATTCCCTGCTCCACGGATCGATAAATCTCGCATAGCAATTTTAAATCCAGACCCCAACTCAGTAAAACCTTTAATAGCTTCTAAACGTTTTTCAGACACTTCTGTAAGAGATTTGTCTGGACGATACATCAAATAAGCATAAGCAATTCGATTGCTTCGTCCCACACGACCTCTTAGTTGATAAAGCGTTGAAAGTCCCATATGATCCGCATTTTCAATAAAGAGTGTATTGGCATTTGGAATATCCACACCTGTCTCAATAATGGTTGTCGTCACTAAGACATCGTATTCGCCATTAATGAAATCCAACAGGGTATTTTCCAGGCGAACTTCACTCATCTGACCATGAACAAAGCCAATCGAAGCCTCTGGAATCAACTCTTTTAATTCAGACACCTTTTGTTCAATTGTATCTACCTTATTGTAAAGATAATAGGCCTGTCCTCCACGATCCATCTCCCGCAACACAGCATCTCGAATAATGGTTGGATTGGTCTCTAGTACAAAAGTTTGCACAGGATACCGATTGGTCGGAGGTGTTTCGATGACAGACAAATCTCGAATTCCTAGCATAGACATATGAAGAGTTCGAGGTATAGGGGTAGCTGTCAAGGTAAGCACATCCACCTTTTTTTTCAATTCTTTCAAGGTTTCTTTGTGCTTCACTCCAAAACGTTGTTCTTCATCGATCACGATTAAGCCTAAGTCTGAAAAAACAACATCTTTGGACAAGAGCCGGTGAGTTCCAATAATAATATCCACTCGTCCTTTTTTCAACTTTTCAAGCGTTTCTTTCTGCTCTGCCTTACTCTGGAAACGACTTAAAACAGCAACCTCTACTGCAAAAGATTCAAAACGCTCCTTAAAATTGGCATAATGTTGTTGGGCAAGAACAGTGGTAGGAACCAGCACTGCTACTTGTTTATGATCATTTACTGCCTTAAAGGCTGCTCGCATAGCGACCTCTGTTTTCCCAAAACCGACGTCTCCAACCAGCAATCGGTCCATCGGACGATTCGATTCCATATCTTTTTTGATTTCTTCAATGGAACGTAATTGATCATCTGTTTCAATATATGGAAAATCTTGTTCAAAAGCCTCTTGATTTTCATCATCTTTGGAATAGGCAAATCCTTCTAATTGACTACGCTCCGCATAAAGTTTTATCAAATCATCTGCAATGTCCTCCACCTGGGTCTGAACCTTTTGCTTCGTTTTTTGGAAACGCCCATCATTTAACTTGTTAATTTTTGGCGTTTTTCCATCACTTGCAACGTATTTGGACAACATCTGAATCTGATCGACAGGAATCGAGATGCGATCTCCATTTTGATATTGAATTGAAACATAATCACGATGGACACCCGAAATTTCAATCGTTTCAATTCCCAAATATTGACCAATACCATGAACTTGGTGAACAACATAGTCCCCTTTTTCCAATTCATTATAATTTTTTAGGCGTTCTGCATTGGAAATATTTTGCCTACGAATCTTTCGTTTGATCTTTTTCTGATAAATCTCTGATTCTGTAATGTAGACAATTTTTTCATCAACAAATTGAAAACCGTGAGCTAATCCTCCAACGACTAATTGACTAGCTTGAGGAATGATCGTATCCCCATCAATATAATCTAATCGAATCCCATACTCTTCTAAATTTTTATGGAGCTGTTGAAGATTGTGATGAGAAGTTGCTTGGACAATAACAGTATAGTTTGATTTTCGATACCGTTCAATTTCCTCTTTTAGTAAATCAAATTGTCCAAAAAACTCCTGCATGGGATATTGATTGAATTGATACAAATGATCAAACTTCAGATTTCCCAATCCTTTTTGAAAGTTTGAAAAATAAGTTGCAGGCGTATATTTTCGTAATGTTGTACTGGTGTCTGCAAAATACACTTGGCGAGAAGAAGCTCTATTTTTATGTAAATCTTCCGTCAAGAGATTAGCTGTATCTAGTTCAAATCTCGCTATTTGATCTGCTATTTTTTGATAATCATCCAGAAAGACTGGAGTATGTTTAGGGAGATAATCGAATAGGGTATATTGCTTCTCGTAAAAGAAACTAATAAATTTTCTAAGATCCGGATGGAGTTTCCTTTGAGAAATATCTCCCAGAATCTCTGCTAGATAAGATTTAAATTCTTCATTTGCACTCTGTTCTTGCAATTGTTCGATTTGCTTCTGACCACGGATGAAATCTTCCTCTTGCAATAATAGATCACTCACTGCTTTCAGTTGAACTTCTTCAACATTTTCAACAGAACGCTGGCTTTCGGGGTCAAAGATTCGGATCCCATCAATCTCATCCCCAAAAAATTCAATCCGATAGGGTTGGAGTTGGTCGATCTCAAAGATATCTAAAATATCTCCTCGTAGACTAAACTCTCCCTGTTGCAAAACTTGGCTCACCTTTTGATAGCCAATCTTCTGTAATGTTTCACTCAGAGTAGTTAAGTCTATTTCTTGACCAACCTTCAATTGAAAAATGCTAGATGCAAAAACTTTAGGAGAAGGTAATAGTAGTTTTATACCACTCACATTGGTCACAAGGATGCCTTGACGATCTTCTTGACATAAAAAGTTCAAAGCCTCTAATCGTGCAAATTGCCTTTCTTGTGAAGCAAAAACAAATTCTGCTAAAGGGTTATCATCTCCCAAAAATGTATGGACTTTCTCTTCTCCAAGTAAGGCAATAAAATCACTGGCCAATCGTTCTGCTTCGTTATAACTGGAAGTAATGAGGACTGCTTTTTCAATAGAATCAAAGGCTGAAGCCATTACAATAGCCTTTGTGGTCGCAGACAATCCTAAGATCAATTCCCTATTATTTTTTTGCAAACCTTGTTGCCAGGATAGAAGGTTGGAGTTTTGACTCACTAAATCAATTACATTCATCTACTTACCCGTTGTATTTCTGCATGCTTCTTTCAAAATTTTCTTCTACCAAGTAATCGTTAACCGCTTCTTCTACTCGATCGATTGTTTGTAGAATAGTGATGTAATCGTCTTTATCAAATTTTCTAAGACATGATGAACCACTGACATGCCTTGCTTAGGTCTTCCAATTCCAATCTTAATTCGATAAAAAGTCTGAGTTCCAATATGATTGATAATCGATTTGATTCCGTTATGACCTCCAGCTGATCCTTTAGCTCGAAGACGAATCTTGCCAACTTCCATATCTAAATCATCGTAAATAACCAAAAGATCTTCAATATCCAGACCATAATAAGTCAGAAGGGCATGGACTGCTTTTCCACTCTCATTCATGAAAGTGGTCGGCTTTACAAAATAGACCTTTTCTCCATTTAAAAATGTTGAGGCGATATCAGCTTGAAAAATCTTATCATGGGAGAAAGTAAGATTTAAAGACTTTGCCATTTGATCAACTAACATAAAGCCTACATTGTGTTTGGTTTCAAAATACTTATCACCCGGATTTCCCAATCCAACAATTAATTTCGTCATCTCTTTCCTTTCAAAACACTAAAAGGGTTGGAAATATTTTTTCCAACCTTTACATTTTTTTAACTCTCTTATACATTAAAACGAAATTCCATGATGTCCCCATCTTGGACAACATATTCTTTTCCTTCTTCGCGCAAGCGTCCTGCTTCTTTTACAGCCTTTTCAGAACCGTATTTGACCAAATCATCATAGGACATGGTCACGGCACGAATAAATCCTTTTTCAAAATCAGAGTGGATGATTCCAGCTGCTTGAGGAGCTTTCATGCCACGTTTGAAGGTCCAAGCACGCACTTCTTTTTCACCAGCTGTGAAATAAGTGCCAAGTCCCAACAAGTGGTAAGCTGCACGCGTGAGTTTATCAACTCCAGACTCTGTTAGGCCAATCGCCTCTAAAAATTCTTGTTTATCTGCATCATCTAGCTCAGAAATTTCTTCCTCAGCACGCGCAGAAATCACCACGACTTCCGCATTCTCTGTTGCCGCAAAGTCACGAATTTGCTTCACATACTCGATAGAATCTGGATCTGCAACAACATCTTCATCCACATTTGGCTACATAAAGAACTGGTTTGGTAGTCAAAAGGAAAAGTCCTTTCACCACTTTTTGTTCTTCCTCCGTGAATTCAATGGTCCGAGCTGATTTACCATCTTCAAGAACTGGTTTGATTTTTTGTAGAACATTAAATTCCGCAACAGAATCCTTATCTTTTTGTGTACGAGCGAATTTTTTCTACACGCGCATAGCGTTTATTGACAGACTCTAAGTCGGCTAAAATTAATTCTAAATTGATGGTATCAATATCTGCCAGTGGATCAACAAAGGCATCTTCACGACCTTGCTCCCGCATGACATTTTCATCATCAAAAGCACGTACCACATGGACAATGGCATCTACTTCACGGATGTTGGCCAAGAATTTATTACCAAGTCCTTCTCCCTTTAGAAGCCCCTTTCACAATCCCAGCAATATCTGTAAATTCAAAAGTAGTCGGAACTGTCTTCTTAGGAGTAATCATTTCCGTCAATTTTTGGAGGCGTTCATCTGGAACTTCTACCATCCCGACGTTTGGATCAATGGTTGCAAAGGGATAGTTTGCGGCCTCTGCTCCTGCTTTTGTAATTGCGTTAAATAGGGTTGATTTACCAACATTTGGTAAGCCAACGATACCTGCTGTTAATGCCATTTTTCTTTTTCTCCGTTCAAATTTCAATCTCTTTTCATTATAACATAATTCAAAAGACAAGTGATGAAAAATGAAATATTTCATCACCTTTGAAACTAGATTTTTTCATCAAACTGTAACGTTCTAAAAAGATAAAATATGGTATACTCTATTTAACAATGAACAAAGGAGTTTTTCAGATGAAAAAACAAACATGGAAATCTATTTTTCTTTCTTTAATCGCTATCTTTACTCTCTTTCTTCTTGGAGCTTGTGGACAACAATCTGTTCAAAAATCCTATCTTCAGGCAATCAACCAAGAAAAGAAAACAGATGTTCGTATTACACTAGAACATAAAGGTGATAAAGCGATCAGTAACCAAACCACCACTACTATTTATTACAAAGAGGCGGGAGTTACGAAAGATCAATTAAAGGAAATGATCGATAAATATGATGAAGAATACAAGGATGTCAAAGGATTCACACATTCTGCTGAATACAAAGATGATTATATGGTTGAAAAAACAACTCTAAATTATGAAAAGGCAGACTTAGATCAACTAATTGAAAAGAAATTAGTAACAACACAAAAAGATAAAAAAGTCGACTATATCAGCTTCAAATCAACTTTTGATATGATGAAACAAAGTGGTTTCAAAGAAGTTAAAAATGGAAAATTTGAAGAATTAAAATAATCGAAAAGGTTCGGTCACATAAGTGACTGAACCTTTTATAGTACTTTCTTCATTTTCTGTTCAAAATCATGGCGACTCATCATGACCACATGATCACAATTGCTACACTTGATTTTTATGTCTGCACCAAGTCGCGTAATTTCCCAACGATTTGCCTTCTTGCCTGTTTCTTTAATCACACAAGCGTGAGGCTTTTTCATTTCTACAAAATCACCTAACGTATACATGATTCACCTTTGTTAATTTGTGCGAACTGGCGTAATCAATTGAATGAACCCTTGTTCATTTCCTTCTGGAACCAATGTAAACGGTCTAACAGAAGAAATAAAACGAATAACAACTTGTTCACTGTCAATAGCTTTGAGCGCTTCAATCAAATAAGTTGGATTAAAGCTAATAGACAAATCCTCTCCTGAAACGGCGCTCGTATCGATCTCTTCATTTACTCGCCCAACTTCTGGTGAATGAACGTGGGAAGAAACCACTCCATTTTTGAACTCTAATTTAACCGTTCCGTTTTGAGTCGCATTTGAAAGAAGACGAGCACGCTCCATTGCAAATCGAAGGTTGGCCACATTGAAGGTTGCCTCTGTATTGAATTCTGTTGGAATGAGACGGTCTGTATCAGGATAATTTCCTTCTAGCAAACGGGTATAGAAAACTAATGTGTTCACTTCTAAAGAGAATTTGATTGTTAGCAAAGAAAACCTCAACTGTTTCAATATCATCAGAAAAAGACAGAGGTGAATTCACGAAGAGAGCGACTTGGGATGACAACATCAAAGTTGTCTCCATTTTTCTCCAGTGTAATCACTTTTTGACTCATACGGTGAGAGTCTGTTGCTACTGTTTTTAGCTCTTTATTATCTGATAGAAACAAAGTGAACACCTGTCAAAATTGGACGACTTTCTTGTACACTTGCTGCAAATGCCGTTTCATTAATTAATTGTTTTAATAATTTTGTTTCCAAAACTAATGGATTACTTGCAGCAATTTCTTGAATACGTGGATATTGATCTGCATCTTTTCCTTTAAGTGTAATTTCTGATTTTCCACTTGTTAAAAGAACCTGTTTTTGTTCAATCTCTTTAAAATCTAAAGTAACATCTGGTAAACTTGAAACCACATTAATAAAGAAAGTTGCTTCTAATAAAATAGAACCTGGAGAGGTCACCAATAAACCAGCATTTTCATCTTTGATAGAAATAAAGTTTTCAATTGAAATTTGGCCATTCGATCCAGATAAGGCAACTCCTTCTGGAGTGACATCAATTTTAATCGTGGAAAGGATTGGGAATAGCATTTTTTGAACTGATCGCTCTTTTGGTAGTATTTAGTGCTTGTAAAAATAAAGTTTTGTTAATAGAGAAAATTTATCATGGTCATTCCTTTTATTTATTTTATGATTAGTAAGTTAATAGTAATAGTAGGTTGTGTGGAAGTTGTGGAAAACTCTCAGAATCCTGTCTATGACTTGAAAAAGTTACTTGTTTAAAAATTGTGCATAACCCCTAGAAGTTTAGAGGAAGTTATCCACAGATTAATTTAACTTTTTCTTGATACTTTGAATTTCGAGTCGTAGATTATCATCTGTGTCGACCATACTTTTAATTTTTTCATAGGCATGAATGACAGTCGTGTGGTCTTTTCCCACCGAATTCTTTTCCGATTCGAGGAAGTGAGTTGTCCGTCATCTCTCTTGAAAGATACATAGCTACTTGTCGTGCTAGGACAATATTTTGAACCCTTCGCGAACCTTTGATTTCTTTTACACTGACTCCATAAAAGGCTCCAACTGCTTCCTGAATTTTTTCAATGGGGATGACAAGCGTCTTGCTATTATCGTTTTTACGAGCTCGAATAGCTTCAGCAGCAACATCGATCGTAATTTCTTTTAGTTTTTTCACCTTCGCCATTAAAGAAATATCATTTAAGGCACCTTCTAAGTCTCGGACATTTGAATCAAACTGACCTGCTAGATATTCCAGTGTGTCATTAGGAAAAATATAGTCTAGATCTTCAATTTTATTCCGTAAGATGGCAATCCGAGTTTCAAAATCAGGTGGTGTTATATTTTGCGTTAGTCCCCATTTGAAACGAGTAACCAGCCGCTCTTCAAGACTATCTAAATGATCCGGACTTCGATCGCTTGTTAGAACAATCTGTTTGTTGTCGCTATGGAGGGCATTAAAGGTATTAAAGAATTCCTCTTGAGTCGTGACTTTTTTCCCGCCAAGTGACTGGATATCATCGATTAGTAAAAGATCAAGACTTCGATAGGTATTCTTGAACGTCTTCATTTCTCCTAATCGAAGGTGTTCTAAAAATTCATTAATAAAGGTTTCTGCTGGGACATACTTAACCCGTGCATTTGGAATATTTTCTAGGATTTGATTTCCAATTGCGTTCAATAGGTGAGTCTTTCCAAGCCCTGGTCCACCATAGATAAAGAGAGGGTTGTAAGTTGTTGCAAGATTTTCAGAAACTGCAAGCGCTGCTGCTTTCGCCCAAATATTTCCATCCCCTTGCACAAAATTATCAAAGGTGTACTTTGATTTCAGACCTGTATCAATTTTAGGCAACGGTTCGGTTGTTAAGCTACCTGAAGATAATCTCCTATTCTCACTGCTATGACTACTAGGAATTTCTTCGGTATCTTCAAAAACGAAATGGAACTTCAAATCTGTATTGTAGACTTCAAAGCTGGCTGTGATCAAAGCATTTTTTAGATTTGTTTCCCAAAATAATTCTTTATAATTTCCATCAAGATAAATGGTAGCCGTCTCTCCATCGATTTTTGACTAATTTTGAATCGGCGACAAAAAAATCATAGGCACTATCTTTTAGTTGTAATTGGGCTAATTCTAAAAAACGAGACCAAAATTGCTCTTCTTGTGACACTATCAGACTTCCCTCCTTTTCTTGAATTGTATCAAATCATACGTACTCCTATTCTACCACAAACAAAAATAGTTTTCCACAGGCTAAATTTCATGAAATTAAATTATAGTTTTAAACTTTTTCCACAAGTTGTGGATTTAAATTCACATTGTTTTTAAAAGTTATCCACAAAGTGGGGATAACTAGAGAATATCCTTATTTTTCTGCTATTTACAAAAGATTTTTATGGTGGAAAAGCTTGTCAATACAAAAAATAAAAATAACAGCCTTATTTAAGGCTGTTGATAATTCGTTGGTATTCATCAAGACTGGAGAAAAAGAAATTTGGATAGTTCCTTTATTTTGAGAAGAGGAGTGTATCGTCACATCTGTTCCTAATATTTTTTTCAATCGTTGTTCCTCTTCTAGTAGGAAGCTCTCTTTTGCTTTTTTATTTTTCTGTTTTCTTTTTGAACTGATCTTGTTTTCTAATGTTCGAACATTTAAATGATCCTGTTTGATTCGCTCCAACCAAAAGCGCTGCTCTTCTTCATCAAGAGGAACAAGAACACGCGCGTGAGCCGAAGAAATATCATTTTGAATGACTGCTTCTTGAACAGAGGGAGCTAGATGTAACAAGCGAAGCATATTGCTGATATAGGGTCTAGATTCCCCATAAATTGAGCGATTTGGTCGTGCTTATAGCCATGATCAACTAGCTTCTGGTAGGAGATAGCTTCTTCAATTGGATTGAGATCTTCTCGTTGAAGATTTTCAATAATGGCTTGTCGCATCATTTCTTGATCCGTTAACTCTTTAATAATCGCAGGAACAAGCTCTAATCCAGCAATTTTTGAAGCTCTAAAACGTCTTTCACCTGCAAGCAATTCAAAACCAATTATTGGAGATTTTCTGACAATAATGGGTTGAATTAAGCCATTTTCTTTGATTGACTGAGCCAGTTCTTCTAATTTTTCTTGATCAAATACTTTTCTTGGTTGGAAAGGATTGGTTCGAATGTCCTTTACCGCTATTTTTTCTAATTTTTCCATCTTATGAATAGAATAACACACCTTTACAAATTCGTAAAGGTGTGTTTACAAGTATGTCAAGAAAGTGAAAGTTAATCGCTCAGATCCTCAGTTGATTTTGTCAACTTGATAGAAGTTGTTTGTTGTTTTCCATCACGATAGAATGTGACCTTGATCGTATCATTGATTTGGTGAGAATAGAGGGCTGATTGTAAATCTGCAGTTGACTCGATATCTGTATCATCGATCTTTGTGATGACATCATAGCGTTGCAATTTATCTGAAGCAGGCATATTTTCAAGTGTTGAACGAACTAGTACTCCTCCAGAGATTTTTTCAGGAAGTTTTAATTGGCTTAAATCAGAAGTTGAAAGGTTGGATAAATCCATCATTTGGATTCCAAGAGCTGGTCGAACTACTTTTCCTTTTTCTTCTAGTTGCTTGATAATATTGACAACATCATTTGCAGGAATTGCAAATCCCATTCCTTCTACTGAAGTTTGTCCGTTATTTGAAATTTACTTGAGGTAATCCCAATGACTTGTCCTTGAATATTGATTAATGGACCTCCAGAGTTTCCTGGGTTGATGGCTGCGTCTGTTTGTAGGGCGCGTGTAGAGATATTTTGTCCATTATCGGCTTTCAATTTCACATTGCGGCCTTGGCTGGAAATAATTCCTTGGGTAACAGAATTAGCATAATCTGTTCCAAGAGGGCTACCAATTGCAATTGCAGTCTCACCGACTGTTAATTGGTTTGAATCTCCGAATTCAGCTACTGCCTTTGCTTTATCCGCACTAATTCGAACTACTGCAATATCAGAATAGACATCTGACCCAACTACTTCTCCAGAGACTTTATTACCATCTGCTAAAAGAATATCTACTTTTTTAGCACCATTGATCACATGGGTATTGGTAACAAGGTAGGCATATTTTCCTTCTTTTTTATAAATGACCCCAGAACCTTCACTAGAAATTTGTGAATCAGAGTTTTCTTCTTTTTCAAATAACCCTTGATTCGAAGAATCAGAATAAGTAATCACAGAAACTACAGCATTTTTCACCTTATCTACGGCCTCACTAGTTGAGGTTGTATTTTTATAAGCTGTTTTAACAGTGGTTGAGTGTACTTGCTTACTTTCAGTATTTGAAGTAGAAGAATGAGAGGTTTGTAAGGTTAAAAAGGTTCCAAGAATCCCACCTAGAAAACCTACAACGAAAATGAGGGTTATGTTTCCAAGTTTTTTCAGTAAATTAGATGAAGATTTCATATTTTCCTCCTAAGGATATCAAATTGTCTAAAGTATAGAAAAACTTTCTTAATTATATCTTAAATAACTAAAGTTATCCACAAATTGTGGATAAGTTGTAGAATTTAGTTGAGAAATGGCTTTAAAAAGGACTTTATAGAATAGATTTCCTTTCTATAGCTGTGGATTATTTGTGGAATTGAAGAATTATGCTACAATAGGGGAATGAAAATTAAATTGATAACCGTTGGAAAATTAAAAGAAAAATACTTAAAAGATGGGATCGCGGAGTATATTAAAAGGCTTGGTCGATTTGCAAAAGTAGAACAGGTTGAGTTAGTTGATGAAAAAACTCCAGATCGTGCCAGTCAACTCGAAAATCAACAAATCCTTGAAAAAGAGGGGGAACGAATTCTCTCTAAGATTTCAGATAAGGAATATGTGATTGTATTAGCCATCGAAGGAAAACAATTTCCTTCAGAGAAATTTAGTCAAACGATTGACCAGATTATGACATCTGGTTATTCAAACCTTACTTTTGTTATTGGAGGCAGTCTTGGTCTGTCTCCTGAAGTGAAAAAAAGAGGAAATCTATTAATGAGCTTTGGTCAATTAACTCTTCCTCATCAGTTGATGAAATTAGTGTTGGTGGAACAAATCTATCGTGCTTTCATGATTCAACAGGGAGTCCTTACCATAAATAACCTTGACGCTCCTTCCTTTTTCTGCTAAAATGAAGTAAGTTCGGTCTCATAGCTCAGCTGGATAGAGCATTCGCCTTCTAAGCGAACGGTCGCAGGTTCGAATCCTGCTGGGATCAAATGAAAGATGCAGCTTTTGCTGCATCTTTTCTTTTATGTAAAAATGTATAAATTTTCATCATCTATTAATTTTTGTATAATTCACTATAGACAAATAGTAATGAAATGATTTATTAGGAATATTTTTAAAAAGAACTAACAATCCCTATATAGTGCAAAGTGTAGATTATATAAATTGTAAAAATAGTTTTTCATTCATGTAACAAAAATCATTAAAAAAACATTACAATTTTACCTATTCCCTTTAATTTTAGGCTATTTTTATATTATAATTTTTTTGTATATAAAAATTTTATTTTTTTATAATAATACTAGAGTATAATAAAATAGAAAAAACAAAGTGGGAGAGTTTGTGTGATTCAGTCATTAATCTTGTCTTTTCTCTTGGGAGGGATCATTGTTCTGACGTTTGCATTAGTGGACGAAAAAATCTATCAGGAACATCAATTTGCATTTATCTTTCTTCTGAGCACCTTTGTTCTTCTTTTTGAAAGTCTCTTAGTATTTTTAGATGTGACTTTATTTTCAAATATTCGACTCTCTGATTTAAATATGCTCTTATGGCCGGTTTATTTATATCCTTATTATCATTATGCCAATCGGACGAATCGCTTGTGCGCCATTTTTTATTCTTTTTTTACTTATTTAGCGGTTGAAGGAACAGCAACTTTTCTGACGATAATTGTCTCTTCAGTAATAGGAGATGCTGTTGTAGCAGCTTACTCGATTGTCTACAATATGTGTATTCGTTTGCTTTCTTTAGGAATCATTTTGAAGTTAATTGACTTATTTGAATTTGATTTCACTCCTTTTTATGAGAAAGAATTTGAAAAATATTTAAAGAGACTCATCTGTGTCTATTTTGCTATATTTGTAGTGATTAATTTTGCTTTATGGATTAGTGAACAAGCGCAATTTAAAAATTTTGGGAGTATGTTGGCAACGATTTGTTTTTTCTCTTTTGTAGTCAGCTTATTCCATATGAAAATCGAGCGAGATCAGTATCGTAAAAATTTAGAACTGGAGTATAAAGAATTTTCTGAGCAACAAATGAGTCGGTATATGGCTGAAATTCAAAGTCTCTATTCTATTGTTAGGGGATTTCGTCATGATTTGGGAAATTTAGTTATTTCTATGTCATTAGCTATTGAGGAAGAAAATATTCCAGAAATACAGAGAATTCATAGAGAAGTATTGGAAAAAGGTTATAAAGAGATCAATACAGAAGCATTATCAGGATTCAACTTGGTCAATATCAAAGATTCTGCTTTACGAAGTATTTTGATTCGAGGTTGGTTGGATGCAAGAGATGCTGGGGTAGAAATGACCTTTGAAACGAGTGAACCAATCGAGCAACTACCAGTTGATTTATTGGATATCGTGAGAATCGTTGGGATTCTAGTGACAAACGCTTTGGAAGCTTCAAAAGAAGCAGAAGAAAAGAAAGTTCATATTGCTATTTTCTCTATTTCAAAAATTGTTTACTTAGTGATTCATAATACAACAAATGAAATCACTTTTGATATTAGAAAAATATATGAAGAAGGCTATTCGACAAAAGGAGAAAATAGAGGACTAGGATTAAATAATGTGAGAAAAATCTTAGCAAATTATGGAACGATGTTTTTAGAAACGGAATTGCAAGGAAATCGTTTTTTACAAGTTTTGAAGATTGGAGGATACGAACAAGAATGAAGATTTTTTTATTAGAAGATGAGCTCTCTCAACAGATACGGGTAGAAAAACATATTGCAGAAATTGCTAAGGAATTAGAAATTAAACTTGAAGTGATTTCTACCGGTAAAATTTCGGAATTTGAAAATTATATCCAACATTCGGATATCCACCAATTATATTTTCTAGATATTCATATCCAAGACAATGAGTATTGTGGGCTGGAAATTGCTCAAAAAATACGAGAAGCAAATCCTTATGCCATTATTGTTTTTATTACTACAAAATCAGAATTCGCTTCGATTACCTATCGTTATAAAGTATCTGCCTTAGATTTTATTGATAAAAATTTGAATGAAGATTTATTTAGATTAAAAATCAAGGAGTGTATTGAGTACCTAACAACTATTCAAATTGGAAATGATGATTTGACAGATTATTTTGAGTATGACTTTAAGGATAAAAAGATAAAAATTCCATTTAAGGATATTCTTTATATTGAAACTGTTGGTTCGGCTTATAAATTAAACTTAGTTGGGAAAAATTTTCAAAAAGAAATTGCGGGAAGTTTATCAGATGTCTTGGAGAAAGATGTGGAGGAGAGATATTTCAGTCCCCATCAATCTTTTATCGTGAATAGAAGTATGATCATTGGAATGGATAAGAAAAAGAAACAGCTGCTGTTGAAAGAAGGGTATTCTTGTCCAATCTCAAGAAGCAATATCAAACGTGCCAAAAAATTAATTGAAGAGCAAAATTTAGAATTTAGTGCTTGACAATTAGTTAAATTTTGATATAATGGGATATGTTCTGTTAATGAATATATGGTCCGTTGGTCAAGGGGTTAAGACACCGCCTTTTCACGGCGGTAACACGGGTTCGAATCCCGTACGGACTATATCTCATTCCGCCATAGCTCAGTTGGTAGTAGCGCATGACTGTTAATCATGATGTCGTAGGTTCGAGTCCTACTGGCGGAGCTAGTATAGCACCCATTTGGGTGTTTTTTTTTTTTGAAAAAGGCTAGGATAATGACTATCCTAGCCTTTTATTTATAAGTGAACGATGGTTAGATTCCTTAGCTTTTTCGTCTTTTTATTTGTCTCCATTCGTAGAGGAAAAAGAGAATGATTCCAACGAAAAAGGCAATGAGTCCTTCAATGAAGCCTTGGGGAACAAATGTTAAGGTGACTGTTCCGGATCCTTTTGAAACACGAACTCCCATCAATCCTTTCTGGATGCGATGAATTTGGATAGGCTTTCCATTTTGTTTAGCTGACCAGCCTTTATCATAAGGGAGTGTAAAAATAAGGGTAGTGTCTCTATTTGCGTTATAGGCTGCTACCAATTTGTTTTTCTTTTTGTGAATAGCAACTTCTTGCTGACGAATGCTAGCGATAGCTTGTGTGTATTGGTCAAGATCCAGAGCAAAAAATTCTGGTGTATCAAAGGAGACTGTCGAATTTTCTGGAAAACTCATACGAATAGTAACTGTTTCCTCTGTGTCAAAATGGCCAATCGAAAAGAATGGAAAGGCATTATCAATGGTATAGCGTTGGGTCTGTCCATTGTAGCTGATTTCAATATCTTTTCGATCATCGTTTGAAAATTGTAAATTTGGAACATTGACATATAGTTGGCTATGGGCAGGAACCGTTACTTCATATTGAATACTTGCGTAGGATAGATGACTATCTTCTTCAATTTTTGCAGTTTGCAACGAAGATGTAGTATTTTGTGAAGTAGGCGAGAGAATATTTAATTTCTTATAAAATTTATATTTTTCATCCGTGATTTGATGGATGAATCGTGTCTGATTATCCAGTGTCAAATTCGTAAAGGAAGTATTTTTATAAGGTTTTGCTGACAGAAAGGCGATTGGTAAGGCATATTCGTTTTCTGAAAGTGAGACTCCATTTTTTTGGTTGCAATCTCTTTAAATCCAAATTTTTGAACAGGTTGTTGGCTTAAATTATAGCGAACACCAAATAGACTATCCATTAAAATAGAATTGTTTTGGTATCGAAGATTGAGGTTGGTTCCTTCAGATTTAAATCCTAGTTTGTCCAATGTCGAGCTAGCATCCGTATTTCGTACAGATGAAAATTGAGAAATTCCATTATAACCATACTTCATGCTATCATTGCCCGTTTGTGGCTGTAGAATCTCAGTCCGATAATTAGAGTCTGTCTTCTCTCTTACTAAGGATTGGATGGCTTTTTAAGTCTCGTTCGTAGGATGACCGAGAAGCAAAGACCCATTCATTCGCAATTCCTTCCATTTGATAATAACTATTCACCGATAATTCAAAGATGGAGAAAAAAACAGGATCGAAAGATAGAAAAAGTCTAGGCGGTATCTTTTTTTAGGATAAATCCTAAACAGACCAAATAGAAAGCAATTAAAAAAATTCAAAAGTAACAATGAAAATTGACAGCATCTAAAAAAATTTATAGTGACTGCTGTAAAGGACAGTTGCTCCAAATCCTAGAATAAGGAGGAAATTAGCAAGACTAAAAACGAATCCAAGTGATCTCCTCTATTCGATTTAGTACTTCTCCTGCCATCAGAATAATCGTCAAAGAAAAGATCCAAGAGTATCGATGAAGAAACATATTTGGCGCGTGCATACCTTGCCAAAGGAGATCTAATAATTGAAAACGAAAACTCAAAATAAGAATGGTCAAGAGTATAAAGTAAGAAAGTTTCACGTGAAACTTGATCGACTTTACAAAGAAAAAGGTAATCGCTAAAAGAAGTGGAAATAATCCCACGTAGATCATTGGAATTGATCCATATTTAGTAGTGTCAAAACTTCCAATGAAATTTTTTGCAAATACGTCAAGATACCAACTTTTTTCTGTAAAGATACTGTCAACCTTTGAAAAACTTTCTCCATGAGTGCGTAAATCTAAGAAGGTTGGATATAACATCACAAGGCTTGTTATAACTGATAAAAGAGATACAATCACAAAATGAAAGAAGCGTTTTCCAATTCCTTTGATGTCCCATGACAGTTGTGTCAAGTACCATAAAATAAGAAAAATAGACATCATAAACCCAAAATAATAATTTTGGATAAACAAGCTGGTTAAGCTGATAAAGTAGAGAACCTCTCCCTCATTGTAAATGAGTTTTTTGAATCCATAAAGAATTAGTGGTGCCAAGATAAAAACATCTAGCCAAGTTTTGATTTCAATTTGGCTGATAGCAAAGCTCATAAGAGCAAATGAGGTTGAAAGGGTAAGAACCAGGGATCTAGGAATTTTAGAAAACATTCCATGTAAACTAATATAAGTGCTTAACCCAATAGCTCCAAATTTAAGAAGAGTGATGAGGTAAACAGCATTCGGCATGGATTGTGCATTAAAGAAGAAGACAAGAGGAGAAAAGAAACTTCCTAGATAATAGCTACTGAGTGCATAGAAATTAATGCCTAGTCCACTTTGAAAACTGTAAAATAGGCTATCTGTCCCCGTGTAAAATATTTCGAAGTGTGGTATCAAAAATGACATACTGATGATAACCATCTCCTAATAAGGGGGATGTATCACTGTTCCAGTAGATTCCTTGTGAGAGGTAAATAAAGAACATCATGATAGCTGGAATCAGGAAAGAAGATACTATAAAAAGGGATGTTTTTAGCTTTGTTTTATTCATATATTTCTACTGAAAGAGCCTGAAATCATTATTTCAGGGCTCTTTATTTTTATGATTGACTCCAAAGTTCTTTCACTTTTGCTTGAACTTCTTCATTTTCAAGAAACTCATCATAGGTTTCATCAATACGATCGATTACGCCGTTTTTTGAAAGAACGATAATATGGTTGGCGAGTGTTTGAATGAATTCGTGGTCATGGCTGGCAAAGATAATCGATTCTTTAAAATTCTTCAATCCATCATTCAAACTTGAAATAGACTCCAAATCCAAGTGATTGGTTGGATCATCCAGTACAAGAACATTTGACTTGAGGAGCATCAATTTAGACAACATGACACGAACTTTTTCTCCCCCTGACAAGACGTTGACAGACTTGTTAACTTCGTCACCCGAAAAGAGCATACGTCCTAAGAAACCACGAAGGAAAGTATTGTCATCTTCTTCTTTACTTGCAAATTGACGAAGCCAATCAAGAATACTTTCACCACCTGCAAAATCCCGACTGTTGTCTTTTGGTAGATAAGATCGACTAGTTGTAACTCCCCACTTGACAGTTCCTTCATATTCAATATCATCCATCAATGCACGGATCAAAGCGGTTGTTTGAATATCGTTCTGTCCGATAAGGGCGGTTTTGTCACCAGGACGTAAGATAAAGCTGATATTGTCAAGGATGGTTTCTCCATCAATCTTGACAGAAAGATTTTCAACTGTCAAGAGATCGTTACCAATTTCTCGTTCTGCCTTAAAGTTGATAAATGGGTACTTCCGACTAGATGGAACAATTTCTTCAAGTTCAATCTTGTCAAGCATTTTTTTACGCGAAGTTGCTTGTTTTGATTTGAAGCGTTGGCTGAGAAACGTGCGACAAACTCTTGTAATTGTTTAATTTTTTCTTCAGCTTTTGCGTTTCTATCTGCTTGTAATTTTGCTGCAAGTTCAGAAGATTCTTTCCAGAAATCATAGTTTCCGACGTAAAGTTTGATTTTTCCAAAGTCGAGATCCGCCATATGAGTGCAGACTTTATTCAAAAAGTGGCGGTCATGGGATACAACGATAACCGTATTTTCAAAATCAATCAGAAAATCTTCTAACCAGGTAATGGATTGAATATCCAATCCATTGGTCGGCTCGTCCAAAAGAAGGACATCTGGTTTACCAAAAAGGGCTTTAGCTAAGAGAACTTTTACTTTATCCCCATTGGCTAACTCGCTCATAGTTTGATAATGAAGGTCTTCTGAAATATTTAGATTTTGAAGCAATTGAGATGCTTCACTTTCTGCTTCCCATCCACCAAGTTCGGCAAATTCACCTTCAAGTTCAGCTGCACGGACACCATCTTCATCAGAGAAATCTTCTTTCATGTAGATAGCATCTTTTTCTTTCATAATGTTGTAGAGCTTTTCATTTCCCATAATGACAACATCGATGACCCGTTCGTCTTCGTAGTCAAAGTGATTTTGACGCAAAACAGACAAACGTTCATCAGGGCCAAGAGAAATATGACCAGTTGTTGGTTCAATATCTCCAGCTAAAATTTTTAAAAAGGTTGACTTTCCAGCACCGTTGGCACCGATGAGACCGTATGTATTTCCTTCTGTAAAGTTGATATTGACATCGTCAAACAATTTTCGATCACTAAAACGTAGTGAGACGTCTGATACTGTAAGCAATGATTTTCTCCTCTTTCTATAATGTCTTCATTTTACTAGAAAATAGGGGAAAATTCAACTTTTTTACTGTCAATTTGTTTTTACAATGATGTAAACGAAATTGACAGTTTAGTAAAGTGTTAATTCCTTACAAACATAGAGGATAGACTAACATTTTCAACTAGAAAGTGCTATAATGATAGGGATAACGATTAAGGAGAAGAGTATGACAAAACCCATCATTCTGACAGGAGATAGACCGACAGGAAAACTCCATATTGGCCACTATGTTGGTTCTTTAAAAAATCGCGTCTTGTTGCAAAATAAAGACGAGTATAATATGTTTGTTTTCCTAGCAGACCAGCAAGCTTTGACAGACCATGCAAAAGATCCAAAAACGATTGTAGAATCTATTGGTAATGTTGCTTTGGATTATCTGGCAGCTGGACTAGATCCTGAAAAAGTTACGATTTTCATTCAAAGTCAGATTCCTGAATTAGCGGAATTGACCATGTACTACATGAATCTTGTATCTTTGGCGCGACTTGAAAGAAACCCAACTGTAAAAACCGAGATTTCTCAAAAAGGTTTTGGTGAGAGTATTCCAACAGGATTTTTGGTATACCCTATTTCACAAGCAGCCGATATCACAGCATTTAAAGCGAATTTTGTTCCAGTAGGAAATGATCAAAAGCCAATGATTGAGCAAACTCGTGAGATTGTTCGTTCCTTTAATCATGCATACAACACAGATACTTTGGTGGAACCGGAAGGGATTTATCCTGAAAATGAAGCAGCAGGGCGCTTACCTGGTTTAGACGGAAATGCTAAAATGTCTAAATCGTTGAATAATGGCATTTACCTAGCTGATGATGCAGATACTTTAAAGAAAAAAGTGATGAGTATGTATACTGATCCTGATCATATTAAAGTAGAGGATCCAGGAAAAATCGAAGGCAATATGGTATTTCATTACCTGGATGTATTTGGCCGTCCAGAAGATGCAGCTGAAATTGCAGAAATGAAAGAACATTATCAACGTGGTGGACTTGGTGATGTAAAGACCAAACGATATCTTTTAGAAATTTTAGATCGTGAATTAAGACCGATTCGTGAAAGACGACTTGAGTTTGCAAAGGATATGGGTGAGGTCTACTCTATTCTTGAAAAAGGAAGTGAGCGCGCTCGAAATGTAGCAGCTCAAACACTGGATGAAGTAAAATCTGCGATGGGAATTACCTATTTTAAAAAATAAAACGACTTCATTAAATAGCGAACATTTCTTTACTGTTCATTGATAATTTACCAATAAATGATTGACAAATTGCCATAGAATGGTATGATATTAACAATAAAAATTCGAGCCTTGCTCAAATAAAAAGAAAAGAGGATCCAGCTAATGTCTAATTGGGACACAAAGTTTTTAAAAAAAGGGTTTACATTCGATGACGTGCTTTTGATTCCAGCAGAAAGTCACGTATTGCCTAATGATGCAGATTTAAGTACACAATTAGCAAGTAATTTACGCTTGAATATCCCAATCATTACTGCTGCTATGGATACGGTGACTGAAAGTCAAATGGCAATTGCTATGGCACGTGCTGGTGGACTTGGTGTTATCCATAAAAACATGTCAATTGAGCAACAGGCAGATGAAGTACGCAAAGTAAAACGTTCTGAAAATGGGGTTATCATTGATCCGTTCTATTTGACTCCGTCTCATACAATTGCAGAAGCAGATGAGTTGATGGGACGATACCGAATCAGTGGTGTTCCTGTTGTTGAAACACTTGAAAATCGTAAATTAGTTGGTATCCTTACAAACCGGGATTTGCGTTTTATTTCTGATTACAATCAACCCATTTCAAATCATATGACAAGTGAAAATTTGGTGACTGCACCGGTTGGAACTGATTTGGAAACAGCTGAACGCATTCTACAAGAGCACCGTATTGAAAAATTACCATTGGTAGATGAAAATGGTCGTCTTTCTGGCTTGATTACAATCAAAGATATTGAAAAAGTTATTGAGTTTCCAAATGCGGCTAAGGATGAATTTGGTCGTTTGCTTGTGGCTGGTGCCGTAGGGGTTACTTCAGATACTTTTGAACGTGCAGAAGCTCTTTTTGAAGCTGGTGCAGACGCAATTGTCATTGATACTGCTCATGGACATTCTGCGGGTGTTCTTCGTAAGATTGCAGAAATTCGTGCCCACTTCCCAGATCGTACCTTGATTGCAGGAAATATTGCAACCGCTGAAGGTGCTCGTGCATTATTTGATGCAGGGGTAGACGTAGTTAAGGTCGGAATTGGTCCAGGATCAATCTGTACAACTCGTGTTGTTGCAGGGGTTGGTGTTCCTCAAGTGACTGCTATTTATGACGCAGCCGCTGTAGCTCGTGAATATGGAAAAACGATCATTGCTGATGGTGGTATCAAGTATTCAGGAGATATTGTCAAAGCACTAGCAGCTGGTGGAAACGCGGTTATGCTTGGCTCAATGCTTGCAGGTACAGATGAAGCACCAGGTGAAACAGAAATCTTCCAAGGTCGTAAATTTAAAACATACCGTGGTATGGGATCTATTGCAGCAATGAAGAAAGGTTCTAGCGACCGTTACTTCCAAGGATCTGTCAATGAAGCCAATAAATTGGTCCCTGAAGGAATTGAAGGACGCGTTGCTTATAAAGGTTCTGTAGCAGATATGGTCTTCCAAATGATCGGTGGTATCCGTTCAGGTATGGGTTATGTTGGTGCAGCAACCATTCAAGATTTACATGATCATGCACAATTTGTCGAAATGAGCGGTGCCGGATTGAAAGAAAGCCATCCTCATGATGTGCAAATTACAAACGAGGCTCCTAACTACTCGGCACAATAAATTTACACATTTGTAAACAAAAATAACAGCATCTTGACAGTATTGTCAAGATGCTGTTTTGATATGACCGGCTTGAACAGTGAAAATTTTCAACTCTTCAGGTAGTTCTTTTAAATGATCGAGAGTGGTCGTTGTAATAAATGTTTGAATATTATTAGAGATGGTTTCAAGTAGTTGAAGTTGACGATAATTGTCAAGTTCGCTCATGACATCGTCAAGTAGTAAAATCGGCTTTTCTCTTGTGATTTCTTCCATTAATTCAATTTCTGCTAATTTTAGAGAGAGAACAACACTTCGATGCTGGCCTTGACTACCAAAGGTAGCATTCATATTATTGATAAAAAATGCCAAATCATCCCTGTGAGGCCCAATACTTGTTGTTTTCCTAAAAATATCCTTCTGACGGTTTTTTTCCAACATAGAGAGAAACTGCTCTTCTATATCATTTCCTTCTTCAGAAAAAACAGTTGACTGATATTGAATCGATAGGTCTTCTTTGTTGTCAGAAAGTCGAGTGTGTTTTTCTTTTGCTTTAGCTTCTAATTTCTTAATAAACTCAAGCCGATGATGAATGACGCGACTTCCAAAACTAGCTAGTTGTGAATCTAAGACCTCCAAAAATGTAGCATCAATTTTTTCCGAATTTTTTAGATAACTATTTCTTTGTTTCAGTACATGGTTGTATTGAGATAAGTCGGATAAATAGAGAGGTTTCATCTGACCTAATTCAATGTCAATAAACTTTCGACGCCCTGCAGGTGATCCTTTGATCAGTTGCAAATCTTCAGGTGCGAAAAGGACAACATTCATATGGCCAATATAGTTCGATAATTTGGCTTGTTTCAAATGATTTACCTTAGTTATCCGACCTTTTGGTGTCAAGGAAATTTCTAATGGAAGGGGACCAGTTTCTCTTTGTAATTGACCAGAAACTTTGAAAATCTGTGGATTCAAAATAGATGAGATCTCTATCATTTCGTGTTCGATGACTTCTGGTTAAAGCTAGAAAATAAATTGATTCGAGAATATTGGTCTTTCCTTGAGCATTTTGACCTAGGAAAATATTTAATCCAGGATGAAACTCGACTTCAAGTTCTTGATAATTACGAAAATGTTGAATGGATAACTGTTTTAACCACATTACGAGATACCAGGAAAGCGAATTGCTTTTTCTTTTTTGTTAGTCTTTGTCGGTTGTTTCTTTTGTTGTTGATTGAGTTGCTTGACAAGTTTAGCAACACGTTCCTTTTCTTCCTTCTCTTTAAGATGCTCTTCTATTTCTTCTTGAGAAGGTTCAAGAATGGTGATAGTCATGCTCAGTTCAGGAATGTCAATTTGATCGTTGACACGAAGTTTACGACCTCTCCGTTGTTCTAATTCACCATTAACAAAGACTTCTTTTTCTTGAAGAAAGGCTTTGATTGCACCACCACTCTGTATAATACCGAGTTCTTTTAAGATTGCTTGCAATGTAATAAAGTCATCAAATAATTTGTAATTCATAGTTCACCTCTTTGCGTGTTATTATACCATATTTTTAGTTTTATCTAGGGTAGAGAATGTTGAGTGATTTGAGGAGCTTTTTCACAGTTTGAATTAGGATTTTAGTGTGATTTCGTGTTATAATGAAAGTTACTATTGAGTAGAACGAGGATGAAAATGGAATTAGTAAAGGGCGTGAATCTTCACTTTCTTCAATCAAAAAAATTTAAAACCAATAAAATTAAGGTCCGTTTTTCATCGCCATTAGATGAAAATACCGTGGCTGCGCGTGTTTTAGCAGCCTGTATGATGGAAACTGCAAATCAAAAATATCCAACTTCACAATTATTCCGTGAAAAATTAGCGAGTCTATACGGGGTAGAATTGTCAACCTCAGTCTCTAAGAGGGGGCGTGTTCATTATGTTGATTTGAATATTTCCTTTGTGCGCGATGACTTTTTGAGCAAGAAAAATGTTCTTACTGATGAGGTTTTGGACATTATAGAAACTATCTTCTTTTCACCTTTGGTAGTAGAAGATCACTTTGACAGTGATACATTTGACGTTGAAAAGAAAAATACGATTTCCGATTTGGAGTCGGAAATTGAAGAGCCTTATTATTATGCACATGGGCAATTGAATCAACTAGTTTTTTGAAGACGAAACAATCGGGATGTCAAGATTGGGGAAAGTTGATTTAGTGAGACAAGAAACAGCTCAAAGTTCTCTTGAACAGTTTCATCAGATGCTCCAATTAGATAACATTGACTTCTTTTTCATAGGTGACTTTTAATGAGGTCGCTATTGTGGATCGAGTGAACCAGTTTGAATTCAAGCCACGTGATAACAATTTGTCTGTCACCTATCAACAACCTTTTACAAATGTTGTTAGAGAAAAGTTAGAGCAAAAACAAAACCAACAATCTATTTTAGAATTAGGTTATCATTTTTCTACCCAGTATGGAGAATCTCTCCATATCCCACTAGTTGTATTAAATGGGATGCTGGGAGCTTTCTCGCATTCGAGACTTTTTCAAATAATTCGTGAGAAAGAAGGCCTTGCTTATACCATCTCTAGCCATTTTGATATTTTTACAGGCTTTCATGAGAGTTTTTGCAGGCATTGATAAGGAATCTCGTACGAAAGTAATGACCTTGATTATGAGACAGTTGAATGATTTAAAACGAGGCAAGTTTACAGAGTCAGAGCTTCAATTGACAAAAGAAATGTTGGTGAATACGACCTTATTAGCACAGGATCGGCAAAATACCTTGATTGAAAGGGAATATCTGAAAACGATCCTAGGAAAGAAAGTCCTTTCTTTAGAAGAGTGGTTAGAGTCCATCGATAAGGTTAGTAGAGAAGAAATTATTGAAGTGGCAAAAACAATTAATTTACAGTCTGTTTATTTTATGGAAGGAAAGTAGTGTAAAGATTGAAAATTAAAGAAAAATATTATGAATCAGTTGGTGAGCAAGTTTACTTTACACGCTTGTCAAATGGGTTGACTATTCATTTAATTCCCAAAGAAGATTATTATGAAACCTATGGAATAATCACAACTAAGTTTGGCTCAGTGGATACACGAATTCTAGTGAATGGTGATGAAAGGCAATATCCTGCAGGAATTGCTCATTTCCTAGAACACAAAGTATTTGAAGATGAAAATGGTCAAGATTATTTAAAAAAATTCGTTCATTTAGGATCGGAAAGTAATGCCTTTACAAGCTTTACAAAGACAAGTTATCTTTTCTCAACAACTTCAAAAGTCCCTGAAAATATTCAATTGTTATTGGAGATGGTTTCAAAGGCTTCCTTTACAGAAAAATCTGTATCTAAGGAAAGAGAAATCATTCAACAAGAAATTGGAATGTACCAAGATAGTCCAGACTATCGATTATTTTTTGGTGCTTTAGAAAATTTATATCCTGGAACACCGTTAGCAGATGATATTGCTGGGACTAGGGAGTCTATCTCTGACATTACAATAGATAATCTCCGTGAAAACTTTGATCTATTCTATCATCCCTCTCAAATGCACTTATTAGTGATCGGAAACTTTGATGTTGATGAAGTATTGCAAGTAGTAAAGGAATATGATCTAGTTCCTCCTCATCCATCTGTGGAGTTAGAACGTTTTCCTGTAGAAAAAAATGAAGTAAGATTGAATCAATCTTGTAGAATGGAAGTTGCTACTCCTAAGTTGGCAATTGGAATTCGAGGAAATGATATCATTAAGGAAGAGGAAATTTCGTTATAAATTGATGTTGAAATTACTGTTTTCGATGATGTTTGGTTGGACTTCGCAACGGTTTCAAAGTTTATATGAAGCTGGGAAGATTGACAACTCATTGACACTTGAAGTCGAGGTTGAGGAATTATTTCATTTCGTTATTTTGACAATGGATACTCAAGAACCGGTGTCCTTATCTCATCAATTTAGGTCAGCCATCAAACAATTTGAGAAGGATCCAGATGTGAATCAAGAACATTTGGATACGATTAAAAGCGAAATGTTTGGTGATTTCTTACAAGGTTTAAATTCGCTTGAGTATAGTGCCACTCAGTTTGAATATTTTTCAGACGGTAGCACTTCTTATGATCTTCCAAAGATTTTACAAGGTATTAGTTTACAAGATATCATCAAATTAGGGCGTCAGTTCATCGACCAGGCTGAGATGGTTGACTATATGATTTTTCAAAAGTAGTAAACAATGTATCAAGAAGGGAAAACATGAAGAAGAGAACGATTGGTCAAGTGTTAAGACTGTCAAGAGTAAATTTACACTTAAGTTTACAGGATGTGTCAAATAAGACAGCCATTGAAATTCCTTATATAGAAGCGTTGGAAAACGATGAGTTTGATCTATTACCGAGTCCCTTTTACGCTCAGATCTATCTTAAAAAGTTAGCATGGGCTTTGGGATTAGATGAGTCCATCCTATTGACAGCTTTTCGTGAAGGAAAAGAATTGTTATTTGATGAAGAAATACTTGTAGATGACGAAGAGCTTCATTCAAGAAAATTAAGACAGAAAGCGAGCTGGTTACCAATCCTGTATTATCTACTAGTTAGTTTTGTCATCCTTGGCTTTGTGATTTATATCGTATATTTTTATGAGTTTACAGCATCTGTAAAATAGATGTAAAGATAGTATATTTTTTGGAGGAAGTATGAAAAAAGAAAATATTCCTAATGCATTGACATTAATTCGGGTTGTGATGATTCCTATTTTTATTGCTATTTTAAGTTTAAGTCATTCTTACTTAGGACATATTGTAGCGGCAGTTATTTTTGCAATTGCTAGCATTACAGATTATTTAGATGGTTTTCTTGCACGAAAATGGAATGTAGTTAGTAATTTTGGTAAATTTGCCGATCCAATGGCAGATAAATTATTGGTCATGTCAGCCTTTATCATGATGATTGAATTAAAAATGGTTCCTGCTTGGATTGCAGCCGTTATCATTTGTCGTGAGTTAGCTGTTACTGGTTTGCGTCTTCTACTTGTTGAGACAGGTGGTACAGTTCTTGCTGCAGCTATGCCTGGAAAAATTAAAACCTTTAGCCAAATGTTTGCCATTATCTTTTTGCTTTGCCATTGGACTCTTCCAGGGCAAGTGTTGCTTTATATTGCATTGATTTTCACAATTTATTCTGGTTACGACTACTTTAAGGGAAGTAGCTATCTCTTTAAAGACACATTTAAATAAATGAAACAGATGATTGAGCTAAAAAATGTATCCTTTCGATACGATAACACAGTAGAAGAGTATCAAATTGACACGGTTTCGTTTCACGTGAAACAAGGAGAGTGGCTTTCAATTGTTGGACACAATGGTAGTGGGAAATCTACAGTTGTACGCCTGATTGATGGCCTTTTGGAAGCTGAGTCTGGTGAGATTTACGTTGATGGAAAACAACTGACTCGTGAAACCATATGGGAAATCCGTAGTAAAATTGGGATTGTATTTCAGAACCCTGACAACCAATTTGTTGGTGCGACAGTAGAAGATGATGTTGCCTTTGGTTTAGAAAATCAAGGAATTCCACGGGAAGAAATGCTTCAACGTGTGGAGAAGGCTATTGAGCAAGTTGGTATGCTGGAGTTTAAAGATCGCGAACCATCTCGTTTGTCAGGTGGTCAAAAGCAACGAGTGGCCATAGCAGGTATTATCGCCTTGAGACCAACTATTATTATCCTTGATGAAGCAACTAGTATGTTAGATCCAGAAGGTCGAGAGGATCTAATGGCGGTAATGAGAGAACTTCAGAAAAATTTCAATTAACAATTATCTCCATTACCCATGATTTAACCGAAATTGCCTTAAGTGATCGAACACTCGTGTTTCAAAAGGGAAAACTAGAGTCTTCTATGACGCCGCGGGAATTGTTTTCAAGAAATGATCTGAATGAGATTGGATTAGATAAGCCTTTTAGTAAGCAGGTCCAAGAATTTCTCAGCTCGCATTTTCCGCTAAAGCAGGACTATCTAACAGAAAGTGAGTTATTAGACCAACTATGGGAATTTCTTTAAAGAATGTCTATTATACTTATCAAGAGGGAAGTCCTTTTGAAGGGCAGGCGCTTTCTGATATTAGTTTGGAAATAAAAGATGGATCTTATACAGCCATCATCGGGCATACTGGTAGTGGCAAGTCTACTTTGTTGCAATTACTAAATGGTTTACTGCGTCCGACTAAAGGAACGATTCAATTTGAAGATTTTGTTTTAGATAATCATTCTGAGCCAAAAGAAATGAAGTACCTGAGAAAAAAAGTCGGTTTGGTTTTTCAATTTCCAGAAAGTCAGCTATTTGCGGAAACCGTTCTAGCTGATGTAGCCTTTGGACCACAGAATTTTGGGGTACCTAAGGACAAAGCGGAGGAAATAGCCAAAGAAAAATTAGCGATCGTTGGTTTAGAAGAGTCTATCTATGATAAAAGTCCATTTGAACTATCTGGTGGACAAATGAGACGGGTTGCGATCGCGGGTATTTTAGCTATTGAACCAGAGATTTTAGTATTGGACGAGCCAACAGCAGGGCTAGATCCTGCTGGAAGAAAGGAATTGATGGCGCTGTTTGAGACATTACATAAAAATGGGATGACCCTAGTTCTGGTAACTCATACGATGGATGATGTAGCAAATTTTGCTGATACCGTATTTGCTTTGGAAGCGGGAAAACTTGTCCTAAACGGATCCCCAAGGGAAGTGTTTCAACAGGTTGAGTATTTACAAAAACTTCAATTAGGAGTCCCACAAATTACGAATTTTGCTCTTCAATTGAAACGAAGAGGACTTCCTCTGGACAGACTACCAATCAAAATTGAGGAACTAAAGGAGCTGTTACTTCATGAATAATATGATTTTAGGAAGGTATATTCCTGGAAACTCCATTATCCACCAACTAGATCCTCGTGGGAAGTTGCTCTCAATGTTTTTATTCATATTTCTTCTGTTTTGGGCAAATAATATCCAGACAAATGTTCTTCTCTTTGGTTTTATTTTTGTTTTAATGTATCTAACGAGGATTTCGGTTAGTTTTTATATTAAAGGCTTAAAATCAATGATTTTTATCATTGCTTTTACAACTATTTTTCAATTATTTGCGACCTCTCAAGGAACTATTTTGTATCAATGGTGGTTTTTAAAATTAACCGACCAAGGATTGATGCAAGCCGCCATCATATTTTGTAGATTTATTTTAATCATTTTTTATTCGACGATTTTAACCGTGACGACGACACCATTGAGTTTAGCAGATGCTGTTGAAAAGATCCTCACACCACTAAAAATTATTAAGGTTCCGGCCCATGAGATTGGGTTAATGCTATCTATGAGTTTGCGCTTTGTTCCAACCTTAGTAGATGATACGAATCGAATCATGAATGCGCAAAGGGCGCGTGGTGTTGATTTTTGGTGAAGGAAATCTATTAAAAAGGATCCGTTCCTTTATTCCAATCCTCATTCCTTTGTTTGCCTCAAGTTTTTAAACGCGCAGATGCATTAGCAATTGCGATGGAAGCGAGAGGGTACAAAGGCGGTGAGGACGAACACGCTATCGGACTCTGCAGTGGGGAGTAAAAGATAGCCCTGGCATTGCTCGTTATTCTGTGTCTCATGTTGATAGTTTTTTTATCTAAAAAAATGGATAGAGCTAGTTGTATTGGTTCAAAAATAAAGGAAAAAAAGCGCTATACAAAGCGCTTTTTTTACATTAAATTCACATATTCTTGTAACATTTGTAATATATTCTACAATAAACTGTAACATTTTGTGTGTATGATAGAATTATGTTCGAAAGGAGAATAGAATTCATGAACAGTAAAAAGTTCCAATGGACAGTCACTTCCCTACTTTCAGCAGCATCACTTTTCATTTCTGGTATTGCTACAGTGAATGCTGAAACTTACGAAGTGAAGTCTGGAGATACTCTATCAAAAATTGCACTAGAAAATAACACTTCAGTAGAAAATATTATTGCATCTAACAATCTGACCAATGAAGATTTGATCTATGCAGGACAAATTATTGAGTTAGGTGAGCGTTCAAAATCTATGATTGATAAAGTTGCTCCACAAGAGCAAGCAAAACCTGCTGAAAGTTCACCTACAGCGACTGCAACAGCACAAACTGCTCAAAAACAAACAACTTATGCAGCAAATGCTGCAGTGACTTCTGCACAATCAACAAATGGTGGAATTGTTCTATCAAATGGGAATACTGCTGGAGAACAAGGATCTTATGCAGCTGCTCGTATGGCTGAAATGACTGGTGTACCTGCTTCTACTTGGGAAGCAATTATTGCCCGTGAATCAAATGGTCAAGTAAATGCAGCAAATGCTTCTGGTGCCAGTGGTTTGTTCCAAACAATGCCAGGTTGGGGTTCAACTGCAACAGTTGATGATCAAATCCAGGCTGCATACAATGCATATAGCTCACAAGGTTTATCAGCTTGGGGTTATTAAAAAATAGGTTTACAATTTGTAAACCTATTTTTTTAATGTCTCAAGAATGTCAAGTGGAGAGTGACAAATAAAATCTGGTGAGTAAAGAAGTAGCTCTTCAAGACCTCCAAATCCCCAAGTGACGGCCATGGTTTTTATGCCAACTGTTTGACCTCCAATGAGGTCAAATTTTGTGTCTCCAATAATCACTGTCTCCTCTTTTGGAAGGTCATTGATTGACAAGGCGTATCGAATGACATCGGCTTTGTGGATACGATCTGAATTTGATCCATAAATTCCTTTAAAGTATTTAGCGATACCTAAATCTTGACACATCTGTAAAGCAACTGGTTCATGTTTTGAAGTAGTTACATAAAGAGGAATGTTTTCGTCTTGTAATGCTTTCAAAGCTTCTACTATCTGAGGAAACAGAGTTGATTTGTATTGACCTTTTTCATGATAATACTGGCGATAGATAGTTACGGCTTGATCTACCAAAGCTTTCAGGAAGAGTAGCTTCAAAACTAGAAATCAAAGGTGGTCCCATAAAACTACGGATGGTTTTGAGATCGGGTTGAGGAACCTTCAAAGTATCGAATGTATGTTGAAAACTCTCTGTAATTCCCTTGGAACTGTCAACTAATGTTCCATCTAAAGTCAAAAAATAAGGCTTGCATGCTATTCTCCCAAATATCTCTTTTTGTAATCTACGTCCGGTTGGTGTTGCTGCCAATCCTCCTTCAGCTGTTTCTCTAAAGGCAGTCGGAAGACTAGAACCAACTTGGTACATGGCGTCAATCACTTCATCAACAGGTATTTTTGATTCAATACCTGCTAAGGCCATATCAGCAGCAATGAAGGCATAGCTGGCTCCCATTGCGTTTCGTTTGACACATGGAACTTCCACGAGTCCTGCTACTGGATCACAAATGAGCCCAAGCATGTTTTTGATGACAAAACAGACTGCCTGACTCGCTTGATAAGGAGTTCCCCCAGCAGCTAGTGTCAATGCTGCCGCACTCATAGCTGAAGCAGAACCAACTTCTGCTTGACAACCACCTTCTGCACCTGAAATAGAAGCATTATTTGGCGATGACTAAACCAAAAGCTCCAGCTGTCAGTAGAAAATCTAATTGTTGCTGACGGTTTAACCCTAATTTTTGAGTTGCTGCAGTGAGAACTGCGGGAAGGCAGCCAGCAGATCCTGCAGTGGGTGTTGCACAGACCAGTCCCATTTTAGCATTGTGTTCGTTGACAGCAATAGCATTCTTCGCTGCGGTTAGGACGGTCAAGTCAGATAACGTTTTCCTGATTTGATATAGCGATCTAATTTTGCGGCATCCCCACCGGTTAACCCACTACGAGAGTGGTTTTCATTTAACCCTAACTTTACAGAATCAATCATCACTTCTAAATTACGGGTCATTAATCGTAGGACTTCTTCTCGTTCACGACCAGTTAGTTCAAATTCAGTTGCAATCATTAACTCTGCGACGTTTCCTTCGTATTGTGTGCTTGCTTGTTCTACGAGGTCTACAATTGAATAAAACATATGAACTCCTTATTTGAAAAAGTTGACATTATGAAGATGAGGAATTTTACGGATATCTTCGATCGCTGCTTCACAACTCCTTGAGTCAACTTCTATAATCATAATCGCTTTTTCTCCAGCTTTTTCCCGTGTTACATTCATTTGTGCAATATTAATATCATAGCGAGAAAGAGCTTCTGTCACATGAGCGATCATTCCAGGGACGTCTTGGTGAACAATGATAATGGTTGGAGTATTCATATTTAGCGAGATGGCAAAGCCATTTAACTCAGTAACCTGTATGTTCCCACCACCAATTGAGATTCCAGTGACAGAAATCGTTTTATGATCATTTTTAACAGTAATGGTTGTTGTGTTTGGGTGAGGAGCATTGCTCTCTTTTTGAATAGACCAAACAATCCGAATGCCTCGTTCATGTGCAATTTAGACTATCTGGGATTCTAGGATCATCTGTGTCCATTCCTAAGATGCCCGCTACTAAGGCTAAATCTGTTCCATGACCACGATAGGTTTTGGCGAAGGAATTAAATAATTGGAACTCAACTTCTTTTGGTTCCTCTCCAAAGATAGAAGAAACAATTTTACCAATTCGAACAGCACCTGCAGTGTGACTACTGGATGGGCCGATCATCACAGGTCCAATAATATCAAAAACTGATTGGAATTTTAAAGAGTTCATGCTCTGCTCCTTTGTGATCACTTTACTTCATTATATCAGATATGGCTGATGATTTCTTCTATTTTTCCCGAAATATCTGAGAAATCTTAAAGGGGGCTTAAAGCATTTATATTATCCTGGATTTTTAGTATTTCTAACATCTGACTGAAATATTTGACACATTATTTCAATAAATATGAAATATTTCTTGTGTAGTATAGAGGTATACCAATAAAGGAGTACATAATAATGAATAAAAAACAAATGATGAAACGAATTATTGGACTTAGTTTACTTGCAGGACTTTTCCTTCCAATTGTAGCGAATGCAGATTCTTATACTGTAAAATCAGGTGATACTTTATCAGCTATTGCTAAAGAGAAAAACACAACGGTTGATGCGATTGCTAAGAAAAATAAGATTAGTAACGTGAATCTCATCTCAGTTGGTCAAGTTCTTGAGATTGAAGATGCAAATACAACGCAGAAAACCACGGAGCAAGCTCCTGCTAGTAAAACTGATACTACACAAGCAACAACTACTGTCTCTGCTTCAGATGGCTTGAGTGCGGAAGATGCAGCTGCTAAGGAATGGATTGCCCAAAAAGAGTCAAGTGGTAGTTATACAGCACAAAATGGCCAATATTATGGTCGTTACCAATTGACTATCACTTATTTGAATGGTGATTTATCACCTGCAAACCAAGAAAAAGTGGCCAATCAATATGTTGTCAACCGTTATGGATCATGGTCAGCAGCTAAAAATTTCTGGTTGGCAAATGGCTGGTATTAAATTCGTTTAAAAAGAGTTCTTGAATAGGACTCTTTTTATATTTACAGACTTGTAAACCCATCGATCCTGATCAACAAAAAGAATAGTAAGATGCTTGTTTTCTAATATAAAGCGTGTTAAAATGGTAACTGCTCAAAACGACCTTCAATCGTTGAAGCAAACCACGACCTTCAATCGTGAGAAACGAAAAGATGGGAGAAATCTATGAGTGATAACTCGAAAACACGTGTTGTTGTTGGTATGAGTGGTGGTGTGGATTCATCTGTAACAGCTTTATTATTAAAGCAACAGGGTTACGATGTCATCGGCATCTTCATGAAAAACTGGGACGACACAGACGAAAATGGCGTCTGTACAGCTACAGAAGATTACAAAGATGTAGCAGCGGTTGCAGACCAAATTGGCATTCCTTACTATTCTGTCAACTTTGAGAAAGAATACTGGGATCGTGTCTTTGAATATTTCCTTGCTGAATACCGAGCTGGTCGAACACCAAATCCGGATGTCATGTGTAATAAGGAAATCAAATTTAAGGCCTTTCTAGATTATGCTATGACACTCGGTGCCGATTATGTAGCGACAGGGCACTATGCGCGCGTGGCGCGTGATGAGGATGGCATTGTTCATATGTTACGTGGCGTTGACAACGGGAAGGACCAAACTTATTTCTTAAGCCAACTGTCACAAGAACAACTTCAAAAAACCATGTTCCCATTGGGACATTTGGAAAAGCCTGAGGTTCGCCGTCTAGCTGAAGAAGCTGGATTGGCAACAGCTAAAAAGAAAGACTCAACTGGAATTTGCTTTATCGGAGAAAAGAATTTCAAAGAATTTCTAGGGAACTACCTTCCTGCCCAACCAGGTCGAATGATGACCATCGATGGACGAGATATGGGTGAACATGCTGGTTTGATGTATTACACAATCGGTCAACGGGGTGGGACTTGGAATTGGTGGCCAACAAGGTGGAGACAATGCTCCATGGTTTGTAGTTGGTAAAGACCTCAGTCAAAATATTCTTTATGTCGGTCAAGGCTTTCTATCATGAAGCATTGATGTCAACAAGTTTACAGGCTAGTCAAGTTCACTTTACACGAGATATGCCAGAAGAGTTTACATTAGAGTGTACAGCTAAGTTCCGCTATCGTCAACCTGATTCTAAAGGTGACTGTACACGTTAAAGGTGACAAGGCAGAAGTGATTTTTGCAGAACCTCAACGAGCCATTACACCAGGACAAGCTGTTGTTTTTTACGACGGTGAAGAGTGTCTAGGCGGTGGCTTGATTGACAATGCTTATCGGGATGGAAAAGTTTGTCAGTATATTTAAATTGACAAATTTTCTCAATTTGCTACAATAATAAAAGCAATAGAAATGATGGTCAAAGCTCATGGATGTTGCAGGCTTTTTTGTCCTGCACTTCTCAGAGTTTTGACTATTTTTGTGTGATTTCGAAAGGAAGTAAAATGAGGCAACAGGATTTTCGAACGAAAATAGGTTCTACTGTTTTTGGTGTGAGGGCGACTGCTTTGATTGTAAAAGATAATCGCTTGTTCGTCATAGAAGATGAGGACGGCTGTTATACAATCGGAGGTGCTATTCAAGTCAATGAAACTACAGAAGATGCTGTAGTTCGGGAAGTCAAAGAGGAACTTGGTGTCACATCTACAGCAGGTCCGTTAGCTTTCGTGGTTGAAAATCACTTTGAACAAGCTGGAATCCACTACCATAACATTGAATTTCATTATTTGGTGGACTTGCTGGAAGATGCACCTTTGGTCATGCAGGAAGATACAAAGCAATTACCTTGCCGTTGGATTGCTTTTAGATGATTTACATACTGTTGACCTGAAACCAGCTTTTTAAAATCAGCCCCTACCAGACTGGGACGGAAAATTACGACACATCCATCTTGAGAAAATAGGAGAAATAGAATGAATTATAACTTTTATAGAAGAATACGATATCATTGTAATCGGTGCGGGGCATGCAGGGAGTAGAAGCCTCTCTAGCTGCTAGCCGTATGGGTTGTAAGGTCTTACTTGCGACTATTAACATTGAAATGCTGGCTTTTTATGCCTTGTAATCCCTCTATTGGTGGTTCTGCTAAGGGGATTGTCGTGCGTGAAGTCGATGCCCTCGGTGGAGAAAATGGCGAAGAACATCGACAAGACCTACATCCAAATGAAAAATGCTCAATACTGGTAAAGGTCCTGCGGTTCGTGCACTTCGGGCTCAAGCAGACAAAGAACTTTACTCAAAAAGAAATGCGGAAAACGGTTGAAAACCAAGAAAATTTAACTCTTCGCCAAACTATGATTGATGAGATTTTGGTGGAGAATGGTAAGGTTGTTGGTGTAAGGACTGCGACTCACCAAGAGTATGGGGCAAAGGCTGTTATTGTCACTACTGGGACAGCTTTACGCGGAGAAATTATCATTGGAGATCTCAAGTATTCGTCAGGACCTAATCATAGTCTAGCTTCTATCAATTTGGCCGATAATCTCAAAGAGCTAGGATTAGAAATTGGACGTTTCAAAACAGGGACGCCACCTCGTGTAAAGGCGTCGTCAATTAATTATGACGAAACGGAAATTCAACCCGGAGATGAAGCTCCAAATCATTTTTCTTATACATCGCGTGATGAAGATTATGTAAAGGATCAGGTTCCTTGTTGGTTAACTTATACGAATGGGCATAGCCATGAGATTATCCAAAATAATTTACACCGGGCACCTATGTTTACAGGGGTTGTAAAGGGAGTAGGTCCTCGCTATTGTCCGTCCATTGAGGATAAAATTGTCCGTTTTGCTGACAAAGAGCGTCATCAACTATTTTTAGAACCTGAGGGACGAAATACAGAAGAAGTCTATGTTCAAGGGCTGTCAACGAGTTTACCAGAGGATGTTCAACGGGATCTCGTCCATTCTATTAAGGGACTTGAGAAGGCAGAAATGATGCGAACGGGTTATGCAATTGAGTATGATATGGTTTTGCCTCATCAATTGCGCGCAACTTTGGAAACCAAGAAAATTTCAGGTCTCTTTACAGCTGGCCAAACCAATGGAACGTCTGGCTATGAGGAGGCCGCTGGTCAAGGGATTATTGCAGGGATCAATGCGGCTCTAAAAATCCAAGGAAAACCAGAACTCATTTTGAAACGCAGTGATGGTTATATTGGGGTCATGATCGATGATTTGGTAACAAAGGGAACGATCGAACCGTATCGTTTGTTAACAAGCCGTGCAGAATACCGTTTGATTTTGCGTCATGATAATGCCGATATGCGCTTGACAGAAATGGGACGAGCAATTGGATTGGTAGATGATGAACGTTGGCAACGTTTCGAAACCAAGAAGTATCAGTTTGAAACGAGATGAAGCGTTTGGATAGCATTAAGTTAAAGCCTATAAAGGAAACCAATGAGAAGGTTGCTGCAATGGGCTTTAAACCATTGACAGATGCTGTCACTGCTAAAGAATTCTTGCGACGACCAGAAGTCTCTTACCAAGATGTGGTAGAATTTATTGGTCCTGCAGCTGAAGAACTGGATGATAAAATCATTGAATTGATTGAAACTGAAATTAAATATGAAGGCTATATTTCAAAAGCAATGGACCAAGTCGAAAAAATGAAGCGTATGGAAGAAAAACGAATTCCTGCGAATATTGACTGGGATGATATTGACTCCATCGCAACCGAAGCTCGTCAAAAATTTAAATTAATTAATCCAGAAACGATTGGTCAAGCAAGTCGTATCTCAGGTGTCAATCCAGCGGATATCTCTATTTTAATGGTTTACTTGGAAGGTAAATCGCGGAGCATCTCCAAAAACAAAGCAAACCACTAATCAAATGGGGCTGAGATGATGTTTCAGCCTCAATTTTATGGATTGAAATCTGTTGTTAATATTTACACAGTTGTAAACATTGTTTACAAAGTAGTGAAGCGGAGGAAGAGCTTTTTACAGGTCGATCTTCTCTGTAATATAGAGAGAAACCTCGCTTTTTACCTCTATTTATGGTATAATTCCGAGAAGAGGTTTATGATGAAAAAATTTCGTTTATCGTTCATCCATTATGTGTTAATTGGTTTTATTTCATTTGCAATTTTAGCAATTTTTTTAAGAATCTTTGGCAAAGGCTATGTAACTCTCATTGCAATTTTTTTAGTCTTAGCTGGATTGATTGCTTTATTTGAATACCAGTTACAAATTTCAGAGTTAGATGAATTAGAACAAATACAATATGTTAACCATCAGGCAGAAAGCGGATTAGCATCCCTCCTTGATAAAAATGCCTGTTGGAGTTATCAAAAATTAATGAAGAGTCAAATGAAGTAGAGTGGTTCAACCCTTATGCTGAATTGATTTTTTTCAACAGATGATGGGGACTTTGATGTTGAATCCTTGAAAAAGTTACTCAATACTCTGTTTGAGGATAAAGGTCATTATGTCACTGTAGCCGATAAGAAATATTCCGTTTACTTTGATCAGACGTCTAGTGTTGTTTACTTTTTTTGATGTTTCAAGTGAGTATGAAGCAACTGTGGGATTGGTGACAACTCGTCCCGTTATCGGTATTATTTCTGTTGATAACTATGATGATCTAGAAGATGTCATTTCAGACTCTGATATTAGCAATATCAATAGTTTTATTGCCAACTTTGTAGAAGAGTTTACAGCTCATTACCATATGTTTTACAGACGTGTGGGGATGGATCGTTTCTATTTGTTTACAGACTACACGGTCTTAGAACAGTTGATGGAATCAAAATTTTTCAGTCATCGATCAATTCCGTGAAGAAGCTAAAAATCGTGAGCTACCTATTACCTTAAGTATGGGATTCTCGTACGGTGACGGGGAAGCATGATGAGATTGGTAAAGTGGCTCTCTTGAACCTAAACCTTGCGGAAGTTCGTGGTGGGGATCAAGCAGTAGTCAAAGAAAATGATGAACAGAAAAACCCTATTTTCTTTGGTGGGGGAACAGCTTCGGCTGTGAAGCGGACTCGGACTCGCACACGCGCTATGATGACAGCTATTTCGGATAAGATTAAATCCGTTGATCAAGTCTTCATTGTTGGACATAGAAACTTGGATATGGATGCTTTAGGAGCGTCTGTGGGAATGCAGTTTTTCTCTAGCAATATTTTGGCTTCCTCTTATGTGGTCTATGACCCGCATGCAATGGCTAGTGATATTTCAAGAGCAATTGCGAAACTAGAAGAAGAGCAGGTGACGAAAATCCTTCCCCTAGAGGAAGCCATGCAAATGGTGACGGATCGCTCTTTGTTAATTATGGTGGACCATTCTAAGACAGCCTTGACTCTTTCAAAAGAGTTTTATCAGGAATTTCAACAGATTATTGTCATTGACCATCACCGTCGGGATGATGATTTCCCTGAAAATGTTCTGATCACCTATATTGAAAGTGGAGCAAGTAGTGCGAGCGAATTGGTTAGTGAACTGATTCAGTTCCAGAAGTCGAAGAAAAATCGGTTAACGAAGATTCAAGCTAGTGTCTTGATGGCTGGGATCATGCTGGATACTAAGAACTTCTCCACACGTGTTACAAGTCGGACCTTTGATGTGGCGAGTTACCTTCGCTCAAGAGGTAGTGATAGCGTAGCCATCCAGGAGATCTCTGCGATTCAGTTTGACGAGTACCGCGAAGTGAACGAACTGATCTTGACTGGTGAAAAGATTTTGCCACATATCATCGTAGCTTGTGCCAATACGACTAAAGCCTATGATTCAGTAACTATTAGTAAAGCAGCTGATAGTATGCTAGCCATGTCTGAGGTGGAAGCAACCTTTGTCATTGCTTGCAATCAAAGTGGGACTGTCTCGATTTCTGCACGAAGTCGAAGCAAAGTCAATGTACAGCGTATCATGGAACAGCTTGGCGGAGGAGGTCATTTCAATTCGGCAGCCTCTCAAATTGAGGGTCAAGATTTGATGAGTATTCGTCAACAACTGATTGAGACTATTGAAAACGAAGTAACTATTGAAAAGGAGAATGTAGAATGAAAGTTATTTTCTTAGCGGATGTAAAAGGTAAAGGTAAAAAAGGCGAAATTAAAGAAGTGCCTACTGGTTATGCACAAAACTTTTTGATCAAGAAAAATCTTGCGAAAGAAGCCAATGCCCAAGCAATCGGTGAACTTCGTGGAAAGCAAAAGTCAGAAGAAAAAGCGCATGCTGAATTGTTAGCAGAAGCGCAAAAGATTAAAGCAAAATTAGAAGAAGAAGCAACTGTTGTTCAATTCACGGAAAAAATTGGGCCAGATGGCCGTACTTTCGGCTCTATTACCAATAAAAAGATTGCAGAAGAGCTTGAGAAACAATTTGGCATTAAAATTGATAAACGTCATATCCAAGTTTCCTCTCCAATTCGTTCAACAGGTTTGATTGACGTCCCTGTAAAAATTTATCAAGATGTTACAGGTGTGATTAATATTCGTGTAAACGAAGGGTAAACACGATCGATAGAAAGGTTTTTTTATGGCTGAGATAGAGGAATTACGAACACAACCTCAGGATATCCAAGCGGAGCAATCAGTGTTGGGAGCCATCTTTATTGATGAGGGGAAATTGGTCTTTGTTCGTGAATATATCGAGCCTGGCGATTTCTTTTAAGTACTCGCACCGTTTGATTTTTAAAGCCATGATCGATCTAGCTGACCGCGGGGATGCGATTGATGCGACGACTGTTCGAAATATTTTAGATAGTCAGGGGATCTCCAAAATATTGGTGGTCTCTCCTATTTGGTAGAAGTCATTAATTCGGTACCAACTTCAGCTAACGCGGAGTATTACGCGAAGATTGTTGCCGAAAAAAAGCTGTCTTACGTCGATTGATCTCTCGATTAACGGAAAGTATTAATCAAGCTTATGATGGTGCAAGTCCTTCAGATGAAATCATTGCGGGTGCTGAAAAAGCTCTGATTGATGTTAGTGAAAACGCAAATCGTAGTGGATTTAAAAAAATATTCGAGACATCTTGAATATAAACTTTTGGTAGCTTGAAGCCCGCTCGCTTCAAACCTCTGATATTACGGGTATTGCGACAGGCTATCGCGATTTGGACCATATGACGACAGGGCTACATGAGGAAGAGTTGATTATTTTAGCGGCTCGTCCTGCAGTAGGGAAAACAGCCTTTGCTCTAAATATTGCTCAAAATATCGGGACAAAGTTGGATAAGACAGTGGCTATTTTTCTCATTAGAAATGGGTGCTGAAAGTTTGGTTGACCGGATGTTAGCAGCTGAAGGCTTTGATTGAATCCCATTCGATTCGTACAGGTCAATTGACGGATGAAGAGTGGCGGAAATATGCCATTGCTCAAGGAAATTTGGCCAATGCGAGTATTTACATCGATGATACTCCCAGGAATTCGGATCACTGAGATTCGTTCGAGAGCAAGAAAATTAGCGCAGGAAACAGGGCAATCTCGGTCTTATTCTGATTGACTACCTGCAGCTGATTACAGGGACTGGAAGAGAAAACCGTCAACAGGAAGTTTCAGAAATTTCTCGTCAGTTAAAGATTTTGGCAAAGGAACTAAAAGTTCCCGTTATTGCTTTGAGTCAGCTATCACGTGGTGTGGAACAGCGCCAAGACAAACGTCCTGTTCTTTCTGATATTCGTGAATCTGGATCGATTGAGCAGGATGCGGATATTGTTGCTTTCTTGTACCGTGATGATTATTATGATCGAGCTGGTGAAGAGGAAGAAGATGGAATGCCCAATAATACGGTTGAAGTGATTATTGAGAAAAACCGTTCAGGTGCGCGTGGGACAGTCGAATTAATATTCCAAAAGGAATACAATAAATTCTCAAGCATTTCAAAGAGAGAGGATCAATAAGATGAGTGATGCATTTACAGATGTTGCAAAAATGAAAAAAATTAAAGAAGAAATCAAGGCCCATGAAGGACAAGTGGTTGAAATGACGCTTGAAAATGGACGGAAACGTCAAAAAAATAAATTTGGACGCTTGATTGAGGTCTATCCTTCTTTATTTATTATCGAGTATACGAACGACAATAGCTTACCAGGTGAACCGGCCAATACATACGTGGAGTCTTACACCTATTCAGATATTTTAACAGAGAAAAATTTAATTCGTTATTTGGATTAATTTCTTGCTTTTATCGTCTAAATCAGTTATTATAATAAATACATATGGGAGTCTGTGTACAGTCTGAGAGGAAGTGTAAGCTTCGACCGCACCTGATCTGGGTAATGCCAGCGTAGGAAACAAATGAAATGTATTTTTCGTTATGAGTGACCTTGTGCAATCCGTCTCCTATTTTGGAGGCGTTTTTTATTTGTTAGAAAGGAGGTTACGATGTCTCTTGTAAAAAGATATTCAAAACAATTGATAGGATTTGCAGGTTTTAGCAGTCTTCTTGTCTTATGGCAGTTAGCAGGATTTTTAAATATCCTCCCCAAATTTGTATTACCAACGCCACTTGAAATTGGGAATGCCTTTGTACGAGATCGAGCTCTCCTGATTCATCACAGTTTGTCTACCCTTCAAGTTGCCTTGATCGGACTTGTTATAGGGGTTCTTCTTGCTGCTGGCTTTGCGATTCTCATGGATAGTTTTCAATGGGTGAATGATCTGGTCTATCCTTTTATGGTTGTTATTCAAACCATTCCGACGATTGCCTTGGCCCCTATCCTGGTTCTTTGGTTTGGTTATGGTATGCTTCCAAAACTGGTTTTGATCATTATTACGGTGGTATTTCCCATCGTAGTCAGTCTGTTAGATGGTTTTCGGCATTGCGATCAAGATATTCTGAGATTGTTTCAGATTATGCAAGCCAATCGCTTTCAGACCTTTAGTCCATTATAAAATTCCTGCAGCGCTTCCTTATTTTTTTGCAGGTTTACGTGTGAGCGTTTCCTATGCTTTTATCAGTACAGTCGTTTCAGAATGGTTAGGAGGTTTTGATGGATTGGGGGTCTATATGATCCAATCGAAGAAGTTATTTCAGTATGATACGATGTTTGCGATCATTGTATTGATTTCTGCTATTAGTTTACTCGGTATGTTTCTCGTTGACCAATTAGAACGAACCATTCTAAAATGGAAAAAGGATTGACAAACTTGTAAATGGTGTAAAAATTAAATTGACAAAAATGTAAAAGAGGTATAGCTAATGAAAAAGTCAATAGGTTTATTTTTCTCAATAATATTGGGATTTGTTTTCTTGAGTGCTTGTCAAAATTCTGTCAAGCAATCGTCAAGTGGTTTGAAAAAGATTGATTTTATTCTAGATTGGACCCCGAATACCAATCATACGGGTCTCTATGTAGCAAAGGAAAAAGGGTATTTTAAAGATGCAGGACTGGATGTAGATATAAAACTTCCTCCGGAAGACAGTAGTTCTGATTTGATTATCAATGGGAAAGCTCCATTTGGTATTTATTTCCAAGATTCTATGGCCAAGAAATTGGATAAAGGTGCGGGTATTACCGCTGTTGCAGCTATCGTCGAACACAATACGTCAGGGATTATTTCAAGAAAAGATGCAGCGATCACAAGTCCAAAAGATTTGGTTGGGTAAGAAGTATGGTACCTGGAATGATCCGATTGAGTTGGAAATGATCAAATCGATGATGAAAAAAGAAGGGGCTGATTTTAATCAAGTAAAATTGGTTCCAAATAGTGATTCAAATTCCATTACTCCGATTGAAAATAAGGTCTTTGATGCTGCTTGGATTTATCACGGTTGGGATGGAATTTTGGCTGAGCAAAGGGAATGAAGACCAATTTCTTCTATATGAAAGATTTTGTTCCTGCATTTGACTACTATTCGCCTGTTATTATTGCTAACAATGACTATTTGAAGTCTCATAAAGAGGAAGCAAAAAAATTCATTCAAGCGGTGAAAAAAGGCTACCAATATGCTATAGAGCATCCAGAAGAAGCTGCGGATATCTTGATTAAACAGGCCCCTGCCTTGGCTAACCAGCGTGATTTTGTACTCGCTTCCCAAAAATATCTTTCTAGTCAATATGCTTCAGACAAGGACAAGTGGGGGCAGTTTGATCCTAAGCGGTGGAATGCTTTTTATGCTTGGGCAAAAGAGCAAGGATTGGTTTCAAATGACTTAGAAGACAAAGGTTTCACAAATGAATTGGTAGGTGACTGATATTTTAACAGTAAAAGATGTAAGTTTCTCTTTTGGAGAAAAAGCAGTTTTAAATAATGTATCACTAGAAGTGCAAAAAGGAGAAATCGTCTCTATTCTAGGTCCAAGTGGGGTAGGGAAATCAACCTTGTTTAATTTAATTGCTGGGATCCTTCCCTTACAAAAGGGGGCTATAGAAGTAGATGATGCCCCGATCTCCTTTGGAAAAGTCAGCTATATGCTACAAAAGGATCTTTTGTTAGAACATAAGACAGTATTGGGAAATATTATTCTTCCCCTTCAATTAAAAAAGATTCCTAAGGAAGAGGCGACATCTACAGCTCTAAAATTGTTAGATGAATTTAAATTAGGAAGTATCGCCAACCTTTATCCCAATGCGCTGAGTGGGGGGGATGCGGCAACGGGTGGCGCTATTGAGAACCTATCTTCTGGGTCATTCTGTCTTCCTATTAGATGAAGCTTTTAGTGCCTTAGATGAATTGACAAGGCAGGATCTTTATCACTGGTATCTAGAAAGTAAGGAACGTCTTGGTCTCACCACTCTAGTGATCACTCATAGTATCGAAGAAGCTTTGACATTGAGTGACCGGGATCTATATCTTGAATCATAATCCCGGTGAAATTATTGCAGATCTTCCTTTAAAATGGGATCCAGCAACGGATAGGGACTGGCAACAATTGCAATATAAAAAACGAATCATAGAATTGTTAGCTGAATTTCATTGAAATTGTTTTGAAGGACTTTACAAAGTTTCTATTCCGTGATAGAATAGAATTTGTGCGAAATGACAGCAGGACAAAATGAAGCTCGTCAACAGGAAGTCAGCTAGAAAAGTAACCTTTGCTGTTTGGGCGAAGGCTTTCTGAACGAATCAGGTTTGTCTAAAACGTTATTTCCTACAAAAATTATTTTTATAGGAGGACATTTTAAATGTCACGTTATACAGGACCATCTTGGAAACAATCTCGCCGTCTTGGCTTGTCACTTACAGGTACAGGTAAAGAATTGGCACGTCGTAACTACGTACCAGGTCAACACGGACCAAACAACCGTTCAAAATTGTCAGAATACGGTTTGCAATTAGCTGAAAAACAAAAACTTCGTTTCTCTTACGGACTTGGTGAAAAACAATTCCGTAACTTGTTCGTACAAGCTACTAAAGTTAAAGAAGGAACTGTCGGTTTCAACTTCATGCTTCTTTTGGAACGTCGTTTGGATAACGTTGTTTACCGTCTTGGACTTGCGACTACTCGTCGTCAAGCTCGTCAATTCGTTAACCACGGTCACATCCTTGTTGACGGAAAACGCGTTGATATCCCTTCATACCGTGTAACTCCAGGTCAAGTGATCTCAGTTCGCGAAAAATCAGCTAAAGTTCCAGCTATCCTTGAAGCTGTTGAAGCTACAGTTGGACGTCCAGCATTTGTATCATTCGATGCTGACAAACTTGAAGGTTCATTGACTCGCCTTCCAGAACGCGATGAAATCAACCCAGAAATCAACGAAGCACTTGTCGTTGAATTCTACAACAAAATGCTTTAATTTTAAGAAAAAACTTGCAGAAAAGCCTACAACAGTGGGCTTTTTGTTTTGTCTTAAAGGGTTGATTTCTGGGTTTGTTCAGTTACAAATTTTCTAAAGCTGTTTCATTAAATGAGACAGTTTTTTGTTTTCTTAAAACCTAAACCTGCTAATAAAAAAACTCCTGATCTAGATCGATCAGGAGAGACTGTTACCGTAACATTTTCATTAAAAATTCAGCCATTTGTTGAGGGCTTTCTTTTTTTCCGCGCGAAACCCACATCTGACAGACTCCGAAGAAGGCATTGGTCAGATAGACAGAACTGTAGACTCTTTCAATATCTGTTAATGATTTATGACTATAGCGCTCTTGCAAACTATCAACCAGAAGAATCTGTAATTTATGTCGTAAGAAGGTTTGGATCTCCTTGGTTCCATTCTCTGTCAGAAGAACCGCAAAGAGTGGCTCCTTGGTTAGAAATTCGAACACTTCTGTAATCGCTTGGCGCTTGTCATCTTGGTGTTTATCAAAGATATATTCAAGCTTGTGAAAGAGTGCTTGTTGGTAGCGCTCGATCATATCATACTTGTCTCGATAGTGGGTATAAAAGCTAGAGCGACTAATGCCGGATTCTTGTGCTAACTCAACCGTTGTGATTTGGTCGAATGATTCCTTTTCGAGTAGTCGAACCATCGCCTCCTCGATATTTCGTTTTGTTTTTAATCGTTTATTGCTCTCAGTCATCTGTTAATCCTTTTTGCACAAAATTGTACACAGTGTCTAAAAAATAAGATTTTCTACTTGTGAAAATTTCTAGAAACTGTATAATCTATTATATCAGAAATTTAGACAATGTGTATAAAAAGGAGACAAAAAATATGATGAAAGAATGGAAGGCTATTCTTAAAAAGCCAACATTTATCATTGTCATGATTGGAGTTGCTTGATTCCAGCTCTTTATAATATTATTTTTCTATCTTCCATGTGGGATCCATATGGCCAAGTTTCGGATCTTCCTGTAGCGGTTGTCAATAAGGATCAATCTGCTACATATAATGGACAAAAAATGGAAATCGGGAAAGACATGGTGTCCAATTTGAAGGACAATGACTCACTTGATTTTCATTTTGTAGATGAGAAAGCTGCGAAAGATGGTCTCAAAAATGGCGATTATTATATGATTGTAACCCTGCCTGAGGATCTTTCAAAAAAAGCTAGCTCCATCTTAACCAATCATCCGGAACAGATGACCATTGATTACCAAACATCCAGTGGTCATAGTTTTATCGCAGGGAAAATGAGCGACACTGCGATGACAAAAATGAAGCAGTCAGTGGCTGAAAAAGTGACCAATACATATACAACAGCTTTATTTTCTAAAATGGGGTCGCTTAAAACTGGTATGGGGACAGCGGCAGATGGAAGTGCTAAATTAGCAGATGGTGCAAGTAAATTGGAAGATGGTGGTCAAACACTATCTACTAATTTGAATACATTGGCTCGTTCAAGCTTAGCATTTTCAGATGGTGCGACTACTCTTCGTACAGGTCTAGCAGCCTATACAGATGGTGTTGGTCAATTAGGAAATGGTCTCAATCAAATGGCTGGTCAACTTCCAAACTTGGTATCTGGCGTCAATCAATTAAATAATGGGTTTGGTACTTTTAATACAGGCTTGATGGCTTACGCTACCGGAGTGGATCGATTAGGAAATGGTCTCAATCAAATGGCGAGTCAAACCCCTCAGTTGGCCTCAGGAGTTGGTCAGTTAACCAGTGGTATGGGGACCCTCAATGATGGTCTTGGGAATTATACCAATGGCGTGCGTCAATTGAATTCAGGCCTATCTAACTTTTCAAATGGTTTAGCAACCTATACAAATGGAGTCGCTACTTTATCAGAGGGAGCGGGTCAATTAAGTAGTCAATCTGCTACCCTTCGAAATGGGGTTTCACAATTAGAATCAGGTATTCAAACATTATCAAGCCAGCTACAAGCTTCTACAAGTCAATCCGCTCAGATTAATCAATTGGCAGCAGGTTTAAACCAATTAAATGCAGCGATTCAAAATGCTACAGTAGATACCAGTCAACTTTCGTCTGGATTGACGAGTATTGCGAATTCAGCTCAATCAATCCTTGCTTCAGCCCAAGCGGATCGTGCAAATGCCCTTGCAAGTGTACAAGGGACAGCAGCCTATCAAGCAATGACAGCTGACCAACAAGCGGAAATCAATGCGGCAATCTCATCGAGCCCAAGCTCGAGTGAAACGGCGGCTCAAGGAATCTTGACTACGATTCAAACGATCCAAGGTAGTTTGAATACAGGAAATAGCTTGACACAACTGCAAACGGCAGCCAATCAAGTTTTACCGACAGCTTCTTCTACCTTGACAGACTTGTCAAGTGGCTTGTCTAAGATCCAATCCGCAGTTAGTGGACAATTGTTGCCAGCTAGTCAAACCATCAGTCAAGGGATCGGCGCTTATACAGCTGGTGTCGATAAAATCGCTAATGGAGCAACCCAACTTCAGACGAATAGCAGTACTTTAACAAATGGGGCTAGTCAGTTAGCAGCAGGTGTTGGCCAACTAGATAGTAAATCATCAGAATTACTTGCAGGAAGCAATCAATTGGCTTCTGGTCTAGGTGAGTTAAATGGGAAGATGCCTGCCTTGACATCAGGCATGAATCAACTGGCTTCAGGAGCGACCCAATTAACAGGTAAGTCGGGTGAATTGGTTGCTGGTGCTGGAAAATTAGCTGACGGTGTAGGACAATTGAACAGCAAGACTCCAGAGTTGGCAGGTGGTGTCAATAAACTTGTCACTGGTGTCAATCAGTTGACAGAAAAATCAGGTCAACTGGTGACCGGAGCTGATAAACTAGCCGACGGTGCAAATCAAATCTCAGATGGGTCTGGCAAATTAGCAGCAGGTGGCCAAACATTGACAAATGGTTTAGGTGAATTAGCAACAGGAAACCAAACCTTGAGTCAAGGATTAAACGATGCTAAGGGACAATTGAATGTGGCTACAACTGAAAAAGAAAACGCTAAAACCTTAGCAGATCCTGTCACTTTGTCTAAAACAGACCGTGACAATGTCCCGGTGAATGGTGTCGGAATGGCTCCTTATATGATCTCTGTAGCACTCTTTGTTTGTGCCTTGTCAACCAATATGATCTTTGCAAAATTGCCATCCGGTCGTCATCCTGAAAGTCGCTGGGCATGGTTTAAATCTCGCTTTGAGGTCAACGGAACGATTGCGGTGATTGCAGGAGTCTTGGTCTATGGTGCCGTTCACTTGATTGGTTTATCAGCTAATCATGAGATGGCTACTCTCTTCCTTTGTGTGATTGGTAGTGTGGCCTTCATGTCTATCGTGACTGCTTTGACAACATGGCAAAGAAAGATCGGTGCTTTCCTTTCCTTGATCCTCTTGCTCTTGCAATTGGCTTCTAGTGCAGGAACCTATCCTCTTGCTTTGACAAATGGCTTTTTCCAAGCCATTCATCCATTCTTGCCAATGAGCTATACCGTTTCTGGTCTTCGTCAAACGATTTCGATGACAGGAGAAATTGGAAATCAAGTGGCCTTCCTTCTGATGACTATTGTTCTTTTTGCAGGGCTAGGAATGTGGTTCTATAATCCAAAAAAATATGAAGAGGACTAATCTTCAGGGAACTCCCAACAGAATGTGTTGGGAGTTTTTTGTTTCATGTGAAACAAGAGGCTGGGACAAAAGTCCTAGCCTCTCAATTGTTTTTGGATTGTCGAGCAAGACGCAGTGGTTGAGTGGGCTCTACTACGCTGATTTCATCAGCTTTTACAGCCCTACTCAACTGTGCGGAGGTGGGACGACGAAATCGAATTCTAACGAATTACCGATTTCTGTCCCACTCTCTTATTATTTAAAGAAGACAACATCAGGATTTGGTGTAATATAGAGAAGTTGGTCGTTTTCAAAGACCAGTTGGATGGTGTTGTTTTTATAGGTGTAAATGGTGTAGTCTACTCCGAATTTAGAAGCTTGTTTGAGATCAACAGCTCCCATCAAAAAGGCGTGAGCTTGTTCTCCTGTGATTTTTCCCTCGTGGTAGAGCCCTTTAATATTTTCTAATTCGGTATTTTCAAAAGATTCGGCAATATAAGCAGGGTCTGTTATTTGTTTTCTCTGGATTTCCAAGAATTGTTTGGACAAGAGCAGTGGTATATCCTTCATAATCCGGCGTCTGTGCAAAAATTTTATCGTCATTTCTAGAGTAGGCTACTTTTAGGTTCCCTGTCGCATAAATCTTATCTTTTGGAGCTTCTTGAGCATTTTTAGGGAGTCCTTCGGTTGTGACGATGTCAGAAGAGGGTCTGCGTAGTAGTTGAAGGAGAGCTAGAGGAGTTGCTTGAGCTATTTGAACTGGTTGAGCGACTCGGGAGGCTAGAACGACTCGAGCTACTTTTTTTAAAGGTTTTTCCTTTTTTGAGCTGGTAGTAGTGGGTACTTTTTTTAAAAGTTGATCTTAAGGTCCGGCACACAGGCTGATAGAAAAAGAAGAGACAGCAAGAGTGTGAAGAAAAGAGGGAGTGTTTGTTTTTTTCATCATGTTCCTTTCGATAAGCTGATTGATTTTCTATTCTATCATAAAAAGGGTAACAAAAAAAGGTCAGGAAGAAATCCTGCCTTTATTTGTTATTATGGATGCCCACCTCCAGGTCCACCGCCTTGAGGTCCGCCACCGCCTGGAGCCCCACCGCCTCCAGGCATGGAGTTGACAATTTCCGTTTGTTTTTCACCGTTGATATAGATGTCTCCGCCAGTGTAGGTAGCAGTACCATCAAAGTCGAATCCAGATTGACCCGTTAATTTAATGGTTCCTCCGGTAACGGTGATATTTCCATTCGAATCAATTGGATCGGTATCGCCTTGGCCAACTTCAACGTTGAGTGTTCCACCATTCATGGTGAAGAAAATTTCATCTTGGTTGGCATTAGCATTGGCTGCATTGACCCCGTCATCAGTTGCGTAGATGGTGATATCTCCACCGTTGATGGTGATCGATTTTCCTTCGAGACCTTCGACAGACTCTGTTACCTTGTAGGTTCCGCTATCGATGATCAGATCACCAGAAGCATGGATTCCGTCGTCTCCTGCAGTGATGGTCATTTTGTTATCTGAAAGATACATGGTTCCGACCGAAGTATCTTCATCATTATCCACCTTGACTGCATCTTCATTTGCATCGATGGTCATGGTCGTACCAGTGATATTGAGTTCGTCATTGACGTTGACGGCATCTCCTACAGCCGTGATCTTATAGGTTCCACCTGTGATATGGAGAGTGTCATTGGCTTTGATACCGTTGTTCTTCTTAGCGTCAATGTTGAGCGTACCTGAACCATTGATGGTGAGGTCGCCTTTAGAGAAGATCACTGCATCGGCATCTTCATCATTGTTTGAACTTGAATCAGACAAGGTATTGGTCGTGCCATCCGCTAGAGTCAGGTAGACATGCCCTGCTTTCGTAGCAGAAATTGGCGCGTTGGTGTTGGTCATGGTAACGCCTTTCAAGACGATGTGAACATCATCTGAGTCACCTGCTTCGACCTTGATTTGAACCCCATCGGATTCACCAGAGATGACATAGGTTCCAGCCTTTGAGATGGTCACAGTTGATCCAGATACAGCTACGCCGTCACCTGATACACTTGCAGACGAACCAGATAGTTTTACAGTAGATGCTTTGCTTTCATCATAAGAGCTGTCCTTGTCCTTATCTGTAAAATAGTTGGAATTGTTTGTTTTATTTTTTGAAGTAGAAGTAGCGGTTGTTTGTGCAGTATTGCTTTTTGTAGCTGATTGTGATGACGCCTGGGTACAAGCTGTCAGTAAGGTGAGGGTTGCGGCCCCCGTTAATAAAAATTTCCATTTGTTTGATTTCATGAGCTTTTCCTCTCGTTCAATTGATATGCTCCTAGTCTAAAGTTGCTAGCTGAAAGTTTCCTAAAGTTTTTCTGAAAGGAACCTTAACTTTAGTTTTCTTTAAGTTTGGCTTAATGACCAGTTAAGAAAGTCCCATTAAACTAGAAAGCACGTAAGTCGTATTCATACTTACTGAAGGTTTAGAAACAATAGATCCCCCTTAAAGGAGAAGAAACATGAAAAAAACAATTGAGACAAGTTTCAAACGAATCGAAACAAAATATATCGTCGCAAAAGATGACGTGAAGGACTTGATCAAAGACTTAAAAGAATACGTCGTAGAAGATGATTACCCAACCTCAACCATTTCAAACATTTATTTTTGATACGGAAAAATTTTGATGTCATTCAAGATGCTCTTGCCAAACAACACCGCCGTGAAAAAAATTCGGATGCGGACTTATATAGAAAAACCTCAAGCAGACAGTCCAGTATTTCTAGAGGTGAAGTCAAAAGATGAAGAAGGAATTGGCCATAAATTCCGTCTAGTCGCCACTTCGCAAGCCATTATCAACTTGATGACAGATGGGAAAGTAGATCATCAGATACAAGATCCAGACTTAGTGCAAGAGATTCAGAGATTGCGCAAACGTTATGGTCATCGATTGGAACCACGGATGTTCATTTACTATGATCGTTTGTCTCTCAAAGAAAAAGAAATCCATTCAGGGTTATCCTTATCAGAAGATTCGCGTGACAATCGATCAAAACTTAGTCTTTCGAGATCAGGCTGTTAGCCTTTTTTTGATGGGAAGAAAGGAGAACCTCTACTAGAGGATGACTTCGTGATCATGGAAATTAAGGCTCCTGGGCCAAGAACCTAAATGGCTAAAGGATATTTTAGAGAAGTATGGTTTGGTCAAACAGAAATTTTTCCAAAATATAGCTGTGCTTATCATAAATCACAAGGCTTGGATTATGCCCCAAGACCAGTTCAAGAAACGGTAGGTGCTGCCTATGTCTAATCTATTTGATTCTATTTTTTTAATAATGCTACAGCAACGGTGGATCCCTTGCGCTTACTGCTGGCCCTTTTGGTCAGCCTCTTTCTAGGGCTGGCCCTATCTTGGACCTATAAATACCGGACACTTTACACTCGAGAGTTTGTCATTAGTTTGACCTTGCTTCCTTGTATGATGACCTTAGTGATCTTTTTGGTCAATGGAAGTTTGGGAACCTCGATTGCAGTGGCAGGGACCTTTAGTTTGATCCGTTTCCGGTCAGCTACGAGTGGTTCGAGAGAGTTGATTGCGATTTTTCTTGCCATGATTATAGGATTGGCGGCAGGTTCGGGCTATCTTTTATTGGCCATTTTATCAACCCTTTCTTTACTAGGAGTGTGGCTGGTATTAGAGAACAAACAGAGTAAGGCAGACCATCAACGGCGCCGTCATTTGACCATAACTGTCTCAAAACAAGATTCTGTTGCAGAACAAATCAGCCAGTTGTTGGACCAAAGTTGTTCAGAAATTGACTTTATTTCTGTCACAACGGCCCAAGCTGGAGAACAACTGACCTTGAACTATGAGGTAAATATGAAATCAAACATCGATGATTTTGGCCTTGCCAATCTATTGATTAGCGAGATTGAAAATTGTGATGTCGCTCTGACAAAGAAAGCGAAGAAAAGAAAGAATCTATAACGGCTATCCTACTTTAGGATAGTTTTTTAGGGTTTTAAGAACTTTTTAAGAAAAAGTGGTATACTGTTTCTAAAAAATGGAAGGAATCTTTTATGAAAAAGACTGCTATTTTTGAAGATGTCGTCTCTATTATGACCCATGATTCATCTACCATCAAGGATCGAAAAGGATGCGATCCAGAGCCTTTTCGAGAAAACATTACAGATGATATGACAGATGATGCCTTTCTCTATCAAGTTAAGACTTACCTAGCTAGTTTTGGGGTGATCGGGCATGTTTCCTTTCGAGATAAAAAAGCCAGTCAAAAAGGGTTTCTTTTGAGAATAAATGGACAGAAATTGTATGTTGAGGAAGCTAATGAAGATACTGGTCTTCAAGTAGGAGATCAGATCCTAGCTCTGGATGGAAGTGACTTGGATCAGATAGCTTCTCTTCATAAAGACTATTTTATCAGTAAGACCCCAGAAAGACACTATAGAGAATGGGCAGATTTGGTCTCTCAGTCAACTAGTGTCATCCTGCTTCGAGAAGGGATAGAAAAGACCATTAAAGTAGTACCCAGTCGAGAACCGATCCAAGATCAGATTTTTTGGAAACAATTAGACGATGAGATTCTTTATCTTCGTCTGGATAACTTTATGGATGAAGGAGCCATTAGTCGGGTATATCAAGAGTGTTTACCGATGATGACGGAAGTCAAGTTTCTTCTCATTGATGTCCGACAGAACGGTGGAGGGACAGACTCTTTATATATCCCTCTATTACATCTAGGCTTAGAGAAGGATCAGGGCTATGATTCGCTTGACTGGGATGATGATGGCATGGAAATTCTCTACACGGAGCGAAATGTTGACCTGCGCTTGAAAGACTTTGAGGACTGGATGCAACAGGAAGAAATTAGTCCTGAAACAGTTAAACTGCTTGAAGATATGAAAGAGGATTTGCTTCGCCATCGGGGAAAAGGTTATGTAGCATATAAGGGAGAAGGCGAGGAATTTTTCCCAGAGGTCAGAGGAAGTCACTATCCTGAACAGATCTTTATCTTATCAGATATTTATTGTGCTTCATCTGGGGATAACTTTGTTCAGATGATGAAGCAGTTTAAGAAGGTAACGGTGGTGGGTCGACCAACTCTCGGGATTCTAGACTACTCTAATTGTTGTACAGTTGATTATGGCAATTTTTGTTTAATGTTTCCCACTTCTCGCTGTTTAAGCGTGGATCAAGGGAAAGGGATGACGGATCAGGGTGTTCTACCCGATATAGAGATTCCTTGGACACCTAGCCATTTCGAGAGAGATGTGGATCTGGACAAGTGTCTGGAGTTGATTCATCAGGGGACTGTGAAATAGAATAGGATTTCAACCAGAAAAACTGATTAAAGAAAAAAATACTTTTCGTTAGACGGCTTGAAATGATCTGAAATGATAACGTTTTCTACGACATTCTCACTATGTTTAAAATTGCTTACTTGGTATAAAAAATGGTAAAATAGTGAGTAACAATCAAAATGAAGAGTGAAACTTATGAAACATAAAACACTTTATAAATTTATCGGGCAGACGGTCTTGTATTTCGCCATTTTCCTAGCCCTACTTTATTTCTTTAGTTACCTTGGTCAAGGTCAGGGTGGCTTTATCTACAACGAATTTTAGAAAAGGAGACTCCTAGCCGTGTCAAACCAACCAATTACTGATATGATCGAGACAATTGAACGTTATGCGCAACTACAACCAGACTATCCTGTTTACAATGTCCTTGGTGAGGAGCATACCTATGGCCAATTGAAGGCTGATTCAGATAGCTTGGCTGCCCACATCGACCAAATGGGACTTCCTGAAAGTCACCTGTAGTGGTCTTTGGTGGTCAAGAATATGAAATGTTAGCAACCTTTGTGGCCTTGACAAAATCTGGCCATGCCTATATCCCAATTGATAGCCACTCTGCCTTGGAGCGCGTGTCTGCCATTGTTGAAGTAGCAGAGCCAAGCTTGATTATTGCCATCAATGAATTTCCATTGGAAAACCCAGCTGCTCCAATCATGTCCTTGGAGCAAGTGCGTGAAGCTTATGCGGCTCAGCATGCCTATGACTTGAAACATCCGGTCAAAGGGGATGATAACTACTACATCATCTTTACCTCAGGGACAACCGGGAAACCAAAAGGGGTGCAAATTTCGCACGATAACTTGCTCAGTTTTACCAACTGGATGATTACGGACAAGGAATTTGCAACGCCAGAGCGTCCGCAAATGTTGGCGCAACCGCCCTATTCCTTTGACTTGTCTGTCATGTACTGGGCACCGACCTTGGCTCTTGGAGGAACCCTTTTTGCTCTTCCATCAGCCATTACTCAAGACTTCAAACAACTCTTTGCGACCATCTTTTCTCTTCCGATTGCTATCTGGACTTCGACACCATCTTTTGCAGATATGGCCATGTTGTCTGAAGATTTCAATGCTGAAAAGATGCCAGGAATCACCCATTTCTACTTTGATGGGGAAGAGTTGACCGTGAAAACCGCTCAGAAATTGCGCGAGCGTTTCCCGAATGCACGCATCATCAATGCCTACGGCCCAACGGAAGCAACTGTAGCTCTTTCGGCTGTAGCCGTAACAGATGAGATGTTAGCGACTTTGAAACGTCTGCCAATTGGTTACACCAAAGAAGATTCTCCAACCTTCATCATTGATGAGGCAGGAAACAAATTGCCAAATGGTGAGCAAGGGGAAATCATCGTATCTGGACCAGCCGTTTCAAAAGGTTATATGAATAATCCAGAGAAAACAGCAGAAGCCTTCTTCGAATTTGAAGGTCTTCCAGCCTACCATACAGGAGATGTCGGAACCATGACGGATGAAGGTCTCCTTCTCTATGGTGGACGGATGGACTTCCAAATCAAAGTTTAACGGTTATCGTATCGAGCTAGAGGATGTCTCTCAAAACTTGAACAAATCGAAGTATATTGACTCAGCAGTCGCAGTACCGCGTTATAATAAAGATCACAAGGTCCAAATCTCTTGGCCTATGTCATCTTAAAAGAGGGCGTCAAAGAACAATTTGAGCGCGAAATTGATATCACGAAAGCCATTAAGGAAGATTTAGAAAACATCATGATGTCTTATATGATGCCTTCAAAATTCCTCTATCGTGACAGCCTGCCATTAACACCAAACGGGAAAATCGACATCAAAGGGTTGATTAGCGAGGTTAACAACCGATGATCGAGTTTTTGAAACAGCTCCCTCATTTAGAACACTATGGAACACCGATCTATTTTATCTACCTCATTCTAGCTTTTTTGCCGATCTTTGTGGGCCTCTTTTTCAAAAAGAGATTTCCGGTCTATGAAGGACTGGTGAGTCTGATCTTTATCATTTTGATGCTGACAGGTTCGAATCTCAAGCAAATTTATGCCCTGCTCTTTTACGTAGTCTGGCAAATCTTGATTGTGTATTCCTACAAGATCTATCGTCAAAAAGCGGACAATAAGTGGATTTTCTATCTTCATTCCTTCTTGTCTGTCTTGCCCCTGATCTTTGTTAAGGTAGAGCCAGCGATCAAGAATGGGCACCAATCCTTGTTTGGATTTTTAGGGATTTCGTATTTAACCTTCCGAGCTGTCGGAATGATCATCGAAATGCGAGATGGTGTCTTGAAAGAATTCACACTCTGGGAATTCTTACGCTTTATGCTCTTTATGCCGACCTTCTCAAGTGGGCCGATTGATCGTTTCAAACGTTTTAATGAGGATTATAAAACCATTCCTGAGCGTGAAGAATTATTGGATATGTTGGAGCAAGCTGTTAAGTATATCATGTATGGCTTCCTTTATAAATTTATCCTAGCTCATATTTTTGGCCACTTATTGTTAGGTCATGTGCAGACCTATGCCTTGTCTCAAGGTGGATTCTTCAATATCGGAACGCTGGGAGTCATGTATGTCTATGGCTTTGACCTTTTCTTTGACTTTGCGGGCTATTCGATGTTTGCTTTAGCAGCTTCCAATCTGATGGGAATTAAAAGTCCCATCAACTTTGATCGTCCCTTTAAATCACGTGACTTAAAGGAATTCTGGAATCGTTGGCATATGAGTTTATCTTTCTGGTTCCGTGATTTTGTCTTTATGCGTCTCGTGATGGTATTGATGCGCAATAAAGTATTCAAGAGCCGGATTACCACCTCAAATGTTGCCTATATTATCAATATGTTGGTCATGGGCTTCTGGCACGGGGTGACTTGGTACTACATCGCTTATGGGCTCTTCCATGGGCTTGGACTGGTTATCAATGATGCTTGGATTCGTAAGAAAAAGACCATCAATAAAGAAAGAAAAGCAAAAGGATTGGATCCTATACCGGACAATCGTTGGACCAAAGCTTTAGGGATCTTTATCACCTTTAACACAGTGATGCTGTCCTTCCTGATTTTCTCAGGATTCTTGGATCAACAATGGTTTCCAAAATTGAAATAAAAGGAGAATAGAAATGGATGTAAAATCACAAGTAATTGAAATTATTGACGAATTGTTTATGGAAGATGTCTCAGACATGATGGATGAGGATCTCTTTGATGCGGGTGTCCTTGATAGTATGGGAACAGTCGAATTGATTGTGGAACTGGAAAATCGCTTTGGAATCCGTGTTCCTGTATCTGAATTTGGACGCGATGATTGGAATACTGCGAACAAGATCGTAGAAGGTGTAACGGAGCTTCAGAATGCTTAAGCGTTTGTGGCTGATTTTAGGGCCCGTATTTTGCGCGCTCCTCATGGTAGCAGCTTTATTATTCTTTTATCCAATCAATCATAAGCACAACTATACTGAAGAGAAAAAAGCTGCGGTTAGTCTGAATGCAGAAGGCTTCAAGAGTCGTACAAAGAAGCAAGAAGCACTTTCGGATCCACAGCATCGCTTTGTTCCTTATTTCGGCTCAAGTGAATGGTTGCGTTTTGATGTGGTGCATCCAGCAGTTTTGGCTGAAAAATATGACCGCAATTACAGACCCTACTTTTTAGGAGAACGTGGTGCGGCTTCTTTGAACCAGTATTTTGGGATGCAACAGATTTTGCCAGAACTCAAGGACAATACAGCTGTTTATGTAGTTTCTCCGCAATGGTTCACTAAGAAGGGCTATGATTCCTCTGCCTTTCAACAATTCTTTAATAGCGATCAGTTGAATAGCTTTATTGCCAATCACCAACAGGATGCTGCATCCCAGTATGCTGCAAAGCGTCTGTTACAACAGTATCCAAATGTCGCCTTTCAAAGTGTTGTAACGAATATTTCTCAAGGAAAGAAAATTTCCAGATTTGATCAGTCTTTGAACCAGTTTGTTTCCCACCTTGTCCAACGCGAAGATGCTTTGTTTAGTAATCTTGCAACGCGTACAAATGGGAATTACGATCAGAAAGGTCAAAAAACGTCTACAAGATTTACCAGATCAATTCTCATATGAGAAATTGGAAGAAATTGCAACGGCTGAAGCAAAAGTCAAAACCAATAACAACGACCTTGGAATCAGCAATCATTTTTACAATACTCGTTTAAAAATGAAGTTGAAGAAACTAAAAGGTTTCCAAAAAAACGAATCCTATGTTCAATCTCCTGAGTACAATGACTTGCAGTTGGTTCTAGACCAGTTTGCTAAATCTCGGACCAATGTTATCTTTGTCATTCCTCCAGTTAATGCCAAATGGATGAAATACACAGGCTTGAGCCAAGAAAAGTATGAACAGGCTGTTCAAAAGATTCGTTACCAATTGGAAAGTCAAGGATTCACCAATATTGCAGACTTTTCTAAAGATGGTGATCAGCCCTACTTTATGGAAGATACGATTCATATGGGATGGAATGGTTGGCTAGCCTTTGATAAAGCGGTCAATCCCTTTGTCACAAAGGCTGAAAAAGCACCAACTTACCATCTAAATGATCGCTTCTTCAGCAAAGACTGGGCCCAATATAAAGGGACACCAGACGAATTTAAATAATGCTTGATCAAAGGGGGCAGGATCAAATCCTGGCTCCTTGATTTGTGAGGAAAGTGACGAGAAAGTCACAAATAAGCAAGAGAGTTATCCACAGGCTGTGGGAAACTTGCTTGTAAATGGATGAAAAGCAAGTCCTGATGCTGATGACACTTCCTCTTTTGAGGGGGCAAAAAAGGTGAAAGTTATCCACATTTTTGTGGATAAGTGATAAAAAACAGTGGATAAGTCAGCTGGTTTGTGAAAAGGAGAATAGTGTGAAAAAAATTTGGTTTTACGCAATCGTTCAGGGAATTGTGATCTTTTTTATTGTGGGTGGCATGACCTATGTGCTTAGGGGAGATTTCTTTTTCCGCTACCTATCCCCTATTTTTGGACTAGCAGCAGCTGTCTTGCGATTTGGGACGGCGACTTTAATGAAGGTGCTAGCACCCACTCTCTACGATGATCCCAAAAAGAAAGAAGAGAGCCACGATAACTAAAGAAGTTGGTGACTGAAAAAGTTGAGCTAAAGGCCACTTTCTGCTGGTCTTTATGGTAAAATAGAAGGAAGAATATTAGTTTGGAGATTAATTAGAAATGAAACGTTCAATGTATGCTGGACGTGTTCGTGAAGAACACATTGGAACTCGTATTACCTTGAAAGGATGGGTTAGCCGTCGTCGTGACTTGGGTGGTTTGATCTTTATCGATCTACGCGACCGCGAAGGAATCATGCAATTGGTGATCAATCCAGAAACAGTTAGTGCAGAAGTGATGGCTACAGCTGAAAGCATCCGTAGTGAATATGTTGTAGAAGTGACAGGTCTTGTGGAAGCTCGTGAACAAGCTAATCCGAACTTGCCAACTGGAGCAGTAGAACTCAAGGTAGAAGCTATTACGGTTCTTAATACTGCCAAAACAACGCCATTTGAAATCAAGGACGGAATCGAAGCCAATGATGATACTCGTCTTCGTTACCGCTACTTAGACCTTCGTCGTCCTGAAATGTTGGAAAACCTCAAACTCCGTGCAAAAGTAACTCATTCAATCCGCAATTATTTAGATGAATTAGAGTTTATTGATGTGGAAACACCCTTCCTTTCTAAGTCAACTCCAGAAGGAGCACGTGACTACTTGGTTCCTTCCCGTGTCAATAAGGGTCATTTCTATGCCCTTCCACAAAGTCCTCAGATTACAAAACAATTGTTGATGAATGCTGGATTTGACCGCTATTATCAAATCGTAAAGTGTTTCCGGGATGAGGATTTACGGGGAGACCGTCAACCTGAGTTTACACAGGTCGACTTGGAAACCTCTTTCTTGAGTGATCAAGAAATCCAAGATATCACAGAAGGCTTGATTGCCCGTGTCATGAAAGAAACCAAGGGAATTGAGGTAACACTCCCATTCCCACGGATGAATTATGATGATGCCATGGCCTTGTATGGTTCAGATAAACCAGATACACGTTTTGAAATGTTGCTTCAAGACTTGACAGAGCTTGTCAAGGGTGTAGACTTCAAAGTCTTTTCAGAAGCTCCAGCAGTTAAGGCGATTGTTGTCAAAGGTGCAGCAGATCATTACTCTCGTAAAGACATCGATAAATTGACAGAAGTTGCGAAGCAATACGGTGCAAAAGGTCTTGCTTGGGTGAAAATATGCTGAAGGTGCTTTGAACGGTCCTGTTGCGAAGTTCTTGACAGACTTGACAAGTGACTTGACAGCTGCTTTACAGTTAGAAGACAAAGATCTAGTTCTCTTTGTAGCAGATACTCTTGAAGTAGCCAATGCAACGCTTGGTGCTTTGCGTGTTCGTCTTGCGAAAGAGCTTGACTTGATTGACAACAATCAATACAACTTCCTTTGGGTAGTGGATTGGCCAATGTTTGAATGGTCTGAAGAAGAAGGCCGTTATATGTCTGCTCACCATCCATTTACACTCCCACAAGCTGAAACAGAGCATGAATTGGAAGGAGATCTTTCAAAAGTTCGAGCAATTGCCTATGATATCGTCTTAAATGGCTATGAATTAGGTGGAGGAAGCCTACGGATTAATCATAAAGATTTACAAGAACGGATGTTTAAGGCACTTGGATTTACAAAGAAGCTGCCAATGAACAATTTGGTTTCTTGTTGGAAGCAATGGATTATGGTTTCCCACCACATGGAGGATTGGCGATTGGTTTGGACCGCTTCGTGATGCTTCTTGCAGGTGAAGATAATATTCGGGAAGTCATTGCCTTTCCTAAGAATAACAAGGCGACAGATCCAATGACACAAGCTCCTTCTGTCGTTTCTGAAAAGCAATTGGATGAGTTAAATCTTCAAGTAGAAGTAGCAGAGCAAGAATAGGACAAGAGAGAAAAGGGAGAGTCTAGGAATCAGTTGCTCTAAGATTTTCCTTTTCTTCTAATCGATGGATTGAAAATGAAAAAAATTCGCTTTCATAAGCTATTTCGCTATCATGTGCGGCGACTAGCTTATAACATTAAATTATTGCGCGTGCTGAAGAGCATCTCCCGTGAGAAATACGATGAAAAAGTGTCAGCTTCCTTGCTGTATGGTTTTCTATCAGCGATTGCCGTCAACTTCTTCTTTCAACCAGGACATGTATACTCCAGCGGTGCAACAGGTCTAGCTCAGATTTATCTGTTCTGAGCCAACGCTTTATTGGCTTTACGATTCCAGTTTCCTTGACCTTTTATGCCATCAATATCCCTTTGATGATTGTGGCTTGGTATCAAATTGGCCATAAATTTACCATCTTTACCTTTATTACGGTTTCGATGAGTTCCCTCTTTATTCAGTTCGTGCCAGTGATTACGTTGACCAACGATCCGATCATGAATGCCCTATTTGGTGGGGTTGTCATGGGAACAGGGATTGGTTTTGCTCTTCGGAACAACATTTCCAGTGGAGGAACGGATATTGTCAGTTTGACGATTCGAAAACGGACAGGAAAGAATGTCGGCAGCATCTCCTTTTTGGTCAATGGGACCATTATGTTGATCGCTGGTCTGACCTTTGGTTGGAAGTATGCTCTTTACTCTATGATTACCATCTTCGTATCGAGTCGAGTAACGGATGCTGTCTTTACCAAGCAAAAACGGATGCAGGCCATGATTGTAACGAGCCAGCCAGATGCTATTATTGAAAAGATTCATAAAAAATTGCATCGTGGAGCGACCATTATCCACAATGCAGAAGGAACCTATAACCATCAGGAAAAAGCGGTTCTGCTGACAGTTATTACGCGTGCAGAGTTTAATGAATTCAAATATATTATGAAAAAAGCTGATCCTCAGGCTTTTATCACCATTTCAGAAAACGTTCATATCATTGGACGCTTTGTGGAAACAGAAGAATAAAAATAAGAGAGTGGGACAGAAATCGGTAATTCGTTAGAATTCGATTTCGTTGTCCCACCTCCGCACAGTTGAGTAGGGCTGTAAAAGCTGATGAAATCAGCGTAGTAGAGCCCACTCAACCACTGCGTCTTGATCGACAATCCAAAAATAATTGAGAGGCTAGGACTTTTGTCCCAGCCTCTTATTTTGTTGATTCAGTTTCGTGGAGAAGAAGCCAACTATGGGCAGGAATAGAAAGTTCCTTTCCTTTAGGAATAGGGGTTTTTAGGTTGGCATGAGGATAGGCAAATAACAGCTGACTATCACTCGGATGTTGATAGGTCTGTTCTTGATCACCGATATTGACAAGAATCGTTATTTTTTCACGATCTTTCTCAATCGTGTAGATCAAATGATGATCAGACAACCATTTGACATCACAGTAGTCGCGAATCTCTTGCCCTTTTTTCAAACGAAGGAGTGGCTGTGATTTCCGATAAGCAATCAATTCTTCAAGAAAAGCAATTTCTTCTTGGCATTTTGAAAGGGATGTCCAGTCCAATTGGTTGAGACTATCTGGCAAGTTATAGGTGTTGTCTTCGAGCCCTTTTGTGCGATAAAATTCTTGACCAGCATGGATAAACGGCACTCCTTGAGATAATAGTACCAAATGAAGAGCTAATCGTGAGAGAGCTTTTCGATCTTCTAGACGAATCTCTTCCTTTTCAAGTTGGAAATAATCAAAAACAGTTGCATTGTCATGGCATTCGACGTACTGAATGGCTTGTTGAGGTTGGGTGAAATGAGCAGGCCCTAGCTTCCCGACATTTCGCCGTTAGGATGTTAGCAAAAATCATTTCGCAGGATGTTGACTCTCACGACGGTGACCAGCTACAAGTGTTCTCTTGATCGTATCCCGGAAGTTATCACTGAAAAAAAGCCAAAGGCTGGTAATCGTTTCGAATTATACTGGTGAGCGAGCTGATCTTCAGAGAGGCCTGTATCCATCTTCCACCCTTCCCCATAGAGATAGATGTTAGGATAGATTTCACGGAGTTCTTCTGCAATCTCTGTCATGGTTTGAATGTCTAGGATTCCCATCAAATCAAAGCGGAAAACCATCAAAGCCGTAGAGGGAAACCCATTGTTTGAGGGATTGCTTTGATATAGTGTCTCACCATGGAGCGCTCACTTGCCACGTCATTTCCACAGAAGGTTCCATTGGTCCGCTCTCCCTCTGCATTATAACGGTAGAAATAACCAGGAACGATCTGTTCAAAAGCGTACTCATCTGCCTGGTAGACGTGATTGTATACTACATCCATGATGACACTCAGATTAGCCTGGTGATAAGTGTCAATAGTGTCTTGGAGCTCTAGGATTCGCGCATAAGGATCGTTAGGATCACTCGCATAGCTTCCTTCTGGAACATTGTATTGGACAGGATCATAACCCCAGTTGTAGGCTTTCCATTGATCCTCTTCATCGACACTACCGAAATCATAGACAGGAAGTAACTGTACATGGGTAATGCCCAGTTTTTGAAGGTAATCAAATCCAAGGATCTGACCATTGAGTTGAGGCGATTCTGTCAACCCTTTAAACTTACCAGGGTGTTTAAAGCCGGCCTCTTTTTGGACAGAGAAGTCCCGAACGCTCATCTCGTAGATGATTGCTTCTGTCGGGTCTAATTGACGAGCAGCACGTGTGATAGGACGTGTAATCTTCTTCCGGTCGATGACCAAGCTGTCTCCAGAGTTGGCCAAAGAGGATAGAGCATAGGGATCGTGAATCCGACGTTCTAGGCCATTGACACGAAATTCATAGTGGTAGGCAGCTCCTTCCCAATCCCCTTTGAGCAAGAGTTTCCAGACACCGTTTTCTGTACGTGTCATCGGATAGATCTGATCTTCGATATGGAGACTCACATCTTGCGAAATCGGTGCCCAGAATTTAAATTGCGTCTGATTTGGTGTGTAGAAACTTCCTAGATCTTCTCCAGTATAGGTGAAGGTTTGATCGAAAATGGGTTTGCGAACGATGTTTCGATAGTGGAGTATAGAAGAATTTCCAGCAGCATCGTAGATGGTGTACTCTTCTCCGAGTTCAAGTGGAATAGGGCTTAAGAAATAGTCTCCTGTGTCAGTCGCTGCACTTGACGTTTTGACAGGGATTAAGGCAAGATGACCTTGGTTCGTTTTCAAATAAAAAGGAAGGATATGCTCCTCTCCCTTTTGGATACGAATGAGGTCTTGGTCATCTAAATAAGCAGTAAATGTAGACATAAAGACTCCTAGAGTTTCGTAATGGTATGGTCAATCAATTGACGGTAGCAAACGGTTTTTCCTTCTTTGTGATCCTTGATAATTTGTAGAATTGTCCGAACAGACTCACGTCCGAGTTCCACTGCATTGATGTCAATATAGGCTTCAATATCGAGTCGTGGCTTAATCGAATCAAAGGAAATAATCGGGATTGTCAGCTGGTGTTCTAATAGGTATTGGCGCACCCCTTCAGCAACGAGAATATCGGTTGTCATGATGGCATCTAACTCTGCTAGGGGAAGGCTCTCCATCATTTGATAAGAATTGTCTTCCAACATAAAACCAAATGAGAAATGAACCAGTTTTTCATCGAGAGGAATCCCTGCTTTTTGGAGGGCTTCTTTATAACCTTCGTAGCGGTCTTGAGATACGAACAGTTCTTTGTTTCCCCCGATAAAAGCAATTTTTCGGTAGTTTTGTTGAATGAAATAATCCGTCGCATCAAATGCAGCCTTGATATTATCATTATCCACTAGCGATACAAAAGGTGAAGCTGCCTTTCCGAGAATGAGGAAGGGGAACTTGTCTTTGATCGCAAATTCAACGAGGGGATCATTCGGGTTGGAATAAAGGAAAATCAAACCATCTACACGATTTCCGTAGATGAGTTGTTTGAGGTTGTCGAGCCGCCGTTCTTCATTTTGCCCCGTACAGATTTGGATGGCATAATCATTGTCTGACGCGATCTGGGTAATCCCTCTTAAAACAGTTGGGAAGAAAGGATTCTGGTAGAAGACGTCACTGTCGATTGGTAGGACCAAAGCAATGACTTGACTAGATTGGCTGACAAGGCTGCGAGCATTAAGATTGGGATGGTAGTCCAATTCGACCATGGCCTCACGGACACGTTTTTTTGTTTCATCACTAATCGTGGATTTGTTTTGGATGACGCGCGTGACAGTTGAAGGCGCGACGCCAGCGAGTTTCGCCACATCTTTGATGGTAACACGCATGAGAAAACCTCCTAGCGGTGATAGTCTGGATCACGGAAGTGGGTCTTATAAAATACCATAGCAAGATAGAGTACAAATAAGACATTTTGGATCATGATCGTCGTAGTAAATACTTGATGGAATAGTAAACTGATGAAGACACTCAGTAAAATAGGGAGTCCCAAGCAATTCAGAATACAGTTGAAACATTCCTTGAAAGTTTGTAGTGAAAAGAGTCGAGATTTTCGTGTCAAGTAGAGGAAGAAAGATGCCCCTACGATGAGAATCAAATAATTGACTGTCGATAAGAAGCCAGAGAAAATCACGAGAAAGAGACTGACAGGGAGTCGATTGTCGCGAAACCAATCGCTAGAGATAGCTTGAGTGAAGCTTTTTTTATCCCGAAGGCTCTCTTGATTAATAGCCTGGTATGAGACTGTAGCGAGTTCTTTATTCTCTTTTGAGATAATCAATTGTTTGCGATCAAAATGGAGTGTTAACTCCTTGCCTTCACTAGCCTTTGCCTCTTGGCCTAAGATAACCTGTCCTTTTGAAGTCTTGTGTACAGGGTTAGTCCCTGTATAGGTGAGCTCTTGGTCTTTGATCACGACGTGTTCTTGGATATCTTTCATAACGTCTGTTGATAAAGGATCAAACACATCGCTGACAAAGGTTGTCAAAGGATAGGTTTTGAGTTGAGCATTTTGCAGAGCCACAGGTAATAGTGTGATAGAGATTAGAAAGAAAGAAGTAAAAATCATTTGGAACCAGCTCAGTTTTTTGCGGTTTGCAAAAGAAGAGCGGAAATTGAAGATACTTGCGAAATAATTAAAAGGATAGGGCATAAGATGACCTTTCTAAATATAAGAGTATCAGAAATGCAAAGAGAAATCTCTTTGCATTGATTTTATTCTTAACGAAGGGTAGTAAAGCATCCACCATACTACCCTCAACTTAAAAATAAAATGTGCTTGAAATAAGATTCTATTTTATCCTTTATCTCCACCAGCTGTCAAGCCTGAAACAAAGTTCTTTTGTAGGAAGAAGAATAAGATACAGATTGGAACCGCGATCAAAATAGCACCGGCTGCAAAGAAGGCGATTTTTTGATTTTTTTGGTCACTGATAAAGGTTTGAAGACCAACGGCTACCGTATAGTTCACTTCGTCACGAAGCAAGAATTTAGACAAGATATAGTCTCCGAAAGGCCCCATGAAAGCCCAAAGTGCTTGAACGGCAATCATTGGACGAACAAGAGGAAGGACGATTTGCCAGAAGCGACGGAAGTGTCCAGCTCCATCCAATTTCGCAGATTCATCGAGAGAAATTGGAACAGTATCGAAGTATCCCTTCATCAACCAGGCATTCATTGGAATACCACCACCAACATAAAGGAAGATCAAGAACCAAGGTTGGTTCAAGGCATTCAGCATCAAAGCCATAACGAAGAAGGCTGTGAGGGCTGCCATGGTTGGGACCATTTGAATAATCAAGAAGAAGACCAAACTTTGTTTACGCGCCAAGAAATTGTAACGGCTGTATGCGTAACCTGCGAAGGTAACGATACTTGTTTGTACAATCATGGTGATAATGGCGATAACCAAGGTGTTCATATACCAAGTGCCATAATGGGTTTCAGAGAAAAGTTTTGAGAAGTTATCAAAACTAAGATTGCCACTAAAATCAAGTGTAAAGGCACTGACATTCCCTGATTTGAAGGCTGATAGAACCGTAATCAACAATGGATAAATGATAACGATTGAAAGAACCACCATGTACAGGTAAGTCAAGAAATGATTGAGGCGGCGTTTAAATTGAACTGAATTTTTCATTTTATACATCCTCCATATCAAATGCATGTAGTTTCTTGAAGGCAACCATAGAGATTGAGATCACAATCACAGAGATAATCAAGGTTACCGCTGCAGCCATTGAATATTGAGGAGAAGAATTGGTTGTCAACTTGTAGATCCATGAGATCAAGATATCTGTAGATCCGGCGTTTCCTCCGACAGAACCAGGTCCCCCATCGTTAAACAAGTAAATGATGGAGAAGTTATTAAAGTTGAAGGTATATTGACTGATCAAAGTTGGAGCTGCAACAGCCATAATCATTGGGAAAGTGATGCTGCGGAATTTTTGCCAACCGTTGGCACCATCAATATAAGCAGCTTCGTAAAGATCGTTTGGAATAGATTGAAGAATCCCTAAAGTCAAGACGTAGATGTAAGGGAAGCCGAGCCAACCTTGCATCATAATCAAAGCAATTTTTGTCCAAGTAGGATCTGTTTTCCAAGGAATCAAAACGCCATCTAAGAATGGGAAGATCTTGGCAAACAATGGGATAACTTGGGCGTTGATGGCACCGACACTATCGTTAAACATATTTGAGAATGTAAGGATAGTGATGAAGGCTGGAACAGCCCAAGGAAGCAAGAAGATAACCCCAAAGATTCGTTTTCCTTTTACGAATGGTTGGTTTGCCACAATGGCTGTCAAAATACCGAGTACGATTTGAAGAGTTGATGCTGCGAGAGCCCAAATCAAGGTCCAGCCAAGAACAGATGTAAAGGCTGAGCGGAAGGTACTCAAGGTCCACATGTTAGTGAAGTTTTGGAACCCGATCCAATCCAACAAGGTTGTTGGTGCGGTATGTTTGAAGTCATAGTTGGTAAAGGCGATCATCAAAGTAACCAAAACTGGGAAGATAATCGCAAAGGTCATAGCGATATAAGAAGGGATAATCAAAAGATAAGGGAAGCCATTTTCATAGATCGCTTGAACCATTTCTTTTCCAGTTTTTGGAACTGCAATCCCATTGTTGATGCGTTTAGCAACTGTTCCAGCATCCTTAATATTTAAGGCATAAAATAGGAAGTAAACAATGGTAATGATCAAGTGGAAGGCGCCACGAATCAAGATAAAGAGAGAATTATCTTGTCCACGGACGGTTCCAAGTGTAACCAATTTCGCTAATTCTCCAGCTCCGATTCCTAGGAAATAGGCGAGAAAGAGAACAGTTACGGCAAGAAAAATATAGCCTTTGGTTTTTTGTTTGTTATAAATTTGCCCAAGACCCGGGATCAAAGAGAGCCACATAGCCTTTTTAGGGTTTTGTTCTGTAGTCATTCAAATCTCCTTATAATGTCCTTGCTAGAGAGCAAGAAGACAAGTCAGACAGTAAGTTGTGCTTGAAAATTGAACATAAAAGGTTGGGACCTTGTCTCCAACCTCTTACTCACACCTAAAAACTGTCTTATTTGCTACCGAATTTTTGTTCGATGGTTTCTTTAATCAATTTCACTGCATCGTCAGCAGATGCTTTTGCAGATTTTTTACCACTTACAGCATCGAAAAGCATAGTAGCAGCTGGATCCCAAACAGCACTCATTTCTGAGATATTTGGCATTGGTTGAGCATTCTTGAATTGATCAACAACGGCAGTTGTCAATTCATCGTTTTTGCTAACCGCATATTTACGAGCTTCTGTGTTGGCAGGAACTTCATTGGTCTTGTCAAACAAAGCTTTTTGTTGATCAGTACTTGTCAAGAAGTCAATGAATTTTTGAGCGCCATCAAGGTTTTTCGCACCTGCAGGGATAACCCAAGCTTTACCACCACCAAAGGCAGAGTATTGTTTTCCGTTTGGAAGAGTTGGAATCGTTGCGACACCGTAGTTTACTTTAGCTTCTTTCAATGAAGCAGCTTTCCAAGGACCATCGATGATAGCAGCTGTTTTACCTTCTTGGAATTGTGTTTGGATGAAGTTAGCAGCACCTTTTGTATCTTGCAAACCTTTTGGCCATTTAGCATACCAAGTTTTTGCATATTCGATACCATCGATAGAACCTTGGTTGTTCAATCCAATATCTTTAGGATCTGTACCGTCTTTACCAAACACATAACCGCCGTTACCTGAAAGTAAACCGTAAGTGTAGTAGAAGTTTGTCCAGTCAGCTAAGAAGGCAGTTGTTTTACCAGGTTCGCTAGCGAAGTCGTACTTGCTATCTTTTGCAAGATTTTCAAGATCACCAAATGTTTTTGGAGCTTCGCTTAAAAGATCTTTGTTATAGTAGAGAACCAATGTTTCGATGACAGCAGGTGCACCGTAAACTTTACCACCGTTTGTTACAAGAGCTTCAGTTGTTTTATCTGTATGGCTATCTTTGTTTAATGTCACTTCAGCCAATTGACCATCGCTACCAAGACCACCTACACGGTCGTATGGAGCCATCATTACGTCTGGAGCTTTTTTAGATTGGTTATCAAGAGAAAGGTTATCCAATCCACCAAGAGCATCACCAGTTTTGATTTTAACTTTTACGCCATTTTCTTTTTCAAAAGCTTTTGCAGCTTCTTCAACATAAGATTTGTAGCCTTTGTCTACATAGACGTTGATTTCTTTACTTGCCTCAGAAGAACCTGATGAGCTATTGCTACAAGCAGCAAGTAAGAAGCCGGCAAAACCAACTGTACCAAGTACAGCAGCACTACGTAAAATTGTACGTTTCATGATTTATTCCTCCTAAAGAATAAAAAAAGATAATAATTAGAAACCGTTTTAGACAAACGTTTTCCTAAAACGTCTTAAGTATATCACAAGGCGAAAACGTTTGCAAGTAGTTTTAAACAATTTTTTTAAAAATATTTTAATTCCGAACTTTCTTCTATAAAATGCATCAAATTTGTTGACATTAGCCAAAGGAAAGAATACACTAAGGGGGTGAGGACATTCTGAAAAAAGTTAAAAAAGTTTTTAAGAAATCCCTTGCAGAAAATAGGGAAAAAGTTTATAATAACATGGTACGCAAACGTTTTCGCAAAAATTGCGTAAACTGAGTTGCGCCTGTTCGATTTTTAACAAAGAGTAGAGCCGCTTGAGAGCTGGATACGACTCTGCAACGATACCCATACCGTGCACCGAATCGCAGGCTTCAAAGAAATAAAAAGAGGTGGTAACCCATGAAAAAACGTCAAAGTGGTGTTTTGATGCACATTTCTTCCCTTCCTGGACAATACGGGATCGGATCATTCGGTCAATCAGCATATGATTTTGTTGATTTCCTCGTTCGGACCAAGCAACGTTACTGGCAAATCTTGCCGCTTGGTACAACTAGTTATGGAGATTCTCCATACCAATCTTTCTCAGCTTTTGCTGGGAACACTCATTTTATTGATTTCGATCTTTTGATTGAACGAGGTTTGTTGACAGAAGCAGATCTTAAAGGAGTGGACTTTGGTCAAGATCCTACTCAAGTGGATTATGCAAAGGTTTTCGAACAACGTCGTCCCCTGCTTGAAAAAGCAGTTGCGAACTTTCTTAAAATCAGGTGATCAAAAAGAATTCCAAGCCTTTTGCGAAGCCAATGCTTCTTGGTTGGAGCTCTTCGCAGAATACATGGCTATTAAAGAACACTTTGATTTGAAAGCTTGGACAGAGTGGCCAGATGCAGCTATTCGTGCGCGTGAGCCAAAAGCTTTGGCTAAATACCGTGAAGAATTGGCTGATCAATTGACTTACCATCGTGTGACTCAATTCTTCTTCTTCCAACAATGGTTGGCCTTGAAAGCTTATGCCAACGACCACCACATTGAAATTGTGGGAGATATGCCAATCTATGTAGCGGAAGATTCAAGTGACATGTGGGCTAATCCTCATCTCTTCAAAACAGATGAAAACGGAAAAGCAACTTGCATTGCAGGATGCCCGCCAGATGAGTTCTCAGCAACTGGTCAACTTTGGGGGAACCCAATCTATGACTGGGAAGCAATGGACAAAGATGGCTACCAATGGTGGATTGAACGCTTGCGTGAAAGCTTCAAGATCTATGACATCGTTCGGATCGACCACTTCCGTGGTTTCGAATCATACTGGGAAATCCCTGCTGGTTCTGAAACTGCAGCACCAGGTAAATGGGTCAAAGGTCCTGGCTACAAACTCTTTGCAGCCGTGAAGGAAGAGCTCGGTGATTTGAACATCATCGCTGAGGACCTTGGCTTTATGACGGATGAAGTTATTGAGCTTCGCGAACGTACTGGTTTCCCAGGAATGAAGATTCTTCAATTCGCCTTCAATCCTGACGATGAAAGTATCGATAGCCCTCACTTGGCACCAAACAACTCTGTGATGTACACTGGAACACATGATAACAACACAGTTCTTGGATGGTACCGCAATGAAATCGACGATCCAACTCGTGAGTATCTTGCTCGTTATACCAACCGGAAAGAGTACGAATCTGTACCGCATGCTATGCTTCGCACCGTCTTTGCTTCCGTCAGCTTCATGGCGATTGCTACGATGCAAGACTTGCTTGAGTTAGATGGCTCAGCTCGGATGAACTTCCCATCTACTCTCGGTGGTAACTGGTCATGGCGAATGACAGCGGATCAATTGACTCCAGCTGTCGAGCAAGAATTGCTTGATTTCACTACGATCTATCGTCGTGAAAACAAAGACTTGAAAAAAGAAGTTAAGAAAGCAGAAAAAAATAATCTTTCCCCCCTATTAAAATTGTTGAAACAAAGGAGACTCTCAACATGGAATCATTACAAAAATATGTGATTGATCATCATCAAAAAACAATTGCTGAATGTTCAAATGAAGAATTGTACATTGCCTTGCTAAATTACACGAAGCAAGCAAGCGCTCAAAAGAAATTAAATACTGGTAAGAAAAAAGTTTACTACATCTCAGCTGAGTTCTTGATCGGTAAACTCTTGTCTAACAACTTGATCAACTTGGGTCTTTACGACGATGTTAAAAAAGAATTGTCAGATGCTGGTAAAGACTTGATCGAAGTCGAAGAAGTGGAATTGGAACCATCACTTGGTAACGGTGGTTTGGGACGTTTGGCAGCCTGCTTTATCGACTCTATCTCAAGCCTTGGTTTGACAGGGGATGGGGTTGGTTTGAACTACCACTTTGGTTTGTTCCAACAAGTCCTTAAAAACAACCAACAAGAAACGATTCCAAATGCATGGTTGACTGACCAAAGCTGGCTCGTTCGTTCAAGCCGTAGCTACCAAGTGCCATTTGCACACTTCACATTGACTTCTACCCTTTATGATATCGATGTCCCTGGTTACAAGATTGAAACCAAGAACCGTTTGCGTTTGTTCGACTTGGATTCAGTTGATTCATCTATTATTGAAGATGGTATTAACTTTGACAAGACAGATATCGCTCGCAACTTGACCCTCTTCTTGTACCCAGATGATAGTAACCGTCAAGGGGAATTGCTCCGTATCTTCCAACAATACTTCATGGTATCAAACGGTGCACAATTGATCATCGACGAAGCCATCGAAAAAGGAAGCAACTTGCATGACCTTGCTGACTATGCTGTTGTCCAAATCAACGATACTCACCCATCAATGGTCATCCCTGAATTGATCCGTCTTTTGACAGAACGTGGTATTGGAATGGATGAAGCCATCTCTATCGTTCGTAGCATGACGGCTTACACTAACCACACAATCCTTGCAGAAGCCCTTGAAAAATGGCCACTTGAATTTTTGCAAGAAGTGGTTCCTCACTTGGTTCCAATCATTGAAGAATTGGACCGCCGTGTTCGCGCTGAATACAAAGATCCAGCTGTTCAAATCATCGATGAGAATGATCGCGTACACATGGCGCACATGGATATCCACTATGGATTTAGCGTAAACGGGGTAGCAGCACTTCACACAGAAATCTTGAAGAATTCTGAGTTGAAAGCCTTCTACGACATTTACCCTGAAAAATTCAACAACAAAACAAACGGTATCACATTCCGTCGTTGGCTCATGCATGCCAACCCAACCTTGTCACACTACTTGGATGATATCCTCGGACGTGACTGGCACCATGACGCATCTAAATTGGAAGACCTTCTTTCTTATGAAGATAAAGATGCAGTCAAAGCAAATTGGAAAACATCAAGTCTCACAACAAACGGAAATTGGCTCGTTTCTTGAAAGACCATCAAGGTGTGGAAATCAATCCAAATTCTATCTTTGATACCCAAATCAAACGTCTTCACGAATACAAACGTCAACAAATGAACGCTTTGTATGTGATCCACAAATACTTGGACATCAAAGCTGGAAATATCCCTGCTCGTCCAATCACTGTTCTCTTTGGTGGTAAAGCAGCTCCTGCCTACACTATTGCACAAGATATCATCCACTTGATCCTTTGCTTGTCAGAAGTGATTGCAAACGATCCAGCGGTAGCTCCACACTTGCAAGTTGTTATGGTAGAAAACTACAACGTAACTGCTGCAAGCTACTTGATCCCAGCTAGCGATATTTCTGAGCAAATCTCCCTTGCTTCTAAGGAAGCTTCAGGTACTGGTAACATGAAATTCATGTTGAATGGTGCGTTAACACTTGGTACTATGGATGGAGCAAACGTGGAAATCGCTGAATTGGTTGGACGTGACAACATCTACATCTTCGGTGAAGATTCAGAAACTGTAATCGATCTATATGAGAAATCAGCATACAAATCAGCGGACTTCTATGAACGTGAAGCTATCAAACCATTGGTAGACTTCATTATCAGCGATGCCGTTCTTGCAGTTGGTAACAAGGAACGCTTGACTCGTCTTCACAAGGAATTGATCAACAAAGACTGGTTCATGACTCTTCTTGACTTGGAAGACTACATTGTAACCAAAGAACGCATGTTGGCTGATTACGAAGACCGTGATGCATGGTTGGATCAAGTTATCGTAAACATTGCTAAAGCAGGATTCTTCTCATCTGACCGTACGATCGCTCAGTACAATGAAGATATCTGGCACTTAAACTAATCATTAGTTGTTAGACCAAGGTCCATAAGACCTTGGTCTTTTTCATTACTTCTCATTTGGGAGAAGAAATGGAGCTAGTTTAGGGAATGGACACTCTGCAAAAAGTGTTGTTTTTTTGAATTTTGCAACCCCTAAAGGGAAAAAATTACATAATTTTTATTTCAGTCTTCAAATCTAATTTATTGGTATAAAAAAATACTTCCCTTTAAAAAGCCTTTCGGTGAAATTTATAAAAAGAGAAAGTGTCTTAAAAACCCTTGAAAATAAAGGATTTTTTCACAGGCGTTTGCATATATTTTCAACTAAAGATGGGGAAGGCAAGGAAAGTTTGGGGATTCAAGTTGTTATATAATTAAAGTAAAATAAAAAATTAAATTGACAAATATATAAAAATGGTTGATTGTGATACAATGAAGTTAACTGGAAGTAGCATATTTTTGCCTCTACAGTGAGATTTTTTTAAACATAAAAAAGGAGAGTTTTGAAAATGAAAAGCTATCGTGAACATGTTTCGAAGCAGGAAAAATTTTCAATTCGTAAGTTATCAGTCGGTGTTGTTTCATTGGCCATCGCTGGATTGGCTACTGTTAATACCTACGGAGCAGAAGTGAAAGCAGATGAAGCAACAGCGCCTGCAACTGAAGCGACTACTACGGATACAGCAACAAGCGATGCAGCTGTTTGCAACAAGTTCTAAGTTGACATCTACAACTGTGACAGAAGGAAATAAAACAGTTACGACGACTTATGTAGAATCACCAGAACTTGAAAAAGCAAAAGCTGATGCAGCTACAGAAGGTGTGACCGTTACAGAAGAAGCTGAAAAAGTCCAACCATCTATCGCAGCAGCAGAAGCAGATAATGAAGCTCAAACAGCTGAAATCAACACAGTAGTTGATAACTACAAAAAGGCAAAAGCGGAGTATGAAGCAAAATCTCAAGAAATCACATTGATTGAAAAGAGAAATGCAGAAGCAGAAGCGGCTTACAAGAAACAAGTAGAAGACTACAAAACCCAACAAGCAGCTTATGATAAAGCTTTAGAAGAGTACAATGCTAAAAAGGCAGCCTACGATGCTAAAGTAGCAGAAAAAGCAGCAGCAGATAAGGCCAATGCAGAAGCAAAAGCTAAGTATGAAGCAGAAATGGCTGTTTACAATACAGCGAAAGCGCAATACGATAAAGATTTACAAGAATACCAAACTAAGAAAGCGCAATACGATAAAGATAAAGCAGCTTATGATCAATTGGTAGCGAAGAAGGCAGAAGAAGATGCTGCTAAGGCTCAATACGAAGCTGATCTTGCAAAATACAATGTAGAAAAAGTACAGTACGAAAATGATTATATTGCTTATCAAAAGAAATTAGCTGAATACGAAGTTGCCAAAAAACAATATACGGACGCGAAACAAGCATACGACAAATATATGACAGACAATGCGTATGCTGACCTTAAAAATGTTTCAACTGTTCAAGATTTGACCTTCCAACGTGAAGGTGGTGCAACTCACACCATTGACGGCATCAGCACTTATCTTACTCGTGATGCTCAAGCTCGTTTAAATACAAGCAATGTCCATCAATATGATTCTAATAAATTGGAAGCTTCAGATATTGTAGCAACTAGTCCTTGGGCCAATAATGAAACTGAGTACATTCAAGTGAAAGAAGGCGATAAATTTGTCGTTACTTATGATAACTTGAATCAGTCCAGCATGCGTGAAAATACGGATATGCATCCAATCAAACGTGTGATTTACCGTTATGAGATTTTAAGTCTTCCATCAAATGATGGCAAGGGATTGCAGCAGTCAACGCAGATCCAACGGTAACCATGACAGTGGGTGCTTCAACAGACCAAGACAAACCTGTTAAGGTTGCTGTCGATGTTGAATTCTATGATGGTGATGGCAATAAATTTGATTTGACTCAACGCAATGCCATTGTCGCTTTGAACTCGCTCAACCACTGGACAGGTGCTTCCTATGTCGATAGTGGAGACAAACCTCGTGCCCTTACAGTAGAAGCCAAAGATAAAAATGGCAACACTGTTCGTGGAACTTGGGATCCATATGCAGATGGTTCATCCATGAGCATTGAAAACAATGAAGTGAAGGTTAAAACAGGAAAAGCAGACTTTGGTACTGCAACTGTTTCCATTTCAGCAGACAACCCTCTCAAAATTGTGACTCAGAAATATGGTTATGTTAAAGATGACACAGGTAAATGGGTTCCTGGTACGACACCTGAGAAGGAAGAAGTAACGGATGCGTTAACTGTAAATGCTTCGGGTTCAGGAAGTGTTCATTCTATTGGTACAGAAGAATTTACCTTTGAAGGTAAGGATGATGTTATCGGATCATACAAAGTAGATGCAACTACAGGTCAAATTACGTTCACGCCTAAGAAGAAATTTGAAAACGTGGAACACCAAGAGTCTGTAAATGTTGGAAATAATAAATTTATTCCAATTCCAAACTCAAGTGTTTCTTATGATGCTGCTACTAAAGAAGTGACTTCCTTTAAAGATAACCAATATATTGAACATGGCTCTGTCTTTAACGGTGAATCTTCAACAACTCTTGAAGGTTGGGATAATCCATCTTCTCCATACCTCTATTATGGTGGAGCAGGCTTGAAGATGTCAGATGGACACTTAGTCTTTACGGCTAATGGTGCCAATGCGGCTGGTCAACCAACGGTTTATTGGTTTGCCATCAACTCAAATGTAGGTCTTCCTAAAGAGCCAGGAGAAGAACCGAAAGAGCCAACAAAACCAACAGAACCAAAGGCTCCAACTCCACCAACGATTACAGTGGAAAATCTACCTGCAGAGCCAACGAAACCAGAAGAACCTAAATCACCAACTCCGCCAACAGCACCTAACTACACTGTGATTACGGTCGATGTGGAGGAACCAAAATCACCAACTCCACCAACAGAGCCAACCCCACCGACTCCTGAAGTTGTTCCAAATACGAATCCGGTGAAACCGGGAAGCTGAAGTGAAATGGCATAAGAATAAAGTGGTAACGGAAACAGATATTCCAACCCCACCAACGCCAGTTCCTCCAACTCCACCAACACCATATAACCCACCAACACCAATTGTTCCACCTACACCAATCGTTCCACCAACTCCAGAGGTTCCAACCGAACCAACTCCTGAAGTTCCGGAACAGCCTGTACAACCTGCGCAACCACAAACACCTGCGCTTCCAAATACAGGTACAGAAAGCTCAACTGCAGCTGTTCTTGCAGGTGCGATGGCTGGATTGCTTGGATTGGGTCTTGCACGCAAGAAAAAAGAAGATTAATTCTTCGTTCTTTCGTCCATTCATCTAAATAAAGAAAGTCAGAAGGCAAGTCCTTCTGGCTTTTTTGATGGGAGTGATGACCAAATAGTTGAGAAATAGAACAGAATAGTTTTTGGATAAGGAGAGGAAATGGCTTTTATAGACCAAATCGTGTCGAAATGAAGCAGAATAGAAATGGATGACACAAGAAGAAGAGAATGAGGTATACTGGTGGTGTTCGAATGAAAGTTTATAGGACTCCGTTATATCTCTAATCATTCCAATGATACAGTTGTGATGTCTTTTTCATCTTTTGCACACATTATTTTCCAAATGAATTTCATTTGAACGTATCAGTGATCAGGCAAGTGCTTCCACTGTTTTGAGGCGCTTGCCTTTCTATCTGTATCGCGATATAATAGGGTGTAAGAAATGAAAAGGAGTTTGTATGAAAAAGAAACCTATCTATCTTTACATCCTGTTATTTCTCTACGGTTGGAACCCTGACTTCAGCTGTCTCAACCTTTGGAGCTTCAAAGAGTTTTGAGCTGACAGATGATTTTGCGAAACAACTTGGTTTAACAACGGCTCAAGACAAGGCGGACTATGTGACATATTATGAGAAATCAGCCCAACTCAATCAGTCTCCACTAACCTTTTTATTTGTTTCCCTGATTCTGATTGCCTTACTGGCAACTTTCTATTTCCTCTTTATGAAGCAGGATCTGTTAACAGCCCATTATACTTACATGGGGCAGATTTTATTAAGTCAAGCCTTCTCTTGCTATAATTATTTTGCAGGGCGTCCGCTATTGGCTAGTTTTTCAACCCCGTCCCTTCGTCAACGATATCTAGCATCTTCGTCCATTGCTTTGTTGCTCTTGACTGCTTTATCTCTTCTCTTCCTTGGAATTGTTTTGTATAAAACCTTGCGTTTGAGAAAAGCTCAAGCTACGGCATAATAGATAAGTTTGAATGGAGCTCTCTTAGAGGATAAGAGAGCTTCTTGATTGGAGAAAAAAGATGAAAGTATCCTTTGTTTATATTAGTCTGAGTGGGAATACAGAGAGTTTTGTCCGCCGCTTAAGTGACTATTTGCTGGAAGCCCATCCCGGACTTGAAATCGAGAAAGTGCATGTGAAAGACATGGTCAAAGAGGGCCAGTCCTTCTTTGAAATGACCAATCCTTTTATCACTTTTTTGCCTACCTATTTGGAGGGTGGAAATGGTGTTGACAATGGCGATGTGGAAATTTTGACGACAGATGTTGCGGATTTTATTGCTTATGGAGACAATGCCAGCAAGTGCTTAGGAGTGGTTGGATCAGGCAATCGGAATTTTAACAATCAATATTGTTTAACCGCTAAGCAATACAGCCAACGCTTTGGTTTCCCCATGTTAGCCGATTTTGAAATGCGGGGGATGTTGGGAGATATTAAAAGTAGCCGCCATTGTAGAAGATTTGTATCATCTTTAAAATAAAGAGAGTGGGACAGAAATCGGTAATTCGTTAGAATTCGATTTCGTCGTCCCACCTCCGCACAGTTGAGTAGGGCTGTAAAAGCTGATGAAATCAGCGTAGTAGAGGCCACTCAACCACTGCGTCTTGCTCGACAATCCAAAAATAATTGAGAGGCTAGGACTTTTGTCCCAGCCTCTTATTTGTTGCGACTGAATAGAAGAGGAGTCACATTTTATATGACTCCTCTTCTATGGCTTATTTTAATTTTTCTGTGATTTCTTTAGCAAGTAGGAGCCCCAATCGATAGTCTTTGTTGATGGCATGGATGACATCGTTGATATTGTCGGTCTCTTGGATTTTTTCCTTGATGCTATCTTTGAAAGCTTGATCTTTCAAGAGTTGCTCTTGTAAGAGCCGTTGTAGTTTTTCTCTCTCGTACTTGTTAAATAAAAAGAGGACCACTAAACTGATGAAAATTAAGATGTAAACGGTTTGATTCATAGATTTCTCCTGTATATAAAGGATCTGAAAATGTAGAGAATGAAAGGCATTGGACATGAGAAAAGGAGTGAGAAAGAACTAAATTGAATCGCATTTAGTTTCTCCTCTCACTCCCATAAGAGATGTTCTACGTATCCATCATAGATAAGAAATTACATTTTCTCAGGTGCATCGACACCAAGTAAGCGAAGGGCTTCTTTTAAGACTACTGCTGTTGAGTAGCTAAGAGCAAGACGGCTTTCGCGTTCTGGACTTTCATCCAAGATACGAGTGTGTGCATAGTATTTGTTGAAGGCTTGAGCCAAGTTGATAGCATATTTTGCGATCAAGGATGGATCATAGTTTTCAGCAGCACGTTTCACCACACGAGAGAAGTCTTGGAGAAGCTTGATGATTTCCCAGCTTTCAGGATCGCTCAAGCTGTATGTCGCATCTGTAGATGGTGTGAAGTTGGCTTTGCGAAGGATGGATTGGATACGAGCGTAAGCGTATTGAACGTAAGGTCCAGTTTCTCCTTCAAAGGATACCATGGCTTCGAGGTCGAAGTCATACCCATTGCGGCGGTCTGTCTTCAAGTCGTAGAATTTAACCGCACCAACACCGACTGCATGTGCCACTTCTTCCTTGTTTTCCAATTCAGGGTTCTTTTCTTCGATCTGCGCTTTGGCACGAGAGATGGCTTCTTGAAGAGTTGGTTCGAGAAGGATGATATTTCCTTTACGAGTTGACAATTTTTGGCGGTTTTTTGTCACCAAACCAAAGTCAACGTGAACCATATCGTCGCTCCAGTCAAATCCCATTTTCTTCAAAACAGCTTTCAACTGACGGAAGTGGTTAGATTGTTCTTGACCTACAGCATAGATGTTTTTCACAAAGTTGTAAGTCCGTGCACGGTAGATAGCGGTTGCGATATCACGCGTGATGTAAAGAGTGGCACCGTCTGATTTCTTAATCATAGCTGGTGGAAGGTTGACATCATCGAGCTCAACGATGCTAGCACCCTTAGACTCTTTCAACAAGCCTTTTTCTTCAAGAATTTGGACAGCTTCATCCATCTTGTCATTGTAGAAAGCTTCTCCGTTTAAGCTGTCAAATTCAACACCGAGGAGTTTGTAGATACGGTTGAATTCTACCAAGCTTTCGTCACGGAACCATTGCCACAACTCAGTCGCTTCTGGATCTCCATCTTCCAATTTCTTGAACCAGAGACGTCCTTCATCATCAAGCTCAGGATCGTTTTCGATTTCAGCGTTGATCCGAACGTAAAGTTTTAGCAATTCATCGATTGGGTTGGCTTCGACAGCTTCCTTGCTACCCCATTTTTTGTAAGCCACCATCAAGAGACCGAACTGTTTACCCCAGTCACCCAAGTGGTTGATTTTAATCGTGTTGTAGCCCATTTTGCGGAAGATGTTTGAAAGAGCATCCCCGATAACGGTTGAGCGCAAGTGACCAACTGAGAATGGTTTTGCGATATTTGGACTTGAAAGGTCGATGGTAATGTTTTGGCCATGACCTTCGTCTTGTTGACCATAGTCTGCACCTGCTTCGATGACGGATTTGATTACTTGATCAGAGATCTTAGATTTGTCTAAGAAGAAGTTCACGTAAGGTCCAGTTGCAACGACTTTTTCGAAGGCGCTTTGGTCGATCTTTCAGCAATATCTGCAGCGATTGCTTGAGGAGCCTTGCGTTCCACTTTTGCAAGTGAGAAGGCTGGAAAAGCAATGTCACCAAGATCAGATGATTTTGGTTGTTCAAGCAAGTTTAAAATAGCATCTTGGTCAAGAGAGTCAATCACTTTGGCCAATTCACTAGCAATGAGTTCTTTATTGTTCATATTAGCTCCTTAGTCCTTTTAACTATTATTTTAACACAATTCTGAGCGAATTTTCAATTTTTTTGGTATAATTTAAAGTATATTTATTCAAAAGTGGAGGTCCAATGAAAAAGACAGAACGTCACCTTTTGATTCAACAAATGATTCGAAATGAAAAATTGTCGACTCAAAAAGAGATTCAGGATCGATTAGAAGCAAAAGGAATTGCTGTAACGCAAACAACTCTGTCACGAGATTTGCGCGATCTGGGTCTAGTCAAGGTGAAACGAAAAGACCAGTTGTATTATATTTTGCCAAATGAGCCTGAGGTGGCAGAGATTTATATTATGTTGTCCAGCCACGCCAAGTCTGTCTCACGAGCAGAATTCACTTTGGTTTTGCGGACAGAGCTAGGAGAAGCAGCTCTCTTGGCCAATGGTGTAGATGAAATGTCAGATGAGCGTATTTTGGGAACAGTAGCAGGGGCCAATACCCTCTTGATTGTTTGTCGAGACCAAGAGGCAGCCATTGAAATTCAAAATGAAATTTTAGGGATGATGCAGTAATCAAGCCCCTTGAAAAGAAAGAAAATACCCCGTTAAGATGTCAAAAGGAGGAAGATAGTGAGCTATCTACTCCTGTTTTCATCTATGGAGCTTGTGTCAGAAAATGATGCAACAGTAAGGAATAAAGAAGTATGGCAGTAGAGAAAATATCCCCTGGAATGCAGCAGTATCTAGATATCAAAAAAGACTATCCGGATGCCTTTTTGATGTTTCGAATGGGAGATTTTTACGAATTATTTTATGAAGATGCAGTGAATGCAGCTCAAATTTTAGAGATTTCCTTAACCTCACGGAATAAAAATGCAGAGAATCCAATTCCCATGGCGGGTGTTCCCTACCACTCGGCCCAGCAGTATATTGATGTTCTCATTGAACAGGGGTATAAGGTCGCGATTGCAGAACAAATGGAAGACCCCAAAGAAGCCAAGGGGGTCGTTAAGCGTGAAGTCGTACAGGTGATTACGCCGGGTACAGTGGTGGATTCGACCAAGCCAGATAGTGAGAACAACTTCCTGGTTGCTTTGGATCGTTCAGGAAATGAGTATGGGCTAGCCTATATGGATCTGGTGACAGGGGAGTTTCAGGTGACGACCCTCAATGACTTTAGCATGGTTTGTGGAGAAATCCGCAATTTACGTGCGCGTGAGGTGGTCCTGGGTTATGAGTTGCCAGAACAGGAAGAGCGTGTGTTTGTTAGCCAGATGAATCTCTTGCTGTCACATGTAGAGACGGCGCTCGACGATGTTCAACTCTTAGGGGATCAGTTGAGTGAGCTCGAAAAGAAAACGGCTGGAAAACTTCTCCAGTATGTCTACCAGACACAAATGCGGGAATTGAGTCACCTCAAAAAAGCCCATCATTATGAGATTTGCGATTTCTTGCAGATGGACTTTGCGACCAAGGCTAGTCTTGATTTGACAGAGAATGCGCGGACTGGGAAGAAACATGGTAGCTTGTATTGGTATTTGGATGAAACCAAGACGGCCATGGGCGGTCGTTTGTTGCGGTCCTGGATTCAGAAACCCTTAGTCGATTTGAAACGGATTCGAGAGCGCCAGGACATCATTCAGGTCTTTATGGATCATTTCTTTGAACGGAGCGATTTGACCGACAGTCTCAAAGGGGTCTATGACATTGAACGCTTAGCGAGTCGTGTTTCCTTTGGCAAGATCAATCCTAAGGATCTCTTGCAGCTAGGAGATACTCTGGGGTCATGTGCCGACGATCAAGTCGATTCTACTGGGGATCGGTGATCCAGTCTTAGATGTCTTGATTGCACGCTTGGATGAACTTCCTGAGTTGCACCGCTTGATTACCTCAGCTATTGCTCCGGAAGCGTCTGCTGTTATTACAGAGGGAAATATCATCCGAACTGGGTTTGACGAGCAATTGGATCAGTATCGTGTCGTTCTTCGGGATGGTACTGGTTGGATTGCTGAGATTGAGGCCAAGGAGCGCGAAGCCAGTGGCATTACAGGTCTAAAAATCGATTACAACAAGAAGGATGGCTACTATTTCCATGTCACCAATTCTCAATTGAGTCACGTTCCTGCTCACTTTTTCCGCAAGGCGACCTTGAAAAATTCAGAACGCTTTGGTACGGAGGAATTGGCACGCATCGAAGGAGATATGCTAGAGGCGCGTGAGAAGTCTGCTAATCTGGAATATACGATTTTTATGCGGATTCGGGAAGAAGTTGGCAAGTATATCCAACGTCTGCAACAGTTAGCTCAGGCGATTGCGACGGTTGATGTTTTACAAAGTCTAGCCAGTGTCGCTGAGTCGCAACAGTTGAATCGTCCCTCTTTCATGAAGAACGACGAATCGCGATCGACAAAGGTCGCCATCCGGTTGTTGAGAAAGTGATGGGAGCCCAGTCCTATATTCCTAATAGCATCTTTATGGATGAAGAACGGGATATTCAGCTGATTACGGGGCCAAATATGAGCGGGAAGTCTACCTATATGCGCCAATTGGCGATCATTGTGATTCTTGCCCAAATTGGCTCCTATGTACCAGCGCAAAAGGCCGAGTTGCCAATCTTTGATGCGATTTATACCCGAATCGGAGCTGCTGATGACCTGGTATCGGGTCAGTCTACCTTCATGGTGGAAATGATGGAAGCCAATCACGCCATTCGCAAGGCAACACCCCAGTCCTTGATTTTGTTTGATGAGTTGGGACGGGGAACTGCGACCTATGATGGGATGGCTCTCGCCCAATCCATCATCGAATACATTCACGATCGCACGGGTGCCAAAACCTTGTTTGCAACCCATTACCATGAGTTGACGGCTCTCTCAGAGACCTTGTCCCGTTTGGAAAATGTCCATGTTGCGACCTTGGAGCGAGATGGTCAGGTTACCTTCTTGCACAAGATTGAACCCGGCCCAGCAGATAAATCCTATGGGATTCACGTGGCCAAGATCGCTGGCTTGCCAGAAGAATTGCTGAAGCGGGCGGATGCGATTTTGACCAAGCTCGAAGGACAAGCCCAGCAAGTACCGCTTGCGGATGCAACCCCTAAAAAGGAAGTGTCTTCACAGGTTGCTGAACAAATGTCCCTCTTTGAGGAAGAGACAGAAAATACAGTGATCACAGAATTGAAGAATCTGGATCTCTACAATATGACTCCCATGGAAGTCATGATGGCAGTCGCCGAATTGAAAAAGAAATTATAAAAGAAGATCCTCGTGACAGCGAGGATCTTTTATTGAAGACAAAGTCATCTTAGAAACTTTCCTTAAGTGAGTACGGACGTCAGCGAACTTCTTCGAAGTTCCAAGACTAATTATTGAGCCTAAGGTCTCAATAATTCCGAGTGCCTGAAACAATTGTGTTTCAGGCACTTTTCTCACAGCGGAAAGTTTCAGTAGATGATTGAACAACTATAACGAGTATATTTTTTATAGAATTTATTAGATTTGTATAAAGGAACAGTTTATCTCTACTTTCAGATCCTCGTAGCACTGAGGATCTTTTTGCTTAGTGGTTAGCAATGCTTTGATTGATTTCTTGAACTTGTTTTTTATAAAAATGATGGGAGACCAACCAGATGATCACGTAAACGAGGGTGAATTCGACAACGAGTGAGAGGTAAAATCCGAGTCGTGCTGGAAACCAGCCGGCCAGGTAGCTAGGGGAATAAACCCAAGTAACATGAGTAGGTAATGGCTCAGAGTAGCCCGTAAGAGACTCCAGTCTTTTTGAAAGAGGAGACTTCCGAAGCTAAAGAGGACCCCAATCGCACCCCAAACGAGGGCGCAATAGAGCATGACCAGTGAGCCGTGAACATGATGCAAGAACATCCAGCGGCCGACTGCAGAGTTGGGACTTAAGGGAAGGTACAACTCAGGTGAGAAGAGGTAGGAAAAGAAGATGGATAAGATGAGCCCGATGAAAATCCCTTTTAGGGCGTCAGAAAAAGATTGTTTTAGCATGATAATTTCTCCTTAATGGCTTTTAAATAACGACGGGAGGAGTAGGTCAGACTCCCGTTTTTAAGATAGATTTGAACGGATCCTCCACTGGTAAAGTGCAGGTGATCGATTTCTTTTGTGTTGATAATTTCAGATTGGGAAATTTTGAGAAAGCAGGTCGGCAAGTCTTCAGATAGCTGATAGAGTGGTCCAGTCAGAATAAATTGATCTGTCATGGTCTCACCAATTACTTGCCGATTTTCAATGTAAAAACGTTGGAATAGCTGGCTTTCGATCAGGTAAGCTTCCCCATCCTTTTTGGCACGTAAGCGCCCTTTTTGATCCAATTCTTCCACAAAGTCACGGATTTTCTCTACACGCGCAGACAGTGCAGGTGCTGTGATCATCACCGCTTCTTCTTGGAAGTGGGAATCAATGTGTACTTCAACTTTCATAAGATCGTTTCTCCCTCCTTTGGGTAAAGTCGGTTGGCCTGCTAGCCCGGCTCCTTCTTTACACTACTATTAAACACTTTTTCCAAAGGGAAGACAAGGGGATTTGTCTATGTGGTCGTTTTCTTTGCCTATGCGGTTTTTAAGGAAGAAGATGGGCCCAGCCTCTATTTTTTAAGAAAGGGAGTCTTGTAGATCTGTGGTATAATAGAGCTACATGTATCGGTGAAAAAATAGGTAAAGGAGCAGACATGTCACAGATTATTGAATTGCCAGAAGTCCTAGCCAATCAGATTGCGGCAGGTGAAGTGATTGAACGACCTGCTAGCGTGGTCAAGGAATTGGTTGAAAACTCGATCGATGCTGGAGCTAGCCAGATCGTTGTTGAAATCGAAGAAGCAGGATTGAAGTCGATTCGGATTACAGACAATGGGGAAGGAATTGCGCACGATGAGGTCGCTTTGGCCCTCCGTCGACATGCGACCAGTAAGATCAAGAGTCAAGCGGATCTCTTTTCGTATTCGAACGCTTGGTTTTCGTGGTGAGGCCATGCCTTCCATTGCTTCTGTCAGTATTCTAACCCTTCTAACGGCGCAAGAAGGAGCTGCCCACGGGACCAAATTGGTCGCAAAGGGTGGCGAAATTGAGGAAGTGGAGCCAGCGACAAGCCCTGTCGGGACCAAGATCACAGTGGAAGATCTCTTTTTTTAATACCCCTGCTCGTCTCAAGTATTTAAAGAGCCAGCAGGCAGAGCTATCCCATATCGTGGATATTCTCAATCGCTTGAGCTTGGCCCATCCTGAGATTGCCTTTACCTTGATCAATGATGGAAAAGAAATGACCAAAACAGCGGGGACTGGCAATCTCCGGCAAGCGATTGCAGGTGTCTATGGCCTGGCGTCTGCTAAGAAGATGGTGGCCATTGAAAATCGCGACCTAGATTTTGAAGTGACGGGCTTTGTGTCTTTGCCTGAATTGACTCGTGCCAATCGCAATTACATCAGTCTCTTTATCAACGGCCGTTACATCAAGAATTTCTTGCTCAATCGAGCTATTTTAGACGGCTACGGCAGTAAACTCATGGTGGGTCGCTTTCCACTCGCGATCATTAATATCCAGATCGACCCTTACTTAGCGGATGTTAACGTTCACCCTACCAAGCAAGAGGTTCGTATTTCCAAAGAACGAGAACTGATGGCCTTGATCTCCCAGGCTATTGCGAACGCTTTGAAAGAGCAGGACCTGATTCCGGATGCTCTAGAAAATCTAGCCAAGTCGACCATTCGCCGAACAGAAAAGCCAGTACAGACAACCCTGCCTTTAAAAGAAAACCGTCTCTATTATGATCGAGAAAGCCAAGATTTCAAGCTTCGACCAGAAGTGGCAGATCCTCAATTGCCTCTAACAGATGAGGTGGCTGCTGATTCTACAAGCCAAGAAAACCCAGTAGAAAAACCGACAAGCGCGATCAAGTTTGCGGAAAGAAAGACTGCGGTTTATGATGAACTGGATCACCCAGAGTTGGATCTGGCTAGTCTAGACAAGGTCTATGATAAGTTGGATGGGGAAGAACATTCGACCTTCCCAGAGTTGGAATATTTTGGTCAGATGCATGGAACCTATCTCTTTGCCCAAGGAAATGGGGGCCTTTATATCATTGACCAGCACGCGGCTCAAGAGCGGGTCAAATACGAAGAATACCGGGAGAGTATCGGGGATGTGGACGGCAGTCAACAACAACTGCTAGTGCCTTATATCTTTGAATTCCCTACAGACGATCTGATCCGCCTGCAACAGCGCAAGCACCTCTTAGAAGAAGTGGGCGTCTATTTAGAAGAATACGGAGCCAACCAGTTGATCTTACGGGAGCATCCGATCTGGATGAAGGAAGAAGAGATCGAGTCGGGCATCTATGAAATGTGTGATATGCTCCTTTTGACCAAGGAAGTGTCCATCAAGAAATACCGGGCTGAGTTGGCCATCATGATGTCTTGCAAACGCTCCATCAAGGCCAACCACACACTGGACGATTACTCGGCACGGGATCTGATCTACCAATTGTCCCAATGTGACAACCCTTATAACTGCCCTCACGGTCGTCCGGTCTTGGTTAACTTTACCAAGTCAGATATGGAAAAGATGTTCCGACGCATTCAGGAAAATCACACCAGTTTACGGGAATTGGGTAAGTATTAAACAAACAATAAAGGAAGATTATGTACGAATACATTAAAGGAATTTTAACGAAAATCACCGCTAAATACATTGTGGTAGAAACAGCTGGAATCGGCTATCTCTTGCATGTGGCCAATCCCTATGCCTATTCTAGAAAAATGAACCAAGAGGTGCAAGTCTATCTACACCAAGTGGTCCGTGAAGACGCACACCTTCTTTATGGTTTTGCAACCGAAGAAGAGAAACAGCTCTTTTTAAACTTGATCTCAGTCTCTGGGATTGGACCTGTCTCAGCTCTGGCTATCATTGCTGCGGATGACAATGCAGGCCTTGTTCAAGCCATCGAAAGCAAGAACATCACCTACTTGACCAAGTTTCCAAAGATCGGCAAGAAAACAGCCCAACAGATGGTGCTGGACTTGGAAGGTAAGATCAATCTCGATCTAGAAGATGCACCGGCTCAGTCCAAAGCCAAAGTTGCAGAAGAAAACCAAGCCCTTGAAGAAGCTATGGAAGCCATGTTGGCATTGGGCTACAAGGCAACAGAGCTTAAGAAAATCAAGAAATTCTTTGAAGGAACTTCGGATACTGCTGAAAACTATATCAAGTCTGCCCTTAAGATGTTGGTGAAATAGGAGAAGAAGATGCCAAAACACTGTGGCTGGGTTAAAATGAACAATCCTCTCTATGTGGTCTATCATGATGAGGAGTGGGGACAGCCCCTCCATGATGACCGTGCTCTCTTTGAGTTGCTCTGTATGGAGACCTATCAGGCTGGACTATCTTGGGAAACGGTCCTCAATAAACGGCAGGCTTTCCGAGAATCTTTTCATGGTTACCATCTTCAACGCGTCGCAGAGATGACGGATGAAGAACTGGAATCCTTGTTAGACAATCCAGCTATCATCCGCAATCGTGCAAAGATTTTTGCGACACGGGCCAATGCTCAAGCCTTTCTACAAGTCCAGGAGGAATTTGGATCGTTTGATGCTTATCTTTGGTCTTTTGTCGATGGGAAAACCATCGTCAATGATGTTCCAGATTACCGACAGGCTCCAGCTAAGACAGTTCTTTCTGAGAAGCTAGCCAAGGATCTCAAAAAACGTGGTTTTAAGTTCACCGGACCAGTCGCTGTTTTGTCTTTTTTACAGGCAGCAGGATTGGTTGATGACCATGAGAATGATTGTGAATGGAAAAGTGGAAATAAGTAACTTTAGATGACTAGAACATCAGAGAATATAGAAAAAGAGAGTGGGACAGAAATCGGTAATTCGTTAGAATTCGATTTCGTCGTCCCACCTCCGCACAGTTGAGTAGGGCTGTAAAAGCTGATGAAATCAGCGTAGTAGAGCCCACTCAACCACTGCGTCTTGCTCGACAATCCAAAGATAAATAAGAGGCTAGGACTTTTGTCCCAGCCTCCTATTTGTTATAGTCAAAGCGAATGACTTGCTCCGTTGCATCTACATGGGCGTGGACTCCGAAGGGACAATAGCTCTTGGAGTTGCGTGTCCGACATTCAGATTATAGACAATCGGGATATTGCTGTCAATGATATCCAATAGTGCCTCTTTATAGTCGTCATAGAAAGTTTCATCCATAGGTTTTCCGACCAAGAGTCCACTGATGACCTCAAATATCCCAGTTTCTTTTAAAGTCCTGCAACATTTTTTTGAAATCATCAGGTTCAGGCTTTTCTTGGCTGGTTTCTAGCAAGAGAATCTTTTCCTTTCCCAGTCGGATAAGTCAGGGAAAAGTTTGTATTTTTGGCAGAGGTCTGTGCTATCTGCGTGTAGAGAGTTGTCAAAAATATCATGAGAGACTCAAGACAACCACCGAGGATTTTCTCCCTCAAACTGAGCATTGCCTTGTAACAAGTCAAAACCTGTATTTTCATGACTAACACGAGGTGTTCCCAGAGCCTTGGGACTAAAATCAGTCCGTTCCTCATACCAAACGTTACTAGGGCGAATTTCTGAGATTTTTCCAGTCTCAATCAATTCTTTAAAGTAGTGGAGGCTATATGGCAACATTTCTTTGTCTAACTCACAAATGTCTGCAAAAAAGGATTGCCCATAAAAAGTCTTGATTCCTAGTTTATGCAACATGAGATGGTTCATGGTCGTATCCGAGAAGCCAAGAAAAATCTTTTGTTTGATAACCTTTTGTAGTTGGTCATTTTCAAAAAGATAAGGTAGCAAGCGATAGGTATCGTTTCCACCGATGGCGCATAAGATCATGTCGATGCTATCATCAGAAAAGGCCTGAATCAAATCCTCCGCACGAGCTTCAGGATGTTCTTTGATAAAGTCTAAGCCTTTTAGTGAATGAGGTAAAAAGATAGGATTGAGTCCGAGGTCTTTGAGTCGTTGGACCCCCAAGTCCACTTCGTGCTTGACAAAGTCCTCTCCGATAATCCCACTAGATAAACTTATAATACCAATAGTAGAAACCATATCTCATCCTCCTAGAAATAAATTGATGCTATTGTATCACAAAAGATGAGGGGAAACAACAAGAATTAGAGTCAGAAGAAGGCTTTTAGATCAAGAAAGTAGTAAAAAAGCAACCACTCGATATGGTTGCTTCAGAATATAGATAAGCTCTATCAACAATAGAAAATAGCCCTTTAGAAGTTGATTACCACATAGTTAAAACTCTTAGGAATGTTGATGTAATAGTATTTCTAAGAGTTTTTACTTTATACTCTAAAAGAAAAAGATTGAAGAAAGTTGTCCAAAATGGACTTTATCTTCAATCTGTTTTTTAAATAATTTAGGAAATTGTGTTAAAATGAAATGAAAATTACGAATAGTATAAGTAGGAGGCACCATGAAGGCAGAAATTATTGCAGTTGGAACAGAAATTCTAACAGGACAAATTGTCAACACCAATGCTCAATTCTTGTCTGAAAAATTGGCTAGTTTAGGGATTGATGTCTATTATCATGTGGCGGTAGGAGACAATGAAGGTCGTCTCTTCTCGACCATTGAGACAGCTTCAAAACGCAGTGATTTGGTGATTTTATGTGGTGGACTTGGGCCAACAGAGGATGATTTGACCAAGCAAACCCTTGCTAAGTTTAGGGAAAGAACTGGTTTTTGATACGACAGCGCTTGCCAAACTCGACACCTTCTTTTCCAGTCGCCCTGATTATGTCCGGACGCCCAATAATGAGCGACAAGCACAATTGATTGCCGGTTCAATCCCCCTTCAAAACCGTACAGGTCTCGCGGTTGGAGGTTTGATTGAAGTCGATGGTGTGACCTATGTCGTTCTACCTGGTCCACCAAGTGAGTTAAAACCCATGGTCAATGAACAATTGGTGCCTCATTTGACAACAGGGGAACAGCTCTTTTCTAGAGTTTTGCGCTTCTTTGGGATTGGGGAAAGCCAGCTGGTTACGATCCTAGCCGATATCATTGAAAAGCAGAGTGATCCGACGGTGGCCCCTTATGCCAAGACGGGAGAAGTGACCTTGCGTCTATCTACAAAGGCGAAGGATCAAGCTTCAGCGGATGCGAAGCTCGATGTTTTAGAAAAGGAAATCTTATCACGCCACACCCTGGATCATCAACCCTTGCATGAACTGTTTTACGGTTATGGGGATGACAATTCGATGGCCAAGGTGGCCTTTGATCTCTTGAAACGGACTGGCAAGACTATTACAGCTGCAGAAAGCCTGACAGCTGGCCTTTTCCAAGCGACTTTGGCAGACTTTTCAGGGGCGTCCAGCATCTTCGCGGGTGGTTTTGTCACCTATAGTCTGGAAGAAAAAAGCAAGATGTTGTCTATTCCAGCTCAAGAGTTAGAGCAACATGGAGTGGTGTCTCACTTTACAGCTCAAGCCATGGCTTCACAGGCCCGTAAGTTAACAGGATCCGATTATGGTGTTAGCCTGACCGGAGTTGCGGGGCCAGATAGACTAGAAGGGCACCCAGCAGGGACTGTCTTTATCGGACTTGCGACTCCAAATGGAGTGGATAGTGTCCAAGTCAATATCGCCGGACGTAGCCGGGCGGATGTCCGCGAAATTGCAGTTCTTCATGCCTTTAATTTGGTACGCTTGGCTGTATTAAATGGTGAAAATTTGGTATAATGAAGCTTGTGCCAAATGAAGAATAATTCTAAAAATGGATAGGAAATGTGCCTTTCAAATGACGGAAAACGTCGGTGAGTTGCATGCATTTCCTGTATAGCAAAAAATAGGAGAAAAGAATGGCGAAAAAACAGAAAAAATTAGATGATATCTCTAAGAAATTTGGAGATGAGCGTGAAAAAGCGCTCAATGATGCCCTGAAGTTGATCGAAAAGGATTTTGGTAAGGGATCAATCATGCGTTTAGGCGAACGTGCAGAGCAAAAAGTTCAAGTCATGAGCTCTGGTTCCTTGGCGCTTGATATTGCCTTGGGTGCTGGTGGTTATCCAAAAGGTCGGATCATCGAAATCTATGGTCCAGAATCATCTGGTAAAACAACCGTTGCCCTCCATGCAGTAGCGCAAGCACAGAAAGAAGGAGGCATTGCTGCCTTATCGATGCCGAGCATGCCTTGGATCCATCTTATGCAGCAGCTCTCGGAGTCAATATCGACGAACTTCTCTTGTCTCAACCAGACTCAGGGGAACAAGGACTTGAAATTGCTGGTAAATTGATCGACTCTGGTGCGGTTGATTTGGTGGTTGTTGACTCTGTTGCGGCCTTGGTACCACGTGCGGAAATCGATGGAGATATCGGGGATAGCCACGTTGGTTTGCAAGCGCGGATGATGAGCCAAGCGATGCGTAAACTCGGAGCTTCGATCAATAAGACCAAGACCATTGCCATCTTTATCAACCAATTGCGTGAAAAAGTTGGGGTCATGTTTGGGAACCCTGAAACGACACCTGGTGGTCGTGCCCTTAAATTCTACGCTTCTGTCCGTCTAGATGTTCGTGGAAATACTCAAATCAAGGGGACTGGGGACCAAAAAGATACCAACGTTGGTAAGGAAACCAAGATCAAGGTTGTAAAGAACAAGGTAGCTCCACCGTTCAAAGAAGCCATGGTCGAAATCATGTACGGGGAAGGAATTTCACGTACAGGTGAATTGGTGAAGATTGCAACAGATTTGGATATCATCCAAAAAGCGGGTGCGTGGTACTCCTATAATGGCGAAAAAATTGGTCAAGGATCTGAAAATGCTAAGAAATTCTTGGCTGACCACCCAGAAATTTTTGACGAAATCGACCACAAGGTTCGGGTTCATTTTGGTTTGATCGAAGAAGACGAAGCAGTGAAAACCCTTGATAAAACTGAAGAAGCAGCTCCTGTCGTAGAAGAAGTAACTCTAGATTTAGATGACGCGATTGAAATTGAAGATTAATTTTTTTCAAAATAGGTCGCTAGACTGATGGTTTTTGTGTTATAATTTAATACGATAGTATTATCGTGTAGCGAAAGGAGTGCATGCATGATTAAAATTTATACAGTGTCAAGTTGCACCAGCTGTAAAAAAGCAAAGACTTGGCTCAACGCTCACCAGCTAACTTATAAAGAACAAAACCTCGGTAAGGAAGGGATCACCAAAGAAGAATTGTTGGATATCCTTACAAAGACTGAAAATGGAGTGGCAAGTATTGTCTCTTCAAAAAATCGATACGCTAAAAATCTAGGAGTGGACATCGAAGACTTGAGTGTCAATGAAGTCATTGACATCATCATGGAAACACCTCGTATTCTTAAAAGTCCGATCTTGGTAGATGACAAACGTCTCCAAGTGGGCTACAAAGAAGACGATATTCGTGCCTTCTTGCCACGATCAGTTCGAAATGTAGAAAATGCAGAAGCGCGGATGCGTGCAGCTCTTTAAAGCGATTGAAAATCAGAAACAATTTGTTTCTGATTTTTTTCTTTTTAAAAATCGGAATGAAAAGCAGTTTACTGCGCCATTTTACGAAATCTATGATACAATATTTTAGAAAACAATAACTAGTAAGGAATGGAAAATGAAAAGGAAAATCTTCTTATTGGGTGCACTTGCCTTGTGTTTGACTGGATGCGGTCAAAAAAAACAAGCGAAAACGCCAAATTCAAGTGAACAAAAGGCAATCCAAGCAAAAGCAGAGCAACTGCAAAAGGATAATAAGAGTATCCTGCAAAAAGCTGAAGAAAATAAAGTCATCACTAGAACCTTTGTCTTTCCAAAAGATGACAAGGGGACACAACAGACGCAAATCGTCACCTATGTGGGGAATACCTTTAAAAAGTTGGAGACCATCAATGTGACGGCAACCGATGAGGAGTTGAAAAAAGGGATCCAACAGGTTGGAGTCGAGGAAGCACAAAAGCAATTGAGAGAATCCTTTAACAAGGACGATGCCTTTAAGGAAGCTTTGACAGTGCCAGGTTTCACAGCTGATTTGACCTTGGAAAATGAGAATGAATACAAGGTAACCATCACCTATGACTTTTGAAGCAATGGATGTGAAGAAGGCTGAAGGCATGACCTACTTCAAAAACAATCACTTACCAGAGTTGTTGAAGCTGACACCGAGTCAATTTGCGGATAATCTTATCAATGCTGGAGCGAGTGAGCAAAAATAAAAAAACAGTTTAGCTAAAATAGCTCAAAAATGCTTGAAAAAGCTGTAAAATCAAGGGCTTGACCGTTGTGGAAAACTCTTAATTATGGTATAATAGTAATATTCTAAGGAAAGAGGGTGTTCTTGTGGGATTTACAGATGAAACAGTACGTTTTAATCTTGATGATTCAAATCGTAAGGAAATTAGCGAGACCTTGAAAGATGTTTACTTGTCACTGGATGAAAAAGGCTACAATCCAATTAATCAAATCGTAGGATACGTACTCAGTGGTGATCCTGCCTATGTACCTCGTTATAATAATGCACGGAACCAAATTCGTAAATATGAACGAGATGAGATCGTGGAAGAATTGGTACGTTATTATTTGAAAGGGCAAGGAATAGACCTCTAATGAGAATTATGGGATTGGATGTTGGCTCAAAGACCGTCGGGGTTGCTGTGAGTGATCCTCTCGGTTTTACAGCTCAGGGTCTTGAAATCATCCAAATCGATGAAGACAAAAAAGAATTCGGTTTGGAGCGCTTGGCCGAATTAGTGGCTCAATACAAGGTAGACCGTTTTGTTGTGGGCTTGCCGAAAAACATGAACAACACAAGCGGACCGCGTGTGGAAGCCAGTCAGGCTTATGGCGCAATGATTGCTGAAAAGTTTGGGTTGCCAGTCGACTACCAAGATGAACGGTTGACAACAGTTGCTGCAGAGCGGATGTTGATTGAGCAAGCAGATATTAGCCGTAGCAAACGTAAAAAAGTTATTGATAAGTTAGCAGCGCAGCTTATTTTACAAAATTATTTAGATCGCAATTTTTAGAAAGAAAACGAGGAAGAATAGTATGGCACATGATCATAACCACGACCATGAAGAACGTGAATTAATTACATTGGTGGATGAACAAGGAAATGAAACCTTGTTTGAAATTCTTTTAACCATTGATGGCAAAGAAGAATTTGGAAAGAACTATGTCCTTTTGATCCCTGCAAATGCAGAAGAAGATGAAAACGGCGAAGTTGAAATCCAAGCTTATTCATTTACAGAAAACGAAGACGGAACAGAAGGCGACCTTCAACCAATCCCAGAAGACTCAGATGCAGAATGGGATATGATCGAAGAAGTCTTCAACAGCTTTATGGAGGAGTAAAAATGTTCAGTGAACATTTTTACCCTTGCGCTAGAAACAAAGACCGCAAGTAAGTCCGGGGGATGTTTTTAGCCCTGCTTTAAGAAGTAAGAAAAAGCAGGAAGTCCGATGGACTTGCTGTAAAAATGCGAAAGAAATAACGACAAAAGAAAGGAGCGCAAACGTCAGAAGAGGTTTTGTCGCTTTTTTCTTTTAGGAGGAAGATGTGAATAAGATTGAGCAATGGATGAATAGTCGGATCGGTCTGAATTTTCGATCGGGACTGGATCGTATGGAGCAGGCAGTGAGCCTTTTAGGGAGGCCGGATAAGGCATACCCGATCCTTCATGTGACAGGAACCAATGGGAAGGGATCCACAATCGCCTTTCTGCGTCAATTATTGATGGCTCACGGAAAGAAAGTTGGGACCTTTACTTCTCCTCATATGATCAGTATCCATGACCGGATTTGTATTGGGGATCGGCCGATTTCAGATGAAGATTTTACTCGGATTGGCCAAGAAGTCCAACAAATGGAGCAGACCTTACTTCAAACCCAAGACCAACTCTCTTATTTTGAGATTATCTGCCTCATGGCCCTCTTGTATTTTAAGGAACAAGCAGTGGACGTGGTCTTATTGGAAGTTGGCATCGGAGGGCTACTAGATACCACCAATGTAGTGACAGGAGAAATCGCAGTGATCACTTCGGTTGGTCTCGATCACCAGGAAACACTGGGAGGGACGATTGCGGAAATCGCCCAGCAAAAGGCAGGGATCTTTAAGAAGGGCAAGAAAGCTGTGGTGGGTCCCTTGTCGGATGATGCCATAGCTGTTTGTCAAGAAAAAGCGAAGCAATTGGATGTGGATCTCCATGCCTTCCAGAAAGATTTTGGCTTAGAGCAGGACCGTTTTTGGAATGAACATGTGGATCTTGTCTGGCCTTCTCTGGGCTTGAAGGGTGATTACCAACGGGAAAATGCTGCAGTAGCTCTGGAGACCTTTCTCCTCTATATGGAAGGCCTAGATCAAGAAGTAGATATGGATCAGGTCAAGCACGCCTTGCAAGAAACGCGGTGGCCGGGCCGTCTAGAGTTGTTTGGCGACCAGGTGTATCTGGATGGCGCCCATAATCCTCATGCTATGTTGCGCTTGATCGAGTTTGCCAATAGCTTGGCAGGAAAGCGCGTGAAGATTTTATTTGGAGCCCTCAAGCGAAAAGATTATAGCGGGATGCTCCAAACACTTCAAGCGGGATTGCCAGAAGCTGAATTGATTTTGACGACCTTCCATTATGGAGAAGTGGTGGCACAAGGCGACCGACAAGATCTGCCCTATGTAGCGGACTACAAGGCCTATATCAAAGAATTTATGGATCAGAGTTCCCCAGATGAAGTCTTATTTGTCACAGGATCCTTGTATTTTATTGCGGAAGTAAGGGCATTTTTATTAGAGGGGTAAACAATTGACCTAAAGACTTTCTTGGCGTATACTGGTGGTAGATAGTATACGGTTATGGCGAAAGGAGCCGATCTTAATGAAAAAAATCATGTCTATACTGACCTTGGCAGTAGCCCTTTTCCTGACTGCTTGTAGCCAGCAAGAACAAACGCCAAAAGCCTCAAGTAGCGCTAGCTCACATTCATCTGAGACAGTGGCTTCGACCAGTGAAAAGTCAGAGCAGGGGGTGTCCATAGATGGAAGCTATCGAGGACAGGACGAGGAAAATACGATCCTCTTAGTTGTGACGGGTCAAAAAGGCACGTTTACGGTGCAAGATGCTGATGGAGAAGAAGAGACCAAAGAGGTCAGCATTGATCCGGTCAATCAATCCATGCGTATCGGGGATGAGCCTTATCGCTATCGGATCGAAGGAGATCAGTTGTCGCTAGAAGACATAGAGCAAGCAGAGGATGATCAAGGGATTATCGTTTTGACCAAGCAATAAGGGACGAAACAAGAGAGAGAGTGGGACAGAAATCGGTAATTCGTTAGAATTCGATTTCGTCGTCCCACCTCCGCACAGTTGAGTAGGGCTGTAAAAGCTGATGAAATCAGCGTAGTAGAGCCCACTCAACCACTGCGTCTTGCTCGACAATCCAAAAATAATTGAGAGGCTAGGACTTCTGTCCCACACTCTTTTTGTTTGTCTAGAAGGGGTTTGGTTGGTCGTTGCAACGGGTAAAAAGAATTGGTATACTAGTAGAAAGAAAAAAAGGAGGATGCTGTGACCTTTCGAAAATTACGTCTATTAATGTCCAAATATGGATTTAGTATTTTGTTTATGGGCTTTGAACTATGGGCATCCTTTGCGGCCTTCTTCTGGCTTAATAGATGGTTCCCTCATTGGCTATCTGTTGCAGTCATTGGGCTCTTATATGTGTCGACAATCTTAGCTATTGTTAATCGAAATACCCCGCCTGAAAATAAGGTGACCTGGCTCTTGATTGCCGTCATTCCTGTCTTTGGATCGCTTTTATACCTCATGTTTGGAGAGCGACGTTTGTCCAAGAAGGAAATGATCCAGTTGGAAAATATGGAGTCCATGAAGTTTCGAGAGGACAATAGTCATCAGTTGCGTAAGGAGCTCAAGCAAGAAAGCAAAGGCGGTTTATGGCTTGGTCAAGTCGATTTTATCCATGGACCACAATGCGGATCTCTACAATGGGACGGCATCGACCTTTTACCCTCTAGGGGAGGACATGTATGAGCAACTACTAGAGGATCTAAAGAGCAGCGAAAAAATTTATCTTCATCGAGTTTTACATCATTGACGAGGGCTTGATGTGGAACAGTATCCTAGAGATTTTAGAGCAGAAAGTGAAAGAGGGGGTTGAAGTCAAACTCCTTTATGACGATATCGGCTGTATGGCAACCTTGGCTGGGAACTATACCAAACGATTGCGAAAGATGGGGATTGATGCCCATAAGTTTAACAAGGTGATCCCCCGTCTAACAGTGGCTTATAACAACCGAGACCACCGTAAGATCTTGGTCATTGATGGTCAGATCGGCTATACGGGTGGTGTCAATTTGGCAGACGAGTACATCAACCACATTGAGCGGTTTGGTCACTGGAAGGACAGTGCCATTCGTTTAGATGGACGAGCTGTTAAGGCCTTAACGCGACTCTTCCTCATGAACTGGTACATCAACCGTGGGGAAATCGAGGATTTTGACCGCTACCATATTGAAAATAAGGCGGTCGAAGGAGAAGGGCTCTACATTCCCTATGGGAGTGGACCAAAGCCGATTTACAAGTCGCAGGTCGGAAAGACGGTTTATCAAAATATGATCAACCAAGCGACGGATTACGTCTATATCACGACTCCTTACTTGATCATCGATTATGATTTGACAGAAGATATCCGCAATGCGGCCCTTCGTGGGGTGGATGTTCGCATCGTGACCCCGCATATTCCGGATAAAAAATTGATCCAAATCGTAACGCGTGGGGCTTACTTGGATCTGATGGATGCTGGTGTGAAAATCTATGAGTACACGCCTGGTTTTGTCCACAGTAAGCAAGTTCTTGCCGATGATGAAATGGCGGTTGTAGGGTCGATTAACTTTGATTACCGCAGTTTGGTCCATCACTATGAAATGCTGTCTGGATGTATCGGACGCCTGCCTTGAAAAAGATTCGTGAGGACTTTGACCATATCTTTGAAGTGTCTCAAGAAATTACAGAGGATACCTTCCGCTTTACATGGCACCAAAGCTTAATCAAGGAAATTATGCAATTGTTCGCACCGATGTTGTAAATGTATAAAAACGAAAATCAGAGTCAGGAATCGAGATGCCTGACTCTTTTTCCATAGGACTATGTGGCAAGAGGCTGACAGGGTCGGCAGAATTTGGTATACTAGAGAAGATAATGGGCTTTTTTCTAAAAGGAAAGAGCAGAGGAATAGCGAAGAAAAGGAAAAAGAATGAGCGAAAAAGAGCAAGAAATGACTTCGAAAAAGTTAGGGCTTCACGTGGGAGATAGTTTTCAGGATACACGTGAAATTCGCGAAGTGCTAGATAAATCAGTCTTTCGTGAAGAAGAGCCGACTCATAGCCAGCAGGCAGAAGTCTTGGAGGAGCCGGTTGCAATGGAGGCATCAGAGGAAATTCGTGATGCCAAGCCAGAAGCAGTAGCAGAACCTACACAAGAATCGGAACAGGAAGCGGAGCAACCGCTCAGTCGGATGAGTCGTCGTTCACGTAAGGCGGGAGTTGAAGCGACAAAAGCGGAAGCATCTAAGCTAGAAGAGGATACGGAAGAGCTAGAAGCGGATGTGGCAGTTGAGCCGATCCGTCGTCAAGCTAAGCGTCCAGTGCCCCTAGCGATTCCTTTTGTGTTGAGTCTCTTAATTAGTTTGCTGCATGTCGGGGTGCCATTTTTAACCCGTTTTGCAACCAATCAACAATCGCAAAACTTGTATGCTGGCTGGGCAATGACCAAGGGTCAAGTACCGTTTGGTGATTTTTACGGAACCAATGGTCTGCTCTATTATGCAATCAACTGGTTGGGAAGTTTAGCTGGTGGACATTGGATCTTGATGATCCTTCAAGCGATTGCTCTCTTCTTTGCGGGGACTTACCTCTATCGGGTTGTGCGCTTACTGGTGTCTGATAAAGATACAGCGAAGAACGTCCAGTTGCTCTTTTATTTCTTGGTGCTAGGCCTTGGTTTTGGAGGGACTTATGTGACTCTCTTTAGCCTTCCAATCCTATTTGCCAGCATGAATTTCATTTTGGCTTATTTGATTGGGCATCGTAAGGATGAAGGTTTTATCCTTTATGGTGCGATTGCAGCTGTGGCTTTCTTGATTGATCCGATGACCAGTGCCCTGTTTTATTTGTTGGCCTTCCTTGGATTAACAGCCTTTAATATCAAGCAGAAGAGATGGGCGCGTGGCTTTTATCAACTGCTAGCAGCTCTCCTTGGTTTTTCACTCGTCTTTTATCCAATTGGCTATATCACCGTTTTGAATCAGACTTTTGGCTATGCCATTAACCAAGTAACCTATGTCTTTAATGCCTTGAATTTTAGCAATGGACAGACCTTCAGTAATGCCATTTATTATGGACTGTTGGCGCTTGCCTTTGGCCTAGTCTCTGCCTTTTTGATGTCCTTTACAAAGCAAAATAGCAGTGCTCGCCGGATCTTCCGCTTTATGGGATGGGCAGGTAGCCTGGTAGTCCTCATCGTGTCTATTGGTCTTCCTGAGCAAGGCGCTTACCAATTGTTGCCAATGTTGCCATTTGTTCTTCCTTTGTTTGCGATCTGGTTCTCACGAGATGGGGAAGAAAACGATGGGATCGAACGTCGTGGTCGGAAGAAGAAAAACAAGGAAGTTTGGGCCGCTTACTTTACGAGCCAAGTTTTCTTACCGCTAGTAGCCCTCGTCTATCTCTTGGCGAATCCAGTGGTTCAAGATGTCGTGCTTCAGTCTGGTCAATCCAGTGAACGGAGCGCTATTGCCAGCTACATTAAACATCACACCAAGTCGAAAGATACCATTTATGCTTGGGATACGACAGCTACTCTCTATCAAGATAGCGATCGTTTGGCAGCTTCTGCCTTATTGACTCCGACATCTTATCTGGGAATTAATGAAAATCGGACCAATGTGATCCAACAAATCGATCGGTCTGAACCTAAGTATATTGTGGTCAACAATCAGGTAGAGTTGACCTCCAATATGAAGGACTTGCTCAAAGAAAAATTATCGTCTCGTTGAGAAGAAATACCGTCATTTCAAACTCTATCAACGCTCTTAAGAAAATCAATATCTTGTGTTTTAGAAAGTTTTTTTAGAATTTTTCACCACAAGATATTGATTTTTTTATATTTTTGGAGTGGTATAATACAACTTGTATGTAAATAAATGAAGAGAGGCATGTTTGGTATGATCACCTTGAGAGAAGAAAAACTGAGAATGGCCCCGGATATTTTTTTGTTGAAAAACGAGATGGCCGCCGTGTTCAATTCGATGTTGAAAAAAATTTATAAAGCCTTGTTGAAGGCGACAGAAGAAGTGACTTCTCTCACTCCCAGTGATGGAAGCCAAACTAGAAGCTATTGTCGATCGTGTGATCGCAGAGATCTTGGAACGTTTTCCAAATGGCGTGAAGATCTATGAGATCCAAAATGTTGTCGAACATGAATTGCTTCAAGCCAACGAATATGCGATTGCTGAGAGCTACATTACTTACCGGACTCGGCGGGATTTTGAGCGCTCAAAAGCGACGGATATCAACTTTACCATCGGTAAGCTCCTCAACAAGGACCAAGCGGTTGTCAATGAAAATGCCAATAAGGACAGCGATGTCTTTAATACGCAACGGGACTTGACGGCAGGGATTGTTGGTAAGTCTATTGGTCTCAAAATGTTGCCCAAACACGTAGCCAATGCCCATCAAAAAGGGGATATTCACTACCATGATTTGGACTATAGTCCTTATACACCGATGACTAACTGCTGTTTGATCGATTTTGAGGGCATGCTCAGAAATGGCTTTAAGATTGGGAATGCAGAAGTAGAAAGTCCTAAATCCATCCAAACTGCAACGGCACAAATCTCGCAGATTATTGCCAATGTAGCTTCTAGTCAGTACGGGGGCTGTTCAGCTGACCGGATCGATGAAGTCTTGGCCCCTTATGCAGAAAAGAACTACCAAAAACACTTGGCAGATGCCAAAGAGTGGGTGCTCCCTGAAAAGCAGGAGGACTATGCTTGGAGCAAGACTCAAAAAGATATCTATGATGCCATGCAATCGCTGGAATATGAGATCAATACGCTCTTTACCTCGAACGGACAAACTCCCTTTACTTCGCTTGGTTTTGGTCTTGGGACCAATCGCTTCGAGCGGGAAATCCAAAAGGCGATTTTGGAAATCAGAATCAAGGGACTTGGATCGGAACATCGGACAGCTATCTTTCCAAAATTGATCTTTACCCTCAAGCGGGGGCTCAACCTAGAACCTGGAACCCCTAACTATGATATCAAGCAATTGGCCTTGGAATGTGCCACTAAGCGCATGTACCCAGACGTTTTGTCTTATGACAAGATTGTCGAGTTGACAGGCTCCTTCAAGGTGCCGATGGGATGTCGTTCTTTCCTTCAAGGTTGGAAGGATGAAAATGGCGTAGAAGTCAATTCTGGCCGGATGAACCTAGGGGTTGTGACGGTCAATCTCCCTCGGATTGCCTTGGAATCTGGTGGAGACAAGGAGAAGTTCTGGCAAATCTTTAATGAACGGATGAACATCGCTGAAGATGCCTTGGTTTACCGGGTGGAACGCACCAAAGAAGCGACACCAGCCAATGCGCCGATTCTCTACCAATATGGGGCTTTTGGGAAACGCTTGGGCAAGTACGATCAGGTAGATCAGCTCTTCCGTCATCGCAGAGCAACTGTTTCTCTTGGCTATATCGGACTCTATGAAGTCGCAACCGTCTTTTATGGTCCAAATTGGGAACACAATCCAGAAGCCAAACAATTCACGATCGATATCATCAAGGATATGAAAGCGCGCGTGGAAGAATGGTCTGACCAGTATGATTACCACTTCTCTATCTATTCGACACCGTCAGAAAGCTTGACAGACCGCTTCTGTCGCCTAGATACGGAGAAATTTGGTAAGGTTCCGGATATCACAGACAAGGAATACTACACCAATAGTTTCCACTACGATGTTCGTAAGAACCCAACGCCATTTGAAAAGTTGGATTTTGAAAAAGTTTATCCGGAAGCTGGAGCTTCTGGTGGCTTTATCCACTATTGTGAATACCCTGTGCTCCAACAAAATCCAAAAGCCCTTGAAGCGGTTTGGGATTATGCCTATGACCGGGTCGGTTATCTCGGAACCAATACGCCGATTGACCGTTGTTACAAGTGTGATTTTGAAGGAGATTTCACGCCTACTGAGCGCGGATTTGCTTGTCCAAACTGTGGCAATAGTGATCCGAAAACGGTTGATGTGGTCAAACGGACCTGTGGTTATCTAGGAAACCCGCAAGCTCGTCCGATGGTCAATGGACGACATAAAGAAATCGCTGCGCGGGTCAAACACATGAATGGGTCCACGATTAAATCAGCTGGACACCAAGTGACAGATTAGAAAAGGACATTATGGGAAAATACCAATTAGATGATAAGGGCAAGGCTCAGGTTCAACGATTCCACGAGAAGCATTCAACAGGTGGAATCAATAAAAAAGACCAGGTGGCCAGCCTGAGAGAGCAATTTTTAAAAAAGGCTAAGAAAAAATAAAAGTGAGAGTTCGCTCTCGCTTTTCTCGTATGGGGGGAGGTAAAGATGGAATTACGTAGACCAACATTAGCAGATAAAGAAACCATTCTAAACATGATGGCAGAGTTTGAAGAGACTCAATCAGCTCACGACGGCGGATTTTGGGATGCTGAGAACTTTGATTATGAGGAGTGGCTAGAAACTAACCTTAATAAAGAAATGGGAATAAACTTGCCTGAAAATCGCGTTCCATCAATTCAGTTCGTATTGTTTGATGAATCAGGTCATGCTTTAGGTTTTTTGAATCTACGGCTGAGACTAAATGAGGGATTGCTGAATTATGCTGGTCATATTGGCTATTCCATCCGTCCTTCTGAAAGGGGAAAAGGTTATGCCAAGGAAGCTCTCCGTCAAGGTCTGCAAGTAGCTAAAGAAAAGAACATCCATCGTGCTCTGGTGACTTGTAGCACGGAAAATCCTGCCAGCCGAGCGGTTATCTTAGCTAATGGCGGTCAATTTGAAGATGTTCGAAATGGAACGGAGCGTTATTGGATAGAAGTGGAGTAGAAGGATGACATGGAATACACCTAAACCAGGTGAATGGAAGAGTGAGGAACTGAGTCAAGGGCGCATCATCGACTACAAGGCTTTTAACTTTGTCGATGGCGAAGGAGTCCGCAACTCCCTTTATGTGGCCGGCTGCATGTTTCACTGTGAGGGCTGTTACAATGTAGCGACCTGGTCTTTCAATGCAGGCATTCCCTATACCAAAGAGTTAGAAGAGCAGATCATGGCAGATCTGGCCCAACTTATGTCCAGGGCTTGACCCTACTTGGGGGGGAACCCTTTCTTAACACCGGCATCCTTCTGCCCTTGGTCAAGCGCGTGCGAAAAGAGTTGCCCGACAAAGACATTTGGTCTTGGACCGGCTATACTTGGGAAGAAATGATGCTAGAGACACCAGACAAGCTAGAGCTTCTCTCGCTGATTGATATTCTGGTCGATGGCCGCTATGATAAGAGTAAACGCAACCTCATGTTGCAGTTCCGTGGCTCTTCTAACCAGCGGATCATTGATGTTCAAAAATCCCTCAAAGAAGGAAAAGTCGTCATCTGGGACAAGCTCAATGACGGTAAAGAAATTTTTGAGCAGGTCAAACGAGATGATCTTTTGTAGGATCTTCAAAAACCGGGTTTTTCACCCGGTTTTTTTGGATTCTCTGCATAAGTATACAAGGGATTTCGCCTGTTTCAGAAAACGCTTACTTTTTAAATGTACATAATGGACAAAAAAGTGATAATTAATGCATTTTTTGCTAAAAATATGTTACAATAAATATGATTAGGACTAATTGGAGGTATTTATGTCACAAAGGAGACGAAGTCGTCGTTCAGAGCATAAGTGGGGGCAATTGCGAATCATTAATTCCGTATTGCTTATTTTTTTGCTTATGACTGCAAGTTGGGCGACCTATACCATGTTGGCCAATAACATCTTGGCTTTTCGCTATGTCAATGTTCTCGTGATTGCACTACTAGCACTTCTCTTGCTCTTGTCAGCTTGGTTTGTGATCAAAAATCAGGCCAAAAAGACAACTTTGGTCCTGCTTCTTGTCGGCTTATTGGCTAGTTCAGGAGTTTTGTTTGCTAGTCAACAGCTGCTGAATCTGACCAGTAATGTCAATGGCCACTCTAACTATACAGAGTTTGAGATGGCTGTCTATGTCAAGAAAGACAGTGACATCAAAGATATCAAAGAAATCAAGGAAGTGGTGGCACCAAAGGGCAACAATAATGAAGCCAATCTCACGGCCCTCTTGGACAATATCAAAAAGACCAAGGGTCAGGAAATTTCTGTAGTGGATGCACCGACTTATCTAGATGCTTATAAGAGCCTGCAAGAAGGGAATGCTTCTGCTATGGTCCTCAACAGTACCTTTGAGGATACCATTGCCGCAGAAGATGCGGACTATGCGAAGAAGTTGAAGAAAATCTATTCCTACAAGATTCGAAAAGAAGTGGCAGCGACGAGCAAGGTATCTGCCGATGCGGATGTCTTTAACATCTATGTCAGCGGGATCGATACCTATGGCCCAGTAACATCGGTTTCTCGTTCAGATGTCAATATCATCATGACGGTCAATCGGAAAACCAAGCAAGTCCTATTGACAACGACACCACGGGATGCCTATGTACCGATTGCAGATGGTGGTAACAACCAAAATGATAAGTTGACCCATGCGGGGATCTACGGAGTGGATGCTTCGATCCATACCCTTGAGAATCTCTATGATATCAAGCTCAACTACTACGTTCGTCTCAATTTCACCTCCTTCCTCAAGTTGATTGACCTTCTAGGGGGAATCGATGTGGAAAATGACCAAGAATTTACGAGCCTTCATGGCAAGTTCCATTTCCCAGTTGGAAAGGTTCATTTGAATTCAGAGCAAGCCCTCGGTTTTGTTCGAGAACGCTACTCACTCCAAGGTGGCGACAATGACCGTGGGAAAAACCAAGAAAAAGTCATTGCGGCCATTATCAAAAAGTTGACCTCTACCAAGGTCTTAAGCAACTACAATGAGATTATCGGAAACCTCCAAGATTCTGTCCAACCAATATGCAGTTGCCAACTATGATGAACTTGATCAATACCCAGTTAGAAACGGGTGGTTCTTATGAGGTGACATCTCAAGCGATTACTGGTCAAGGACGAAATGACTTGCCGTCTTATGCTATGCCTGGTTACAACCTCTATGTCATGGAGTTGGATCAAGCTAGCTTAACCAAGGCCAAGGAAACCATTCAAAAAGTAATGGAAGGAAAAGAAAAATGATTGATATCCATTCGCACATCGTCTTTGATGTGGATGATGGACCAAAGACAAGAGAAGATACGCGTGCCTTATTGGAAGAAAGCTATCGCCAAGGGGTACGGACCATTATCTCTACTTCTCATCGTCGCAAGGGGATGTTTGAAACTCCCGAAGAAAAGATTTCTGAAAATTTTCAAGAAGTGAAAAAAATTGCGGCAGAGGTCGCGCCAGATTTGACGATTCATTACGGTGCAGAGATCTACTTTACGAATGATGTCTTGAAAAAACTGGAAGAAAAGATCATTCCGCGTTTGGCAGAGACGCGCTTTGCGCTGATTGAATTCAGCATGGGAACACCTTATAAGGAGATCCATACCGCCTTGGACCGTTTGCTCCATCTAGGTGTGACACCGGTGGTAGCCCATATCGAGCGCTACAAGTGCTTGGAGAAAAATGAGGAGCGCGTGCAAGAGATGATTGACATGGGCTGCTACATGCAGATCAATAGTTCCAGTGTTCTCAAGCCTCGCCTCTTTGGGGATGAACAAAAACAACTCAAAAAACGAGCTCGGTACTTCTTAGAAAAAGACTTGGTCCACTTTGTGGCCAGTGATATGCACAATGTGGATAAACGACCGCCTTATATGGCAGAAGCCTATCGCTTGATCAAGGAAGAATACGGAGAACAACGAGCACAAGCTCTCTTTGTCAGCAATCAAGAACTCTTGTTAGCGGATGAATTAATCTAACCAGGAAACAGGTGGAGAGATCCACATGAAGGAGTAATTAGGAAATGAACAATCAAGAAAATCAAGCAGTGGAAATTGATGTTTTCGCTATGCTGAAGACCCTATGGAAACGCAAGTTTTCGATCGTTTTGGTCGCTCTTGTCTTTGCCATCGCAGCATTTGGCTACAGTGCCTTTTTAGCCAAGAAAGAATACCAAAGTACTAGCCGGATCTATGTGGTCAGTCGTCAAAACCAAGACAACAATGCCTTGACAAACTCTGATTTGCAGGCGGGTTCTTACTTGGTTAAGGACTACCGTGAAATCATTCTTTCTCAAAATGTCTTGAGTCAAGCCATCGAAGAATTGAAACTCGATATGACACCTGCTGAGTTGTCGAAAAAAGATCAGTGTATCCGTTCCAACAGATACTCGTATCCTTTCGATTACGGCTAAGGACGGAAATCCAAAAGAGGCAGCTCGTATTGCCAATGGCCTTCGGAATGTAGCAGCTGAAAAGATCATTGCTGTGACCAAGGTGTCAGATGTTACGACCTTGGATGAAGCAGAAGTGCCTCAATCACCTTCTTCACCAAATATCCGACGCAATGTCCTTCTTGGCTTTATTGCTGGAGCCGGTTTGATGGTGGTTCTCATGGTCGTAGTAGAAGTCTTGGACGATCGTGTCAAGAGACCAGAAGATATCGAAGAGTTGATGGGCTTAACCTTGCTTGGTATTGTGCCAGATATTAAGAAACTGTAGACTGGGGATCGCATGAATACGTTAGAAATTTCAAAAAACAAATTACAAGAAATTCGGAAGGCAGAAGAGTACTTCAATGCCCTTGCGACGAATATCCAATTGAGTGGGGTGGACTTAAAGGTCATCGCCATCTCATCTGTTCAAGAAAATGAAGGGAAATCAACCACTTCAACCAACTTGGCCGTTGCCTTTGCGCGTGCGGGTTACAAGACCCTCTTGGTCGACTGTGACATCCGGAACTCTGTCATGACAGGGATTTTCCGTAGCCGGGATAAGATCCAAGGCTTGACCGACTTCTTATCTGGTCGTAGCCAATTGGACCAAATCTTGTATGCGACTGATTTTCCAAACTTGGATATTATCGAGTCTGGACAGGTCGCACCAAACCCAACAGGTCTCTTGCAAAGCAAGAACTTCACTGTGATGATGGATGCCCTGCGTGAGCATTTTGACTACATCATTGTCGATACGCCTCCAATCGGGGTCGTGATCGATGCGGCCATTATCGCCCAACGCTGTGATGGAACTGTCTTGATCACAGAATCTGGTGCCAATGGACGCAAGGCTGTCCAAAAGGCTAAGGACCAATTAGAACAAACAGGCACACCTTTCTTGGGAGTAGTGCTCAATAAATTTAACATTAAAGCTGCTGAGTATGGTTCATACGGTGGATATGGATCTTACGGAGAGTACGGGAAAAAGTAAAGAATAGGATCGAGGGAAAATGGGAGAAGAAAGAATTGAACTGGAAAAACTAAATATTGTTCTCTTTCAAAGTTTGGCTGTCCTATTTTCAGCTTACATTGTGAGTCTTTTTAAGGATGCAGAATACACATCGCAGACAATTGCGATTCTCTATCTCTTGCATTTTGTAGCCTTCTACATTAGCAATAGTGCCTATCGTTTTTACAGCAGAGGTTATCTGGATGAGCTCTTTCAGGTCTTGAAATACAATGTATTTTTCGCTGTTGGGATCACCTTTACCTCTTTTATGCTCGATGGGGTCTTTTCCATCTCTCGTCGGGGGATGATCTACTTCTTTCTTTTCAATACGTTTTCCGTCTATATCATGGATCTCTTGCTCAAGAGATACCGGAAGTCTGTTTCACCACGGCGGAAAAGTTCGCGAAAGATTTTCTTGATCACAGCGACCAGTCGGATGGAAAAGGTATTTGATATTCTGCATTCACCTAGCCTCTATCATGGGGAACTGATCGGTGTCACCGTCATGGATGATACGGATTTCACCCATTCGGGTGTACGGGTGGTGCAGCCGGATCAAATGATGAACTTTGTGACCAAGGAAGTGGTGGATGAAGTGTTTATCAATCTGCCAAGTGAGGACTACAATATTAGTGACTTCGTCTCGGAGTTTGAGAGTATGGGGATCGATGTATCGGTCAATCTCAATGCCTTTAACTTCGCTTCCTTTGGGCAATAAACGGGTTCGAGAAGTCGGGGGACTAAGTGTCGTCACTTTCTCAACCAATTTCTACAAACCGAGCCACGTATTTGCCAAACGTCTCTTGGATATTGCGGGAGCCCTCTTTGGTCTCTTGATTTGTGGACTAGTGAGTATCGTTTTGGTCCCTCTAATCCGTAAAGATGGCGGCCCTGCCTTCTTTGTACAGAAGCGGGTCGGAAAGAACGGACGGTATTTTAACTTCTATAAATTCCGCTCCATGCGCGTGGATGCCGAAGAGATTAAAAAAGATCTGATGGCACAAAACACCATGACGGGTGGCATGTTCAAGATGGAAAACGATCCACGGGTAACACCAATCGGACGCTTTATCCGTAAGACCAGTCTTGATGAATTGCCACAATTTTACAATGTGTTGATCGGTGACATGAGTCTAGTCGGAACTCGTCCTCCAACGGTAGACGAATACCAAGACTATACGCCAGCCCAAAAACGCCGACTCAGTTTCAAGCCAGGGATTACAGGCCTTTGGCAAGTGAGCGGACGCAGTGAGATTACAGATTTTGACGAAGTGGTCAAACTCGACGTTGCATACATGGATGGTTGGACGATCTGGAGAGATATTCAGATCCTGCTCAAGACCGTGAAGGTTGTACTTAGAAAAGAAGGAGCGAAGTAGGCTGTGAGTAAAGTTAGACAGATTCAATTAGGAGAACTATCCTTATTAGAAAAGTATATTGAGATTTGCACAAAACACAATCTTCGATACTATGCTTTAGGGGGCACTTTATTGGGAGCCATTCGTCACAAAGGGCTTTTATCCCTTGGGATGACGATATGGATTTGGGCATGCCTAGAAAAGACTATGAAAAGTTTCTGGAAATTTGCCAAAACGAATTACCAAGCAATGTCATCTTGAGAATCCATGATGATAATTTAGGCAATACATCTATCATGGATACCTCGCTTCAAATTGAATTTGGTGGGGTTGTGTGTAGTCCTTTTATCGATGTGTTTCCTTTAGATGGTTACCCATCAGATGGCTTCCACTATTTCTTGCACACCAATAAAATTAAGTATTACCGTGCCCTTTCCAAAATATCTGTCATCAATCGATTGCACAATCGCGACCGAGGTTTCTTTGAAAATTCAATTGTGAAGGTTTCTAAGATCCTTCACCTAGACAAATTACTAAATACTGAAAAAATCAATCAAAAGTTACAAAATACGATTAAAAAATATGACTTTGAGACAAGTGATCTCGTGGGAAATGTCTTAGGATCCTATCGCGAGAGAGAATTGGCCTACAAAGAGGTATTTGGGGAGCCACAACTCCTTGATTTTGAAACCATTAAAATCAGTGGTCATGCTGATCCGGATGCTTATCTGACAAAGATCTATGGCGATTATATGAAGTTGCCAGAAGAATCAGAGCAAAAAGGTCACTTTGAATCCACTTGGGGAGAATAAGCTTGAAAAGTTTTACAATGATGGGGGTCAGAATTGACCCTTTAACAATGGCAGAAACCGTTGCTGCTACAGAAGAATTTGTACGAGATAAAAAACCACTCCATTTGATGGGGGTCAACGCAGATAAGCTCAATCAGTGTGCGACAGACGAAGCCATCAAGAAGATTGTCAATGAATCTGAAATCATCAATGCAGACGGTGCTTCTGTTGTTCTCGCGGCGCGCTATTTGGGCTATTCTGTACCAGAGCGCGTGGCAGGCATTGATTTGATGCAGGAATTGCTCCATTTAGCCAATGAAAAAGGCTACTCTGTCTACTTCTTCGGAGCAAAAGAGGAAGTCTTGACCGATATGTTGGCCATCTTTAAAAAGGATTATCCAAATCTCCGAGTAGTGGGCCATCGCAATGGCTATTTCTCTGCTGAAGAGGAGGAGGCTATTCAAGAGGATATTCGTGAGAAGAATCCAGATTTTGTCTTTGTCGGCATTACCTCTCCTAAAAAAGAGTACTTGATCCAGAAGTTTATGGACAATGGAGTCAATTCTGTCTTTATGGGAGTGGGAGGAAGCTTTGATGTCCTCTCAGGTCATATCAAGCGGGCACCTATGTGGATGCAAAAAGCCAATCTGGAATGGTTGTTCCGTGTGGCCAACGAACCCAAACGGCTCTTTAAGCGTTATTTTGTAGGAAATGCCACTTTTATTAAGAGAGTAGTACATGAAAAACGGAAAGCAAAAAAATAATATTCTTCACATTTCACGGACCATGGATATCGGTGGGGCAGAACGCATTGTCTATCAGTTGGCGACAGACCTCAAGGATGAATTTGACCAGGTTCATGTTGCGTCTACTGGTGGATTGTGGGAAGAAAAACTGGTAGAGAATGGGATTCAACACCATCGCATTCTAGACGTCGATAGCAAACAGCCAGCTACGGTGCTTAAGATTCTTGCTAGTCTTTCCAAGATCATCAAAGAAAATGAGATCACTCTTGTTCACACCCATCACCGGATGGCTGCTTTCTATATTCGTTTGTTACAGATGCGCCATCCAAAATTGATCCATGTCTACACAGCCCATAATGTTTTCAAGGATAAATTACCACTTTATAAATTCGCCCTAGGAAAAGCTCGAACGGTTGCTGTCAGTCAAGCTGTCCAGGGAAATATCCTTAATGATGTAGGGTCAAAAAACTCTATTGTGATTTATAATGGAGTGAAAATGAAACAAAGTGAGCATACAGTAAATGAAATTACTCAGTGTGACGGTATCAAAATAGGCTGTATCGCTCGCCTGTCCGAACAAAAAGGGTTACCCTATCTGATCGAAGCTATGTCACTAGTGACAAATCCAAGTGTGTCCTTGTTTCTTATCGGTGACGGAGAATTAAAAAATGATTTGGTAAATCAAACAAAAGAGTTGAATCTGGAAGAAAGAATTCATTTTTTGGGCTACCGTAGTGACGTGGTAGAGTGTATCAATAGCTTTGACTTTTGTGTTCTTCCATCGATCTTTGAAGGATTTGGATTGGTTGCAATCGAGGCCTTTATGAACGGCAAAACGATGATTGCAACAGATATTCCAGGCGTGAACGAAGTAGTGAATTCTGAGAATGGGCTCCTCGTCCCAGCTGAGGATCCGCAAGCCTTAGCTCAAGCAATTAAACAATTAGCAGGGGATCCTGAGAAAAGAGCCTCTTTAGCTGCTCAAGCAAAGAGAGATTATGATACCAAGTTTAGCTATCCGATCTTTTTAGACAACTATCGTAACTTTTACCAATCGATGAGGAAGGGTTCAAAATGAAAAAAGTAATGTTAGTGTTTGGGACGCGTCCAGAAGCCATTAAAATGTGTCCTTTGGTCAATGAACTTAAGCAACACGATACCATTGAAACAGTAGTCTGTGTAACAGGGCAGCACAAGGAAATGCTGGACCAAGTCTTGGACGTTTTTCGTGTTGTTCCAGACTATAATCTAGGGATTATGAAGGCCAATCAAACCTTATTTACCATCACGACCTCTATCTTGGAAAAAATCCAACCAGTCATTAGAAGAGGAAAAACCTGATATTGTCCTCGTCCATGGGGATACCACAACCACCTTTGCAACAGCTTTGGCGGCCTTTTATATGGGCATCAAAGTGGGGCATGTGGAAGCAGGTCTTCGGACTTACAATCTTCAAAGCCCCTATCCTGAAGAGTTTAACCGTCAAGCTACTTCCATAGTGGCAGATTATAACTTTGCACCGACCCAGGTTTCAAAAGAAAACCTCTTAAAAAAAGGGCGGACCAATATTTTCGTTACAGGAAATACCGTCATTGATGCCCTTAAAAACTACAGTCCAAGAAGACTACGACCATCCCTATATTGGAATGGGCAAAAGGAAGCAAGCTCATCATGTTGACGGCCCATCGTCGCGAAAATCTTGGAGAACCCTATGGAGCACATGTTCCGTGCGGTCAACCGGATTTTAGAAGAGTTTGAAGATGTCAAGGTGGTCTATCCTATTCACAAAAATCCAAAAGTCAGAGAATTGGCTAGCAAGATTTTTGGAGAGAATGAGCGAATGAAAATCATTGAGCCCTTTGGAAGTGATTGATTTTCATAATTTCATGAACCAAAGCTATATGATCTTGACAGACTCAGGTGGCGTCCAAGAAGAAGCGCCTTCTTTAGGAAAACCTGTCCTTGTCATGCGTGATACGACAGAGCGTCCAGAAGGTGTGGCTGCAGGGACTTTGAAATTGGTCGGAACAGAAGAAGAAAACATCTATCGCAACTTCAAGCTCCTTCTGGAAGACCAAGATGAATACGAGAAGATGAGCCAGGCAAGTAATCCTTATGGGGATGGAACGGCTTGTCAACAGATTGTAGAAATTATCATGAAGGGATTAGCATAATGGAAAAGGTTTCGATTGTCATACCGGTCTATAATGTCGAGGAGTATTTACAGTATAGTGTCGGTAGTCTTAGACAACAGACCTATTCAAATATTGAAATCATCCTAGTCGATGATGGATCGACTGATCGATCAGGAGAAATTTGCGACCAGTATGCTCAGGAAGATGACCGTATTCGAGTGCTCCATCTTCAAAATGGAGGATTGTCTAATGCTCGAAATACAGGAGTGAAAGCTGCGACAACTGACTGGATTATCTTCCTTGATTCAGATGATTATTATGACATTAGAACAGTCGAATATTTGGTTAGCTTAAAAGAACAGTATAAAGTTGACCTCGTATCGACCCCGGTCATTGAAGTCAGAAATCATGAGGACAAAGATTTTTCAGGAGATCTAAATGAAAAAAGTTCAAGGAAATTAGATCGTCATACAGCCCTCAAAGAAATGTTCTATGGTCACCACGTTGGGACCCATTCAGGAGGTAAACTCTACAAGAAAGAGATCTTACTCCAACATCCCTATCCAGAAGGAATGATTTATGAAGATTTGGCTGTTGCTTATGAACATATTGCTTGTTGTGAGGAAATTGCAGTTAGCGATCTAAATCTTTATAAATACTATCGAAGACCAGGGAGTATCGTCAATTCTTCTTATAGCGATCGGCTCTGGATTTCTACAAGGCCATGGAATGGAACAGAGCCTATGTCGAGAGAGACTATCCTGATGATCCGGAAATGAAAAAAGCGGTCAATACCCGCTATGTCTTTAATGGCTTGCATGTGGTCCATGCTATGCTGGGTTCTCATATGTATGATCAGGTTAACAAAATTCGCAAAGAGTATCGTCGCTATTGGAAAGATATTCTAATCAATTCACATATTACAAGAAAAAATAAACTCAAATACCTTCTTTTGCTCCTTTCTCCTCATTTGTATCAAAAGGTGAGAGCAAAACTAGGCTAGATTGCTAAATAGCCATGTTCTAGAGAAGGAAAAAGAGACAACATCAGGAGGTTTAGGATGATTTATGCAGGGATTTTAGCAGGTGGAACAGGCTCACGGATGGGGATTACGGATATGCCCAAACAATTTTTGGATTTGGGTGGACGTCCTATTTTAATCCACACGGTTGAGAAGTTCTTATTGGTCCATGAGATTCAGAAGATTGTATTGGGGATTCATCCGGACTGGGTGACCTATACGGAAGATCTGGTAGACAAATACTTGTCTTCTTATAAGGACCGGATCTTGGTTGTAGAGGGAGGAAGTGACCGCAACTCTACCATCGAAAACATCATCCTGGCTATCGATGAGCTGCAACCTTTGACAGATGAGGATATTATCGTCACCCATGATTCGGTTCGTCCCTTTGTCAGCCTAAAAACCATCCAAGAAAACATTGAACTGGCCAAGAGCCATGATGTTGTAGATACAGTGGTCGAAGCGACCGATACCATTGTTCAAAGCTTGGACAATACCTTTATCACGGATATCCCTGAACGCCAATACCTCTATCAGGGTCAAACCCCTCAAACCTTTCAAAATGAAAGACTTTCTTACCTTGTATCATGATTTAAGTGACCAACAAAAAGAAGTCTTGACAGATGCCTGCAAGATCTTTGTCATTAATGGCAAAAAAGTTGCCCTTGCAAAAGGGGAATATTCCAATATTAAAATTACGACGATTACAGATTTGAAAATTGCACGCGGTATGATTGAGGACAATTAATATGTTGAACCAAATCTTTCAGCTGACCCAGCCGAAAAATATTACCATCAAATACCAAGAAGAAGACATGAGCCGTGGAGACAAGGTGTTAATACGCCCTTATTACATGGCTATTTGTCATGCGGACCAACGTTACTATCAAGGGAAACGGGATCCTAAGGTGCTTAAAAAGAAATTACCCATGGCCCTGATCCATGAGTCGTCTGGTATCGTGGTAGCGGATCCTACGGGAACCTATCAACCAGGACAGATTGTGGCTATGGTTCCCAATCAACCTCCTCATCAAACAGAGGGTGTCTTCTTTGAAAATTATTTGGAGGGGACGCACTTCTTGTCTAGTGGCTTTAATGGCTTTATGCAGGAAGTCGTTGCCTTACCGCTGGATCGTGTAGTGGCTTACCCAGAGGAAGTTCGGGGTCCTGTGACAGCCTTAGCGGAATTTAGTAGTGTTGCCATGCATGCCATTCATCGCTTTGACCTCATTGCCCACCAACGAAGAGAGTCTGTTTTGATTTTAGGAGATGGGAGTCTTTCATATGTGGTTGCGACTTCTTTGCACTATCTTTATCCAGAGTTGAAGATTACAGTTGTTGGGCGTAATAGCGACAAACTGCAATTGTTTAATTTCATTCATCAAGCAATTTTGACCAGCGAGTTGACAGACGACCAACGGTTTGATCACGCCTTTGAGTGTACTGGTGGCCAAGGAAGTGAACCAGCCATCAATGATATTATTGATCATATCAAGCCTCAAGGAACCGTGATGTTAATGGGGGTTAGTGATAATCGGGTCGCAGTTAATACAAGAGATGTTCTTGAAAAGGGCTTGACTTTTGTAGGGTCTTCTCGCTCAGGTCGTGAAGATTTCGAGCGGGCTGTAGAGATGCTGGCTAATCGTCGGGTCCAAAGTCGTTTGAAAAACATTATTCACGTTGATGGAGAAGTTCAAACCATCCCAGATATTCACCGAGCTTTTGCGACAGATTTGATCACACCGTTTAAAACGGTCTTTAAGTGGGGATTGTAGACAATCATGAAAGTGTTAAAAAATTACGCCTATAATCTCTCCTACCAGTTGCTGGTGATTATCTTGCCGATTATCACCACCCCCTATGTGACGCGGGTCTTTAGCTCGAATGACTTGGGGACCTATGGCTATTTCAACTCCATCGTCACCTATTTTATCCTTTTGGCGACCTTGGGAGTGGCTAACTACGGAACCAAGGAGATTTCAGGACACCGCAAAGACATCCAAAAGAATTTCTGGGGGATTTATACCCTCCAGTTGGGAGCGACCTTTGTGTCCATCATGCTCTATGTCTTGCTGTGCTTGGCGCTACCTTCCATGCAAAATCCTGTCGCTTATATCTTAGGACTTAGCTTGGTTTCTAAGGGACTCGATATCTCCTGGCTTTTTCAGGGGTTAGAGGACTTCCGCAAGATTACGGTTCGGAATATCACGGTCAAACTGGTTGGAGTCATCTCCATCTTCTTGTTTGTCAAATCTGCCAATGATTTGTATCTCTATGTATTCTTACTCACCATCTTTGAGCTCTTAGGTCAGCTCAGCATGTGGCTACCTGCTCGGGAGTTCATTGGGAAAGCCCATTTTGATATGGCTTATGCACGGGTGCATTTAAAACCGGTCATTCTGCTCTTTTTACCGCAGATTGCCATTTCCCTCTATGTCACCTTGGATCGGACCATGCTGGGGGCTCTCGCCTCTACAAAGGATGTAGGGATTTATGACCAGGCCTTGAAATTGGTCAATATTTTACTGACCCTTGTGACGTCTTTAGGAAGTGTCATGCTTCCGCGCGTGGCGAGTCTCTTTGGCTTCAGGAGATCACAAGGCTGTCAATAAGATGCACCAAATGTCCTTTTTGATCTATAATTTGGTCATCTTCCCAATCATTGCGGGTATGCTGATCGTCAACGATGACTTTGTTCGATTCTTCTTAGGGAAGGATTTCCAAGATGCTCGCTATGCCATCGCTATCATGATCTTCCGTATGTTCTTCATCGGATGGACCAATATCATGGGGATTCAAATTCTCATCCCGCATGATAAGAACAAAGAATTTATGCTGTCAACTACGATTCCTGCTATCGTCAGTGTCGGGTTGAATGTGCTCTTCTTACCTCATTTTGGTTTTATCGGTGCAGCCATTGTATCCGTCTTAACAGAATCCTTGGTATGGCTGATTCAACTGTACTATACCCGTCATTACCTCAAGGAAGTTCCAATTATCGGGTCTATGACAAAAATTATTTTTGCATCTGCTGTGATGTATGGCCTCTTGCTACTTGTAAAACCATTCCTACATTTCACCCCTACCCTGAATGTACTCGTGTATGCGGTGCTCGGTGGGATCATTTATCTGATCGCTATCCTATCTCTGAGAGTGGTAGATGTGAAAGAATTAAAACAACAATTTTTAAATAAACAGTAGAGAGTAGAAAGGAAGGATATGAATTTTTAAGTAAACAAAATCTTTAGAAAAGAATGCTATAGCAGGGGTGTTCCCTAAGCAGGCATTCTAATCTAGACAGAATGAGCTTTTCTTTAAAAATTCTTTATCAGGTAATTTAATGATAAAAATGAAATTTGACGATCTACTGGTTGGTTTTGTCGTCTCGATTGTGATCTTCTTTAATACAATATCCACTACGATGTTAAATAAGGGCTTTTTGCATGTTGGTGCGAGCTCTCTCTTAGTGGTTGTAGCTCTCTTATTGCTTCGTTTTTTTAATAAAATCTCGATTCCCTATCATTATCTAATCTTGTCTGCCATGTTATTGATGGTAGCTGTTATGGTTTATTTCAAGACGGATAAGTTAAATTTCTTAGTTTATTCTCTCTTAATGGTTTTACTGGTCAATGCGGATAGGAAAGTCATTTTAAAAACTTATGTAGGTGTTGCAGGTACGATTGTCCTTACAGTATTTCTATTGTCACTGTTAAAGGTAGTTCCAAACTTACAATATAGTCGGGGTGCTGTTATCCGTAATTCATTTGGGTTTATCTATCCAACAGATTTCGCAGCCCATTGTTTCTACCTTTATGTTGCGATCTCCTATTTGCTAAAAGATCGGTATATTGGCTTACGATCTCTGAGTGGCGTTCTTCTAGCTCTCTTTATTATCAAGTTCTGTGACGCTCGTATGAATGCGATCTCGCTTTTGGTCGCTGTCTTGCTCTTTCTCTTCTTTTATTTTACAAAAGAGAAAAAGTTGAAGTTGTATCACTTGTTGCCCTATTCGATCATCCTTTTTTCAAGCGGAATGATCTACTTGACCTATCATTTCTCCTGGTCATCTCCACTTTATGTTCAAATTAATCAATTCATTACAGGTCGGTTAGCCTTGGGTAAAAATGCTTTTAATTTATACCCTTTGAATTGGTTTGGAACAAGAGAGGTTCAGTTTATTGGATCCGGAGGAAGCACAGAGTCTGTCCTCAATTATAATTATGTCGATTCGTCTTATGTTCAGATGTTATTTACATATGGTATCGTACCGGTTGCTTTATTAGTCGGTATTTATGTCATTGTTTCAAAATATGAATTCAAGAAGGGGCGTTATTTATTTGTTGCAATCTTTGTCCCTCATTGCGATTAACTGTATGATTGAAGCATTTTTGGTTTGTACCGACTTATAACATCTTTATGTTCACACTCTTTGCGACAGAAGTTGTCAAGAAAAAGCCGGTCAATTCCCTCTCTTATAGTGAGGAAATTGGGGGAATTTGAAGGTCTAATCTATAGCTATGAGTCTATGAAACAGCTAAGAGTTTAGATATATTTTTAAAAATAGAAAAAAATAATGGAGTCTACTATGTACGATTATCTGATTGTTGGTGCTGGTTTGTCTGGAGCCATTTTTCGCACATGAAGCTACTAAAACGTGGTAAAAAAAGTAAAAAGTGATTGACAAGCGAGATCACATCGGTGGCAAATATCTACTGCGAGGAGGTTGAAGGCATCAACGTCCATAAGTACGGTGCCCACATTTTCCATACGTCCAACAAAAAAGTGTGGGACTATGTCAACCAGTTCGCTGAATTCAACAACTATATCAACTCACCAGTAGCTAACTACAAGGGCAGTCTGTACAATCTTCCCTTCAACATGAATACTTTTTATGCTATGTGGGGAACCAAGACTCCTCAAGAAGTCAAGGACAAGATTGCCGAGCAGACAGCTGACATGAAAGATGTTGAACCGAAGAACTTGGAAGAACAAGCTATCAAGTTGATTGGTCCGGATATCTATGAAAAGTTGATTAAGGGCTACACTGAAAAACAATGGGGACGTTCTGCCACAGACCTTCCACCCTTTATCATCAAACGTCTTCCGGTTCGTTTGACCTTTGATAACAACTACTTTAATGACCGTTACCAAGGTATTCCAATCGGTGGCTACAATGTCATCATTAAAAACATGCTGGGCGATGTAGAGGTAGAACTTGGGGTTGATTTCTTTGCCAATCGTGAAGAGCTTGAAGCTTCAGCTGAAAAAGTTGTCTTTACAGGAATGATTGACCAGTACTTTGACTACAAACACGGTGAGTTGGAGTACCGTAGTCTTCGTTTTGAACACGAAGTCTTGGATGAGGAAAACCATCAAGGGAATGCGGTCGTCAACTATACAGAGCGTGAGATTCCTTATACTCGTATCATTGAGCATAAGCACTTTGAGTATGGTACACAACCCAAGACAGTTATCACCCGCGAATACCCCGCTGACTGGAAACGTGGGGATGAACCCTACTACCCAATCAATGATGAAAAGAACAACGCCATGTTTGCCAAGTACCAAGAAGAAGCAGCTAAAAATGATAAGGTCATCTTCTGTGGACGTTTGGCAGACTATAAATACTACGACATGCACGTGGTCATTGAGCGTGCTCTAGAAGTCGTAGCAAATGAGTTTGATTAAGAGAAACGATAATCTATGAAATACTACTTAAAAGAAGAATTCCTGCATGATGTCAACGCAAAGAACGCAGGAAATAAAGCACGCAATGACGTAGAAAGTATTGTGAAAGAAGAAGGCTATCATCCTTTGGTCCTTTCTGTCGACAATTGGTATCAGATGAGTACCCTTGCGGCTCAACGCCATAAGGCAAAGGCTTTTAGTCAAGCCTTGGATCAACTAAAGCAAGGAGATGAGTTGCTGATCCAGTTTCCAATGCTTCACCATAGTTTTTTCTCAACCCATTTGGTTAAAAAAGCACAAAAAAGAGGGATTAAAGTCTATCTCTTGATTCATGACCTAGAAGTGCTTCGCCATGCCAACATGACTTCACTACCTTTAAAACACAGAATTCGGATGTACCTTCAAGAAGCAAGTTTTCTCAAAGCAGCTGATGGGATCATCGCCCACAATCCAGTTATGAAATCTGTCTTGGTGGGTAAAGGAATTGCGGAAGATAAGATTGTCAGCCTTGGCATTTTCGACTATTTGATTCCAAATTTCCAAGAAAAGAGTGGCCAAACAAAAGACCAGCCGATCATTGTGGCAGGTAATTTGGCCCAGGAAAAAGCTGGTTATCTCTATGCTCTTCCTGCAGAACCTGCCTATAATCTCTATGGTGTTGGTTTTGATGAGAGTAGAGCTCTAGAGAATGAAACTTACTTTGGCTCCTTCCTACCGGATGAGCTTCCTGCAGCCCTTGAGGGTGGTTTTGGACTGGTCTGGGATGGGGATAGTGCGGAAACCTGTAGTGGTGTTTTTGGCGAGTACCTTCGCTACAACAACTCTCACAAGGCGTCGCTTTATCTAGCATCGGGCTTCCCGCTGGTGGTGTGGAAACAGTCAGCCTTGTCTCACTTTGTGCTTGAGAAGGGCTGTGGGATTGCAGTAGAGTCGCTTCATGATTTGAAGGAGACAATCGACAATCTTTCAGATGCCGATTACCAAGATTTGGTGGACAATGCCAAGCGTGTTGGTCAGGAAATCCGAGATGGTCACTACTTAAAGACAGCCTTAAAACATTTATCATAAGATCAAAAGAAGTCAGACAGACTTCTTTTTTTAGTTTTTTTCAAAAAAAATATCACTAATTTTAAAAATTTGCCTTATAAAACTTTTCATCGCTGAAACCGTGTGGTAAAATGATTAACGTATAAAATTTGTATAAAGGGAAGTTTATATGAAAAAGAAAGATCTTATTTTTTATGCCGGAGCGGCAGTCTTGATGGCTGTATCTGCTCAGGGAGTCAGTGCAGATGAGCTGGTTTCAAACGAGGCCACTACTACTGAAGGCAACCAAGTCCAAGCTGAAAAAGCGCCAGAAGTAGCCGTTGCTGAAAAGTCAGTAGCACCTGTCGTAAGCAACTATGCAGCACCAGCAAATGTGACCGAACAGCCTGTAGCACCTGTGAACAAGGCCGCGGCTTCAGAAAGTGGGACCCCATCTGTAGAGAAAGCTACAGAAGCATCGACTACTGAGAAAGAAGAAACTCCTCTTCCGTCTAATACAGGAAGCACGACCTTCTTTAACACAGGCGCTCACGCTCCAGCTGGTCGTTCAACAGATGTGGCGGTTCAGCCAAAATCATTCGTTGATGTGAGTAGCCATAACGGAGACATTAGTATTGGAGACTACCGTACCCTAGCTAATAAAGGCGTGGGCGGTGTCGTTGTCAAATTGACAGAAGACACTTGGTACAAGAACCCAAATGCGGAGAACCAAATTCGTAATGCACAAGCTGCGGGTCTACAAGTATCGACCTACCACTTCTCACGCTATACTTCTGAGGAAGCAGCGCGTGCAGAAGCGCGATTCTACATTGCAGAGGCGCAACGTTTGAGTCTTCCAAAGAACACCCTCATGGTCAATGACTTTGAGGATGCCAAGATGCAGCCAAACATTAACCGCAACACCCAAGCCTGGGCTGACGAAATGCGTAAAAATGGCTACACCAACTTGATGTTCTACACCAGTGCTAGCTGGTTGGATGAAAACAACCTTCGCAAGAAAGGTCCTGTCAACACCGCTCAATTTGGTCTTCAGAATTTCTGGGTTGCCCAATACCCTTCTCCAAAACTATCTGTAAACGATGCGAAAAGCTTGCGTTACAATGGGAAAGCTGGCGCCTGGCAGTTCACTTCTCAAGCGGAATTGCTTCCAGGAAAACACCTCTTTGACCACAGTGTGGACTATACCGGTCGCTTTACAGCGAACGCAAAACCTGCAGCAGATCCAACAGAAGGCAGCTTAAGTGGAAAGATTGACATTGTCAATAACGATACTATGACGGGCCGCTTTGACGTTGTCATCTCAAATGTTAAGGCACCAAATGGAGTTCGAACCGTTTCTGTCCCAATCTGGTCAGAAACAGGTGGTCAAGATGACCTTGTTTGGTATACAGCCAATCGTCAAGCAAATGGGACCTATACCGTCAATGTAAAAGCAGCGGACCATAAAAACTCAACCGGTCTTTACAATGTCCATCTTTACTATGTTCAGAACAATGGACAAATGACGGGTGTGGGTGGAACAACGACGACAGTAGCCATTGGAAAGAAAAATCAGACTCCGGTTTCAGCGGATCTGACTATTGTAAAATCAGAAAAAAACGGTACCTTTACCATTACGGCTAAAAATCTTCAAGGTTTCGAAGGCTACAAGGAAGTGAAGATTCCATTCTGGTCTCATGCTAATGGGATGAAAGACATTATCTGGTACACTCCGACTCGTCAAGCAGATGGTTCTTATACCGTAACAGCCAAAGCCAGTGATCATGAAAATGCTGATGGCAAGTACGAAGCGCAAGTCTTCTATGTAGATGCCCAAGGTCAAAACAAATTTGTGAAAAAGGCTTTTACCGATTATACAGCGACAAAACTGGCCAACGCTGTTGCAGCTGATCTGACTATTACAAAATCAGAAAAAGATGGTACCTTCACCATTACGGCTAAGAACCTCCAAGGTTTTGAAGGCTACAAAGAAGTGAAGATTCCATTCTGGTCTCATGCCAATGGGATGAAGGATATCATCTGGTACACTCCGACTCGTCAGGCAGACGGTTCATATACTGTAACAGCTAAAGCGAGTGACCACGAAAATGCCGATGGCAAAGTACGAAGCGCAGGTCTTCTATGTGGATGCTCAAAGGCCAAAAACAAGTTTGTCAAGAAAGCCTTTATCGATTACACAGCTTCTAAAACCATCTGCTGATCTGACCATTACAAAATCAGAAAAAGATGGTACCTTCACCATCACGGCTAAGAACCTTCAAGGTTTCGATGGCTACAAAGAAGTGAAGATTCCATTCTGGTCTCAAGCCAATGGGATGAAAGACATTATCTGGTACACTCCGACTCGCCAAGCAGACGGTTCATATACCGTAACGGCCAAAGCGAGTGACCACGAAAACGCTGATGGCCAGTACGAAGCGCAAGTCTTCTATGTGGACGCTCAAGGCAAAAACAAGTTTGTCAAGAAAGCCTTTATTGATTACAAAAATCAATCTCGTCCAACCGGCACTCTCTTGATCCAAAACAACAATAAGGATACGGGTACTTTTGACGTCGTCATCAAGGATGTCTATAGTCCTAAAGGCGTACGGACTGTTCAAGTCCCTACTTGGTCGGATAAGGATGGACAGGATGATCTCCGCTGGTACGAAGCGACTCGTCAAGCGAACGGAGATTATAAGGTATCCATCAAAGCGAGCGATCACAAGAACTCTACTGGTAAGTACCATGTTCACCTTTACTACATTCAAAATGATGGTTCTCGGATTGGTATTGGTACCACGACTACAGACGTGGAGTTCCGAAATGCCATGACCAAGACGCAAGCTTCTATCAAGAATGTCAATGCAACGAACGGGACTTATACAGTAGCTGTAGATCAAGCACCTCAGGGACGTCAGATTAAGAATATTCGTGTCGCAGCTTGGTCTAAGCGCACCAAGAAAATCTATACTGGTATTCCGCAACACCGACAGATATGCATACAGAGATCACTGTCTCTGCCAATAATCACGGTAATGAAGCGGGCAACTATACTACTCACGTCTATGTAGACTACAAAGATGGGGGAGTTGAAGGTTTTAACCTCGGTCAGACAGCCTTGTCTCCACGAAATCAAAAGGTGAATCCACAAACAACCTATTATTCTCAACGGGATCCTCGTTGGGCTGGGAAATATTACGGTGTGAGCAATGTCGATCAGTCAGGTTGTGTACCAACCTCTCTTGCTATGACTTTCACAGATATCCTTGGTAGAACTATTTTGCCAACAACAGTAGCTGATTATCTCTACAACAATACTGATTCATTCAACAAAGGTGAAGCAGGAACAGATTCTGATGGGATTGTAGCTGCCACTCGTAACTGGGGCTTGAAGAGCCAATTGATTAATGGAGCTGGAGGCATTGCAGAAGCCCTCATGGCTGGCAAGCATGTACTTGCTGCGGTAGGCAATAGCCAATTCACCAGTGATCCTTATACCCATGAGTTGGTCTTGCATGGCTATGATAATGGTAGAACCTATGTCCGCGATCCATATAATAGTGGCAACAACGGCTGGTATTCGATCAATTATCTCCACTCTATTAAGAGTAAAGACCCAATGGATAACAAGCTTGGAGCACCTTTCTTCTCTATTTTTGCATAAGCTAATCAGAAGGCCAATCTGGCCTTCTGTTTTCTTTAAAAACAGGATAAAATCTTCTAATGAAGTTGTTTCGTGATCTGGCGATTTGTGCTATAATACTACTATGTGGGTAGAATCCGTATAAAAAAATGTAAGGGAAGTTAAATGAAAAAGAAAGATCTTATTGTTTATGCTGGGGCAGCGGTTTTATTAGCCTTTTCGACACAACAAGTCAAAGCCGATGAGCAACATGCGTCTGATCAAACACTCAGAAAATACATCAGCTGTCGTTTTGCAAAACAACAACTGTCATCAGAAAGCTCAGAATACTGTAAGCGAAGGGGTGGGAGTTGAGAAAGGTAGTTCAGACAGAAAAATACTGTTGCAACAGAGACAGCACCTGTCACACCGACTCTTAGCAATAACCAGTCTTCTGACAAAGGGCACTAGCGACAAGGTTGTATCAGAGAACCAGCACCAGCTGTGGGTAGCTAGTCGCGCACCATATGGCGCACGCGCACGAGTGGTAGCAGCAAGAAATGAGAGTGTTCCTCAACAGGAATCTCCAGTTTCTGCAGATTTGACTATTGCAAAAATCAGAGTCAGACAGGTACCTTTTACCATTACGGCTAAGAATCTTCAAGGCTTGGATGGTTATGAAAGAAGTGAAGATTCCATTCTGGTCTCATGCCAATGGGATGAAAAGACATCATCTGGTACACTCCAAGTCGTCAAGCAGATGGTTCTTATACTGTAACAGCTAAAGCTAGTGACCACGAAAAACGCTGATGGCAAATACGAAGCGCAAGTTTTTCTATGTGGATGCTAAAGGTCAAAACAAGTTTGTGAAAGAAAGCCCTTTATTGATTATACAGCTCCCAAACCATCTGCTGATCTGACCATTACGAAATCAGAAAAAGAGGGTACCTTCACAATCACCGCTAAGAATCTCCAAGGATTCGATGGTTATAAAGAAGTGAAGATTCCATTCTGGTCTCATGCCAATGGTATGAAAGACATTGTCTGGTACACTCCGACTCGCCAAGCAGATGGTTCATATACTGTAACAGCTAAAGCTAGTGACCACGAAAAACGCTGATGGCAAATACGAAGCGCAAGTCTTTCTATGTGGATGCCCAAAGGTCAAAAACAAGTTTGTCAAGAAAAGCCTTTATCGATTATACAGCTCCCAAACCATCTGCTGATCTGACCATTACAAAATCAGAAAAAGAGGGCACCTTCACGATTACTGCCAAGAATCTTCAAGGTTTCGATGGCTATAAAGAAGTGAAGATTCCATTCTGGTCTCATGCCAATGGTATGAAAGATATTGTCTGGTACACTCCGACTCGCAAAGCAGATGGTTCATACACTGTAACTGCGAAAGCTAGTGATCACGAAAATGCCGATGGCAAGTATGAAGCGCAAGTTTTCTATGTGGATGCCAAGGGTCAAAACAAGTTTGTCAAAAAAGCCTTTATTGATTTCAAAAATCAATCTCGTCCAACTGGCAATCTTATTATTCAAAACAACAACAAGGATACGGGGACTTTTGACGTCATCATTAAGGATGTCTACAGCCCTAAAGGTGTGCGAACAGTCCAAGTCCCAACTTGGTCTGATAAGGACGGCCAAGACGATATTCGCTGGTATGAAGCGACTCGCCAATCAAATGGAGACTACAAGGTATCGGTCAAAGCGAGCGATCACAAGAACTCTACTGGTAAGTACCATATCCACCTCTACTACATCCAAAATGATGGCTCTCGTGTGGGTGTTGGAACAACGACTACAGAAGTTGAATTCCGAAATGCTAAGACAAAGACACAAACAGGGATCAAGAATGTTAATTCTGGTGCTGGAACCTATACGGTAACGGTGGATCAAGCTCCTCAGGGACGCCGGATTAAGAATATCCGTGTTGCTGTCTGGTCTAAAGCACACCAAGAAAATCTTTTCTGGTATGCAACAGCACCTTCTGGAATGCATACAGAAGTGCAGGTCTCTGCAGCAAATCACCAGTACCAATCAGGTAACTACACCACTCACGTCTATGTGGATTATGTCGATGGTGGTGTTGAAGGATTTAACCTTGGTCAAACAGCCCTCCATCCTCGTGTAACAGCAGATCAAACTGCTTTTAGTCCTCGTGTGCCGAATGGGCAACGGGACCGTGTCTTACGGGCAGCAGCTAGTCTAGTTGGCGTTCGTGGCGGTACCGCAGCTCACCATCAATTGGTCAATGATTATAACAGTGTCAAACCACTTCCAGTGGGGTATGCAGTGAAAACGACCGATGATTGGTGTGATATCTTTGTCACAACAGTCTTCCAGCGGGAAGGTTTGAGCGGTTTGATTGGTCGTGAATGTGGAGTTGAACGTCACATTCAGATCTTCAAACGCTTGGGCATTTGGAATGAAAATGGTGCCTCTACACCAAAAGCAGGGGATATCATCACCTTTAACTGGGATCAAAATAGCCAGCCAAATAACGGCTTTGCGGATCACATCGGAATTGTCGAAAGCGTCTCAAATGGGATCATTCATACCATTGAAGGAAACTCCAACAACCAAGTCCGTCGCAATACCTACCGGATCGGCCATGGCAATATTCGTGGATTTGCAACCCCTCGCTATCAATAATAAAAAAAGAAGCCTGTGGCTTCTTTTTTGAATGAAGACAAAGTCATTCTAAAAACTTTCCTTAGGTGAGTACGGACGTCAGCGAACTTCAAAGAAGTTCCATGACTAATTATTGAGCCTAAGGTCTCAATAATTCCGAGTGCTAGAAACACTATTGTTTCTAGCATTTTTCTCACGGCGGAAAGTTTCAGAAGATGATTGAATAACTCTAAGCAATAAAATTTTTTGTCTTAATGGAAGTTATTAGATTGTCTATAACAACGGTTTGTTTACATTCTCCAAAGAAGCCCTATGGCTTCTTTTTTTCAATCTTTCAACCCTTCTTCAAAACTCTTGGAAGGGGCTTCGACTTGGATGGTTTCAAGGGTTAATGGATTGGTAAAGGTCAAGCGGTGAGCATGGAGCATGAGTCGCTCTCCGCGTGCAGGGTTATAGAGAGGATCCCCGACAATCGGGTGCCCATGATGGGATAGATGAACCCGGATCTGATGGGTACGCCCCGTCTTGAGCTGGCATTTGACCAGGCTGTTTCGCCCGATTTTTTTCAGTTGCGTCACCTGGGTTTCTGCGTACTGTCCTTTACGTGGATCGACCAGGCGCTTGCGCCGATCGTGGCGATCACGTCCGATTTTATCCTTGTAGACGATGGTTTTTTGTGCTAAGCTACCTTGGATCAAGGCCCAGTACTCGCGTTGGATGTTTTTATCTTCCAAAATGCGGTTGAGAATGGGCAGGATAAAAGGATTTTTGGCAAATAAAATCGCCCCGCTGGTTTCCTTGTCTAGGCGGTGCACGACGTAGCAGGTGGATCCAACATAGCTGGAAACATGGTTGAGAAGAGCAATTTCTGTCGGCTCATTGGCATGGGTTTTCATGCCTTCAGGCTTATTAACGATGATGACATGCTCATCCTGATAGAGTTCTTCAACCAGACTCGGGTCTCCGGCTGGGAGCTCTTTTTCAGGGTAATCGTCGGCATCAAAGATCAGCTGGATCTGGTCTCCTTTTTGAACGGGGCTCTGCCAGTTGATGGTCTCGCCATTGACCAAGACGTGCTTCTTGGTTCGTAAAAAATGCCGGATCTTACGGGGAATGAGGAAGTAGTCCTCAAGCAGCTCTTTCACAGTCATCTGGGGAAAGGATTGTGGAATGGTAAATTGATAGTTCATGACCCTATTGTAGCAAAATCTAAGCTTAAAGAAAACTAAATGGGAGAAGGGGATGAGCGATCTTTTCTTGCTAGGACAAGGATAAGGTGTTAAAATAACAGATATGAATAGAATAAAAGAATTATTTGAAAACCTGATCACTTTTTTTAGAAAGGATCATCCCCCAAAAGCGGTGGCAGAAGAAGTGCCAGAAACAGAACTACAGGAAGAGACAGTAGAGCCAACCTATAGTCGCTCAGGCAAGCACAGAAGCAAGCCCCTCTCTCAGCACCCCTTCCGTCGTTTTTGGCGCCGCTTCCATTTGACCAAGATTCTCCTGATCATTGGGCTAGGCTTTAGCCTCTTGATAGGGGGCTATCTCTTCTACCTCGCTAAGACGACCAACGTCAAGGATTTGCAGAGTGCACTGAAGGCGACCACCATTATCTATGATAAGAATGGGGACCAGGCGGGAAGTTTGACCGGGCAAAAAGGAACCTATGTCGAACTCGATGCCATTAGTGAGAATCTGCAAAATGCCGTGGTCGCAACAGAGGACCGGAGCTTTTACAAGAATAGCGGGATCAACTATGGTCGCTTCTTCTTAGCGATTTTGACCCTGGGTCGCTCAGGTGGTGGTTCGACTATCACCCAGCAGCTAGCCAAGAATGCTTATCTGTCTCAGGATCAGACGGTGGAACGCAAGGCCAAGGAATTCTTCCTGGCGCTTGAAATCAATAAGAAATACAGTAAAAAAGAGATCCTTACCATGTACCTCAACAATGCCTATTTTGGGAATGGGGTTTGGGGAATTGAGGATGCTTCCAAGAAGTATTTTGGGGTTTCAGCCAGTCAATTAAGCTTGGATCAGTCCGCGGTACTCGCCGGTATGCTCAAGGGGCCTGAAATCTATAACCCGCTCTATTCGGTAGAGAATGCGACCAATCGCCGCAATACTGTCCTCCAAAATATGGTGGCAGCTGGTTATATTGACCAGAAAACAGCTGATCAGTCTGCTGCTGTCGATATCCATGGCCAGCTAGTCGATGCCTATGAAGGCAAGTCGGAGGATTACCGCTACCCATCCTATTTTGATGCGGTTATCAATGAAGCGGTCAATAAATACGGCTTGACCGAAGAAGACATTGTCAAAAATGGCTACCGGATCTACACCGAGCTGGATCAGAATTACCAAGCAAGCATGCAGGTGATCTATGACAATACGGCCCTCTTCCCAGTAGCGGAAGACGGCACGCGCGCGGAATCTGGTAGTGTCGCCCTCGATCCTAAGACCGGAGGGGTTCGGGCTCTCGTAGGGCGTGTCGGAAGCGATCAAAATCCAGGTTTCCGTACCTACAACTACGCTACCCAGGCTGCCCGTAGTCCGGGATCAACCATCAAACCATTAGTCGTCTATAGCCCAGCTGTTGCTGAAGGTTGGTCGACCAATAAGGAGTTGGACAATAGTACCACCCAATATGGAAGCTATGAGGTTAATAACTATGCGGGAATCCAGTCGAGCCCAACGGTACCAATGTACCAGGCTTTGGCAGAATCCCTTAACCTTCCAGCCGTAGCAACGGCGAATGAATTGGGTCTCGATACGGTCTTTGAATACGGGAAAAAATTCGGGCTCAACATGGACAAGGTGGACAAGTCGCTTGCCGTTGCCTTGGGAGCCGGTGTGACAACCAATCCGATGCAGATGGCACAAGCTTATGGGACCTTCGCCAATGGTGGGGTCATGAATGATGCCCATCTCATTACCAAGATTGAAAATGCAAGTGGACAAGTGGTCAAGAGTCACAGTCAGAAATCAACACGGGTGCTTAGTGGATCCACAACGGATAAGATGACCAATATGATGCTGGGGACCTTCAGTAATGGTACAGGGGTCAACGCTGCACCATATGGTTATACTATGGCAGGGAAAACTGGTACGACAGAGACCAGCTTTAACAAGGACCTCTCTGGAGACCAATGGGTAATCGGCTACACGCCAGATGTTGTCATCAGTCAATGGCTTGGTTTCCCAACGACCGATGAAGGTCATTACCTAACCGATAGTAGTGCTGGGACGGCGTCGGAGATCTTTCGTAATGTCGCAAGCAGTGTCCTGCCTTATACAGACGGTACTCAGTTTGACTCGGTGAAGAACTCCTATGCTGAAAATGGTATTGCGCCAGTCGGAGAAGAAACGACAGAAACAGATAGCAAAGAAGACAAAGGTTTCTTTGAGGATGTCAAAGAGAAGGCATCGAATATGGTCGATGATGCGAAAAAAGCAATCGACGAAGCCGATATCCCAGGAAAAGCGAAAAACGCTTGGGATACCTTCAAAGGCTGGCTTGGTTTCTAATCAAAAAAACGATTCAGAACTTCTTCTGAATCGTTTTGTATTTAAAGTTCACTATCTGACAAGCTAAAGGTATCGCCGTGTTGCAAATCTCCGTACTGGTAGCCCCGTTTGAACCAGCGCATGCGTTGCTCTGAGGTCCCGTGGGTAAAGCTATCTGGCACCGAGTAGCCGTAAGCTTGCTCCTGGAGAGTGTCGTCACCGACCGCATGGGCCGCATTCATGGCTTCTTCGATATCACCGATATCTAGAAGGTTTCGGTCTTGAATGGAACGGGCCCAGACACCTGCTAGATAGTCGGCTTGCAGCTCGATGCGAACGCTGATGGCATTTCGTTCCTTTTCAGAAAGTCCTTGCTGCATACGATGGTATTTGCCAAGGATTCCCAGCTCATTTTGTACGTGGTGGCCGACTTCGTGGGCGATGACGTAGGCCATGGCAAAGTCCCCGCTGGCCTTGTATTTGCTTGTCAATTCCTTATAGAAGCTCATGTCCAAATAAATTTTCTTGTCGGTTGGACAGTAGAAGGGACCAGCCGATGCTTGCCCAACCCCACAGCCTGTCTTTGTCCGTCCAGTATAGAAGACTAGTTTGGGCTCCTGGTAGGTCCGCCCTTCGGCTTGAAAGACCTTGTGCCAATGATCTTCTGTTGTCCCAAGGACTTTGCTGACGAACTGGGCATCTGCATCGTCTACATGGGTCTTGTTGGTGCGCGTGACTTGGGTGGACTGGTAAGGCTGAGAAGAAGTCCCATTTCCAAAGAGGCCCACAAGGCTAGCTCCCCCTCCTAGAAGAACCATGAGAAGGATGATGATGATCTTACTCTTGAAGCTTCCGGGCGATAGCAAAATTTGTAAAATGCCCCCGCCAAGGTTACTGTTGCCGGAAGACTGGGAGTAGCTTTGCCCTCGACGGTCTTCGATATTTCTACTTTCTTTTAGGTTATCACTTTTCATATTCGTCTCCTTTTATTTTATTTTACCAAAAATGAGGTGAAAACCAGAGTGATAACGCTTTAGATTTACTTTTTTCTTGATAGAAGGTTTTCTGTCCTTGTCAAAACGTGGAAAACTTGCTATAATGAGGTGAACGGAGGCGTTATGGCATTAAAAAAAGCAAGTCTAGCGTGTACGGTTTGTGGGTCACGCAATTACTCCATTAAGTTGAGTGGGACGCCAAAACCAACACGTTTAGAAGTTAATAAATTCTGCAAACATTGCAGCAAATATACCATCCATAAAGAAACACGATAGGAGAGAGTTGTGAAATTCATTAAAGATATTTTCGTCTTACTAAAAGATACAACTTGGCCAAATCGCAAGGAAAGATGGAAAAACTTTATCTCAGTGATTGAGTACACCGCTTTCTTTGTTGCATTGATTTATTTATTCGACAAAGTCATTGCACGTGGCCTATTGCACATGATCAATTTCTTTTAAGAAAAGAAGCCATGAGGCTGGGCAAAAACTGTCCAGCCTTTGATGTTTGATAGGAATAACTACAAGACGCAGTGGCTGATTGCTCAAAGCACTGCTTTGAGGTGGCGGATAAAACTTGCGAAGCAAGTATCCTAAGTCTTTGTTCGCTCTTCAACCTCTTTAAATTTCTTGGAGTTCTTTCGCACTCCCACTTTTGTGCTCTTTTCTAAAAAATAAATCAGCAAACCTCTTTGCATTCCTGCAAAATGTGGTATAATGAAGCTAGGAAAAGGAAAGCCAAGAGGCTTTTTTTAGTGTGTTCACAAAAGCTCGAGCAGGCTAAACAGAAAGAAAGGATGCCCAAATGGACAGTTTTGATAAAGGCTGGTTTGTATTACAAACCTACTCAGGATATGAAAACAAGGTAAAAGAGAATCTTTTGCAACGTGCGCAAACTTACAATATGTTAGAAAACATCTTGCGCGTAGAGATTCCGACTCAAACCGTACAAGTTGAGAAAAACGGTAAAACAAAAGAAATCGAAGAAAACCGCTTCCCAGGTTATGTCTTGGTAGAAATGGTCATGACAGATGAAGCTTGGTTTGTTGTTCGGAATACACCGAACGTTACTGGTTTCGTTGGATCCCACGGGAACCGTTCAAAACCAACTCCATTGTTGGAAGAAGAAATCCGCAGCATCTTGCTCTCTATGGGTCAAACCGTTCAAGAGTTTGATTTGGATGTCAAGGTGGGCGATACAGTTCGCATCATCGACGGTGCTTTCACAGACTATACTGGTAAGATCACTGAAATTGATAACAACAAGGTGAAAATGGTCATTTCTATGTTCGGTAACGATACGGTTGCAGAAGTAAACTTGAACCAAATTGCTGAATTGTAAGAAAGCGAGAACCCTCCAAGAAAAACTTGGAGGGTTCATTTCTTCGATGTTATTTCAGATCGGAAATAACTTTTAAGTACTTGATAGTTGCAGCAGATAGGACAATTACGATTTTATCATTTTGAGGGGAACCTTGGTTTACATAGAGTATTTGTTAGGATTTTTTGAGGTGTGCTTGGCATAGAAGAGGAGAGCTTTAGGAAAACCATCATTAAGAAAGGACCCAAAGTGCAACAAAAAACCCCTATTGCTAGGGGAATTTTTAAAAGATAAAAGATGATAAAAAATTTTATTATCAAGGCGGTAGACGGATTTGAACCGACGATCAAGCTTTTGCAGAGCCGTGCCTTACCACTTGGCTATACCGCCATAACATATAATATTGTAACCTAAAAAACAAGATAGGTCAAGAAAAACTTTTTGCTTCAAATTATTGTAGATGAAGAATGGTGAAAAAATCTCTCAAATAACTTGCGAATTCTAGTGATTTCTGCTATACTTATAGAGTTGTCTAAGACAGCAAATACTCATCTCGGATCCATTGTGGCACCGTTGCCCTTGTGGTCGTGCTGCAAGTTGACGTCTGAGAGAGGAGAAAAAAACAAAAAAGGAGAAACTACTCATGGCAGTAATTTCAATGAAACAACTTCTTGAGGCTGGTGTACACTTCGGTCACCAAACTCGTCGCTGGAACCCTAAGATGGCTAAGTACATCTTCACAGAACGTAACGGAATCCACGTGATCGACTTGCAACAAACTGTAAAATATGCAGACCAAGCATACGACTTCATGCGTGATGCAGCTGCAAACGATGCAGTCATCTTGTTCGTAGGTACTAAGAAACAAGCTGCTGATGCTGTTGCAGAAGAAGCTGTTCGTGCAGGTCAATACTTCATCAACCACCGTTGGTTGGGTGGAACTCTTACTAACTGGGGAACAATCCAAAAACGTATCGCTCGTTTGAAAGAAATCAAACGCATGGAAGAAGATGGAACTTTTGAAGTTCTTCCTAAGAAAGAAGTTGCATTGTTGAACAAACAACGCGCTCGTCTTGAAAAATTCTTGGGCGGTATCGAAGACATGCCTCGTATCCCAGACGTAATGTACGTTGTGGATCCACATAAAGAACAAATCGCTGTTAAAGAAGCTAAGAAATTGGGTATCCCAGTTGTAGCGATGGTCGACACAAACACTGACCCAGATGATATCGATGTTATCATCCCAGCGAACGATGACGCTATCCGCGCTGTTAAATTGATCACTGCGAAAATGGCTGACGCTGTTATCGAAGGACGTCAAGGTGAAGACAGTGTTGCTACAGTAGAAGCAGAATTGGCAGCTACTGATGGTCAAGCTGATTCAATCGAAGAAATCGTTGAAGTTGTAGAAGGCGACAACGCTTAATTTCATTCAATAAGTAACGAACCTAAGAGGGCAGGGCTCAGCCCGACCCTCTTATTTTATTAAAAAATATAGGAGAACAAAAATGGCAGAAATTACAGCTAAAGCTTGTAAAAAGAATTGCGTGAAAAAAATCTGGTGCCGGTGTCATGGACGCTAAAAAGGCATTGGTTGAAGTTGAAGGTGATATCGAAAAAAAGCGATCGAATTGCTTCGCGAAAAAAAGGTATGGCTAAAGCGACTAAGAAAGCTGACCGTGTTGCCGCTGAAGGTTTGACTGGTGTTTATGTCAATGGTAACGTTGCAGCAGTAGTTGAAGTAAACGCTGAAACTGACTTCGTTGCGAAAAACGCTCAATTCGTTGAATTGGTAAACGCAACAGCGAAAGTGATCGCTGAAGGTAAACCAGCTAACAACGAAGAAGCTCTTGCTTTGACAATGCCTTCAGGTGAAACTCTTGAAGCTGCATACGTATCTGCAACAGCTACAATCGGTGAAAAAATTTCATTCCGTCGTTTTGCTTTGCTTGAAAAAACAGATGCACAACACTTCGGTGCTTACCAACACAACGGTGGACGTATCGGTGTTATCTCTGTAATCGAAGGTGGAGACGAAGCACTTGCTAAACAAATCTCAATGCACATTGCTGCAATGAAACCAACTGTTCTTTCATATAAAGAATTGGATGAACAATTCGTGAAAGATGAATTGGCACAATTGAACCACGTCATCGACCAAGATAACGAAAAGCCGTGCAATGGTTGGTAAACCAGCTCTTCCACACTTGAAATTCGGTTCAAAAGCACAATTGACTGACGAAGTGGTTGCTCAAGCTGAAGAAGATATTAAAGCTGAATTGGCAGCTGAAGGTAAACCAGAAAAAATCTGGGATAAAATCATCCCAGGTAAAATGGATCGCTTCTTCTTGGACAACACAAAAGTTGACCAAGCCTACACTCTTCTTGCACAAGTCTACATCATGGATGACAGCAAGACAGTGGAAGCTTACCTTGAATCAGTAAATGCTTCAGTTATCGAATTCGTTCGTTTTGAAGTTGGTGAAGGTATTGAAAAAGCTTCAAATGACTTTGAAGCAGAAGTTGCAGCTACAATGGCAGCAGCTCTTAACAACTAAGAATAAAAAAAGAGGTTTCGAAGGAAACCTCTTTTTTGTAAGATAAATTCATCTAAATAACTTTCCTTAGGTGAGTACGGACGTAAGCGAACTTCAAAGAAGTTCCATGACTAAATTAAGATACAAAGGGCGTTCGCGGATAAAGTCAAAATAGGAAGTTTGATGCAGAATCTTTAGATTCTAGGAAGACTTATCTTTTTGACACGATCCGCAACCCGTGTTCAATTCGTTTTGAATCCATTCGCTTTTCAAATTTTAGGCTCATGCTAAAACAGTTCCCCGAACTGTTTTACTTCCAAAACTCCCGAGTGCTAGAAACATGATAGTTTCTAGCACTTTTCTCACAGCGGAAAGTTTTAGTAGATGACTGAGTAATTCTAATAAATAAATTTTTTTGTTTTATAGAATTTATTAGATTTGAAAAAAACAGTTTGTCTATACTCTTAGAGGAACGGAAACTTCTTTTTTGTAAGTAAAAACTGAAGCCGTTGCTTCAGTCTTTTGGTTAATGTGCGAAGGTATCGATTCCTAAAAGTAGGGAAAGGGTTCCCATGATGAGGCCGGCTAGGATTACCCCTAGCATGACAGCAAGACTACTGCGTTTGAAGTCCCAGTCAAGGATGGAAGCAGCAAGGGCACCAGTCCAGGCTCCAGTTCGGGAAGAGGAATTCCAACGAAAAGCAACAAGGCCCAGAAAATACCTTTATCTCCCGCAGCTTTCTCTAATTTTTGTCCGCCTCTATGCCCCTTATTTAGACACCAGCTAAAAAAACCTCCGATGACTGGTTTTTTTGCGCCCCAGGTGAGAATATGGCGGGCGAAAAAGAAGATCAGAGGGACGGGGAGAAGATTTCCGATCACTCCGATCAGGAGTGCTGTCCATAAGGGAATGCCATTTGCAATGGCAAAAGGGATGGCTCCACGCAACTCAACGAGAGGAACCATAGAGATCAGGAAGGTAAATATATATTTCATTGGTAATGCCTTTCGATTAGTCTTCTTTATTCTATCGTATCTTCTTCTAATTGGCAACAATTCCAGCTTTGGAATGATCTTTTTAAATCTTTTATCTTGACTTTCTGATGGAGGAAGCATATAATAAAGACATAGTTAATTAGAATCATTATAAAAAGGAGAAATAACATGACAACTATGAAACATGAAGCAGCTACTGATGTAGCAACTTTTGCGCCTTCTAATAAAGAAACTCTTCCAGAAACAAAAGCCCTCTTGAACCAAGTGGTAGCAGATCTCTACGTGGCTCACATTGCTCTTCACCAAGTACACTGGTACATGCGTGGACGTGGCTTTATGGTCTGGCATCCAAAAATGGACGAATACATGGACAGCTTGGATGCAACCTTGGATGAAGTGAGCGAACGCTTGATCACTCTTGGTGGTGCGCCATATTCTAGCATGACTGAATTTTTGGAACACAGCAATATTGAAGAACGCCGTGGAACATTTACAAAAAATGTAGAAGAAAGCTTGACTCGTGTTCTTGAAATCTTCCATTACCTTGACGGCCTTTACCAAAAAGCTTTGGATGTTACTGACGCTGAAGGCGACGATGTAACCAACGATATCTTTGTTGGGGCTAAAGCAGAACTTGAAAAGAACATTTGGATGGTGGCTGCTGAACTTGGTCAAGAACCAGGATTATAAGATCATAAAAAAAATAGAAGCCGTTGGCTTCTATTTTTTTGCTTCGTAGGAGATTTCCACTAATTAAAGGAGTTCTTAATCTAACTATAGTTGGAGCGAAATCGAGGCCTATCGCTCCTATTTTTTTGGTATAGTTAATATGTGATTTTCTGTAAGCGTTCGCAGGTATAAGAAAGCGCTTACAAATTGAATGGTTAATCCTAAGAGGAGGTTTTTATGGGAAAGTCTTTTTTTGAAAAGCGTCCTGTTTTTAGTATTCGTAAGCTCTCAGTTGGAGCTTGTTCTGTTGTGATTGGGATTTCTGCCTTGGGTCTTTCAAGGGTCCATGCGGAAGAAAAGCCAGCCCTCGAAAGTGAGCCGACTTCAATGGAGGCACCAGGTGTTGTGACGGGAAACTCAGAAACGAAAGTTCCTGAAGCTGTTGCAAGGGTTTCAGAAGCTCCAGCTGTCATCACCCCTACCAGAGCTGAGGAAAAGCCAGCGCCTCAAGACGAAGGCCAGCCCGTTTCAGTTTCATCTGAGCGTGGTACAGGAACGGAAGCAACAGCTGCTCCAGATCAAAATCGTGTAGCGGAGGATATTGTGCAAGATCGAGAACGTGATTTTAATAAAGATTGGTATTTTAAATTAAATGCGGCTCCTGGTGCAGAAGGGCGTCAAGTGGATGTCAAGGATTGGAAAAAATTAGATCTTCCTCATGACTGGTCTATTTTCTTTGATTTCGATCACAACTCTCCTGCTCAAAATGAAGGGGGGCAATTAAACGGAGGGGATGCTTGGTATCGAAAGACCTTCCGTTTGGACGATAAAGATCTAGATAAGAAGGTCCGCTTGGAATTTGGCGGGGTTTACATGGATTCCAAAGTCTATGTAAACGGACAATTCGTCGGTCATTATCCAAATGGCTACAATGCCTTTTCTTATGATATTACTCCTTATTTGAATGCGGATGGAAGCGAGAATACCATCGCCGTTCATGTGGTCAATCAACAACCAAGTAGCCGTTGGTATTCTGGTAGCGGGATTTACCGGGATGTTAAGCTGAGTGTGATGGACAAGGTTCATTTAGCGCAGTATGGGACTACGATTACGACCCCTCAGTTGGAGAAACAGCAAGATGGGGCAGTGGATACAGTGGTGAAGAGTCGCATTGTCAACCAGGATGATCAAGCCCATAGTATTTATGTGGAATATGAAATTGTCGATCAAAATGGCCAAGTGGTGAGCGAAAAAACACGCAGTGAAGCACAAGCTGTTCTAGCAGGTCAAGAAATCAACCTATCTCAAACCCTCCATGTTGAAAAACCAACCCTCTGGGATGTGAAAACGGATCATCCAGCTCTCTATACCTTGTATACGCGTGTTTATCGGGATTCGCAGTTGGTCGATGTGCAAAAGGAACGCTTTGGTTATCGCTATCTGAACTGGACGCCAGAAGGTGGCTTCTTCCTGAATGGGGTGGCGACGAAATTCCACGGGGTATCCCTTCACCATGACCACGGGGCTCTTGGAGCTGAGGAAAATTACAAGGCTGAATACCGTCGTCTCAAACAGATGAAGGACATGGGAGTCAATGCGATCCGGACGACCCACAACCCAGCCAGTGAACAAACCTTAAAAATTGCAGCTGAGTTGGGCTTGATGGTCCAAGAAGAAGCTTTTGATACCTGGTATGGTGGCAAGAAACAATACGATTACGGTCGTTTCTTTGAAAAAGATGCCACTCACCCAGAAGCTCGTAAGGGGGATACTTGGTCAGATTACGATCTACGGACCATGGTAGAGCGGGGCAAGAACAATCCAGCTATTGTCATGTGGTCAATCGGTAACGAAGTCGGTGAAGCAGATGGATCAGACAAATCTGTCGCAACTGTTCGTCGGTTGGTCAAGACCATCAAAGACGTGGATGCAACCCGCTATGTCACTATGGGAGCTGATAAATTCCGCTTTGGTGATGGATCAGGAGGCCATGAAAAGGTAGCAGCAGAGCTCGATGCGGTTGGATTTAACTATTCAGAAGCCAACTATGAAAGCTTACGGGCCAAACATCCAAACTGGCTCATTTATGGATCAGAAACCTCTTCTGCAACGCGGACACGGGGCTCATACTATCATCCTGAAAGAGAATGGGTCGGCAGCAACCAAGAAGACCGCCATTATGAACAATCAGACTACGGCAATGACCGGGTTGGTTGGGGTCGGACAGCAACCGCCTCTTGGACCTTTGACCGTGATCATGCCGGCTATGCAGGACAATTTATCTGGACCGGTACGGACTATATCGGTGAGCCAACCCCATGGCACAACCAAAATGATACACCTGTGAAAAGTTCTTATTTCGGTATTGTAGATACTGCCGGCCTTCTAAAGAATGATTTTTACCTTTACCAAAGTCAATGGGTATCGGCTGAGAAACATCCAATGGTGCATCTCTTACCACATTGGAACTGGGACAATCCAGAATTAGCCAATCGTGTCATGGATGAAGAAGGACGGATCCCTGTTCGTGCCTTCTCCAATGCCCGCAGTGTGGAATTGATTGTCAATGGGAAATCACAAGGAGTCAAGACCTTTACTAAGAAGACCACAGCAGATGGCCGGACCTACCAAGAAGGGGCAAATCCGGATGAACTCTATCTAGAGTGGTTAGTCCCTTATGTACCAGGCAAGGTGGAAGCTATTGCCCGCAACGAAGCAGGAGAAGTGATTGCCCGCGATCAGATTAAAACAGCTGGGAAGCCAGCCGGTGTTCGTCTGTTGAAAGAAGAACACGCCATTGCAGCAGACGGTAAGGATTTGACCTATATTACCTATGAAATCGTCGATGAAGCAGGTCGTGTGGTCCCAACTGCCAATAACTTGGTGCATTTCCATCTGCATGGACAAGGTCAAATTGTCGGTGTCGATAATGGGGAACAAGCCAGCCGGGAACGCTACAAAGCGCAGGAAGATGGCTCATGGCAACGTCGGGCCTTTAACGGCAAAGGGGTTGTCATTGTCAAATCAACGGAGCAAGCAGGTGCCTTTACCCTGTATGCAGACTCAGACCGCTTGCAGTCAGACCAAGTCAGCCTCTTTACTGGTAAGAAGGACCAGGAAGAACGCTCTGTCTTGGGAGTCGAACCGGTTCGAACTCAAGTGTACTTGGGACAAAATCCTGAACTTCCAAGTCACGTATCTGTTGTTTATAGTGATGGCAAGGCCCAAGAAGAAGCCGTTGAATGGGATGCAGCAGACTATAGTCGTGCTGGCCAAGTCCGGGTGACAGGTCATGTTCAAGGACGCACGGTCGAAGCTCTGGTCGATGTGATCGGCGTGGAACAAGTCCTTCCAGTCATCAAACAAATCCCACAAGGAGCAGATCTAGCAACGGTGGATAAGGCTGTGCAATTAGTCTTCACCGATGGGACCACTGCCCACTATGAGGTCGATCAATGGACCTTGGAAGCTGGTCAAGAAAATCAGTTGTCCACACCAGGAGCACGCTTGAAAGCGACAGGACTCCTAGGCAATGGGGAAACCGTCCAAGCGACACTAGTGGTTGCAGGAGGAGATGTAGCCAAGGCTAAGAAACCAACGGTTCAGCTAGATGGAGTAGCTCTTCCAAAATTTGGTAGTGGCAACCATACTATTTTCCGTTCCCTCGCTTATGGTCAAGAGCCAGGTCAAGTTACAGCAAGTGCAGAAAATGCCCAAGTGACGGTCTTACAAGCTAATCGTGAAAATGGTTTGAAGGCTCAAATCTATGTGACTGCTAAGGATACGGGAGCTGTACAGACCTATGTGGTCCAATTCCAAGAAGAAAGTCCACAGATTGAGCGCCTAGAATTGCGTCTGCCAGAAGGACAGGAACTCAAGGAAGACCAAACGGTACCACTTGAAGTCATTGCCCATTACCAAGATGGTAGCCAGGCAAGTCTCAAAGCAGATCAAATCGATGTGAAGACAAGAGCTGGTAGCCAAGGAAAAGCCGTCGCAACCAATAAAGGTTTAGAATTGCGGGAAGCAGGATTGGTTCATTTAGAAGCTAACTTCCAAGGACAAACGGGAGAAGTCAGCTTTACCATCACGCCAAATCCAGAAGAAAAAACGGTTGTGAAGGTGCGTCCTGTACGGATCAGCACCGATCGAAACGTTTTGCCAGCTCTTCCAGAAACCGTCTTGGTCGAGTATGATAAGGGATTCCCTAAAGAAAAACGCGTGACCTGGGATGCCGTGACAGCAGACCAAGTCAAGGATTACCATAGCTTTACAGTCACAGGTCATGTAGAGGGTATGGAAAAAGAAGCCCAAGCTCAAGTGACGGTTGAAGGCATTATCGCTGTAGAAGAAGTCAGCACCACCACTCCAGTCGGCGAAAAACCAGCTCTTCCAGAAAGCGTGCGGACCTATCACTCTAATGGTAAGACCTATACAGCTAAGGTGGCCTGGGATGCGGTCGATCCGCAACTCTTGGCCCAAGAAGGAGAAGTTGTCCTAGCCGGTCGTGTAGAAGGAACCAACCTTCCAACGCGTCTTCATATTCGTGTTTCCGCAAACACAGTCAAGGGGGCCAACGTAGCAGAGCAATGGACAGGCTCTGTCTTGCCACTCGCTTTTGCAAGTGACTCTAACGATGCGGATCCAGTTGCTAAGGTCAATGACAAGGTCATCTCCTTTACCGATGCTCCAGCCAACCGTTGGACCAACTGGGGCCGTGACAATGCGGAAGATTCTGTTGGTATCTTGTTTGGGGATTCTGGTATCTTGACCAAGCGAGCAGTGGACAACCTCCATGTTGGTTTCCATGAAGACCACGGCGTTGGAGCTCCAAGTGAATACGTGATTGAGTACTATGTAGGGGAGCAAATCCCAACAGTACCAAGTAATCCAAATCGCGTCAAAGACGAAACAGACCATCCATTTAACAATCCAGCCAACTGGAAAGAAGTCAGCAACCTAAGCGTTGAAGAACCGGTAGCAGCTGGCAAGATGAATCATTTCAGTTTTGATAAAGTCGACACCTATGCCGTTCGGATCCGTATGAAGACGCCAGAAGGCAAACGTGGAAGCTCTATTTCAGAGATTCAGGTATTTGCCAATAAGGTTGCGGCAGAAGAAAAGAGCCAGGTGACCATTCGTGTCAACGGTGAGATTTTACCAGGAGTAAATCCAAGTGTAACCGATTACTACATCGATGCGCGTGATCGGGCTTATCCACAAGTGGAAGCGACAGCTAGCCATCACGGTCTTGCAACGGTTGTGCCAAGTGTCCATGAAGGGGAGCCAATCCGTGTCATCCATAAAGCGGAAGATGGTACCATCTTACAAGAATACCGCCTCCATCTCACAAGCGATGCAGAAAAACTGAAACAAGCTACCCCAGTAGCAGTGGAAGCAGGTAGCCGTTTTGTGAAAGTTGGTCAAGATCTGGTTCTACCATCTACCGTAGGCGTTTACTTCCAAGGGGATACAGGCTATGAACGCAAGGAACTTACAGTGGACTGGAAGCCTCTACCAGCTGATGCACTTTCTCACGAAGGTAGCTTCACGCTGGAAGGAAAAGTCATTGGCTATGATTTGACAGCTCAGCTGACCGTCCGGGTGTCAGAAAAGACAGGAGAAAACCTCTCTGTGAACCGTGACTACAATGCAGAAGATACCAGGGCATTTGCTAGTGAAACAAACGATCTCGATCCAAATCAAATCGACTATATCGATTACATCAATGATGGTGGCTACAACGAGTACTATCGCTGGACTAACTGGAAGAGAGAACCGGATCAAACTGAAGCCTTTGCTGGTCTTATCTTCAAGAAAAATGGTCAAGTAACAGAGCGTTTGGTCAATAAAGTAGCAGTCGACTTCTTTGCAGATCAGGAAACCGGTCTGCCAACGAAAACGGTTCTTGAACGCTACATTGGTCCAGACTTTGATGTCCCAGATGATTATGGCAATCTGAAAAATCTTCCAGATCATCCATTTAACCAGGCCTCTAACTGGGAAGAAATCCCGTATAGTTTGGATTATGCCTTTGAACCTGGTTATATCTCTAACCTCAGCTTCAACGAAACCAGAACCAAAGCCATCCGTTTAAGAATGTTCCGTGATGAACATCTAAAAGGAATTGGAATCGTTGAATTGAGTGCCTATGCCCCAACAGAAGAGGCTCAGGCAACAACTGATGTCACGATCCAAGTGAATGGCAAAGATCTAGAAGGCTTTAAACCAGATGTGACAGATTATCATCTAGAGTATGAGGGAGACCGTCCAATCGTTTCAGCACAAGGCAAGAATGGAACAGCCGTTACGGTCATCGATGCTAAAAGTGCCAATGCTCCGGTTCTTGTCAAGGTTGTCTCAGAAGATGGCAAGCTTGAAAAAGTATATCAACTTTCTCTATCCGCAAAAGCACCTACAGGCTCGGCCATTCCTGAAGAAGGAGTTAAGAATCTGGTCCATACCAAACCAGAGTTGGTGATTGAGCCAGAAGAGATGGACTTTGAACGCTTAGAACGTCCAAATGTGGAACTTCCAAAAGGTGAGAAACGTGTGGTTCAAGAAGGTCAAAAAGGCCGCAAATTGCGCTTGGTGGAAGTCTCTCAAGAAAATGGTGTGGAAAGCCGGAAGGAACTGGATGCCTTTGTAGAGCTAGATCCAGTGGCAGAAATCACGGAGGTGGGCACGAAAGAAGTGCTTCCAGACACTCCACAACCAGAGCCACAGCCACAGCCAGAACCACAACCACAACCGCTTCCGAACCCAGAGCGTCCTCATGTCTCAGAAGGACCAGTAGCTACCGCAACTCCTCAAGCATCTCTTGAGGTCAAAGCGGTGCGTCAGGAAGGGACAGATGCAGTAGGGAAGGAAGTCGAGAAAACAGCTCAAACACCAGCAGTTTCAGCTGCTCCAGTTTCCGAAGGTAGATTACCAAATACGGGAACGGAAGAAAGTGTCGTAAGCCTCGTTGCTGGAATCCTAGCGGCGGGCCTTGCCAGTGCTGTGCTGGACGATCAGAAAAAAAGAGCCAATAAGGTCAAGTAAAATAGCTAGAGAAACTAGCAAAAAACGGTGAAAAGTTCACAGGTAAAAGAAGGAGGATGGGGAAGCCCCACCCTCTTTACCTGGTGACATAAAGGAATAGAATATGGGAAAAAGATTATTTGATAAGATTGGCATTCGTAAACTCTCAGTAGGCGTCTGCTCGGTAGTCGTAGCGACTTGTTTTTTAGGTGTCACTACCAGTTACGCAGAGGAATAAGCTGAGAATGGTGAACCACGTGAAGAACGGGTTGAAACGAGCGATGTCGATCACCAAGGAAAGGAGGAGAAAACTATGAACGAGCACCAAGAAGAATCAGAACAGCCCTCACCAGCTACTAGTGAGAAAGAAAATCGCACAGTTGGCCAAGGGACAGAAGCAAGCCAACCAGTCGCTTCTCTAGATGAGGAGCCTGAGATTGCGGATTACGGACCGCTTCCAAGCAAGGCCCAAATGCAATACCACCGCGAAGAACTAGCGGCTTTCATCCACTTTGGGATGAATACTTACTACGATCGTGAGTGGGGAGATGGGCAAGAAGATCCTTATTATTTATCCAGAGCATCTGGATACCGATCAGTGGATCAAAACCCTGAAGGATACTGGCTTTAAACGGACGATCATGGTCGTCAAGCACCACGATGGCTTCCTCTTGTACCCTTCCAAATACACCGACCATACCATTGCCAAAAGTGGTTGGAAGGATGGAAAAGGTGATGTCCTAGCCGAGGTTTCTGCTTCTGCCAGCAAGTATGACATGGACATGGGGGTCTACCTCTCGCCTTGGGATGCTCACAGCCCACTCTACCATGTGGATACAGAGGACCAATACAACGAATACTATCTCAACCAGCTTAAGGAAATCCTTGAAGATCCAAAATATGGGAACAAGGGCAAGTTCGTAGAAGTCTGGATGGATGGAGCGCGTGGCGATGGGGCTCAAAAAGTCACCTATACCTTTGACAAGTGGTTTGAGGCCATTCGCAAGGCCCAAGGGGATATTGCTATCTTCTCAGCTGAGCCCACCAATGTTCGTTGGATTGGAAATGAAAAGGGGATTGCCGGAGATCCGGTTTGGCAAAAGGTCAATCCAGATAAGATCCGCAACAATCCATCTAATAGGTACCTCAATCACGGGGATCCGGAAGGGGAAGCAATACTCAGTGGGAGAAGCCGATGTCTCTATTCGCTCCGGCTGGTTCTACCATGACAACCAAGAGCCTAAGTCCTTGCGCGAATTGATGGACATTTACTTCAAATCGGTCGGCCGTGGAACCCCGCTTTTGCTCAATATTCCACCCAATCAAGATGGGAAATTTGCGGATGCCGATGTGGCCCGTTTGAAAGAATTCCGTCAGACCTTGGACCAACTCTACAGTGTGGACTATGCGGCAGGAGCTTTGGTCGAAGCTGAATCGACACGATGCAATCCGCTCTACAAGGCCAGCCATTTGACAGATGGCGATGAAAAGACCAGTTGGGCCCCCGCTGATGATGCCAAGAACGGTTCTTTTGTCCTCGATCTTGGAAAAGAGCAACACTTTGATGTGGTAGAGCTCAAGGAAACGATCGAGAAAGGCCAACGGATTTCTGCTTTCACCATTGATGTGGCAGTGAATGGCCAATGGGTTCCTTATGGGGCTGGCTCAACCGTTGGATACCGCCGTTTGATCAAAGGGCAACCGGTTGATAGTCGCTATATCCGGGTGTCCATCACCGATGCCCAAGCTACTCCAATCTTGAACGGAGTCTCTGTCTATAAGACGCCAGCTAGCATTGAAGAAACCGATGGCTATCCGCTTGGTTTGACCTATTATTCTGACCGGACAGCTGAGCGGGCCAATGGCCAATGGAATGAAGAGGGAGAAGGCGTTCGAGGCACCTCTATGTGGACCAAGGAAAAGGGAGCTTCCGTAACCTATCAGTTTGAGGGCACCAAGGCCTATGTGGTCGCAACCGTCGACCCTGGTCATGGGGAAATGGATGTCTATGTCGATGGACAAAAGCTAGCGACGGTCAATACCCAAAGCTCGAGCCGCAAACGCAGCCAAAAGGTCTATGAAACACCGGACTTGGCAACAGGATCCCACACCTTGACCTTGGTCAATAGCAAGGGAGATGCGATCGCAATGGAAGGGATTTATGCCCTCAATAATCAAGAAAAGGGGCTCTTTGAGTTTGCTCAGCCAACCCTAGCTGTTAAGAAAGGCGACCCAGCGCAAGTCGTCGTCAAGAGAAAAGGTGGCTATAAAGGAAGTGCCAGTCTTAAATTGATCACAGAACCAGGAACAGGGGTTCATGGCAAGGTCTACAAAGATACCAACGTCACCCTTGAGTTCGCAGATGGCGAAACGGAAAAAACAGTCCAAGTCCCAACCCTTGATTTTGTTGGAAAAGCGAACGATGTCTATGACTTTAAGGTCAAATTGTTGCATCCAGATCAGGGAAGCCTGGTCGGTTTTATTCCAGATCTGACAGTCCAAGTGATGAACGAGGACTAGCTGCCAAAAATCGCAAAGCAGTGGATGACCAAGAACCGAAAATGCATGATAGTGAAGGCTGGACAAAAACTGTCCAGCCTTCACTGTTTGATAGAAATAACTGTATGACGCAATGATTGAGTGCTCAAAGTACTGCTTTTGAGGTGGCAGATAGGGCTTGCGAAGCAAGTTTCCTAAGTTTATGTACACCTTCCAAGTTCCAAAGACGACCTATGGTGGCGGAAACAATATTTTCTTCATTCTCAATCTTCAACAGTCTCTCAGACTGTTGAAGTTATGTAGGGTGGGAAAATTGAAAAGGTTTTGGGAACTTTTTCAACCGTTTTCAATTTTAGGAGTTCTTTCCTACTCCCTTATTTTTCTCCTTTCCTTAAGAGATTCCTATTTCCATAGAGTCTTTGCTTTATTTACAGCCGTAAAAATTGTATAATAGTCAAATAAGGTCAATGATGAGAAGGAACACTCCAAGGCCATTTTTTATGGGCCAAAGAGCAGAGCATCCATCTAGAAAAAAACAAGTCAGAAAGGAGCATCATGGCAAATAAGAACACATCTGATAGCATTGAAGCTTATATCAAGGCCTTGCTGGCTCAAGCTGGCATAGCAGAGCTCAAAAGAAGTGAGTTAGCCGATGTCTTTCAGGTTGTACCCAGTCAGATTAACTATGTCATTAAGACCCGCTTTACCGAAAGCCGAGGGTATATTGTAGAAAGTAAGCGCGGTGGGGGTGGCTATATCCGCATTGGCAAGGTCCAGTTTTCAGATCACCATCAGATGCTCCAAGACCTGGCAGCCAATATTGGAGAGACCATCAGCCAGCAGGTCTTTAATGATATCCTCCAGATGCTCTATGAAGAAAAATTATTGACAAAACGTGAGGCTCAGCTCTTGCTTGCGACAACCTCCGATGAGGTCCTAGGTCGAGATGCTCTCATCCTACGAGCAACGATGCTGAAAAAAATCATTCAACAAGTAGATAGAAAAGGAAATACCGACTAGATGAACTATTCAACAGCACTGTTAGAAAGTATAGAAGCGGCCCAAATACTAGCAGGGCACTATCAGGGGAACACCTTAGATACTTGGCATCTCTTGACGGCTATGGCCAATAATCCCTATAGCGTGGCAGGTTCTGTACTTAACGATTATCCTATGCAGATCGATGAGTTTCAGGATGCAGCGGAGCATATCACAGGCCAAGCTTTTCAAAGTGACAATCGGTATGAAATCTTCCCATTTTCTTATCGGATGGAAGCCATTATGAAGCACGCAAGGGAGATTGCCCAGGTTCTTCATGCCAAGACCTTGGGAACAGAGCATGTGCTCCTCTCTCTTCTAGCAGACCGTGGGACCTTGGCGAGCCAAGTCATGGAGTTTGCCGGCTTTGCCTTTACAGAGCAAGACAAGGGAGTTCCTATTGCCTCCCTTCGAAAGAATCTTGAGGACAAGGCAGGCTGGGATAAGAATGATATCAAAGCCATTCGGAGCCTTTATCGGGCCCAAAATCCTAACCGCCAAACCATGGGAAATATGATGGGCATGCCCCCAAGCACCAGTGGAGGTCTTGAAGATTATACCCGTGATTTGACGGAAATGGCGCGTGCAGGCCAGCTTGAGCCTGTGATTGGTCGGGATGCAGAGATTTCACGCATGATCCAAATCCTCAGCCGCAAGACGAAGAACAATCCTGTATTGGTGGGAGAAGCAGGGGTCGGAAAAACCGCCCTTGCATTAGGTCTGGCCCAGCGTGTTGCTAGTGGCAATGTTCCAGCTGAAATCGCGCAAATGCGTGTTCTTGAATTGGATCTCATGAATGTCGTTGCAGGGACGCGCTTCCGTGGAGACTTCGAAGAACGGATGAACAATATCATCCAGGATATCGAAGAAGACGGTCACGTGATTCTCTTTATCGATGAACTGCATACCATTATGGGGTCAGGATCCGGTATTGATTCGACCTTAGACGCAGCCAATATTCTAAAACCAGCCCTGGCACGAGGAACCTTGCGTACAGTTGGAGCAACGACACAAGATGAGTACCAAAAGCATATCGAAAAAGATGCAGCCCTTTCTCGGCGTTTTGCGAAAGTCACCATTGAAGAGCCAAGTGTTGCAGATAGCATCCAAATTCTCCAAGGCTTGAAAGAGACCTACCAGGACCACCATCATGTGACCATTACCGATGAAGCGATCGAAACAGCTGTCAAATATGCCCACCGCTATTTGACCAGCCGTCAATTGCCAGATTCAGCCATTGATCTCTTGGATGAAGCGGCAGCTACTGTACAAAATCGAGATTCCAACGGTCACGTAAAAGAAGAGTTGACCGCCTTAGACCGGGCTTTGATGGATGGCAAGTGGAAGAAAGCAGCCCAACTCTTAGAAGTAGAGGCCACTCCCATTGTCTACAAAAAAGAGGTCACTGACCAAGATGTTTTTGTGACCTTGAGCCAATTATCTGGTATTCCAACTCAAAAACTGACTCAAACCGATGCCAAGAAGTACCTAAACTTAGAAACAGAATTGCACAAGCGCGTGATTGGTCAAGACCAAGCCGTTTCGAGTATCAGTCGGGCTATTCGACGCAATCAATCGGGTATCCGTAGCAATAAACGTCCGATCGGTTCTTTCATGTTCCTAGGACCTACCGGTGTCGGAAAAACAGAGTTAGCCAAAGCTTTGGCGGAAGTTCTGTTTGATGATGAATCGGCCCTCATTCGTTTTGATATGAGTGAGTACATGGAAAAATTCGCGACCAGTCGCCTCAACGGAGCTCCTCCAGGCTATGTGGGCTACGAAGAAGGAGGCGAGTTGACCGAGAAAGTCCGCAACAAACCATATTCAGTTCTCTTATTTGATGAGGTGGAAAAAGCCCACCCAGATATTTTCAATGTCCTTTTGCAAGTCTTGGATGACGGAGTCTTAACCGATAGCAAAGGCCGGAAGATTGACTTCTCCAATACCATTATCATCATGACCTCAAACCTGGGAGCAACAGCCCTTCGGGATGATAAGACCGTTGGCTTTGGTGCCAAAGATATTCGCTTTGACCAAGCCAATATGGAAAAACGCATGTTTGAAGAGTTGAAGAAGACCTATCGTCCAGAGTTTATCAACCGGATTGATGAAAAGGTGGTCTTCCATAGTCTCTCAAGCGAGGACATGCAGCAGGTGGTGAAAGTCATGGTCAAACCGCTCATCGCGACCTTGACCGAACAAGGCATGACCCTCAAATTCCAGCCTTCAGCGCTCAAGTTGCTAGCAACCAAAGGGTACGATCCAGAAATGGGAGCTCGCCCACTCCGTCGTGTCTTGCAGACCGAAGTGGAAGATCAACTAGCAGAGCTATTGCTGAAAGGGCAAGCCCAAGAAGGGCAAACGATCAAGGTTGGAACGACAGCTGGAACGATCAAGTTTGAGATTGTCTAGGAGGACGTCATGACGCTTCAGCGATTAACCCGTATTTCGCTTTTGGCGGCCCTTTGTGTCGCTCTACGTCAGGCTTTTGCCCCTTTTCCAAATGTCCAACCTATTTCGGCCATCTTTTTTCTCTTGGTGATGTTTGAAGGGTATAGCTTTGCTTTTCTTGTGATGATGATCACCATGTTTGTCTCCGCCTTTTTCCTGGGGATGAGCCTGATTGTGTTCTTTCAGATTGTCGCCTTTGGCTGTTTGATGCTCATTTGGCGCATCAGTTACAAGTGGTTGCCCTTTGTCCTTCAGATCCTTTTTGTGGGCCTACTGTCCTTTGCTTATGGGGTCTTGATCGATAGTGTTTATGCCTTGATATACCATATTCCTTGGTGGACCTATGCTTTGGTCAATGGTTTTAGTTTTAACCTTGCCCATGCTCTATCGACGATCATTTTCTATCCCATTATCTATCAAATCTTTAGGAGATTTTATGTTGAAAAAAACCATTTCTAGCTTGATGACCTTACTTGCAGCTCTTCTTTTAGCGAGTTGCGCTCCGTCTCATAGTACAAACAATCAAACAACTGCTTCTAGCACAGAAGTTGCCAAGAAAAACGAAATTTCGATTACGATTAGTGTGACGCCAGAAGGTCAGAAAGCGCAATCAAAAACCTTGAAAGTAGCAGAAGAGAGCAACCTTATGAAAGTGCTCAAAGCCAACTACAAGATTGAAGAAAAAAATGGCCTGATCACCTCGATTGACGGTCACAGCCAAGATGAATCCAAAGGCCTTTACTGGATGTACAAGATCAATGGTGAAATGGCTCCAAAGGCGCCGCTGAAACCACCGTTAAAAAAGGGGACAAGATCGAATTCTATCAAGAAGTGTATAAATAAGAAAAGCTGGACAGTTTGTCCGACTTATTTTCTGCTAAAGTGTAGGAACTTACCTAAAACTTCTTACAACTTTCACTTTTTTATTTGAGAAACTATTGACAGCCTCACACAGCAGTGTTACAATAGTGTTACAAAATATTACAAATATTACAAATATTACAAATAGAGGTTCTGTTATGAAAAACAAAAAAATCATTTCCTTAGCAGCCCTGGCTCTGACAGCTACTCTTTTCCTAGGAGCTTGTGGCGGGAATAAAGAAGAAAAAACTTCAGAAGCAAGCAGTTCAAAGACCAGTCAAGTCAAACAAACCAGCTCCTCTTCTAAGAAAAAAGTAATTACTAGTAAGGATCCGATTGCCTCTTCGTCCTCTGATAGCAAATCAGAAGAAAACCATAGCGTTGGTAGCAAGACCAACCGAGATGCAGCTAGTCAAACTCCTGCTCCAGCAAAAGCAGAGACACCAGGAGCATCGGCAACAAAAGAAGTAGCTGCTCCAGCGAAAACAGCTAAAGAAAAATTGCCAAGTCTAGAAGACGGTCATGCCCAGGCTAAGAAGCAAGCTTCTGCTACGGAGAATGCCCAATACAAGGGAGTCTATTCTGTAGCAGCAGGGGATTTCTCTGCAGCAGCTGGGAATTGGTCTGACAAGCGCGACACTGGAGTCACTATTGGCCAAGGTGGTCAAGTGACTATCCAACTTCCTGGGGGCCAACCCGTAGCCTATGGTATCAGCGGGTATAACTATACCTTGGATGATGGTCATTACCATGCTAATCTCTCGGCAGGAGATGGCTCTGCAGCGACTTTGGATATTGTAGTTGGAAAGATGGCTCTGTATCTAGTGTGACAGTTCTGAAAGACGGTGTCAGCCACTCCCTCACTCGTGAATAAGATTCGAAAGATCTGAAAGGAGAAGCTTCTCTTTTCAGATTTTTTTGTTGATTTGTAGAAAAATATATTTTTTTATAAAAAACTATTGACAGACAGAAAATATAGTTTATAATAAAAACATAAAGAAAATCTATTTATAAAAAATTATAAAAAGGAGTTCATATGAAAAAAGAAAGAATTGCCCTGGTTTTTGGAACCTTTGCGCCTCTTCATCAAGGGCATATTGACCTGATCCAGCGGGCCAAGCGTCAGTGTGATCGCGTTCGTGTCATCGTTTCCGGTTATGAAGGGGACCGTGGTGAAGAAGTGGGACTGACTTTACAAAAACGCTTCCGTTATATCCGCGAAGCCTTCTCAAATGATGAATTGACCCAAGTCTATAAGTTAGATGAGACAGAACTTCCTCGTTATCCTTTGGGCTGGGAGCCTTGGTTACAAACAGCCCTAGATACCATCCAGTATCAAACAGAGACAGAAGAGTTGATCTTTTATGTAGGGGAGAAAGCTTATAAGGAAGAGTTGGAAGCTAGAGGGTTTGAAGTTCACTTAGAAGAGCGTCGCTTCGGAATCTCTGCTACCATGATCCGGGAAAATCCAAGCAAATACTGGAAATACATCGCTCAGCCCTTCCGTCGCCAGTTCACGAAAAAAGTCTTGATCATGGGGAGCGCCAGCAACGGGAAAACGACCCTTGCAAAGGACTTGGCTCGCTTTTACGATGCACCTGTTAGTCTGGAGTATGCCCGTGAATACCAGATAAAAAACAATGTTCGCGATGATGAGCTCACGCCCAAAGATTACTATTACCTACTCTTAGGACAGTATGATCAAACCTCCAAGCTCATCGATAGTAGTGCCAATCGAGGTCTTGTCATCGCCGATACCAATTCCCTGGTAACCAAGGGTTATTACGACTACTACATGGAGGTCGAAGGCCAGGATACCGGCATGACCGATACCTTCGACAACCTCTTTGTCAGTATTCTGTCCAAAGAAAAATGGGATTTGATCCTCTTTGTCCAGCCGATCGGCTCTTATGTCAATGATGGTTTCCGAGACATGACTATGGCTGACGAAGAGATCCGCACCAGCTTTTCAAATTACCTAGACCAATTGCGTCAGCAATACCTAGGGAACATTCCGACCACTTTCCTCGCATCAGACTATCTCGGCAACTACGAAGAAGCCAAGAAGGTGATCGATGCCATCTACCAAGCCGACTAAGGAGTAGCTTATGAAAAACCTATCTGAAAAATTCGAAACTTTTAGCCAAGACTTTAAAAATGTTCACCAAGAAGCGAAAAAGCAAGGCTTTGTCAATATTATGAAACTCCTATGGAAGGACCTTTTTGTAGGACGCACGGCCTTTCAATGGATCTATCTCCTGCTTCTTTCCAGCGTTCCCTTCCTCTTGGAATGGACCAATCGTACAGGACAGCATGATTGGCTGGGACTGTTTGCCTCTTGGACAGGCATTGTCTGCGTCATCCTGGTTGCCGAAGGGCGTGCTAGTAACTACCTCTTTGGAGCAGTGAATTCAGCGATCTACCTCGTTTTAGCCCTCAATAAGAACTTCTACGGGGAAGTTCTGACAACACTTTATTTCTTCATCATGCAACCGATCGGTCTCTATGTTTGGCTCTCTAATCGGATCAATGATCAAGGTAAGGTCGAAGAATCTCACTTTGAAGCCAAGAAATTGAACTTGATTGAGTGGATGCGCTACTTGGCCTTGTGTGCTGTGATTTGGATTGGTATGGGCTTTGCGTATCAGAGCATCCATAGCGCTCGCCCTTTCCGCGATAGTATCACCGATGCGACCAATGGGGTCGGCCAGCTCCTAATGACCCGCCTTTACCGGGAGCAATGGATCTTCTGGATTGCGACCAACGTCTTTAGTATCTATCTCTGGTGGGATCAGAGTCTTCACATTCAAGGGATGTACTGGGTTTACACGCTCAATAGTTTAGTGGGCTGGTACCAATGGACCAAAGCCCTCAAGAAGGAGGTGGCTTAGATGGCAAGTCTCTCAATTCCAGCAGGAATGACGGAGAAAGAGTATTTTGAGACGGTCGCTAGTGAAGTAGACTTTCTCAAGTGGTACAAGGAGCAAGACCTGCCGACTTATGAAACTCCAAGTGTCACAGCGGACATGGTGGCTTATTGTTTTGTTGATGGCCAGCTCAAGCTCTTAGCTATTCGCCGCAAGGCCCACCCTTATCAACACCGCCTCGCCTTGGTGGGGGGCTTTGTGAACAAGGATGAAGATGCGACCCATGCCTGCATCCGAGAAGTTAAAGAAGAAGTCGGGCTCGATCTTCCAGTGAATAAGGTGGAACAGCTCATGACCGTTTCCACCCCTGGGCGGGACCCCAGAGGCTGGGTCATTACCATCGCCCATCTGGTCTATCTGCCAGCAGAAGCAGTAGAGTTAGCCCATGCAGGTGACGATGCCAAGGAAGTTGTTTTTCTCGATGTCGATTTCAAAAAGTCCCAGTGTTTGCTCGATGGAGAACCCTTAGCTGCTTCTGATTTTGCCTTTGACCACTACCAGATTATTCAAGAATCGATCAAGCGGATTCAGGGGCGTCTGGACTGGAACCCAACCTTCCTCTATCTGTTAGAGGAGCCTTTCACCGTTTATGAAGCAACCGAGTTGGTCAATCTGATTAATCCTGGACGCCCCATCGTTAGCAATAACTTCCTCGTAAAATTCGGAGAATTCGTGGAAGAAGTGGGTGTCAAGCGGGTACCTAAGAAAAAACCACGCAAGACTTATCGCTTAAAACAGTAGATCGAGCGGGGTTCATTCTACCAGCCCTCCCTTACTTTTAGCAGCTGGAGGGCTTTTTCTGATTTTTCCTGCTCCACTTGTGTGCAAAGTGGTATAATAAACATAATTGAGATCAAAAGAGACAAGACTATGGAAGAAAAAATAATTTTACCACAAAATACACGACTGATGGGGGCCCTGCTTGGTTTTATCGGAGGGGGCCTCGATGTCTTTTGCCACATGCACTACCGGAGTTTGGTCGCGACCCAAACGGGGAATCTACTGCTTCTCATCGCTGATTGGCACGATCCCCATGTCGAAAATACCATCATGCGTTTTTCATCTATTTTATTTTTCTCGATCGGCTTTGTGGTTGCCCTCCATATCAAAGAGTATCGCAAGACAGCCTTTTGGCGGACCAAGATGTTGATTCCTTTGTTTGTGGTGACACTCCTGATTCCTTTGGTGTCTGTCATACCACCTGTAGAAGTTCCCTTTATTGCTTTTGGGACAGGGATGATGATGTTGACCTTTACAGGAAGCTTGATTGAAAACCACCCTTACGTGATCTTTATGACTTCCGGCAATTACCGCAAGATGCTGACGGCCTTGTACCGAATCACTCGAGGAAAGGGAGATTTGGACGAGTATCGGCGTCAGGCCATGAATTACGGGATTGTTGTTGGAAGCTTTGTTGCAGGAGCGATTAGCGTCGCCATCCTCATGCATTTCATTCACCAATGGGCCATCTGGCTGATCACAGCCAACCTCTTTTTGATCATGACCTACTATACTGCAAGAGTTAAACAACTTGGCCTGCAAACAGACAATCTATAAAAACAGGACCTCACATGAGGTCCTTCTTTTTGTGTTTCTATGCTTTTAATTGTAAGAGTTCTTCAATCTCAGCCAGAGTGCTGGCTTGGGAGATGGCGCCACGGAGTTTGGCTGCACCTGAGGTACCACGGAGGTAGTGAGGGGCGAGGCCACGGAATTCACGAACGGCAATGTGCTCACCTTTGAGATCGATCAAGCGTTTCAAGTGTTCGTAAGCAATCTTCATCTTGTCTTCAAAAGTCAAATCAGGCAGGATTTCTCCTGTTTCAAAGTAGTGATTGATTTGGTTGAAGAGATAAGGATTGCCCATAGCAGCGCGACCGATCATGACCGCATCAGCACCGACTTCTTCGATTCGTTGTTTGGCATCTTGAACTGTACGGATATCTCCGTTTGCGATAAATGGAATCTTGGTCAGAGCTTGTGCAACCTTGTGAAGGGTCTCAAGGTCCGCATGACCCGTATACATTTGCTCCCGAGTCCGTCCATGCATGGCGAGGGCAGAGACACCTGCAGCTTCAGCAGCGAGGGCGTTCTCAACTGCGAGGGAAGGATCCGACCAACCCGTCCGCATCTTGACCGTCAATGGGATATCAAGGACAGATTGAACCTTATTGATGATGGAGTAGATCTTGTCTGGGTCCTTGAGCCACATAGCACCAGCCTCGTTCTTGACGATTTTATTCACCGGGCAGCCCATGTTGATATCGACGATATCGGTCTTGGTATTTTCTTGGATAAATTCAGCTGCGCGAGCGAGGCTATCTTCGTCACTTCCAAAGAGTTGGATCGATACAGGATTTTCTCCTTCATCGATATGGAGCATGTGAAGCGTCTTTTCATTGTTGTACTGGATTCCCTTGTCAGAGACCATTTCCATCACAACGAGCCCCGCCCCCAGTTCTTTGGCAATGGTCCGGAAAGCTGAATTAGTCACTCCGGCCATTGGGGCTAGGACAGTACGGTTAGGGATTTCGACATCCCCGATCATAAATGGCGTATTAAGATTTGTCACGAATGAGTTCCTCCAAGTCATTTTCGTCAAAGTGGTAGTGTGTTTGGCAGAATTGGCAGGTAATCTCTGCACCGTGATCTTCATCTTTCATCTCTTTTAGATCACTAGCTGGCAGACTTGCTAAAGCGTTCAAAAAGCGCTCACGGCTGCAGTCGCACTGGAAGCGAAGTTCTTCTTCAGAGAGGCGTTTGAAAGGTTCATCCCCATAGATAGCAGCAAGAAGGGCTTCAATATGGTCTTCAGATTCCAAAAGTGTTGAAATAGCAGGCATTTCTTGGATGCGTTTTTCAAAGCGCGCGATTTCTTCTTCCTTGGCATTTGGCAAAACCTGGAGCAAGAAACCACCAGCCACCTTGACCTTGTCTTCGTCATCCAACAGGACATTGAGTCCAACTGCAGAAGGTGTTTGTTGGCTTTCCGTCAGATAAAAGGCCAGGTCTTCTCCGATTTCACCGGTTACAAGAGGGGTCATGGAGTTATAAGGATTTCCCGTACCATAGTCAGTGATGACCAGGAATTCTCCGTTTCCGACAAATGGTCCCACCAGGACTTCACCAGTTGCCGTCTTCTTGATATCCACTCCAGGATTTTGCACGTAGCCTTTAACATTTCCCTTAGTATCTGCCACGGTGATGATGGCTCCGAGTGAGCTAGTCCCAAGGACTTTGACCGTAATTTTAGTATCTCCTTTCTCGTTTGCCGCCAAGATTTGACTGGCAATGAGGGTACGGCCAAGTGCGACCGTGGAGCTAGCTTGTGTATGATGTTTCTTGGGCTGTTCGTACAGTTTCTGTACTGTCTAGTACATAGGCACGAAAAGCGCCACTTTCTGAGATAGTTTTAATAATTTTGTCCATACCTACTATTTTAGCACAAATCAAGCAAAGTGGGGACAAGGAGAGTTCCGAAAATCAGTTGCTTCAGAAGAAGAAATTGAAGTGAAGAAAATTCCGAACATTATTTCTAGAAAGAAGCAAATTCCAAGTAAAAGACGAGTTTCCTAGAGAAGTTGGGTGAAAAATGAAGAAGAAAAATAAACGATAGCCGAGTGGATCTTGAAAAAACATCAAAAATTGCTTATAATAGAGTGTAAGACAAACTTGCAGGTGAGACTCCTGCCCTTAGTTTGAAGAAAGGCATAGATAGGGAACTATCTATGGTATATGAAAAAGAATTATGACATCAGTAGTTGTAGTAGGAACCCAATGGGGTGATGAAGGAAAAGGGAAGATTACTGACTTCCTATCAGCCAATGCAGAAGTCATTGCTCGCTACCAAGGTGGAGACAATGCCGGTCACACCATCGTGATCGATGGCAAAAAGTTCAAGTTGCACTTGATTCCTTCAGGTATCTTCTTCCCTGAAAAGATTTCTGTTATCGGAAACGGCGTGGTAGTCAACCCTAAATCATTGGTCAAAGAGTTGGCTTATCTTCATGAAGAAGGTGTGACAACAGACAGTTTGCGCATTTCAGACCGTGCCCATGTCATCCTTCCTTACCATATCGAATTGGACCGTCTCCAAGAAGAGTCTAAAGGCGACAACAAGATCGGGACGACGATTAAAGGGATTGGCCCAGCTTACATGGACAAGGCTGCGCGTGTGGGAATCCGGATCGCGGACCTTTTGGACCGCGACGTCTTTGCGGAACGTCTTCGTATCAACTTGGAAGAAAAGAACCGTCAATTTACCAAACTCTATGATGCAGAGGCTCTTTCATTTGATGATATCTTTGAAGAATACTATGAATATGGTCAACAAATCAAGCAATATGTAACCGATACTTCCGTCATCTTGAACGATGCTTTGGATAACGGCAAGCGCGTGCTCTTTGAAGGAGCCCAAGGGGTTATGTTGGATATCGACCAAGGAACCTATCCATTTGTAACCTCTTCAAACCCAGTCGCAGGTGGGGTGACCATCGGATCAGGTGTCGGCCCAAGTAAGATCGATAAGGTTGTCGGTGTCTGCAAAGCCTATACGAGCCGTGTCGGTGATGGACCATTCCCAACAGAGCTGTTTGATGAAGTGGGCGAGCGCATCCGTGAAGTGGGGCATGAATACGGTACAACGACTGGCCGTCCGCGTCGGGTGGGCTGGTTTGACTCCGTTGTTATGCGCCACAGCCGCCGCGTATCAGGAATTACCAACCTTTCCCTCAACTCCATTGACGTTTTGAGTGGTCTAGATACAGTCAAAATCTGTGTAGCCTACGATTTGGACGGTCAAAGAATCGACCATTACCCAGCAAGTCTGGAGCAGCTCAAGCGCTGCAAGCCGATCTATGAAGAATTGCCAGGTTGGTCAGAAGACATCACCGGTGTGCGCCACTTGGATGAGCTTCCAGAAAATGCCCGCAACTATGTCCGCCGGATCGGTGAATTGGTTGGTGTGCGCATTTCAACCTTCTCAGTCGGACCAGATCGTGACCAAACCAATATCTTGGAAAGTGTCTGGTCAAGTAAATAATTTAAAAAAGAGAGTGAGACAGAAATCGGTCATTCGTTAGAATTCGATTTCATCGTCCCACCTCCGCACAGTTGAGTAGGGCTGTAAAAGCTGATGAAATCAGCGTAGTAGAGCCCACTCAACCACTGCGTCTTGCTCGACAATCCAAAGACAATTGAGAGGCTAGGACTTTTGTCCCAGCCTCTTTTTGAAAGCAGAAAGAGGAAAAAATGTATCAAACGATTTTATTTGACCTAGACGGCACCTTGACCAATTCAGAACTAGGGATTACCAACTCGGTGGCCTATGCCTTAGGAAAATATGGGATTCAAGTGCCAGACAAGAAAGCATTGAGAGTTTTCATCGGTCCGCCCTTGCAGGAGTCTTTTGAGCGCTTTTATGGATTTTCTAAGGAAGAATGTTTAAAGGCCATTGACTACTATCATGAGTATTTTTCCGAAAAAAAGGCCTTTATGAAAAATGAGGTCTATCTAGGCGTTCCTGACTTGCTGGCTTCTCTCAAGCAGGCTGGCAAACAGTTGATTGTAGCTACGTCAAAGCCTGAAGAATTTTCCATTCAAATTCTCAAACACTTTGGTTTGTATGATTATTTTGACTTTGTCGCTGGTGCGACCATGGATAGAAAACGTAGTAAAAAAAGCGATGTTATCCAGTATGCCTTGGAGCAAAATGGGATTACAGATTTGGCGCATACCATCATGATTGGAGACAGGGAGCACGATGTGCTTGGCGCTCAAGCGCAAAAGCTTGATTCTATCGGTGTCCTTTATGGCTTTTGGAAGCAGGGAAGAATTGGAAGAAGCTGGCGCCACCTATATTGCTCAAGAAGTTGGCGAAATTGCAGCTTTTATAGGATAACCTTTTCCAAAATATTAAAAGTTGGAACTTTTCTAATCTGCTGAATATTGCTTGATTCAATATTTCTATCGGTGTATACTTACTGTAGGTTAAGTAACACAGATTAAGAGGTGATAATATGAATTTGTCACGATATATATTAAAATATAGTACTGATGATGGTACGTTGTATTTTAATACTAAAAACCAATCATTCATTTTTTTCTTACGAATGAATTGAATAGAGTAGTCGACAGCAATGATGTGATTAGGAAAGAGTTTCATGCTTATCTTGATAAAAAAATAAATATTTAAGTGAGGGTGAGTATGAGGTCGAAAAGTATCTATCTAAAAATAAGCGATACAGATGCTGAATTATTGGAACTAACAATTTTTGACACATGGAGATTGTAATTTTTCGGTGTAAGTATTGTTATGAAAAAAATTTGAAAATATTGCTATGTCAACAGAGACAGAAGATGCCATTGTCCAATTTTTTTGAAAGAAAAAAACTTCAGTCCGGGAAGTATAAGTATTTGTCAGTAGGCTGGTTTGGAGGAGAACCACTGTTGGGATATAAAACTATCAAGCGGTTGTCTCCTGTTTTTTTATAGATTTATGTGAGAAATATCAGATTCATTATCAAAGTGCAATCACTACGAATCGTTATTTATTGACTAAGAATAAGTTTCGATATTTGAATGAAAAAAATTTAAAGTGACTAGTTACCAGATAACTTTGGATGGAGATGAAGAAAGTCATAATAATCAGAGAGTATTGCAAAAACGGTGGGTTGTCGTATAATCGTATATTCGATAATTTGAAAAGCAATGCAAGAAAGTAAATTTGATTTTATTTGTGTGATTCGCTTTTAATGTAAGTAAAGATAACTATCAAAAATGTTAAAGAGTTTTTTTAACACATGATGGTATCTATTTCAAAAGATGATTCCAGATTTAAGATTTCTTATCATAATATTGGAAATTGGGGCAAAAGGAGATAGAGATATAAATTACTGCGTTACTTTACTGGATAAAGATGCAAGTTTTGAATTATCTAAGTTAGCTGTAACTTCAGGATATCATATCTCTTCTCCAGAAGTTGTAGTGAATAATAATTATACCTGCTATTCTAATCGAAAAAATCATTTTATGTTTAATGTAAGAGGAATTGTTCAATCATGTACAGTTGCTTTATATGAACCTCAAAATATTTTCGGTAACATTAATAAAGGTTTTGTGAATTACAGTAAACTGAATGATTGGGTTATTCGGCTTGATGCAAGTTGCAAAGAGTGCCCATTTGTTTTAATCTGTAAATCTGGCTATTGTCCGATGGCCAAGCGAATTACGAAGATAAATTCACGCTATCTATGTAAAAGTGTGAAGGAAAAAATTCGTAAAAATTTAGCACTTTTCGCTTTGTCAAAATCTTATAATGACATTTTAGATGTGGACTAGAAAGGAAGATATCATGAAGGTTAAAGTGAATAACAAATTCGATGACAAAATGAATGCTAAACCTAGAGTATTTAACTATAATTGTGATTGTAAATAATCACGATTTTAAATAAATTAGAGAAGAGGGTTGTGCTAGCCCTCTATTTTGATGGATGATAATTATGAGAAATATTTATAAGTACATTGATAAGAAGTATCTTTTTCCTATTTTTTTAGGGCGTATTGTGAATAGTGGTTTGGTGTTGGCGCAACCTCTGATTTTAACGAAGGCCTTGAAGTTAGATCAAGACGGCCTTTCTTATGGAAAAATTCTCAATTTTGTTTTATTTGGTTTGTCTGTCTATCTTGTTATTTATAGTATGATGCTGTTTTTCAAACCATTCGCACAATATATTCCGAAAAGAAATCAACAAAAGTGTCCGTGCCCTTTTATTTAAGAAAGTCATATTGAATCCTAAATTTTCCAATGATGAAAAAAAGTTAGTCTGCTAACTCAAGATATGGAATATGTGGGCGATAATTATTTGGAAAATATAAATGTTATGGTGAGTTGGGGATTTGTCGCCCTTGTTACAGCCATTTATATTGTTTCACAAAATTTTCTCTTAGGACTTATTTTTGTCATTTTTACGATTATGAGACCTATTCCTCAGTTCATCATGAATCGTCGTTTACAAGATTCGGGAGACAGCTGGTCCAAGCTTAGAACGAAATTACATGGGCTTGTCTCGGATAGTATGCAAGGCAGCCCAAACCTTACGGATTAATCAGGCCATGAGGCTGAATGAAGAGCGCGTGAATGATTTAAACGGAGAATATCAAAAAAAGCCATCCAAAGATTTTTGTTTCACACATAATATTATTTTTTTCTTTAATGGATTTATGGTCTTTTTTAGTCAGGTTGTTCCTCTTGCTTTAGGCTTTTATTTGAGTTTACAGGGAAATTCTATTTCTATTACAAGCCTCATCTCTATGTATGTTGCTGCGGGGATGCTGGTAGAACCGATCCAAACTCTGATGTACAGTGCAGCCAATCTCCAAGGTGCCTTGCCGACTGCGAACCGCCTGTTTAAGATTATCGAGGAAGAACCTGATTTCGAAGAGACAAAGGATCAATTTGTTGAAAATCTCGAATCGTTGCGCTTAAATCATATTTCAAAAAGTTTTGCTGAACGTCAGCTTTTTTCTGATTTGACGGCGACGATTTCAGTAGGTCAGAAGGTCTTAATCAAAGGACCGAGCGGGTCTGGAAAGACGACTCTTTTTCGCTTGATTTTAGGAGAAGAAGTATGTGATGAGGGTGACATTTTCGTTCAGTATGATGGAAATCAAATAACGAGTCATTTCCAAGGGAATATCGGTTTAATTAGCCAGCATCCCTTCCTGTTTAACGATACTATCCGCTATAATCTAACTTTTGGTCAGCCTTTTCAGGACCATGAATTATTGGAGGTATTGGACCGAGTTGGCTTAATAGATGAATTTCAGGATATTTTTGAATGTAGAAATTCATAATAATGGTGAAAAACATTTCAGGAGGTCAGCGTGTCAGATTAGAGTTGGCTCGTTTTTCTCTTACGCGAGAAGGATATTTTTATTAGCGGACGAAGTGACATCAGCTTTGGACGAAAAAAATAGTCGTCTGGTTAGAGACCTAATCTTTTCTTTGCCGATCACGGTACTAGAAATAGCCCATCATATTGATGAAGAAGAGCGCTATGACCAAATCCTTGAGTTACGTAAAGGATGAGCGATGCCACAATAGTTGGTTCTGCGACAAAGCGGATAGTAGTAAGCCAGCAATTTGTCAGATATTTTTGAGATTCTAAGTGGTGATATTTCCAAAATCATCAATACTCAGAGAACTTAAGCTTTATTTAAGATAGGCCAGCTATACTAGAAGCATAAACAAAGACCTCCTAACTTTGTTTAAACCTCCTAAACTTTTTCATAATAATCTCCCATAAGAGTCGCCCAATCGGCGGCTTTTTTTGTGAGTCGTAAGCTGCCTATGGTATAATGAACAAAGAAACTAAAAGGAAGAAGGAAGAGATGGACTACACGATAGAGGAAAAAGCGATGTTTATGAGGGAAGCCCTGAAGGAGGCGGAGATTGCCCTCGCCAATGATGAAATACCGATTGGCTGTGTCTTGGTCAAGGATGGTCAGATTATCGGGCGTGGACATAATGCGCGTGAGGAGCTGCAGCGGGCGGTCATGCATGCGGAAATCATGGCGATCGAGGAGGCCAATCAGCGTGAAAATAGCTGGCGCCTGCTGGATACGACGCTTTTTGTCACGATTGAGCCCTGTGTTATGTGTAGCGGTGCCATTGGACTAGCTCGGATTCCCCAGGTGATTTACGGAGCGACCAATCAAAAGTTTGGCGGAGCAGGGAGTCTCTATGACATTTTGACAGATGAGCGCCTCAATCACCGGGTGGAAGTGGAAACAGGAATCTTGGAAGCAGAATGTGCAGCCATCATGCAGACCTTCTTCCGCCAAGGTCGGGAACGAAAAAAACAAGCCAAGCTCGCAGCCAAGGCCGAAACACAAGAATAAAAACCGGACCTTTGCAAATCGAACAAATTATGATATAATACCTATCGGAGCAACAGTTCTGCGTGAAGCGGGTCAGGGGAGGAATCCAGCAGCCCTAAGCGAAGTGAACTGTGTGCTCTTTTTCTATAGCTCTTAGTGAGGTAAGCCTGTAAGGCGCGACCGAGCTTAGAGATATTGATCCTGAGGAGCGAAGCGACGTGAGGGCTATAGCGTAAATGAAATTAGCCTGTAAGGCGCAACCGAGCTTAGAGATATTGACCCTGAGGAGCGAAGCGACGTGAGGGCTATAGCGTAAATGAAATTAGCCTGTAAGGCGCGACCGAGCTTAGAGATATTGATCCTGAGGAGCGAAGCGACGTGAGGGCTATAGCGTAAAATGAATCAAGTCCAAGGGACGCAGACGAATCCTAGAGCAATGGATGCAGTTTTTCCCGTTAGGGAAAAAGCTGTAAACCGATGAAGTTCTTAGTGAGGTAAGACTGAAAGTCGCAGATGAGTTTAGAGATATTGACCCTGAGGATCGAAGCGACGTGAGGGCTATTGCTCACCAGAGTCATGTAGAAATGACTTTGATATCCAAAGAATAAAAGAGAAAAAATAGAGTTTCGTGAGAAGCTTCTTTTTTTATTTTCTAGCCAAAAATAGTGCAAATATGCAAACGATTGCTATTGCGTCGTTGCTTGATTTGTGAAAATAAAAAAATTAGCAAATGAAAACGTTTTATAGATTGGTTTCCCTTGATTAAATCCGTGTAAAGCGATATCATAGAGAAGAACAAAATTTGGAGGAATAACATGTCTCATATTAAATTTGACTACTCAAAAGTTTTGGGTAAATTTGTTGCCCCACATGAAGTGGAATACATGCAACCACAAGTGACTGCAGCTGATGAATTGATCCGTAAAGGAACAGGTGCTGGTAGTGACTTCCTAGGTTGGTTGGACCTTCCTGAAAATTATGACCGCGAAGAATTTGACCGCATCTTGAAAGCTGCTGAACAAATCAAATCAGACAGCGATGTTTTGGTCGTTATCGGGATCGGTGGATCATACCTTGGTGCGAAAGCAGCGATTGACTTCTTGAACCACCACTTTGCAAACTTGCAAACAAAAGAAGAACGCAAAGCGCCACAAATCCTTTACGCTGGAAACTCAATCTCATCAACTTACCTTGCTGACTTGGTAGAGTACGTTTCAGATAAAGACTTCTCAGTAAATGTGATTTCTAAATCTGGTACAACAACTGAACCAGCGATCGCTTTCCGTGTCTTCAAAGAACTCTTGGTGAAGAAATACGGTCAAGAAGAAGCCAACAAACGGATCTACGCAACAACTGACCGTGCCAAAGGTGCTGTAAAAGTGGAAGCAGATGCCAATGGTTGGGAAACATTTGTAGTTCCAGATGATATCGGTGGACGCTTCTCAGTCTTGACGCCAGTTGGATTGCTTCCAATTGCTGCATCAGGTGCTGATATCAAAGCCCTTATGGAAGGTGCGAATGCTGCTCGTAAAGACTACACTTCAGACAAGATTGCTGAAAACGAAGCTTACCAATACGCAGCAGTGCGTAACATCCTTTACCGTAAAGGATATGCTACTGAAATCTTGGTAAACTACGAGCCATCTCTTCAATACTTCTCAGAATGGTGGAAACAATTGGCTGGTGAGTCAGAAGGGAAAGACCAAAAAGGTATTTACCCAACTTCAGCTAACTTTTCAACAGACTTGCACTCATTGGGTCAATTTATCCAAGAAGGAACTCGTATCATGTTTGAAACAGTTGTCCGTGTTGACAAACCGCGTAAGAACGTGATCATCCCTACCTTGGAAGAAGACCTTGACGGACTTGGTTACCTCCAAGGAAAAGACGTTGACTTCGTTAACAAAAAAGCAACTGACGGTGTTCTTCTTGCCCACACTGACGGTGACGTGCCAAACATGTACGTGACTCTTCCTGAGCAAGATGCCTTCACTCTTGGTTACACTATCTACTTCTTCGAATTGGCTATCGCCCTTTCAGGTTACTTGAATGCGATCAACCCATTTGACCAACCAGGTGTTGAAGCCTACAAGAAAAATATGTTTGCCCTTCTTGGTAAACCAGGATTTGAAGAACTTGGAGCAGAACTCAACGCTCGTCTTTAATCAACAGACAAAACGATCTCGCAAGAGGTCGTTTTTTCACTTGCTAAACAAACTCATATTTTTGTCCCCTGGAATTAATTATAAAAACACGATCTAGTTATGTTTCTCGATCATATGGTAATCTGATTGCGATTGTCACCCTTCGCAAGAAATTATAATAGAAGTTTCTAAAAGGTCCGATCTATCCCCGATCTTTTTCAGTCTAAACAGACAGGAGTTGGTCCTTGCTAGGTTTTATGTTATAGTAGAAGAGAAGAATAAAAAGGAGAATTCGAAATGTCCGAGAAAGATCAAGAACAATTTATGAAAGATACTCCCTTAGATGGGACACCGCATTTTGATGTGGCTGCGCCAGCCTTTGTCCCAAAAGAAGATGCCGAAGACTGGGTCGTTCCAGAAGCTAGTGGCCTTTCAGTGACGGAGACGAAAGCAATGAAAGAAGAGGCAGACGAGCCAGCTATATCAGAAACTATGGAGCATCCAAAAGCAGATGAAGCAACTGTTGGAGAAAATCCAGATGTAGTTGCTGCTCCTCAACCGACTCCTCCATTCCAGCCTGCGCCTCAAGCTCCTCAAAACACAGTAGCTGGACCGGTTAGTCCGCAAACAGCGCCTGTTCCTGGCACACATATTCCACAAGCTCCTCTCCCTCCTGTTGGAAGACCGATGGATACTGCAGACAAGAAGGCTATTCGTTTTGCTCTTGGGATCTTAGTAGGTCTTCTCATCGGTGGAGTCAGTGGCTATTTGATTGGTCATGCCAGACCTAGCACCTCGTCATCAAGAAAGCAGGCTTCTTGGTCAGGCTACCATTCTGCTTCTTCTTCCAATATCGATTTGGAGCAATTGACTTCTGAAGATGCGGAAGCCGATTTCAGCTGGAAGCAATCTGATATCGAGCAGCTTCAGTTTTTGACTGAAAAAGATGGTGGGGAGACTCCTGAAGGAACAGTCGATGCTTATGGTAAAGCTAGTTCTGTTCAATTTGATAATGGCGAATTAACCTTAAGCTGGGATGACAGCTCGTATAATAAAGAGGTCAAAGCGACCTACTCTAAGAAAGGAAAAGAATTCCAGCTTGTCAAGTTTGAATTTAATCAATTTGGGAAAAATCTTAGCGTCGAGGATAACTTCGCAGATGGATTCAAAATTGGAAACAGTGAGACCGGTGCAGGAGGAACCTCATACAAAGAGATTTTAGAAAAATACAGTGATGGGGTCAGCCTGAGCATCCGTACATCTGATGATTCAGACAAGGTGGAAATGGTCATGGATTTCCAAAAGAAAAATGGGGACTATGTGGACTTAACCTTCATTCGCCAATCAAATGGAGATTTCCTTTTGAGCAGTAAAGACAGCTACTAAATTAATGAAGAAAAGAAAGAGGCAAGCGCCTCTTTCTTTCGGATAATTCGGATAAGACGAGACAAATACGCTAATTTTCTATACAATAGAAGGAGTTTGAATAGAAAGAGCATAAAGGATGGAAGAAATGAAAGAGTGGGTCAGAGATCATAAAAAAATCCTCAAAGAAGCTGCAAGTGCTTTGCTAGCTTTTGTCGTTGGTGCTTGCCTGGTATTTATGATTCATCCGGTTAAAACCTTACCCAAAGATCGCTTGTTGAGCCTGTCTCAAATGCATGAAGACAGCCAGCAATTTGTTGCTTCTTCTTCCAAAGCGCCGACTTTAGAAGACTTGCTGTTATTGGAGCTTGCAAGAGGAGAAGGAAAGACACAAAAAAATTGGGTGACTTTGTCTGCATTCGTCAAAAAATTTGGAAAAGCAGCGAGTTTTACACAAGAAGATACGAGTTTTGGAGCGCAAGTCCAGCTAGGTTATGGGAGTCCTGTGAAGGGGCTCTATCCTTATACCATAGAATTTCAAAAGCAGGGTGATGCCTTTTATGTAAGCTCGATTCAAGGATTTGCGCCCAAGTCGGCTCACTATCAGAGCAAAAAGAATTTAAAATTGGCAGATTTTGCAGACTATAAGCCTTTGGATGGAAAAAAGGAAAAGGGAACGTCTGTAGAAGAAGTCTTGAACAAATCAGGCCTTCCCAATTCTCTTAGTTTGACCTCTACAAAGGACAAGCAAGTCTTAGCTTTGTCTTATCAGGCGACAGATGGACTGGTCTCTTTGACCTTTGAACGTGACCAGAGTGGTCAGTATCGTTTGACGAAGAAGGGGTGAAGCAAATGATCGAGTGGATGAAAAAGAATCGAAAAGAACTCTTGCTACCGTTTTTGTGTTTTGTTTTAGGACTGTTACTTGCGATTGCAAGGATCCAGATGCAAGAGCAGGGAACCGATACCAAGGAGGATCAAACGCTTACTCATTTCCAGCCAAAGGATTACAAGAATTTGGTCAGCAAGGAACAAGAAATCAAGCAGTTTAAATGGACCATCGAAGCTGTGGCGAATTTGAAAGTCCGTCTTAAGCAGAGTCAGCAACTAGGAACACGCTTGGAAACTGTTGTGACGGAATGGGGAAAAGCTCAAAAAGTTCGCTATACAAAGACAGCTAAAGGGGATAAAACTGTTCTTGTCTTGACTTATGCAGCTAAGCAAACAGTTCATGGGAAGAAAAGTGTGACCTTGTGGTTTGAACAAGAGAAAGATCAGGGGTATCGCTTGACGATGGTAGATGCGACGAATTTGTTGGATGCAAACGAGAAGGCAAGTAGTGAGAAAGAAATCACTACTGAAAAAGAAAATAAAGGTACAGAATTAGCCCATCTAATCAATAAGTTGGGAACTCCACAACGCTTAGTCTGGGGGGAATTGCTGGATGGAGAAGAAGGTTTTCTAGCCACTTACCAAATACCAGGCCAGGCAGAAGTAGTGATGGAATTGAAGAAAAAAGGTAAGAAATTGGTGTTGGTATAAGAAGGGAGAAATCATTGGCAGATCAAGGGATGAATATTAAGGTAGCTTCGGCCCACCAGGGTCGAACCTACTTGATTTCAGAAGCTGGTCTAGTTTCATTGAGAGGAACAAGAGTTCCAGGGCCGAGAAAAAATGTATAGGACTCCCTGTCTGATAGGATGAAAACCTGTCCTTCTTCCGTAACAGTTTTACTTTCAAATATTGGTATTGACCGTTTATCTTCTCTTGATGTTGAGAACTTAAACAGTGAGCGATTAGCCAATAAAAATGGCAGTTTGAACAGAGAGGATTTTGCCAATATTAAAATAGGAACCAGCTATTCAGATCTTGTGAATACCGTAGGAATTCCTAGCCGTGTTTCTTGGTCGAATATGATGAGTTCAGAGCCCTTCTTAATCTTTTACTACAAACTGTCTGAAGCGCATTTAGTTACGATTCACTTTGAAAGTCATCGCACCATTAGTGAAATGACAGGCCTGGAGGATTCGGCTACAAGCACGTCACCTTAGGTGTTCATCTCTTTGGGTTTGTGGTATAATATGGATACCTTTAATTGAAATGAATGGAGAATCTTATGACAGCACAAAAAATGTCTGCTCAAGAAATTATCGCTTTTATTGGAAATGCAGAAAAGAAAACAAATGTGAAAATAACCTTTGAAGGGGAATTGGCAACGGCTGTTCCTGCTTCTGTTACCAAGCTTGGCAATGTTTTGTTCGGTGACTGGAAAGATATCGAGCCCCTTCTTGCCAACTTGACAGAGAACAAGGATTATGTGGTGGAACAAGATGGCCGTAATTCAGCTGTTCCCTTGCTGGATAAGCGCTATCTAAATGCGCGTATCGAACCAGGTGCTATTATTCGTGACCAAGTGACCATCGAAGACAATGCGGTTGTTATGATGGGTGCTGTCATCAATATTGGCGCTGAAATCGGTGCAGGAACTATGATTGATATGGGGGCTATCCTCGGTGGCCGTGCAACAGTTGGTAAAAACAGCCACATCGGTGCAGGTGCCGTGCTTGCGGGTGTCATTGAGCCAGCTTCTGCTGAGCCTGTTCGGATCGGTGACAATGTTTTGGTCGGTGCCAATGCAGTTGTGATTGAAGGGGTTCAAGTAGGGAACGGATCCGTCGTTGCCGCTGGCGCTATCGTTACTCAAGATGTCCCTGAAAATGTGGTCGTAGCTGGTGTCCCAGCTCGCATCATCAAGGAAATCGATGAAAAAACACAACAAAAAACAGCACTCGAAGACGCCTTGCGTAATTTATAAGATATTGATAGTAGAGGCCGCAAGGCCTCTATTCTAATCTAATAGAAAGAAGACGACTATGACATTGGATTTAATCAAAATCAGACGGGATTTGCACCAGATCCCTGAAATTGGTTTGGAAGAATTTGAAACCCAAGCCTATCTCTTAGAGCGAATCGCAGAGATCACAGCGGGCAAGGACTTTGTTGAGCAACGGACTTGGCGGACCGGGATCCTGGTTTATCTCCATGGGTCTGCACCTGAAAAAACGATCGGCTGGCGGACGGATATCGATGGCTTACCGATTGTGGAACAAACGGGCCTTGATTTTGCCTCCAAGCACGAAGGACGGATGCATGCTTGTGGTCATGATATGCACATGACGACAGCCCTTGGGCTTTTGGACCAACTGGTTCAAGTGCAACCCAAAAATAACCTGCTCTTTCTCTTCCAACCAGCTGAAGAAAACGAAGCTGGTGGGATGCTCATGTATAAGGACAATGCTTTTGGCGACTGGATCCCTGATGAATTTTATGGTCTGCATGTACGCCCTGATTTGAAGGTGGGGGACATTGCGACCAATACGGGTACCCTTTTTGCGGGGACCTGTGAAGTCAAGATTACCTTTACAGGTAAGGGAGGGCATGCTGCCTTTCCACATGAGGCCAATGACGCTCTTGTAGCAGCCTCTTACTTCATTACCCAAGTCCAATCAGTCGTGAGTCGAAATGTCGATCCGATTGAAGGTGCTGTGGTGACCTTTGGTTCCATGCATGCAGGAACAACCAATAATGTGATTGCTGAGACAGCCTTCCTTCATGGGACCATTCGGACCTTGACCATGGAGATGAATCTTTTGACTCAAAAACGGGTCAAAGCCATTGCAGAAGGAATTGCAGCAGCGTTTGATGTGAAATTGGACCTGGAACTCAAGCAAGGGGGCTACCTGCCTGTGGAAAACCAACCAGAATTGGCCAAAGAACTCATGGACTTTTTCACAGCTGAGGAAGACGTGAACCTGATTGATATCCTGCCTGCGATGACAGGAGAAGACTTCGGCTTTCTCTTGAGCAAGGTCCCGGGTGTCATGTTCTGGCTGGGGATTGATACCCCTTATGCCCTGCACCATCCAAAGATGAGCCCAAATGAAGCAGCTCTTCCCTTTGCTGTGGAAAACATAGGTAAATTTTTGAAAATGAAAGCCAACCAATAAGTGATTGATTCAACTCCGTCTGGAGTTGGATTTTTTATTTGTCGCGTAAAAACTGTTCGGATCTTTGCTAAAAAATGATACAATAAAAACTAGGAAAAAGGAGTAGGCATGAAGAAAACACTACGAAAAGAAACCATAGCAGCCATGAAACAGTTGCCAGAATCCGTGAAAACTCAAGCAGATGAAGAGCTGACTCAGCGCCTCTTGGAGCTACCAGCTTTTCAGGAGGCAAAGACCCTTGCGACCTATCTGTCCTTTGAGCATGAAGTTTCCACAGCTAGCTTGATTCAAGCCGCTCTTCAACTTGGAAAACGCATCTGTGTTCCCCGTACCTATCCACACGGACGGATGGAATTTGTGGAATACGATCCTAATATTTTGGAAAAGACACGCTTTGGTTTGCTGGAGCCCAATGAAAAAGGAAGGTTTGTGGATCAGTCAGAGATTGATCTGATCCATGTACCAGGCGTGGTCTTCCAGTCAAAAGGCTACCGAATTGGCTATGGTGGTGGCTATTATGATCGTTATTTAGAAGATTTTACTGGAAAAACGGTTAGTACGATTTATTCCATCCAGCAGAAGGAGTTCCAACCAGATGCTTTTGATCAGGCAGTTCAGGAGGTGTTAGTCTATGAAGTTACTCTTTGATCGTCGTTATCCTGTGACCAGCCTCTTATTGCTCGTCACAACGGCAGTCTTTCTTTCCATGTTTATCCGATTTGGAGGGACTACCAAACGGGTGCTGCTATTTACTATAGCGGTGGGATTATTGGAGAGGTTGTGAAATCCGATCCTAGCCAGTTATGGCGAATAGTGACAGCTACATTTGTTCATATCGGCCTAGAACATTTTGTGCTCAATATGATCACCCTCTATTACTTGGGACGTTTGGCAGAAGATCTCTTTGGATCGAAAGCTTTCTTAGCTCTTTATCTCTTATCAGGCATGATGGGCAATGTCTTTGTCGCTATTTTTACGCCAGATGTGATTGCAGCAGGAGCTTCTACAGCCCTCTTTGGACTGTTTGGGACCATTGGTGCTTTGCGCTTTATTGTCCAAAGTCCCTATATTCGCCACTTAAGTCAGTCCTATACCAGCTTGATCCTGGTCAATTTGATCTTTAGCTTCATGCCAAGAATCAGTATGGCGGGGCACATCGGTGGCTTAGTAGCTGGGGTGATGTTGGCTTATGTCTTTCCAGTAAGAGGGGAAGCTCGCTTTATGAACCGAACCTATCAGATGAGTGCAGCCCTATCTTATCTCTTACTTTTGCTTTATTTCTTAGGTAAAATCTTAAATCTATTTTAAGAGAGAGTGGGACAGAAATCGGTAATTCGTTAGAATTCGATTTCGTCGTCCCACCTCCGCACAGTTGAGTAGGGCTGTAAAAGCTGATGAAATCAGCGTAGTAGAGCCCACTCAACCACTGCGTCTTGCTCGACAATCCAAAAATAATTGAGAGGCTAGGACTTTTGTCACAGCCTCCCTTTTTTCCTAAAAAATGTAGCGCAATCGTAAACTAACAGAAAATTGTTTGAAATCTCAATAAATATATATAATTTTTCATAGAAATAAGTGAATAGAAAGATAATTTAGGAAAAAATAGAATAAAAACAAGTCTGGTAAGCGTTTGCAAAAATGAATAAAAAGATGTAAACTGGAGGTATAAAAAATCGGGAATGCTATCCTTTTTTTACTAAAAGGAGTATTCAAAAAGGAGATTTGCCATGAAAAAATGGTTGTTTAAACTTTCGTTGGTAGCAATGACGTTTTTGCTCCTACCAGTTCAAGCTGTTCAAGCCTGTTGTGGTTTTATCATTGGTCGGCAATTGACTAAGGATGGTACCACTCTCTTTGGTCGGACAGAAGACTACCCTTACTATCCAAATGGTGGCAAGCACAACAAGAACTATGTGGTTGTTGGTGCGAAGAATTATAAGGAAGGGGACCAACTGGAAGACGAATCCAATGGTTTTACCTATCCACATGCTACTAGTGAAATGAAATATACAGCAACTTATGACTCTGCTCGTGGAGATGGTAGTAATGGTGCTTTTGGGGAACACGGATTTAACGAAGCCGGCGTCTCTATGACCTCAACTGTTACAGCAATTCCAAACAAAAAAGTCTTGAAGACTGACCCATTAACAGAAAATGGGATTCCAGAAGCTGCTATGTTGGACGTGGTATTACCACGTGTTAAGTCTGCTCGTGAAGGGGTTGAATTTTTAGCTAAAGTTATTGAAGAAAAAGGGTCAGCAGAAGGAAATGTTGTCGTTTTTGCAGACCAAAATGAAACCTGGTATATGGAAATTCTTTCCGGTCACCAATATGTAGCGGTAAAAGTCCCAGAAGACAAATATGCTGTCTTCGCAAATACCTACTACCTTGGTCATGTTGATTTGAATGACAAGGAAAATGTGATCGCTTCGAAAGATGTCGAAAAAGTAGCCAAAGAATCTGGAAACTACAAGACCGATAAAGATGGGAACTTTCATATTGCTAAATCTTATGGGCCAGAAAAATATGCCGAAGGTGACCGTTCACGTACTTATGCAGGAATCACTCTTTTGGACCCAAATGCAAAAGTAACTTATGAAGATGATGAATACGAACTCTTCCGCACACCAACCGATCCAAATAAAAAATATACCTTAGAAGATGCTTTTGCCTTACAACGAAACCGTTTTGAACATTTGAATGGTCGTTTTGTTCCAGATGATCAAATTGGTGTCAAGAAACAAGGGGATGATGGTAGCAACGATACTGTTCGAAAAGATCAATACAAATATGCTTTAGGAAACGAAAATGTGATCGATGCCCATGTCTATCAAATCAATCCAAATCTTCCGAAAACATTTGGTGGAACTGTATGGCTCGGTATGGGGCCTTCACGGAATACCCCTTATGTTCCATTCTATGGAAATGTAAAAGATACCTATAAGGCTTTCAAACCTCAAACTGCTACCTATGATCCGAATTCATGGTATTGGACAGTTTGGCACATTGACCAAATGGCCATCAATAATCAAGATCTCTTTGGGAAATCGATTCAAAATCACTGGAAAGCTCTCGAAGAACAATTGATCATTGAACAGAAGGTTAGTGATAGCAAATATGCAGCCTTGAAAGCTGATGAAGCTGCAGCAAAAGCAGCTGAAGATCAGGTAACTGAGGATGCTTTAGCTCGCTCTGAACGTCTCTTCAAACAATTCAAGCAATATGAGTCTGAATTATCTGCAACTCTTAAAGAAGCAGGTCGTACAGATGATCCATATCGTGCATCTTTACCAGACGACTACAAGGATCCAACTGAGTCAAGTACTGAGTCAAGTACTGAGTCAAGCAAGGAAGAAACAACATCAAGCACAGAGCCAAGTACTGAGTCAAGCAAGGAAGAAACGACATCAAGCACAGAGCCAAGTACTGAGTCAAGCCAGGAAGAAACAACATCAAGCACAGAGCCAAGTACTGAGTCAAGCAAGGAAGAAACAACATCAAGCACAGAGCCAAGTACTGAGTCAAGCAAGGAAGAAACGACATCAAGCACAGAGCCAAGTACTGAGTCAAGCAAGGAAGAAACGACAGCAAGCACAGAGCCAAGTACTGAGTCAAGCAAGGAAGAAACGACAGCAAGCACAGAGTCAAGTACCGAGTCAAGCAAGGACGAAACAACACCAAGTAATACAACTACTATTGTTCCTACAAACGGTAATAGCGTAAGTACCGTTGGTCGCCCAGTTTTACCAACAAATTCATATATTTTGGTAGACCAGGCAACAGGTATCGTCTTACAAAACCCAGATTTTGCTCAAGGTGGCTATAGTCTCCTTGTTGAAGTTTTGAAAGATATCAAAGCACTAGCTGATAAAGAGTACGAGGCATATAATATTCAATTATCGAACCAAAACAATCCTATACATCAAATTAGTCCAACTGTTGTGACAATTCCAGTAAATAGCCAAAAAGAAGTAGAAGCAGTTTATGGTATCGGTGAAAATGGCCAATTAGAATCCTTCCAATTCCAACTAAATGAAGATAAGTCAGCCGTAACATTTACAACCTCTCATTTTTCAACTTATGGTGTAGTTTATAAGTCTGCAGCAAAAATTGAAGAAAAGAAAAATGATAAGAAATTGCCATCCACCGGACAAAGTATTTCAATCGCGACGATGGTAGGCGGAGTTCTGTTGACACTTTTTGGATTTGGATACAACATTAAAAAACGTAGAAACCATTAAACGATTCAGTTTATAACATGCAACAAAAAAAGGAAGTGAGAATGAAATCTCTCTTCCTTTTATTAGTCTACAGTTTTTTCTGCTTCTAATTTTTTTCCGAGTTCGATAATATATTGTTTAAGATCATTTTTGACTTGAGGGTGTTTCAAGGCATAATCGATCGAGGTTTTCATAAAGCCAAACTTGTCTCCAACATCGTAGCGCTGTCCCTTAAATTCGCGGGCGAAGACGCGTTGTGTTTTATTGAGGGTGTCAATCGCATCCGTCAATTGAATTTCGTTTCCAGCGCCTGGTTCTTGATTTTCAAGAATATCAAAGATCTCAGGCGTCAAGAGGTAACGCCCGATGATAGCAAGATCGCTCGGTGCCTCCTCAGGTGCTGGCTTTTCAACAAAAGTTTCAACACTGTATAGCCCGTTGATGCCTTCTCCTTGAGGGGCGATCACTCCGTAAGCAGAAACATCTTCATGAGGAACTTTCATGACTGCAATGGTTGAAGCATGTGTGTCGTCATAGTCATTCATCAATTGCTTGGTGAGAGTGGTGGCTCTATCATCCGTGATATCCATGAGGTCATCTCCAAGCATCACGACGAATGGTTCATTTCCAACAAAAGCTTTAGCTTGTAAAACTGCATCTCCAAGTCCACGAGGATGTTTTTGACGAATGAAGTGGAGACGCATCCCAGTAGTTTCATCGACCAGTTTTAAAAGATCATCTTTCCCTTTTTCCTTCAGGTTATACTCTAGTTCGAAGTTTGAGTCGAAGTGGTCTTCGATCGAACGTTTTGATTTACCAGTGACAACGAGAATGTCTTCAATACCGGATTTAAGGGCTTCCTCAACGATGAATTGGATCGTAGGTTTGTCAACGATTGGCAACATTTCCTTTGCCAAAGCTTTGGTAGCTGGGAGGAAGCGTGTCCCCAAACCAGCCGCAGGAATGACTGCTTTTCTAACTTTAGTCATATAGTTTCCTTTCTAAAAGGTAGGATTGATGATAGGGTGGTTGACTCATTTCCACTCGTTTTCTTCTTTAAATTCGTTGCTCATCATGTGGTGGATAGCTTCGCGGATATCTTTTCCTTCGTAGATGACTTGGTAAATGGCCTGTGTAATCGGCATATAGACATCCAATTCTTGGGCCAGCTCATGGGCGACTTTGGTCGTAGAGATCCCTTCAATAATCATGCCCATGTTGGCTTCGATATCTTCCAATTTTTCGCCACGTCCGAGAGCATCCCCGGCTCGCCAGTTGCGAGAGTGAACAGAAGTTCCGGTAACGATCAAGTCACCGACCCCAGACAAACCGCTATAGGTCAAGGGGCTAGCTCCGAGCTTAACGCCAAGGCGCGTGATTTCAGCGAGACCGCGCGTGATGATGGCTGCTTTTGCATTGTCACCATAACCAAGACCGTGCAGGGCTCCAGCTCCGACTGCGATGATATTCTTCAAGGCTCCAGCAGTTTCCACTCCGATAACATCTGTATTGGTATAGAGGCGGAAGTAGTGATTGCTAAAGAGTTCTTGAACATAGCGTGCAGCTTCTAAATCTTTTGAAGCTGCTGTAATGAGGGTAATGTCCCGTATGATGGTCTCCTCTGCGTGACTCGGTCCAGAAACGACCACTACTTCACTGCGAAGAGAAGCAGGAATTTCTTCTTCAAGGATTTGAGAAATCCGATCGTGTGTACCAGGCTCGAGCCCTTTAGAAGCGTGCATGACTGTGACAGGGTGATCCAGTGTTTCAGCGACTTGTTTTGCGACCAAGCGGGTCACCTTGGTAGGAACGACAAAAAGGATAGCATCCACACCGTCCAAAGCTGCTTTCAGATCGGTCGTAGCAGTAATCTCTTCGCTAATAACGATGTCTTTGAAGTAGCGTTGATTGGTATGAGCGGTATTGATTTCATCGATTTGTTCTTGGATATTTCCCCAGAGGCGGACTTCATGGCCGTTATCATTGAGGACTTGTGAAAGGGCTGTTCCCCATGAACCAGGACCCAATACTGCAACGGTTTGTTTTTCCATTGTATCTTCCATTTCTATGTCTATTTTTTCAACAAGGCTAGGAATCTAGCGCTTGCACCTTCGAAACGGCCTAATGTGTGCCTTGAAGGACGATTCTATTTTCCTCTCTATTTTAACATAATATAGGTAAAAAAACTTGTATGATCATCAATTGTTTTGTGAGGAAGGTGAGGGTGATAAATAAAATCTATCACGGTTTTAAAAAATACATATTAGACATGATCACTAATGGGTGGTAAGATAAGTAGTAATTAAAATGAAGGAGGAATGAATATGTGTAGAACAATTGTTGGAGTATCTGCTAATCTCTGTCCGGTGGACCCGGAAGGGAAAAACCTTCATTCCTCCGTGTCTAGTCAATTTGCGGAAGGGATCCGTCAAGCAGGTGGGCTTCCAATGGTCATCCCGATGGGAGATCCTTCCTTGGTTAAGGACTATGTTGAGACGATTGACAAATTGATCTTAAGTGGTGGCCAAAATGTCGATCCTAGCCTCTATGGCGAAGAAAAAACCATCGAGAGCGATGATTACAATATCGAACGCGATCAATTTGAGCTAGCCCTACTGAAGGAAGCAGTACGCCAAAACAAACCGGTTTTGGGAATCTGTCGTGGGGTCCAGTTGATCAATGTGGCTTTTGGAGGAACACTCAACCAAGAGATTGAAGGGCATTGGCAAGGTCTTCCATTTGGGACTTCCCATTTTATCCAGACTAAAAAAGGTAGTGTGGTGGAGCAACTCTTTGGACAGGCCAGTCGGATCAATTCCGTGCACCGTCAAAGTATCAAGGATCTCGCGCCAAATTTCCGTGCGACCGCCTTTGATCCGCGCGATCACACCATCGAAGCCATTGAAGCAGTAGACGGTCATCGGATTATGGGCTTGCAGTGGCATCCAGAATACTTGGTCAATGAAGAAAAAGGGAATTTAGAACTGTTTCGCTATCTCTTGCAAGAATTGTAAGATCTTTAGGTTTTTTTAGGAGAAATACGCAAACTACACTCATCAACAAAGATCTCCTACCTTTAGTTGCTATAGTTTACTATTTTTCATATATTTTTCAGTAAAAGGCTCCTTGTTCCAGGAGCTTTTTGTATGTTTATCACTCGTAATGAAAAAAGAAATGAAGATGACTGAAATTCGTGGATTCGAACTTGTATCAATCTATCCCATTCAGGAATTGCTTTCAAAACGGTAGAGTTTATGCGGCTGGCGCGTAACAAAGGGAATGATTGGATCCTTGGTCATCTCTCGGCAACAGATGGAACTTGAGAAATCGTGGTTTTGCACCACACAGGTTGTAGAGCTCAAACCTTTGAAAACAAAGGATTTTTTCAGTATCTAAAAAAGGAACTGGGAGTTGACGTTGGAGATTGAGAGTTCCTCCCTTTTTACAATATCAACGCGAGTGCCCGTGACTATGTCGTAATGACTGTAAGATTCTCCACTAATTTCTATGATGTCATTACCTCAGGAGTGGTTTATGATGTTGATACAGGATTCATCACAGAGGTGAAAGACGTAATTTTATTTGATTATAGGAACGTATTTTGTAAAAAAAATAAGTTGATTAATAATTTTAAAAAGAAAATAATCTATTCGGAAATTTTATCTCCTCCAATTATATTCAGGTAGGAAAAATTCACTAATTTGTGGTAAAATATTTTGTAATTATGGGAGGTTTAAATGGAAAAAATTAATAATTTAGTTAATAGGAATCATTTGTGGTTACTATTAGGATCTTATTTCATTCTTGTTTTATTCAGCTTGATTCTATTTCCTACTGAAGTATTATTTTTAAAGTTAGGAGCAGTAGGAGTGGCGGATACCTTCATTGGTATTGTAATGTGCTGCTCAGTTTTATGGTTTCTAACTGAATATAAGAAAATCTTAGATATCCGAACAATAAATATTGTTCTAGTAGCTTTGATTTTGTTTTTTGCAATCTTGAAGAGCCCATCTCTATTCCTATCTTTGGGCTTGAGCTTGATTTCAATAACATTATTCGTATTGTTCTACATAGAAAAAGAGAGGCTGGCCATCGCCTTTCCTTTGTTGGTGGTCCTATCGTCTCCTAAAATGATCTTACAAGCAGGTAGCAATTTCAAAGATGAAGCCTTAGGAATTTATTCCTTTAATATAGCTGAGTCTAGATTTTCTGTCTTAATTTGGCCGATTTTGACAGCTGTTCTTATTGCTATTATCGTTGGAATAGTCTTTAGTCGGCTGGAAACAGAAAAAATAAGCAAGGTATGGATCAGATGGTTCACTCTTTTCATTCTAGTCTGTGGTGTTTCCTATGTTCTCTATTTAACTGTTGTAGTTTATTATAAAGTGAAGGCCAATGCAGTTTCAACCTATGATCTAGGGATATTCTCCCAAATGTTTGAAAGGATGAAGACGGATTTCACTCAGATTACGACTCTTGAGAGAGATAAAGTTCTATCCCATTTTGCGGTCCATATTTCTCCAATCTTTTATCTGATTCTTCCAGTTTACATGCTATTCCCATATGTAGAAACTTTGGAAGTGATGCAAGTTCTCATCGTATTTTCTGGAGTGATTCCATTGTGTCTCATTTTAAAGAAATTACAGTTACCAAAATTACTTAATCCTCTCTTATTGGCTCTTTTCTTTGTTACTCCGGTAATGACAACGAGTGGAGGATTCCGCATCCATGAAAACTGTTTCTTACCTCCATTGATTCTATGGCTGTTTTATGCCATTATTTCTCAGTGGCGTTGGAGAACCCTTTTGTTCTCCATCCTTGTTCTCATGGTGAAAGAAGATGCCTTTATCTATGTATTATCAATAGGACTTTATTTTACTTTTCAAAACCGTTTTATCTTCTCGGCTAAGTTTAAAAAGTGGTTATATATTAGTTGTTTTGGTCTGACAATTCTCTACACAGGGCTTGCCTTGTTCCTGTTGTCAAAATATGGTGAAGGGGCCATGGCCTCACGCTATGGACACTTGTTGTTGAATGGTGAGCAAGGACTCTCTAAGATCGTTAAAAATCTTGTTTTCAATCCTGTATATGTTCTGGGAAGTCTGTTTACGGCCAAGAGGTTGGGATACATTTTCTTAGTTCTAATTTCCTTTAGCTTCTTACCACTTATCCAAAGACGATTCTCTGCTTATTTCCTCGCAATCCCTCTATTGGCTGTGAACTTGTTGTCGGATTGGTTCCCCCAATATGATATTGGATACCAGTATAGCTACGGATCAGTAACCCTTATCTTCATTATGGGCTTGCTGGCAGTAGATCAATTAAGTAAAAATAAGGTAATAAAAGAGAAGTTTTTGGCAGCCTTAGTAATGTCTTCCATAGTCTTCTCAAGTACTATCTTATATACTCTCACTCACGACTGGAACTTTGAAGTTAAGTATTATCAGCAACAGAAGAGCTTTTTTGAGGGGGTTCAATCTGTACTGAATGCTTTGCCGAAGAAGGCTTCTGTTTTATCAGTAGGTCCATATACTCCTAGTCTGAGAAAACATGAAAAACTATATGATATTGATTACCATAATGATAAGAAAGTTGATCCAACCATTGACTTTGTTGTTGTCCCAAAGACAACTAAGAAACGAAAAACAGGGGCATCCCCAAAGGGGATCTCGTGAAAGCGTATGAAGCAGCTGGTTACAAGGAAAGTAATCGCTCCACTGAGTTTTTGCTTGTTTTAGAGAAGTAACTTCAGTTTAGAGGTGAAAAGGATTAAAACAAAGGATCTTTTATGTATTATGATCGGTATCTACCGACAATCAAAAAAGAAAGTTAACGCATACGTAGAAAGGCATTATAAATACCTTTTCCGTGTGACATAATCCTCAAATGAGAAAGTAAATGATCTAGACGTGAGCACATTCTGAACAAATGAGGAATGTGCTCATGTTTTTGTGAAAAGGGTGAGTTTTAAGGAGAGAGCATCCGTTGGTCTTTGTAGGGGATCGACGATCTGACGAAACGCTGAGTAAAAAGGATGCTCTCCTTAATGGATACGTGACCATCAGATTGAGACAATTGGTTGATGACCCCAGTGATTTCGTCGGACGACTTCACTTATGTAGGTTAGAAAATCAAACGATGTTAAATGAATTGGAGTCCGATTCTGCCCCATTATTTGCAAGTTGTATAGGTATCATCTGACGGATTCGATTTCTATCTGTTAGACTAGGATTGTGGCTCTTAAAATCTAAAGTGTGAGAGTATGAAGAAAAATGATGACCAATCTATTTTTAGTTAGGAATAATTTTTAGTTTGTGTTAAAATATTTTATAAATACGGGAGGTTTAAATGAAAAAAATAAAAAATTTCGTAAACATAAATTATCTATGGTTACTATTAGGATCTTATTTAGTCGTTGTTTTAGTCAATCTACTTCGATTTTCGACTGAAGTATTATTTCTCAAGTTAGGAGCAGTAGGAGTCACTACTACAGTGATTGGATTGGTGGTTAGCTACCTAATTCTATGGTTCCTTCTTGAATATAAAAAGTTTTTAAATATCCGGCAGGCTAATATCATCCTGTCAGCTTTAATCTTGTTTATAGCCATTCTCAAAAGTCCAACCTTTTTCCTATCTTTGGGCTTGCTAATGATATCAGTGGCCTTGTTCTTACTCTTCCATTTGGAAAAAGTAAGGCTTGCGATGATCTACCCCTTAGTGCTTTTGTTGTCATTTCCTAAGTTGCTGATCCAAGCGAGTAGCAATTTTAAAAACGATGCCCTAGGGATTCACTCATTTAACATTGCTGAATCAAAATTCTCAATGTTGATTTGGCCGGTCTTAGTTTCTGTTTTTATAGCCATTCTCATCGGTTTGTTGATTAATAGATTGGCAGTGGAAAAGATCAATGCGGTGTGGGTGAAACGTCTCACCCTTGTCGCCTTGATTGGTGGGCTCTGTTACGTCCTCTACTTGTCTGCTGTGATGTACTACAAAGTAAAGGCAAATTCAGTATCGACATTCGACATCGGAATATTTTCCCAGATGTTTGAAAGAATGAAAACGGACTTTACTCAGATTACGACACTTGAGAGAGATAAGGCCTTATCACATATGGCAGTCCACATTTCTCCAATTTATTATCTCATTCTTCCCTTCTACATGTTATTCCCTTATGTAGAAACTTTGGAAGTGATGCAAGTCCTCATTGTCTTCTCAGCTGTTATCCCTCTATGCCTCATTTTGAAGAAATTACAGCTACCAAAACTTCTTAATCCTTTCATTATCGCCCTCTTCTTCCTTACTCCGGTAATGACCACGAGTGGTGCTTACCACCTGCATGAGAACTGTTTCTTGCCGCCGTTGATTTTATGGCTATTCTATGCCCTTATCTCTGAGTGGCGTTGGAGATCCATTCTATTTGTCTTATTGATTCTATTTGTCAAAGAGGACGCGGCACTCTACGTCCTGGCATTAGGACTCTATTTTTGCTTTCCAAAAACGTTTCACCTTGTCGGCTACCTTCAAAAAATGGCTCTATGCAGGAACCCTTGCTTTGCCAGTCCTCTACTTTAGCCTTGCTTTGTTCCTTCTAGCTAAATATGGTGAAGGAGCCATGGTTTCGCGTTATGGACACTTATTATTGGAAGGGGAGCAAGGTTTGCCGATGGTGTTGAAAAACATCTTCCTAAACCCACTCTATATTATCGGAAGTCTTTTCACGGGCAAGAAAATGGGATATATCTTTTTAATCTTATTCCCTTTAGGTTTCCTACCCCTCGTTCAAAGACGTTTCTCTACCTACTTCCTCTTGATTCCTTTATTGGCAGTCAACCTACTGATGGACTGGCCATATCAGTTTGACATCGGTTTCCAATATAGCTATGGATCGGTTACCCTCCTATTTATCATGGCTATCCTGGCGGTAGATCAATTGAGCAGACATCAAGTGCTTGGAGAGAAGGTCTTGCTTGCTCTTGTTGCTGCTTCCCTAGTTTTCTCAGGGACAATCCTCTATAGTTTCACTCGAAACTGGAACTTTGAGATGAAGTATTATCATGATCGGAAAGAGTTTTTTGATGGCCTTCAGTCCACTTTGGATTCAATACCAGCAGATGCTTCTGTGTTAGCAGCAGGAGGATATACCCCAGGGCTACGAAAACACCAAGAATTGTACGATATCTTCTATCACAACAACAAAGCACTTGATCCAAAAATTGACTATGTCGTTGTACCTAGAGAAATGCAAGATGAAAAACATGGCTACTCTGAAACAGCAACTCTTAAACTTTACAAAGAGGCTGGCTATCAAGAAAGCTCTCTATCTAGCAAGGATGTCCTGGTGTTAGAAAAAGAAGTAAAGTAAGGCTTTAAAAACCGTTCTGCTAGGGTTGAATTTCTAAGAGAAACGAGAAGTCATTCATCGATTGAGACAAAAAGTCTTCTATTATAAAGGCGCACACATTTATGATGTGTGCGTTTTTTTTTAATCAGAAGAATAGAGCGGACCAGTAGGGTTAGGAAGGTGCTCATTGCTGGTAGCATAAAAGGATGCTTAAATCTCTGGAAGGTATCCGCACGCCTGGTTCAAGCATGAATGATTAAAATAAGCATGACTATTATAATAGAAGAAAGTTGATCCGAATGATGCATAACAGTTACAAGAGAATCTGAATTAATTGCAGTTGTTCAAAAAATAAAAGTAAGGAAAAATAGGTGAAAAAAAGATGGTATTTCTCAAGAAAAATGGCCCGCTTTAAAAAAATTAACACAAAAAAATGTAAAAAAATATTGAATAGAACTATTGCTATTTCTACTATGTTGTGCTATATTTAGAGAAGCTAATTAGAAAAACCGAGGAGGTAAAGGAAATATGAAAAAGTTAGCGGCTAGTTTATCAATGATTTTCTCATTATTGATAATTTCATTCGGCGTGTTTACGACCAACGTAAGTGCAGCCACGTCCAAAAATGTCGATGTCATCACGGAGATCAAGATCCAAAATGACAAAGGTGGAGAATTGACAGGTTCACTTGACACCTATGATACTTTCCGTCTTAACGCAAAATTTGAGTTAGAAGGAAAAGGTGTCAAAGCAGGTGATACGACAGAACTTAAGATCGATGCACCTATCGACATCAAGTCTCAGAATTTTGAAATCAACGACATAATCACTGGTAAAAAGATTGCCGATGCAGTAGTTGACGCAAAAACTGGTAAGATTGTCTTGACATTCACAAAATTCGTTGAAACGAAAAATGACGTTTCAGGTTCATTCTTCTTCTACGCAGCAGTTAACAAAGACAAATTCCCTAACGATGGTGAGGCACCAGTTAAGGTTCATGTTAACGATAAAGTGAAATTCACTGGTACGGTAACAAGTAAAACTGGTGACGTTGGTAAAGGTTACCCAATCATAAAATCTGGGTGGACTGGTAACAACAACAAAGAACTTGGATACAGAATCTCTATCAACAGAACAAATCAAGTAATCAACAATGCAGTGATTTCTGATAAGCTCGAATCAAAAGGAGTTACTTACCGTAAAAATAGCTTCAGAATCTACAAAGGTACTTGGGAATTTGCTGGCGGTAAATGGACTCTTAAAAACAAACAAGACGTTACAGCTAACTATACTGTAAATGCAACTGATACTTCATTCTCTATCAACTTTGGTAACATTGGGAAGAACGACGGCTTTGAATTACAATACGAAGCTGATATCAACTATACTGCTGTTGACGGGGAAAGAATTAAAAACACTGCAACTATCACAGGTGATGGTTTAAATCCCGATGATAAACGTAATACATCACATAATGGTGTCAACATCCAAATCGCTGGTGGTGCCGGTATCGGTTACGAATTTAGCATTAAAGTGAAAAAAGTAGACGAAAACGGTGCTCCACTGAAAGGCGCTAAATTCCAAGTTATCCGTGCAACTAACCAAGATGTCATCGGTGAGTTTGAATCAGATGCTAACGGTGAGTTCACTGTTAAGAACATCTTGCGTGATAAATACATCATCAAAGAAATCCAAGCTCCAGAAGGTTATGACTTAGCAGCAGATACTGAAGTTGAAGCTGGTGAATTTACAACACCAAAAACTCCAGTTTCTAAACAAATTGTAGATAAAAAAGAAGCAACAACTACAACTACAACTACAACAACGACTACAACTACAACAACCACAACTACAACAACAGAAGAGCCAACAACAACCACAACTACAACAACAACAACAGAAGAACCAACAACAACCACAACTACAACAACGACTGAAGAGCCAACAACAACCACAACTACAACAACGACTGAAGAGCCAACAACAACCACAACTACAACAACAACAGAAGAACCAACAACAACCACAACTACAACAACAACTGAAGAGCCAACAACAACAACTACAACAACGACTGAAGAGCCAACAACAACCACAACTACAACAACGACTGAAGGGCCAGCAACAACCACAACTACAACAACAACAGAAGAACCAGCAACAACTACACTACAACAACAGAAGAACCAACAACAGCTACTACAACAACAACAGAAGAACCAACAACAACTACAACTACAACAACAGAAGAACCAACAACAACTACAGCTACAACAACAACAGAAGAACCAACAACAACTACAACTACAACAACAACAGAAGAACCAACAACAACCACAACTACAACAACAACTGAAGAACCAACAACAACTACAACTACAACAACAACTGAAGAACCAACAACAACTACAACTACAACAACAACAGAAGAGCCAACAACAACAACCACAACTACAACAACAGAAGCGCCAACCACAACTACAACAACGACTGAAGCGCCAACAACAACTACAACTACAACAACAGAAGAGCCAACAACAACAACCACAACTACAGAAGCAACTACAGTAACCTCTGAAGAAACTTCTGAAACAACAGAAGCAACTACAGTAACGACTGAAGAAACAACAGAAGCTACAACTGTAGAAACTTCTGAAGAAACAACAACCACAACTACTACAACAGAAGAAACAACTACAACAACAGAAGAAACAACTCCAGAAACACCAACATACCCAGGTGGTGGAGATGGTACTTTTGGTCCTCGTAAATCAACCACAACTACAACTCCAGAAAAACCAACAAATAGTAGTGAAGAAGCAACCACACCAGAAAATGGTGGAGGTCGCAAATCACTTCTTCCAAGTACTGGTGAAGTTGTAGCAACTGGCCTTGTATTCTCAGGAGTACTTGTCTTGTCAGGTGCAGTAGTGTTAAAACGTAAAATCTCTAAATAATAAAAAAAGAGTTTCCGTATAAAGGAGAGAGCGAAAGCTCTCTCTTTTTTGGAAAGGAAAGAAATGGAGGAAAAGATGAAACTTTCGATACTCATTACTTTATTTAATGAGGAGTTAGTTCTTTCTCAGACACATGAAGCTATGTCGGCACAATTGGAACAGATGCTGGGGAAGGAACTCTCGGACTATGAACTTCTTTATATCGATGATGGAAGTAGTGACCAGACCTATGAGCTAATTACAGCCATTGCCAAAGAGAATCCACGTGTGAAATATATTCGATTTAGTCGTAATTTTGGTCGTGAAAGTGGTATTTTAGCAGGTTTTAAATATGCGAGCGGGGATGCCGTCATGGTTATGGATGGAGATCTACAACATCCACCTTATCTGATTCCCCTCTTTTTAGAGGCATATAATGAAGGATATGATATTGTCAGTGGGCAACGAACGCGAGAAGGGGAGTCCTTTATTGGAAGTACCTTTGCACGCCTCTTCTATTTCTTGTCAAACCGTTCAATGGATGTTAAGCTGACAGATGGAAAATCAGAGCTGAGATTGCTAAGTCGTAAAGCTATCAATGCTTTTGTATCGATGCCTGAATACAATCGTTTCAACAAAGGTTTGTATGAATGGATTGGATTTAAGGAGAAGGTAATACCTTATAAAAATGAAATCCGCAAGGCAGGGAAAAGTAAGTTTGGTTTTAAGAAATCATTGAACTATGCTATTCAAGGGATTGTTTCATTTAATGATCGTCCCCTTCGTGTTTGTATTCAATTTGGTTTCATCTGTTTAGGCCTTGCTCTTTTGTATCTTGTTTTTGAATTGATGAAATACATACTATCAGCAAGTAACTATGTCAGTGGTTACTTTACAACTATTGCAGCCATCATTCTATTTAGTGGTGTTCAATTGATTTTCATTGGTATTCTTGGAGAATATATTGGAAAAATCTATTATGAGGTAAAACGTCGTCCTCACTTTATCATTGAGGATACCAATATCGAACAAGCAAAAGAAAATAATATTGGATAAAGGAGAGAATATGTTAATCTGGTTTATGCGCTGGCAAGAGTTTTTGAAGAAAAATCCCAAAAAAATTCTCTATGCCTTGAGTGCGTTAGCCCCAATGACTATTATGTTAGTAGTTTGGGCTTTCATGGGGATGTACCCGTTTGGAAGTAAGAGTCTGATGGCTGTTGACTTTGGTCAGCAATACATCAGTTTCTTTGGCTTGCTAAAAAATGCTATCTTGACGGGAGATCTATCTAGTTTGAGTTATTCTTTCACTAAGTCTCTTGGTGGAGATATGATTGGGGTACTTGGATACTATCTAATGAGCCCCTTTAACCTCATCTATATCCTAATGCCCCTCAAATATTTCGGAGCAGCGGTCTTTCTTACTATTTGGCTCCGCTACGGGGCAATCGGTCTATCCTTTGCATTCCTCTTGATCAAACGTTACAAAGGTTTGGAGTCTAGAAAATGGATGGTTCCACTGTTCTCGACAGCTTATGCCTTGTCAGGGATGTTGGTTTCCTACCAGATGAATGTCATTTTCTATGATGCCATGATCATGCTACCAATTGTGATTGTGTACTTGGAACAATTGTTAGACGGAGAAGCTCCCTATCGCTATTCCTTTGTCTTGGGACTAGCTGTCTTACTCCAATTTTACATGGGCTACATGATTTCGATTTTTGTTGCCTTGTATGCCTGTTTCTATGTATCTCCTAGATTGATGGTCGAAGGAGATCTAAAGACAAAACTAAAAAATTATGTCCCGCCTTTATTACAAGCTGTCATTTATTCGATTATCGGTATTGGAACAGCAGCGGTGCTTCTGCTACCTGTCTTCTTTAATCTGATGGAAAGTAAGGGACAAATTGGTGGAGGAATGACCTTCTCCTTTGCATTCCAAATTAATCCCTTAGATATTCTTGCTAAGATGGTCATCGGTGGTTTTGATACGACATCTGGTTGGTCTGCAGGACCAAACTTACCAAATATCTATATTGGGGCACTTGGTTTTCTGGGCTTCATTTTCTACTTCCTCTCTAAGAATGTTTCCAAAGTTAAGAAATGGGCTGCTGGGATTGTTACTCTTGTCTTCTTGACATCATTCGTTAATGAGTTTGTCAGTAAGATCTGGCACATGGGGCAAAACCCAGCCGGCTTCTTCTTCCGTTTTTCTTGGTTGTTCTCGTTCTTCATGTTACTACTGGCTTACCAAGCAGTGAAGGAAAGACCAGTTGTCTCTAAATGGACGAATCTTGTGATTGGAATCGGGTTGGCTCTCTCTGTATGTTATATTCAATCGAAGAGCTACACCTTTATCGCCAAGGTACAACCAGAAGCAATCACGAACTATTTCTCAAAAAATGTGTTTCTTCCTCTCTTGGTTTTGGTTGTTCTAGGAGGCCTCGGTTTTTACACCTATTGGACAAAATCTCAGAAGAGTCAGCGTGAGAAGATGATTCTAATTGGTGTAACTTCGGTCTTTATAGTGATTGCCTTTCTGTTACTGAAAGCAGGTTATTTACTCACCCAAGTCAGTCTCACAGTGATCGCCTATTTGGTTGTCTTGCTCATCTTGAATTTCAAACTGTCCCGTTTTGCTGTGGTGATTGTTTCCCTTGTATCGATTTTGGAGTTTGGTTATAATGCCTACTTGTCACAAGTTACTCTAGGGTATGATAATGTTAATAAATTTTCAGATGCGACTGTATCAGTTAAACGTGTGACAGATAATATTCAAGAAAATTCAGATCAAAAATTCTATCGAATTGCTTCGGATTTCGGTTATTCTAGAACAGTACCTTCGTTGATTTCTTATCCAGGCTTGAGTACGTTTAGTTCGAGTTTGGAACGAAGCACCATGGACCACTTTGCTTTTATGGGAGATCTTGGAGTCAATGCGTCAACACAGTATTCAAATGGAACCCCATTGACAGATGCCTTATATGGTGTACGTTACTTTATGAGTGCCAAAGATTTTGATCCAAAAGAGATGGAAGATAATCCAGATAAGATGTACTTTTATCGATATACGGACCGATTCGATTTGAAACGCTATTTCACGGAAAAAGTCTATGAAGATAAACGTTATGTTGTCTATAAAAATCCTAAATCTTTCCCGCTTGCATATGGTACAAATGTTCTTGTGAGAAATATTAAATTTGGTGTCAATAATGCTTTTGCCAACCAAAATATTATTCTGAATTCAATGGAGGGGCATCAAAAAGCTAAAAACGATACGATTGAGTACTTTAAACCTTTGGCATTTAACGCAATTGAAACAGAAAATGTTATTGAAGAAAAGGTCAATAAGGAAACTGGGGAAGCTATCTATAAGAGAGCAGATTCTTCAAAGGATGCTATTATTCGCTATAGAATCACTCCTCGTACAAATTATACCTATTACTTTTTCACTCCTGTGTCTTTAACACATAAACAAGACTATTCTGTCTTGCTCAATGGTAAATGGTTAAAAAATAATAAATCATTTACGCAAAGACAAATTTGGCAGTTAACAGATCAAACAGAAAATAAGGAAACTGTTATTGAATTTAGATTTAGAACAGATCAAATTGATATGAGTAACGCAGCTGTTTATCGTGCAGATGTTGATCAAATTGAACAAGTATTGGAGAACCGGAAGAAACAAGGATTAAAAGTTACGAAGTTCTCAAATACTCATATTGTAGGTAATGTATCCATTACAGACAATAGTAAATATATGATGACTTCAATTCCATACAGTGATGGATGGAAAGTGAAAGTGGATGGGAAATTTGTTCAAACGTCAAAAGCTTGGAATGCTTTCTTAGCGTTCCCGATCTCAAAAGGAAATCATAAGGTCGAATTCGTCTTTAGACAAAAAGGAGTCATTCTTGGTGCGTTACTATCGATTGTTTCAATTACTTACTTGGTCATTCAAATGAGACGAAGCAGAAGTAATGAAGGACGATAGGATATGATAGAGTATCAAAGATTGTTATAAATACATAAAAAGGATAACATCCAATTGGATGCTATCCTTTTTATATGATACGCAAATGTGAATGATTAGTTATTAGAAATCTTGCGTTTCAGGATGACGGCTCCTGACAAGACAAGTACTCCTGAGAATACAAGGCCAGTTGCGACAACTTCACCTGTACTTGGAAGAAGTGTTTTGTGACCTCTACCATTTTCTGGTGTGCTTGTTTCTTCACTACTATTTGTAGGTGTTTCTGGACTTGTAGTTGTGGATGATTTAGTACGAGGACGCCATTTACCTTCTCCATCTCCTGGTACTCTTGGTACTTCTGGTTTTTCTGGAGTCGTTGTAGTAGTTGAAGTAGTCGTAGGTTCTTCAGTTGTAGTGGTTGAAGTGGTCGTAGGCTCTTCAGTTGTAGTAGTTGAAGTAGTCGTAGGCTCTTCAGTTGTAGTAGTTGAAGTAGTCGTAGGCTCTTCGGTTGTAGTGGTTGTTGAAGTAGTTGTAGGCTCTTCGGTTGTAGTAGTTGAAGTAGTCGTAGGTTCTTCGGTTGTAGTGGTTGAAGTAGTCGTAGGTTCTTCAGTTGTAGTGGTTGAAGTAGTCGTAGGCTCTTCGGTTGTAGTAGTTGAAGTAGTCGTAGGCTCTTCAGTCGTAGTAGTTGAAGTAATCGTAGGTTCTTCAGTTGTTGTAGTAGTTGAAGTAGTTGTAGGCTCTTCTGTCGTAGTAGTTGAAGTAGTCGTAGGTTCTTCTGTCGTAGTAGTTGAAGTGGTCGTAGGCTCTTCTGTTGTAGTAGTTGTAGTAGTCGTTGTAGTAGTCGTTGTCGTTGTCTGCTCTTTTGGATTGATGATCGTCTTCGTGACCTTATGGTCCTCACCAAAATCTTCAGCATTTACGACAGTTTCAGCAATTTTGATCGTATAACCTGTAGGGGCCTCAGTTTCCGTTAAGATATATTTATCTTTTAAAAGACCATTGACTGTGATATTCCCATCTTTATCGGTCACATATTCACCGATTACTTGGTTGTTGGCTTGACGTACCACTTTGAATTTAGCTCCAGCAAGTGGTTGGTTAGCATCATCTACTTTATGAATATGAATGGTAAAGACATAACCAACACCAGAACCACCAGCAATTTGAACGGCAGCTCTATTTACTGCTTCTTTAGTCTTAATGTTCTTACCTTTTAAAGTAGCCTGGTTATTTAAGACTTCCCCATCGGCTGGTGAGTAATTTAAGTGGACATCATACGTAATACGGTATTGATCCGTCTCACTGATATCTCCAAGATTCACAACAAATGATTGACCATTTTCACCAACAGTAATAGGATGTTCATTGGTTACATCCTTAGTATTATTAAATTGCCATTCACCATCGACATAAGACATCTCACCTTTTGTCACACGAAAACTATCTTTAACGTAAGAAGCATTGGTAAATTGCAAATTGTCTTCTACGGTTACATTTTTAATATTTTGCTTTAGTTGGTTCACAGAAATGCCATAGGAAATAGTCTTAGGGTCATCTGAGTGAACCCAACTTGTTTTCTTTAAAAGGTTTGGATCACCATTACCAACACCTTTAAAGGTAACTTTACCTGCAATAGTTGTTTTGTTGTTAACCGTCATTTCAACCGGAATTTCTCCTTGTTGAGGGTGCTTCTTGAAGTCGATACGAGCGTAGAAATAAAAATTACCATGTGTATCTGAATGTTTCTCCGCATAATCCGTATAAGTTAATGAAATCTTTTTATTATCCTTATCCACTGTTGCATGAGCGATGACTTGTTCAGGCTTAGTAGTAGTTTTGATATCAAAGCTTTGTGATGTAATAATCAAAGCATCTGGAACAGTAATGTCAGTTGTATCCCCTTTTTTGACATTCTTACCCGCCAAGTTGAAATCGGCATTGATACGGAATGTTGCCCATTGTCCTAATTCCCAATCAAGGTTGCCACCTTCATTATTGGTAACTTTGATATTTTTGATCGTATCGACCAATTTTCCGCTAACGGTCACTCCAGGAGTTTCTGCTGAAGTACGATTTAGACCTAAAGCGAAAAGCATGGCCACTAAACAAAGGACAAATGAGAAAATTTTAATATTTCTAGTTTTCTGCTTCATCTTATCTTCCCTTTTCATAAAAATACAGGTGCCTAAACATCAATATCTGATTACTTTTAATGATATGGATACTTTATACCATATCTGTTTTCAATCAAAATTGAGTGTTGAGACACAACCTCCATTGAATCATTTTATATTAGAGAGAAATATTTTGATTACAAAACTATCCTCTACACAGGGAATTATAGCAAAAATTTATGAGTTACTTCAAGTGAAAATTTGTGGATTTCATCACAAATTCCAGATTTTTAATCATTATATTTTGACCACCATAATTTTAGAGTAAATTTTACTGAAATTCATAAAGATGATTCAAAAGATACGAATAGTAAAATTGAGGAGACGCTTTGCAAAAGTGATGGTATAATAGAAGAGATAGAAACATTGTAGAATGAAAGAGGAATCATGATGACAAAAATTCGTGGATTTGAACTTGTATCAAGCTATACCAATCAGGACTTACTGCCAAAACGGGAGACGGCCCACGCAGCTGGCTACGACTTAAAGGTGGCAGAGCGTACAGTCATTCCACCAGGAGATATCGTCCTCGTCCCAACTGGGGTCAAGGCCTATATGCAAGCGGGTGAGGTGCTCTATCTCTATGACCGTTCCTCTAATCCTCGTAAAAAAGGTCTGGTCTTGATCAACTCTGTGGGGGTTATTGATGGAGACTACTATGGCAATCCAGGAAATGAAGGCCATATCTTTGCTCAGATGAAAAATATTACCGATCAGGAAGTTGTTCTTGAAGTTGGGGAACGTGTGGTTCAGGCTGTCTTTGCTCCTTTCTTAATTGCAGATGGAGATGAGGCGGATGGAGTACGGACCGGTGGATTTGGGTCAACAGGGCACTAAGATGAAGATTATCTTTGTCCGTCATGGGGAGCCAGATTATAGTATGCTTGATAAACTTGAAAATCCGCGACTCTATAGTGGTTTTGGTCGTGATTTAGCACCATTGACAGAAAAAGGTCGTAGTCTGGCAAAAGAAGTTGCTAAAACTGCATGTTTTGGAAAGGCAGAGATTATTATTTCATCGTCTGTGACGAGGGCTTTAGAAACAGCACATTATATAGCAGTTGAAACAGGATTGGACTTATTTGTGGAGCCGTTTTTTCATGAGTGGCGTCCAGACATAGATGGTACTAACTCTGATTTAACTAGTGTATTGGTAGCTCATGAATATTATCTAAAACATCAAGGAGTTTTATCTGAAGATTCTCCTTATCGCTATGAAACTGATCTAGAGATGCGTCATCGTTTTTTAAGAGCTTTGGAAAAATATAAAGATTATAAAACTATTATCATTGTAACTCACGGAATGCTCATGCGCCAATTTGTACCAGACGAGAAGATTGATTTTTGCCAAGTGATTGAATGTGAGATAGAGATGTAGAAAGAGCTTTATTATCGCAAAGAAAAAGGCGACATTTGTGTGTCAAAATTGTGAATATAATTCCCCAAGTATATAGGGCGCTGTCCAAACTGTGGGTCTTGGTCTTCTTTTGTTGAGGAGGTTGAGGTTGCAGAGGTCAAGAATGCGCGTGTGTCCTTGACGGGGGAGAAAAGACAGAAAGAAGAAATTTGCGACCGGCTTGCTGCTTGTATCTTCTCGTATCTTTGAGAAGCGTCGGGCTTCTTGCTTTACTAATCCAGATTTAAAAGATTTTTTAGAGGAAAACGGTGCTAAAAGCATAGAGTTTATAGGGGTAGATGGCAAAGGCTGTGTTAAGGCTTCCGTTTTGTCAGCTACCAAGGAGAATTAATAGTTTTATGGGGAGCTTAATATGAAAATTATTTTTATCCGTCATGGAGAGCCAGATTACCGTGAGTTAGAGGAGCGTTCTTATACGGGATTTGGGATAGATTTGGCGCCCTTATCTGAGAAGGGAAGGAAACAGGCTCAGGACCTTTGCCAAAACCCCTTGTTCCAATCAGCTGATCTGCTAGTAGCTTCAGCAGTGACGCGAGCTTTAGAAACAGCTTCTTATCTGGCTTGTGCTACGGGCCTTCCTTTGAGGGTAGAGCCTTTATTGCATGAATGGCAGGTTTATGAAACAGGTATAGAGAACTTTGAGACAGCTAGATGTCTGTTTTTAGAAAACAAGGGGGAGTTGCTCCCGAATTCTCCTGTTCAATATGAGACAGCTGTAGAGATGAAGTCTCGTTTTCTAGAATGCATGGCTAAGTATCGGGAACATCAAACTGTGGTAGTTGTAGCCCATCGCATGCTCATGCGTCAATTTGTACCGAATGAAACCATTGATTTTTGCCAAGTGATTGAGTGTGAGATAGAGATTTAGAAAGAGGTTTATCATCGCTAAGAAAAAAACGACATTTATTTGTCAAAATTGTGCCTACAATTCACCCAAATACCTAGGGCGCTGTCCAAATTGTGGGTCTTGGTCTTCTTTTGTCGAGGAGGTCGAGGTAGCAGAGGTCAAGAATGCGCGGGTTTCCTTGACGGGTGAAAAGACCAAACCCATGAAATTGGCGGACGTGACCTCTATCAATGTTCACCGGACCAAGACGGAGATGGAAGAATTCAACCGCGTCCTTGGAGGTGGTGTCGTCCCAGGAAGTCTGGTCCTCATTGGGGGAGATCCTGGGATTGGGAAATCGACCCTGCTCCTTCAAGTATCAACCCAGTTATCCCAAGTGGGAACAGTTCTTTACGTTAGTGGAGAGGAGTCGGCCCAGCAGATCAAACTTCGGGCAGAGCGCTTGGGAGATATCGACAGTGAGTTTTATCTCTATGCTGAGACTAATATGCAGAGCGTGCGAGCAGAAGTGGAGCGCATCCAGCCTAACTTCCTCATCATTGACTCGATCCAGACTATCATGTCTCCTGAAATTTCAGGGGTTCAGGGATCAGTCTCTCAGGTCCGTGAGGTAACGGCTGAGCTCATGCAGCTGGCCAAGACCAATAACATCGCCATCTTTATCGTCGGTCATGTGACCAAGGAAGGAACCTTGGCAGGTCCTCGGATGCTGGAACACATGGTGGATACGGTGCTCTACTTTGAGGGCGAACGCCATCATACCTTCCGGATTCTAAGAGCAGTCAAGAACCGCTTTGGCTCGACCAATGAGATCGGGATCTTCGAAATGCAGTCGAGTGGCTTGGTTGAGGTGCTCAATCCGAGTCAAGTTTTCCTAGAAGAGCGTTTAGACGGTGCCACTGGTTCGTCAATCGTAGTGACCATGGAGGGGACTCGTCCGATTCTTGCAGAAGTACAGGCCTTGGTGACACCAACTATGTTTGGAAATGCCAAGCGGACGACGACAGGGCTTGATTTTAATCGGGCTAGTTTGATTATGGCTGTTTTGGAGAAACGTGCAGGTTTGCTCCTCCAAAATCAGGATGCCTACCTCAAATCAGCAGGTGGTGTCAAATTGGATGAGCCTGCCATTGACCTAGCCGTAGCTGTAGCCATTGCTTCCAGCTACAAGGACAAGCCAACCAACCCGCAGGAATGTTTCGTCGGAGAGTTGGGCTTGACAGGAGAAGTTCGCCGGGTCAACCGGATCGAGCAACGAATCAATGAAGCTGCTAAACTTGGTTTTACCAAGATTTATGTTCCGAAAAATTCTCTGACGGGGATCACGACACCATCAGGAATCCAGGTGGTCGGTGTGAGTACACTAGCTGAAGTCTTGAAGAAAGTATTTTAATAGTAGAAAAGAGGCTGGGACAAAAGTCCTAGCCTCTCAATTGTTTTTGGATTATCGAGCAAGACGCAGTGGTTGAGTGGGCTCTACTACGCTGATTTCATCAGCTTTTACAGCCCTGCTCAACTGTGCGGAGGTGGGACGACGAAATCGAATTCTAACGAATTACCGATTTCTGTCCCACTCTCTTTTTTCAGATGTGACAGATGACGGGAGATCCTCTCTGACAGAAATAGGGAGATGTGGTAAAATAATAGATGATTTGAATTTCAAAGGAACAAAGGAGAGACCATGTCTTATTTTGATAATTTTTTAACAGCCAACCAAGCTTATGTGGCTCTACATGGAGACCTCCGTCTTCCGATTAAGCCCAAAACACAAGTCGCCATCGTGACCTGTATGGATTCCCGCCTTCACGTGGCACCTGCACTAGGTCTGGCTCTTGGAGACGCCCATATTTTGCGGAATGCTGGAGGGCGCGTGACAGAGGATATGATCCGGTCTTTGGTCATCTCCCAGCAACAGATGGGCACCCGTGAAATTGTAGTTTTGCACCATACAGACTGTGGCGCTCAGACCTTTGAGAACGAAGGTTTCCGGCAACATCTCAAGAAAGAACTGGGAGTAGATGTGGGAGATCGTGATTTCCTACCCTTTCAAAATATTGAAGAGAGTGTCCGTGAAGATATGAGGCTTCTCAAGGCTTCTCCTTTGATTCCAGAAGATGTCGTTATCTCAGGAGCTGTGTATGATGTGGATACCGGATTGATCTCAGAAGTAAAATGATCATATAGAAGAGAATAGGAAGAGAGAACGATCTTTGTTTCCTGTACTCTTCTTTTTTATAGTATAAAAAAAGTGAACCAAATAGGAAAAAATGTGACAATTTAGCAAAAAAACATTAAAAAAATTAGTGGAATAAAATAACATTTTAACAAGAATATTACGATTTATTTACAACAGATTGACTCTATATGTCAACGGTGTTACAATTTTACTGGTATCATGGAATCATGAAATATGAAAAAGGAGATCCTATAAATGAAGGATATATTTAATAAGCGCCAGCGCTTTTCATTGCGAAAATATAGCGTTGGGGTTTGTTCAGTTCTTTTAGGAACAGCACTTTTTGCTGCAGGAGCGCAATCTGCATCAGCAGATGAGGCAACAGCAGCCCCTGAATCTGCAGGAACGGCGACTTCAGGAGCACAACCTGCTGCAACAGAATCAAGTCAAGCAGAAGTACCAGTTGCTTCTAAGGCATATGGTGAGGGAGCACCAGTGCCAAAAGTAGACCTTTCTAATTCTGCTACAACTTCAGAAGTACCAGCTCCATCAACTGAAAAAGCTGAAGTGATTGAAAAATCAGCTGCTTCAGAAGACAAGGAAATCCCAGCTGAGACTAAAAAAGAAGAAAAAGCTGAAACTAAAAAATCTGAAGAAGCTCCAAAGTCGACAGCACCATTAGAAACAAGCAAACCTGTCGAGAAGAAAAAAGGATCAAGCTCTAAGCCGGTCTCCACACCAGTGCTTACTACAGCACAACCTACTGCAGCTCGCTCTGCAGCAGTTGAAAACTCAGAAACATCACCTGCAAGTGAAAGCTCAGAAGCACCTACGGCTATTTCAGCTACTGTAAATCCAGTAGCTCCGATCATTGGTGCAGAGCGAGGTGTGCAGGTAGATAGAGAAACAGCTGAAGAGCGTAGTGCATCACTTGATCGTGCAGCAACTGATTTGACGAACGCTGGAGCCTTGGTAACAAGTCGTAGCCGACGTAGCCGTCGTGCTGTGTATGATCATAATGGAACTCCAGTGGAAGTGACTACCTATTTAAAACCAGGTGAAACTGCAGCTCCAAGCATGTTTGATGCGAACGGTGCAACTGTGAGCTCTCAACCTGTACCAGCTGGATACTCAGCTAAAGAAGGAGATTGGTATACATACAGTATTGTAGATCTTACTCGCTTTAACGAACGGTATCATACAAACTACTATACGCGTGCGTATAAGAGATTTGATGCTTCGACAGACACGACTGTTGAATTGATTGATAAACACTGGCAATGTAGTAGAAACCAGAACGATTACTGCTTCTAGCGGAATTCAAAAATTCACAACTACCAAAGCAGCCTCTAATGGAGAATTAACTTGGCAAGTTGATTTCGATAAAGGTTTAGGAGCTGGACCTGGTAAAACGAACCAACCATTTATTCAATTGGGTTATGAAGTTGGAGCAAGTATCCAAGCTTTAGTAGCTCCTGGGCACAATCTTACTCCAGATGAGAAAAAATTATACGATGCTGTTTATGCTGCTCGTACATCAACGGATATCATTAACGTTGTAGAGCCTGCTTATAATGGCCGTACGATTACAGATACCAATGCCAAGATTCCAGTAGCAGTTGAAAAGACAACTTACTATCGCGTAGTTGATGAAAATAACCCAACATTCAACGCCAATAAAACAGATAAGACTGTTCAAGACTATGTGCCAAATGGTAATGAAGTAGACTTAGCTAGATATACTCTTAAAGCTATGGAAGGACAAAACTTCACAGCATCTGGTGAACGTCAATTTGCTGGCTACAAGTTGTATCAAACAGCCGATGCAAACGATCAATCAGGCTATGTGAGTCGTCCTTATACTGTTGGTACCAAATTCATGGACGCTGAGCGTGCAGGAATTAAACGGATCAAAGAAATCGTAGATGAGGATGGAACTGTAGTCGTTCGTGTTTACTTACTAGATCCAAAACAACAAAGTAAACGTTCTGATGGTACATTAGACACAGATGGCTATATGTTGCTGGCGGAAACTAAACCTATTAAACCAGGTGATTACAATAAAGAAGATTTAGTTGTTAAGAAATCACCTCTTAACACAATTGCTTTCACAGATAGTAAAGGTGTAAACTATCCAAACGGTAAAGAAGTTCCATTTGACTTCCAAACAGCTACTGGGTATACACCTAAGAAAACAGTATTCGTACCATTCTTGGGAGATAATATCGGCCACCTTTCTCCAAACGAACAATTGGTTCGTGGAGTAAATGGTATCGGTACCAACGTTGACTTGCTCAACTCTTTGACACCGTATAAACAACCAATCTACTACTATGTGAAACAAAAACCAGTCGAAGTCACTCCAGAAGTTGAAAAACAACTGGAAGGACGGGTGCTAGTTGACGGTGAATTCACCTTCAAGATTAAAGAAAACCAATCAAACAAATCACTTCCTGCCTATGAAGAAACTGTAACGAATAAAGCCGACGGTAAAGCTACATTTAGCAAGTTATCATTTAACAAAGTTGGTACTTATACATACACAATCACTGAAACTGCAGGTTCAGATACAAACGTCGATTATGATGAAATGACAGTTACGATGACTGTTAATGTAACTGAAAATTCTAACGGTGATTTAGAAGCTTCTGTTAAATATAGTGGTAGTGGTGGATTTGCCTCAAAAGCTGATGACAAAGTCTTCAACAACTATGTCGTAGCTCCAGTTAAGACCAAGTTTGACTTCAGCAAGGCTCTTGCAGGGCGTGAGTTACAAGATGATGAATTTACTTTCGTTCTTAAAGATGAATCTGGAAATGTTATTCAAACGAAGAAGAACAAAGCAAATGGTGTGATCGCCTTTGATGATTTGACCTTTGACAACACACAAGTTGGTACTCATAAGTACACTGTAGAAGAGGTTCAAGGTTCTGAAGCAGGTATGCAATATGATACGATGAAAGCTGAAGTAACGATCACTGTTACGAAAGAGGGTCACGTTCTTAAAGCAACGAATACTCTTCCATCAGATACAGAGTTCAACAATACCTTCACACCTGCTGCTACACAAGCTCAATTCAAGTTTACTAAGAAATTGGAAGGTAAAGAGCTTACAAAGGATGCCTTCACATTCGAATTGCTTGAAAATGGCAATATCATTCAAACCAAGAAAAATGCGGCTGATGGAACTATTCAATTTGATGCGATTTCATACGATAAAGAAGGTTCTCACACATACACTGTACGTGAAGTAGCTGGAACAGATAGAAACATCGACTACGATGATATGAATGCAGTTGTAACAGTGAACGTAACCAAGAATGCTTCAACAGGGATCCTGACTGCTAATGTTACAATGCCGGCAGATACAGAATTTAACAACTATGTTGTTGCTCCAGTTGTTACAAGATTTGACTTTACTAAAAAATTAGCCGGTCGTAAGTTAAAAGCTGGTGAATTCAGTTTTGTTCTCAAAGATCAAGATGGTAAGGTTATTGAAACAGTTAAGAATGATGCAGAAGGAAATGTGACCTTTACTGAATTGTCATATGACAATACTAAAATTGGTACCCACTCATACTCTGTTGAGGAAGTCATCCCAGCTGATGCAGATAAAGAATTTGGTATGACATACGATACCATGAAAGCATTTGTCCGTGTAAAAGTTGCTAAGAATGGTCATACCTTAACAACTGTTACAGACATTGCTTCAACAGGCGGTAAGAATGCTGCTGGTGAATCAACTGACACTCAAGAAGATACTGAATTCAACAACAAAGTCACTCCTCCAGAAACTCCTAAATTCCAACCAGAAATTTGTCGTTTCTAAAGAGAAATATGACATCACTGGCAACAAGTTGATGAACGACGACGATGAGTTGACAAATGAATACACTGAAACAAATGCAGATCCATATGTAGACAAGACAACCAACAACGAACCAGAAAACTTGAATACTAAGACAGTTAAACGTGGTTCTAAATTGGTTTACCAAGTATGGCTAGATACGACTAAATTCACTGAAGCAAACAACATCCAATACGTTGGTGTATCGGATAAATACGACGCTGATAAATTGGACGTCAATGCAGCTGATATCAAAGCATATGATTCAGTAACTGGTGCAGAAGTAACCAATAAATTCGACATCAAAGTTGAAAACGGTACAATCACTGCAACTTCTAAAGAAGCATTTATCAAAGATAAAGTCAATGCTCCTGTTATCGACACCACTAAGTTCGAATTCGGACGTTACTATAAATTTGATATCCCAGCAACTGTGAAAGAATCTGTTAAAGCTGGTGCTGATATTGAAAATACAGCCAACCAAACCGTTCATGTTTACAACCCAGTAAGCAAGATGGTTGAAAAGCCTGAAAAACCAACACAAAAACGTGTCAATAGCGTTCCAGTTCCAGTGGAAATGAACTTCACGAAACGTTTGGAAGGTCGTGAACTTCAGGCCAACGAATTCGAATTCGTATTGAAGAAAGACGGCGTTGAAGTTGAACGCGTGAAGAATGACGCTGCTGGTAAGATCGTCTTCAAGACTCTTGAATTCGGTCGCGATGATCTTGGTAAGACTTACAACTACACAGTTGAAGAAACTCCTGGTACAGATGCAACTGTCAACTACGACACAATGGTAGCTACCGTTAAAGTGGTTGTTTCACACGATGGTACAGCGAAAGCCATCGTTGCCAACGTAACAGACGCTGCTGATAAAGAATTTAACAACCGTGTAACACCTCCAGAAGAGCCTAAGTTCCAACCAGAGAAATACGTTGTTTCTAAAGAGAAATACGATATCACTGGTGACAAGCTCGTTGACGATGATAGAGAGTTGGCAGACAAGTACGCAGATACAAATGCGAACCCATATGCGGACGATGCATCAAACAACGAAGCAGAAAACTTGAACACCAAGACTGTTGAACGTGGTTCTAAATTGGTTTACCAAGTATGGTTGGATACAACTAAATTTGACGCAACTAACAAGGACAACATCCAAACAGTTGGTATCTCAGATAACTATGATGAAGCTAAATTAAATCTTAATGTAGCTGACATCAAAGCTTACGACTCTGTAACAGGTGCAGAAGTAACTGATAAATTCGACATCACTGTCAATAACGGTGTGATCACTGCTAACTTGAAAGATGGCTTCACGAAGTCACTTGGCGATGCAGAAAACACACAAGTCATCGACACAACTAAATTCGAATTCGGACGTTACTACAAGTTCGATATTCCAACAACAGTGAAAGACGATGTGGTAGCTGGTGCAGATATCGAAAATACTGCGGCTCAAGTAGTCAACTACTACAACCCAACTACTAAGAAAGTTGAAAAACCTGAAAAACCAACTGAAAAACGTGTCAACAATGTTCCAATCTCAGTAGAATTTAACTTCACTAAGAAATTGGAAGGTCGTGCTCTTAAAGCTAACGAATTCACATTCGAGTTGAAAGACAGCGACAATGTTGTGATTGCGACTGCAACCAACGACGCAAACGGTAACTTCAAGTTCACTCCAGTTGATTACACAAACAAAGCTGGTCAAACGGTTACTGCCCTTAAATACAAGAAGGGTCAAGAAGGTACTTACACTTACACTGTAACAGAGGTTAAGGGTACAGACGCAACTGTCACTTACGACGCAATGGCTGCAGTTGTAACTGTCACTGTTTCTCATGATGGTACAGCCAAAGCCTTGATCACAAACGTGACAGAACCTGCTGATAAAGAATTTAACAACAAGGTAACTCCTCCGGAAGAACCTAAGTTCCAACCAGAGAAATACGTTGTTTCTAAAGCGAAATTCGATATTACAGGTACGAAGCTCGTTGATGACGATTCTGAATTGACAGATAAATATGGTGAAACAAATACAAACCCATATGTCGATACAACTGCCAACAACGAAGATGAAAACTTGAATACGAAACCAGTTGAACGTGGCCAAAAACTTTACTACCAAGTATGGTTGGATACAACTAAATTTGACGCAAACAACAAAGACAATATCCAAACAGTAGGAATCACAGATAACTACGACAAGGATAAATTGACTGTTAATGCGTCAGACATCAAAGTTTACGATTCCGTTACTGGTGCAGACGTTACGACGAAATTCGATATCTCTGATAACAATGGTGTTCTAACAGCGAACCTGAAAGCTGGCTTTACGAAGTCACTTGGCGACGCTGAAAATACTCAAATCATTGATACTACTAAGTTCGAGTTTGGACGCTACTATAAATTTGATATCCCAGCAACAGTGAAAGACGATGTTGTAGCTGGTACAGATATCGAAAACAAGGCAGCACAAGTTGTTAACTACTACAACCCAGTAAGCAAGACTGTTGAAAAACCAAACAAACCAACTGAAAAACGTGTTAACAGTGTTCCAATCTCAGTAGAATTCAACTTCACTAAGAAATTGGAAGGCCGTGATCTGAAAGCTGGCGAATTCACATTTGAATTGAAAGACAGCGACAATGTTGTGATTGCGACTGCAACCAACGATGCAGCTGGTAAGATTAAGTTTGCTCCAGTAGATTACACCAATAAAGCAGGTGAAACTGTTACTGCCCTTAAATACAAGAAGGGTCAAGAGGGTACTTACAAGTACACAGTAGAAGAGGTTAAAGGAACAGATGCAACCGTAACTTATGACACAATGAAAGCTGTCGTCACAGTTGAAGTTCGTCATGATGGTACAGCGAAAGCCTTGATCACAAACGTGACAGATCCTGCCGATAAAGAGTTCAACAACGTTGTCACTCCACCAGAAGAACCTAAGTTCCAACCAGAGAAATACGTTGTTTCTAAAGAGAAATACGATATCACTGGTGACAAACTCGTTGACGATGATAAAGAGTTAGCAGACAAGTACGCAGATACCAATGCGAACCCATATGCGGACAATACCATCAATAATGAAGTGGAAAACTTAAATACTAAGACTGTTGAACGTGGATCAAAATTAGTTTACCAAGTATGGTTGGATACAACTAAATTCGACGCAGCTAACAAGGACAACATCCAATCAGTAGGAATCTCAGATGACTACGATGAAACTAAGTTGGATCTTGATTCTACTAAGATCAAAGCTTACGACTCAGTAACAGGCGCAGAAGTAACAGATAAATTCGATATCACTGTGAACAACGGTGTGATCACTGCAACCCTTAAAGATGGCTTCACGAAGTCACTTGGCGATGCAGAAAACACACAAGTCATCGACACAACTAAATTTGCCTTCGGACGTTACTACAAGTTCGACATCCCAACAACAGTGAAAGCTGATGTACCTGGTGGTGTAGACATCGAAAATACTGCGGCTCAAGTAGTCAACTACTACAACCCAACTACTAAGAAAGTTGAAAAACCAAGCAAACCAACTGAAAAACGTGTCAACAACGTACCAATTCAAATTGAACTTGACTTCAAGAAAGCTCTTGCTGGTCGTCAATTGAAAGCGAATGAGTTTACTTTCCAATTGTTAGACGATGATGAATTCAATGTTCTTGAAACAGCAACCAATGATAAGGATGGTAAGGTTAAATTCACTAGCCTTAAATACACAAACAATGATATCGGAGTTTACCGTTACAAAGTGGTAGAAGTTGCTGGTACAGACTCAACCGTTACATATGACAATATGAAAGCTGTTGTAACAGTCACTGTTTCTCATGATGGTACAGCTAAAGCTTTAGTTGCTAAGGTCGGAGATATTGCTGATAAAGAGTTCAACAATACAGTAACTCCACCAGAAGAACCTAAGTTCCAACCAGAGAAATACGTTGTTTCTAAAGAGAAATACGATATCACTGGTGATAAGCTCGTTGATGATGACAAAGAGTTGGCAGACAAGTACGCAGATACCAATGCGAACCCATATGCGGACGATGCATCAAACAACGAAGCAGAAAACTTGAATACCAAGACTGTGAAACGTGGCGACAAGTTGGTTTACCAAGTATGGTTGGATACAACTAAATTCGACGCAGCTAACAAGGACAACATCCAAACAGTAGGAATCTCTGATAACTACGATGAAGCGAAATTAAATCTTAATGCAGCTGACATCAAAGCTTACGACTCTGTAACAGGCGCAGAAGTAACAGATAAATTCGATATCACTGTGAACAACGGTGTGATCACTGCGAACTTGAAAGCTGGCTTCACGAAGTCACTTGGCGATGCGGAAAACACACAAGTGATCGACACAACTAAATTCGAATTCGGACGTTACTACAAGTTCGACATCCCAACAACAGTGAAAGCTGATGTACCTGGTGGTGTAGACATTGAAAACACTGCGGCTCAAGTAGTCAACTACTACAACCCAACAACTAAGAAAGTTGAAAAACCAAGCAAACCAACTGAAAAACGCGTAAACAACGTACCAGTTGAGGTAGGATTCAACTTCACTAAACGCTTGGAAGGCCGTGAGCTTAAAGCTAACGAATTCAGCTTCGTACTTAAAGATTCAACTGGTAAAGAAGTTGAAACTGTGAAGAACGATAAAGATGGTAACGTTAAGTTCTCTAAACTTGAGTTCAAGAAAGGCCAAGAAGGCGTTCACAACTACACAGTAGAAGAAGTTAAAGGCACAGACGCAACCGTTACATACGACACCATGAAAGCGAATGTAACAGTCACAGTGAAACACGATGGTACAGCTAAAGTACTTATCGCGACTGTAGGCGACATTGCGGATAAAGAATTTAACAACCGTGTAACACCTCCAGAAACTCCAGAATTCAATCCAGAAAAATATGTTCTAAACGAAAAAGAATTTGATTTGACTGGAACTTCATTATTAGATGATGATAAAGAGTTGGCAGACAAGTACGCAGATACCAATGCGAACCCATATGCGGACGATGCATCTAATAACGAAGCAGCGAATATCAACACTAAATCAGTTAAACCAGGTCAAAAACTTGTTTACCAAGTATGGTTGGATACAACTAAATTTGACGCAAACAACAAAGACCATATCCAATCAGTAGGAATCTCAGATGACTACGATGAGGCTAAAGTTGATGTTGATGGTTCAGAAATCAAAGCTTATGACGGTAAGACTGGTGCGGATGTAACAGCTAAATTCGATATCACTGTGAACAACGGTGTGATGACTGCAACCCTTAAAGATGGCTTCACTAAGTCACTTGGCGACGCGGAAAACACACAAGTCATCGACACAACTAAATTCGAATTCGGACGTTACTACAAGTTTGATATCCCAGCTACAGTGAAAGCTGACGTTAAAGGCGGAGTAGACATCGAAAATACTGCGGCTCAAGTAGTGAACTACTACAACCCAACTACTAAGAAAGTTGAAAAACCTGAAAAACCAACTGAAAAACGTGTCAACAGCGTTCCAGTTGAAGTAGAATTCAACTTTACTAAACGTATGGAAGGCCGTGAGCTTAAAGCTAACGAATTCAGCTTCGTTCTTAAAGATTCAAAAGGTAATACTCTTGAAACTGTGAAGAACGATAAAGATGGTAACGTTAAGTTCTCTAAACTTGAGTTCAAGAAAGGTCAAGAAGGCGTTCACAACTACACAGTAGAAGAAGTTAAAGGATCTGACGCAACTGTTACATACGACACTATGAAAGCGAATGTAACAGTCACAGTTTCACACGACGGAAAAGCTAAAGTTCTGATCGCGAAAGTTGGCGACATTGCGGACAAAGAATTTAACAACAAGGTGACTCCTCCAGAAACTCCAGAGTTCAACCCAGAGAAATACATCTTGAACGCTGAGAAATTCGACCTTACTGGTAAATCACTTCTTGATGATGATAAAGAATTGGCAGACAAGGTTGCGGAAACAAACGCAAATCCTTACGCTGATAAGGCTGACAATAATGAAGCAGCAAACATCAATACTAAGACTGTGAAACGTGGCGATAAGGTTGTTTACCAAATATGGTTGGATACAACTAAGTTCACTGAAGCGCACAACATCCAATCTGTTGGTGTTACTGATGACTACGAAGAAGACAAGCTTGACATCAATGTTGCAAACATCAAAGCTTACGACTCTGTAACAGGCGAAGATGTGACTGCTAAATTTGATATCAAGGTTGAAAACGGTGTGATCTCTGCAACTTCTAAAGCGGACTTGACTAAGTCACTTGGAGACGCAGAAATACTCCAGTGATCGACACAACTAAGTTTGCGTTTGGACGTTACTACAAGTTCGACATCCCAGCAACAGTGAAAGATACTGTTAAGGGTGGTGCGGATATTGAAAACACTGCAGCTCAAATCGTTCACCAATACGATCCAACAAGCAAGACAGTGAAGAAACCAAACAAACCAACTGAAAAACGTGTTGTGAACATCCCTGTTTCAGTAGAATTCAACTTCACGAAACGTTTGGAAGGCCGTGAGCTTAAAGCTAACGAATTCAGCTTCGTTCTTAAGGATAAAGATGGTAAGACTCTTGAAACTGTGAAGAACGATGCATCTGGTAACGTTAAGTTCTCAGCTCTTGAATTCAAGAAAGGTCAAGAAGGAACTTACAACTACACTGTAGAAGAAGTCAAAGGAACGGATACAACCGTTACTTATGACACTATGAAAGCAGTTGTAACAGTTGAAGTTTCTCATGATGGAACAGCGAAAGCTCTCCTTACTAAGGTAACGGATCCAGCGGATAAAGAATTCAACAACACTGTTCGTCCACCTGAAACTCCAGAATTCAACCCAGAGAAATACATCTTGAACGAATCTAAATTCGATCTTACAGGTGTGAAACTTCTCGACGATGATAAAGAGTTGAAGGATAAGGTTGCGGAAACAAATGCGAACCCTTACGTTGATAAGACTGATAACAACGAAGCTCAAAATATCAATACGAAGACACTCAAGAAAGGTGACAAGGTATACTACCAAGTATGGTTGGATACAACTAAATTCACTGAAGCACACAATATTCAATCTGTTGGTGTGACAGATAAATATGATAGTGCGAACTTGACTGTCAACGGAGCTGATATTAAGGCATACGACTCTGTAACAGGAGAAGATGTAACAGCTAAGTTTGATATCAAGGTTGAAAACGGTGTGATTACTGCAACATCTAAAGCAGACTTGACTAAGTCACTTGGAGACGCAGAAAATACACAAGTGATCGACACAACTAAGTTGGCCTTTGGACGTTACTACAAGTTTGAAATTCCTGCAGAAATTAAACAATCTGCTCAAGATGGTGTGGACATTGAAAATACAGCTTCACAAATCGTACACCAATACGATCCAACTAAGAAGACTGTAGAAAAACCAGAAAAACCAACTGAAAAACGTGTAGTCAACATTCCAGTTAAGGTTCAATTCCAATTCACTAAGAAATTGGAAGGTCGTGCATTGAAGGCTGGTGAATTCAGTTTCGTTCTTAAGGACGAAAAAGGAAATGTGATCGAAACCGTAACCAATGATGCGGCTGGTAAGATCACCTTCTCAAATCTTGAATTCAAACGTGGTGAAGAAGGAACTCATCTCTACCATGTAGAAGAAATCCGTGGCAAAGATTCTAGCATCGAATACGATAAGATGGTTGCCACTGTGGGTATTATGATTAACAAAGACGGTAAAGTATTGACGGCTATTACTCAGTTGCCAGAAGATACAGAGTTTAACAACACTGTTATTCCGCCAACAACACCGCCAAATACACCACCAACAACACCACCGAATACACCGCCGACAACGCCACCAACAACACCGCCAACACCGCCAACACCACCAACACCACCAACGCCACCAACACCTACAACTCCTCCAGCTCCAGCACTTCCTGAAACTGGTGAAGAACAATCAGCATCTGCTGCATTGTTAGGTGCTGCACTTGGTATGGTTGGCCTTGCGGGACTTGCAAAACGCAAAAAACGCGAAGACTAAAATTGAGGTGACATCGACAAACTTGTTGATGAGGTGACAATTTTAGATCCAACAGGAAGAGGCTTTGCTCGAAAGAGCAAGGCCTCTTTGTTTGGTATTGGAAACTTAGAAAAACATGCATAAATGTGATGAAAAAGTTTCAGTAAAATTCTATATATTCATTTCATTCGGTTACTAGTTTCAGTAAAATTCCATTGACTTGAAGTAGAGAAAACAGTATGCTAGTAAAGCAATTTGATCTTTCAAACTGCCGGCAACAAGGGGAATGAATCCACTTTAAATTGGAATATAGTAGGGTTTGGAGCGGTAGAACTTCACACCCTTATTGTCGTCAGTTACCCTATTAAGACCAGACTTGTGAAACAAACACAGGTTTCTTTTTTGCATAATTATAAAAGCTTATAGAACCCTCCTGCTCCATATAATCAGGAGGGTTCCGTTTTATTTTTAAAAAGCTGGTGATCCAAGAAATATTGTGAATTTCCTATAGGTTCTCTTCCATATTTATGATACGAAAACACTATACACGCTCAATCCCTTTATTATAAGGCTTTTCAGCGGTCGTCTAGCAAGTGAATACGATTTTGAATACGACTTACGCTTCCAAAAAATCAAGCAAGCGATCAGCGACCGCGTAACGTTGATTATCGTTAATGTGTGTATACATATCGAGGGTCGTTTGTATACGCGAGTGGCCCAAGCGGTCCGCGATCTGCTTCGCTTCGATCCCAGCTTCAAAGAGTATACTTGCGTGTGTGTGTCGTAAGCCGTGGACGGATATAATCGGCAAGCCGTAGCGTTTTAAAAACTTCCGGAGCTCGTCCCGTAAGCGTGATTCCATAAGATAGCCACCCGAAGAATTCGAAAATACGAGTTCACTCTTTCCAGCCCCGTTTTTAAATAAGATTTTTTTCTGTTTTAGTCGCCAATTCTTCAAAATTTCGATCGTGCGCGGGTCCAGCGTTATCATGCGCCGGCTCTTTTTCGTTTTTGGTGATTGGGTGGATAGTTGGCCAGATATTCTGACAAGGGTCCGATCGACGCGCAAAGTCCGGCTCTCGAAGTCGATATCTGACCACTCGAGGGCCAAGAGCTCCCCACGACGTAAACCAGTATAAGCGAGAGTCCACCACGTTACAAATAAGATGGGGGACGCATGTTTTTCGGCTAGTGTGAGAAATTCAGTCAGCTCGTCTTTGGTAAAGGCTTTTTTCGTTTCACGTTTCTCTTGTTGTTTGGGCCTTATGACCTTATCGAGCGGGTTCGTCTTGATAATATCGAGCAATACCGCGTATTTTAAGACGCGGTTAATGACGGAAAGATGAATCGTATAATTCAAGTATCTCTTACTTAACTCAATCGTGATTTTTTGCAACTTTAAAACTGTTAAATCATCGATCAAGGTATTATTAAAATAATCTTTTACCAAGATCTCGAGATAGCTCTTTGTGTTTTGGTATGTGGTGGGCTTGACGGTCGTCTGATAACTTTCAAGCCACAATCGGGCCACGGCCTCGAATGTTTGTTTTTCGGAGACGTTACCAAAGCCGTTTTCTTCCACGTCAAGCAGTAAATCTCTTTCGGATTGTTTGGCTTCTTTCATGGTCTTAAAGCCCCGGCGCGTGGTCCGTCGTTCTTTTCCGGTCAAGGGATCAATCCCCAGATAGGTTTGAAATAAGTAACGAGTCTCCCCGTTTTTAGTTGTATATTTTTTTATCATGTCTTTCCTCCGTTTTGGCTTGCCCGCACAATTGAAAGAACGAAATGATTTTGCTATACTTAACTTATATCATGTTTTCCCCGTGGCTTGTCCTCGGGGCTTTTTTTATTTATTCGAAAAACAGTTTAATATTATCTGCTTGCGCGTTGGTGATCTTGGCTTTAATTGTCTTGACTTCGTTTGTCTCGATATTTCGCAAGTATAACTCAGCGCGTCCGGGCTTTTCTTCGGTAGTAGTGACAGAGGTCGAATCTATTTTACCTTTACGTTTCCCGGAAGCGCCTATTTTGGCACCTACAACAGTACCAACTGGTCCAAATGCTGAACCAATTGCAGCCCCAAAAAACGCACTCCCTTTTTTCCCCTTCTGTTTGGTCGTCCCGGTAGTTTTTGTGTGCTCTATAATGGTAGATCCTTCAAATTGGAAATTTTCGAACTCAAACAGTTCTGGAGTTTCTGAATAGAATCCAATATAGTATAGACCATCTATTGTCTTTCGAATCGTTGTATTCCCGAATGAAATTTTTGTTTCTTGGGCAGCTTTTTTTCTCATTTCATTCATCGAAGAAATTCCGTCCGCTGTTTTTTCAGTCGCTTTTTTTGCGAAATCCTTAATTTTATTAAAGTCCATGTTTTCTCTCCTTCTATCCTACCAATCGATAGTATTCATCTATTACCATTAATTCATCGGCCGTCGTTTTGAGCTTGTGGCGTTCCATGAAATGTACATAATTAAACTCGCTCGCGTCCCCAGCTTCTAACTCTTCCTTTAATAGTGCGTGAATCATGGCCCTATTGGCTTCATTCTCGCACTTGATCGGGTTTATGGTATATTCGGCCGTCGTGTGCTCTAAATGGCCCAGCTCGTGCAAAATAACGCGCTTTTGGGCCTCAATAGTTAGTGATTTATTAACAAAAATGATCTTCATATCAGATAAGATCATTCCAGGCCGTGGCCACAAGTCGTTGTCAAAGTAAGCGAGCGTGACGCCCGCTTTATCACAAATTTCTTCTATCATAATCTTCCTTTAAAATAGATATCAAGGATATTTTCAATCGCTTCGATATCTTCTTCATTTAATGGTTTACCGTCGAAAGTTTTCGCACTTTGGGCCAGCTTCCGAAGGTCCAAGTTCGAAAGGTCCGGTTCTTTCTTTACAGGTTTAACTCCGAGCAAATTCCGGGGTTACTCCGAGAGCCTTCGCGAAAGCGTCCGCCCGATTCAATGGAAAAGTACGCGTTTTATTAAAATAGCGAGAGATCCCCGACTTTGCCATATTCGTTTTTCTTGCAAGCTCACTCAAAGAAATATTCTTTTCAGCGCTTAATTCCTTTATTAGTTCTATTATTTCGTCGTTTGTCCTCATGGTTAATTCACTCCTTTTTCTTCACGTTTCTATTATATCACCGTTCCCGAAAAAGTACAAATAATACTGAAAAAATAAAAAATGTATTTTTTTTTGAAAAAAGTGTTGACAAAAGAGAACGGTTAGTTTATACTAAAATTGTTCCCGAAAGAGAACGGACAAAAACAAACGGAAGGAGGTCCATTATATGACCGTAAATCATTTACGAATCAAAGCAGAACGAGTCGCGAAAGGACTCACGCAAGACGACATGGCCAAGGCCCTTGGTTGGTCTGATCGTGCTCGTTACGCTAAACGCGAAAACGGTCTGGTATCATTCGACGCTGACGAATTGATAAGGGTCGCAACAATCCTCGGATTCTCGAAAGACGAGATCGGTATTTTTTTTACCGAGAGCGTTCACTAAAGAGAACAAGAGGACGCGAAAAAGCACCCGAGCGAGAACGTTCGAGCGCTTGAAAAAATATCTACCTTAATTATATCAGAAAGTGCTTGCCCGCACAATTGGAGGAACGAAGAAATGGAGGAGCTATACTTGCCACCCTTGATCTCGGACGAGATCGCGAAAGTCTATCTCAGATCGATCGTGGATATCGTGAGAGACGAGTTAAAAAAAGAAATAGAAGAAAAACAAATGCCACTAGATCAAAAAGCCTTGATGAAAAAATTCGGTTTTGATCATGGCTATATAAAGAAGCTAGAGCGTCGAGGACTTGCATTTCGAAAACAAGGAAAGAAGAAAATGTACGACGTCCGGGACGTGTACGAAATTTTAGAAAAAGAAAAGGAGTATTTAAAATGAATGAAATTATTATTTCTGGGCAAGTTGCCGGAACAGTCGCAATTGGGGGCGTATGCTTCTTAGCTGGTTTCATTGTCTCATGGTTCGATCACAAGAAACAAATGAGATTCGCAAAGAGCGAAACACTAAAAGCTATTGAAGAAGGGCTTCCGGAGCACAATGCTCAAGTCATCGAACAATACGAAGACGAGCTCGCAAGTCGCCGGAAAAATATGAAGCTATATACCGAATCGCCGGAGGTACCGTTTCATGTTTGGTAAGAAAGCCCGAAAAATTGAGCAACAATCAAAAGCGCTCAATCGCTTGTGGTTTATCAATTTACAACAAACCGAAATTCTGAAAGCCACACTTGAGCGGGAAGAACGACTACTTGACGAGCTCGCTCGTCTGAAAGGAGAGGTTAGAAATGGTAACAATTAACAAGCTCGAGATCGAAACGTGAAACGCGTTAAAGCGGTCAAGATCGAGCCGTCAGCAAAAGGGCTGACAATCGTCGGAGGGAATAACAACCAAGGCAAAACAAGCGTATTAGACGCGATAGCGTGGGCCTTGGGTGGTAACAAGTACAAACCTTCGCAAGCTCAACGCGAGGGGTCAATGATTCCCCCAAGCCTTAAAATCACGCTATCAAATGGCCTTATCGTTGAGCGCAAGGGAAAGAATAGCGATCTGAAAGTCATTGATCCAAGTGGAAACAAGGCCGGTCAGAAATTGCTTGATAGCTTCGTCGAAGAGCTCGCTCTTGATCTTCCAAAGTTTATGGAAATGAACGACAAAGAGAAAGCTACAACCTTATTACAAATCATTGGGGTAGGCGATCAGCTCGTCCAGCTTGAAATGGAAGAGAAGACCAAGTACCAAGAGCGTCATGCGATCGGCGTCATTGCAGACCAGAAAGAAAAGTTTGCGAAAGAACAGCCGTACTATCCAGACGCACCGAAAGAACTCGTTTCAATTGCGGACTTGATCCAGCAACAACAAGAAATTCTCGGACGCAATGGTGAAAATGCTCGCAAGCGTCAGAATCTAGCGAGAATCGAAAACGACTATCAAGGCGCACTCGCAAACGTTGAGCGTCTGGAAGATATGCTCAAAGAAGCTCGAGAGAAAGAGCAAGGGCTCGCGCAAGACTTGGACATTGCTCGTAAAGACGCGAAAGATCTGATCGACGAATCTACGCAAGAGATCGAAGAAAGTATCGCGAATATTGAGCAGATCAATCTAAAAGTCCGAGCAAACCTTGACAAAGACAAGGCAGAAGAAGACGCGAAGGTTTACCGCGAACAATATCGCGAGTTAGATCTTGTGATCGAAGGAATTCGTAAGCAAAAAACGGACTTACTCACAAACGCAGACTTACCACTTCCGGGCTTATCCGTCGAAGATGGCGAACTCTTGTATCTCGGTCAACGTTGGGACAATATGAGCGGTTCGCAACAATTACAAGTCGCGACGGCTATCGTTCGCAAGCTCAAGCCGGATTGTGGCTTCGTCTTAATTGACAAGTTAGAACAGATGGACCAGATCACACTCGCAGAATTCGGCGCATGGCTAGAGCAAGAGGGCTTGCAAGCGATCGCGACGCGCGTTTCAACGGGTGAAGAATGTTCCGTAATTATCCAAGACGGGTACAGCGTCGCACCCGAAACAATTCAAGCACCGCAACAATGGCAAGGTGGCTTTTAATAGAAAGAAGGAAAAATCATGAAAAAAACCGAAAAATTTATCGTTATCAGAAGCACAGAAACAGGCTATTTTTTAGTAAGTTATAAAAGCAATGAAGGAAGTTTTGCATATACCGCGAATTGGTCGAGTGACTTGCAAGACGCAACAACCCTTCCCATTGAATCGCTAGATAGAGACGGTGACAAACTGCAAAAAACAGCCGAAGCGTTCGGAGGTGAGTTACTTGTCATCAATGCAACGTATGAGCTCGAAACCCTCGACGGAGAAGATCCGAAAGATCTGCCCGATGAGATCGAAGAGGCGAAACGCAAACATTTTGAAAACTTCCTTCGTAGCCTTTTAGCAGATAACGACGAGGAGGACTAAAAAATGCAAATTACAAGAGGAAGGAAAGCACGGGCTCAAAAAGTCGTGATCTATGGACCGGAAGGGATCGGAAAGTCTAGCTTTGCGAGTCAATTCCCGGATCCGGTATTCATCGACACCGAGGGATCGACAGATAACATGGACGTGGCCAGAATGGACAAGCCCACAAGCTGGGCAATGCTCAAAAACGAGATCGCGTTCATCAAGGCGAACCCGGGCGCGTGTAAGACGCTAGTCATTGATACAATCGACTGGGCCGAACAACTCGCGGTTGATTATGTTTGCGCACAACACCAAAAAAACGGGATCGAAGATTTCGGCTGGGGCAAAGGCTATACATACGTCCAAGAAGAGATCGGGCGTCTATTGAATAGCTTATCAGAGCTAGTGGACAACGGGATCAATGTCATTCTGACAGCCCACGCACAAATCAAGAAATTTGAACAGCCGGACGAAATGGGATCATACGATCGCTATGAATTGAAGCTGGGACAAAAGACCAGCTCAAAGACGGCTCCACTAGTCAAGGAATGGGCCGATATGGTGCTCTTTGCGAATTATAAGACAATCGTCATGACCACTGACACCGGGAAGAAAAAGGCCCAAGGGGGAGAGCGTGTTATGTACACGAATCACCGGCCAGCGTGGGACGCGAAAAACCGTCACGGCTTACCAGATCAGCTACCGTTTACGTTTGAGAGCGTGGCCCATATCTTCAACGCACCGGCTCACGTACCAACCGAACAACCGGCGCCAGCTCCACAACCAGAGCCAAAACCACAACCGGCACCAGAGCCACAAAAGCAAAACATTAACGAGCAATTGCAAGAGGTCGCCCAAGAGGTGGCTCAAGAAATGGGACGAGCTCCACAAGCTGGACTCTTACCACAAGCGTTGATCGACTTAATGACGCCGAACAACGTTACAGAAAATGAGTTGCAAGAGGTCGCGTATATCCGCGGACACTTCCCGATGGGGACGCCGATCGAAAACTTCCCGGCGAATTACTGGGATATGATCGTTGCGAATTGGGACGCTACACTTGACGTTATTCAAAACCAAGTCCGGAAAGATCCGGAATTACCCTTCACGGTGTAGATTTTAGGAATTAGAAATCATAGCAAAATATAACAAGGAGTATCTATGAAAGATAAAACTATTAAAATCGATTTGTCTAAAATCGCAAATACAGCCTTACAAGAAAAGGTTGACAAAGAACTTGAAAAAGTCCTTGAGAATATTCTGGACCTCAATACAGAGGCTAAAGCAACCCGTAAGGTAACGATCACACTAACGATGTCAACGGACGATGAGCGTACTGTTGTTAAGACAGGTATGGAAGTTAAATCCACTTTGGCACCACAAAAAGGTGTCGCAACAACTGTTATTGTCGGTCGCGACGACACTGGTAAAATTCACGCTAACGAGCTTAAAAGTGGTATTCCGGGTCAGACTTACTTTGATGATAATGGAGACATGAGAACCGACACTGGTGAACTCATTGAAAAGATTGAAAAACAAAGTACAAATATCATTGATTACAACAAAAAGAAAGCAGGTAACTAACTATGACAGAAAATCTCAAAGAAGCATTATCTTACGCAGTCGAACTAGCGGGTAAAGAAAACAAAATCATTCGTTCAAGAAATGGGAAGGAATATTTTGACGGCAATAAATATAGCTTACAGGAACTTAACCCTTATAAGTACGCACCTATCCTTGAGCTTCAAACACTCAAAAGTCTAGTTGACTATCTCAAGTCAGACAACGATCTCATCAGTGATCGTAAACTTGTAATTGTCGTGGACAGTTTCCGAGAAGTATCTGTATATGACCAAGTTGATTTTGAAAATGGCAAACGCCCTCAGCTTGTGTCTGTAAGAGCGTCTGTCCCAGTTATTCCATTCAGCAATTGGCGCGATCAAGAAGAATTTAATATTATGTTGCAGTCTATGTTCATCAATGACGCAGATCGCAATTTGGTCTTGGATTTTGCCAGCCATTTAAAAATCGAAAAAGGCGCAGAAGTACAGGACAATGGCATTAGTCAAATGGCGACGGTTCGCGATGGTGTAGCAAGTCTAGCACAAGCTAAGACTCCAAATCCAGTGACCTTGCGTCCATATCGTACTTTCAATGAAGTAGAGCAGCCTGCTAGTCAATTCGTCTTCCGAATCAACAAATCGGCGAACCTTGCGCTCTTTGAAGCAGATGGCGGTAAATGGAAATTAGAAGCCGTCGAAAGTATCGCGAATTATTTAAAAAATGAACTTGCTAGCAACAAGAAAATTACTATTTTAGCTTAAAGGAGAAAATTATCATGACACAACAACAATACAATAACAATTTTGAGCGCGAGTTTGGCTGGGACGACACAATCCAAAAAGACTCAGAATATGTCCTATTACCAGACGGCCTTTACTGGTTCACAGTTAAAGAATACGAGCGCGGACGTCACACGCCAAACCCACAAAATCCCGGCAAGTTGCCAGCTTGTCCTAAAGCGACAGTTCATCTTACAGTCGTAGCAAATGAAGGTGAAACAGAGCTTCGTCACAATCTATTCTTACACAGTTCAACCGAGGGAATGTTATCAGCGTTCTTTGGAGCTATTGGACAAAAACGCAAAGGCGAACCGCTTCGCATGGATTGGAACGCGATCATCGGGAAAGTCGGAGTATGTAAGGTTGGATCTCGCGAGTACAACGGGAACAAGTACAACGAAGTAAAAGGTATGATTTATGCCGAAGACGTGGACTATACAAAGGTATTGAACGCACAACCGGGACAACAAGCCCCAGCATACCAACAACCAGCGCCACAGTATCAACAACCACAACAACCAGCACAGGGAGGCTTCACAGGAGGGCCGTTCTAATATAGGAGGTTCTAAAGTATGGAGTTAAGACCCTACCAACAAGAGGCACGGGAAGCCGTCCAGCGTGAGTGGCTAGAAGGGCGAAAACGAACCCTTCTAGTCCTTCCGACTGGTACGGGAAAGACCGTCGTATTTTCAAAGATCATTGAAGATCAAGTCCGAGAAGGGAAACGCGTCCTCGTACTAGCTCACAGATCCGAGTTATTGGACCAAGCAAGCGACAAGCTCAAGACCGCAACGGGCCTCGGTACAGCGCTAGAAAAGGCCGAAAGCACGTCAATAGGTTCTTGGTATCGCGTTGTCGTTGGATCTGTCCAGACCATGCAACGGGAAAAACGTTTAAGTCAATTCCCGCCCGACTGGTTCGATGTGATCGTTGTCGATGAGGCGCACCATGCGATATCCGATGGATATCAAAAAGTGCTAGGCTATTTTAAAGATTCGGAAGTCTTGGGAGTGACGGCCACGCCAGACCGGGGCGATATGAAAAACCTCGGATCGTACTTTGACAGTTTGGCTTATGAGTATTCACTCGTACAGGCTATCAAGGAAGGCTACCTTTCCAAGATTAAAGCCTTGACGATTCCGATCGATCTCGATCTATCAAGCGTTTCAATGTCCGCGGGAGATTTTAAAGCGAGCGACGTCGGAACGGCACTCGATCCGTACCTCGTACAGATCGCGGACGAAATGGCTGAATATTGCAAGGATAGAAAAACAGTCGTCTTTCTTCCACTAGTCAAGACAAGCCAAAAATTCCGCGATATCTTAAATGAGAGAGGCTTTAAGGCAGCCGAAGTCAACGGCGAATCGAAAGATCGGGCCGAAGTGCTCGAAGACTTTGAAAAGGGACGATATAACGTCCTATGCAATTCAATGTTACTTACGGAAGGCTGGGATTGCCCGTCGGTTGATTGTGTGGTCGTGTTACGTCCGACGAAAGTCCGAGCGCTCTATTCTCAAATGGTTGGACGTGGAACGCGTCTCTTCCCCGGAAAAGAAGAGCTTCTTTTGCTCGATTTTCTATGGCACACCGAACGGCATGAGCTTTGTCGCCCGGCTCACTTGATAAGCGAGAGCCCGGAAGTCACAAAAAAGATGGTCGAGAACATGGAAGAAGAAACGGGCGTCGTGATTGATCTTGAGCAGATGGAAGTCAAGAGCGCGGAAGACGTCGTGGCAGAACGAGAAGAAGCCCTTGCGAAACAACTCGCAGAAATGCGTAAACGCAAGAGAAAGCTCGTCGATCCGCTTCAATTTGAAATGTCGATTCATGCTGAAGATCTTTCAAGCTATGTCCCTAATTTTGGCTGGGAGATGGCCCCGCCGTCTGAAAAACAACTCAAAGCCCTCGAAAAGTACGGTATATTTACCGACGAAGTGGGCAATGCAGGAAAAGCAAATCTCTTACTTGATCGCTTGAACAAGCGCAGAAACGAAGGGCTTTCAACGCCGAAGCAAATTCGCTTCCTTGAAAGTCGAGGCTTCCGAAATGTCGGAATGTGGAGCTTTGAGGGCGCGAGAAATATGATTAACCGTATCGCAGCAAACGGGTGGAGAATACCGCACGGAATCAGAGCGAGCGAATATGTACCAAATTAGAAAGGAAGGGCATGAATAACGAACGAGAATTTGACCTATTACCACTATTAGACCATATAGACCCCTCGATTCTATCTTATCAAGAATGGATAAACGTCGGAATGGCCTTAAAGCACGAAGGGTACACAGCCTCAGATTGGGACAACTGGTCCTTACGCGATCCGGCCCGGTATCGTAAATTTGAGTGTTTCAAGAAGTGGGACACCTTCAACGAAGAAGCCGGCTCGATTGTGACAGGCGGAACGATTGTCCAACTCGCGAAAGATCACGGCTGGGTGAACCCGTACGCAAGCGATAGCGAGGGAGCCCATGAGCTCGATTGGAATGATACGATCGATCGGGACTATCGCGTCATTGATAAGAACTGGATCGAGGGGAAAGAGATTCATGAGCCTACTGTTTGGAATCCAGTACAAGAGATTATTAAGTACCTCGAAGCCTTGTTTGAATCGTCTGAGAATGTCGGTTATGTTACCGAGTCATATCCAAAAGTAAACGACGAAACGGGCGAAATCGAGAAATGGCTTCCAACCAAGGGAGCGTATGACCGGACGGCGGGACAACTGATCGAGCAACTTTCCAAGTGTAACGGCGATATCGGAGCCGTCCTTGGTGACTATCACAAGGAAGCGGGCGCGTGGATTCGATTCAATCCACTCGACGGCAAAGGCGCCAAAAACGAGAACGTGACCGATTATCGTTATGCGCTGGTCGAGTCTGACAGCATGAGCGTTGAGAAACAAAACGCGATCTATAAAGAGCTTGAATTGCCTATCGTGGCCCTTGTCTATAGTGGGAACAAGTCCTTACACGCTATTGTTAAAGTGGACGCTGGGAACTATGACGAATACAGAAAGCGCGTTGACTATTTATATAAGATATGCCAAAAGAACGGGATATCAGTCGACACGCAAAACCGCAACCCGTCGCGCTTGTCCCGTATGCCGGGATTCGAACGGAACGGCCAGAAACAATTCCTTGTCGATACCAATATCGGAAAAAGAAATTGGGAAGAATGGTATCAGTATATCGAGGACCTCAACGACGATCTTCCAGATCCGGAAGGGCTGGGCGATAGCTGGGACAATCTTCCAGAGCTTGCACCCGAATTGATCGAAGGAGTCCTTCGACAAGGGCACAAAATGCTGATCGCTGGGCCGTCAAAAGCCGGGAAGTCATTCAGCTTGATCGAAATGTCAATCGCGATCGCAGAGGGCAAGAAATGGCTCGAATGGAAGTGTACGCAAGGTAAGGTCCTATATGTCAATCTTGAGTTAGACCGCGCGTCATGTTTGCACAGATTCCGTGACGTGTACGAAGCGATGGGACTCCAACCGAACAACTTACAAAATATTGATATCTGGAACTTGCGCGGAAAGACTGTCCCGATGGACAAGCTCGCGCCGAAATTGATCCGCCGATCGCTCAAAAAGAACTATATAGCCGTCATTATTGACCCGATCTATAAAGTCCTTACGGGTGACGAAAACAGCGCGGACCAGATGGCACACTTTACAAATCAGTTCGATAAAGTAGCGACAGAGCTTGGCTGCTCGGTGATTTATTGCCACCACCACTCCAAAGGCTCGCAAGGGGGCAAAAAATCAATGGACCGGGCCAGCGGTTCGGGCGTATTCGCTCGAGATCCAGACGCGCTGATTGACTTGGTAGAATTGGACGTCACAGAGGAGTTATTTACTCAACGGATCAACCACACAGCCACAAGAATTTACAAAGAAGCATTGCAAACGTGCAACCTTGGATATTATCAAGAGGAAGTGAGCCTTGACGATCTCCAAAGTCCAGCAATCATGCGGACACACTTTGAACGAGCGATTCCAAACGTGCTCGATCGTAAGCCTTGGGCAGATAGAATCGAGGAAGCTCGTCACGCGATCGAAATTTCGACAGCGTGGCGCGTGGAAGGTACGCTTCGAGAGTTCGCCAAGTTCAAGCCTATCAATATGTGGTTCAGCTATCCAGTGCATTTTTTGGACGATTCGGGAGTTCTTGCTGATATCCAGTTAGGGGACGAAAAGCCTATGTGGCAAAAAGGCCAAGAGGGCAGAAAATCAAAAGAGCAGAATCAGAAAGATCGAAATGAAAAACTTGAGACAGCCTATTATGCACTTTTTGATGGATCGTCTCCGGTTACAACAAACGAACTCAAAGATTATTTAGGACTAAAAACCACGAAATCAGTCGAGAATTATATCCGGGAACATGACGGCTTCGATATCAAAAAAGGTATTGTTTTTCCTATAAAAGAAAAGGAAAAATAGGAAAAAGTCTAGTAGAATTCTTTGGAAAAATACAGTGTTTTTCTTTTCCAGTTTTGGAAAAAGTCTAGTATTTTTCTTTTCTTTCCGAAATTGGAAAAATAGGAAAAAGTCTAGTATTTTTCCGGAAAAAAACAGCCTATACCCTTTTCAAGGGTATTAAAAGGACTTTTCCTTCGTCAAGTCAAAGAGAAAAGGAAAAGGGGCTCAAGCTCCGCCCCTTTATCCTTTATCTCATCTTTGACAAAAGCGCGAATGGAAAAGCTAAAATAAATAACTAAAATGAAAAAGTATAAAAAAGAGGTGGCGAAAAATGATTGAGTTCTTTTTGCCGATGAAAAAAATTCCGACGACAACGCACCAGCAAAAAAAAGTAAATGTCAGAAATGGCAAGCCGATTTTTTACGAGCCCGAGGAGCTGAAAAACGCTCGAGCAAAATTTGAAAGTTTACTTGCGCGTCATGTACCCCCAGACAAATTAAAAGGGCCGATTCGGCTTACGGTCAAATGGTGCTTCCCGATGATTAAGGGAGTACGTTCTGGACAATACAAGACAACAGCACCAGACACGGACAATCTTCAAAAGCTATTTAAAGATTGCATGACCGAGGTGGGGTTTTGGAAAGACGACGCAGAAGTCGCAAGCGAGATCGCTGAGAAGTTTTGGGCTGAGGTCGTGGGGATCTATGTCAGAGTGGAGGAGTGGGACGATGAATTATATACATTTCTTTAGTGTCGAGCTCCCGGACTTTATGGCACGAAATAACCAAGTAGCCCAGACTTTGGGATTCGGTTCCGAGCGTTATTGGTTCTGGACCGTGGACGCGATCGCTGAGATCTGCAAAAAGTACAATGACGACGAATTAGTCGTAAAGCAATTCGGACTCTTGTTCGAATGGCTCGAGAAACAGGCGAAAGGAGTGGCACAATGAAAGAAAAAACGTACCATGAAGTTCTTGAAGAGATGGAACGAAAAAAATAGCTCACAATATGAAATATTGTTAGAGCTGGGCGAGATCTGCTTTTCTATGATTGAAAGAATGAACCGAGAACAAGTGCGAACCGTTAGAGAGACGGAAGTCACGCTCAACGGTAAAAATTACCAGATCACAATCGAGGAGCGGAGCCCATGGAATACGTGAAATATGATCCAAAACAACGCGAAGAATTTAAAAAGAATTTAAAGCGATTGATGGACGAAAGAGGAGTCACGAAAACACAGCTTTCAAGAAAGCTGGGCTGGTCCTATAATACGATCGATTACTGGATACGTGGGGATCGTGTACCCGATAAAACAGGAATAGAGGCTATATGCGATTATTTCGGTATCGACGACGTGGAACTCTTAGGATCTGAAATGAAAGTCCGGACCTTTGCTTATTATAAAAATGATACGCTTATCGCTTTCGGGACCATGGAAGAGATCGCAGAACAAACTGGTCGAAAGATCGAGTCGTTGCGGAGCCTTCTTTGCAATTCAAAACGATTTAATAAAACAACGAAAACATACATGATCGAGCTCGAAGACGATAAACGATACAAGCTAAAATTTAAGCAGTCGTTCACGATTGACGAGTTAAATCTAAAAGGTATCGGGTGGTTGCTAGAAAGCCCACTCGTAGAGGTTGAAGAGGTAACGGAATGAGAAAAGAAGAATTAATTGAGAAATACGAGTATTTGAACCATGACTGTTTCAGAAGGGTCGATACGTCTGAAGTTTTGAAAGATTTAAAACAATTAGACGAAGCAAAAGAAAAAGTCACGCTCCCCCGGCCGGTGGCGAACTGGATCTCTTGCGTGAGAGGGCGAAACAAGACTTTGCATTTCGCGCTAGAAAACGCACCAGAAGAAGTGAATCTATGGTTTTGTGAAGATGAAAAGAATCGGCAAAATATCTTCGCTGACGCTTGGGTGAATGGCTATCATATCGAGAAAGAAAAGCGATATCTTGTAAAGATAAAAAGGGTGGAAGAAGGCTACAATTACCTAAATCGTCGTATAAGTTTAGATAGTTGGTTCTTTAGCGGAGAAAGTGAACCGTTAGATTTTCGCACAAAACACACCCGCAAACAACTTGAAATAGGGGGCTTTGGAGATGTGTTCAACAATCCTATGTTTGAAGTTAAGGAGGTGGAAGAATGAATAAGCAGGAGTTAATTGAGAAATACGAAAAGCTTGAAGGTGTATGTAAGGATCCGGGAGCAGAAATCGCTCGTCTAATTTTTTTAGAAGATTTAAAGGAACTAGACGAAACGCAGGAAGTAGAGATCCCAATATTTGTGGCGGATTGGATCAAGTATTGCAAAAATACATTTTTATCTAGTGCCCTTGTTCGTTCTCTAATAGTTGATGAAGTGGATTTTCACAATTACGTAAATCAAGAAGATTTTTCAAAACTAAAAGAATTTTTAGCAACTGGAAACAACCAAGAACTTTTCGCCCGAGCATGGCTTGACGGCTACACAGTTGAGGAAGAGAAGAGGTATTTGGTTAAAGTGAAAGGAGTGTACTTCAATAGCTGTTTAGTTTTTGACAAAGGAAATAAAAAATGGTTTTTCTCTTCAATCTATGAGATAGATCATCAAACAGGATACCACACCCGAAAAGAGCTTGAAGAGGCCGGTTTTGGCTGGGTGTTCGATTGTCCGGGGATTGAGATTGAAGAGGTGGAATAGATGACAGAGATTAGGTTACAAAATCCATACGCAGACGAAACTATCAAAGTGAGAGAAAGTTTTGGACAAATTGCTAAAATGCTAGAATGGCACGCACGAGGCAATATAGAGTATCTCCAACTAATTCAAATCGAACCAGAAGAACGAATGATTACTATTAACCCTAAACACTTTGCAAAAATTGATTTTAAAACTGAGGAGGTTGAGTGATGTTTGTTATTTTTAGAAATAATTTAGAGGAGCGTATTATAAATACCGATCAAATAAAGTCAATCTTTCGGAGTGGAGATCAAAAAGAACCATACTTTCGCGTCGAATATTTTGGAGGTGGTTTCAATTTTCATTCAATGGAATGGAATGGCTTTTTCAAAGGCACGCCAACCCTGTCAGATGTTTGGCTTGCTTTAAGGTATTTTGAGAGAAAAAACGAGGAAAAATAATGGACTTATTAACTGTTATATTCGGACTCTTATCGCTTGCGTGGCTTGGTGGTCTCGCAGTGATTGGGATCGCTATGTGGAAAGAAGGACGAGAGAGTGACGAATAATGTAAAGCTAGTATGCGCAAATATCGCGTTTGTATTCTTGGTCCTATTCGTGGTATGCGTCAATCTTGGCTCACGAGTCAGGACGCTTGAAACGAGCAACAGCGATCTACAGCAAACAATCCGAACACAAAATGATGAGCTGGTGAAAGCCAAGGAGAAAAACACAATGCAAGATGTGATTATAAACAAATTGAATACTGATTATAATTCACGTATGGCGCAGGAATTACAAGAAATCGCCGATATGAACGGCGTCGGGGGATAATGTGAAAGTCTATATCGTAAGAAAGTATAACAAGCTGACGCGCTGGGATTGCAACCATTCGGCGAAATTCGAAGAATTTGAATTTAAAACAAAAGCCGAAGCGTTAGAATTCCGAAACAATCACAAAAAGGGCGTCTTTGACGTTTACGAGAAAGAGAAGTAAATAGCTTGAAGCTAGAAAGGAGGGGAGTTTGAGAATTGAGACAAGATACGGATATCTAATCGACGCACTTCGAAGATATCCGTTTGATAAAGAGATCAAAGAACGAATCGAAGAGATCACTTTCCCTTATCAAAATTTTGATGAGAATTGGTTCATTAAGAGCAAGGCAGCAACTAACACACCAGAAGCCCTTAAAAACGTGATCCTAAAAGAAAATGATCCGGAATTGATTCGACTCTATACGCTCGCAGAAGCGATCACAGAATACACAAGCGAGTGTGCTCCCTCAAGTTGGGAGGCGATTAAGGCGCTATATGTGACACGATCGAAAAACGTCGAAGGGGTGGCGCTTGAGCTCTTTATGTCAAAGAATTCAGTCTATCGGCATATCATTAAACCGTTCTTTGTTGGGCTGGAAAAGAAATATACAAGTATTTTTTTAAAAAGTCGCTGAAAGTTGGGAAAAGTGCACGAAAAAAGGTGATAAAATTGTATTATCGGAAGATTGAAGGAAACGACGATCTTCATTGCGGACGACAGGACAAGCCAACAGTACAGCACGTTTTTACTTTCGTAAAACTTTCCCCGGTTATGGGATCTCCTTATATTTTTTAAAATTTTTTCGTTTCGGCGGTTCGATTCCGCCCGTCCGCTTTTGGTAAGGTTCTTTTAGTTCTTCCCCTTGCCAGACATTTCTATACTCTATACTTTTCTTTTCAGTCTCACTCCTATTCCTTTCTGAGTGAGACTGTTTTTTGGTGGTTTAAAATGCAAATCGAAAAAGTCAAAATAGCCGATCTGGTGGAATACGAGGGGAACGCGAAGCTACACCCACAAGAGCAGATCGACAAGATCAAAAAATCAATCCAAGAGTTTGGGAATAATGACCCGATCGCGATCGATGAAAACAATATCATTATCGAGGGCCACGGACGATTGCAAGCACTCGAACAGCTCGGGTACACAGAAGCAGAAGTCATTCGCTTGTCTCACTTATCAGAGGATCAAAAGAAAGCCTATATCTTGATCCATAACAAGCTAAACATGGACACAGGCTTTGATACCGAAATGTTAAAAGATGAACTGGACGGGATCTTTAGTGTGGATATGGCAGATTTTGGCTTTGACTTGCCAGAAGATGAAATTTTAAATTTCAGCCTGGAAGTAGAAGAGCAAGAGGAAGAAGAAAAAGAATTTCACAGAGAAACAACAATAAATCAATATAATCTGGACTTATTCGATCCAACGAAAACTGAAGGGCGTTTTGAAATGCCCGTCCTCGAACCAGTGGATCATGTCCCGGAACGTTTGCAGGGCTTTAATTATGTGTTAAATAAGCCAGACCACGGCGCGGGAGTTCATTTCTTTCTTGACGATTATCAATTTGAGAGAATTTGGCAACGGCCGGAATATTATATCGAGAAGTTGAGCGAGTTCGATTGTGTGCTTACGCCAGATTTCAGCTTATATATCGATATGCCGGTAGCAATGCAAGTTTGGAACGTGTATCGCTCGCGGTTGATTGGTCAGATTATGCAGAAATACGGCTATACAGTTATTCCCACGGTATCATGGGCGTACTCGGATAGTTTTTCTTTTTGTTTTGACGGATTGCCGGAGGGTACTACACTTGCGATCAGCACAATCGGGGTCAAGCAGAATGAAGAACAATTTGAAATATGGCGCGATGGTGTGGACGTTATGATTGAGCTATTGAAGCCAAAAAGATTATTAGTCTATGGTGGTAAGGTCGAATATGACTACGGAGATATTGAAGTACACTATTTCGAAAATGAAACGACGGAGAGGTTGAAACATGGGCGGTAGAGGAGCTAAAAGCTCGGGCGGTAAAGGCAAGAAAACGAAAAAAGGCGGGCTCGGTAGTGGTGGCGTGAACAATGCTGGAACGTTACCTCAAAGCACAGAGGCAAAGTTGAACCCGATCCAGATCAGACTGAAAAAGAAATTATTTACTAACTATCATGAAAGACGTGAGCAGTGGAAACAAATAGGTTCGAGACAAACGATTAATTATGACAAATCAGACAAACGGATCGCTCGGACACAAGGCGAGAGCTATAATACGCGTGTTAGTAGGTGGAGAAAAAATAAATATTTTGAAGAATACAAGCCAAATGGTAAAAGCGCGGTACAGATTCAAAGTGGAAAAATAAAGAAACGCTGGGAGAAACATTTCAGCGAGCACCATGACGCAAAACGTAACCCGTTATCAGAAAGCGCTTTTTCTAAAGCTCAAAGAATTAGAGTGAGGTAAGCTATGGGCGGAAGAGGTGCAAGTTCCGGTGGGAGCAAAAAAAGTAAAAAGTATGGTACAGAATATACTACGTTGCATACAGATGGAAATATTAAATTTGTTAGATATAACGGTGGAAATGCTAAATCTCCGATGGAGACTATGACAAAAGGGCGTATTTATGGTACTGTTAACAATCAAGGAGTGCTGAAGTCACTAACCTTTTTTGATGGCGTAAATAAAAGAAATAAGCAGATTGACCTTGAGGGTGTACCTCATAAGGTAAACGGTGTTTTAACATTACCTCATGTGCATTACGGTTACAATCATGAGGAATACGAAGGTACTAAGCCCTTGAGCTCTAAAGATATAAATAGTTGAAAAAGCTGTAAATTCTTGGTATAATAGGAACAAGAAATAGGATAGTAGTTTACGAGTGAAAACATGGTATAGCACTATTAAAAGGCGATGGATATAGTGAGGGTACACTAAAAAATAGTAGTATCTAGCTATTGAAGCGTGTGTTATTATCAAGACGACGGTTGAAATCCGTCCGCCTATAGTCTTTAGCCTCAATGTAATATTGAGGTTTTTTTGTTTTCTCGTTTTTAAACAACGTAAAAATATCCTTTTTTAACTATATAGAATAGAATCACAAGCAATGGCACTTGTGATTTTTTTGTTTGAAAGGAGGTAAGAATTGCCTAGAGATGGAACAGAAAACTTGATTCCAGTTACCGAGCGAACCAAGGAAGAAGCAAGGGAAATTTCACGAAAAGGCGGTATTGCCTCCGGGAAAGCTCGAAGGGAGAAAGCGGACCTAAAAAAGAAAGTCAATCAAATTTTAGAAATGGACGTCTTCAGCCCACAGTTAAAAGAAATGCTTGAAGAAAAAGGCTTGAGCGCGACGAACCAGACAGCGATCGCGACGGTGCTTCTTCAAAAGGCTTTAAAAGGCGATATACGGGCTATTGAGCTTCTAGCCAAGATGAACGGCAACGAAGGCACGAAAGACGCTCTCGATAAGAAAGAGCAGAAGGAACGCGTCAAGGCAATGCAACTCGAGAATAAGAAACGTGAGCAAGCTCTTGAAGGAAACGTCGCTTCTGAAGATATCATGTCCGACTATTTCGACAAGCTGGAAGGAGTGATACAAGATGGCACTTGATCGACTGTATACAGATAAACAGATCGGGATCTTGCGACGTTCTCTCTCGCGCGATTGGTACATGATGATAAATCACGGCGCAGTACGGGCCGGAAAGACCAAGCTCGACAATGATCTTTTTTTAATGGAGCTGAAGCGCGTCAAGAAAAATGCTGCAAAAGTCGGAGTTCAAACTCCGATGTACATTCTGGGCGCTGTATCGTCCGGAACGCTTCAAACAAATATCTTGCGCGAGATAACTGACGCTTACGGGCACGAATTCCAGTTTGACCGCCACGGGAATTTTACTCTTTTTGGCGTATACGTTGTAACGACGTTTACGGGGTCCATAGCGGGCCTAAAAGCTATTCGTGGTATGACAGCCTTCGGGGCTTACGTTAACGAGGCCACGCTCGCGAATAAAGAGGTTTTTGACGAAATTCTGAAACGTTGCTCCGGTTACGGCGCGCGTATTATATGCGATACCAACCCGGACCACCCAAAACATTGGCTCAAGGTTGATTATATCGACAAAGCAGACGGTGAGAAGATCATCGCGAATCATTTTACAATCTTTGATAACACGTTCTTAAATCAGCGGTACGTTGACAACTTGATTGCGACAACGCCTTCTGGTATGTTTACCGAACGCGGGATATACGGGCGCTGGGTGATCGGTGAAGGTGCGGTATATCGGGACTTCAAAGAGGATATGTACACGACGCAACCACCCGAGCATTTCGCGAAGATTTACGCGGGTGTTGACTGGGGCTATGAGCACTGGGGCTCAATCGTGGTCGTGGGCCAAACTGAGGCCGGAGACGTGTACATACTCGAGGAACACGCGCACCAGTACAAAGAAATTGACTTCTGGGTAGATATCGCAAAAGATATCAAGGCGCGGTACGGTGATATTTTCTTCTGGGCTGATAGCGCACGGCCCGAGCACGTCGGACGGTTCAATCGCGAAAGACTCAAATGCTTTAATGCTTACAAATCGGTATTATCTGGAATTGAAGAGGTGGCCAAGCTGATGAAAGCTGGTCGCTTTTTTGTCGTTTCGAATAAGGTCGCAAAATTCAAAGACGAGATCTATCAATACGTCTGGAATGAGCGATCGGGAGAGCCAGTAAAAGAGCATGACGACGTATTAGACGCGGTAAGATACGCGATCTATTCGCAACACGTTTACGACACAAGTAGCACAGTTAAAGAGCGTATGACCAGCGCACAATATTATTTCTAGGAGGAATAAGAAAAATTGAAATTCTTAAAAGGACGGCGTTTTGACGAGAACGCGAATCGTCAATTCATCATGACGGCCGAAGATTTTGAAACGATCGAATACGAAGGCCAGAAATGGATCGAACGCCTAAAAAACTATATCGGGGCGCACAGGTCCGAGCAATTGGACCGCTTGAAAGAGCTCAAACGCTATTATCTCGCTGATAATAATATCAAGTATCGCGAGGATAAAAGCGATCCATACAGCGCAGACAATCGAATTGCGAGCGACTGGGCAAAGTATATTGCAATCTTTGAGCAAGGCTATATGCTGGGGAACCCGGTCGAATACAAAAACGAAAATGCGGAGATTCAAAAACAGATTGACCAGTTTTCAAAGCAAAACAACGAAAAAGACCACAACGTCGCGATTAAAACCGACCTCGCGATCTATGGCCGGGCTTACGAGCTTTTGATCGCGTACCGAGACGAAGACGGTTCGGTCTGGGTCAAGCTCTATCGTATGGATCCAGAGCAAACTTTTGTCATTTACGACGACAGCTACGAGCAACGTTCTTTGATGGCTATCAACTACTACTCTATCAGTTACGGCAACGGACACAAACGCGATTTTGTTAAGGTCTATACCGGCAACGCTATTTATGAGTATGTGGACGATAACCAAGAGACAGACACGCTTCATCTCAAAGATACAAGCGAGCATTTTTTTAACGGGGTACCGGTAAACGAGTTTAGCAATAACACTGACCGGACAGGGGCTTTTGAAGCCGTGCTTGACTCTATTGACGCTTACGACTTGTCACAATCAGAGCTTGCGAACTTCCAGCAAGACAGTAACGAGGCTCTTTTGGTTATCTCCGGGAATCCGTTCACGGGCGTAGAAGACAAGGACTTCATGGAAGACGGTCGCGTCAATCCAAACGGACGGCTTGCGGTATCTCAAGCCTTTAAGAAAGCGAAGATCTTGATTCTCGATGATAACCCGATCCCGGGTGGATCAAGTCCAAACGCGAACTATCTTGTTAAATCATACGACACAGCCGGAGCGGAAGCATACAAGGAACGGCTAGTGAATGATATTTTACGTTTTACGTTCACGCCGGACACAACCGATAATAATTTCGCAGGAACGCAATCGGGCGAAGCGATGAAATATAAGATGATGGCAGCGGACAACTACCGCGGTAAACAAGAGCTTTTGTTTGAAAAAGGCCTCATGCGTCGCTTACGTCTAGCCGTCAATATCTGGAAAATCAAGGGTAACGACTCCGAAAATTACAACCTTATCAATGAGACGGACGTTGTATTTACGCCAAACTTGCCACAGAATGACGCTGAAATGGTCGCTATTGCCAAGAATCTTTACGGCGTGGTGAGTGAGCAAACGATCGTCGAAATTCTTGAGCAAGTGACCGGGGTCAACGCTGAAGCTGAATTGAAGCGTATGAAAGAAGAGACGGAAAAAGCGCTTGAAATGCTCCCACGAATCGAGCCACAAGCCGGCGAGGTAGCAACGAATGAAGAAATTGAAGATAAGCGCCCATGATGAATACTGGGAAGCACGCGCCCGTGAGATATTCGAATACGTTGACCGAAAAGACATAGATTTTTTCGCAGAATTAGAAAAAACTTATCGCAATGAGGCGGTAAGGCTTCAAAAGTCGTTGTTTGACTTTTATACAAAGTACGCTGAAGATCACGAACTCACTTACCAAGACGCAACGAAGCGTCTTCGTGGTGAGGATCTCAGCGACTATGTGGATAATGCGACGTTATACCGCGAGCAAGCCGAAAAGGATCCGGAGCTATTGAAGCGATTGAACCAGCAATACGCGTCAGCTCGAGCGATCAGAATAGAGGCTTTGCAGTTGGAAGCTATCCACAGGCTCGGAGTGCTCACAGGAGCGCTTCACAAGAGCTTCGAGAAGTATTTATTCAACGTTGCCGAATACGCGTACAGAAAGGCTATGGGAGGCCGTACAGGCGCGGTCAATCGTCCAGCGTTTGAAGAGATTATCAAAACCCCGTTTAATGGCCGGAACTATTCCGAGCAACTTTGGGGGAATACGGACAGCCTAGCGCAAAAGCTGAAAGAAGTATTCAAACAAGGCTTCATACGTGGAGATAGCCCGCAAGAGATGGCCCGCGAAATTCGAAAAGAATTCAACGTGGCACGCTCGAGGGCTGAAACGTTGGTAAGAACTGACGCGACGGCCGTCATAAATCGGGCCACTATCAAGCGGTATCAAAAAGCCGGGCTCGAATACTATCGGATCTTGGTCGTGCTAGACGATCGGACAACTCAAATTTGCCGGCGAATCGCGCAAGAAGACAAACTCTATAAGCTAGAGGACGCGCAAGTCGGGGTGAATATGCCACCGTTCCATTACAATTGTCGGTCTACGATCATGCCGGAAGCAGAAGAAATCGGAGAGGAGGAATCGAGTGATTAATATCTGGGATATGGTATCTTACACAGCGGGCCTTTTCTGCTTTGCCTTTCTGGTGGTGGCAGGTTGGGCCGTGCTCGCTGGAATGATCGAAGGTATCATAAAGAGCATTAAACAGTCACGAAGTGACAAGGACGAATGATCGGAGGTGATCCGGTATCTTGACAAGCGGGAATAGACTGCTAAACAACTAAACGGAGGGAAAATATGTCAGAATGGCAAAAACGTTTTGTGAAAGAATATCACGAATTAAGAGATCGCTTCACAAAACTGGATAGTATGATTTACAGACACGAAAACGGACAACTAGAGTTTGAGCCTAAATGTCCTATCGAATTGTTAAAACGCCAGCGTTCAGTTATGTGGGACTATCTTTCAGTCTTAGAACAACGGGCAAAAATTGAAGAAATTAAACTGTAAGACTGTATAAAATACAGTCTTTTCTTTTTGTCCAGACTATGCGGAGGACGTAAAAAGCTGCATTGTTTCGTCGCCGGACGTAAAACGAGAACAATCGGGTGACGGCGTAACCGTCGGAGGAAAAATATGTCAGAAAATACACAAGCAGTTGAGACTGAAGCTCTTGAGCAAGACGTCACTCAAGAAGAACAAGTCGAAACCAAGCAGGAAAAGGCAGAACGTACCTTTACACGCGCAGAGTTTGGGAAAGCAATCGCAGCCGAAGTTGCCAAAGCACGGGCCAGCTGGGAAGCTGAACAAGCTGAAGCAATCGAAAAGGCCAAAAGCGAAGGCGAACGCCTCGCGAAGCTGACCAAAGACGAACGCGCGAAAGAAGAGGAAGCGAAACGGATCCAAGCAATCGAAGAACGCGAGCGAGCTCTTGCAATTAAAGAAATGCGCGTGGCCACTCAAACGCTATTGAGCGAGGAAGGACTTCCGGGCGAGTTTATCGATTTTGTGATCGATGAAACAGCCGAAGCCACAAAAGAGAAGATCGGCACGTTGCGAGCTATCTTTGATAAGGCAGTAGAAACCCGCGTCGACGAACGTTTGACCCAGAAAGCGCCTCGCAAGGGTACGGGCCCAGTATCGATGACTAAAGCGGAGATCATGGCTATTGAGAACGACGAAGAGCGTCAAGCAATGATCGCTGCAAACATTGGATTATTTAAAAACTAGAAAGGGCTATTAAATATGGCTGAAACAAAACTTACAACCATGAATGACTTAGGCGAAATCAAATCAATCGATTTTGTCAATAAGTTCTCTAAAAATATCAATGACTTACTTCGACTTTTGGGCGTTACACGTCGCCAAGAGTTGACAAACGATCTTAAAATCCAAACTTACAAATGGACAGCGGACGTTGACACAACTAAAACCGCAGAAGGTGAAACAATTCCGCTATCTAAAATGACACGCGCGAAGGACCAAGAATATACAGTAGAATGGTTCAAAAAACGCCGTGCGGTATCAGCGGAAGCGATCGCTCGTCATGGTGCGTCACGCGCTATCACAGAAGCAGATACACGCTTGCTTCGCGAAATTCAAAACGGAATCAAGGACGACTTCCTAGCTTACCTTAAAAAGACTAAAACGAAAGTTAAAGGGAAAGGGCTTCAACAAGCGCTTGCTAATAGCTGGGGCAAATTGACCACTTTCAACGAGTTCGAAGGCTCTCCGCTTGTTTCTTTCGTTAACCCGCTTGATGTGGCTGAATACCTTGGAACAACAGCCGTTGCGTCTGACGCTTCAAACGTGTTTGGATTTACTCTTCTCCAAAACTTCCTCGGTATGCAAAACGTTATCGTTATGCCTTCATGTCCACAAGGAAAGATCTATACCACAGCCGTTGAAAACCTTGTTTTCGCTTACTTGAATGTGTCTGGTGGAGATCTTGGCGGATTGTTTGCAGACTTCACAGACGAAACAGGCTTGATTGGTGTGGCGCGTGACCGTCACTTGAATAACTTGACTTTCGAGTCAGTATTCTTTGGCGCTAACGTTCTCTTTGCTGAAATTCCGGACGGTGTGGTGGAAGCTACAATCGAACCAGCGTCAGCAGTAGCAGCCTAGTTTTAGGAGGTTTTAGCGATGACAGCAATCAATATCGATCAAGTAACGGAAGAGCTTCGAATTCTAAAAGGTATTCCCAAGGCTGACCAAGAACAGGACGATCTTTTGGCCCTTATTGTACGGGATAGCTTCGAGCGTATGATCGCTTACGTCAATCAATTCTCGGAAACAGCACTCGAGGAATTGCCCGAAAGCGTGGCTTATATCCTTCGAGACGTTGCCGTCAGTCGCTTTAATCGACTAAACTCGGAAGGCGCGACAGCGGACAGCGAGGAAGGCCGGAGCTTCACTTGGGAGTCTAGCTATCTAACAGATGAGCATAAGGCCGTATTACAAGGCCTTGCAATCAAACATCGGGCCCGCGGAATCGCTCGATTCATTTAAAGGGGGGCGCGTGTATGATCTATAACGAACGCGTGACTTTGATCTTTGAGGAAGAGCCGGAGGACGAATTGCTTGAGAGCACGGAAACAAAGAAGAGTTTCCCAGTCCCTTGTATGCGGAATTCATTATCTAATTATGAGATGATGGGGCTCTTTGGTAAGTACGATTTTGATTCGTTCAAATTGCACTTACAAGGTACATATAAGGGCTTCTCGGAAGTGATTTATAATGGCCACAGACTCAAGATCAAGGGCAAACGATATCATCATAATAGCACGGTTATTTATTTATGAGTTTTTCGTATACAGTAAAAGGCTTGGACAAGTTCATTCGGAAGGTCCAAAACAAGCCACGGGAAGCGCGTCGGGCTGTATCGGCAGAATTGCAACGATCGGCTTTGCGTGTGGAACGAAAAGCCAAAATGAAAGCGGCAGTCGATACCGGATTCATGCGAAACGGGATCTTTGTCGCTCGGGTGGGTATGTTACGGTATAAGGTAACGTCTCCCGCTGGTTATTCGGTTTATGTTGAGCTTGGAACTCGTAAGATGAAAGCCCAGCCGTTTCTTGGTCCAGCCGTTAAGGAAGAAAGCGAAGTTTTATTTAAAAACCTTCGTAAAATGTTTAGGAGGTGATTCATGGCAAACGAAACGCCTTCAGTCAAAATGTTCGCTGATTTACGCGAAAAATTAAAACCGCTCAATATTCCGATCAAATTTAAGTTACCAAAACAAGACACACTCGAGCCGTTTTTGGTGATCGGGCAGTCTAGCTCGGACATGTCAAAAACAGCTCAAACGGGGCTGGTTATCGAGGATATGAGCGTACAGATTGACATCTTTTTACCGGGCACGGAAAGCCGGGCCGGGATCGAGAAGGTCAAATCAGAGGCCCTTCGAAGGATCGGCCACAATCGCAACGTAAACGCGAGCGTACTCTTGGACGATACGATAGGCCGTGAAGTCTATCATATTGTCATTGCATTAACAGATACAATCTTTTAAAAGGAGAAATTAATAAATGGGTGAAGCTGAAGATAAAGCAAAAATTAAAATTACGATTGCAAACCGATCGTAGGTAAAAAAGTATTTTATTTCATTCAATCAATCCACGCTGAGAAAGGCAATGGGGCAATGCTTCCAGCCTATCGTACAGACGGTACGACAACTATGGGTGGTGAATACATCGACGAACAAACGCAACAAGGGCGCTTACTTGAAAAAGCAACCGATGAACACTCTATCGAGTTGACTCAATACTTCGCGCCTAAAGATCCATCAGTCAAAACCGTGCTTGACGCGCAAAAAACTGGTGAGTCATTGAAGATTTGGCGTGTTATCGTCGACGATTCAGTCAAAGAGACTTCAACTGGTAAAGACACTTATCCAGCACAATTTGGGTATGGTAAGATCACAGATGACGTTGAATTTACTGACGCAATCGATGGATTCGTTGAACTTAATTATACAGTGGGTATCGTTGGACGCTTGCGCGACGGTAAATTCCCACTTTCAGCAGACGAAATCGCAATGTTGAACGACGTTTACGAGTACCAAAACCCAGGCGAAACAACAGGCGATTATAACAATATCACACGCTAATTTTTCAAGCAAAGGGGCTTCGATCGCCCTTTTGCTTTTATTTTTTTGACAAAAAAGGAGTTATTCAATGGAATTTACAGTCGGAAGCCGTTCAATCGAGATCAAATTTGACTATATGACCATGTACAAGGTCAATCGTGATCTGGGATCTCAAGGACCAGACGGCACACGCAACGAAGATGGCGTAGGAGCTCTTTCCTTCGTGTGGTTGATCGTAACGATTCGGCTCTTGTGGATCTTATTAAGCTATGCGCGAGCAAAAAAGCGAAAGCCGTAAGCGATGAAGAAGCGATCAAGGCGATCGCGGACAAGATGGAAGATCTCGGAGCAGAAAGCACAGAGCCACTTTTTGAAGCACTAGAAGAAGAGATGGTTGATTCTGGTTTTTTCAAAGAGAAAGTTTCGAAATACTTAGAAAATCTCGAGCTGGGATTGAAGTACCTCAAAGCCAAAGCAGAAACAGCGGAAGACAAGGCACAAGCGGAACTTCAGATCGAGCAGACGGAGGCGCAAATTGGACGCTTGAGAAACGCAATCTCTTAATAGAATGTGCTCGTTTGGGTCTGACTGACCCGAATATTATTTTTTCATGTACAAAAAACGAGCTCGACGCAATTCGCGAGGGTCTTTATTATCGAGCGATCGAAGAGAGGGAAAACCTCGTCGAGCTTGCTTTTAACTTACGCTATACGTTGAACGCTAAAAAAGCGGACTTTGGCAAGTTGAGCAAGAAAAAGGATCGCGAGAAAGTGCGTCGTCTATTCAGACAGCGCGAAGAGCGGGAAAGCTCTCAAGGTATGCTCGAGAAGATCGAGCGTCTTAATGAACATTTCAGAAATAGATAGATAGGAGGTGGGGCGATGGCGTTTGACGGATCAATAGAAGCGATTATCGGCGCGGATTTAAACGGTTATGAAAAGGCAATGAGCGACGTCGTGAATTCGACGCGTAAAGCATTTCAAAACGCGGCACAAGAGGCGTCTAAAAGCGCAAATCAGATGATTCGTGAAGTTGGTCAGCTTATGAACCGGCTCGCAAACAGTAACCAGAATATAGGATCCAAGATCGGCCAAGGGTTGACCGGTGGATTCAAAATCGCCCTCGGAGAGCTACAGCGTATCTCTTCTAACATCGGCGCAAAATTGCCCGACCCCATACGAAAAGCGTTCACTCGCGTTTCGACTGATATTAAATCGGTTTTAGGAACGATGAAAAATGACGTGGCGACACTTGGGGCCGGTATTAACTCGAAAATTAAAAAGGCTTTTGATTTTGATATTTCAAAAGCGATCAAATCGCCAAAAAGCGCGTTTGCTGAGATGGCAAACAGCGTTGACTCTATGGCACAGCGGATCAGCTCAAAAGTCCACAGTTTAGGCTCAGTCTTTACGAATTCGGCCAATAATATGTCCGGATCGTATAAGACATCTTTCGGTGCTATTGGTGATTCTATGGCCCGGCTCGAAGCTCGTATTCAGTCCGTGGCTGGGAATCTTACGAGCGCACTTGGTCAAAAGGTGCTGAACCCGATCAACTCTTCGTGGTCTAGTATGTTTACCAACTTAACCAGCAAAGCGAATAGCTTCGCTGATCGCGTCAAATTCGTTTGGGGGTCGAATCCTTTCTTCCGTCAATAGCCTCGCGAGTAACGTAAGCGGGAAGCTCGGGAACGCCTTCCAAACGACCGGGCAGAAAGCCGTTAGTGCGTTGACTGGGATCGTAAACCATACGGACCGAGCAACAAGTGCGTCAACGAACTTACTCAAACAAGTTTTAGGTGTGGCTGCTGCTTACAAGCTCTTTGATCTTGGTAAACAAGCAATCAAAAGCACGGTTTCAAAAGCTGCTGAATTTGAAGCCAAAATGAGTAACATTAAGGCCGTGACGGGTGAGAGTGCGGAAACGATGAAGAAATTCAACGACGCCGCGATCAAAGCCGGAGCAGATACAGCCTTCAGCGCAGCGGACGCAGCGGACGCAATCGGCGAACTCGCAAAAGCTGGGGTATCAACGAAAGACATTCTTAACGGTGGACTCACAGCGTCCCTTAACTTGGCGACAGCGGGCGAACTCGATCTGAAAGAAGCTGCTGAAATCACATCGACAGCGTTAAACGCGTTCCGTCGCGATGGAATGACGGCCACACAAGCAGCAAACCAACTCGCGGGAGCTGCTAACGCGTCAGCGACAGACGTCCACGAACTGAAATATGGTCTTTCCATGGTCGCTCCGGTCGCGTCTGGGCTTGGTTTATCGTTCCGCGATACCACGAACGCCCTCGCAGTCTTTGCACAAAACGGGCTCAAGGGATCAGACGCCGGGACATCATTAAAAACTATGCTTATGAATCTGCAACCGCAGACCAAGGCACAAACGAACATGATGAAAGAACTCGGTATCATTACAGCCGATGGCTCGAACCAGTTCTTCACGGCTGAAGGTAAAATCAAGTCATTCGCTGAAATTTCGCAAGTTTTGAAAGAACATTTGAGTGGATTGACTGACGCTGAAAAACAAATGGCCTTGAAAACCATGTTCGGTACCGACGCCGTGCGTGCTGCAACTATCGCGATGAACGAGGGAGCAGACGGCGCGAACAATATGCAAGCGGCGATCGACAAGGTATCAGCGGCGCAAGTTGCGGCTGAAAAGCTCAACAACTTAAAAGGGGCCGTCGAGGCCTTGAGTGGTTCTTGGGAAACACTTCAGATCAAAGTTGGGACGGCAGTCTTACCAGTTCTTACGACACTCGTCAAATGGATTGATAAGCTGGTTGACAAATTATCCAACTCGCAAGGGCTACAAAAGTTTTTAGACGCCCTTAACTCGTTGAACCCGGCATTGAATCAATTTCTTAATGGAACTAAAATGACCGACGAGCAAGCGAATAAGTTTAAAAATACCATGCAAGCCGTAAAACCAGCAGTGACGGCTCTTGTGGGTGCGTTCGCGTTTGGTCCAGCGGTTCGCGGACTAACTTCGCTAACTGGTGTAATGGGAATCGTTGCGAGTAAAACTCTTGCTCTTGGATCGGCAACTTCGGGCGCGATGAAAACGGCCGGAGGCTTTATTTCTAGTTTTACGAGCAAGATTGCCGGCATTCCGGGCGTTCTTGGCGGAGCTGCTTCACAAGGGCTATCGGTCCTTGGAATGATGACGACTGGGATCGCTTCCGTTATGGGAATTGCCCTCGCGTCAATCGGTCCGGCTGCTATTTTGGGCCTAGTCCTTGCTGGTCTTGGTCTAATAAATCAACAATTTGGAAAACAGATCGATCAGTTAATTACCACAGTAACGACCAAAGGGCCGTTAATTATTCAAAACCTTGTAAATAGCATTACTAGTCAATTACCAAGTTTGATTGCTTCTGGTGCTGATCTAGTGGCCAAACTTGCGCAAGGTTTTGCGACAATGTTCCCGGTTATCGTTGACGCCGGGATCCAGTTGATCGGTAGCCTCGTTCAAGGCGTGGGTCAAAATGCAGGATCGTTGATCTCGTCCGCGATAACTGTTATCGGGACCTTGATCGACAGCTTACTTTCAGCGTTGCCACAGTTGCTCGCTATTGGTATGCAGTTGCTTCTTAGCATTACACAAGGGATCTTGCAAAACTTACCGCAAATCCTTACAACGGCGCAACAGATCGTAACTAACTTTATTACAAATATGCAAGCGCAATTCCCGCAGATCCTTCAACAAGGTATTCAAATTTGATGAATGTCGTCCAAGGGATCATTCAAGCCTTACCAACGATCATCGATATTGCGACACAAGTCATTGTCGGATTTATTCAAACGATCTTGTCAAACTTACCAACGATCTTGCAAGGTGGTATTCAGCTTATCGTAGCGCTTGTCCAAGGGCTTATTAACGCCTTGCCGAAGATTGCACAGTCCGGCGCGCAGATTATCGGTCAGCTTATCATGGGACTTGCTAAAGCCTTGCCTCAACTAGCTATGGCCGGCTTGCAATTGATCGTCCAACTTGCAACGTCATTGATTACTGGTATTCCTAAGATTGTAGGCGCTGCATGGGATATCATCAAGGGCTTCGGTGGTGCATTGCTTAACTTCATTCCGAACGCTCTGAAAGGCGTTGCGGACGCGGTCGGTAACTTCTTTGGTGGGATCTGGGATTGGATCTCCGGTAAGTCAGAAAAAGGCGGGGCGAAGGTTGAAGCGACAATCGGAGCAACAGCGGATCATATTTCAGCTAAAAGCTCGGAAACGACCGCGAAAGTAAGCTCTGACGCAACGACCGCGAATACTAACGTCAGTACAAATTATCAGCAAATGCAATCGAATGTCAGCACGTCAACGAATACGATGACCGCGGACGTATCGAACAACATGATGAACCTTGCGAATAGTACGATGACAAGCACAACGACTATGCAACAAGGCGTATCAACGAATTTCGGTATGATGAACGCTGACGGCACCATGAATATGCAACAGCTCGCAATGAATACCGATACGTCGTTCAACCAAATGAACGCGAACGCGACAGCTCAAACGGGCCAAATGAACACGGGCGTAGTAAGCAATATCAGCCAGTTAAATGCTAATGCAAGCTATCAGATGGATCAGCTCCTTAATAACGCCAACGCGAGCACAGCGGGCGTGAATACAGCAGCTAACACGAACGCCCAACTTGCGAATTCGGGAGTAGTGAGCAACTTCCAACAAATGCAAGCAGGAGCGACGACGGCTACAAGTACGATGGCGAATAATGCACAAGCTGACTTTGCCAAAGTAACGCAACAAGCCCAACAATCGAGCGCGCAACTATCACAAGCAGTTACCACGAATTACCAAAATATGCAGAAGACTGTTACAAGCGCGATGAACGCAACAGCTCAAGCAGTCCAAGCCGGCCTTAACAAGATCTCGCAAGTGAGCTCTTCAGCCGGCAAGCAGTTGGAAAGCGCGTTTAAGTCAACGTTCCAAAGCGTGACAAATAGCGCTAAAGTGGCATGCACGCGTTTACTAGTACCATGCAATCAAGCATGACGCAAGCCGTTTCGCTTGCTAGTTCGGCTTGTGCTCAGATTACGGCTTCGTTTGGCTTGCTTCCAGCAATGCTTCAAATGGTCGGCTTTAACGCGGGCGTAGGCCTGTATAATGGGCTTGCTTCGATGGCCGGCTCGCTCTATGCTCTTGCTTTTAGTATCGCTTCAAATATCGCTTCAGTTATGCGTTCGGCGCTTGATGTTCACTCACCTTCCCGAGTTACGAAAAAAATTGGTGGCTTTACTGGTGAAGGTATGTACCTCGGTATGAAAGACTGGGTCGGTGATATTAAGGCGATGGCGAAAGAGTACGCTCAAGCTATCACAGATCAAGATTATCAGACTAATAGTGTATTGACCACAAGCGCGAGCGTGACAAGCTCGGGCGTTCGCTCGTCTCTTGAGGACTTGAGCGACGAAGTCAAAAACTCGCAACTTGCGAACCAAAAATTCGAAGTACATAACGAAATTGTGGGAGATAAGATCTATACCACAATTAAGGAGAAAGACGCGAGAGAAAAGGCGCTAGACGCTTATTTCTCGTAAGGGGGAACGATGGACTTATTAATTGAAAAAGATGGCCAAAGCCAGAAATTATCTGGTCTTGGTCTTTACAATATCACGGTCGATGATTCTTCCCCGGCCGTGGAACTATCAAGGCGTACCGTTAAGGGGCGCAATGGTTATATTTTTGACGGCTTGACCTATACCGAAAAGAAAATATCAGTCACAGCAAGGCTTTCAGCGGGATCGATGGAGGACTTTTTGAATAAAAAGGACGAAATTTCTCGCTGGGTCTTGGGTGACGATAGCTTTTATATTACCAAACTATACCAAAACGTAAACAATATTTACGACTTCCAGACTCCGGGGCAGACGACGGGCGATCTCAATATTGCCCAGTTGCCTCACGCTAACTGGAAATATCGTTATAACGTCGTGGGCGAAGGTCAAATCGAGTTTGACTTTATCGGCAATTCTGAAGCTGGTATCAAGTACAATGTTTCGTTTTCATTCGTGACAGCGGAGCTTCCGTATGGCGAGACAGTCCCAAGGGATCTCGCACTTTCAGCGAACAGCTTCCCATATAACGGCACGGCCCCACTCAGTCAGCTAGAGGTTCCGTTTGTTGTGGAACTGACCGCAAACGCTGATAATACTGACTTCTTTCTTGAGATCGACGGCCGTCGGTTTACTTATCGGCACACAGAAACGCCTTTAAGATCGGGCCAGAAGCTCCTTTTAAAAGGCGTTGAGACAGCGATCTATCAAGGACCGGCCACGCAAGATCTAAACGTCAATAACCGGACGAATTACGAATATTTCGTTATTCGGCCAAAGCCTAACCGGTCAGTTAATTGGTTTACTAATTTTAAGGGGACCGTCAAGATCCTCGGGTTTAAAGAGCTATATCGCTAGAGAGGAGGTGGATCATTGATTACTTTTTACGACGAAAGGGGCAACGGATACGGAGCCCAAGTCGAATTGACAACAAAAAACGCTGTAAATGGCGAACGGTCGATCTCCGGAACGATTGTATCTAATAAGCAAGTTCTTTCGCGACTAGATCGAGGGTGGAGTTTTACCTTCGACGGAGAGCTCTATAAGATCATTTACGCGAAGCCAAAAGATGAAGGAAAAAATATTTCATTATCTTTTGACGCGGTCCACAAGTTCTTTTACGATTTCGAACACTCAAATTGTTATCAAGAGTTTAACGGCTCAAATCGCTTTGAAGTTTATATCGAAGCGATTTTCAAAAATAGCGGGTATCGTTACGTGATCGAGGCACAAGCAGGATCAATTCGAAAAGAGAATTTCGGTAACGCGAGCCGGCTCAAAATGTTTAAAGACATTATCAAAGCAGCGGGCCTTGAGTTTTCGGTTACTGGTAAGGTCGTTCGAATTTTGAAAAAAGTCGGGACTGATCTTTCGACAGTCGTCCGGAAAAATTTCAACATGAACGAGCTGACAATCGAAAAAAATATCGGTGGCTTCATTACTTACAAAAAAGGTCTCGGGGCGTGGAAAGATGAAAACAATCACAACGCAGGCCGATATACCTCAGAATATGAGAGCCCACTCGCTCGGATCTATGGCCGGATCGAGGGCGAACCAGTAAGCGATGAACGCTATAAAGAGACTGGTAAGCTCTTAGAACGGTTAAAGAAAGAAGTCGACGAATCCTATTCGATTTCAGTCCAGCTTGACATGGAAGATCTCACGCAAGCCGGATATAAGTACACACGGCCCCGCGCTGGTGATTATATCATGGCTATTAACGAGACGATCGGGTTCCGCGAAAAGATTCGTATAGTTTATTACGAGAGTTCTTACGACGTTACAGGCCGGCTATTGTCCCACAAGGTAACGTGTAACGATATCGGTACCGTACAGAAAGCGATCACGTCGGAAGGCTCGATCATACGAAGCGTTTCCGAGTCTAAAGAGTATGCTGAAGGAGCTCTTGCGACAGCTACGCGGGCGCTTGTTTCCGCAAATGGTAAGAATACCAACTATTACGGCACAACGAAGCCAAAAAGACGAGCCCCGAGGGACACTTCACGAAGGCGATCTCTTGTACTTGACCGTGGGCGAGGAAACAGAGCTCTACTATTGGTCAGGTACGGAATGGCTTCCGAAAATTCTCAAAGTTGACACGTCAAAAATTGAAAAAATAGTCAACGACGCCCAAGCCTCAGCAAACCAAGCAATCGCGCAAGCAAACGCAAAAGCTGACGAATCCTTAAAAAAAGCTGGAACAAGTGCTGATTTAGCCAAAGAAGCAAAGAGAATCGCAGACGAGAACGTTAAGAATTTAAACACGTTCAAGGCGACGGCAGAACAGGCGCAAACACAATTAAGTAAAGACGTTACGACCTTTAGAAATGAATATGGCTCTAAAATGCTCGAAGTCGATCAAACGACAGCCGGCATAAAAACAAAAATCGGAGAAATAACATCATTCATTGATAAGGACGGCCAACGTCAAGAAGAATTGAAGCGATACGCTCGAGAAGAAACAGCTAGTTTATCGACCACTATTCGCGAGACTTTATCAAGAGATTATGTCGCAAAGAGTACCTTTACAGAAAATGCTGAAGGTACAAGACAACGTTTTGAAGCTCTTACTAGAGATAACGAAGCTAAACTAGCTGAATTTAGACAAGGTATTGATGGCCAGTTTATAAATCTATCTAGCCAGATTGCTGGAAAAGTAAATGATGTTGACTTTCAAAAAGTAAAAGAAACGTCTCTACTCTACGAGCGTATCATCGGCACAAGCGAAGCAGACGCACCAGATAAGCTCTCACGTTTGGTTATGTCCAGTGAGATTTTCCAGACAGAGGTCGGGAAATATGCTAAAGAAGATTTTAACTTAGTCTATGATCCTACGAATTTTAGTAAGTGGAAGAAGAAAGGCTCAGACGCTAATATTTTAGAAGTAGGAGCTAGTACTAAATTATTGCGCATAACAACCGTTGATAAGCAAGTATCGGTCTACCACGGATTCGCACTACCGCTTATGACCTCAACTTTTACTGAGGGCGAGAAGTTGAGCTACCGCATGGAATTATGGGTTGATGTGTTGCCAGACAGACCAATGGGTCTGGAACTTTGGGGAGCTGATGGGGGGATCACGTCAGACAGAATTTATATCGAAAAGACGGGGTGGCAAGTTGTTACAGGTACAATGACCGTTAAACGATCCTCAAACCAAGCTAGGGAATTCCCATTTGAAATTTGGTTGATGAAAAACGGCACAGTTGCGGTTGGAAAGGTATCGTTGATCCGTGGAGATACACCTCCAAAGAATTTCGTTGACAATACCTCACCGCAGGAGATCATCACACGTACTCAAGTTAAACAACTGAATGATTCATATTCTATCAACGCTCTAAATAGCGCTGGTGATATTTTAGGACAATTAAACCTAAATAAAGATGGTTCAATCAAGCTAAATGAAGCTCTTATCGCGATTGGCGATAAGACTTACGTCAAAGATGGTGTGATTAAAAAAGCGATGATCGGAAACGGTCAAATTGGAACGGCCCATATTGGAGAGATCGACGCAAGCACGGCAAGACTTATCAACGTATCAGCCAAGAATATCACGACAGATGGGTTGACCGCTAACATTATCAAAGGTGGAACGTTATCATCTCTTAATGGTGTGACTAACTTCGACTTACAAACCGGCTGGATCGAAATGAACAAGGAAGGTGTAGGCATTAAAAATCAATTCAAAGACCGTCCATTACAATACTTGGTTTTTGGATCTGGAACAATTGCTAATAAAAGAGGAACTTATACCGCCCTTATGTCTAACTCAAAGAAACACGTCGCGATGGACGACGGTTCGGCTGGGATCCAGATCTGGAATGCGAACGACAATACGACAGCGGTCAATCTGTATGGAGATTGGGTTGAGTTTATGTACAACGCAAACGATCCAAAATCAATCGCAATAGACACAGTCAGGAATACAATCTATCATATCGAAGATATTGTTATCAAAGGTTCAAATTTGGCAAAAGTATTAGATAACATCTTTGATAACTTTAGAAACTTAGATGATGGTAGAAATTATCAAAATGGCAGATATTATAAAAACTGGAGATAGAAAGGACACCATGAACTCAGTGGATAAATTTGTAAACGAGATCTCTCAGAACCTCGCAAATGCAATCTTAGAGGCTACGAAATATAAAGTCTTATACGAGGAAGCAAACGAGAAGAATCAACGCGTTAATGAGCTATTAAGCAGATTTAACAGCGTTTTGGATAGCGATCAAGCACTCAAAGACCTCTTTGATGAGGTCTCTCAAAAATTAGAAGAAGGTAAATAATTTATGGAATTCAAAATCATCAACAAATACTTGCAAGAAGAAGGACGCACTTTCGTTTCAATCCGTTCGGCTAACCCTTACACAGCATTTGAGCGTGTTTTGATCGGTGACCGCACCAACGAATCAGATGACGCGCTGATCCAAGCCGTACTTGGACAAGTTGCGACTGAATTAAATCCAGCCGAAGGCGTGAAGAAGTTACAAGAAGATTTACACGTCCAAGCGCAAGAGTACGAAGCTAAACTAGCTGAGAAAGATACCAAGATTGCAGAAGTTAAAACTGTAGCAGATTGGGCAGTACTTGCAGCAGTCACTAATACAGAAAGCCCACTTGATCCAACGCTATATGCGCGTGGATTGGAATTAGTTGAAGCTGGTCAGGCTGGTAAGACGTACAAACCGTATGAAATCTTTACAGTAACAAATCCAGCGTACACTCCTAAATTTGGAGAGGGTCAACGTGTGTTAGTCCAAGTAAATCAAGATTTTACTTACAATAACGAGACAGTAGCAGATCTTGAGGGATCATTATCACAAAATGGCAAACTCGCAGTCTGGAAGTGGACAGAGCCAAAACCAGCGGGAGATCTTGAAACTCAACCCGTACAGTAAGCTAGTAGCTTAGTAGGGGGTGGTAAAATTGGACCTATTGGCACTAGTTGACAAATTAACTCCTGTATTAGTCGTTATCATTCCAAGTTACTTTTCCTTTAAGAGCACAAAAACCACAAAAGAAGCTGACAAACGTCTTGAGGGTCTATCTAATAAGATAGACACCCTCGAGAAGTCAGTAGGAAGTGTGGAAGAAATCGGTAAAGATAACAATCGGAATTTGACGATTATCGGGAAGGGATTACAACGACTTCAACGTTTTCGATTGCAGGAAAATTTAAAAAACGCGTTAAAACGTGGACACACAAACCAGCACGAGCTTGAAGAGTTGTCGAAATTATATGAAAGTTACGTCGAGTTAGGCGGGAACGGTGCTATAAGAGTGCTCTTTGAGCGCTTCTTGGAGCTAGAAATTAGAGAGGAAAAGTGAAATGAATACAATCACTAATACTATCAAATCTAATACTATCAAATGTGGAAAACTAACGTCTCTTAATGGGACAATTGATTTTAATCTTCAGACTGGACAGCTTGAAACAAATGTCGGAATTAGAAAGGGGAAATAACATGGATCAAATCACAAACATTATTACATCGTCAGCGATGAGCATTTTAGTTGTATTAACTGGTATCGTGGTTCAAGCGATCAAGAAATACTTGCTTATGCGAGGTGGTAAGAAAGCAATCGAGATCGTTGAGATCTTGGCTAAGAACGCTGTCAACGCTACAGAACAAGTTGCAGACAAGTTGGATATCCACGGGGCAGATAAGCTAGAGCATGCTAAAGCGAGCTTGATCGAAGGCCTTGAGTCTCAAAATATCCACTTGACGAACCAAGAACTCAATACTTTTATCGAATCAGCGGTTAAAAAAGCCAACGATGAATGGAAGAAATAGGAGATAGACTATGAGTGTACAACAATCTATTGTTAACGGTTTTACTAGTCGACGAGGGCTAATTACCTATTCAATGCTCGGAAGCCGTAACGGTTCAGACGGGACTGGGGATTGTTCCGGTATCATGTCGCAAGTTTTAAAGGAAGCTGGTATTCCAATTCAGGGCTTGCCGTCCACAGTTACGCTTGGACAACAACTCGCAAACAACGGCTTCTATCGTATTAGTCGTAACCAACCATGGGACGCTCAACCAGCCGATATTATTCTTATGAGCTGGGGCGCTGATATGTCAACGTCTGGTGGTGCTGGTGGTCATGTCGGAGCGATGATCGATGATACATACTTCATCTCTTGTGACTACTCTACTCAAGGCGCACCCGGTCAAGCTATTAATACTTATCCTTGGAATGATTACTATGGCTGGAATAAACCAGCTTATATTGAGGTTTGGCGATACGCTAACACAGCGCCTCAAACCAACAACCAAGCAAGCACGGCCGTACAGCCAAAGGACAAGGCCTTTTACCAAGCGAACGAAGTTAAATACATTAATGGTATGTGGCAAATCAAATGTGACTATCTCGCACCAGTTGGCTTTGACTGGACCGAGAACGGTATTCCCGTTTCCATGGTCAACTGGGTTGACAAAGATGGCAAGAACTTACCAGATGGTGCAGACCAAGACTTCAAAGCTGGAATGTACTTCAGTTTTGAATTAGATGAAGTCCATATCGCAGATACCGGTAAGGGTGGCTACTATGGCGGTTACTATTGGCGCCTCTTTGAGTTTGGACAATTCGGCCCGGTTTGGCTGTCATGCTGGGACAAAGACGATTTAGTCAACTATTACGAGTAAAGGGGTGATTGAATGAATCGCTCAAACTGTACCAATTTAAAGCAGTTTGAGGGCGGTCGAGTCGTTAAACAAGGCGATTCGGCTTCCCTTTTTGGGTTTGCAATGTATGATGAAAACTGGGTACCAATTGACCTTGACGGGCAACAAGCTACAATTTACTTTACCAGCAAACAGGGTAAAGCGTCCTTTTCGACGACCGTCCAAGGGTCAAAGGTATCGTTTAAGATTCCTAAAGTCCTACCGGTAGAGAGCTATCTGGTCGAGGTGGTGTGCAGTGGATACGTATTTCCAAGTGACCAAAACGTCCGAGTAGACGTGGTGCAATCCGCGGACGAGTACACAAGCGAGCAAGTTTTAGGCTTGGTAAAAAATGATGTCAAGACTGAAATTGACAAGTACATCGCAGAACACCCGAACGGCCCACAAGTAGAAGAGTTCCCGGATTTAACAACTCTCTATAATCTAGCTAAAATTTGAAAGGATATATAAATGACTTTAAACACAGAGAAACTAACACAATTCGCACAAACGGTCGGTGCGGACGTAAAAGAAATCAAAACCACGCTTGCAAATAAAGCCGATAAGTCAGAGATCGGCCAAGGCGGAATCACACAGCAACAACTGGACACGGCTATCCAAGGCGTAAAAACGGCAATCCTTGGCGAAGGCGTACCAGAAGAGCTGGACACCTTGAAAGAAATCGCAGAAAAGATTAAAGCGGGCGGAAGCTCAGACAGTGCGATTGTATCTAAATTGACCGAACTTGGTCAGAAATTTACTGACTTAGAAAACACTGATTTTGTGCAAGTTTATAATTCCGCTAAAAACAACCTCTAAGGAGGTGACACATGGATAAATTAAAAGAAGCTATCAGACTGATCGGGTCAGATATTTATAGGCTCAATAACGGCCAAAGAAATCTGTTGTCACTAAACAAGGCATACAGTTTGTTTCCTACTTTTACCGCGCTTCAAAATCAAACGAGCCGGCTTGCGACCAAAACCGACCTCGAGGAATTGAAGCGCAACGTTGAAGCGAACGACACGGATCTTAAAGGTGAAGGCTTTCCGTATGATTTAAAAGCTGACATCGGGACGACTTATGTCGATACCACGGCTAAAAACGGAGCGTATAAATGGATCAAAAAGAAAGCCGGCATAGGTTGGAAAACATGGTCAATTTTAGCTGGTGATACAGGATCAGTACGTCCTGACACTATCAAATCAAATTTGGATAACGCTTATATCGAGCTTAGACGTATTAACTCAACTGTAGAAATCGTCTTTGGTGGTCTAAAATGGGGCTGGTTTGGTATCAAACGTAGAGGATCTGAAGGATATATCCCTCAAAGTTCAGACAAAGAGAGAAATGTCACAATTTTACCAATCGGCGCTCTACCACTTGGTTTTCGTCCCACGGGGTCTAAAATCGGGATCATGATGAATGATAAAGGGAAGCGCTATGGGACATGGTATGTTGGTGGAAGTAGCGATAATAATCATGTACGCTTACAATTTGATGATCCAGTACCAACTGATAGAGATATCGGAGATATCAGATTTACTAACATGACTTACACCACAGACGACCCTTGGCCGGAAAGTTTATAATTTTTACAAAAGGTGAAATTTTAAATTGCACCTTTCCAAACCGTTAAGACACACAAACCCCCTCGATTGAGGGGGCTTTTTTTGTGTTTATAACAGATATTTTAGAGATTGTCTATTATAACGGACAAAATAAAAAAAGCCCTCGGGCTCGTTCTCTCAATTATGCGGGCAATGAATACGATTTTGAATACGATTTTTTTAAATTGATGTTAATCAACTGAAATTATTTTAGATCAATAGTGGCTATTTCTCAACGTTTCAGCTATTGACAAAAATTGATAGAAGTCATTTTTGATTTATGATACAATTAAACTACTATTATCGAAGGGAGAAACTATGATTAATTCAATTGTTTCACAAGGTTTGATTTGGGCCATTTTAGGGTTAGGAATCTTTATGACGTTCCGAATTCTAGATTTTCCAGATATGACGACAGAAGGTTCTTTTCCGCTTGGAGGAGCGGTGGCGGTGACCTTGATTACCAAAGGGGTCAATCCGCTTATAGCGACCCTGGCTGCTATTGGAGCAGGATGCTTGGCAGGACTTGCGACAGGTCTTCTCTACACAAAAGGAAGAATCCCGACACTCTTGTCAGGGATCCTCGTGATGACGTCTTGTAACTCGGTTATTCTCTTTGTCATGCAGCGGGCCAATTTAGGACTTCTGGGCTATAAAAAAATTCAGGAATTCCTTCCTTTTGCCAGTGGGTTCAATGAGATCCTGATTGGCTTGATTTTCGTAACGCTTGTGATCCTTGGTTTGATCTTCTTCTTGGATACGCGCTTGGGTCAAGCCTATATTGCGACAGGGGACAATCCAGATATGGCCAAGAGCTTTGGGATCAACACTGACCGGATGGAATTGATGGGCTTGGTCATTTCAAATGGGATTATTGCCCTCTCTGGTGCACTGATGGCCCAGCAAGAAGGCTATGCGGACGCTTCACGTGGGATTGGTGTCATCGTTATTGGGCTTGCCAGCCTCATTATTGGAGAGGTTCTCTTTTCAAATGTCACCTTGACAGAGCGCTTGCTTAGTATTGCGATTGGTTCGATCGCTTACCAATTTTTGATTTGGGCTGTGATCGCCCTTGGCATCAATACCAGCTATATCCGAATCTTCAGTGCCTTGATCTTGGCTATCTGTCTGATGATTCCAACCTTTAAGGGAAATCATGAAAGGAGCGAAACTCAGTAAATGACAGCAATTGTAGAATTAAAAAATGTAACCAAAGCTGTGAGCAATGGGATGAATGAAGAAAAAGTCATTCTGGATGATGTCTCCTTGGAAATTCGAGAGCATGATTTTATCACGATTTTAGGGGGCAATGGAGCTGGGAAATCAACCCTCTTTAATACCATTGCTGGGACACTTCCAGTTAGTAGCGGGAAGATCTATATTCTAGGTGAAGATGTGACCAACTACTCTCCTGAGAAGAGAGCCAAGTACCTATCTCGTGTCTTTCAAGATCCTAAAATGGGAACAGCGCCTCGCATGACAGTAGCGGAAAACCTCTTGGTAGCGAAGTTTCGCGGAGAAAAACGTGGTTTGATTCCGCGTCACTTGGCAAGCTATAAAGAAGAGTTTCAGACAGTTCTTGCTAAGATCGGCAATGGCTTGGAAAATCATATCGATACAGCAGTTGAGTTTCTATCAGGGGGGCAACGACAAGCCTTGAGCCTGTTGATGGCGACACTGAAACGTCCAGAACTCTTGCTTTTAGATGAACACACTGCTGCCTTGGATCCAAAAACCAGTCAGGCGCTCATGACCTTAACGGATGAGTTTGTGAAACAAGATGCCCTCACAGCTCTTATGATCACCCACCATATGGAAGATGCTTTGAAATATGGAAATCGCTTGATTGTGATGAAAGACGGACACATCGTCCAAGACCTCAATCAAGAAGAAAAAGCCCAAATGACCATCGCAGACTACTATCAATTGTTTGAGAAAGACTAAGATACAAAGCCCGTAAAATGGGAGTAGGACAGAAGCGATATTGTTCATGGCGCTTTGTCGTCCTACCCCCACAAGGCTGATTAGAATTCTTCCGAGCTGATCAAGCGAGAGAAGAGTTCAATCAGCTACTGTGTCTTGCCTAGGCGCTTCACTAAGATACAAACTCATTTTGGAAACGTTTCTCACGGCGGAAAGTTATAGAGTATGTTTGTATGAGCCTAATAGAATCGATTGATTTTAATTTTTTAGTATTACTTAGGTTGTTTGATGTGGAAGTAGTTTGTCTACAGCTAAGTTAGAGACCTTGCTCTCTAGCTTTTTCTTTTTTAAAAATTATCTGTAAAACTGCATAAAAATTGGAACTAGTTTCAGCTGAAATCGCTTGCAATTACTTAGGTAGGTGAGTATAATATAGTTAGAAAGATAAAGAAGGGATTGATACCAATGCCTTATCGAGTTAAAATTTAGGTTACTTCGTTTTAGGCCTGTTTTGCTGATATCTGTTCATGCTCTTATCGTAAAAGAGCAGTCATGTCGTGTGTGTCGGATCGGTTGGACGGTCGGGCAAACCTGCTTAGTTTGTCCGGAGACATAAGAAAACGTGGAAATAGTAGGTAGAAGCTTTTTGTAAAGGTTTTCAAACTTCAATGCGTCCAGTCGAAAACTAATCATTTGGATTTAGGATAGCAAAGAAAACCTCTGGTATTTTACACAAATACTATTAAATGAAATCAACATCATAAACATTGTTTTGTTAGCCAAAAGGTTAATTGCACCAAGTCAGTGAAGCAGACCAGGCCTCTAGTCCCGTAAGACTGGAGGCCATTTTTATAAAATACTCAGGAGGAGGTGAGAGTATGGGATTGTCGTATGCGCAAGAATATAGTTGTCGGGACCATTTTCGGCAAAGAGCTTTTGAGCGCTTTGGCATAGATGATCAGCACTTGAATAAGTGGATCAACCAACACCTCTCCTCCCTCTCTCCTTATGATAGTAATGTGGTTCAACCCGCCAACACAGAAGCCTATGTAGCCAGTGATGGCGTCATCTTTGTCTGCAATATCAAAAGTCGGGAGTTCATCACTTGCTTTAAGGCGGTTAATTACCAAGAGTCTAAGGAAGAAGAGGAAGCCTATACGGACATTCACGAAAACAATGTCGCTTCCTTCAAAAAAAGATGTGAACCACCTAGTCAATCGCTACCGACTCAAGGAAGCCAAAGAGCTGTTTGAAAACATTGGGGAGGACTTGGATGATTTTTATCGCCTGTCCCAAGCGGTCAAGAACGGCCAATTGAGCGAGCGAAATAGTAGGCGCCTAGAGGAATTGTTAGGCAAGTTTCATGTGATTAAGGCAGCCATGCGGATCATTGAAAATAAACGGGGAGATTACCATCTTTAGGGTCTTTTCCCCCTAAAAATAGGCGCCTAGAAGCCCTCTCATCTACTTCAGATGAGAGGACTTTTTTGTTGTGGAAAGCTTTTTGAAAAAAAGAGAAAAAAATTGTATAATAGAGTGGATATGCAAGTATTTGCAAAGCTGTAATTCGACTTGGGCGACCAAGGACCGTAAGTATTAAAATAATCACACTAAAGGAGACAACAGTGAGTAGTATTAAATTAGTCACTCTTGGCGGTGTTCGAGAAAATGGGAAAAATCTCTACGTTGCCGAAGTGAACGATTCGATTTTTGTCTTGGATGCAGGTTTGAAGTATCCAGAAAATGAGCAACTTGGGGTGGATGTCGTTATCCCCAATATGGATTATCTATTTGAAAACAAGGACCGTATTGCAGGTGTTTTCTTGACCCATGGTCATGCGGATGCCATTGGGGCCTTGCCTTATCTTTTGGCGGAAGCGAAAGTCCCTGTATTCGGAACCGAGTTGACCATTGAGTTGGCTAAACTCTTTGTAAAAAGCAATGACAGTGTGAAGAAATTCAACGACTTCCCATGTCATCGATCAGAATTCTGAGATTGATTTTGGGGATGCCGTCGTCTCTTTCTTTCAAACCACTCACTCGATCCCTGAAAGTATCGGGATTGTGATTGGCACTCCTGAGGGCAATATCGTCTATACAGGAGACTTTAAATTTGACCAAACTGCCAGCGAGTCTTATGCGACAGACTTTGCTCGTCTAGCTGAGATTGGCCGTGAAGGCGTGCTCGCTCTCTTGAGTGACTCGGCCAATGCGGATAGTAATATTCAAGTTGCCAGTGAGCAAGAAGTAGGCGATGCTATCTTAGATACGATTGCAGACTGGGATGGTCGTGTCATCGTAGCGGCGGTAGCCAGCAACCTTTCTCGGATCCAGCAGGTCTTTGATGCTGCGGCTGAGACTGGCCGTCGAGTGGTCTTGACAGGGTTTGATGTGGAAACATCGTCCGCACGGCTATTCGCTTGAACAAATTGTCTCTTGCCAACGAAAAACTCTTGATCAAGCCAAAAGAAATGAGCCGTTTCGAGGATCATGAATTGATCATCTTGGAAACAGGCCGGATGGGTGAGCCGATCAACGGTTTGCGCAAGATGTCTATTGGCCGTCACCGCTATGTGGAAATCAAAGATGGGGACTTGGTCTATATTGTCACAACGCCATCTATTGCCAAAGAAGCTGTGGTGGCTCGTGTGGAAAACATGGTCTACCAAGCAGGTGGCATTGTCAAATTGATCACGTCAAGCTTGCGCGTGTCTGGGCACGGAAACGCACGGGACTTGCAGTTGATGATCAACCTTCTTCGTCCTAAATATCTCTTCCCGATCCAAGGGGAATACCGCGAATTGGATGCCCATGCGCGGGTAGCGATGGAAGTTGGTATCTTGCCTGAAAATATCTTTATTCCAAAACGCGGGACTGTGATGGAATATGAAAAGGGGGACTTCGTTCCTGCCGGTAGCGTCTCAGCTGGAGATGTCATGATCGATGGGAATGCCATTGGTGATGTGGGCAATATCGTCCTTCGTGACCGCAAGGTCTTGTCAGAAGACGGGATCTTTATCGTGGCGATCACGGTGAATCGCAAAGATAAGAAAATTATTTCCAAAGCGCGCGTGCACACCCGTGGTTTTGTCTATGTTAAGAAGAGTCGGGATATTCTTCGTGAAAGTTGCGAATTGGTCAACCAAAGCGTTGAAGACTATTTGGCACAAGACAGCTTTGACTGGGGTGAGTTAAAAGGCTTGGTGCGTGACAACTTGTCTAAGTTCTTGTTTGAACAAACCAAACGTCGTCCAGCTATCTTACCAGTCGTGATGGAAGTGAAATAATAGTAGAAAACGAAACGCTTGGCAGCCAGAGGCTTGCCGAGTGTTTTTAACAGTAGAAAGAGGAAATCAAATGGCAGTTATGCAGATTGAGTATTATTCAGAAGCCTTGAAGATGGAGTGGGGCGTGTCCGTTCTTTATCCCGATGCATCGCGCGTGGAAGATCCAGCGGATACGGATATTCCAGTCCTTTATCTCTTACACGGGATGAATGGCAACCACCACTCCTGGTTGAAGCGGACTAATGTGGAGCGCATTTTGCGCAATACCAATCTGATCGTGGTCCTGCCTAATACCAATAATGGCTTTTACACAGATACCCAGTATGGCTACAACTACTACACGGCCATTGCGGAGGAATTGCCAGAGACTCTTTCTCGCTTCTTCCCTAATATGACCAAGAAACGGGAGAAGACCTTTATTGCTGGTCTATCTATGGGAGGCTATGGATCGATGCTCTTGGCTCTCAAGACAAATCGTTTCTCCCATGCGGCTAGTTTTTCCGGTGCTCTGAGTTTCCACGATCGGGACTTTGAAAACAATGACTTGGAACAACCAGCTTTTTGGAAGGGGATCTTTGGAGAGATTGAGGATTGGACGACCAGTCCCTATTCGCTAGAGACTGCTGCCAAGAAGTTTTCAGATAAGAAGACCAAACTCTGGATCTGGTGTGGGGAGCAGGATTTCCTCTATGAGGCCAATAATTTTGAAGTCAAGGAACTAGAAAAGTTAGGTTTGGATGTCACCTATACCCACAGCCCGGGCAAGCATGAATGGTTCTACTGGGAACGTGAGTTGGAGCACTTTTTACAAACCCTACCAATCGACTTTGAATTGGAAGAAAGACTAAGTTAAGATACAAAGCCCGTAAAATGCAAAGTGAAAATAGGAAATTGTCGCCGGGAGCGAAGCTCACAAGAGAATTTATCTTTTTCACATAGCATTTAGGGCGTGTTCGTTTAATAAGATACAAATAGATTGGATATCAGTCAGAGCATTTGTTCTGGCTTTTTTCCTATACATAGGAAGAAAGGCTAGAAAGGTCACTTATTCATTTCAGTCCTGCTTTCTTTGTGGTATAATAGGAACGATTGAAAAATGAGCTAGAAATAGCGAACAAGATAAGAGGAGAGAAATATGGCAAAAGATATTCGTGTGCGTTATGCACCAAGTCCAACAGGGCTACTACACATCGGAAATGCTCGTACCGCATTGTTTAACTACTTGTACGCGCGTCACCATGGTGGAACCTTTATCATCCGTATCGAAGATACGGACCGCAAACGTCACGTCGAAGACGGCGAACGTTCACAGCTTGAAAACCTTCGTTGGTTGGGTATGGACTGGGATGAAAGTCCTGAGACGCATGAAAACTACCGCCAGTCTGAACGTTTGGAACTCTACCAAAAATACATCGACCAACTCTTGGCAGAAGGAAAAGCCTACAAATCTTACGTTACAGAAGAAGAGTTGGCAGCGGAACGTGAACGCCAAGAAGCAGCAGGTGAAACACCTCGCTACATCAACGAATACCTCGGCATGAGCGAAGAAGAAAAAGCAGCTTATATCGCAGAACGTGAAGCAGCAGGTGTGATTCCAACGGTTCGTTTGGCAGTCAATGAGTCTGGTATTTACAAATGGCATGATATGGTCAAAGGCGATATCGAGTTTGAAGGTGGTAATATCGGTGGGGATTGGGTCATCCAAAAGAAAGATGGTTACCCAACTTACAACTTTGCCGTTGTAATTGATGACCACGATATGCAAATCTCTCACGTCATCCGTGGAGACGACCACATTGCTAACACCCCAAAACAGCTCATGGTCTATGAAGCTCTTGGTTGGGAAGCGCCAGAGTTTGGTCACATGACCTTAATCATCAACTCTGAAACTGGTAAGAAGTTGTCTAAACGCGACACTAATACCCTTCAATTTATTGAAGATTACCGGAAGAAAGGCTACCTTCCAGAAGCAGTCTTTAACTTTATCGCTCTTCTTGGTTGGAACCCTGGTGGGGAAGACGAAATCTTCTCTCGCGAAGAACTGATTAAACTCTTTGATGAAAACCGTCTCAGCAAGTCTCCAGCAGCCTTCGACCAAAAGAAAATGGACTGGATGAGCAATGAGTATATCAAGAATGCAGATCTTGAGACCATTTTTGAAATGGCAAAACCATTCCTCGAAGCGCAGGACGTTTGACAGACAAGGCTGAGAAATTGGTGGAACTCTACAAACCACAAATGAAGTCAGTGGATGAAATCGTTCCATTGACGGACCTCTTCTTCTCAGACTTCCCAGAATTGACGGAAGCTGAGCGAGAAGTCATGGCTGGTGAAACCGTTCCAACTGTTCTTGAAGCCTTCAAGGCAAAACTTGAAGCCATGTCAGACGATGAGTTTGTGGCTGAAAATATCTTCCCACAAATCAAAGCGGTTCAAAAAGAAACTGGTATCAAAGGTAAGAACCTCTTTATGCCAATCCGTATTGCCGTTTCAGGTGAAATGCATGGTCCTGAATTGCCAGATACCATCTACTTGCTTGGACGCGAAAAATCCATCCAACATATTGAAAGTATGTTGGAAAAAATCAGATAATTATCAGAAAATTCCATAATAATGTACTGGGCTCAAACAGTTAGACAAATAATTTTAGGAAAGGATTTAGTTCTGTGTTGTACAGGACTAAGTCCTTTTAGCTTGACCTTAATTTGTTTTTTGTCGTAATAGCCAATAAAGCCCATAACGGCTTTTACCAAGTGGTCAAGGTAATAGACTGTCTTTTCATAGTCATAAAATATTTCTGTTTTCAAAATACAAAAGAAAGATCTAATCATGCAGTTACATGAGACATATTAATTAACTTTTACAGTGTGGTTCAAGCAGGTGTTCCATTTTATCTTTTTTTAATGGAAAAAAATCATCAAGTATAAGAATATCAATATAAATCATATCAAAGATGAAAACTAATTGACTAATAAATTCGAATTTTTAAAATTAAATTATTTTAAAACTAGGGTATAATGATGTATAATGTTAATGTTAAACTGAATAATAAGGAGAACAAATGTTTTTTAAACGTTCTAATGGGTCATTTCGTGAAACCGATCGTGTGACTCGATTTAAATTAATCAAATCTGGAAAAAACTGGCTTCGTGCAGCAACTTCCAATTTGGGCCTCTTTAAAGTTGTCCGTGGTCAGGTTGAAGAACTGGTTGTAGCAGAAGTCTCTGAGGAAACGACAGCAACTCCAAGTCGGACTTTGTTGAAGGGGATCTTAGCAACTGGTGCGATTCTTGGGGGTGCAGTAGTGACGACAGCAGCACAAGCTGATGAAGCAGATGCTAAAACGGCAACAACGTCTGAACTCGGCAAAGATGCTCTTGCTGAAGCAGATAGCGTAGTTCTTGGGACGATTTCAGTATCTGACTCCCAATCTATGAGCGCATCAGAGTCGGAAGAAGCATCTATTTCACTCAGTGAGTCCGCCTCAGAGTCTGTATCAGAAACCCAATCAGTGAGCACATCAGAGTCGGAAGAAGCTTCTACATCTTTGAGTGAGTCGGTTTCAGTTTCAGTATCTGAGTCAACCAGTGTGTCCGAATCGGTTTCAGAGTCTCAATCCATGAGCACATCAGAGTCTGAAGAAGCTTCTACATCTTTGAGTGAGTCGGTTTCAGTTTCAGTATCTGAGTCAACCAGTGTGTCCGAATCGGTTTCAGAGTCTCAATCCATGAGCACATCAGAGTCTGAAGAAGCTTCTACATCTTTGAGTGAGTCGGTTTCAGTTTCAGTATCTGAGTCAACAAGTGTGTCCGAATCGGTTTCAGAGTCTCAATCCATTAGCGCCTCAGAGTCAGAAGAAACATCAACTTCCTTGAGTGAGTCCGTTTCAGAATCCCAATCCGTGAGCACCTCAGAGTCGGAAGAAGCTTCTACATCTTTGAGTGAGTCGGTTTCAGTTTCAGTATCTGAGTCAACAAGTGTATCGGAATCAGTTTCGACATCTGAGTCAACAAGTGTATCAGAATCAGTTTCGACATCTGAGTCAACAAGTGTCGGAATCGGAATCAGTTTCGACATCTGAGTCAACAAGTGTATCGGAATCAGTTTCGACATCTGAGTCAACAAGTGTATCGGAATCAGTTTCAACATCTGAGTCAACAAGCACGTTCGAATCAGTCTCAGCGTCTGAGTCAACAAGCGAATCAGAATCAGTTTCGACATCTGAGTCAACAAGCATCGGAATCAGTTTCAACATCTGAGTCAACAAGCACGTCCGAATCAGTCTCAGCGTCTGAGTCAACAAGCGAATCAGAATCAGTTTCGACATCTGAGTCAATAAGCACGTCCGAATCAGTCTCAGCGTCTGAGTCAACAAGCGAATCAGAATCAGTTTCGACATCTGAGTCAACAAGTGTATCGGAATCAGTTTCAACATCTGAGTCAATAAGCGTATCGGAATCAGTTTCGACATCTGAGTCAACAAGCACGTCCGAATCAGTCTCAGCGTCTGAGTCAACCAGTGTGTCCGCTTCAGAATCTGTATCAGAAACCCAATCCGTGAGCACTTCAGAGTCAGAAGAAGCGTCAACTTCCTTGAGTGAGTCCGTTTCAGAATCCCAATCCATGAGCACATCAGAGTCTGAAGAAACATCTAGCTCCTTGAGCGAATCGGTTTCAGAGTCTCAATCCATGAGTACATCAGAGTCTGAAGAAAATCAGTTTCAACGATCTGAGTCGAAACATCTAGCTCCTTGAGCGAATCGGTTTCAGAGTCTCAATCCATGAGCACATCAGAGTCTGAAGAAACATCTAGCTCCTTGAGCGAATCGGTTTCAGAGTCTCAATCCATGAGTACATCAGAGTCTGAAGAAACATCTAGCTCCTTGAGCGAATCGGTTTCAGAGTCTCAATCCATGAGCACATCAGAGTCTGAAGAAACATCTAGCTCCTTGAGCGAATCGGTTTCAGAGTCTCAATCCATGAGCACATCAGAGTCTGAAGAAACATCTAGCTCCTTGAGCGAATCGGTTTCAGAGTCTCAATCCATGAGCACATCAGAGTCTGAAGAAACATCTAGCTCCTTGAGTGAGTCGGTTTCAGAGTCTCAATCCATGAGCACATCAGAGTCTGAAGAAACATCTAGCTCCTTGAGCGAATCGGTTTCAGAGTCTCAATCCATGAGCACATCAGAGTCTGAAGAAACATCTAGCTCCTTGAGCGAGTCGGTTTCAGAGTCTCAATCCATGAGTACATCAGAGTCTGAAGAAACATCTAGCTCCTTGAGCGAGTCGGTTTCAGAGTCTCAATCCATGAGCACATCAGAGTCTGAAGAAACATCTAGCTCCTTGAGCGAATCGGTTTCAGAGTCTCAATCCATGAGTACATCAGAGTCTGAAGAAACATCTAGCTCCTTGAGCGAATCGGTTTCAGAGTCTCAATCCATGAGCACATCAGAGTCTGAAGAAACATCTAGCTCCTTGAGCACATCAGAGTCTGAAGAAACATCTAGCTCCTTGAGCGAATCGGTTTCAGAGTCTCAATCCATGAGCACATCAGAGTCTGAAGAAACATCTAGCTCCTTGAGCGAATCGGTTTCAGAGTCTCAATCCATGAGTACATCAGAGTCTGAAGAAACATCTAGCTCCTTGAGCGAATCGGTTTCAGAGTCTCAATCCATGAGTACATCAGAGTCTGAAGAAACATCTAGCTCCTTGAGCGAATCGGTTTCAGAGTCTCAATCCATGAGCACATCAGAGTCTGAAGAAACGTCAACTTCACTCAGTGAGTCTGTATCAGAAACCCAATCCGTGAGCACTTCAGAATCAGAAGAAACATCTAGCTCCTTGAGCGAATCGGTTTCAGAGTCTCAATCCATGAGCACATCAGAGTCTGAAGAAACGTCAACTTCACTCAGTGAGTCTGTATCAGAAACCCAATCCATGAGCACATCAGAGTCTGAAGAAACGTCAACTTCACTCAGTGAGTCTGTATCAGAAACCCAATCCATGAGTACATCAGAGTCTGAAGAAACGTCAACTTCACTCAGTGAGTCTGTATCAGAAACCCAATCCGTGAGCACATCAGAGTCTGAAGAAACATCTAGCTCCTTGAGCGAGTCGGTTTCAGAGTCTCAATCCATGAGCACATCAGAGTCTGAAGAAACATCTAGCTCCTTGAGCGAATCGGTTTCAGAGTCTCAATCCATGAGCACATCAGAGTCTGAAGAAACATCTAGCTCCTTGAGCGAGTCGGTTTCAGAGTCTCAATCCATGAGTACATCAGAGTCTGAAGAAACATCTAGCTCCTTGAGCGAATCGGTTTCAGAGTCTGTGTCAAGATCGACAACGACTTCAGTAAGTGCATCAAGTTCTGAATCGACAACGACGTCAACAAGTACGTCAGCTTCTTATTTAGGGTCAATGAGTCAGACTAGATCACAATCTGAATCGTCAAGCTCTTCTCAAAAATATAGAGGGTCAGAAGGAATTCTTCCAGAAACAGGAACAGCAACGTCAACAGGTATGTTTGCAGCAGGAGCATCTGCGCTTCTTGCAGGTATTGCTGCCTTGGGTCGTCGTAAGAAAAAGGATGAGAATTAATCTATCAAACTCATTCCATTGCTGTCATACAGATGAACTTAGGATTTAAAAATAAGTGAAAGCAAGTCTCGAAAGAGATTTGCTTTTTTCTAGTGAAAACTAAGTATGAAAGAATAGTCAAATATATTGAAAATGATCAATAATCCTGTATAATCAAAAGAGAATAATTTTTAGGGAGAAAAATGTGTTATTTAAGAGGATGAATGGAAAGTCTTGGAAGGGAGAGCGGATTACACGATTTAAATTAGTCAAAACTGGGAAAAACTGGATGCGTGTTGCGTGCTCAAATATTACTTTCTTCCAACGGAGAGGGAAAGAAGGAGCTCCGCCCTTGTCCTTTTCCAGATCAAGTCAATTGGCTCTCACGAAGGGGCTGATTGCAACAGGTGCACTGCTTGGAGCGGTATCGCTTGCTCAACCTACTTTTGCGGATCAAGAAGACAAACAAAGCTTTGGCTCAGAGTTGGATTCAGAAATAGGTCTAATTGGAAAAGATAGCTTAGTTTTAGGGATTGCTGGCAATTCATTAACTAGTGAAAAAATCAACTCCTTGACAAGTCAAGAAAGCTTCTCTTCATCAGTAGGAACCCCTGTTTCTGAGATTACTTCAATGGCTAGTTCAGAAGCTTCTACTTCAATAAATTCAACCTCTTTATCAGAACTGGTTTTAACGGAACCTTCTTTTATCCAATTGGATCAGCAAGAGGAACGACTCTATAAGTTAGCACAGGATATTTATAGGTATATTGACCAAGCTAAAGCTCTAGAAGATGGAAAGGAGACTGTGTTCCTTGGGAAGCAGGCCTTGGATGCTATTCGTCATCAATTAGCAAATCCTTCAGCTGAGGGAAACCAAGTAGTTGACCAAGCTAAGACAGCCCGAAACCGACTGATCAATCTTGTCCTACGTGCCACTTCAGGAAAACGTGATTCTCGAAATGGGAATGCAATAGGCTCTGATCAAATGTTGCGAGCCCCATTCGTTATGAGTGGACCTGGAAATAACCATCTCATCACTGCCTATAATTCAGATCCAGTGAGACTCCAGTATCTTGTCCGGGAGCGAAATGGTGGTGTTATCCTAACTTTTATGGGTTATGCTCCAAATAGTGAGCGGGTAGATGGTGTCTTGGTGCCGAATGCGACTTTGAAAACCCCCTTTGCTCCCATGCTGATTGAGGGGAAAGTAGGAGATACAGAGGTTGTGGAACCAGGGAAAACATATACGATTACAGTTCGTTTTACCAACGCTCACAACCAGTTTATAGACCGTTCTTTCCGAATTAAAGTATTGCCACAAAATGACGGGATTCGAAATCCAATTGTTGCAGTGAAGTCAAACACGCAAGTATCTGATCTCTCTCAATTGACTGATGCAGAAAAAGAACAAGTGTGGGAAAAGTTTAAGGCTGTGAATCCCCGTCTCATATCTTCTAAGGATTTTAAGTCCTACTCAGTTTCAGCAACTGGAGAAGTTACAGTTGTTTTCAAAGATAATACGACAAATACTGTAACTGTTCCTTTGACAGAAGATCCACGAATTCGCTCACTTTCTTTGAGTGTTTCTTCAAGTCTGTCAGAGGTTGAAAGTACATCTAGATTGGGGTCTGAGTCAAAGGAAATATCTGAGTTGAAGAGTTTGTCTGAGGGATTCAGTGATTCACTGTCTAACTCGAGTGCTATCTCTGCAAGTGTCGGTCTTTCTAATTCAGTATCTATCAGCGAATCAGAAGAAGAATCAATCTCTTTTTCAGAAGAGGCCTCCTCATCGCTTTCAGAGTCCGTTTCAGAATTCCAATCAGTGAGTGCATCAGAGTCAGAAGAAAGCTCTATTTCCTTGAGTGAGTCATCTTCAGAATCTGTATCAGAAACCCAATCCGTGAGCACTTCAGAATCAGAAGAATCGTCAACTTCACTCAGTGAGTCCGCTTCAGGTTCTGTATCAGAATTCCAATCAGTGAGTGCATCAGAGTCAGAAGAGGCATCAACTTCCTTGAGTGAGTCTGTTTCAGAATCTGTATCAGAAACCCAATCAGTAAGCACTTCAGAGTCAGAAGAAGCGTCAACTTCCTTGAGTGAGTCTGTTTCAGGTTCTGTATCAGAAACCCAATCAGTAAGCACCTCAGAATCAGAAGAATCATCTACTTCACTGAGTGAGTCCGCTTCAGAATCTGTATCAGAAACCCAATCCGTGAGCGCGTCAGAGTCAGAAGAAAGCTCTATCTCCTTGAGTGAGTCATCTTCAGAGTCTGTGTCAGAAACCCAATCCGTGAGCGCGTCAGAGTCAGAAGAAAGCTCTATCTCCTTGAGTGAGTCATCTTCAGAGTCTGTGTCAGAAACCCAATCAGTAAGCACCTCAGAGTCAGAAGAAACGTCAACTTCACTCAGTGAGTCTGTTTCAGAATCTGTATCAGAAACCCAATCAGTAAGCACCTCAGAGTCAGAAGAGACATCAACTTCACTCAGTGAGTCCGCTTCAGAATCTGTATCAGAAACTCAATCCGTGAGCACTTCAGAATCAGAAGAATCGTCAACTTCACTCAGTGAGTCCGCTTCAGGTTCTGTATCAGAATTCCAATCAGTGAGTGCATCAGAGTCAGAAGAGGCATCAACTTCCTTGAGTGAGTCTGTTTCAGAATCTGTATCAGAAACCCAATCAGTAAGCACTTCAGAGTCAGAAGAATCGTCAACTTCCTTGAGTGAGTCTGTTTCAGGTTCTGTATCAGAAACCCAATCAGTAAGCACCTCAGAATCAGAAGAATCATCTACTTCACTGAGTGAGTCCGCTTCAGAATCTGTATCAGAAACCCAATCCGTGAGCGCGTCAGAGTCAGAAGAAACGTCAACTTCACTCAGTGAGTCCGCTCAAGGTTCTGTATCAGAAACCCAATCAGTAAGCACTTCAGAGTCAGAAGAGGCATCAACTTCCTTGAGTGAGTCTGTTTCAGAATCTGTATCAGAAACCCAATCAGTAAGCACTTCAGAGTCAGAAGAGGCATCAACTTCCTTGAGTGAGTCTGTTTCAGAATCTGTATCAGAAACCCAATCAGTAAGCACCTCAGAGTCAGAAGAGGCATCAACTTCACTCAGTGAGTCTGTTTCAGAATCTGTATCAGAAACCCAATCCGTGAGCGCATCAGAGTCAGAAGCAGCGTCAACTTCACTCAGTGAGTCATCTTCAGAATCTGTATCAGAAACTCACTCAGTGAGTGTATCAGGAGAACGTCAACTCCCAGTGAGTCCCCCCCCGAATCGTATCAGAAACCCAATCCGTGAGTATATCAGAGTCAGAAGCAGCGTCAACTTCACTCAGTGAGTCATCTTCAGAATCTGTATCAGAAACTCACTCAGTGAGTGTATCAGAGTCAGAAGCAGCGTCAACTTCACTCAGTGAGTCCGCCTCAGGTTCTGTATCAGAAACCCAATCAGTAAGCACCTCAGAATCAGAAGAAACGTCAACTTCACTCAGTGAGTCTGTTTCAGAATCTGTGTCAGAAACTCAATCCGTGAGCACATCAGAATCAGAAGAATCATCTACCTCACTCAGTGAGTCCGCTTCAGAATCTGTATCAGAAACCCAATCAGTGAGCGCGTCAGAGTCAGAAGAAAGCTCTATCTCCTTGAGTGAGTCTGTTTCAGGTTCTGTATCAGAAACCCAATCAGTGAGTGCATCAGAGTCAGAAGCGGCGTCAACTTCACTCAGTGAGTCATCTTCAGAGTCTGTATCAGAAACCCAATCAGTGAGCGCGTCAGAGTCAGAAGAAAGCTCTATCTCCTTGAGTGAGTCTGTTTCAGAATCTGTATCAGAAACCCAATCCGTGAGCACATCAGAATCAGAAGAATCATCTACTTCACTCAGTGAGTCCGCTTCAGAGTCTGTATCAGAAACTCAATCGGTGAGCGCGTCAGAGTCAGAAGCAGCGTCAACTTTACTCAGTGAGACCGCTTCAGAATCTTTATCTGAATCGGTTTTGATTTCACAAACGGTCACTGTTTCATTGTCTGAAAGTCGTTCACAATCAAGCCTATCTTCGCATTCAATCTCAACAAGTGGGTTAGCATCAATAAGTGCTTTGCCTTCTCAAAAAGAATTCACAGATCCATCAACTTCCTTGATCTCATCGGAGTCTATGCTCTCTTCGCAAAAGGACAGTCAATCAAAAGTAACACTTCCAGAGACTGGAGTGAGTCCTTCAAAAGGTCTTTACCTTGCAGGGCTAACCACTCTCTTTGCAGGTTTAACTTCATTGGGTCATCGGAAAAAAGAAGAAAAATAACCCTAGAAATAAATGAGGAAATGATGTCATTTCACGTTGCCAAGTTCCAGCAAAACCTAACATAGTTTTGCTGGTTTTTAATGGAGGAGTTAGCTCCAGTGAGAGGATGCGAAATACGAAATCAGATAGAGAATATGTTATAATGAATGAGGATGAACTCGTTCGGAATTCTGTGTAAAGGTGACCAACAAGTGGTCTGAAACTTATTAAGTTAGCAAATCGACTAATGGTTCAATTGCAATAACTTTTAATAAACAAGTAGAAGAAAAAGAAGGGACTAGAGATGAAAATCCATTTTACAAATCTTTTCGGTTAATCTTCCAAAAGTATTGCCTTAATGGCCCAGAACGATATTATAAAAATTGTCCGATAGTTTGGAGTTAATGAGCTTGACATCTACTTTTATGATCAGACGAATGAACCACGGAGAGATCTGAATTCTCGTATGGATGGCATCCTAGCGGGGTCTCTTTTGAGGATATTGTATTTGTTCAATCTCCATTTTAGAATGGGATGCTCATCTAGTTCGTAAGTTAGAGAGTCTTCAAGAAAAGCTAGTGACCTTTATCAACGAGAAAGGCTAAGTATTTGTGGTTTCTAGCTTGGAAGAAGATAATCAGGTAGTGAAAGAAACATTATCGTCGAATATTTCAGCAAACTAAATATACGTTATTCTTAATTTGAAATAGTTAGTTTACCAATGAGCTAAAATTAAGTTCGTCAGATCTAATTCTGCAAGTCCGGAGAAAGAAAAATTATTGAAATTAACATGATAAAACGATCAGAAGTTGGGAAACGATTTTGTTGGACGATTTTATTCGTCTTTATTTATGTGTTTGGTAGTAAAATTGCATTGCCGTTTGTTGATTTGTCGCGAGTGCTTAATGTGAATGAAACGACTGCGACGGGCCTGCAATTATCCAGTGCCATTATGGGAGGAAATTTACGAGGAATGTCGATTTTTTCAATTGGCCTTTCTCCGTGGATGTCTTCCATGATATTGTGGCGGGTGTTTACCGTATCCAAGCGCTTTAATCTCGAAAAGACCAGTGCAGATATTGTCGGTCGACGAAAAATGTATCTAACCTTGCTACTCGCCTTAGTACAAGCCTTGGCAGTTTCCATGTATTTACCTCTGCAAACCAGTCTAAATTCAGCTCTTGTGATTGCTGTCAACACGATGATTATGATCGCAGGCACCTTCTTTTTAGTCTGGCTCTCAGATTTAAATGCCGCACTCGGCTTGGGAAATTCAGTCGTCATCATGATGGCTGGAATGGTGATGTATTTGCCAGAAGATATTATGCGGACCTTATCTAAAATGGATATTCCAACTTATTGGTATGCAATTGGTCTCTTTCTCATCTTAGCCTTTGTTTATACAGCCGTCTTGATCGAGTATGCTCGTTATCGCATTCCAGTCAATAAACTTGGAATTCACAACAACCTAAAAAGTTATTCTTTTTTAGATATCAAGCTAAACCCAGCTGGAGGGATGCCGTTTATGTATGCCATGACCTTAGTATCGATTCCTCAGTATGCCATGCTGTTGATCTTGTCTCAATGGATTCCAAATGCCAAGTGGGCTGCTCGTTTAGCCAAACACTTGGTGATGGGAGATCCGATTTGGATCCTTCTCTACATATCTGATGATCGCCCTCTTCTCTTTTGCATTTTGCCTTTTGTCAATGTCAAACGGAGAAGAAATTGCAGATAAGATGATGAAAAGGCTTCCGAGTATATCGATCATGTCTATCCTGGAGCAGATACACGTCGCTATATCAATAAAGATTGTGCTACGCTTGACGGTTTTTTTGGGACCTTGTATCTCATCCTCTTTACTGCGCTTCCTTTTTCTCTTGTTATGGGATAAGGATCTCTTGCGCTTGACCATGATTCCAGGAACCTTCCTCATGTTTGTCGGGATGATTTACAATATCCGAGAAGAAATTCGTGCCCTTCGTGTGAATCAACGTTATACAAGAATATTCTAGGAGTAACCATGTATTATTTTGTACCAGCCTGGTATGGAACGGACCGCATCTGGCAGCAAACAGCTACCCCTTGGTACTGGATGCGAGAGTCCATTGAATTTGACGATACCATTAATCAAGTTCGTATTTTTCAAGAAGCAGAAATGGATCGGATCTTATTGTTGCCTCAATATAGTCCACAACTGCGCTATTTTTTACACCGCCAAGATTTGTTAGAGACAGATGTACTCTCGATTTTTGATAAGATCCAACAGGTTCCGTCTGATTTGGCTATGCGCCCAGTTCAGCTTCAGGACATCGAATGGCCGAGTGAGACCACTTTTTCCTATACTCCCTTTTTGGTGATGGCGTTTCGAAAGGGCCACCACCTAGCGAAAATTGATATGGGAGTGGATGGAAACCTTCTCTCTTTGACCCGTTATAAGAATGACGAGATCAGCTACATCGAGTACTTAGATGATCGTGGCTTTATCTCTAGTAGAATCTACTACAATGAGGGAAAACCCTATTTCCAAGAGTATCTGAGTTTTGATGGGCAATGGGTTTTGAGAGAGATGTTGATCGAAGAGAACCACTCCGTCATGGTTAATGAAGCTTTCTTTCATGCCTTCAAAAAAGAAAGCTATGCCAATATGGGAGACGTTGTCGCTGAAAAAATGAAGGAGCAGCTAGCAACCTTGGTTCCAGGACGAGATCAGTTGGTTTTGGCAGCTCATCCAGCAAATTTGGCCTTTTTACAAGATACGGCAAGTAGCGTCAAGAAAGTCTTGTCTTTCTATGGGGATCGTCAGCCCTTGTCTGCCGAAAACTTTGCCCTCTATTTTGATATGATTGATGCCCAACTCTTGATTACAGATAGTGAAAAAACCAAAGAAGCGATTGGGGTCTTTTCTCCTAGCTTGGCTCAGAAGACACACCGGATTACCTCTTTTGACTCCCGCCTCCGTTTGGGCTCTAGTCAGGAGCGCAAGGAATCGAAGATTTACTTTTATGTCAATGAAGCTGAGCTTCCAAGTAAGAGCCAGCTCAAGAAGGTTCTGGAGGTCTTGGCGCAACATCCTTTATTTGAAGTTGTTTTTGCATTTTACAATGGATCACCGGAGCGTGTTAAGGAATTAGAAGGGCAACTCGAGGAATTGATCGCTAGCGAGCAGGACTTGCATCTGGTTCAATCACCAGCCCAAATGGAAGGGCTTGGGGAAAACCAGATCATCGATGAAGAGTCCGTACAAGATGCACCGGACTATCGCTTTGTAGTTAAGAATTTTTCAAATGAAAATGACATTATTCAAGAGTTGGAAAAAACACGCTTGATCGTAGATTTAAGCGAGGAACCCAACCTCTATACGCAGATTGCAGGGATCTCTGCTGGGATTCCACAGGTCAACCGCGTCCAGACAGAATATGTCGATCATTTGAAAAATGGTTATGTCTTATCAAAGGGAGACAAGGAATTAGAAAAGGCGATTACTCACTTTTTATTGGAATTGAAGCCTTGGAACGAAGCCTTGGTCTACTCGATCGAAAAAATTCAAGAATACACCGGTCAACGCTTGATCGAGAAATGGGAAGGATGGATGAAAGAACGTCATGGATAAAAAATTACAAATACCCCATATTCTTCAAATCGGCTCAAGCAGTTGGCAGGATCAAGTGGAGCTTCCTGCTGGACTAGGCTGGCACTTTTTTCAAGCTACCACTCTTCCATCGCTCAAAGAGTATATGGAAGAAGAGGAAATCTCCAAATTCAAAGCCTTGATTCTGGAAAAGCCAGAAGATTTATTAGCTTTAGGAGAAGACCTGGCTTATTTTCCAGCCTTATACTGTTTTTTATGATCAAAGCCATGAACTAGAGGCGCCTTCTGAAGAATTGGCCCACCTCTTAAGACTCAAGCAAGCAAGACCCTGGGATTTCTCAAACAAGCATCAATTTCTCTATGTCTTAGAGCGCTTTTTTTATACGACAATCAATATGGAGATGCCTTTACGGTTCGTGACCTGCGAGTGAGACCGGATTTTTGCTGGCCAGCAAACGGTGCTGGGGCAACATTTTCTGAAGCTAGATGGATCATACGGTGAAGAGTTTACACCGATTGCTCAGTGGGTCTACAACTACGTGTATGATGCTAGTCGTCCCATCAATTTTTGGTTGGAATATGAAAAAGATCCAAGCTGTCAGCTGCAATTGCGGATTCAATTTTACCGCTTTGGTGCTCTGGGAGAGTGGGTCAAAGATGCAGTCTTTTCAGAAGAAGAGATGGCACAACCACTAGAATTGGATGGAGCAGAACCTTATTACCTAGCCTTTTCGCTGGAAGCAAAAGGAGAAGGGACGCTTACGATCGGAGCCCTACATAAGCGCTTGTCACATGGTCCTTTAGGAGAGATGACCGTAGGAGCTAAGACGCTAAGGGACCACAAACGCCAAGAAATTTTTGCTTATTTCCATCCTGGCGATCTGAAGCCACCTTTAAACATTTACTTTTCTGGGTATCGTCCGGCCGAAGGTTTTGAAGGGTTTGGGATGATGCGTGCTATGGGGAGTCCCTTTATTCTCTTTTCTGACCCAAGACTGGAAGGTGGATCCTTCTATATGGGCTCAGAAGAATTGGAAAATCAAATCACTGCCTTTATTGATCAGCACTTGGACTTGCTCGGCTTTGAGCCAAAAGATATGAATTTCTCAGGCTTGTCCATGGGGACCTTTGGTGCCCTTTACTATGGTGCTCTTTATTCTCCTCATGCGATCTTGGTCGGAAAACCCATTGTCAATCTGGGGGATGTCGCTGCCAACCTGAAATTTAAACGACCAGATGAGTTTGGAACATCCCTAGATATGATGCAGTTGATCATTGGTCAAGTGTCGCAAGAAGGGATCGGTCAGCTCAATCAACGCTTCTGGGACCGGTTTAACCAGGCAGATTTCAAGGATACGATTTTAGCCCTTGCCTATATGAGGGATGATGACTACGACCAGCAGGCTTATCCAGATATTTTAGAGACCTTGTATGAATTGCCGGTTCGTATTATCAGCACTAGTCGTGCCGGTCGACACAACGATGCGAGTGGTCCGATCATTGAGTGGTTTGTGACCCAGTACAAAGAAATCATGGAAAGAGACTTTGGAAGAAACCAATGATAAAAATAAAAGAAAATGAAAGCAGACGAATCTACTGGGGCGATACCGTTCTAGCAGATTATCTTTGGGGGTCGACCATTCAGGCGACTGACCAAGGAAGCGTTCAGTTTCAGAACCCCCTCATGCCATCTGGTCAAGTGCTGAAAAACTTGGCATTCGCAGACAAATTTTGGCGCAACTCGTCAAATTCCTAGTCTGCCCCTGCTCAAAAGAGAGCAAGATTATGAACTGGTTATCACGATGGAAGCGACTCCGGCTCATACCGTTATGGTAGAAATCGTCTTCAAAGATCGCTTTGGAGAGGTCGTTGGCCGTCGAGTAACCGCAGAAGGTCGCTTGCCGTTTACCTATCCAGATCAAGCATACGCCTATGAAGTACGCTTGCTCAGTGCAGGTTTGCAAGAGTTTACCTTCCACTATTTCACGATTCAACCAATATCGTCTGAGGGAGCAGAAGTTCTCGAATAGACGAACATCACTGCAAAAAAAGAGGATTACATTGGATTACGTTAAATTAAGAAACATCAAAAAAATCTTAAAAGAAGTCAATAGCTGGAAGGATGACATGGCCCGCTTGACGGATCGACAGCTACAGGAGAAGACTGTGGAATTTCGGGAACGTCTAGCTAAGGGTGAGACCTTGGATGATCTCTTACCGGAAGCATTTGCGGTTGCGCGGGAAGCTGATAAACGGGTCTTGGGCATGTTTCCTTATGACGTGCAAGTCATGGGAGGGATTGTCCTCCACCAAGGCAATGTCGCTGAAATGAATACTGGTGAAGGAAAGACCTTGACGGCAACTATGCCGGTTTATCTCAATGCCTTAGAGGGCAAAGGGGTCATGGTTATTACGACCAATACCTATCTGGCAACTCGGGATGCAGAAGAGATGGGACAGGTCTACCGCTTTTTGGGCTTGACTGTTGGAGTTCCCTTGAAACAATCAGAAGACGAAGAATTAGATCCAGAAGTCAAACGGGAGATTTACCGGTCAGATGTCATTTATACGACCAATACCAGTCTAGGCTTTGACTATTTAACAGAGAACTTGACGGCTTCGGCAGATGGCCAAGTTTTTGGCAGACTTCAATTATGCCATTGTCGATGAGATTGATTCGGTGCTTCTAGATAGTGCTCAGACTCCCTTGATTATTTCTGGTTCTCCTCGGGTTCAGTCCAACCTTTATGGGATTATTGATACCCTGATCCAAACCTTCAAAGAGGGGGAAGACTTCAAGTTTGATGAAGAAAAGAAACGGGTTTGGTTGACTCGAAAAGGAGCTCATGCAGCAGAAGCCTTTCTAGCCATTCCCAACCTCTATGATCCCCAATACCGTGACTTGGTCCGCCATATCAGCTTAGCCCTGCAGGCCAATAAAAACTTTATTAAGGATAAGGATTATGTCATCCATCCCAATGTCGAAGGGCAACCGGAGATTGTCTTACTAGACCAGGCGACGGGGCGCTTGATGGAAATGACACGCTTTGCAAGGAGGACTCCACCAGGCGATTGAAGCCAAAGAAGGGTCTCAAGCTAACCCAAGAAACACGGGCCATGGCTTTCATTACCTACCAAAACCTCTTTAAGATGTTTCGGAAGTTGGGAGGCATGACCGGGGACTGGGAAGGTCGCTGAGGCAGAGTTTCTCGATACCTATGCCATGTCCGTGATCAAGATCCCAACCAATCGCAAGAAGATCCGCAAGGATTTGCCGGATGAAATCTATCAGACCCTTGCCGGAGAAAAATCGTGGCTTCCTTGGATTATGTGAAGAAGTCCACGAAAAGGGCAATCCGATTCTGGTCTTTGCCGGATCCGTTGAGATGTCGATTCTTTATTCGAATCTTCTTTTGCGGGAAGGGATTCCACACAATCTTCTTAATGCCAACAATGCTCCTCGAGAGGCCCAGATCATTAAGGAATCAGGTCGAAAAGGAGCTGTGACGGTTAGCGACCTCAATGGCCGGTCGGGGAACCGATATCAAGTTGGGACCAGGAGTCGCTGAGTTAGGTGGCTTTAGTGGTTGTTGGGACTGAGCGGATGATGAACCAGCGGATTGACCTTCAAATTCGTGGGACGTTCAGGTCGTCAAGGAGATCCCGGTTTGACCAAGTTCTTTGTCTCTTTGGAAGACGATTTGATGAAAAAAACTGGGGACCAGACTGGATCCAGGATACCTATCAAGACTATGATGTGGATGAGCGGATTGGTTCAGCCAAAGCTCTGACCAAGCGCAAGTATAGAAACTTGGTGGAACGGGCTCAAAATGCTAGTGAAAGTTCTGGTCAGGCCAGTCGTCGGATGACGCTAGAATTTGCGGAAAGCATGAACATTCAGCGTGCCATCGTCTACGAAGAGCGCGACCGCTTGATCAAACAAGAAGGACGCTTGGATGATATCGTTGAAAAAGTGCTTCGTTCCGTCTTTTCAAGCGTAGCCCATAAAAAAGAATACAAGGAACCGGTAGCTTTTTATCGCTATATGTTAGACAATGTGAGCTACCAAGTGGATCCGGAAAAGGCCCACCAAACCTTCCGTAGCAAGAAAACCAAAGAGAAATTTCTTATGGGAGATTGCTAAAAGCGAGTTAGAAGCTAAGTATGAGATCTTAGGCACCGATGAGGTGATCGCCCAATTCCAGCGCATGGCCATCCTAAAAGCTATCGATGAAAACTGGGTAGAGCAGGTAGACTATCTGCAACAATTGCGCATGGCGCTCTCTGGTCAGTACACCAGTCAGAAAAACCCTTTGGTAGAATTTTTCCAAGAAGCCTACCAATCCTTTGAACGAATGAAAGAGGCGGCCAAAGAACAAATGGTCCGCAATCTCTTACTGAGTCGAGTAGAAATCAATAAAAAAGGGGAAATTGTCTTGCATTTCCCATAAAAGAGGACATTATGACAGTATACAATATCAACCTTGGAATCGGTTGGGCCAGCAGTGGTGTTGAGTATGCCCAGGCCTACCGTGCCCAGTTGTTACGCAATATCCATCAACCAGCCAAGTTTGTCTTTATGGATATGATTCTAGCCGATAATATCCAGCATTTAACAGAAAATATCGGTTTTAAAAATGATGAAATCATCTGGCTCTATAGCCATTTTACAGATATAAAAATTGCACCAACGACCTATACCATTGATCAGGTCTTAGCAGGATTTGCCGGAAAACCGACTCGTGAAGAAGTCGATGGTAAGATCAAGCGCTTCTTTTATGAGGACCAGGACAACTTTTTGACCTGCTACCTGCGCGCAGAAAACAGTCCCTATGTTGAACGTTGCGAGTACGTGTCTAGAGGGATTTTGGTGAGAAAGGATTATTTCTCCTATACCCGCTATTGTACCGAGTACTTCATTCCTAAGAACAACCAAGCCAACTTGATTGAGCGCCGCTTTTACAATGAAGACGGGACGGTTGCCTACAGCATGCAGATGGCGGATGGCCGCGAAATCTATCGTTTTCCCAGATCGCTACCTGGTTGGTCGCCAAGAATTGATCCGCTACTTCATGCAGACCCTTCAATTGACCAAACAAGATCTGGTGATTTTGGATCGGGAAACCAATATTGGTCAGCCTATCTTTGAAGAAGCGCAAAAAGCCCGTCTGGGTGTGGTCGTCCATGCCGAGCACTTCAGTGCCAATAATGTTGATGATCAGTATATCCTGTGGAATAACTACTACGAGTACCAATTTACCAATGCAGACAAGGTGGACTTCTTTATTGTCGCGACTGACCGCCAAAAAGAAATCTTGGCCGAGCAGTTTGCCAAATACACCAACCATCAGCCGGCTATCTATACCATTCCAGTTGGGAGTCTTGCAAGCTTGCCACAAAACGAAAATCGCACCCCATTTTCTATGATTACCGCCTCTCGTTTGGCGACAGAAAAGCATATTGACTGGTTGGTGCGAGCAGTGGTTCGCGCCAAAAAAGAATTGCCAGAACTGTCCTTTTGACATCTATGGAAAAGGTGGAGAAGAAGGCAAGTTGCGTTCTCTGATTGATGAATTGGGGGCAGCAGACTATATCCATCTCAAAGGGCATGCCAATCTAGAGGAAATTTATAAGAACTATGAGGTTTACCTGTCAGCGTCGACCAGTGAAGGCTTTGGGTTGACCTTGATGGAGGCGATTGGTTCTGGACTTCCGATTATCGGTTTTGACGTTCCTTATGGCAACCAGACCTTTGTCACAGAAGGTAAAAATGGCTATCTCATTCCGCCTTCAGCAGATCAAGTGGTCGACCAGATTGCTTCTGCCTTTGCGGAAAAAATCATCCAGCTATACAAAAAAGATGATCTAGCCAGCATGCGTCAAGCATCTTATGCGCGTGCAGAAGACTTTTTGACCAGCCGAGTAGAAGAAGCTTGGGCACAATTGATAGAAGAGGTGACACATGCTGAACGTATTTGATAGTTATTCTCGTGAAAGCCAAGACCTGCTCCACTCCATGAAAGAGTCTGGCTTGACCATCCGACCGTTGTTTTGGAGCCAAACGGTTTCTTACCAGACGGTGTCGAATCTCCCTTTATCTATTTCTTAGGACAAGCAAAAGGAGAGAAGCGCGGACGCTACTTTAATGAAGTTCCAGTGCCTGATTTCTGGGAAGTTTCTGGGGATAACAGTTCGGGAAAAGTGACCTACTATGGTCAGGAAAAAGCTCGGATTGTGTACCATGCTGCTTCCTATAAACGCATCGTCGAGCGCTTAGAGTGGTTAGATGACAAGGGGCAAGTGGTCATGATTGAGCACTATGACCAATACGGTCGTAAGATTGCTGTAACGACTTGTGGTGATCAAGGTCAGTATTTGGTGACTACTTATTTTGAAGGGGATACCGAGCGCTTGACAGAAAATCACCAAACAGGGGATTTGATCTTGACCTTGGACCATCAACCCATGCGGATTTTCAAGAATCGCTTAGATTACTTTGTCTTTTATCTAGAGTATCGTGGTTTTGATCTAGATGGTTTGGTCTACAATACGCTGGCTACCTCCTTTAGCATTAGTCTCCAGTTGGGCAATAAAGGCATCAAAGGACGCGATGTCTTGGTGTGGCAAGAGCCTCTTCACGACAGCCTTCCTGGCAACATGCAGTTGATTCTAAAGAGCCCAGAAATCCGGACCAAGAAGATCTTGATTCCGCAAAACGCGACTTATCATCGCGCTTTGCAGTTGACCTCGCAGGACCAGCATAGCTATTTCGGTCCCCTTGGTTACCTGTATGATTTCAAGGTGAAAGACGATATCCGTAAAGACGCCTTTGTCTTGACCAATTCGGATCAGATCGAAGCCTTGACCTACCTAGTAGAGAACTTGCCGAATGTGACCTTCCGTGTGGCAGCTTTGACGGAGATGTCTGCGAGCCTCTTGTCTATGGTCCGCTACCCAAATGTGGTCTTGTACCAAAATATCAGCCAAGAGCGGATCAAAGAGTTGCTTAAGGTCTCTAGTATTTATCTGGATATCAACCACTATGCAGAGGTGCAAGGCATTGTTCGCAAGGCCTTCGAACACCAGCAAGTCATCCTTGCCTTTAGCCATACCCTGCATGACCGCCACTTCCTCGCACAAGCCAATACCTTTGATCAAGGAAAAGAAGCAGATATGGTGGCCCGTATCCAGGAAATCTACCAATCTGTGGATAACTACAGAGAAGCCGTCGCGCAACAAATTGCCCAATCAAGTAGCGTTGAGCCAGCTGTTTTCCAAGCTCGCTTGCAAGAAGGGATAGGTGGACACAGTGAGTGATCGTAAGAAAGATTTATTTTACAAAGAAGTAGAAGGAAGGATGGAGTCTCTCAAACGCCGTCCTGCCGAAAAAGAAAAGACGACACGTTCTGAAAAGATCAATGTCACTTTTAATGTGATCATTGGTTTGGTGATTTTGTTGGGAGTTATTTTTACCCTCTTCAGAGTGTTAGGAGGATCCTAAGATGGAAATGGTATTTGCAATCGGGATCTCGATCTTATCCCTCGCTCTTGTGGTTCTGATCACCCTGCAGCCTCGCCAACAACAATCGCTTTCAACAGATGCGACCAGTAACCTAGGAAAGCCAAGTTACTGGCGGTCTCACCGTGGACTCAAGTTAGCGACCCTCGTTGTTAGTATCGTCTTTCTCGTATCCTTATTTCTTTATATGATGGTCGTACAGGCCTAATTTCTAATAGAATGGATAAAAAGAAGTTGGTATTCTCCAACTTCTTTTAGAATGTAATCCATCTGTTTCTGCATAATGCAAACCTAAAATGAGTCACTTTTAAAAACGATTCAAAGAAATATCTGAAACTTTTGAAAGGCTGGGACAAAAAGTCCTAGCCCTCAATTATTTACGATTGTCGAGCAAGACGCAGTGGTTGAGTGGGCTCTACTACGCTGATTTCATCAGCTTTCTGACAGTCCGTACTCACCTGTGCGAGAGTGTAGGATGACTGAAATTCGAATTCTAACGAATTACCGATTTCGTCCCACTCTCTTTTTTTATCCTGCTTCCTTCTCTTTTATGGTATACTGAAAGCGACAACATGATTGGAGCTTCCGATGAAAAAGATCCCCTTAGTATTTTCAGGCTGTCTGTTAGGACTGGTTGGCGCTGGAAACCTTCTTGCAGACTCGCTACCCTTCCTTGCTCATGCCTTTAGTCTGACAGGTTTGTTCTTCTGGTTTTTCTTTGTCGTTTATCATGCGATTCGCTGGCAAGAAACCAAGATAGAACTCCAACAACCAGCCCTTTTATCTGGGATGGCGACTTTTCCCATGGCAGGGATGATTCTATCCACCTATCTTTTGCGCCTCTTTCCCGCCTTTGGAGGTCTATCACAGTTGGTCTGGTGGTCTGCCTTTCTCTTGGATCTGGGCTTAATTCTCTATTTTACCAAGACCCATGTTCTAGCGCGACCAAGAGCCAAAGCCACTCCCAGTTGGACCGTTCTTTATGTGGGCATTGCAGTAGCAGCCTTGACCTATCCAGTTGTAGGAATCAGAGAGATTGCTTATCTCGCTTTAGTGATTGGTTTTGGTTTGACCTTTCTTCTTTATCCCCTTATCTATCATGATTTGAAGCAGTCTCCCTTACCCAGTCATCTGTTGGGCCAAGAAGGCATCTATTGCGCTCCATTTTCCCTTCTGTTAGCAGCTCTGGTTCGTGTGGGTGGAGCAAGCCTTCCTGTCTGGTTCTTACTGATCATGGTAGTGGCCTCGCAAGGTTTTTATTTCTTTGTTTTGACGCGCCTACCGAGAATGATCACAGAAGGTTTTCAACCTGCTTTTTCAGCCCTGACCTTTCCAACAGTTATCACAGCGACCTCTTTGAAAATGGCCCAAGGCTTGTTGCAACTACCTTTCTTGACAGCTCTCGTATGGCTGGAAACTCTTCTTTGTCTCTTGGTTTTAGTCGCTGTCTTAGGTGGTTATGTGGCCTATCTCAGAGAGTAGGAAGGCATCCTTTTTCATTGAAACCTTGTCACGATTATGGTAAGATGCACTATACGATTTGTCATACTTTATAGGAAAGGTATCTATGAAATTCATCAAAGGAAAGCTCTCACTGCTGTATCCCCTCTTTCTGCTCTTGTTTTATTTTTATGTTCGGCCTCAATTTCGCCCCTTGGCCCAGTATGTCTCCAATAGTGTAGCAAGTGCCAATAGCTATTATTGGACCTTATTTGGCCTAGAAGGCCTCTATGCAGTCTTTACAGGATTTTTGGTCTATCGTTTTTCTAAAAAAGCGCAGTTTAAGCTGGGGAAGAATCCTCTTCAAGCTCTAATAGAAGCCGTTTTTGCAGCCTGTTTGGTTTACTGGTTGGACTACTTCATCAGTGGTTTTGTTCAAGGACGGGCAGCCGTTTTGAGTCTCTTTCCACGGGAAATTAGCCCCACAGGGGTGCTTATCCTAGTGATCGCAATGGTCGTCATCCGGCCAGTGACAGAAGAGCTGATCTTTCGTGGAGCCTTGGTGAATGCCTACTTCAAAGGCTGGAAACTCTATGCTGAGATTTGGCTTCCAGCCCTCATCTACAGTGGCCTACATTTTCTCCACAATCCCTTTTCGCTGGGAGCTTCTATCATCTATCTCCTGCCGAGTGTGATTTTTGGGATCCTGTATTATCGGAGTAAGACGCTCCTTGCTCCTATTTTTGGCTCATATCTTGCTCAATCTCTACTACACCTTGCCTTTACTTTTTATCTGTATTTCAAGTAGCAACCGATTTCCTGAGTGAGATTGGTTTTTTTGAAAATATGGTATAATAGAATAAATTTAATAGAGGGAGTTGAGGTTTGAAAAAAAGCTACCGCGTCAAACGTGACAAAGATTTTTAATGCTATTTTTTTAAAAGTGGTCAAAAATGTTGCCAATCGGAAATTCGTTGTTTACCGCTTGCGCAAAGACCAACCGCATTTTCGAGTCGGCCTGTCTGTTAGTAAGAAACTGGGAAATGCTGTGACCAGAAATCGCATCAAACGTTTGATTCGCCATGTTTTGATCAAACACCAAGCCTTCCTTACGACCGATGATTTTGTTGTCATTGCTCGTAAAGGAGTGGAGGAGCTCGACTTTCATCAAGTAGAGAAAAATCTTGTACATGTCTTAAAAATTAGCGCATGTCTACCAAGAAAGGGAATAATGTGAAAAAGAAACTGAAGTTAACTGGATTATTAGGTGCGGCCTTATTGGTCTTGACAGCTTGTGGAACCTCTCAAGTGACAGCTCAGTCGACAGGTGGTTGGGAACGCTTCGTCTACTTCTTTGCAGAAGCCATCCGCTTCTTGTCCTTTGGCGGAAGTATCGGTGTAGGGATTATCGTCTTTACCATTGTCATCCGGACGGTCCTCTTGCCTCTCTTCCAATATCAAATGAATTCAACCCGCAAAATGCAGGAAATTCAACCCCTCCTCAAGGAATTGCAAGCTAAGTATCCTGGGAAGGATCTTGATAGCCGGACCAAGCTTTCCGAAGAGATGCGGGCCCTATACAAGGAAAAAGGTGTCAAAACGTCTTCAGCCTTCCTTCCTCTCTTAATCCAGATGCCGGTCTTGATGGCCTTGTTCCAAGCGCTGAGCCGTGTCGAATTCCTTAAAGTCGGTCACTTCCTCTGGTTGGACCTTGGCGCGATCGACCCGACTTATATCTTGCCGGTTCTTGCAGCACTCTTCACATTTTTCAGCAGTTGGTTGACCAATAAAGCCATGCCAGAGCGCAATGGTAGTGCGACAACCATGATGTATGTGATGCCTGTGATGATCTTCTTCTTTGCCTTGTTCTCAGCCAGCGGGGTCGCACTATACTGGGTGACTTCCAATGCTTACCAAGTCGGGCAAACCTATCTCTTGAACAACCCCTTCAAGATTATCGCAGAGCGTGAAGCAAAAGAGCAAGCTTCACGCGACATGGAAAAACAAAAACGCCGTGCCCTAAACAAAGCACAGAAAAAGAAAAAATAAGAAAGAGGTGGACATATGGTCCTATATACTGGAGCAACTGTTGAAGAAGCGATTCAAAAAGGTCTGAACGATTTAGATATTCCTCGTATGAAGGCACATATTACGGTTGTAGCGCGTGAAAAGAAAGGTTTTCTTGGCTTGTTTGGGAAAAAACCAGCCCAAGTAGAGATTGAGCCGATTGCAGAAACAACTGTTGTGAAAGCCAATCAAAAAGCTGTCAAAGGTGTCCCAGATGAGATCAATGCGCAAAATGAACCGGTGAAGACTGTGAGCGAAGCAACGGTCGATCTCGGACGTGTCGTTGCAGCGATCAAAAAGGTCGAAGAAGAAGGAGAAGTTGTCTCTGAAGAAATCAAGACCGAAATCCTGAAACATGACAAAGAAGCAGATACCGTTCTTGAAGAAAAAGGGCATGAACATATCCTTGAAAAAGTCAAAGAACCAGCAGCAAAAGAATCAAGCGAATCTGATTTCTCAAACCTTGGTATCGAGGTAGAGGAAAACTACAACATCGAAGAAGTCGTAGCTGATGTGACAGCCTATGTTCAAACAGTGGTCGATGAAATGGATGTGGATGCGACTATCTCAAGTAGTCACAACCGCCGTACGGTCAATATGCAAATTGATACCAATGAGCCAGGACGTGTCATTGGTTACCACGGAAAAGTCTTGAAGGCTCTTCAACTTTTGGCGCAAAATTACCTCTATAACCGCTACTCAAAGAATTTTTACATTACCATTAATGTTAATGACTATGTAGAACACCGGGCAGAAGTTCTTCAAAGCTATGCTCAGAAGTTGGCAACACGTGCCCTCGAAGATGGGCAAGCCCAACAGACAGATCCGATGTCAAACAGTGAACGCAAAATCATTCACCGGATCGTCTCTAAGATGGAAGGAGTCACTAGCTACTCTGAAGGGGAAGAACCAAACCGTTACGTGGTGGTAGACATCGAAGGATAATCTAGCTATTATTTCCCATAAGGGAGAGACGGGATTGAGCCGATCTCTCCTTTTTTGTTAGGTTTAGAAAGGAAGCAGATGACATTTGCAGCGATTCGAGAGTTTTTAAAGCTTCAAGGAATTCACTACCAGGCCCCAGCAAAGGCAGGCGTGCTAGCCTCAGAGATGGAGCAGTATCGTGCCCTAGCTCAAGCGGCTCGTAAGGAATTCACCGATTTAGTCTCGGCCTTTCAGCAGCGTCACCCTTACTTGGAGCAGGACCGGACTAGCCAATGGATGAACCAGGCCCAGATCTTGCGGCCTCATTTTTGGGCCTATCTAAAAGGAGAAGGGACGATGGCAGAGCCCATGTTTGCCCTGAGGCTCTATGGAGATGCAGTTGATTTTGGAGTTTCCTTAGAGGTGAGCTTTATCGAACGAAAAAAAGACGAGCAGAGCCTTCAAAAACAACACAAGGTTCTCACCCTTCCTATCTCTCAGCCAGTTTATTATTTCGCCCAGAAAAATGGAGAGAGTCAGAGGGTAGAGGGAACAGAAAAGAATCGCCATGATCTGTTGCAAGCAGTAGCAGAAGGGGCGGTTCGTAAGGTCCTTGTCAAATACGATGTTTCTCTAGTCGAGGATGGTTCTCTTGAGGATATCCTGGATCAGTTGCAAGAGGCGCTGGTGGCTCTGGAACCCTATTACTTGGCAACCCGTCAGGTGTAGAAAGGTGTTCTCCGACCTGTATTTGCAACAATTTTGCCATAGCTATTGACAAATAGAGTCGAATCCGATAGAATAGTAAAGTATGTTTAGTAACTGATCACAACTAGCCGGCTAAACGAATACAAAATCTATGAGGAGGTATTCATCGTGAAACGTACTTATCAACCAAGTAAACTTCGTCGTGCGCGCAAACATGGTTTCCGTCATCGTATGGCAACTAAAAATGGTCGTCGCGTATTGGCAGCTCGTCGTCGTAAAGGACGCAAAGTTTTGGCTGCGTAATTCAGATAAAAACCTAAAAACCAGTAGAAACTCGAGACTACTGGTTTTTGTTTTGTCCGAAAGTGAATTTAGAGGCGCTTTCTGCTATAATAGAAAGAAGAAAAACTCGGAAGAAAAGGAAGATCATGCAGATTTGATACCCACACCCATCTTAATGTGGAAGAATTCGCAGGTAAAGAACAAGAAGAGCTCGACTTGGCCAAGGAAATGGGTGTTGTAGCCCACAATATCGTTGGTTTTGACAAACCGACGATTGAGCGTGCCATGGAGTTGGCAGATCAATATCCAGAACTCTATCTCACGCTTGGTTGGCACCCCACTGAGGCGGGCGATTATACTCCTGGAGTGGAGGCCTATTTACTTGAACAGCTAAAACATCCCAAAGTCGTCGCACTCGGAGAAATCGGTCTGGATTACCACTGGATGACGGCACCAAAAGATGTCCAAGAAAAGGTTTTTCGTCGTCAGATTCAATTGTCTAAGGACTTGGACCTCCCCTTTGTGGTGCATACACGCGATGCTTTAGAAGATACTTATGCCATCATCAAGAGTGAAGGAGTCGGGCCTCGCGGTGGGATCATGCATTCTTTCTCAGGAAGTTTAGAAGAAGCTAAACGCTTCATGGATCTGGGGACGATGATTTCTTTTTCTGGAGTGGTGACCTTTAAGAAAGCCACAGATGTCCAAGAAGCGGCAGCTGGCCTTCCGTTAGACAAGATCTTGGTTGAAACAGACGCCCCTTATCTGGCGCCAGTTCCCAAACGTGGTCGGGAAAATAAAACAGCCTACACTCGTTATGTGGTAGATTTTATTGCAGAACTACGTGGCTTAACAACAGAAGAAGTGGCTCAGGCAACCTATGACAATGCAAGAAAGGTATTTGGCCTTGACTGAGAAAAGAAAAATACCAGAAGTGATTGTCGTGGAGGGCAAGGACGACACAGCTAATCTCCGTCGTTTTTATGAGGTGGATACCTATGAAACGCGAGGCTCTGCGATCGATCAAGATGACTTGGAACGAATTGCTACCTTGCAAGAGTTGCGTGGGGTCATTGTCTTTACCGATCCAGACTATAATGGCGAGCGAATTCGCAAGATCATTATGCAAGAGGTGCCCCAGGCCAAACATGCCTTTTTAAATCGTGGTGAAGCAGTCCCCAAATCCAAGACCAAGGGGCGTTCCTTGGGAGTGGAGCATGCCAGTTTTGAAGACTTAGAAAAAGCCCTAGCTGGACTGGTCGGGTCTTACGAAGATGAAAATTTCTTTGATATCACAAAGACCGACTTGATGCGTCTCGGTCTTTTGATGGGAAGCGATAGTCGCAAACGACGGGAATATCTAGGAGAAGCCTTGCGCATCGGCTACTGCAATGGCAAGCAATTGATCAAACGCTTGGAGTTGTTTGGAATTTGTTTAGCACAAGTCGAAGAGGCCATGGCCAGTTATTAAGACGGAAGTAGAGGGGATCCTTTACCCCTAAACTGATTAGAAAAGAGAAAAAATGAGAATTGCAGATTATAGCGTGACCAAGGCAGTGCTGGAGCGTCACGGTTTTACCTTTAAAAAATCCTTCGGTCAGAACTTCTTGACCGATACCAACATCCTTCAAAAAATTGTGGATACGGCTGAGATTGATAAGCAGGTCAATGTCATCGAAATCGGTCCCTGGAATTGGAGCACTGACTGAGTTCTTGGCGGAAAATGCGGCAGAAGTCATGGCCTTTTGAGATCGATGACCGCTTGGTTCCCATTTTGGCGGATACCTTGCGTGATTTTGACAATGTCACGGTTGTCAACCAAGACATCCTCAAGGTAGACCTCAACCAGTACATCGCAGAGTTTAAAAATCCAGACCTTCCGATCAAGGTGGTGGCTAACCTTCCTTACTACATTACGACTCCAATCCTCATGCACTTGATCGAATCCAAGATTCCTTTTCCAAGAATTTGTGGTCATGATGCAAAAAGAGGTGGCAGACCGCATCTCAGCTGAGCCCAACACCAAGGCTTATGGTTCTTTATCCATTGCAGTCCAATACTATATGACTGCTAAGGTAGCCTTTTATCGTGCCTCGCACCGTCTTTGTGCCAGCACCAAACGTCGACTCTGCCATTTTGAAGATGGTCCGTCGCGAAGAACCAGCAGTAGCCGTCAAGGATGAAGATTTCTTCTTCTCTGTCAGCAAGGCCAGCTTTGTCCACCGGCGGAAGACACTTTGGAACAACTTGACCAGTCGCTTTGGCAAGACCGAAGAAATCAAAGCCAAAGCTGGAAGCAGGAATCCAAGCCGCAGGCCTGCAACCTTCTGTACGAGGAGAAGCTCTTAGCTTAGAAGACTTCGCTCGCCTAGCAGATGGCCTTCTAGAAGCAGGAATAAAATAACAGAAAAGCCATGAGTTTGTAACCTATGGCTTATTTGTATCGTAAGGAAAGGACGGGATTTGAACCCGCGCGTGAATAAAAATCCACTTGCCGGATTTCGAGTCCGGTGCCGTACCGAGCTGGGCCACCTTTCCAAGATGCGGAGAAAGGGATTTGAACCCTCACGCCCGAAGGGGCACATGCGCCTGAAGCATGCGTGTCTGCCGTTCCACCACCTCCGCATAGTTCTATTATACACTTTTTAGGAAAAATGCCAAGGAAAAAAAGGAACAGGGAGCGGTAGGGATGGCTCCTGTTCCTTTTATCCATAGATCATTTCAATGCTGCAGGATATAGGCTCTCTTGCTCCTTGGAGGTATCTTTGAGGATAAAGATGGCCCATAAAAGAGCTAAGATGCAGACCACTAATCCCGGGATGCCCCCTTCAGGACCAAATTCACCACCAGTGATCAAAGGTGTGATTTGAAGTTGTGAAGTACATCAAGGATGATTCGCTGTCAAAGCCACTGACATGAAAACCATAGACATTTCCCATCAGGAAATTCCAGGCAAAGTGGAAGCCACAAGGTCCCCAAATATTCCCGCGTTTCAGGGCATAGACTGCTGTAAAGACCCCAAAGAAGAAGAGATGAACAGTAGAGAACCAAGAAGCTCCGTTGTTATTCATATGGAAGTAGGAGAACATAGTAGCTGAGATCAGGATAGCTAGAAGGGCATTGGTATGGTAGGAGATAGTTGGAATCAACCAACCACGGATATAAATTTCTTCTGCCGCAGTTTGGAAAATATAGCCGATCAAGACCAAAATCCAAGATACAAGAAATGGCATACTAAATTGAATGCGATGGAATGTGGCATTTCCAGTAACTAAAAAGACGATCAAGACTGTGGTGATCATGATGCCTCCCACAAGGCAACCTTTGGCGAATTCAGAAAGCCCATTTCCTTTGGAAAATCCCATGGTTCGAATAGGCCGCTTTTCAATCAAGCGAACCCAAAGGAAGAAGGCGATGATGGTATAGAGGAAGGACCAAAGGTCAAGGATGTTCCACCAGTCTGGGATCCAGTGTTGCTTATTGAGAAAAAAGCTAGTCGATGCCGTGCTAACAGGGGACATGTACTCTGTGATGTAATACAAGATGAACGGAGCCAAAAACCAAGGTGTCAGAAATTTTCCCTTTTTGATATTAGCAATCAAGGGATTCTCTTTAGAAAGAAAAGAAAGACTCATAAAGAACCTCCATCTAAAAACGAAGAACAAAGAAAAATTTTTTGTTCAGCCAAGTGAGCGTTGAAACAAGGTGCGTTTCTGGTCGTCACTTCCTTTCTATCGTTCTTGTTTCTGAGCTTCCCACAAGCAACTTATTTATGAATGTTTTTTTCACATTTATTATACCTAAATTTGGGAAGCGGTTACAAGTACTCTATCTTTATTATCCTTAAAAAAATTGCTGAAACTAGTTCCAGATTTTCTTATTGAGCAATCCAGCCTTATTTCTCATTTTTTGGTATAATAGGAGTATTAATCTCAAAGGAGTGCGATTTGCAAGGAACAATCGTCAAGGCCTTGGCTGGCTTTTACTACGTGGAGTCAGACGGTCACATTTACCAGACACGGGCTCGTGGAAATTTTAGAAAAAAAGGACAGACTCCTTATGTGGGGGATCAGGTAGAGTTTCTCTGCTGAAGAGAATTCAGAAGGCTACATTTTGAGCATTGCGCCTCGAAAAAATAGCCTCGTGCGCCCTCCTATTGTCAATATTGATCAGGCAGTAGTGATTATGTCAGCTAAGGAGCCAGATTTCAATGCCAATCTTTTAGACCGTTTTCTGGTTCTTTTGGAGCATAAGGGGATTCATCCCATTGTCTATATTTCAAAACTGGACTTGTTAGAAGATATGGAAGACATCCACTACTACCAAGGAATCTATCAGGCTATTGGCTATGATTTTGTCTTGTCGATTGAGGAACTCTTGCCCCTTTTGACCAATCAAACCACGGTCTTTATGGGACAGACCGGTGTAGGAAAATCGACCTTGCTCAATAAAATCGCTCCGGATCTGGAGCTTGAAACGGGTGAGATTTCAGATAGTCTGGGGCGCGGTCGACACACGACCCGAGCTGTCAGCTTTTACCATTTAAATGGAGGAAAGATCGCAGATACGCCTGGGCTTCTCCTCCCTCGATTATGAAGTGACGACCAGTGAAGACTTAAATCAAGCCTTCCCAGAGATCGCCGATGTGAGCCACTCTTGTAAATTTCGTACCTGTACCCACACGCATGAGCCCGCTTGTGCGGTGAAACCAGCCGTTGAAAGAGAGGAAATTGCGCCTTTCCGTTATGAGGATTACTTGCAATTTCTAAGTGAGATTGAAAACCGTCGCGAAACCTATAAAAAAGTTTCGAAAAAAATGCCAAAATAGGAGACACTACAACGATGAAAACAATGAAAATTGCACCCTCAATTTTGAGTGCCGATTATGCCAATTTTGAAAGTGAATTGAAAACGCTTAGAAGCAGCAGGAGCTGACTATGCCCATATCGATGTCATGGATGGCCATTTTGTGCCTAATATCAGCTTTGGAGCTGGTGTCGTAGAGAGCATGCGTCCACATAGCAAGTTGGTCTTTGATTGCCACTTGATGGTCACCAATCCCGAACACCATATCGAAGAATTTGCCCGTGCAGGTGCTGATATCATCAGCATCCATGTGGAAGCTACTCCCCATATTCACGGAGCTCTTCAAAAAATTCGTCAAGCGGGTGTGAAGGCTAGTGTCGTGATCAACCCAGGGACTCCTGTAGACAGTATCAAACATGTCTTGAACTTGGTGGATCAAGTCTTGGTCATGACCGTTAATCCAGGATTCGGTGGTCAAGCCTTCTTGCCTGAAACCATGGACAAGGTGCGCGAATTAGCCGCTCTTCGTGAAGAAAAAGGCTTAGACTTTGATATCGAAGTGGATGGTGGAATTGATGGCCAAACTATTTCCCAAGCAAAAGAAGCTGGGGCCAATGTCTTTGTAGCAGGCTCTTATGTCTTTAATGGAGATGTCAATGAGCGCGTTCAAACGCTCCGAGATGCTGTAAATGGGTAACATCGCAATACTGGCAGGAGGTGACAGCACGCTCTTGCCAAAGAGATCATGACGCTTTATGTAGGCGTTGATGGTGGCTGTTTGAAGTTACTGGAACAAGGTCTGCCTTTAGATATAGCTGTGGGGATTTCGATTCCGTCTCTGAGACCGATTTGCGCAAGATCCGAACCCAAGCCAAGCAGGTTGTTCAATCCGTCCCTGAAAAGAACGATACGGATTTGGAATTGGCCTTGAAAGCGGTCTTTGAGGCCTATCCAGAGGCTGCTGTCACCGTTTATGGTGCCTTTGGCGGTCGCTTGGATCACTTTTTTTGTCCAATATCTTTTTGCCGACCGATCCAGACCCTAGCTCCCTACATGGAGCAGATCCAATTAGTCGACGGTCAAAATCGCTTGATCTACAGACCAGCTGGTTGCCATGAGATTCAGCCAGATCCAGCCATGTCCTATGTTGGTTTTATGCCTGTCGGACAAGGCCACTTAGAGATCACAGGGGCCAAGTATCCGCTCCATCAGGAGAATTATTTTTTTGAAGGCCATGTATGGCTCCAATGAATTTTTTTGGATCAACCGATTCAAGTGAGTCTTGATCGTGGCTATCTTGTCATTGTTTATAGTAAAGACAGAGGTTAATATGAATATCATTCTGCTTCTGATTGGCCTACTCAATCTGGGCCTCCTCATCTATTTCTTGCAACGGTCAGACGACACAAGACCGGCTTTACGAGAGATGCTGGAAGACCATGAGGATCATTTGACAGACCAGTTGGACTATCGTTTTGAAAAAGAAAGACAAGCAAGCCAGATTGCCAATCAGCAGTTAGAGATCGCTCTGACAGATCGCTTGACCGAGATGCGAGTGGAGATCCACCAGCAGACGACGGCTCTGCGCGCTGAGATGAATGAGCACTTTACTAAAAATCGGGACAAAACAGATGAGCGCATGCGCCAGATCCAAGAGTCCAATGAAGTGCGGCTAGAACAGATGCGTCAAACGGTAGAAGAAAAATTGGAGAAAACCTTGCAGCACCGCTTGCAGACCTCCTTTGAGACGGTTTCAAAACAATTGGAGTCGGTCAACAAAGGGTTGGGAGAAATGCAGACGGTGGCGCGGGATGTCGGAACTCTTAATAAAGTTCTCTCCAATACTAAGACGCGTGGGATTATGGGCGAATTGCAGCTGGGCCAAATTATTGAAGATATCTTGACCCCAGCCCAGTATGAGCGGGAGTTTGTCACCGTTCCCCAATCCAGTGAGCGCGTGGAGTATGCTATTAAGCTTCCAGGACAAGGAGAGGAGCCAGTCTATCTGCCGATTGACTCTAAATTCCCACTGGAAGACTACTATCGTCTGGAAGAAGCTTATGAATCAGGAGAGAAAGAGGAGATCGAGCGTTACCGCAAGGCCCTTCTTGCTAGTATCAAGCGTTTTGCTAAGGATATCCAACAAAAATACCTCTTTCCACCAGCGACAACGAATTTCGGAATTCTCTTTTTGCCAACTGAAGGCCTCTATTCCGAAGTGGTTCGCAATCCAGAATTCTTCGATCGCTTGCGTCGGGACGAACAAATTTTAGTGGCTGGGCCAAGTACCTTATCAGCCCTCTTGAACTCCTTGTCTGTTGGCTTTAAAACGCTCAACATCCAAAAGAGTGCAGATGACATTAGCAAGGTGTTGGGATCGGTCAAATCAGAATTCCATAAGTTTGGAGGGATTCTGGCCAAGACTCAGCGCCATTTAAAGAATGCTTCCAATAATATTGATGATTTGCTAACCAGACGGACCAGTGCCATTGAGCGGACACTCCGCCAAATCGAAAGCGATGAGGACCTGCTGGGACTAGATGTATATATAGAAGATGGAGAAGATGATGGTCAAAATTAACCAAATGAAAAAAGATGAATTGTTCGAAGGATTCTATTTGATCAAGTCAGCAGAAGTGCGTCAAACGCGGGCCGGGAAAAACTACCTCGCCTTTGTCTTCCAGGATGAGACCGGTACAATCGAAGGTAAACTATGGGATGCCCAACCTCACAATGTAGAGAGTTTTATGGCTGGGCGCGTGGTCCATATGTCTGGACGTCGAGAAGTTTACAATAATACTCCGCAAGTCAACCAATTAAACATGCGCTTGCCCCAAGCAGGAGAGCCCAACAATCCAGCAGACTTTAAGGAAAAACCACCAGTAGATCCCAAGGAATTGCATGAATACCTGTCAAACATGATTTTCAAAATTGAAAATCCAGTCTGGCAACGGATTGTCCGTGCCCTCTATGGGAAATATGAGAAAGAGTTTTATAGTTATCCAGCTGCTAAGACCAACCACCATGCCTTTGAAGCAGGCCTTGCTTATCATACGGCAACCATGGTCCGCTTGGCAGATAGTATCGGCGATATCTATCCTCAGTTGAATAAGAGCTTGCTCTTTGCAGGGATTATGTTACACGATTTGGCCAAAGTGATCGAGTTGACGGGGCCTGAAAATACAGAATACACTGTTCGAGGCAACCTCATCGGCCACATTGCACTGATCGATGAAGAAATCACCAAGGTCTTGCAAGACTTGAAGATTGATGACCAAAAAGAAGAAGTCATCGTCCTTCGCCATGTGATCTTGAGTCACCATGGCTTGCTCGAATACGGTAGTCCTGTTCGTCCAAAGATCATGGAAGCAGAGATTATTCATATGATCGATAATTTGGATGCGGAAATGATGATGATGACAACAGCACTTGGCTTAATTGGTCCTGGCGAAATGACCAATAAAATCTTTGCTATGGAAAATCGTTCCTTCTATAAACCGAATCTCGACAAGTAAAAACAGGGATAAATACGGGAATGATTCTGCCAAAAATAAAATAATCAGGAAAAAACGGCCTTCTGTAAATCAGAATGTTCGTTTTTTTCGCTTCTTATGGTATAATGATAGAAAAAACTACATGGTGAGAAAATGAAATTAAGAAGAAGTGAACGGATGGTCGTAATTTCTAATTACTTGATCAACCATCCCTATGAATTGACTAGCCTCAATACGTTTGCGGAAAAGTATGAGTCTGCCAAGTCTTCCATCTCAGAAGATATCGTGATCATTAAGCGTGCGTTTGAAGAGATGGAAATCGGAAATATTGAGACCATTACAGGAGCTGGTGGAGGTGTTATCTTTACACCGTCTATCTCAGATCAAGAATCCAAAGAAATCGTCGAAGATCTTTGCAAGCAACTGTCTGAAAGTGATCGTATCCTTCCTGGTGGCTACATTTACCTGTCTGATCTTTTGAGCAATCCAAAGATTTGAATCGGATCGGCCGCATCATTGCCAAAGCCTTTCGAGATAAGAAAATTGATGCTGTCATGACCGTAGCGACCAAGGGAGTTCCTTTAGCGAATGCAGTGGCCAATGTCTTGAATGTTCCATTTGTCATTGTCCGTCGTGATTTGAAAATCACAGAAGGGTCAACCGTTAGTGTCAACTATGTTTCAGGCTCAAGTGGGGATCGCATTGAGAAAATGTTCCTTTCAAAACGGAGCCTAAAAGCAGGAAGCAGGGTCTTGATTGTCGATGACTTCCTTAAAGGTGGCGGAACGATTAACGGGATGGTCAGTCTCTTGGCTGAATTCGATTCTGAATTAGCAGGGGTAGCTGTCTTTGCGGATAATGCTGCAACCGACCGTGAATTCTTTGAACACAAATCCTTATTGCGCGTGACCAACATCGATGTAAAAGAAAATAAATTGAGTGTCGAAGTTGGGAATATCTTTGATTAAGAGCAACAAAGGAGGATCAAAAAGTGAAAAGAATTTTAGATCGATTTGATAATAGTCCTTTGTGGATTCGCTTGGTGACAGTTCTGTCTCTATCCTTTATTTTGGTAGCTGGTTTGTATACCGTTAAAAAGAATACGGCTGCCCAGGTAACGACAGAAATTCAACCTGCTAAAAAAACAGGTTCCCTTCCAGTGAAAAAGGAAACAAAGGAAGAAAAAGAAAAGAAAGAAGAAAAGAAAAATACAGAAGCTGCTGAAAAAGCAGTCGTTCAAATGGAAACAACTCCAAGTCAAGATTCTGTGAACGCTGCCCAGGCTGCTGTGAAGAAAGTCAAAGATGCGACTCAAAAGCAATCGCTTGAGGCCCGTATCCAATACATCGCTAACTATTATGGACTGACCTATGAGAGCGACACAGCGGCAACACAGCAGACTCAAACAGACGCTAATGCCAACGCGAACGCAAATACTAATGCCAATGCTAATGCTAATGCTGGAGTAGCTGGAGCCAATGCGACAGTTCAACCACAACAGCAACAACAGTATGCTCCGGCTGCAGCTACAGGGGCAGAAGAACCTGCTGAAGCTGGTCAATAATGAACTTTTTCGACTTCTTTAAAAAATAAAAAAACATCTTGCAATCAAAGTGCCGTCATGTTATAATAATAGACGGTACTTTTTACTTTTGGTCTCTCAAGAGTGTACAGGGACGTGCTGACAAATGTTGCAAAAGTACACACAGATGGTAGCTGTCACCAAGTGTACCATCACCAAAAATAAAAAATTTCACAGGAGAATGTAGATGCCTACAATTAACCAATTGGTTCGCAAACCGCGTAAATCAAAGTAGAAAAATCTAAATCACCAGCTTTGAACGTTGGTTACAACAGTCATAAAAAAGTTCAAACAAACGTTTCTTCACCACAAAAACGTGGTGTTGCAACTCGTGTTGGAACAATGACACCTAAAAAACCTAACTCAGCCCTTCGTAAATTCGCTCGTGTACGTTTGAGCAACTTGATCGAAGTAACTGCTTATATCCCAGGTATCGGACACAACTTGCAAGAACACAGCGTGGTTCTTCTTCGTGGTGGACGTGTAAAAGACCTTCCAGGGGTACGTTACCATATCGTCCGTGGAGCACTTGATACTGCAGGTGTAAACGATCGTAAACAAGGCCGTTCTAAATACGGTACTAAAAAACCAAAAGCATAAGGAAAGGGGATAAAGAAAAATGAGTCGTAAAAACCGTGCGCCTAAACGCGATGTATTGCCAGATCCGCTTTACAATTCACAATTAGTTACTCGTCTTATCAACCGCGTTATGCTTGATGGTAAACGTGGTACAGCTGCTTCAATCGTTTACGGAGCTTTCGAACAAATTAAAGAAGCTACTGGAAACGACGCTCTTGAAGTATTCGAAACAGCTATGGAAAACATCATGCCTGTACTTGAAGTACGTGCTCGCCGTGTCGGTGGTTCTAACTACCAAGTCCCAGTTGAAGTTCGTCCAGAACGTCGTACAACACTTGGACTTCGTTGGTTGGTAACAATCGCTCGTCAACGTGGTGAACACACAATGGTTGATCGTCTTGCAAAAGAAATTTTGGATGCAGCGAACAACACTGGTGCAGCTGTTAAGAAACGTGAAGATACTCACCGTATGGCTGAAGCTAACCGTGCATTCGCACACTTCCGCTGGTAAGATTAAGATACTGAGGGCGTTAAAAAAGCGACTGAAAATTAGGAAGCTTGACGAAGAATCAAAGATTCTAGGAAAGCTTATCTATTTTCCGAGCTTTTAGCCCGGGTTCAATTATGATACTAAGAGCGGCAAAGGCCCAAGGCAAAAATAGGAAACTGATGCAGTGTTCCGTGAACACAAAGCAGTTTATCTTTTTTGCACCGGGCCTCGCTCGAGTTCAATTAAGCTTCGTCAGCTCTTGAACCCAATTCAACTCTTCTTACAAGTTGGAACCAAAACTTAGCATGAAAACACTGAGAACGGGTAGGTCCTGCCTATCCGTTTTTATTAAATCATGTTATAATAGAATATAGAAATAAAAAATATAGGAGAAACAAACCTCATGGCACGCGAATTTTCACTTGAAAAAACTCGTAATATCGGTATCATGGCTCACGTCGATGCTGGTAAAACAACTACAACTGAGCGTATCCTTTACTACACTGGTAAGATTCACAAAATCGGTGAAACTCACGAAGGTGCGTCACAAATGGACTGGATGGAGCAAGAGCAAGAACGTGGTATCACTATCACATCTGCCGCTACAACAGCTCAATGGAAAGACACTCGTGTAAACATCATCGACACACCAGGACACGTGGACTTCACTATCGAAGTTCAACGTTCACTCCGCGTTTGGACGGTGCTGTAACCGTTCTTGACTCACAATCAGGTGTTGAACCTCAAACTGAAACAGTTTGGCGTCAAGCAACTGAATACGGAGTTCCTCGTATCGTATTCGCTAACAAGATGGATAAAATCGGTGCTGACTTCCTTTACTCAGTAAGCACACTTCATGACCGTCTTCAAGCAAACGCTCATCCAATTCAATTGCCAATCGGTGCTGAAGATGACTTCCGCGGAATCATTGACTTGATCAAGATGAAAGCTGAAATCTATACTAACGACCTTGGTACAGATATCCTTGAAGAAGATATTCCAGCTGAATACCTTGAACAAGCTCAAGAATACCGTGAAAAATTGGTTGAAGCAGTTGCTGAAACTGATGAAGACTTGATGATGAAATACCTTGAAGGGGAAGAAATCACTAACGAAGAATTGAAAGCTGGTATCCGTAAAGCTACAATCAACGTTGAATTCTACCCAGTACTTTGTGGTTCTGCCTTCAAGAACAAAGGGGTTCAATTGATGTTGGATGCGGTCCTTGACTACCTTCCAAGCCCACTTGATATCCCTGCAATCAAGGGTGTAAACCCAGATACAGACGAAGAAGAAGAACGTCCAGCATCTGATGAAGAGCCATTTGCAGCTCTTGCCTTCAAGATCATGACTGACCCATTCGTAGGTCGTTTGACATTCTTCCGTGTTTACTCAGGTGTCTTGAACTCAGGTTCATACGTCTTGAACACTTCTAAAGGTAAACGTGAACGTATCGGACGTATCCTTCAAATGCACGCCAACACTCGTAAAGAAATCGAAACAGTTTACTCTGGAGATATCGCTGCTGCCGTTGGTTTGAAAGATACTACAACTGGTGACTCATTGACAGATGAAAAAGCAAAAATCATCCTTGAATCAATCGAAGTTCCAGAACCAGTTATCCAATTGATGGTTGAGCCTAAATCTAAAGCAGACCAAGACAAGATGGGTATCGCCCTTCAAAAATTGGCTGAAGAAGATCCAACATTCCGCGTTGAAACAAACCCTGAAACTGGTGAAACAGTTATCTCTGGTATGGGTGAGTTGCACTTGGATGTCCTTGTTGACCGTATGAAACGTGAATTCAAGGTTGAAGCTAACGTTGGTGCTCCTCAAGTATCTTACCGTGAAACATTCCGCGCTTCTACACAAGCACGTGGATTCTTCAAACGTCAATCTGGTGGTAAAGGTCAGTTTGGTGATGTTTGGATCGAATTTACTCCAAACGAAGAAGGTAAAGGATTCGAGTTCGAAAATGCTATCGTCGGTGGTGTGGTTCCACGTGAATTCATCCCTGCAGTAGAAAAAGGACTTCAAGAATCTATGGCGAACGGTGTTCTTGCTGGTTACCCAATGGTTGACGTGAAAGCTAAGCTTTACGATGGTTCATACCACGATGTCGACTCATCTGAAACTGCCTTCAAGATCGCTGCATCTCTTGCACTTAAAGAAGCTGCTAAGACTGCACAACCAGCTATCCTTGAACCAATGATGCTTGTAACCATCACAGTTCCTGAAGAAAACCTTGGGGATGTTATGGGTCACGTAACTGCTCGTCGTGGACGTGTAGATGGTATGGAAGCACACGGTGCAAGCCAAATCGTTCGTGCTTATGTACCCACTTGCTGAAATGTTCGGTTACGCTACTGTCCTTCGTTCTGCAACTCAAGGACGTGGTACCTTCATGATGGTATTTGACCACTACGAAGATGTACCAAAATCAGTACAAGAAGAAATCATTAAAAAAGCTAAAGGTGAAGCTTAATTTACCAATGCTTAAAAACTCTTCCCACTTTGGGAAGAGTTTTTCTTTGTTCCAAAAGTGAGTACAAGTAAAATAGCGCTTTTCCTATCGATCAAGACTTTGTGAAAAACTTTAATAAAAGAGGTGGTGATCTATGATAAATCTTGCTTTTCGTTGGGAAATAGTTGCTTTTTAATGCAATAAAGTATATAATAGAGACTGTTAAAAGATGTTTGGCGCTGTGTCAAGTTACTCTTTTCACAAAAAAAATTTTTTTGATTTTCATAAGGAGGAAATCACGAATGGTAGTTAAAGTTGGTATTAACGGTTTCGGTCGTATCGGACGTCTTGCTTTCCGTCGTATCCAAAACGTAGAAGGTGTTGAAGTTACACGCATCAACGACCTTACAGATCCAGTTATGCTTGCACACTTGTTGAAATACGATACAACTCAAGGTCGTTTCGACGGTACTGTGGAAGTTAAAGAAGGTGGATTCGAAGTTAACGGTAAATTCGTTAAAGTTTCCGCTGAACGCGATCCAGAACAAATCGACTGGGCTAACGACGGTGTAGAAATCGTTCTTGAAGCAACTGGTTTCTTTGCTACTAAAGCAGCTGCTGAAAAACACTTGCATGCTGGTGGTGCTAAGAAAGTTGTTATCACTGCTCCTGGTGGATCAGATGTTAAAACAGTCGTATTTAACACTAACCACGATATTCTTGATGGTACTGAAACAGTTATCTCAGGTGCTTCATGTACTACAAACTGCTTGGCTCCAATGGCTAAAGCTCTTCAAGATAACTTCGGTGTTGTTGAAGGATTGATGACTACTATCCACGCTTACACTGGTGACCAAATGATCCTTGACGGTCCACACCGTAAAGGTGACCTTCGTCGTGCACGCGCTGGTGCTGCTAACATCGTTCCTAACTCAACTGGTGCTGCTAAAGCAATCGGTTTGGTTATCCCTGAATTGAACGGTAAATTGGACGGAGCTGCACAACGTGTTCCTGTTCCAACTGGATCAGTTACTGAATTGGTAGTTGTTCTTGATAAGAACGTTACTGTTGATGAAGTGAACGCAGCTATGAAAGCAGCTTCAAACGAATCATACGGTTACACTGAAGATCCAATCGTTTCTTCAGACGTTGTAGGTATGTCTTACGGATCATTGTTTGACGCAACTCAAACTAAAGTTATTGACGTTGACGGTAAACAAATTGGTTAAAGTTGTTTCATGGTATGACAACGAAATGTCTTACACTGCACAACTTGTTCGTACTCTTGAATACTTCGCAAAAATTGCTAAATAATTCATGCGTATGATGAGAGGAGGGAAACCTCCTCTTTTTTTGTACTTTTTTTAGGGCTTTCTCATCATATTATAGGAATTGCTAAAATTGATTGACAGTGCTAAATAGATTAGGGTATCCTATCCTTGATTGGAGATTTCTAATACAAGAAAATGAAAGCGATTACAGATCGTGGAGGAAGGAGCCAATGGAAATCGCTCAAGAAAAAGAAAAAAACCATACAAGGAGGTCAAGATGAAAGGTCATCTATTTGAAAAGAAAGAACGATTTAGTATACGAAAATTCAGTGTGGGGGTTTGTTCCGCATTGATTGGGTTAGCATTTTTAGGAACAGGTGCTGTCTCTGCAGATGAGACGGTTTCTACTAGTGAACAACCCTTGGAAAGCTCTTCAGCAACGACCGAAGACGTCAATCATCTAGTGAGAGAAGCTGGCGTCTATACTGCAGATGCGGCCTTACCTTCTGCAGAAACGGAAAAACCAGTCGCAGAAGCGGTCACTCCGGAGGCTAGCCCTACGAGTACAGAAGCTAGCTCGACGACTACAGATCATCCAGCTGTTTCAGAGACTGAAAAACCAAAAGTTGCTGCTGAAAAAGTGGCCGATTTACCAACCAATGAAGAAAAACAATTGAGACCCAAAGAAGTTAAGTTCGATACCTGGGACGATCTCTTGAAGTGGGAACCAGGAAAACGAGTGGATGACGATATGAACAGAGCAAGCGTCCCACTTGCGAGTCGTTTCCAAGGAAAACAAATTAATGAACAAGCCAACCCTGAAGCGAAGATCCAAGCACTGTCAAATATGAACTCCAAAGCAAAGGATCATGCGTCTGTCGGCGGGGAAGAGTTTAAAGCCTATGCGTTTGATTACTGGCAATATTTGGATTCCATGGTCTTTTGGGAAGGGCTGGTTCCATCAGCAGATGTGATCGATGCTGCCCACCGAAATGGGGTTCCTATTTATGGAACAATCTTTTATAACTGGTCTAGCAGCATCAAGGATCAAGAACATTTTGCAGAAACCTTGAAAGAAGATAGTGAAGGCTCTAAAACTTTCCCGATCGCCCGTAAATTAGTCGAACTTGCCAAGTACTATGGCTTTGATGGTTACTTTATCAACCAAGAAACGACCGGAAATCTTGTAGAACCATTGGGTCCAAAATTGAGAGATTTTCTTCTTTATACCAAGGAATATGCGAAGAGTCTGAACTATCCGATTAAGTATTCCTGGTATGATGCTATGACCTATGAATATGGTCGTTACCATGAGAATGCGCTGGGAGAATACAACTACAATTTCATGCAGCCAGAAAATGGGGAAAATCCAGTTGATACCTTCTTTGCTAACTTTAACTGGGGCAAATCAGAAGTGGATTATTCCATCAGTACAGCTAAATGGATTCATCGGAATCCTTATGATGTTCTAGCTGGACTCGAGCTCCAAAAAGGAGGCTCTTATAAGACTAATGTAGACTGGAATGCCATTTTAGATGAACATGGCAAGTTGCGTCTATCCCTTGGTCTTTATGCGCCAGATACGATTACAGGGCTAGGAAAGACTGGAGAAGGATACCATACCCATGAAGATCTATTCTGGACAGGTTTCCAAGGAGATCCGACTAAAGGAAAACCAGCAGACCAATCTTGGTACGGTATGTCCAATCTAGTAGTGGACAAAACCCCAATCACTAGTGAAGATTTCAATACTTCCTTTAATACTGGACACGGAAAACACTGGTTTGTGGATGGCAAGATTTCTAAAGAAGGGGAGTGGAACTACCGTTCTGTTTCTGGCTACCTTCCAACATGGCGTTGGTGGGTAGAGCATAGTGAGGATAGTGCGCCATTGAAAGGTCGTTATGATTTTGATCAAGCCTACAATGGAGGAAATTCTCTAGCCTTTGAAGGAGATTTAAAAGCCAATAGCAGTCAAAATGTCATGCTCTATTCGACCAAGATTCCTGTGACAGAAACGACAAAATTGAGCGTCAGTCATAAAGGTGGGATCGGAGCAGCTGCCTGGGTAGCTGTTGCCACCAAAGAAGACTACTCTGAATACGAATGGAAAGAATTGACACCGAGTGCGGATTGGTCTACTCAAACCTTTGATTTGGGAAGTTTGGCTGGCAAGACCATTTATGCTGTGAAGATGTTCTTTGACCATGATACGGATGTCAAAGACTACAAATTTAATCTCGGCCAATTGTCGATTACGTCAAACCAAGAGAAACCAGCGACTCCAGCAGAAGTATCCGTTCGAGCAAAACGCCTACAAAATGCGCAAGAAGCAGAAGCAGTCCTCAATTTTAAAGGGGTAGCAGATGCGGATTATTATGAAGTCTATGAAAAAGATGGCGATAACTGGCGTCTCTTAACAGGGTCTTCTGCGACAACCGTCTATCTACCAAAAGTTAGCCGTTCAGCAAGTGCTGAAGGAACCACTCAGGAACTCAAGGTTGTGGCAGTTGGAAAGAATGGTCAACGTTCGGATGCGGGAACTGTAGCCTTTGATTGGGGCATGACCGTGTCAGATACCAGTCTACCAAAAGCTTTAGCGCCAAACGTGGTCATCGGAGCCAAAGTGATCGGTTCGAGCTTCCCGGATGCGGATGGTAGTGAAGGCATCGAAGGTATGTTAAATGGTACCATTACCAGTCTTTCAGATAAATGGTCTTCTGCTCAATTGAGTGGAACCGTCGATATTCGTTTGACACAACCACGGACCATTGTTCGTTGGGTCATGGACCATGCCGGTGCGGGTGGAGAATCTGTCGACGATGGCAAGATGAATACCCGTGACTTCGACCTTTACTACAAGGATGAAGCGGGTGAATGGAAGCTTGCTAAGGAAGTTCGTGGCAATAAAGCCCATGTGTCCGACATTACACTCGACCATCCAATCAAGGCTCAAGACTGGCGTCTCCATGTCATTACGGCAGATAACGGCACCCCATGGCAAGCCATCCGGATTTACAACTGGAAGATGTATGAAAGTCTGGATACTGAAACGGTCAACATTCCGATGAAACATGCTGCAGCGCAAAAACTTAGGTAATCATTTTGTCCAAGTCGGTTTCAAAGATGTTCCCGGCCAATACCACACTGACTCTTTATGCCGATAAAGAAGCCACTAGTCCAATTGCGACCATGACAGCCGATCAAGCTGGAAATCTCATCTTTAAACCACTGGCTTTTGAATCAACCCCATCTCTTCTCTACTATCGTGCGCAAGAACCTGGCAAAGATATCAGTAATGTTCTGGCGATCGAAGTTCCAAAGAATGATAAAGAAATTGCGGGACTTCAATTTGAAGATGGATTGAGCAAGAAGGTTTACCGGGAAGGCGATGCCCTTTCCTTGAAAGGGGCGACTCTCCGCGTTCATTATAAAGATGGCCAAGCAGATCAACTGGTCAACCTCACCAACTCAGGTGTAGAGATTCATGGATTTGACAGTAGCAAGCTGGGAGAACAACACCTAGAAGTCTCTTACCTTGGTCAGAAATTGGATAAGACCCTCACTGTTTTTGTGGTCAGTGCAGAGGAAGCAGGTGAAAAAGCAGTTGCTGGTCTAGAATTGACCGACAAACCAAAAGTGGAATATATTGTCGGAGAAGCATTGGAGAAAGAAGGCGGACGCTTTACAGTCGTCTTTGAAGATGAAACGACCGAAACGCATGCCTTGACAGATGAAGGTGTGGAAGTAACTGGCTTTGATACGACTAAGGAAGGTCGTCAAACCATCACGGTCCATTACAAAGGAGCTAGCACAAGCTTTGATGTCCTCGTGAATCCAAAACCAGCTCTCAACGATGAATACCTTAAGCAAAAATTGGCTGAAGCTGAAGCTGCAAAAGCCAAAGTAGACTTTACTTTTGCGACTCCTGAAGTCAAAGAAGCTTTGCTGGCTGGAATGGTTGCTTCTGAAAAAGTCTTGAAAGAGCATGATACCAGCACACAAGATCAAGTCAATGAGCAGTTGAACCAATTGACCGCTCTCTTGAAAGCCTTGGATGGTCAAGCCAATCTAACAAAAGAAAAAGAAGCTCTTCTGCTCTGACAACAGAAGCGACTGCTCTATTAGCAAGCAAGCCAAATCACCCTTCTGGTGACGCTTTGCAGGCACTCCTGGAGAAAAATAAAGAACTCCTAGCTTCTTCAGAGCTCACTCCTGAAGCGCTTGAAACAGCTAAGACAGGTCTAGAGACCTTGATTGCGCTCCTGAAAGAAGATAAGCCAGCGGTCTTTGTAGACCCTGCGACTGGAGTCGAAGTTCAATTCTCCAACTTAGAGCCAACCGTTGTCAAAGGACTGAAAAGTCGCAAAAGTTGAAGCCAATCAGGCAGAAAAAGAAGAGCTGAAGGGTCGAGAAGGAATCGTCTTTGATATTGAAGGCGTGGATGCAAGCGGTCAGGATATCGATACCCACCATCCATCCCTTGTGAAAATCCCTGTGGATAAGGATAAAGAAGTGGAGCAAGTTCTCTTCTTCCCAGAAGGTCAAGCTCCTCAATCCTTGGCCTTTGAGAGAGTTGGAGATGTGGTCATCTTTACAGCTCCTCACTTTACTCACTATGCGATTGTCTATAAGCCAGTACAAAAGGAAGAACCAGATCAACCGATCCAACCAGAAGAACCGGCTAAACCAGATCAGCCAGTTCAACCGGCTCAACCAAATCAACCTGTTCAACCAGCTACCCCAGTGACTCCGGATCCAGCTAATCCATTGAAGCCTACAGAGTCTTCTCAAGTGGATCAGTTGGCCCCAACGACTTCTACTCAAGCGGGTCATCAGGAGGAAGAACACAAGGATATGGTCGATCAAGAGATCCATCAGTTGTTAAGTGCCCACCAAGGAGTGAACTCACAGCCAACGGTTCAGCAAGAAACAAAAGATGCAAGTAAAGAAAGTCAATCGGAACACTTGCCAAATACGGCAAGCCTAGAAGCTTCCTTTGCAGCTGAAGCTGTTTTCCTAGCAGCCTTAGGTGGCTTCCTCTTGGCTGGTAAGAAGAAAGAAGAGTAAGTCTTTTACAGGATTCTTTTGTTCACTTAAAAAGTCACTCTCAAAAAAACCTCTCTGGTGAAAACCAGAGAGGTTTGATCTTGTATTTAGAAGTGTCGTTCGGATCCTGTGAATTAGAGGGGAAAAGCATTGGATTTTTCTACCTCTTTTACAGCTTTTGTGATATAATTATCATGTATTAAAAAAAAGAAGGAGTCATATCTAATGGCAAAATTGACTGTTAAAGACGTTGACTTGAAAGGGAAAAAAGTTCTCGTTCGTGTTGACTTCAACGTTCCTGTAAAAGATGGCGTGATCACTAACGATAACCGTATCACTGCAGCTCTTCCAACTATCAAGTACATCCTTGAACAAGGTGGACGTGCAATCCTCTTCTCTCACCTTGGACGTGTAAAAGAAGAAGCAGATAAAGAAGGTAAATCACTTGCTCCTGTAGCTGCTGACTTGGCTGCTAAATTGGGTCAAGAAGTTAAATTTATCCCAGGTGTTACACGTGGTGCTGAATTGGAAGCAGCTGTTAACGCTCTTGAAGATGGACAAGTTCTCTTGGTTGAAAACACTCGTTTCGAAGATGTTGATGGCAAGAAAGAATCTAAAAACGATCCTGAACTTGGTAAATACTGGGCATCACTTGGAGATGGTATCTTCGTAAACGATGCATTTGGTACTGCTCACCGTGCACACGCATCTAACGTTGGTATCTCAGCAAACGTTGAAAAAGCTGTTGCTGGTTTCCTTCTTGAAAACGAAATTGCTTACATCAAAGAAGCAGTTGAAGCTCCAGAACGTCCATTCGTAGCCATCCTTGGTGGTTCAAAAGTTTCAGACAAGATCGGTGTTATCGAAAACTTGCTTGAAAAAGCTGATAAAGTTCTTATCGGTGGTGGGATGACTTACACATTCTACAAAGCACAAGGTATCGAAATCGGTAACTCACTTGTAGAAGAAGACAAATTGGATGTGGCGAAAGCTCTTCTTGAAAAATCAAACGGCAAATTGATCTTGCCAGTTGACTCAAAAGAAGCGAACGCATTTGCTGACTACACTGAAGTGAAAGACACTGAAGGTGAAGCAGTAGATCCAGGATTCCTTGGTCTTGATATCGGTCCTAAATCAATCGCTAAATTCGACCAAGAATTGACTGGTGCGAAAACAGTTGTATGGAACGGACCTATGGGTGTATTTGAAAACCCTGACTTCCAAGCTGGTACAATCGGTGTGATGGACGCTATCGTGAAACAACCAGGCGTTAAATCAATCATCGGTGGTGGTGACTCAGCAGCTGCTGCGATCAACCTTGGCCGTGCAGACAAATTCTCATGGATCTCTACTGGTGGTGGTGCTTCTATGGAACTCCTTGAAGGTAAAGAACTTCCAGGATTGGTCGCTCTTACAGACAAATAATCTAAATAGAATGAAAAGAGGCTGGGACAAAAGTCCCTAGCCTCTCAATTATTTTTGGATTGTTGAGCAAGACGCAGTGGTTGAGTGGGCTCTACTACGCTGATTTCATCAGCTTTTATAGCCCTACTCAACTGTGCGGAGGTGGGACGACGAAATCGAATTCTAACGAATTACCGATTTCTGTCCCACTCTCTTTTTTCTTTCTATTGATATCTGTTCTCTCCTTTTCTGAAAAATATGGTAGAATAATAGAAATAGAAAGATAGGTGACCATGGATTACTTTAAACGACACAAATTTGATTGGTCCAAATTCCGTTTGGGGATGAGAACCTTTAAAACAGGGATTGCCGTTTTTATTGTGCTACTTATTTTTGGAATATTTGGCTGGCGAGGCCTTCAGATCGGGACTTTGACAGCTGTTTTTAGTTTGAGGGAAGACTTTGATAAGAGTGTCCACTTCGGGGCTTCGCGTGTCATGGGCAACAGTATCGGAGGTTTTTATGCTGTATTGTTCTTCCTTTTAAAAACGCTCTTTCATGGGGGCGTATTGGGTGACTCTTATTTTTGTACCCATTGCGACCATGTTAACCATTATGACAAATGTCGCTATGAATAATAAAGCAGGAATTATTGGAGGAGTTTCGGCAATGCTGATCATTACCCTCTCGATTCCTAACGGAGAAACCTTCTTGTATGTTTTTGCCCGAATATTTGAGACCTTTATTGGCGTTTTCGTTGCGATTTTGGTCAATTCGGATGTGGATCGCATTCGCGATTTTCTCAAGAAACACAAAAAACCTATGTAAGATTATATAACATTTAATCTTGACATAGATTTTTTTTTCGATATAATAGAATAGAAAGAGGAATGGTATGAAGGAAAAGGAATTACGACGCTCGCTGGCAGTCTTTCCGATTGGCAGTGTTATGAAGCTGACCGACTTGACAGCTCGCCAGATTCGTTATTATGAAGATCAGGGATTGATTTCTCCTGATCGGACAGAAGGCAATCGCCGCATGTATTCGTTGGACGATATGGACCGCCTGCTTGAGATCAAAGATTATATCTCAGATGGCTTCAATATTGCGGATATTAAGAAGAAATATGCGGAAAAAGAGCAAGAGCAAACCAAGGTTGTCAGTCAAGAAGAGATCCGTAAGGCTCTTCATCGTGACATTCTTCAGCAAAGTCGCTTCACATCTTCCCCATCGCCATATGGTCAATTTCGTTGATCATTTCATAAGCTTGTAATCTATTTTAAGGAGACAAAAATGTCAATTACTGCTGCAGATATTCGCCGTGAAGTAAAAAGAAAAAAATGTTACTTTTTATTCGCTTGATGTTCTCTGATATTTTTGGGAACCATGAAGAACGTCGAAATTCCAGCTACCGATGAGCAACTGGACAAGGTTCTTTCAAACAAAGCCATGTTTGATGGTTCTTCTATCGAAGGATTTGTCCGTATCAACGAGTCAGATATGTATCTTTACCCAGATTTGGATACATGGACAGTCTTCCCTTGGGGAGATGAAAATGGTAGCGTAGCTGGCTTTGATCTGTGATGTCTATACGACAGAAGGGAGAACCATTTGCAGGAGACCCACGTGGCAACTTGAAACGTGCCCTTCGTCATATGGAAGAACTTGGATTCAAATCCTTTAACCTTGGACCAGAACCAGAATTCTTCCTCTTCAAGTTGGACGAAAATGGAGATCCAACTCTTGAAGTAAACGACAAAAGGTGGCTATTTTGACTTGGCTCCAACAGACCTTGCAGATAACACTCGTCGTGAAATCGTAAATGTCTTGACCAAAGATGGGCTTTGAAGTAGAAGCCAGCCACCACGAAGTAGCCGTTGGTCAGCATGAAATTGACTTCAAATATGACGAAGTTCTCCGCGCTTGTGACAAGATCCAAATCTTTAAACTCGTTGTGAAGACCATCGCTCGTAAACACGGCTTGTATGCAACCTTTATGGCCAAACCAAAATTTGGAATTGCCGGATCAGGTATGCACTGTAATATGTCTCTCTTTGACCAAGATGGCAACAATGCCTTCTTTGATCCAGAAGATCCACGTGGAATGCAATTGTCAGAAACTGCTTATCACTTCTTGGGTGGTTTGATCAAGCATGCCTACAACTTTACAGCCGTGACCAACCCAACCGTCAACTCTTATAAACGTTTGGTTCCTGGATATGAAGCACCTGTTTATATCGCTTGGGCAGGACGCAACCGTTCCCCATTGGTACGTGTGCCAGCATCACGTGGTATGGGAACTCGTTTGGAATTACGCTCCGTAGACCCAATGGCCAATCCTTATGTAGCTTTGGCAGTCTTGCTTGAAGTCGGCCTTCATGGTATTGAAAATAAAATCGAAGCACCTGCTCCGATCGAAGAAAATATCTATGTGATGACACCGGAAGAACGTAGAGCAGCTGGAATCACAGATCTCCCTTCTACCCTTCACAATGCCTTAAAAGCCTTGACAGAAGACGAAGTGGTGAAAGCTGCCTTGGGTGAACACATCTACACCAGCTTCCTTGAAGCCAAACGAATCGAATGGGCAAGCTATGCAACCTTCGTATCTCAATGGGAAGTAGACAACTATTTAGATCTTTATTAAGAAACAAGAGTAAAGAGGCTAGGACAAAAGTCCTAGCCTCTCAATTATTTTTGGATTGTCGAGCAAGACGCAGTGGTTGAGTGGGCTCTACTACGCTGATTTCATCAGCTTTTACAGCCCTACTCAACTGTGCGGAGGTGGGACGACGAAATCGAATTCTAACGAATTACCGATTTCTGTCCCACTCTCTTTTTGATCCTCAAAAAGTCATCATAAAACCAGTTGAAACAGTGGTCTCAACTGGTTGTTTTTGTTAATTTTCGTCATCTGGTGTGAGAATCATTGGGATAATGATAGGTTCACGTTCCGTGCTCTCGTATAAGAATGGGCGAAGGGCATTGACAATCGCACCATTGACGGTTTGGATATTGGCATCTTTGTTCTTCAAGGCGATGCGAATTGCATTGAAGAGGATGCGTTGGCTTTCACGAATCAGATCTCCTGATTCACGCATGTAGATAAAACCACGGCTCAAGATGTCTGGTCCAGCCAGGATCATCTTCGATTTGAAGTCAACAGTCGCAACAGCAAGCACGACACCGTCTTCGGAAAGGTCTCTCCGGTCACGAAGGACAGCAGCCCCGATTTCACCGATGCGGTTTCCATCGACATAGATATCTTGAGCATTGAAGCTTCCTGCAATCCGAGCAGAGTTTGCTGTAAGAGCGAGGACATCACCATTACTCATGATGAAGATATTGTCTTTTTCCACTCCGCAATCACGCGCAAGTCCTGCGTGGATCTTCTGCATCCGGTATTCACCATGGACAGGCATGAAGTATTTTGGTTTGATCAAGCGGAGCATGAGTTTTTGTTCTTGTTGCCCCCCGTGTCCAGAAGTATGGATGTTGTTGATCTTTCCGTGAATGACCTCTACACCCGCTTCAGAAATCGTATTGATCAATTTATTCACACTGGTTGTATTTCCAGGAATTGGACTAGAAGAGAAGATCACGGTATCTCCTGGTTGGAGTTGCACTTGGCGGTGCGTTCCGTTGGCAATCCGAGAGAGGGCTGCCATTGGCTCTCCTTGGCTTCCTGTACACATGATCAGGATTTCATTGGCCGCATAGTCTTTGATCTCATTTGGCTCGATAATGGTTCCAGCAGGGACCTTGATGTAGCCAAGCTCGATTCCATTGACGATGGCTTTTTCCATCGAGCGTCCAAAGACGACGATCTTACGACCGGTCTTAACAGCGGCCTCAGCAGCTTGTTGGAGACGGAAGATATTCGAAGCAAAGGAAGCAAAAATGATGCGCCCGTGAATCCCTTCGATGATCTTCATGATGGATTGGCCAACCACTTTTTCAGAGTTGGTAAAGGTTGGAATTTCCGCGTTGGTTGAGTCTGAGAGCAGACAGAGAACGCCTTCTTCTCCAAGGGCCGCCATACGATGGAGGTCAGCCGGTTCCCCAACAGGTGTGAAGTCAAATTTGAAGTCTCCGGTACAGACAATCTTTCCTTGAGGGGTGTGAATCACAATCCCCAAAGGTTCTGGAATCGAGTGAGTCGTACGGAAGAAGGTTGCTTTTAAGATTTTTAAATTGAAGCTCAGTGTTTTGGTTGATTTCGTAGAGTTTGGCATCACGAAGAAGGCCATGCTCTTCTAATTTTCCACGGATTAAGGCAAGCGCCAAAGGTCCAGCATAGATAGGGACATTGGCTTGCTTCAAAAGGAAAGGAATCCCACCAATGTGGTCTTCGTGCCCGTGGGTAATGAGGACCGCTTTGACGCGATCGATATTGTCAACGATATAAGAGTAATCCGGGATTACATAGTCGATCCCAAGGAGGTCATCTTCTGGAAATTTGATCCCGGCATCGACAATGATGATTTCATCTTGGTATTCGATCCCGTAGGTATTTTTCCCGATTTCTCCAAGTCCACCAATGGCAAATACACCAACTTCTTCAGGTTTTAAGGTATAAGCCATGGATTAGTACTCCGTTAGTTCAAAAGCACCTGACTCTTTCTCGTAAGCAAGGTGTTGCTCAGAAAGTGGTGTGATAAATTCAATGTTGAAATCTGTGTTTGCTTCAACCAATTGACGTGCTTGGATGCGTCCTTCGCGTTCATTTGGTGCATCAATATCGAGATAAAGTGCATGCGTGGTTTCACGACGAGGGTTGCGGTCTTTAGTTTCCTGATAAAAAACTTTGTAAATCATGAAGTAATTTTCCTTTCATTATTTCGGTCTATTTGTTAGCTACGGAGGAGTGCAATCACTAGAGTTTCCTACTCGCAACTAGTGGACCTGATTCGATACAATTAATTATCATTATATCATAAATTCGCCTGTAAGTAAAAGATAGACTGGAAAAGTCAGAGAGGCAAAGACCTATAATAGAGAAGCTTTTGAGCGGTTTTGGATAGGAAAATCCTGCGCTCTAGAGGAGAGTTTCGCTGGGATTTGAAGGGAATTTGTAGTATAATATAATCCAGTTCAAGAGGAGTAGGAAATGAAATTATTAGCATTTGATACCTCGAGTAAGGCTCTTTCTGTAGCGATTTTAGAAGATGAGACTCTACTTGCAGAAACAACATTAACCATTAAAAAGAATCATAGTATTACCTTGATGCCGGTCATCGATTTTTTGATGCAACAAATTGACTTGACACCCAAGGACTTGGATCGTATCGTGGTGGCAGAAGGTCCTGGGAGCTACACTGGGCTGCGCATTGCGGTCGCAACCGCAAAGACCTTGGCTCATACCTTAGGGATTGAATTGGTCGGGGTTTCGAGCCTCTTAGCCTTAGTGCCAGATGATCTAGAAGGTTTGGTAGTTCCTGTCATGGATGCCCGTCGGAACAACGTTTATGCAGGCTTTTACCAAGATGATCAGCTGGTCGCACCAGAAGGGCATTTTCCATTTGAGGAAGTCCTAGAGCGTGCAGCGACGAGTGAGCAGGTCACCTTTGTCGGAGAAGTCACTGCCTTTAAGGAACAGATTGCCTCTAGCCTGCCAAGTGCTACTTACTATGAAACCTTGCCAGATGCAGTGAAAATCGGACGTCTCGGTCTCAAACAAGCGCCTGCTAGCCTCCATGATTTTGTTCCTCATTATCTCAAACGGGTCGAGGCAGAGGAGAATTGGCTCAAAGACCACACGGAAACAACGACCTCTTACATCAAGCGTCTATGATGAAAGGAACAATCAGGAAAGGGAGCAACCAGGATGCGGCTGCTATTCTCGCTGTCATGGAAGATGTCTATGAAGCGAGTCCTGGAAGTTGGAGCAGATCCAAGCTGATTTAGAGCAGGAATCGATTTTCTATTTCCTAGCTGTGGATGAGGGGCAAGTCCTTGGGTTTGTCGCCATTCAAGAAACTCTCTATGAAGCAGAAGTCTTACAGATTGCGGTCAAGCGCGCCTTTCAAGGCCAAGGACTAGCTCAGCAGTTACTCGCGCAGTTGCCGGACCAAAAAGAGATTTTCTTAGAAGTGCGCGTGTCGAATCTACCGGCCCAAGGCCTATACAAAAAAATGCATTTTAAAGAAATTGCACGGAGGAAGAACTACTATCACGATCCCATAGAGGATGCTGTGATCATGAAGAGGAACCCAAATGAAAGATAGATATATTTTGGCTTTTGAGACATCTTGCGATGAGACCAGCGTGGCTGTCTTGAAAAATGACGACCAACTCTTGTCCAATGTCATTGCCAGTCAAATCGAAAGTCACAAGCGTTTTGGTGGGGTAGTGCCTGAGGTAGCCTCTCGTCACCATGTGGAAGTCATCACCGCTTGTATTGAAGAAGCCCTGGAAGAAGCTGGCATCACTGAAGCCGATGTCACAGCTGTGGCTGTCACCTACGGTCCAGGCCTAGTTGGAGCTCTTTTAGTCGGCCTAGCTGCAGCCAAGGCCTTTGCCTGGGCGCATGGACTTCCTTTGATTCCTGTCAATCATATGGCGGGGCACTTGATGGCCGCTCAAAGCGTCGAGCCCTTAGAATTTCCACTTTTGGCCTTGCTGGTGAGTGGAGGACATACAGAGCTAGTCTACGTCAGTGAAGCGGGTGATTATAAGATCGTCGGAGAGACCCGTGATGATGCTGTCGGAGAAGCTTATGACAAGGTCGGGCGCGTCATGGGCTTGACCTATCCAGCAGGACGTGAAATTGATCAGCTGGCCCACCAAGGATCTGATATCTACGATTTCCCTAGGGCCATGATCAAGGAAGACAATCTGGAATTCTCCTTTTCAGGGCTCAAATCGGCCTTTATCAATCTGCACCATAATGCGCGGCAAAAAGGAGAAAGCCTCTCCAATGCAGACCTGTCAGCGAGTTTTCAGGCAGCTGTACTAGACATTCTCATGGCCAAGACCAAGAAGGCTTTGGAGAAATATCCGGTCAAGACCCTAGTAGTCGCTGGTGGGGTCGCAGCCAACCAAGGTCTTCGTGAACGCCTGGCTTCTGACATCACAGATGTTAAGGTCATCATTCCTCCTCTGCGCCTCTGTGGGGACAATGCGGGGATGATTGCCTATGCCAGTGTCAGTGAGTGGAACAAAGAAAACTTCGCAGGCTGGGACCTCAATGCCAAACCAAGCCTAGCCTTTGAAGGAATTGAATAAGATAAGGAGCCAATTGGATGTGCAAGGTCCAATGGCTTTTTTGCTGGGATCTCACCAACTAGTAGCGGATTTGCGAAGGGATTATAAAGCTTTCTCTTTCATTGGTCCTTTTTCAACCTTTTTTCTTGTGTTATAATAGAGGTCAATGATTTGGAAAGGAGTAAGAGAGTGGAAAAAGATTTTTGGCAGGGGGTGAGGGACGCGCTACCGACGGCTTTGGGCTATATCAGTATTGGCCTGGCTTGTGGTGTGGTGGCGTCTCCCTATCTTTCTCCTTTGGAGATGGCCTTGATGAGTGTATTGGTCTATGCCGGGGCGGCCCAGTTTGCGATGATCTCTCTGATTGCGGCCCATTCTTCGATATTGAATATGGCCTTGACGGTGTGTTTGATCAATCTCCGTAATATGTTGATGAGTCTGCATACGTCGTCTGACTTTAAGGATGCTAGTCTCGCTCATACCATTGGGATTGGTAGTCTCCTGACTGATGAGAGTTATGGGGTCTACTTGAGTGAGAAATTAAAGACGGACACCATTACAGTTCCTTGGATGCATGGGAACAATCTAGTAGGCTATGTGGCCTGGATCAGTGCGACGGTTATCGGAACAGCTCTAGGATCTCTCCTACCTGATCCAAAGGCTTTTGGGCTTGATTTTGCTTTGGTGGCTATGTTTATTGGGATTTTTGCAGCCCAGTTTCAAGGAATGCAACTGACAGAAAAGACCAAGACCATGCTCATGGTGCTGTTAGCAGTAGCAGTGAGTTTCTTTCTCTTACTCTTTTTTGTTTCGCAACCGCTAGCTGTGCTAGCTGCGACCTTGATCGGCTGTTTTGTGGGGGTGGTCTGTGATGCGCGTGAATAGTTATATCTTCATGGCCATTCTGGCCTCAGCCCTCGTTACCTGGATTCCTCGGATCTTGCCCTTCCTCTTAGTCAAATACAAGGGACTGCCGGCTCCTGTAATCCGCTTTCTCAAATACCTGCCCATTTCCATTATCTTTGCCTTGGTTTTATCAAGCTTAGTAGATGGGAAAAATTGGAAGCCTCCCGCAGCTCCACTGGTTGGACCTAGTGGTGACCATTCCCAGTCTCTTTGTAGCCTTTCGTTACAAAAACCTTATGGGAACCGTTTTGTTTGGAATTGTCTTGATCGCCCTATTACGATTGGTATTTTAAATGTAAAAATATGTTACAAAAAAATTACAATTGTTACAAAAAAACTTGATTTTTGTAACAATTGGAGTATAATGGGAGTCAGAAAGATAAAGAGGTGATCTTATGAAAAAATCAATCTTCCGTTGGAGTGCCGCTGTTCTGGTGGCTGCTTCACTTGGTCTAGCTCTCGGTGGTTGTGGTGCAAAGGATAAAAAGACAGCTTCCTCATCCGCAAAAAGCATCTACCAGCAAGGTAGAGAAAAAAGCCAAAAGTAATAGCAAAAAGAGTGCAGCATCTTCCTCTCAGGCAAACGATACAGCTAGCTCTTCGACTCAAGCCAGTAGCGCGACAGCTTCAAAAGACTCTAGTAAGACTGACAATGCGTCTACTACGACGCAAGCTACTGTCCCTGCAGAATTGGTGGGAACTTGGGTAGGATCTAGCCCACAAGCGGATGCGATTAAAATGACTGTGGATGCCAATGGAGATGTGACAACAGTGGTTAGCTTCAAAAATGATAGCGAACCGACTCGGACAGCGACCTATACGGCAAGAGCTGTCAAAGCAACAGGCAATATCTACTATTGGGATGCTGAAGGTCTTGATGGAGCTGATGCCTTGCTTCCTGGGATCACAGGTCTAGGTGTCGCTGACTTCCGACTCGAACCTGGTTTTATCTTGGAAGAAGGACACTATACACCGATTGTTTTCACAACGGCTACCAATACACCATTTGACTACAACAAATACAATGATTTCCGTTTTTCATTAACCAAAGAACAATAAAAAGACGAACTCGATGGAAAATCGAGTTCGTTTTTTTAGATAGATTAACGAAGATAGATAACTTTGAACAATAATACAGCTAAGATAGCAGCAAGAATTGGGGCTACAACTGGTACCCAAGCATACCACCATTTAGAATCCCCTTTGTGTTCTCCCAAGATAGACTTTGGAAGGAAGGCATGGACCAAACGAGGACCAAAGTCACGTGCAGGGTTCAAACCAGGTCCAGTAGGACCTCCAAGTGACGTAACAAGAGCCATAACAAGGAAACCAAGAGCCAAGTGAGCAATTCCTAAACCTGAAGCGTGTGCTTGTGATAAAGCCAATTTTGCTGCTGATGTGGTAGCATCAAAGACGCCTCCTTGTTCAGCAGCAGCTTTTTGAGCAAGACCTGCAACCTCTGCACCAAAGAAATGTTTCGTCAAGCCGAGGGCACCAAAGAAAAGGACGAAATGATCCAGCAAACTCGTTGATGAAGCCATTAATGGTAGCGGCTTTGCGTGATTCAGGAGTTCCTTTATCCAAACTAGAAATCGTTGAGAATGTTCCTAAGATGTTGTTAGGATTTTCAGTTTGGATGTAGTATGGACGGTGAGTCGCAACGACAACCAATTGTCCAAACATAGCTCCAAGAAGTTGAGCAACGATGTATGGTAAAACATTTGCCCATGGGAAGAGTCCGCTGACCGCAAGTCCAAGAGTAAAGGCAGGGTTAATGTGGTTTCCTGAAACATTACCGAACATCAAGGCTGGAATCATTACTCCCATCCCATATCCGATCGCAATGACAAGCCAACCGCTTTGATGACCTTTAGTTCCTTTTAATTCGACGTTTGCAACTGCACCATTTCCGAGGATAAGTAGCAAAGCCGTTCCAATAAACTCTGAAAAGAGTTTAACACTAAAATCAAAATCCATGATTCTAATAATCTCCTTTATAAATTTTATACCAATCCATTCTATCAAGTAAATACTAACTTGTAAAGAATTTTTAAAAATTTTATTTCAATAGATGAAGAATAAAGTTAGTAAATTCCTATTAGTAATGAGGGCTCCCTGCTACCCAACCGGTACAGAGGGCGGATGTGATATTAAAACCGCCTGTATGGGCATTGATATCGAGGACCTCTCCTGCAAAGTGGAGTCCAGGAACGAGCTTACTCTCCAGGGTTTTAGGATTGATTTCTTTGAGGCTGACACCACCCTTGGTCACAAAGGATTTGGCTAGAGACATCTTCCCAGTGACGGGGATAGGCAGCTCTTTGATCTTTTGAATGAGCTCTTCTGTCTGAGGAGGAGTGAGTTGCTTGGCTTTTTCAGGGAATCCTTGCGCCAAGAAATCAGCTAATCGTTCAGGAAGCAGGGCTTTGAGGCTATTTTTAATGGCCTTTTCTCGATGCTCTTCTAGAAAAGTCTTTTAACTCTTGAGAAGAGGTAGTCGGAAGGAGGTCCAGAGATAAGATTTCACCGCCTTTAACAAAGCTGGACATCCGAAGGGCTGCAGGACCAGAAAGTCCAAAATGGGTAAAGAGAAGGTCGTGTGTGATGATGTGTTTGCCGTAGCTGAGGGTCACATCTGTCAGAGAGATCCCTTGGAGGGCCTTGTGTGGAAAATCTGTCAAAAGAGGACTTTCTGCCGCTTCTAGATCCGTGATGCTGTGTTTGAAGTGGCGGGCGATTTCGTGTCCGTAACCAGTAGAGCCGGTAGAAGGGTAGGATTTGCCTCCAGTCGTAACGATCAGCTTATCGGCTGTCCAAGTGTTTTCAGATGATTTGACGATGAAGATGTCTTCTGGCTTGGTGACAGAGACCACTTCACAGTTGGTGGCAATACTAGCACCTAGCTCAAGGATCTTATTTTCTAAAGCTTGAATAATGGTGCGAGATTGATCACTAACAGGAAAGACCCGACCATGGTCTTCGACTTTCAGCTTGACCCCATTATCGGTGAAAAATTGGATGATATCATGATTATCAAATTGGGAAAACACACTGTAAAGGAAACGGCCATTTCCAGGGATACCGGCCATCAAATCGTCTAAGGTCCCGTTGTTTGTGACATTACAGCGGCCTCCTCCGGTACCAGCGAGTTTCTTGCCCAGCTTTTTATTTTTTTCGATCAGTAGCGTAGGTTGGCCATAAGATGCGCTGGCAATGGTCGCCATCATACCTGCTGGGCCACCACCGATGACAATGGTGTGAAAATGAGTCATGTAGATCCTTTCATGTTAACTTAACCGTTTTTGGTTTCATTGTATCATAAAATGGATGTCATGAATCAAAATAGTAGCTTCAATTTTTGGTAATTTGTTTTATTTTTTTAGAAAAAAGCTTGCAAATTTTCCGAAAAGGAGTAAACTGATAGGGATAAATGGATGTTTACTTCTAAGTAAGCAGAAGCGAGGATACGAATCCTTATTGGAAATGATCCAAAAAAAGGGAGATGAAGATGAAATTATATGTACAACTGACGATTATATTCACGATTTCATTAATTGGTGAAATCATTTCTGATGGGTTGCACTTACCAATTCCTGGAAGTATGATCGGGCTGTTGATCCTATTTTTATTATTACAGTTTAAGTTACTACGCATGCGCCACGTCAATATGGTAGGAAATTTTTTATTAGCAAACATGACGATTTTATTTCTTCCCCCTGCTGTCGGTATCATGGATAAATTCCATGTGATCGCTCCTTATCTATTTCCGATTATTTTGATTCTAGTTGGAGCCTTGGTTATCAATGTGGCTTTAATTGCAATCGTGGTTAGTTTTATAAAAAATCGTTTTGAGGGTGATTATCCAGAAGGGGGACACAATCGTGGCTAATTTTGCGAGTAATCCTTTATTTGGGATTGTCTTATCTATTTGGGCTTATTTGATTGGGATGTTAATTTTCCGCAGATATCCCCATCCTATAACAACGCCACTTTTAGTGGCTACAGTAATCGTTATCTTATTCTTAATGATTACAGGAATTTCTTATAAAGATTACTATGTCGGTGGTTCCCTGTTAAATCAGTTGATTGGACCATCGACAGTCGCCTTGGGGATTCCTCTCTATAAAAGTTTCCATTTGATGAAGCATCATGCACGGAGTATTTTGATCGGCTCAACAGTAGCGGTTATTGTGAATACGATTTTTACAGCCTTGATTGCGAAAGCATTTGGAATGAAGTACTTTCTAGCCATTTCGCTCTTTCCAAAATCGGTTACGACTGCAATGGCAGTTGGGATTACTGAAAAAATGCAAGGAATTACGACCATCACTCTTGTGGTAGTTGTAGCAACTGGATTATTAACAAGTGTCTTGGGTCCAACGATATTGAAACTGTTAAAAATAAAAGATCCAGTAGCTATTGGTTTAGCTCTTGGAGGAACTGGACATGCAGTAGGAACAGGGACAGCGTTTAAGTATGGTCATGTGGCCGGTGCTATGGCAGGATTGGCAATTGGGATCACAGGAATTTTGTATGTATTCATTAGTCCAATTGTGGCTTCGATGATTTTATCCTAAATACAATTTTATTATTTTTCTGAGAGAGGCTCAAAAAGGCTCTCTTTCATTTTGTAGTGAAAGCTTAAAAATCCATCCGGAGTGAAAGAAGCTTTTCATGATTACTATCCAAAGCTTTTCCAAGCGTCTAAAAAATGGTATAATGAACTGTAAATTTCAGAAGTTGGAAGGAATGTCATTACTATGATGAATATGCAAAATATGATGAAGCAAGCTCAAAAATTGCAAAAGCAAATGGAGCAAAGCCAAGCGGAATTAGCCGCAACTCAATTTGTAGGGAAATCTGCTCAAGACTTGGTTGTTGCAACTCTTACAGGTGATAAGAAGGTTGTCTCCATCGATTTCAACGCCGCAGTGGTCGACCCAGAAGATACAGAAACTCTTTCTGATATGACGGTTCAAGCCATCAATGCTGCCATTGAAGAAATTGATGCTGCAACCAAGAAAAAACTCGGTGCTTTCGCAGGGAAATTACCATTTTAAGCTAAGGAAGTTTTCATTAACTCAAAAGAGGCTCAGTTTTGAGCCTTTTTCAGATTGAAGACAAAGTCATATTAAAAACTTTCCTTGGGTGAGTACGGACGTTAGGTGAAATTATCCAGTGGATGATTTCAGCAATCCAGGAAGTTCCAAGACTAATTATTGAGCCTAAGGTCTCAATAATTCCGAGTGCCTGAAACGTTATTGTTTCAGGCACTTTTCTCACGGCGGAAAGTTTTAGTATTTTCTTTCTTTCTTTGAAACACTAACGATATATTTTTAGGTTTATGTCAGCAATTTTATTCTTTTCTTAGTTCAATGACTTGATCGTATCGACTTTCATCATCGATATGGTGAGCGATTTCTAACACCATCATCGGTAGTGAGAAAATCAAGTCTCGAACCATCTGACTATTTTCTGCGTCAAGAGCTGCAGTTACCTCATCTGCTAATAAAATATCCTTTTTACGAAGTAGGAAGCGGGCTAGTTCAATCCGGATACGTTGTCCGCCTGAAATATTTTCTCCGTTATTAGTGATTACAAAATCAAGCCCATCAGTTAGTTCATGGTCGAGTTTGACCTGTCTTAAAACAGTCTCTAATTCTTGATCTGAAAACTCCTGTCCCAAACTGAGATTGTAGCGAATAGTATCATTAAAGAGGAAAGGATGCTGGCTGATAATGCCTACCTGACGAACAAAGTGACTTGTTTTAACTCCATCTCTTGTACGACAAGTAATCGTTCCGGCATCCGGCTTTTCTTCTCCTGTGATCATTCGGAAGAGGGTTGATTTCCCACAGCCACTTGGCCCTTTGATGAGGACTTTTTCGCCTTGTCGAATGGCTAGATTAAGATCGCGAAGAATCTCTCTACCATTATAAGATTTACTTAAATGGGAAATTTCTAGCTCTTCTACTTGGGAGATCGAATGATTGTCCGATTCACTATCATCTGCTCGATTTAAAATTCCGAAAATCTTTTCTGCCGTTGTTTTGGCTCCTTGTACTTCAACCACATCATACATGATATTTTGGATAGGCCCTACCAGTTGACCAGCAGCAATATACATAGCAACCAGGCTAGCCACTGAAACATGATGACCCTGCATAGCAAGGAAGAACCCTAATACCAAGGGGAGTACTTGGCTCAGAAAGACCATAAAACCATTACAAAAGAAAACAATATTATGGGTAAAAGCAAACCTTTGAATAGCTCGTTGATAACGAAGATTGATATTCCAGACGCGCTGAGAATTTTCAGGCAAGGCTTGATTCATCCGCAAGGTCTGAGCTCCTCGAATACTATCAGAGATTTGGTTATGAACAGCTGTTCTTCCCTGAGACATTTCATCCCCTGAATTCTTTAGCTTATTATTCATCAAGAATTGTGGAATGGGACGTAAGATTGTGAAGAAAACAAAGATAGAACCCAATAAAACATTTTGGGCAATGATATAGATCGCCGTAATCAGTGCTCCAAATCCCCAACATGAAATAGACATATAGCGTTCAAAAAAGTTATCTCCTAGAAATTCCATATCCTGTGTCAGCATGGTAATCTTTTCATCTTCACTATATTCCCTGTCTTCCATTAACTTCTGAAAAAGGGCCGTTCGGATATTCATGTGAATTTCACGTCTAAAGACATTATTTGCATGATTACAAAATAACATTAGACTATACAAAGCGAAATAGACAGAAACCAAAGAGAGCAAATTTCCAAATAGAGGAATAGGTAAGGTTATTTTGATCTATCGATAGTGCTTTGGCAACAACCAAAGGTTGACCTAATGCGAGACCCCCATTTGCCAGTGCTCCAATAATGGTTAGGTATTTTGTTTTTTTATCAAGATATTTAAAGATATTAATCATAAATCTCTCCTAGAAAATAGAACCCTATGATTGAGAAATATCAGATGTAATCATTAAATCTTATTACATATTATTCTTTGTGATATATTTTACATGCTCATTATACATCTAAGAATAAGTCTGGTCAATGAATATTTAAAAAATTAGAAATGATTAAATCTTTAATAACTAATATTTTAAGTTAAGCCTTTGAAAAAGCTCTACTTGTCTGTTGTATGAAAATTTACTTTAGTCAATCTTTACAGAAATGAAATAAAAAGAACCCCCAAAGAAAGATATGAAAACATCTAACTCTAGGAGTACTGCTCAGTTTTGAGCCTTTTTTTATTCATCAAAAAATCCGGATAAGTCCAAGCCTCCGAAGGGGTTGGTGGAGAAGTTCTCTTGCTCTTCAAGGAGGGTGCGGCCTTGATCAAATTCGAGGAATTGTTGGTAGACAAGGGCTGTCATGCGGGCATCCTCTAAGCTATCGTGTGATTTTCCTGCAACTCCCAAAAATTCTGCAACGGTGTGGAGTTGGAGATTTTTAATGCCGTGGAGGTCAGATGGACGACGTTCGAAAGCCTCGTCAAAGACATCGACAGCGTACTGGTCTTCTAGATCCAAGCCATTTTCAAGTAGGATGGGTAGGTCGCTCTTTTTGGCATTGTATCCGATCAAGGGCCGGTCTCCTACAAAGGCCTTGAATTCGCTGAGGACCTGTTCTAGTTGTGGGGCATTTTGGATCTTGTCCTGGGTAATGCCAGTCAGGCCGTTAATAAAGCTTTTTAGGGGCTTATCGGTGTAGACGTAGGAGTCGTAGTGATCGACTTCTTTACCGTTCGTAAAACGTACGGCAGACACCTGGATGATCTGATAGGCGCCTTCGTATTGGTTAAATTCGAGGTCAAAGGCGATATAATCTTCTAATGCTTTCATGGGAAATCTCCTGTGGTAGAAAAGAAAAGGGACTGGTAGGATCCAGCCCCGGATTATCGACGGAAAACGCGTGCCCAGAAACCTTTGCTTTCTTGCTCTTGAACTTTTTCGTTGGCTTGTTCGAGTTCAAGTTTCAAGGTATCGCGGTCGTTCATTGCTTGTAAAGTCAATTGTTGTTGTTGGTCCAATTGCTTGTCTTTTTCAGCAATTTGAACGTCTTTCACGCGCAACTGTTCATCTTTCTTAGCGAGTTGCTCGTCTTTGGCTTTGAGTTGCTCGTAGAGACGGACGATTTCAGCATTTTTTTCATCTACCAAAATTTCCATCAATTCGCGTTGCTTCACATCATCGCTGACTGGCTCATCTTCAAAAATAGTTTTTTTGTAGATTTCTTCGAGCTTGATCAAGCCACTACGGGTTACAACGGTAACCCCTTTTTCGGTTTTTTGTGTATCTTCTGGAGCCAGCGCCTTGACACGGTTATTGACCGCCTGGCGGCTGACTCCTAAAATTTCAGCAATTTCGCTGACAGTTTTTTCAATCGCCATAACTTCCTCTAATATCTTTTTCTATGAAATACTCTATTAGATAGTAACATAAGTAGGCTAAGCTGTCAAATGAAGCGAAAGAAAGGCTAAGCCTTGATACCACGATTAGTGGGCCTCTGTCATTTCAGGAAGATGGAGGCTTGATTGTGCTAAATCAATGGTGAGTTGGTAATCGGTTTGATCACGCACAGTGATTTCAAAGTCCGTTGTGTAAAGGACCAGGCGAAGGGTCGCTCCTTTTTCGAGCTTGTAGATGGTTGGTTGGAGATCAAAGTCAAATTCCATCCACTCGCCTGGCGTCACGGCCTCAACCTCTAAGAGGTCATGACGATTTTGGAGGTTGAGATAACCTTTAGAAATGACTCGTTGGCCAGCTTCTTTGAAAGGCAACTCAGTCAAATTGTCTAGCATATGGTAGCGACCGTTATCCAGCGTACGGACCGACAAGACAGCAGGATAGGGTTGGAGGTATTTCTTGCTTCCAAGCTCTAAGAGTTGGGCTGAAAGCAGGCCTTTATTGGTGCTGGAGTGAAGTCGCAGGTGAAGGCGAGCTTTCCCATTGAGGTGTAGGTCTTCTTCGATTGGAAGATCAATGGTCACCTGTTGCGCCTTATCCTGGTAGAGGTCCGTTAAGAAGGTCGGATAAGCCTTGCCATAGCGCTCGTAATCTTTTGTCTCGTAGCGGTTTTTGGATGACTTTTTCGTCGTCTCCCAGGGAGAAGGTCCGCTGATTTGTTTGGTTGCCAAAATCATCCAAGGAAGTCCAACTTTGTTCTCCTGTATTGTCCTGCCAGATGACAGTAGGCAATTCATAGCTTGAATCGTAGCCCAGCAATTTTTTAGAGAGGAGGGCGTTCATGCTTTCGCGGAAGTCAATGGATTGCCAGTTGTTGAGATAGACATGGGCACCATTGTGATAGAAGAGGTGTTTCTTGATGCTTGTTGGAAGAGCCTGGAACATATTAAAGACGTGAAGAGGTTTCACGTTCCAGTCTTGCGAACCATGAGTGAAGACCACCTCAGCCTTCACCTGATCAGCATGTAAGAGATAATTGCGGTCGTGCCAGAATTGATTGTAGTCTCCAGAAGCGCGGTCCAGCTCTTTTTTCACGATGTCTAGATCGGCTTGGTGGGCTGCATTATGGTGCAAATAGTCTCCACCTAGAAGGTTGCGCGAGTAGGTCAATTCGGCAAGGGAATCGAAATCTTCACCTGGATAGCCACCAGGACTTGTCACGAGGCCGTTTTCGCGGTAGTAGTTGTACCAAGAAGAGATCCCAGCCTCTGCAATGATGACTTCAAGACCGTCCACACCTGTGGTCGCAAGGCCGTTAGACATGGTTCCAAGGTAAGAGATCCCGGTGGTTGCGACCTTTCCATTAGACCAATCAGCTTTGACTTGGCGTTTGCGTGTGTGATCTGTAAAGGCCCGGCAACGGCCATTGAGCCAGTCGATAACGTTCTTGTAGGCTTCGATTTGTTGGTAATTTCCATTGGTCATCAAGCCTTGCGAATCTTTTGTCCCCACTCCAGATACGTAGAGATTAGCGTAGCCGCGTGGAAGGAGGTAGTCGTTGAGGGTATAGCTGGAATTGATATGGGTGAGAGTTTCTTCAGCTTCATCGACTAGCTCAGCTGAACCGACAGGATCCACCAATTCTAATTGAGGTACTTCTACTTGAATGGTATGAGGTTCTTTGACCTCGAGGTCGACATTCATATTGTAGAGGGCCTTGTCGCTGGCCTTATCGTTGGTCCCTTGGTGATAAGGACTTGCGGTCATAACAGCTGGAATCTTGCCTTCATAGCGAGGACGGATAATGCTGACCTTGACCAAGTCTGGCAGACCATCTTTGTCGGTATCGACCCGACTTTCCACATAGACGACCTCGCGGATGGCATCATGGCTCGTAAAGGTTGCGAGGCTCTTGCCGTTAAAATAGTGATACTGGTTATCTTCAGGAATCAAGCCATCGCTGACCAACTGATCGATGAGTAAATTTCCTTTTACTGTTCGAGTATTGAGAAGGTGATAGAGGTTTTCTACCAAGTTTCCATACTCAATCGGAAATTGGACTTCTTTCAAGAAGCTATCCGTATCTTCAAAATCAATAAAATAGCGGAAACCGAGTAATTGGAGGGCTACTGTGTAAAAAATGTTCGGAGACCATTCGCAGTCAGATTGGATATACGTTAAAAAGTCTGTTTTTAGAATCCACCACTAGGTTAGAGAGGGATAATCTGTATCTTTATAGGTGAAGTAAACCTTGCGGACAAACCATTCAAACAGTTCTTTTTCTGGGAGGTGGGTGGGAAGGTCAAACCCAATTTCTTTTAGTTCCTTAAGAATGTCTTTTTGGTCAACAGATAGATAGCTATATTGATTGTATTTCATAGACTGCTCCTTTTATCAGTTTCTTTTTTCTTTACTTCTTATATTATACTTGATAAAATAGTATTTGTCTAAAGACCTTTCGTCTATAAGGAGAAGGAATATTGAAAAAAATATCTTTTGAACAAGTTGCAAGAAGACGGACCTTATTGTTTGGGGGTTCTTGCCGTCATTTTTAGGGATTCTCATTTTTTTCGAAACGGCGTTGGTTTCACCAAATTTTTCCTTGGATCTATTAGCCATTTACTTTTTTTAGTTGATGGACTAGGAAGCTTTCTTCTTCGCTTTTTGTTACGTAGCAAGTCTATTTCCTATAGCCACTCTATTTGGTTTATTTTTCTTTCACTTGCGTTGATCTGGTTGAATCGACTGAGTAGTCTGCCCGTAAACTTAGTTGTGATTTGTTTAGGGGCATATCAGTTGAGGGAGTGCCATTGTCTATGGGATCACATTTTGGCTTTATAAGGCCAATCGGGTAAAAGGAGGCTGGCTCTATTTATGGGATGCGCTTTTAAACGGTGGGCTTGGTCTAGCAACTGTCTTGGAACCTGGTTCAGATGGGCACTTCCAATTTATCCTCTTGGGGGCTTATCTGGTCTTGTTGGGGATTTCTAATATTCGAGATGGTATTTTTATTTGACAAAGACCAACAAGGCCAAGAGTTAAAACGTCGCTTTCGTATTAGCCTACCGGTTATCTTTGCAGCCTTTATCCCTGCTAAGGAGTTAAAACGGTTTAACCAGTTTCTTCAAAAAGGGAGCTCGGCGGGACACACAGGCCCTTATCGATTGGTGAAAAAAGAAGAAGAGGCAAGGGAATTAGAAATTTTTGGTTCATACTTCTGACAGCAACTTATTTGGAGCGATTGGGCATGTAGATATTTGTTATCAGGGGAAGGTCATTTCTTACGGAAGTTACGATCCCTTTTCAGAGCGTCTATTTGGGACGATTGGGGATGGCGTACTGTTTAAAGTGGATAAGGAACCATACATCGAACTATGTAAAAAAGAGAGTCAAAAGACGCTGTTTGGCTACAGCCTATCCCTTACCGAAGAAGAGAATCAGGCAGTAGAGAAGCGTCTAGCTGAAATTGATCAGTTGTTAGAACCTTGGGATCCACCTAGGAGGTTACTGGAAGACGGTCAGCCGACCTACGCTTACAAATTGAAATATGATTTAGGGGCTGAGCTATATAAATTTACTTCTTCGCGTTTTAAATCTTACTTTGTTCTGTCTACTAATTGCTGCCTGTTAGCAGATTCCATTGTGGGACAGGCAGGAACGGCTGTATTAGATGTGCGTGGAGTGATTGCACCAGGGACCTATCAGGATTACTTAGAATACGAATTTGAAGCTCCAAACGGGCGGGTCCATACACGAACAGTATACTAAAAAAAGAAAGACAGATTTTTTTATTTTTTTGAAAAAAATCTGTCTTTTTTTCACTAAGATTTCTTGTAAAAAAAGCCAGAAAATCTTTTTACAATAAAAAAAGTGCTTGGAGGAAAGTATGACAGCAAATCAGATCGTAAGAGTGATCCCAGTCTTGAAAGTGAATAACCGAAATGTCAATCAACGCTTTTATGAAGAGACATTGGGAATGAAAGTATTAGTGGAAGAAGGAGCTCTCCTATCTTTAGGAGATGCCTCAAAAGTAGAAAAAATCGTCTTAGAAGAGTCACCGAGTATGCGTTCGCGTAAGGTCGAAGGTCCAAAGAAATTGGGTCGCGTCGTGGTGAAAGTGGCACAAGCTCAAGAAATTGATTATTTGTTGGCCCGCCAGCCAGAGACAAGCGCCCTTTACCAAGGAGCTAATGGTCGCGCCTTTGAAGTTGTGTCTCCTCAAGGAGATACCATTTTCGTGCATGCTGAAGAAAATCTTGAAAGCCTAGAACCGTTGGAGAAAGCGCCTCTTGTTGACGTGCTAGAAGATTTCAAAGGTTTGACCAGCTTTGATGTGGACTTTCTTGAGGTTAATGTGGCCGATTTTGCTGAGTCTGAGAAGTTCTATAGCAGCTTGCCAGCTTTGGCCCACTTTATCCATTTACAAGAAGCCCAAGGAGAAGATCTCCAAGTGGAGAACAAGGTGACTTGGGATTTGAGTATGATCAAGGTCGAATTGGCTCCTTTTGATGTGGAAGTCTTGAAAGAACGCTTGGGAGAAGCTATTGATTTTGTGCACCGTAAGGGAACTTTCTTGATTGCCAAGGATCCAAGTCAGATCGAACTCTGGTTTGAAGCCAATCAAGATCAGGTCCATATTTCTTATGAAGAATAAGAATGGAGTGATGAGCGTGAATGCAATCATCGAAAAAATTACCGAACAAATCCAAGAAGGCATCTATCCAGGTGCCTCTCTTGCGCTTTACCGCGATGGTCAGTGGAGTGAGCACTATCTGGGACTAGCGGATCCTGAAAAAGGAGAGCCAGTAGTGGCTGACCTGGTCTATGATTTGGCTAGTGTCAGTAAGGTCGTCGGAGTTGCTACCATCTGTGCCTTTTTGTATGCGAAAGGAGAGCTTCCGCTCGATCGCCCCTTTAAAGAGCTTTACCCGCGTTTTGCTCATGAGAAGACGACCATCCGGGAACTCTTGACCCATACTTCTGGGCTCGATCCTTTTATCCCCAACCGGGATCAATTGGATGCGAGACAGTTGAAAACAGCTCTTGAAAATTTGCAGTTAAAAGAGGACAAGAGTTTTCATTACACCGATGTCAATTTTCTTTTGCTAGGTTTTTGGTTAGAAGAAGCATTCGGTCAGTCCTTGGATGACTTGTTTGAAGAGTTGATTTTTGCACCCTGGAAGATGGCGGAAACACGGTTTGGACCGGTCGAAAAGGCTGTACCAACGGTCCGTGGCCTTGCTTCTGGAAGTGTCCATGATCCAAAAGCGAGAGTATTGGGCTGTCATGCGGGAAGTGCTGGACTTTTTTCAACGGTTCCAGATCTAGAGCGCTTTTTAGAGCATTATCTGAAGGATGATTTTGCGCGTGACTTGTCTCAGAATTTTGCGCCTAAAGAGGGTAAGACCCGCGCTCTCGGATGGAATCTAGAGGGGGACTGGTTGGATCATACAGGCTATACAGGAACCTTTATCATGTACAATCGAAAGAAGCAGGAAGCTGTGATCTTTTTGTCCAACCGGACCTATGAGAAGGACGAACGGGCCCAATGGATCCTGGACCGCAACTCTTTGATGGACTTGATCAAACAAGAATGTGAGAAATAGAAATGGATGGCTGGGATGACGGATCCCGGCTTTTTCTTGTCTGTCCATAAGAAGGAGCTCTTCTGGGTGATCCATTTTTGGACTCCGTCTTAGGTTGGATTTCCTTCAAAAGCATCGCTTTTTTGGCTGATTTATATTAAAATAGTAATGACCTTAATAGAGCGAGATGAATATGCATAAAGAGATAGGCGTCGGAAGGGCGCATAGTAAAATTATCTTAATTGGAGAGCATGCGGTGGTCTATGGCTATCCAGCTATTGCCCTGCCTCTCCATCATATCGAAGTGACCTGCCAGATTATCCCAGCAGACAGTCCATGGATTTTGTTTGAAGACGACACCTTGTCCATGGCGGTTTTTGCGTCTCTTGAGCACCTCGGGATTCGTGAGGCCCGGATTCGCTGCCGGATTCAGTCTATGGTACCGGAAAAACGGGGGATGGGGTCCTCTGCGGCGGTCAGTATCGCAGCTATTCGTGCAGTTTTTGACTATTATCAAGAGGAGCTGGATGATGAGACCTTAGAAATCCTGGTCAATCGAGCAGAAACCATTGCCCATATGAATCCAAGTGGGCTTGATGCCAAGACTTGTTTGAGCGATCAAGCCATTAAATTCATCCGGAATGTCGGCTTTTACCCGCTGGAGCTGGGTATAAAAGCGAGTTTGGTGATTGCGGATACGGGGATTCACGGCAATACCCGTGAGGCGATTCAAAAGGTTGAAGCTAAAGGGCAGGAAGTTTTGTCCCATTTCCATGAGATTGGTCAGTTGACCCAGCAGGTAGAAGCGGCTCTGAAAGAAAAAGATCTCATTGGCCTTGGGCAGGCTCTTACGGCTTGTCATGACCACTTGAGAGCCGTCGGTGTCAGCTGTAAAGAAGCAGATCACCTGGTCGCTGTTGCCCTTGAAAATGGGGCCTTAGGGGCTAAAATGAGTGGGGGTGGTCTTGGAGGCTGTGTGATTGCCCTCGTCAAGGATTCTCGTGAAGCAGAAACCATTGCCCATGCATTAGAAAAAGAAGGAGCGCACCATACATGGATCGAAAACCTGTAAAGGCTAAGTCCTATGCCAATATCGCGATTATCAAATACTGGGGAAAAGAAGATGCCAAACAGATGGTCCCTTCGACCAGTTCGATTTCGTTGACCTTAGAGAATATGTATACAGAGACCAGTCTCTCTCCCTTGCCAGCAGATGCGACAGCGCATGAATTTTACATCGATGGGGAATTCCAACATCTAGCTGAGCAGGCCAAAATTGGAGCTGTCATTGATAGCCTCAAACCAGCAGAAGAAACCGTTTTTGTCCGGGTGGATACCAGCAACAATATGCCAACCGCAGCAGGCTTGTCCTCTAGCTCAAGCGGCCTCTCTGCTCTTGTCAAGGCCTGCAATCGGTATTATGATTTGGGCTTAACTCAGGAGGAATTAGCTCAAAAAGCCAAGTTTGCTTCGGGTTCCTCTTCACGGTCTTTCTTTGGTCCCTTAGCAGCCTGGGACAAAGAAAGTGGAGAGATTTATAAGGTCAAAACAGACCTGAAACTGGCTATGATTATGCTGGTTCTCAATGATAAGCAAAAGCCCGTTTCTAGCCGCGAAGGGATGAAACGCTGCATGGAAACCTCGACCAATTTCAAAGAATGGGTGGAGGAGTCTCGTCAAGATTACAAGGACATGCTGGGCTATCTAGCTGCCAATGAGTTTGAACGGGTCGGTCACTTGACAGAGCGCAATGCCCTCGCCATGCATGGAACGACCAGGACAGCCACTCCAGCCTTTAGCTACTTGACAGAAGAAAGCTACAAAGCCATGGACTATGTCCGTGAACTCCGTGCGGAAGGTCATGCTTGTTACTTTACCATGGATGCAGGGCCAAACGTTAAAGTTCTCTGTCTAGAAGAAGACTTGGAGCAGCTGGTGCCTTTATTTGACGCCCGCTATCGGACCATCGTATCTAAGACAAAGGACCCTCAAGATGAAGACTAAGTATCAGGTACAGACCGGAGGCAAGCTCTATCTAGCCGGAGAATACGCGGTGCTAACGCCTGGGTGTGGAGCCGTGATTCAGTTTATTCCCATTTATCTGTCAGCTACCATTCAAGAAGCTAACACTTACCAGTTGGTCTCAGATCTCTTTGGTTACAAGGTGGATTTGACCCCAAATAAGGACTACGCCTTGATTCAAGAGACTATCCAGCTCATGGAAGAATGGTTGAAAGATCAGGGAATAGCCCCGAAACCCCTTGATCTTCACCTTAGGGGGACACTGGGTGAAGAGGGGAAGAAGTATGGGATTGGTTCCAGCGGAAGTGTGGTTTTGCTCGTGATCAAGGCCATGGCCGCTCTGTATGAAATAGACCTAAGCCCCGATCTGCTTTTTCGACTAGCAGCAGTCGTCTTAGTGCAAAGAGGGGACAATGGTTCCATGGGTGATTTGGCTTGTATTGCCTACGAGGACTTGATTTATTACCAATCCTTTGATCGGGCTTGGTTGCCTGAAGTCTTGACTTTCCAGCCCCTCTCACAAGTTTTAGACCTGGATTGGAACTACCAGATCCGAGTGATTCAGCCAGCCATCTCTTATGATTTTCTGGTTGGTTGGACCAAGGAACCAGCGATTTCAAGTGATTTGATCCGCAAGGTCAAGGGGGCGATCAATGAAGCCTTTCTCAAGGAGAGTCAAACTGCAGTGAAGAATCTTGAAAAAGGCCTCCGTGAAGGAAAACAAAGGGAGATCGAGGCCAGTATCCAACGTGCAGATCAGAACCTAAAATCCTTAAACCATCTGATCTATACCCCAGCTCTAAAAAAGCTGCAAGAAGCGACAGAGGGCCTTTCTGCCTGTGCCAAATCCAGTGGTGCTGGAGGCGGCGACTGTGGAATCGCCCTTAGTTTTGACCCGGTTGAGACTCAGACCTTGATAGACCGCTGGAAGGAAAAGAATATTGAAGTCATTTACCAAGAAAGGATGGGAGATTCGTGAGCGAAAATCGAAAAGACCAGCATATTCACTATGCCTTAGAGCAAAGCTACTCCTATAATAGCTTTGATGAGATCGAGCTAATTCACCGTTCCCTCCCACTTGTAGATCTAGCGGAGATTGATCTAACGACCCATTTCGCAGGCCGTGATTGGGAAGTCCCTTTTTATATCAATGCCATGACAGGCGGGAGTGAACGGGCCAAAGAGATCAATCAAAAGTTGGCAGCAGTAGCTGAAACTTGTGGGATTCTCTTTGTGACGGGCTCTTACAGTGCAGGGCTGAAGGATCCGAGCGATCAATCGTACGCTGTCAAAACAGATCACCCTCGTCTTCTGTTAGCGACCAATATTGGCCTCGATAAAGAGCCAGACTTGGGTTTACAAACGGTGGAAGAGCTGCACCCTCTCTTTCTTCAAGTTCATGTGAATCTGATGCAAGAGTTACTCATGCCAGAAGGGGAGCGGATTTTCCACACTTGGAAAGACCATCTCAAGAGCTATGGGCAGGCCTTTCCTGTGCCGGTAGTCCTGAAAGAAGTCGGCTTTGGTATGGATCCCAAAACAGTCCAGCTGGCACTAGAGGCTGGGATTAAAACAGTTGACATTTCTGGCCGTGGTGGCACTAGTTTTGCCTATATTGAGAATCGTCGTGGTGGCAATCGCGCTTATCTGGATGATTGGGGACAATCAACTGCGCAGTGTCTCTTACAGTTACAAGATCAGATAGATCAGGTTGAGATCCTCGCGAGTGGTGGCATCCGTCATCCCCTTGATATGGTCAAGGCCTTGGTCCTTGGAGCGCGTGGCGTAGGACTTTCCCGCGTTTTTCTTGAGATGGTAGAGACCAAGAGCATCGAAGAAGTGATTGCTATTGTCCAAGGATGGAAAGAAGACCTCAGATTGCTCCTTTGTGCGCTCGGTTGTCAGAACCTGAAAGAGCTCCGAGAAGTCGACTATCTCCTCTATGGAAAATTGTGGCAAGCGAAGCAACAGAGAAAATGAAAAGGATTGGCAAAATAAGCCAATCCTTTCTTTTTTGAAAAAGTGATTCCCCTCAAAAATTCTGATAGTTTACGAATCGTTTACGGTTGGTGGAATCGCTTGCAAAACAGGATCGTAAAAGAGTATACTAAATAAGGAAAAACATTTTTAAAAAGGAGTTTAGGATGAAGAAGCACTATTTTCGATCAGCTGTAGCAGCCTTGCTTCCGCTTTTGTTGATTGCTCAACCTGTTGAGGCTTGTACAGGGTTCATCATCGGGAAGAAACTGACGGCCGACGGTCTCGACCTTGGTAGGGCGTACCGAAGATTTAGAGCCCAACCATAATAAAAATTTTGTGGTCAGAGAGCGTGTCTACAATAAAAAAGGAGCCATCTTTGAGGATGCTGCCAACGGTTTTCAATATCCCTTGCCAGAGATTAGCTATAAGTATACAGCGGTTCCAGATGTCACCCCTGATCAGGGAATTTTTGACGAAGCAGGATTCAATGAATATGGGGTTTCCATTTCTGCCACTGTATCTGCTTCAGCAAATGACAAGATCCAAAAAGTGGATCCCTATGTCAAGGATGGCCTCGCAGAATCGGGCTTGACTAGTATCGTTCTCCCTAGTGTGAAAACCGCAAGAGAAGGGGTTGAACTCATTGCTAAAATCGTCGAAGAAAAAGGCGCTGCAGAAGGAAATATTGTGACCATTGCCGATAAAGAAGGCGTCTGGTATATGGAAATCCTATCTGGCCATCAATATGCAGCGATTCTCTTCCCAGAGGATAGGTTTGCTGTCTTTCCAAATACCTTCTTCTTAGGGCATGTAGATCTGTCGGATACCGAACGCACGATCGCTTCAAAAGATCTTGAAAAAGTCGCCAAAGAAGCCAATAGCTATAAGGAAGTGGACGGAAAATTCCACGTTTCTCAATCCTATAATCCGCCTTTGCAAGAAGCAGATCGCTCTCGGGTTTGGTCGGGAATCAAATCGCTAGACCCAAGCTCTCCTGTTAAATATGACGATGCGTCCTTTGACCTTCTTCATACAACCGATCGGAAATTAACTCTCCGCGATGCTATGAATCTCCAACGCAATCGTTTGGAAGGAACCAAATATAAACCACAGGATCAAATGGAGCTGGATGGAAAAGGCATTCCCGGAAAAAAGGAGAGTTTGATGCGGTTTATAAATACCCCTATTTCCAATCCAAATGTCATGGAGGCCCATATTTTTCCAACTGAAAGACGATGTCCCAGCGAGTGCGGGTGGAGGGCACCATGTGGCTGTCGATGGGTAGTCCACGAAATGCTCCATACCTACCCGTACTATGGCAATATTCTCAACACCTATCAAGCCTACCAAGAATTAGGGGATCATTACAATGATCGCTCTTGGTATTGGACAATTTCAAGAATCAATGACCTTGTGGCCAAGTATCCAGATTTATTCGAAGATGGGGCGATTCGTACTGAAATGGAACGATTGGAGTCTCAGTGGATGGTCGAACAAGATCTGAGTGATAAGGAGCAAATTGCCCTTGCTTCTCAGCCTGAAGAAGCGAGTGAGAAGGCAACAGAGGAAAGCTTGGCAAGAGCTGAGAAAACCTTCGAACGCTTGCAAGAAATCAGAAAAGAAGCAGAACAAAAGGTAGCAGATGAACACGGAAAAAGTGCTCTGCAGGATTTAGATGACGAAGAAGATGCTACTTATGAAGAAAAGATTGATCTCGTTGAATTTGACTATGATTACATTCTAGCAGCAGGCTTATTCGGGGCAACCCTTCTAGCGATTGTGATCTACTTGATTCGCTCAAAGAAACAAAAGGGAGGAAAACAAGATGACTAAAATTCAAAGAGCCTCAATCTATCTTTTTCTACTGTTTGCAGGAATTGGCTTGGAGTTTGAACTCGGTCATCTTTCTCAACAAGAATTTAGCCAGTCTGCCGGCAGAGATTTGGTCTTAAACTTATCTGTCTTAGCTGCTATTATTATCCCGCTCTATCTCTTTTCGAAACGATTGGCCAAGCAGTTGTCTGTCCCAACCTATCTCTTATGGATTGCCATGTTTGGAGGAGCCTTCGTAGCAGGCTGGTTGAGCTTTTCAGGCAATAGCTTGATTGATATTATGAATAGCCATGTGATCAAGGATGCCACTGTCTTTAACAAGTGGACCGATGCCTTGACAGCCCCATTTTCAGAGGAATTCTTTAAGGCTCTGGTTGCCTTTTGGGTTGTCTTGATGGTTGGCAAGAAAGATCTAAAAGCGATTCTAATTGCAGGCTTGGGATCTGGCTTTGGTTTTCAAATCATTGAGGATTTAGGGTACGTTGCCCGCCAAACGAAAACCAGCCAATTAGCCGCGGTTACTGAGGCCATTAACCGGATCTCTGGTGGATTAGCTTCACATGCCCTCTATACAGCTGTTGTATCAGTTGGTGTCTTCCTCTTGTTGTCTCAAGTGACCCAGCAAAAGGAAAAACTCTTTGGGCTCTGGTGTGTTGTCTCGACAGTAGCCAATCACTTCTTATGGAATTCTCCGTTTTATGAAACAGACCATCGGATTAATCTTCTCGTCGGACTGCTCTTTGCCGTCCAAGTAGGGACCTTTATCGAAGTGGTACTCTATACCAAGAAAGAGCCCGATTTGCCATTTTTAAAACAATAAGGCAAATTTTTCAAACACAAAAGAACTAAGACGTGCGTCTTAGTTCTTTCATTTTCTCAATTCTTGTAAGAGTGTTTTGTGCTTTTTTTCTAAATTGAAGGGTTTGTTTTCAAGGAGTTGGCTGACCAGACGGGGAACTTCCTCTTCCTTGGCTCCTGCTAGCAGGGCTAGAGAGCGTGCTTGGAGCTTCATGTGTCCTGCTTGGATCCCTGTAGTCACGAGGGCTTTCAAGGCGGCGAAATTCTGCGCTAAACCGAGCGACGCGATGACACCTGCTAATTCGATAGCAGAAGGTTCTCCTAGTAAACGGTGGCTGACTTGAACTGTAGGGTTGAGGCCAATGGAGCCTCCTTTTGTTGCAACTGGCATTGGTAGGGTGATCTCTCCATAGAGTTTTTTCTCTTCTGGCTGACTTGTCCAGCTACTCAAGCCTTTGTATGGGCCACTTTGTGCGGCATAGGCATGGGCTCCTGCTTCGATGGCCCGCCAGTCATTACCTGTCGCAAGGACCAGGGCATCAATCCCGTTAAAAATTCCCTTGTTATGAGTGGCTGCACGGTAAGGATCCACTTGAGCCAGTTGGCTAGCTAGCTCCATCCGGTGGGCAATCTCAATGGCTTCCTCAGGATTTCGACTCAGTGCTTTAAAATCGATGGCACACCGTGCACTCACCAAAGAGCGAGTGGCCAAGTTGGATAAAATTGCCATCAAGGCCTGACCACCAGAGAGTTCCTGGATGCGATCGGTCAGAGCTTCTAACATGGTATTGAGCATATTGGCTCCCATGGCTTCTTGGGATCGACAGCCAAGTAGACAATGAGAAAGTCCCCCTTGTTTTCGACCCAAAGATCCCTCGCTCCACCTCCACGCTTAACGATAGAAGGATAGGCTTCATTAGCCATCTGAAGAAGGGTTTCTTTGTCTTCGAGGATGCGCTTGCTTGCAGTATTCCTATCTTCAACATCCGTCAGAGCAATCTCACCGATCATTTGGCGCTGGTGCACCTGGGTGGTGAAGCCGCCCGAACGTTGGATGAGCTTGGCTGCAAAGCTGGCAGCTGCAACCACGGAAGGCTCTTCTGTGACCATGGGAAGGACATAGTCACGACCGTTGATCAAGAAATAAGGAGCGAGGCTAAAAGGCAAGTCAAAAGTCGACAAGACATTTTCTGTCAATTGATCTGCAATAGAAAGGGGAAGTCCCTTTTGTTCTTTTAAGATCTGTGCTTCATCCCAAGTTAAGAGGCCTTCCTTCAGTAAGGCCTCTATGCGTTCTGTGGGAGAAAGTTTTGCAAAACCTGGTAATCGTGCCATTATTTTTCTACTTTCTGGTAAGTGCGTTGGTGTTCCTTGATCTCTGTCAAAGCATAAGTTTGAAGCGTAGCAGGTTCAAACACTTGATTGCCACTAGAGTCTAGATCTACTTCCTCATAAAAGAGTCGTTCGTAGTCAGCAACACTAAGAACCGTCCGTTGATCTAGTTTGTCCATACGTTTGTGATCTAGGAGTTGCTCAAAACCAGGAACGAGATTGGCACTAAAGATCTCAGAAACTGCTCCACTTCCATAGCTAAAGAGGGCGATTCGGTCCCCGGCTTTGAGTTGGGGACGATTTTCCAGTAGTGATAGCAAGCCTAAGAAAAGAGATCCAGTGTAGATATTTCCTACGCGTTGGCTGTATAGAATCGATTGATCAAAATTGTATTGTAATTGATCTTTTTTCTCTTCTGATACTGACTTATCCAAGATTTTTTTCAAGCCCTTGAGAGCTAATTTCGGATAAGGCAAGTGGAAGCAGACGGCTGCAAAGTCTGTCAAGGTAAGGCCAGTCCGTTTCTGGTATTCTGCCCAGGTTGTTTTCAGAGAATCTAGATATTGTTGCGTTGAATAAATCCCATTCACGAAGGGAGTTGTCGCATAATTTGGACGCCAAAAATCCATCACATCGCGTGTTTTGGCAACATTATCATCGTTAAAAGATAGAATACGAGGATTTTGGCTGATCAGCATAGCAACCGCTCCAGCCCCCTGTGTCGGTTCACCAGGAGTTCCAATTCCATATTTAGCAATGTCACTGGCAATGACCAAGACCTTACTCTGCGGGAATTTTTCAACATGAAGTTTGGCATAATCCAAAGCAGCAGTTGCAGCATAGCAAGCTTCTTTCATCTCAAAAGAGCGAGCAAAGGGCTGGATGTCTAGTAAACCATGGACAAAAACAGCAGCGGCCTTACTCTGGTCAATCCCAGATTCTGTCGCAAGAATCACCATATCGATTGCTTCTTTGTCTTCATCTGTCAAAATATCGTCTGCCGCAGTTGCAGCCAATGTGACGATGTCTTCTGTGATCGGTGCAACACTTTGTTCTTTTAAGAGAAGACCCTTGCTCAGTTTTTCGGGATCAGTATCACGAGCAGCAGCCAAATCTTCTAAACGCAAGACATAAGGGCTCGTCGCAAAACCAATCTTATCAATCCCAATTGTCATTCTTAACCTCTTTTTTATTTGATATCTACTAGTATATTTCGTTACTATTTTACCATATTTAAGGGTAAAACTCCCTTGAAAAAGCTAGATCAGCAAGGAAATCATTCTCGGGACCGATTTTGCAATGTTTCAAAGAAAAATAAAGAATCTATCAGAAAAAGCCATCCTCAGATGACTTTTCAACTCTTATCCTTGCTTATCTTTTTTAGGATTGCTCATGATTCGTATGAAGAGTTCTTTGCATTTGTCTCTTAGAACTTTTTCGTAGAAGACGAGTATAGCGATGTACACAATCAGAAAGTTCAAGGTCAGATAGAACAAGTCAAATGAATTACGGGCATAGTAAGTCGCTGATTGATAGGAGGGGAAGGCTCCTAGAATCACCCAAGGAAGATACTTGATATACTTGTTTACCATCCTACAGCACCTCGCATACTTTAAAAGATTTGTTTTTCACTATCATTGTATTCCTTTTGAGTGGAAATGCAAGCAATGACACTTAGAGAAATTTAAAAACCAATATTATTTTTCATTAGTTTGAATGGAGAAAAACTATTTTTAAGATAAGTGAAGCGATTACTTTAGTAACCAAAAAAATTTTTTTGAGCTAATCATTGTCAATTATGTACTTTATTTAAGTGAATACTGGAAATTTTTTTAAATTGTACATTTTTGACAATGAACCTGAAACTAAAAATTTTTTTCAAATGTACATTCATACAAAAAAACACGGCTATGAATCATAGCCGTGTTATATTTTACTAAGCTAGTTCTCTTAGTTAATATTTACTTATCTTTTTATTTGCTTTTAAGTCCTTTATCTCTTTTAGAATACTAAAAAAATATAGAAACTTAATAGAACTATAGCTAAAAAAAGATAAAACAAAGAAACCTAACGTAAGTATTTCACCTCTAACTATTTCGCCTCTAACAGCTAGTACTCCAAGGGAAAAAAATACCGATAGCCATTATGGAAATTATGAGGATAAACCACAAGTAAATCATGTAAAACTTATAAAGATAGCAAAAGGACTTATTTTTTTGTTTAGGCTTATCCTTCCAATTTAAATAAAAGAAATAAGGTATATAAATAATTAAAATAAATAGAAATTCCATTTCTAGCACAACCTCTCATCTTTTCTCCCTTAATCAAATACAATGATTATAGCATATTAAAACTTTTTATTTAAGCGAACTAATGACAAAATCTACATGCCAAATCATCGATTAATCAATTCCTCAATTTCCCTTATCCCTTCAAACTCTCCAACACTTTCGAAAAGTTCTATAGCTCGTTTGAAATGTCTATTGGATAATTCCCTATCTTCCAAGGCTAAATAGATTTCACCTAACCCTCTATAGCTACAAGCTTGAGAAATCACGTCATCCGTCTCTAAAGATAGTTCCAATGACAGATTCATGAATGTAAGAGCTTCATCAAGGTTGTTTAATTTAAATCTCACATAGCCTTGTTCGTAGTTATTCACAGCTTTCTTTAGATTATCGTTTGGAAAATACTCTTCAACTATCTTCTCTTCGTCTTCAATGAGTTTTAAAGCCTTATGAAAATCACCCTGATCTCTGTAGATCATCGCTAATTGATGTAAGCCAATATGTTCATGTTCTTTATCTTCATTTTTTTGAGCTAATAAAATGTATTTCTCAAAGATATGGGTACACGAGGCATAGTCTTTTTCTGCCAATAATAAATATCCCATCAGATTTAAAAGACTAAAATCTGTACAGGTATCAATGGAAAAATCTTGTTCAACCAACTTTTTAGCTTCTGCTGTTTTTCCCTCCAGAAACAAGTCCCAAGCTGTATCAATTTTAGAAACCATCTATTTTCCCCTTTCAACTATAAACAACCTTCATAAAATAAAATCACTCAACAAGAAGATGCTCAACACTACCTTTATAAATTTAATCTACTAGGCTAAAGTATAGCAAAAAGCCCAAATAACTACTATTTGGGCAAAATGTTACTTAGTTTCTTTTTAAACGAGCAATGAGTAACTTAATAAGATAAGCTAGAACCACAAGTGCTACTACGCGTGATAATAGATAGAAAATAGAATAAACAAAATAGATTTGCATATCTGACACCTCCTAAATAAAAGAGATTAACCATCTTGTCCTCAATATTATTGTACTCCCGTTTGAAAGCGGAGTCAAGCGCTATGATAAATAGTATCAACATCTGGAATAAATGTAAAAGCCTACAAAAAAAGCAAAAATAAAATTAATCTATTTCATTTTGAAATCCTTTAACGATTGTAAAAATATATCCTATTTTTAGAAGAGGTACGTAAGAAGTTATCAATTTAGATAAAGTCTAAAGCAAGAGAGAAATATAATTAGTAAACATAAATACAATATTTTTTTACATTTTTTTAATATACTTTTATTAGTATAATTGGTAAAAATCTTAATTAATAAAAAAATTATGGTTTATCTAATAATCTGATTACCTTTAAGGTTCATTGAATGGGATTAGATAACCGAATCAATGTTGAAACGAATGGAGGGGTTAATATTAAAGAAATTTAATAAGTGATCAAATGTCTAATAGACAAATCGTTAAAGACTTTATCAGTAGTTTTATTAGTTCCTTTAAGTGGAAAAAGCTTTTTAATTTTGCTTTAGGATTAATGTTACTGGATCAAACAAAAATCAGCAATGAGTTTTGGAATCAATATGATCATCTATCCTTTAGTTAGTTTAATTTTTCTTGCTTCCAATCGGTAATTTAGTAGACCGATACCGTCATAAAAAGATCTTAATTTATAATTTCATCTTTAGGATTATAATCTTTCTTCTGTTTTATGCTTTTTATTTTTTAACGGATTCATCTACTATCTTATACCTCGTAATCCCGTTTGTCATACTCCACTCTATTACAGTTAACATCAATGATACTTGTTATTCAGCCTCTATCCACGAGTTAGTAAATGATACAAAAATTCAACGATTAAGCTCTGTTACACAAACTGCCATTGCTATCGCAACCATGCTTTCCCCAGCTATTGGAGTCATTCTTTATAATTGGTTAGGCTTCTCAGGCTTTATTCTTATAGAAATCATTGCAAATATCCTTTCTTTAGGTGTCTTACTTACCATGAAATTCTTCTATGAACATGAAGAGCAAGAAGCTAAGATTAAACAGAATGAAAAGCATCAACAGGGGTTCAAAGAAATTATCCAATTTTTAAAAGAAAATCAGATTGTAAAATATATTATTCTTGTTAGTGTTGTACTGAATTTTTTCTATACTTCCATTAGCATTGGAGTGCCATTTGTAGTCAAAGAGCAACTCTTATTAGATAATGCAACAGTAGGTATCCTAGAAACAATGTCTGCAGTTGGAATGTTATTAGCCAGTGTGTCTATGTCACTATTGCCAGACAAAAAAGAAAATAATACACTTCTTTCTAATAGAATTCGCATTCCACTTTTTCTTCTAACCATCGCTATCGTTGGTTTGGGTATTACATTTGCAACTAGTAACACCCAGGTGATTATTTCTTCCGTTGGCGGTTTATTTATGGGAATTATAGCATTTACTCTTGTTATTCTAAATATTGTCGTCATGACCTATCTTCAAAGTAGTATTGAAACAAATTATTTAGGAAGAGTAATGAGTACTTTGTTCACACTAAATACGTCTATCATGCCGATAGGTACCATTGTATTTACTTATCTATTTCAAAAGGACATAAACGGAGGTCTGATATTCATATTTGGAGGGACTTCTCTCCTGATCTATACCATGATAATGTTACCTAGAATATATAGAATACTCCAAAAAGAACACATTTATTGACATTGAAACATAAGCAGTACTAAAACGTAAAACGAAAAAGACAAGGATAAAACACCTTGTCTTTTTTAAATACTAAGCTCACCTAAGGAAAGTTTTTAAGAAGACTTTGTCACCAACATGACAAATGCTAGTTGGCATTGGTCATTTTTCTTTTTTGATGGCGTTGGTAGGAATGGTAGAGTTTCAAGACGACAGATCCGCTAGCCATCCCGATGGAGATGACCAAGGCCAGGATAACAACCAGTGTCACGCTGGTTACTGCCTGCCGATATTGGCCGCTGACAAAGAAGGAAGTGGTCCGATAGGAAATATATCCAGGAACCAAGGGCGCGAGAATGGACAACATAAAGACCACGACAGGCGTCTTGAGAATGATACTTAAAATCTGACTAATGCAGGATCCCACGATAGCGGCGATAAAGGTTGCTACGATGACATTGGTAGGGCCCCTTTCAGGATATAGTAAAGTAGCCAGATGCCCATCCCTAAGATTCCTCCAGGAATCAGCATGGAGCGCTGCACATTTAGGACGATTAAAAAGGTGATGATGGCAATCAAACTGGCCACCGCTTGGATTAAAAATTCAGTTAAGTTCATGATTTTATTTCATAAGGACGAGGGCAACGGTTGTACCGGCACCAAGGGCAAGAGTAATGAGGAGAGTCTCAAAAAGTTTGCTCATCCCAGAGTTGAGGTGGTAATTCATGAGATCGCGGACAGCATTGGTCATAGCGATTCCCAGGAACGAAGGGCATGACACAGCCTGCGATAATGAGATCGGTATTGGATGGAAAACCACTATAGCGCGTCCAGATATGGGCTAAAAAACCAAAGACAAAGGCGGCCGCAAAAGGCAGTGGCAAAAGGAATGCGAACGTATTTCTCAACGACAAGAGAAAAAGCAAAGGCAAAGACAGTCGCAATACCCGCTCCAATGGCATCGTAGAAATTTCCTCCAAACATGATGGAGAAGAAAGGCGCACTGAGGGTTGCCGCAATGGTCAACTGGAGATTGGTATAAGGAACACGCTTCATTTTTCAACTCGCTCAGGGCCTGGTAAGCGTGCTCGAGATCGATCTCTCCAGAGACTAGTTGACGAGAGATCTGATTGACATCACAGACCTTTTCGATATTGTAATTGGTCCGCAAGATCCGTTTCATGCGCGTGACATTGGCGTTCTCAATTGAAAAGAAAATAGCGACTGGCATCGCTAAAACATTGCAATCGACGATTCCCCTGTGAATGGGCGATCCGGATCATGGTATCTTCGACCCGGTGAATCTCAGAACCGCTCTCTATCAGGAGGGTTCCAGCTAACATCAGGACGTCGATCACTTGGTTGATCTGTTTTGACTCTTCCATAATTTCCTTCTTACTAAATAATCTGTTTCTATTATAGCAAAAAAGGACGAGAGACAGAACTAAAATCTGACAATTCTAGTTTGTTTCTTGTCCTTATGAATTCGTTTAGAATAGCTATTGTCTAGCCCTAAGATTCGTTAACTCGGGTGGTGGTGTTGCACGGTCATATCCTGGACGAGAAGGGTTGCTAAAAAGATCAGTGCAATCAGGATAAAGAGCCAAATAATAGCGAAAATAAATGTTAAAAACATAGGATCACCCCTTCTATCTTATTTACAGCTCTACTATAACACTTGGAGAAAAGCGCTGTCAAACTCTATATAGCGGGCTCTTAAACTCTTTCAAAATTCAGAATAATCTTGCGATGAGGATGAAAAAACCAGTCGTTCCCGACTGGTTTTTTCATCTATTTGAATCTTAGCTCAATGCATCATCCATTGAAAGAACTTCGTGGAAGACACGTTGTGTCAATTCAGTTTTTTGTTCTGGAGTGAGGTATTTAGTGTTTACACAGTATCCAGAGATACGAACGATAACGTCTTCACCTGACATGATCTTTTCGTAAACATCGTTCAAGTCCATAACGTTCAAGTTAACGTGTTGTCCACCGTTTTCGAAGTATCCATCAAGGATGGTTACCAAGTTATCAACTTGTTCGTCACGAGTTTTACCAAGAGCGCGTGGTGAAACTTGAGTAGTGAGTGAGATACCATCAGCTGCGTAACCAAAGTCAAGGCTAGCAAGTGAGTTCAAGTTTTGCAACCATCCACCTTTAGCTTTGTTAGATGGGTTAGCACCTGGTGAGAAGAATTCCAATTTAGACAAGTTCACAGAACCATCTTCGTTGAGGTATACCCCTTTGTGGACTGGTGAGTTACCAGTTTGTTTAGAGTATGCAACGTTAGAAGTGATGGTAAGAAGTGAAACAGTTGCTTCAGCGTTCTTGTAAAGTTTGTGGCTGCGAAGACGAGTAGTGTAGCTTCGATCAACCATTCTGCCAATTCGTTAGAACGTGGGTCATCTTCACCCCAACGTGGGTATTCACCGATTGTTTCGTAATCGTAGATGTAGCCATCTTCGTCACGGATTGGTTTAACAGTAGCGTATTTGATTGCTGACAAATGTATCAACAGTGTTGGCAAATCCACAGATACCGAATCCCATGTTTGCGCGTTGGTGAGTTGGCAAGAAGGCCATTTGAACAGCTTCGTAGTTGTACTTATCAGTCATGTAGTGGATGATGTTCAAAGCATCTACGTAAGTGTCTGTCAACCAGTCAAGAGATTTTTCGAAGTTTGCTTTAACAGATTCGAATTCAAGAACTTCGTCACGGATTGGATCGATGTCAAATACTTTGTAGTCTTTATGAACATCGTCGTAACCACCGTTCAAACCAGTAAGAAGAGCTTTAAGAACGTTAACACGAGCACCGAAGTATTGGATGTTGTGGCGTTGTTCTTCGTTTTCTGGGTCAAGTGGAGATACACAACATGAGATACAGCTCATTTCACCGTATCCGTCTTTGGCCATTGTTGTTACACCTTCGTATTGGATAGAAGAGTGTTTGTGGCTCATGTGCATACAGTAGCGACGGAAGCTATATGGCAATTTGTCAGTCCAAAGAACTGTCAAGTTTGGTTCTGGAGAGTTACCGATGTTGTCCAAAGTGTTCAAGAAACGGTAGTCCATCTTAGTAACACGGTGACGTCCGTCGTTACCCATACCAGCCATAGAAGTTGTGATGAAGGTTGGGTCACCTGAGTACAATTGGTCGTAAGCTTTTGTACGAGCAAATTTAACAGTACGCAATTTCATAACGAAATCGTCAACGAATTCTTGGATTTCTGATTCAGTAAATGTACCACGAGCCAAGTCACGTTCAGCGTAGATATCCAAAACGATTGGCACACGTCCAAGAGAAGTAGCAGCACCGTTGATGACACGGCAGACAGCCATGAAGGCGATGTTTGTCCATTGGATCGCTTCTTTTGTATCGAAGGCAGGACGACGTACGTCTACACCATAAAGGTCACCCAATTTAACAACTTCTTGAAGTGCTTGGTATTGAAGGTTTACTTCTTCACGAAGACGGATTGATTCTTCATCGATTTCAGTAATAGAGTTCCAGTCGTTTGCTTTTTCAGCCATCAAGTAGTCAGCACCATAAAGAGCCAAACGAGCATAAACCCCGATGATACGTCCACGAGAGTAAGCATCTGGAAGACCAGTTACAGTGTGAGCGTGACGAGCACGACGGATGTTAGAAGTGTAAGCGCGGAAGATACCGTCGTTTACAGTTGTAACGTATTTTGTGAAGATTTCATGAACTGCAGGATCTGGTTCGTATCCATTTTCTTTCAAAGTAGTTTCCGCCATACGGATACCACCACGAGGCATGAAAGTTCAATTTGAACAATTCATCATTTTTGGATACCGAAGATGACTTCGTTTTTCTTTGTCGATATATCCAGTCGCGATATCAGCGATAGATGTTGGACGGTTATCGTATGGGAAACGAGTTTCTTCATAATGAGCTTTTGTTTCTTCAACAATTTTTTTGATGTGAAGAGAACGTTCAGTTGGACCAGCTAGGAAGCTTTCATCTCCATCATATGGTGTGTAGTTAGCTTGAACGAAGCGAGAAACGCTTGCTTTTTCTTTCCAATCTTCACCTTTGAAGCCTTCCCAGGCTTTGTCAAAAATATCTTGTGCTTCAACGACTGTTTTAACAACCATTTTTATTTTCCTCTATTGTCTTTCTAGCAACTATATCTGTTGCACTTACAATAGTAGTATACCATACAGAAATCGGTTACACAAAGGCGAATTGCGAAAAACAACAGATTCTTTTGTAATACAGTTTCAAATCCTCTGTGATACTGTACTATATTTTTGAAAACAAACACAGTTTTTCATCAATTTTCATGTTTTCTGGGAGAGTCGATTTTTGCAATTCTGAAATTTTCTTCCTATAATAGAAAGAAAGGAGGGTGAAAAATGCTGATATTTCCATTAGTGAATGATACCAGTCGCAAGATTATTCATATTGATATGGATGCATTTTTGCTGCCGTCGAAGAAAGAGACAACCCTAGTTTAAAGGGGAAGCCTGTCGTAATTGGCCAGGACCCTCGTCAATCGGGAGGGAGAGGTGTGGTCTCGACCTGTAACTATGAAGCACGGAAATATGGGATTCATTCGGCCATGAGTTCCAAAGAAGCGCTGGACCTTTGTCCTCAAGCGATTTTTATCTCTGGAAATTATGAAAAATACCGAGAAGTGGGCGAGCAGGTTCGTGAGATTTTCAAGCGCTATACAGATCTGATCGAGCCTATGAGTATTGATGAAGCCTATCTAGATGTGACGGAAAATAAAATCCAGAGCAAATCAGCTGTCAAAATCGCTCGCTTGATTCAGCATGCGATCTGGGAAGAGCTGCATCTCACAGCTTCAGCGGGTGTCTCTTATAATAAGTTTTTGGCCAAGATGGCAAGTGACTACCAAAAACCCCGTGGCCTAACGGTGGTCTTGCCGGAGGATGCTGAGGATTTCCTGAGCCAGATGGACATTGCCAAATTTCACGGGGTAGGAAAGAAGACAGTGGAGCGGCTGCATGAGATGGGGGTCTATACTGGCGCGGATCTTTTAGCTATCCCGGAGATGACCTTGATCGATCGATTTGGGCGCTTTGGCTATGATCTCTTTCGTAAGGCGCGAGGGATTCACAATAGCCCTGTCAAGAGCCATCGTATCCGCAAGTCGATCGGAAAAGAGCGGACCTATCGCAAGCTCCTCTATGCTGAAGATGATATTTTAGAAGAAATTGCCAATCTGTCCAGTAAGGTAGCCCAATCGCTGGAAAAACACGGCAAGCAAGGAAAGACCTTGGTTTTAAAAGTGCGCTATGGAGACTTCACCACCCTGACCAAGCGAATGACATTGACGGAGCCAACACGAGAGGCTGAGCGGATCAATCGTTCCGCTCGCCAAATTTTTCAAGAAATCGAATCGACAAATACTGGAATCCGCCTCTTGGGTGTCACCATGACCAATTTCGTGGATCATACCGAGTTGCCTTTAGTGGAAGAAAAAGAAAACGACTAGTTTGTTCACTAGTCGCCTAAGATTGATGACAAAGTCATCTTAGAAACTTTCCTTAGGTGAGTACGGACGTCAGCGAACTTCTACGAAGTTCCATGACTTAGTTTTGAACCTAAAGTTTCAAAACTCCCGAGTGCTAGAAACCATAGTGTTTCTAGCACTTTTCTCACGGCGGAAAGTTTCAGCTGTATTTGAATGAGCCTTAAAAAATATATTATTTTAATTTTTGGGGTATCAATTAGGTTGTTTGACATCAAAAAAGGCTGCAATTTCTTCTTCAGTCAGTCCGATCATAGGAGAGATGGTGTGGAGATTATCTTCAGTCAGTCGATAGACAGTCGGTTCATCAGGCTCAGCCTTCTTTACAACAGTCCCTTCCTTGCTTCGTGCGGATTCGACTGTAGCAGAGCTGTGGCAACAGCTGGAGAAGAGTCTTTGGTTGCCTCACCTCCATCCAGGTCCTTGAAGCGCTCCACCAAGTAGGTCTTGCGCGCAGTACCGGTATTTTTAGTAGCGTAATCAAAGGCGCTGTATTCCCCTAAGAGGATCAGTTTGCTCTTAGAGCGCGTGATGGCGGTATAGATCAAATTACGCTGCAACATCCGGTGGCTTTGATTGGTAATAGGTAGAATCACTACCGGAAACTCGCTTCCTTGCGATTTGTGAATACTCATTGCATAGGCTAAGCGAATCTTGTACCATTCATTGCGCGGGTAGACGATTTCATTGCCATCAAATTGGATGGTCAATTCATCTTGCTTGGATTCTGTATATTTTCCTGGGAGAAGATCGGTGATGTAGCCGATATCTCCGTTAAAGACATTGCTTTCTGCATCATTGACCAGATGGATGACCTTATCCCCATCGCGGTATTGGCAGTCTGGCGAGTCAAAGACGACCTGATCTTTGACAGCTGGATTGAGAAGGTCTTGCATGAGCGTATTGATATTGTCAATGCCGGCCTGGCCCTTGTACATGGGTGCCAAGACTTGGATATCTCGAGCAGGGATTTGACTGCGAAGGGCAGCGGAAGTGATTTGTTCGATCATCTTAGGGATGTGTTCACTTCCGGCTTCGAAATAAGAGCGGTCAGCTTTTCGTTCTGTGAAATCTTGAGGAAGCTTGCCTTGGCGAATGTCTCCGGCTAGTGAGACAATGGTCGAGTCCTCACTCTGACGGAAAATATGCTCCAGTTTGGTCTGAGGGATGCTTGGGATCTGCAAGAGATCAGCCAAGACCTGACCAGGGCTGACAGATGGTAATTGGTCGGCATCTCCCACAATCAAGAGTTTGGTATCTGTTGCAATATTGCTAAGTAATTGATTAGCCAACCAGGTATCGACCATGGAAAATTCGTCCACAATGATAAAGTCTGCGTCTAAATAGTCCTCTAAGTGGCTGGTGTCATCATCTCCTGTCATCCCCAAATGGCGGTGAATGGTGGCGCTCGGAAGTCCTGTCAGCTCATTCATGCGTCTAGCTGCCCGTCCTGTTGGGGCAGCCAAGAGGATCGGGAGGTCTTGTTTCTTGCGAAGATCCAACTGGTGGAGTTGGGCATAGACGCTGATCATCCCATTGATAACAGTTGTCTTTCCTGTCCCAGGACCCCCTGTGAGGATAAAGACCTTGTTTTGGATAGCTTGGTGAATCGCCTCTTTTTGAATCGCATCGTAGCGAATCCCCAAATCTTTTTCAACCTCCTCAATCGCCTGGTTGATTTTCTCAGGGTCAAATGAAGTCGACTTTCCTTTTTCCAACAATCGACCGATATGACTGCGAATTCCTTCCTCCGCAAAGAAGAGGCTGTTGTCAAAGATCTTGGTGTCCACGTTTTGGACCTTGTCTTCCTCGATGAGGCGTCCTAATTCTTGGGCGACAGTAGAAGGATCCAATTCTACTGGCCGAGCTGATTCTAACAGGTCAATGGTATAGCGCAGGAGGTCCTTGGCTTCGATATAGGTATTTCCAGTCTCGATAGAGTAGCTAAAAAGGCTGTGGATCAGACCCGCGCGGATCGCTCAGGGGCATCACTTGCAATCCCCAATTCTTCGGCTAGTTGGTCCGCGATTTTAAAGCCCATGCCTTGGATATCTTCCACCAATCGGTAGGGCTGTTGCTCCACGATCTGGAGGGTTTCTTCCTTGTAGAAATCCTGGATCTGAAAGGCCAATTTATTGGGAATGCCATAGTTGGCTAGTTGGGCGAGAATGCGCTCCGTTCCGTAATTCTGACGAAGTTTTTCCACAAAAGCTAGGCGGTTTTTCTTGGAGAGACCAGTGATTTCTTTTAATTTTTCAGGGGCTTCCAGAATTTTGTCAATGGTATCGTCCCCATAGAGGTCCACGATCTTCTGGGCTGTTTTGAGACCAATTCCTTTGAAGTGATCGCTGGAAAAATATTTTACCAAGCCCTTGCTAGAGGGTTTGGCACGTTCATAGCGACTGATTTTGAGCTGCTCTCCGTATTTAGGATGATGGACCAGCTCCCCCCAGAAGGTGTAGTCTTCGCCTTCCATGATATCTGCCATAGTACCCGTCACAATAATCTCAAAATCATCAAAGTCTTCGGCATCGGTATCGCTGATATCGAGCAAGAGGATTCGAAAAAAACTGCTAGGATTTTCAAAAATAATGCGCTCAATAGTACCAGAAAAATAATATTCCATCATTTCTTTCCTTTTTATAAAGCGAGGCTGGGACATACTTGTCTCAGCCTCAGTCTGTTAATCTATACTAATAAGTTTTGAAAGGGTAGATCGGCCATAGTCTAAAGACGGCTTGCCCTTTGATTTGTTCTTTCTTGAAAGCTCCGACTTGACGGCTATCTTTTGAAACGATCCGGTCATCTCCAAGTAGGAGGTATTCATCGTCGAGCAACTTCAAGGTAAATTTAGGATTGCCATCCTTGTCTACTGTAAAAGCTTGGGCTGTATTGGCCAATTGGCGGAAGAGTTCTCCGTTTTCTTCGAACCCTTTTCCAGTGTAGGTCGATTGCAATTTATCTTTTTTGAAACGAGCGATGTAGTCCTTCAAATAAGGCTCATTGGTCTTTTTCCCATTGATGTAAAGGGTATCGTTGTCGTACTGAATGGTATCTCCAGGAAGACCGATGACCCTCTTGACGATGTCCTTGGTCTTGCCGTCGTCGTCTTTTTCACTAGCAACGACAATGTCGAAACGATCAATTGAGAGGTGGTTGACCACAAGGAGGTACTCGCTATCCGCTAGGGTTGGATCCATCGAATGGCCATCCACCTTGACAGGAGCCCAGAGGTAAATGCGAGAGGCGATGATGAGACCAACGATGATGCTGAAGAGGCCCCATTCTTTAAGGAATCTCACCACTGGTGAGCTAGATGTATGTTTTGAACTTCTTTTTGACATAACTTATCTTTCTAGTAATTTCTTTGCTTTTTCTGTGTTTTTAAAATGGAGTTTGGCACAATAATCCAGAGCCTTCATCCCGTAGGTCTGAAGCAATTTAGCAGCGACTTGGTCTGACTTCTCCCCTGCTCCACTAGGAAGATTAAAGCCCAGTTCCTTGCCCAGATCTTCCAGATTTTGAAGGAAGAGATTGCGGGCGATGATGGAACTAACCGCAACAGCTAAATACTTACCTTCTGCTTTTTCTTCCAACTCAATGTCTTGGGAGACCTGATTTTTTTCAGCTTTCACGTATTTTTGGTAGTTTTTAGCCGTCGTAAAGGCATCAATCACGATTCGCTCTGCTTGGACTCCTTTATTCAATAGAAGATAGATAGCCTGATTGTGCAGGGCCACTTTGACCGAAACAGCATTGTAGCCAGAAGCAATGACTTCATTGTACTTCTTTGGAGACAATAAGAGTGCTCGGTGCTGGATGTTTTCCTCAAGGAGAGGAGCCAATTGCTGAATTTTTCGATCATCCAAGGTCTTTGAATCCCCAACACCAAGCTTTTTAAGCCAGTCGTGCTGGTCAGGTGTGACAAAGGATGCAACGACGGTGAGTCCACCAAAATAAGAGCCGTTTCCGACCTCGTCAGTTCCGATCATGGCGAGGTCTTGTCCTGCAGATGAAGTGCTAGAACCTTTAGGGTTCCCAGCATCTTGCCCGAAAGGCCAGGTAAGGAGTAAGGTCATTGCCCTGAAGCAAGACTTTTCCAGACTTGTAGATCGAAACGGTCGCTCCCTCTAGTCGAAAGAAATAATCCATATGAGGGTTCTTGCTTTGAGAGAGAGAACGGCGATAGGTATGGACAAAATCAAGGATTTGCTCCTGTGTTGGAGTGAGTGTCATACTTTCCATAACCACTATTGTACCACAAATTCAGGGAGAGAGGGAGCAAAAAGAAAGAAAGAATCCACTGGAAAATCCCTGTGAAGAGGGGCTTTGCTACTGACAAAGCTAGCCTTTTTTGGTATAATACCGTGAGGTGATTTTTATGGCGAGCTTAAATAGATATAAATTTACATTTGGAAACAAAGCGCTCACTTTAACAACCAACCATGATAATTTGTTTATGGAAGAAGTCGAACGTGTTGCGAAAGAAAAATACCAAGCAATTAAGGAACAAATGCCAGAGGCAGATGACGAAACCATCGCGATCTTATTGGCAGTAAACAGTTTGTCCATGCAATTGAATCGCGAGATTGAGTTTGACGACAAAGAAAAAGAATTAGATGATTTTCGTCGCAAGGCTTTAGACGACTTAAAGGATAAATCATCCAAATAAGAGGAGATACATGTTAACTTTCTTAATCTTATTGATTTTGGCATGGAGCTTTTATATTGGCTATGCAAGAGGGATTATCCTCCAGTCCTATTACTTTCTAGTGACCTTAGTGGCCCTCTTGATTGCAGGTGGCAGCTACAAGGGACTGGCCAAGGTGTTGTCTCTATGGGTTCCTTTTTCGAGTCCCACCCAGCAATCGGTGAATTATTTTTATGCCAACCGCTACCTATTTCAATTAGATGACATCTTTTATGCAGGTTTAGCTTATGTGTTGATTTTTGCGATGATCTACCTGATTGGTCGTGTGATCGGGATCTTTATGCACTTGGTACCCCAGCCAGAAAAACTGGAGGATCGCAAGTATCAAATTGGAGCGGGGTGATCGCCGTCGTGATAACTCTCTTGGTCATCCAGATGGGCTTGACTGTCCTCTCAACGGTTCCCATGGCTTCCATCCAAAATAGACTCAATGCAAGTGGATTGATCCGCTTTATCATCCTTCATACCCCGATCAGTTCCAGTCTGTTCCACAACTTGTGGGTAACTGCGATTATCGGAGCTTAAGGAGTAAAAATGAAGAAAGGAGTGAGACAAGTCCTATTCAAGGAAGGACGCTCACTTTTTTTGTAGGAGAAACATGAATAAAAAAATCTTAGATATTCTGGAGTTTGACAAGGTCAAGCAACTCTTTGAACCCTATCTACAGACAGAACAAGGGGAGATGGAGCTAGCAGCCCTTACTCCAACTGATAAAAAAGAAAGCATCGAAACGGCCTTTATGGAGCTAGAAGATATGGAGCAGATCCTCTTGGAAGAGCCTCGCTTTGCCGTGTCGACCATTCAAGATGTCCGTCCAGTGGCCAAGCGTTTGGAGATGGAGGCATCCCTCAATATCGATGAATTACTAGCGCTAAAAGCTGTCCTTCGGGTGACACATGAGCTTAAGGATTTCTACGACAACTTGGAAAATGTCCGTCTGGAAAGGCTCAATCGCCTCTTTGACAACTTGGTGGATTTACCACGCCTACAAGGTGGGCTTCAAGCTATCAACGAAGGAGGCTTTGTCGAGTCTTTTGCCAGTGAAAAATTGGCCAAAATCCGCCGTCGAATCCAGGAAAATGAACACCAGGTCAGAGAGATTCTCCAAGACCTGCTGAAAAGCAAGGCCGATATGTTAGCGGATGCTGTGATTGCTAGTCGGAATGGCCGCAATGTTCTACCCGTAAAAAAACACCTATCGTAACCGGATTGCAGGGGTGGTCCACGATATCTCAGCCAGCGGGAATACCGTTTATATCGAACCTCGTGCAGTGGTCAATCTTAATGAAGAAATTGCCAATCATCGAGCCGATGAACGCTATGAAATCATTCAGATTCTGGAGGAATTGTCTGACACCCTGCGCCCTCACGCAGCAGAGATTGCTAACAACGCATGGATTATCGGTCACTTAGACTTGATCAAGGCCAAGTATCGGTTTATGCGCGATTGTAAGGCAGTGGTACCAGAGGTTAGTAACAATCGCTCTATTCAGCTCTTGCAACTACGTCATCCCTTGATTGAAATGCTGTCGCGAATGACCTGCATTTTACTGAGGACTTGACAGAAATCGTGATTACCGGTCCCAATACAGGGGGGAAAACCATCATGCTAAAAACGCTGGGACTAGCGCAAATTATGGCCCAGTCTGGTCTTCCCATCCTAGCGGATCCAGGTAGTCGTGTGGGCATCTTCTCACAGGTCTTTGCAGATATTGGAGATGAACAATCGATCGAGCAGAGCTTGTCGACCTTCTCCAGTCATATGACCAATATCGTATCTATCTTGAATCAAGTGGATACCGCCTCCTTGATCCTTCTGGATGAGTTAGGAGCTGGAACCGATCCTCAAGAGGGGGCTGGCCTTGCTATTGCCATCCTAGAAGACCTGCGCTTACGCGGGATTAAGACCATGGCAACAACCCACTATCCAGAGCTCAAGGCCTACGGGATTGAGACTGCAGGAGTGCAAAATGCCAGTATGGAATTTGACACAGCGAGTCTACGTCCGACCTATCGTTTCATGCAAGGAGTTCCTGGCCGCTCCAATGCCTTTGAAATCGCCCGCCGTTTGGGCTTATCTGAGACCATTATCCAGGATGCCATGAAGATGACCAATACGGATAACGATGTCAATCAAATTATTGAAAAATTGGAGGCGCAGACCTTAGAAAGTCGCAAGCGTTTGGATACCATTCAAGAGGTCGAGCAAGAAAATCTCAAATTCAACCGTGCTCTTCGAAAACTCTATAACGAACTGACCAGAGAGAGAGAAACAGAGCTCAATAAGGCGAGAGAAGAGGCCAAGGAAATTGTGGACATGGCCCTCTCAGAGAGTGACCGTATCCTTCAAGGACTTCACGCAAAATCCCAGTTGAAACCACATGAGATCATTGAAGCCAAGGCTCAGTTGAAAAAACTAGCTCCTGAAACCGTCGACCTTTCTAAAAACAAGGTCTTGAAAAAAGCCAAAAAGGCGCGTGCTCCTAAGGTGGGAGATGAAATCTTGGTTATCAGCTATGGCCAACGCGGAACCCTGGTCAAGCAACTCAAAGATGGCCGCTGGGAGGCGCAAGTCGGCTTGATCAAGATGACCTTGGAAGAAAGAATTCAACCTCATCAAGGCTGAAAAAGAAGCAGCTCAACCTAAGAAACGCCAGGTGAATGTCGTCAAACGCTCGAACACGAGTGGGCCGAGAGCGCGTCTGGACCTCCGTGGGAAACGCTATGAAGAGGCCATGCAAGAGCTAGATGGCTTTATCGATCAGGCCCTGCTCAACAACATGGCCCAAGTCGATATCATCCACGGGATCGGGACGGGTGTTATCCGTGAAGGGGTGACCAAGTACCTCCGCCGCAACAAACACGTCAAGAGTTTTGAATATGCCCCTCAAAATGCAGGTGGAAGTGGCGCGACTATTGTTACGTTTAAAGGATAATCGAATCCTAGCTGTTTATCAGCTAGGGTTTTTAAAATTTTATAAAATGAAAATGATTGAAAGTTGTTGAAAATGATTCGCTTTTAAATCTGATTTTCAGTAGGTCCTCCCTTTTAAAAGTGCTATAATAGAGGCAATGAATGATTTGGGAGGATACGCATGCGTAAACGTGAAAGTGCAGATTCGTGTACAACGATTCTAGTCGGAAAAAATGCTAGCTATGATGGTTCGACCATTGTAGCTCGAACAGAGGATTCTCAAAATGGCGTTTTTACGCCCAAGAAATTGATCGTGGTCAAACCAGAAGATCAACCGCGTCATTACAAGTCTGTTTTATCAACTTTTGAAATCGACTTACCAGATAATCCAGTTCGCTATACAGCGGTTCCAGATGCCATTCCTAAAGACGGGATCTGGGGAGAAGCTGGGATCAATGTCTATAATGTAGCCATGAGTGAGACAGAGACCATTACGACCAATAGCCGTGTGCTAGGGGCAGATCCTCTTGTAGAGAGTGGCATCGGTGAGGAAGACATGCTGACCTTGGTCTTGCCTTATGTTAAGACCGCCCGCGAAGGGGTCTTGCGTCTCGGGAAGATTTTGGAAGAGTATGGAACTTATGAATCCAACGGGATCGCCATTTCAGATGTGAATGAAATCTGGTGGTTGGAGACCGTCGGAGGTCACCACTGGATGGCGCGCCGTGTCCCAGATGATGCCTATGTGACTAACCCGAACCAACTGGGAAGTGATTATTTTGAATTTGGCAATCCAGATGAGTTTCTTTGTGACCCGGATCTTGAATGTTTTGTCACAGAGCACCATTTGATTTTGGATCAAGAAGGGAAAGGTTTTAATCCACGCTATGCCTTTGGTAGCCAAAAAGACAAGGATCGCCACTACAATACACCGCGGGCTTGGGCCATCCAGCGTTTCCTCAATCCTGAAATCAAGCAGGATCCACGGAGCTTCGAGATTCCTTGGTGTCAAAAACCTTATCGTAAGGTAACGATTGAAGATGTCAAATATGTCTTGAGCAACCACTACCAAGACACTATCTACGATCCTTATGGACCTGAAGGAGATCACGTGAGTCAACGGACCTTCCGGACGATCGGGATCAACCGGACCAGCCAGACAGCGATTCTGCAATTGCGTCCCAATAAACCACAAGAAACGACAGGTATCCAATGGATTTCTTATGGCTCCATGCCTTACAATACAGCCGTTCCTTTCTTTACCCAAGTGGATACAACACCAGACTACTTTGCCAATACGACGGCTAAGGTAACAACGGATTCCTTCTACTGGGCCAACCGGATTATTGCAGGACTAGCAGATCCTCACTATGCTCACCATGTTGGTGATTTGGACAATTACCAAGAAACGACAATGGCCTGGGGACATGCGCGCATCAATAAGGTCGATCGTGCACTTGCAGCAGGTGAAACCGTTGATTTGAGGCGGAAAACCAAGCCATGAGTGATCAAATCCAGGAAGCGACAGATCAACTCTTGGATAAGATTTTGCTCGATGCTAGCAACCTCATGACCAATCACTTCTCCTTGAGTGATTAAAAAGCGTATATTTTCAGGAAGTTTCCAAGACATTTTCAGAAATGATTGACAATCTTTTGAAAATCGATTAAAATAGAGAAAATTACATACGACCGAATGAAGTTTGCAGGAGCGTGAGTGACTGTGAATGGACGGAACTCTGGAGAGACCAGAAATGGCACCGAAGGGGCAAGGTAGAGGATACATCTACTCAAACTCTCAGGTAAAAGGACAGAGCGAAAGATAGGGGAAGTCCCCTATTTTAAGCAGGACCAGAGTACATGTTTGACATGTGCTCTTTCTTTTTCTCTTTTCTGTCGAGCGGTCGATGAAAAAGGAGACAGAAAATGGATCATGTATTGCAGTTTTTTCAACAACTCGATAATCTAGTGTGGGGCGCCCCGCTGTTGGTGCTCTTGGTAGGAACAGGGATCTACCTGACCTTTCGCTTGGGCTTGCTTCAGATACGCTACCTTCCAAAAGCTTTTCGCCTGATCTTTACAGAAGATGAGGGCCATGGGGATATCTCGAGCTTTGGAGCTCTTGCGACGGCTCTAGCGGCTACTGTAGGGACGGGGAATATTGTAGGGGTGGCTACAGCGATTCAGACAGGTGGCCCAGGTGCCCTCTTTTGGATGTGGATGGCAGCCTTCTTTGGAATGGCGACCAAGTATGCAGAAGGGCTCTTAGCCATTCGTTATCGGACCAAGGATGACAACGGTCATATCTCAGGTGGCCCGATGTACTACATTCTTCACGGGATGGGAGAGAAGTGGAGACCATTGGCTATTTTCTTTGCGGTTGCAGGAGTGCTGGTAGCCCTCTTTGGGATCGGAACCATGACCCAGGTTAATTCCATTACGGGATCCCTTCAAGCAAGTTTTGGAACAGCTCCAGAAGTGGCTAGTGTAGTGATTGCGTTAGTGGTTTCGACCATCATCTTTGGTGGGATTCACTGGATTTCCAAAGTCTCTGAAAAAGTAGTTCCTTTTATGGCCGCTGCCTATATCTTCGCGACTACCACAATCATTTCCTTGCATCTGGACCAATTGCTTCCAGCCTTAAAGGCAATTTTTTCAGGTGCTTTTACAGGGACTGCAGCCATGGGAGGTTTTGCAGGAGCAACGGTCAAAATGGCTATCCAAAAAGGGGTGGCGCGTGGGGTTTTCTCTAATGAATCGGGTATCGGATCTGCACCCATTGCAGCCGCCTCAGCGAAGACCAATGAGCCCGTCGAGCAGGGTTTGATCTCCATGACAGGAACCTTTATTGATACCATTATCATCTGTAGTTTGACAGGACTTTCGCTCTTGGTTTCAGGTGAGTGGATGGCTAAGGGCAGCACTAGCACCCTGACTCAGGATACGTTTACAGGCGTCTTTGGCCCAGTCGGAGGAATTATTCTGACGTTATGCTTGGTGCTTTTTGCGACTACGACCATTCTTGGATGGTCTTATTACGGAGAACGGTGTTTTGAATTCCTATTTGGTGTTAAACATATCAACCTCTATCGGACCTTCTTTGTCTTTATGGTTGGACTGGGAGGTTTCCTTAAGCTGGATCTGGTCTGGGTGATTGCGGATATTGTGAATGGGCTGATGGCTTTACCCAACCTAATTGCCCTTTTAGCTCTCTCACCTGTCATCATCAAAGAAAGCAAACAATACTTTAAGAAATAAGAAAACCCAGATCGCGATATCTGGGTTTTCTTGTCTATGTGAGATAGGATTATTAATAGCGTTTTTCTTTTGGCCAGCTACTCATTTCGGCGATGGCGGTGAAGAGCACATCTGTCGAAGAGTTGAGGGCTGTTTCGCAAGAGTCTTGGATGACCCCGATGATAAAGCCGACGCTGACGACTTGCATGGCCAAATCATTGGTGATCCCAAACAGGCTACAAGCAACAGGGATGAGAAGGAGAGATCCTCCCGCAACTCCAGATGCTCCACAAGCAGAGATAGCCGCTACAACACTTAGAATGAGCGCCGTTCCAAAGTCAACCTGAATGTGCAAGGTATTGGCAGCAGCTAGCGTCAAAATATTGATCGTCACGGCTGCGCCTGCCATGTTTACAGTTGAACCAAGTGGAATGGAGACAGAATAGGTGTCTGGATTCAGCCCCAATTCTTCACAGAGACGCATATTGACAGGGATGTTGGCTGCAGAGCTTCTGGTGAAGAAGGCTGTTACCCCACTGATACGGAGGCATTTAAAAACAAGGGGATAAGGGTTCTTGCGGATCATGAAAAAGACGATCAATGGATTGATGACCAGGGCTACAAAAGCCATGGTACCAACCAAAACAAGCAAGAGAATCCCGTAGTTGCTAAGGGCGCTGAGTCCTTGGCCAGCGATGGTCGTGAAGACCAAGCCTAAGATCCCAAATGGAGCTAGGTTGATAATCCACTCAACAATTTTTGAAGTGATGTCTGCTAGGGTTTGCAGGAGGTCTTTACTATGTTCACTCGCCTCTCTCATGGCAATCCCAAAGACAGTTGCCCAAGAAAGGATCCCAATGTAGTTGGCTTGCTGCAAGGCATTGACCGGGTTGTCGACGATCTTGAGCAAGAGGTTACTAATCACTTCGCCAATCCCGTTTGGAGAGGATCCTTCAGCGGCTTTTCCAGTCAGGGTAATGGTGATCGGGAAGATGTAATTGACCAAAACAGCGACGAAGGCAGCTGCAAAGGTTCCTAGGAGATAGAGGACGATGACCTTTTTCATATTGGTCTCTGTCCCTTTTTGGTGTTGGGAGAGGGCATTTGCGACGAGCGCAAAGACCAGAAGGGGTGCGATCGCACGGAGCCCTCCAACAAAGAACTCTCCTAAGAGTCCAATGCCAGTTGCTTTCGGGAAGAGAAGTGCTAGAATGACTCCAAGTACAATCCCGATTGCGATCCTTTTCATAAGGTTGGTTTTATTCCAAGTGGTAATCAGTCGATGAATCATGTAGGACCTCCTTAAAAAATAATTAAGGAATATTATACGATAGTGAGGGGGGAAAAGCAATGAAATTTTTAAAAAATAGCCTTATTTCCGAATATTTGATATAATCATACTATTCTTTGTTAGAAAGGCCCGAATAAATGAGTCAAGCTTTCCAACGTTATTTCAGTAAAATAGACTGGACGAAAGATTTTTGATGATCTGATATCAAAATGTATCTCTCTGATTTTTATCTTTCTCTTATTTTTTATCGCTAAAAAGGTCATCCATAGCCTGGTCAAGCGGATATTAACCCCTTCCTTTAAGTATACGGTGCAGGATGAAGCCCGTAAAAATACGATTCTCCGTTTGGTTGAGAGCCTCTTAAACTATTGTTTGTATTTCATCTTGATCTACTGGATTTTGTCGATTCTGGGTCTTCCAGTCTCTAGTCTATTGGCTGGTGCTGGGATTGCTGGGGTGGCGATTGGGATGGGAGCCCAGGGCTTTCTTTCCGATTTGGTCAATGGTTTCTTCATCCTTTTAGAACGCCAGCTGGATGTGGGAGACAATGTTCGTCTCACGAATGGGTCTATTAATATTGCCGGCATCGTCAGCAGTGTCGGGATTCGGACGACCCAGGTGCGGGACTTTGATGGAACTCTCCACTTTGTCCCGAATCGCAACATCACCGTCGTCAGCAATCTCTCACGTGGCGATATGCGCGTGCTAATCGATATTCCGCTAGATGCAAATACAGATCTCGACAAGATCTATCAGGTGATTGCTCAGGTCAATCAGTCTGAACAAGACAAACACCCAGAAGTGTTGACAGGTCCTACGATATTAGGCCCACAGATTGAAAAAAATGGTCGTTATTCCTTCCGCATCGCGATGACTGCGCAAAATGGCACCCAGACGACGGTCTATCATACCTACTATAAACTCTACCATGATGCCTTGATGGAAGCAGGGATTAACCTACCGACAGGAAAGAACGGGATCATGTAATAAGAAAAGCTCAGAAATTAGAATGTAGACAAGATCCTCTTAGAAACTTTCCTTAGGTGAGAACGGACGTCAGCGAACTTCGAAGAAGTTCCATGACTTAGTTTTGAGCCTAAGGTCTCAAAACTCCCGAGTGCCTGAAACGTTATTGTTTCAGGCACTTTTCTCACAGCGGAAAGTTTAAGTAAACGATTGAATCATTCTATCGAATAAATTAATTTATGAACCAATTTTTTATATTTTTTAACACAAAAAAGAGGCTGGGACAAAAGTCCTAGCCTCTCAATTATTTTTGGATTGTCGAGCAAGACGCAGTGGTTGAGTGAGCTCTACTGCGCTGATTTCATCAGCTTTTACAGCCCTACTCAACTGTGCGGAGGTGGGACGACGAAATCGAATTCTAACGAATTACCGATTTCTGTCCCACTCTCTTTTTTGGTCTATTTTAAGTGGCAGTATTTGAAATCCAGCTTTTTAATCTGGTCCCAATTTTTTCGAGCCTCTGGTGGCAAGACGATGAGTTGCTGGCGCAGCATAGTCGTGATTTCAAGATTTAAGGATTCGATGGGGAGGGCAATGGTTACGGAACTTTTTGCCCTTTGGATCTTGTCCATGCAATATTCAATATGATGGCAGCTGCACCTGTCTGTGATTGACGGCTAGCTGCGATTTCTTGTCGCATATTGGAGAGTAATTGGACCAATTCAGACTTAAGGAATTCGATCGTATCTGATTTTTCTTGAGCTAAAAGAAACATAAGCACACCTCCTTTTGCTATAGTTTAATACTAATTTATTAAAAATGCAAGGGGGTAAAGTAAAAAAAATAAAATTTTTTTAGAAAAAGATACAGAAAAAAAGAAGGCTCACATCTCCCCACTAGAGACGGTCGAGCCCCTTGTCTTAAAAATGGTTTTTCTCCCTTGGTCGGGTTGACTTGATAGGGGTCGGTAGCTACAAAAAAACTCCTGAAACATACTGGTTTCAGGAGTTGAGAGGCTTTGACCCGAAGGTCTCAAAGAAAAATATCGATTGATTATACAAGACCTTGTGCAATCATCGCGTTTGCGACATTTTCAAAGGCAGCGATGTTGGCACCTGCAAGGTAATCTTTACCAAGACCGTAAGTTTCTGCAGTTGTTTTAGCAGTGTTGAAGATGTTGGTCATGATGTCTTTCAAACGTCCGTCCACTTCTTCGCGTGTCCATGAAAGACGTTGGCTGTTTTGGCTCATTTCAAGAGCAGATACAGCAACCCCACCAGCATTGGCTGCTTTAGCAGGTCCGTAAAGAATACCATTTTCTTTGTATACGTTGATGGCATCGATGTTACTTGGCATGTTTGCTCCTTCAGAGACAACTTTTACACCTTGAGCGACCAAACGTTTTGCAGCATCGCCATCGATTTCGTTTTGAGTTGCACATGGAAGAGCGATGTCATAGTTACCAGCATAAGTCCATACAGAACCTTCGTAGTAAGTAGCAGTTGGTTTTTCAGCAGCGTATTCAGTCAAACGTGCACGACGTTTTTCTTTGACGTCTGTAAGAAGGTCGAAGTCAATACCGTTTTCGTCGATCACGTAACCGTTTGAATCAGATACAGAGATAACAGTTGCACCAAGTTCAGTTGCTTTTTGAAGAGCGTATTGAGCAACGTTACCAGAACCTGAGATCACGACTTTCTTACCAGCAAAGCTGTCGCCGTTGGCTTTGAGCATTTCTTCCGTATAGTAAACCAAACCATAACCAGTTGCTTCTGGACGGATCAAGCTACCACCGAAACCAAGAGGTTTACCAGTCAAGACACCAGCATCAAATTGGCGAAGGCGTTTATATTGACCGTAAAGGTATCCGATTTCACGTCCACCAACCCCGATATCACCAGCTGGGACATCAAGAGAAGGACCGATGTGTTTTTGCAATTCAGTCATGAAGCTTTGGCAGAAACGCATCACTTCAGCGTCTGTTTTTCCTTTAGGATCGAAGTCAGATCCACCTTTACCACCACCGATAGGAAGACCAGTCAAGACGTTTTTGAAGATTTGTTCGAAACCGAGGAATTTCAAGATCCCTTGGTTAACAGTTGGGTGGAAACGAAGACCACCTTTGTAAGGACCTACAGCAGAGTTGAATTGAACACGGTAACCACGGTTTACTTGGATGTTTCCTTCACGGTCAACCCAAGGAACACGGAAAGAAATTACGCGTTCAGGTTCTGTAATACGAGCCAAGATGTTTTCTTCGATGTATTCAGGATGTTTTTCAAAAACAGGTTCCAAAGTGCTGAGGAACTCTTCAACAGCTTGAAGGAATTCAGCTTCGTGGCCGTTACGAGCTTTTACAGTTTCGAAAGTGCTTTGGATATATTCTTTAGCAGTTGTCATGTTAATTCTCCTTTGTGAATGAAACGAAAACCAGCAAACCCGCTAGGGGAGTGGCTTTGAGACAGTTGACAAACAATGTCATGTTTTATTACATGGATCATTATAGCAGACTTTTTTTGGCTTGTAAAGAAAAAAGTTGAATTTTCTGAAAATTTTATCGCGACTAGGAAAGTCCGAATGTTTGGAAGAATTTTTAGCTTTGATTGTCCGGAAGCTTCCAAGTGATGGTATAATGAAAGAAGAAAATAGAGAGCATCCCGAACGATTCTGTTGGTGGTGTTTCAAAAAGGAGTACAAGATGGTATCGACAAAAACGCAAATTGCTGGTTTTGAATTTGACAACTGCTTGATGAATGCGGCAGGTGTAGCCTGTATGACCACTGAGGAATTAGAAGAAGTGAAGAACTCAGCTGCGGGAACCTTTGTGACCAAGACAGCGACCTTAGAATTCCGTGCTGGCAATCCAGAGCCACGCTACCAAGATGTGCCGCTTGGTTCGATCAATTCGATGGGGCTACCTAACCAAGGGTTGGACTATTATTTGAATTACTTATTGGAGTTGCAAGAAACGGATCCAGATCGGACCTTCTTCTTATCTCTCGTCGGCATGTCTCCTGAAGAGACCCATACCATCTTGAAAAAGGTGCAAGACAGTGACTTTAAAGGTTTGACAGAGTTGAACCTATCTTGTCCCAATGTCCCTGGGAAACCTCAGATTGCCTATGATTTTGATACGACAGATCGGATCTTGTCTGAGGTCTTTGCCTATTTCACCAAACCTCTAGGGATCAAGTTACCACCTTATTTTGATATCGTTCATTTTGATCAGGCGGCAGCGATCTTTAACAAATACCCGCTCAAGTTTGTCAATTGCGTCAATTCGATCGGAAATGGCCTCTACATCGAGGATGAATCTGTGGTGATTCGTCCTAAGAACGGCTTTGGTGGGATTGGTGGAGAATACATCAAACCAACGGCTCTCGCCAATGTCCATGCTTTTTACCAACGTCTGAATCCAGAAATTCAGATTGTGGGGACTGGGGGCGTCTTGACTGGTCGCGATGCCTTTGAACATATCCTTTGTGGGGCTAGTATGGTGCAAATCGGAACGACGCTGCATAAAGAAGGAGTAGGAGCTTTTGACCGCATCACTGCGGAACTCAAAGCCATCATGGAAGAAAAAGGCTACCAAAGCCTGGAAGACTTCCGTGGGAAATTGCACTACATTGACTAATCTTTCGAAAAGAACTTCCTCAAGTGGAAACTTGGGGAAGTTTTTTATGAGAGTGGGACAGAAATCGGTAATTCGTTAGAATTCAATTTCGTCGTCCCACCTCCGCACAGTTGAGTAGGGCTGTAAAAGCTGATGAAATCAGCGTAGTAGAGCCCACTCAACCACTGCGTCTTGCTCGACAATCCAAAAATAATTGAGAGGCTAGGACTTTTGTACCAACCTCATTCTGTTCCTAGTTTTAGGAATTTTCCATTTTTATAGAGAGAAAAAGGTGTACAATGGAGGTGAAAAGGAAGGTGATTTCTATGGTAGAAAGGGATGTGATTCAAGAGGCAAGAACGACGATCAGCCTTCTTCAAACAGCCTTTTCTAAGGGATTCACTCCCAGTTTAGATGCCCTTCGATTTCGAGAAAATCTAGATCAGATGTTGAAAGGTTTACGAAAGGCTAGGCGGGTAGACAATCGTCTGTTGATTGAGTTGGAACAGTTTTATCAGACCGCCAGTCTATTGATTGGTCTGGGTGGGCTAGCTTTGAACGAAGAGGCCTTTCAAGCTTGGCGAGCTTATGATCACTGGCATTACGAGGTTGTGAAGCCTCAGTTACAGGTCTATGGACCGACGGTGGTGTTATAGTTGATGTGCCTTGAGTTTGTCTACAGATATTCAGAGGAGGTGTTGGTCATGGTAGTCCTTCATGATTTTCTACATCAGTTAACCCTATCGTTTTGGAACTTCTATTACTCGCTCTTTTTCTTATTTGAAAAATAAGAAGGATTGAATCCCTTTTACATATAGTAGAAGGGATTTTTGATGCAGAATCCTTGAAAATCTGAGGCTCTTGGATTATGATGGAGCTAATAGATGTCAAGCGTTCCCTGTGGGGAATGCAGGAAGCGAGGAAAAAAGATGGCAGAGATTTATTTAGCAGGTGGCTGTTTTTGGGGCTTGGAGGAGTATTTTTCACGGATCCCTGGTGTAGAACAGACGACGGTGGGCTATGCCAATGGCCAGGTGGAAACGACTAATTACCAACTGATCAAGGAAACGGATCATGCAGAGACTGTACAAGTCATCTACGATCCAAATAAAATCACCCTACGAGCGATTCTGCTCTACTATTTCCGGGTGATCGATCCCTTGTCCATTAACAAGCAAGGAAATGATCGAGGACGCCAATATCGGACGGGTGTCTATTACCTAGATGAGGCAGACCGTGAAGTGATCGCCCAAGTGTTTGCGGAAGAAGAGAAGCAACTGGGCCACAAAATCGCGGTTGAGTTGGAGCCCTTGCGCCACTACATCCTAGCTGAGGACTACCACCAAGACTACCTCAAAAAGAATCCTGGAGGCTATTGCCACATCGATGTGACAGATGCTGAGCAGCCCTTGATTGATCCGGCAGCCTATCAGAAGCCAGATCAAGAAACCTTAAAAGCGAAACTGACAGCAGAACAGTACCAAGTCACTCAAGAAAGCGCGACGGAACGCCCTTTCCACAATGCCTATGATCAGACCTTCGAAGAGGGGATCTATGTGGATATTACGACTGGAGAGCCTCTCTTCTTTGCCAAGGATAAGTTTGCGTCTGGCTGTGGATGGCCAAGTTTCTCCCTTCCCATTGCCAAAGATGTCGTCCACTATTACCAGGACCATAGCCACGGGATGGAGCGGATCGAAGTTCGTTCCCGCTCAGGCAATGCCCATCTCGGACATGTCTTCACCGATGGACCAAAAGACCAAGGTGGCCTACGCTATTGTATCAATTCGGCCTCTCTGCGCTTTATTCCAAAAGATGAAATGGAGCAAGAAGGTTATGGATATTTGTTAAAGGCTTTGAAATAAGAGGGCCTTTCTAGTAGATCAAAAAACGGAGTTAATGATGAAAAAAAGAAATTTGTGGTTAACGATTTTTTCACTTTCAGCTATGGTAACTCTGATTGGATTAGGATTTACTGCCTATAATCATTTTGTATTCCATCAACCTTTTATGAATCGGACGACAAAAGGGTTACTTTCGGCTTTTTTCCTAAGTCTTGTCATGGTTGCAATCAGCTTGTCCAAATCAAACGATAAGAAGTGATGATCGATCATTTACATGAATAACTGTGCAGGAGCAGGACAAAGAAGCGGTTTCTAAACAATGGCGCTTCTGTTCTGCTCTCTTTTTTCTCTTCTTAAAAATTGTGATACAATGAAGAGAAAGTATTTCAATGACAGCTCAATTTGTTGGCGGATCATTGGAGAAACTAGGTACGAAGAAGAGGTAGGAATGTTAGAGAAGTGGGAGAGTGTGAAAGGAACCATCAAAACGATGGGAAAAGAGCTATCGGCAGCCTTTGACTGGGCTTTTGATCGTCTCTTTTTCAAAGATTCGACTGACCAATGAACAGTTTGTCTATGTGCTCTTGTCTGTCGTTTTTATCGTGGCCAATGCCATCTTGTGGGTGCAAAAAGTTTCCAAGGCTTTCCGATCACCGCAACCGAACGGCCAGAGGTTGTGTACAAGGCCAAGACACCGGCTGATCAGATTCCTCATACAGCTCGGATCATGGCCAATGGAGATCAGCTCTATCATGATTTGGTCTATATGAGCGCGCAAAAAGAAGATGGGACCTATGATTTTCATGAAAATTATGAGTATGTCAAACCCTGGCTACAAAAAGGCGGATCTAGCCTTGGGCGATTTTGAGGGAACCATTAACCCGAATTACTATTTGTCAGGTTATCCCCTTTTTAATGCGCCGAGCGAAGTCGTACCAGCCATCAAGGATGCTGGTTATGATGTCATGGATTTGGGACACAACCACATCCTGGATTCAGGTCTAGAAGGGGTCTATTCGACAGCCAAGGCCTTTGAAGATGCAGGCATCACACCTGTCGGTGTCTACACGCATGAAAAGAGAGGCCAGGCCCCCTTGGTGATCAAGGAAGTGAATGGCATCAAGATTGCTATTCTAGCCTACGCTTACGGCTTTAATGGGATGGAAACGACGCTTACTCCAGAAGAGCAAGCAGATGTCTTGTCTGATCTGGATGAAGAGCGGATGAAGGCGGAGATCCAAAAGGCAGAGCAAGAGGCAGATATTACTATTGTCATGCCTCAGATGGGAATCGAGTACCAGTTGGAGCCGACAGAAGAGCAAAAAGAGCTCTATCACAAGATGGTTTCTTGGGGAGCTGATATCGTCTTTGGCGGTCATCCCCATGTTGTAGAGCCTGCTGAAGTGGTCAATAAAGATGGTCAAAACAAGCTCATCATCTACTCGATGGGAATTTCCTGTCCAATCAGCGTCTGGAAACCATGGGAGATGTGGAGACTGCCCAATGGACAGAGCGAGGGGTCTTGATGGATGTGACCATCGAAAAGGTTGGTCGCAAGACACGGATTAAGACGGCTACTGCTCATCCAACCTGGGTCAGTCGGACTCCGAAGGGCACCTATTCTCCTGAAGGCTATGACTTGTACAAGTACCAGACCTATATTTTGGAAGATTTTATCCAGGGTGGCAAATACCGCGACAAGCTGGATGAGGAGACCAAGGAGAGAGTGGACACGGCCTACCGAGAAATGAAGGAACATGTTCACTTGGACTGGCCTCAGAGTGGAAAGGAATAGAGCATGGAAGGAAATGTGAACTGGATCCCGCTTGGGATCCTAGGATTGATCGTGGTGATTTGGGCAACCAAATTTCTTACGGCCATCCGCCTCAAGCAAAAAGCTGAAGAAGGCTTGGGATGGAGCGCCTTTCTTTCGCAAGAAAGACACAGAAGAAAGTTTGATAGATAGTCTGACTTATCCAGCTAAGGGAAGGACGATCGATAGCCAAGTGGATGATCAGACCTGGCATGATTTGGCTTTGGATGCGGTCTTTGATCAGCTCAACTATACCCAATCGAGCCTTGGAGCAGAGGCTCTCTATCAAAAAATGCGCCTGCTGGAATTCCAGCCTCAGGACCAGCTTCATGACTTAGAAGCCTTCTTTGAAGAGCATCCTGATTTGCGCCTCAAGGTCCAGGTCATTTTCAACCAACTGGGCAAGAAGAACCACAACATGGCGCGGAGCATTGTCGCAAATCCCGGCAAGCATTATGCAGGTTTGCCCCTCTATCTAGCCTTGGCCTGCCTTCCCATTGTCTGTCTCTTTGCCATCCCCTTTGAGCCAGTCGGTGCCATTACCCTCTTGGTGATCAGTGTGGTCTTTAATATTGTCTTTTCGAGTTTGCGCAATTGGTCCAATAAAATCCGTCTGGATAATGTTAGCTATCTGGTCCGCATCTTTGCTTCGGCAGAACGCTTGAGCCATCTAGCCTTGCCACAACAAGAAGAACTAAAGCAAGCGGTCAAACCCTTTAAGAAAACGCGGATCCTTGCCAGTGTCTTGCAGAGTCCAACGGGGACCTCTGAGATGGAAATTGTTCTCCTCTACCTCAACGTCCTCTTTTTACTCCCGCAGATCGCTCAGGTTTATATTTACAATCAGGTGAAAGGCTCATCAAAAAGAGGCCCAGAAGCTTCTGGATCTCCTTGGAGAGATGGAAGTCGCTATTAGTCTCTTGCGCCACAAGCGAGATCTAGAAGTGGTCTGTCAGCCAGTCTTTACAGAGACGGGTGGCATTGAGGGCGAGACGCTCTATCATCCCTTGCTGTCTAATCCGATTGCGAATGATGTGCATTTTCAGAAAAATATGGTCATCAGTGGGGACAATGCCTCCGGGAAATCGACCTACTTTGAAAACTGTCGCCATCAATGCCATTCTGGCTCAAGGGTTAGGCTTTGCCTATGGAGAAAAATTAGCCCTTCCCTATGGTCATGTGCTAACGGCTATGGATGTGAGCGATGACATTGAAGTTGGAGATAGTTACTTCATCACCGAAAGTAAAGCTATTTTACGTATGATTCAGCATCTGAAAAAGCCTGGTTTTCACTATTTCTTTATTGACGAGCTCTTTAAGGGGACCAATACCATCGAGCGGATCGGATCAGGCCTTGGGATTGTCCGCTGGTTGGCTGCTCAAAACTGTCTCTACATGATTTCCAGTCATGATATTGAGCTGGTCGCAGCCTCCGGTGAAGTCAATGATAATTACCATTTTGACAGTCGCTATGTGGATGGCAAGATCGTCTTTGACTACCAGATCAAGCCAGGGTCAGCCGTGACCAAGAATGCGGTCAATACCCTAGAAAGCCTGCATTATCCAGAGGAGATTACGCAAACAGCCAAGGACTTGATTGACCAGTATGAAGAGACGGGACACTGGTCTTTGAAAGAAATTGAAAAAGAATGAAAATGAACGAAGGAGTTTGTAAATGATCGGTTTAGGGACCTTCTATAATGCCTTAGGGGTCGTATTTGGTGGGCTTTTAGGATCTGCTCATCGGTCAACGTTTATCAGAAGATTTTCATGAGACCCTTCTGAAAGTGACAGGAGTTGCTGTTTTTGTCTTGGGCATCGCAGGGACCTTGGAAAAGATGCTGGTGGTGCATGGAAGTCATGTGGAAAGTCACGGAAGTATGATGTTGATTCTGAGTCTAGTGATCGGGACCGTTATCGGGGAACTCTTGAAGATTGAGGAGGGCTTTGAGCGACTGGGAACCTGGCTAAAGGAAAAGACGGGCAACCAAGGCGATACCAGCTTTGTCGATGCCTTTATGACCACGGCCTTGACCATTTGTATCGGGGCTATGGCGGTGGTCGGAGCTGTCCAGGATGGCCTGACGGGTGACACCTCGACCTTGTTGGCCAAGGCGATTCTCGATATGGTTATCGTTCTGGTCTTGACCGTTTCAAAAGGAAAGGGCGCAATCTTTGCGGTGGTACCACTTGTGATCCTTCAGGGATTGATCACGCTGTTGGCCCATTTGATCGCACCGATCATGACTCCACAAGCCCTTTCGAATCTGTCCCTAGTTGGCTCCAGCCTCATTCTCTGTGTAGGGATCAACCTCATCTGGGGCAAACGAATCAAGGTCGCCAATCTCCTGCCAGCAGTGCTGATTGCCATTATTTGGGCTTTTGTTGGTTAAAAAAAGAAGCTAAGCAGGAGCTTCAGATTTAAGACAAAGTCATATCAAAAACTTTCCTTAAGTGAGTACGGACGTCAGCGAACTTCTACGAAGTTCCATGACTAATTATTGAGCCTAAGGTCTCAATAATTCCCGAGTGCCTGAAACGTATTGTTTCAGGCACTTTTCTCAAAGCGGAAAGTTTTTGTATTTTCTTGATTCATTCTAAAAATAGGAACTCATTTTTACTTACTTTTAGAATCGATTAACTTATTTTACTTTAAAATAGTTTATCTCATTCTAAAGCTAACCGGTAAGAATAGGTTAGCTTTTTTGCTTGCCTTTGTAGTCTTGTTAGAAAAATGAAGGTGCTCCGAAAAAGGGGGGTATTTTCTTTTTGCAAATACGGGAATTCATTTATGGAAAACCTAATTTTTGGTATGATAGTCGTAATTTCGAATAGGGAGGTTGGAGTCGCCATGAGTGATTTGAATCAGACAGTTGAATTTATTAAAGAAATCGAGAAATTAAAGTCAGTAACAAGGTTTAATAGAACTCTTGATGGACGGTTTGAAAATAGTGCCGAGCATTCTTGGCAGGGTGCGATAGCTGCGATGGTTCTTCAGGATTATTATCCTGAAAAATTGAATATGGAAAAGGTCATGTTTCTGTTACTGATCCATGATTTAGGTGAGATTTATGCTGGAGATACTTGGGTGTTTGATGATGAAAAAAAGCTTCATGCTCATGATAGAGAGCTCACATCTATAGAAAAAACAATGAGCTTCCTTCCAGAAGCAACATATGTGAATATGAAAAATTCGTGGTTGGAGTTTGAAAAAGGGCAGAGTCCTGAGGCAAGATATGCAAGAGTGATTGATGCATTGGTACCACTGATCAATCACTTGGAAGTATCAGAAGTAAATTATAATCCCGATCATATCCGTTCAGAGATGGTATTAGAAAAGAAAAAATTTATAAAAAGTGAATCGGAAGAATTATGGAAACTGACGGAAGAGTTGATTCAGGAAAGTGTGGAAAAGGGCTTATATTTATAAGATCCCTTTGGTCATTTAGTAGCAACCTTCAGCCCAAGAGGAAGCCACCTGTTTCTCACGGGTGGTTTTGACTGGCTTGATCTGTGGTATAATGGAAACAGATAATTTACACCCCTTTGAAAAGGGAAAAGGTTAGATTGTATGATTAAGTTGATTGCAACAGATATGGATGGAACCTTATTAGATGAGCGAGGAGAGGTGGATCTTCCGCGTCTGGAAAGGCTATTGGACCACTTGGATCAAAAAGGGATTCGCTTTGTCATTGCGACGGGAAATGAAATCCATCGCATGCGCCAGCTCTTGGGTCCTTTGGTCAGCGGGTGACCCTGGTCGTAGCCAATGGAGCTCGGATTTTTGAGGATGATCAGATGATTCTTGGGAAATTCTGGGATCGAGAGCTAGTAGAGGCGGTTCTTGCTTATTTTAAGGGGCGGGAAATCTCAGACCAGCTGGTTGTGTCAGCTGTCAATGGTGGCTTTGTCAAGGAAGGAACGGTCTTTACAGAAGTTGAGAAATTCATGCAGCCAGAAGTGATTGAAGCCTTGTACAAGCGGATGAAGTTTGTTCCGGAATTGACAGCAGATCTATTTGATCAGGTGCTTAAAATGAGCTTGGTGGTTGGCTTGGATCGTCTTGATCAGGTGAGTCAAGAAGTCCAGCAGGCTTTTGGAGATCAGCTCATGGCGGTTTCGAGCGGTTTTGGCAGTATGGATCTCTTACAAGCAGGCATTCACAAGGCCTGGGGACTGGCTCAATTAATGGAGATGTGGCAGCTTAATGCCAGCCAGGTCATGGCTTTTGGGGATAGCGGAAACGACATCGAAATGCTTGAAATGGCTGCTCACTCCTATGCTGTAGCTAATGCAGAAGAAGCTGTCCAAGCTGTTGCCAAACACCTAGCGCCGAGTCATCAAGAAGGCGGTGTCTACCAGGTGATCGAAGAGTATCTAGGATTGACCTCCTGGGAACAAGTGAAAGGAAAGAAATAGATGGCAGTACAGCTGTTAGAAGACTGGCTCTTAAAGGAGCAGGAGAAAATCGTAACAACCTATCGGGAGCTCAATCAAGCCCCTCTGAAGGAGCCTGGTTTGATCTTTATTGGAGACTCTATCGTGGAGTATTTCCCCATTCATGAACTATTACAAAGTCCCAAACACATGGTCAATCGAGGAGTACGAGGCTATAAGACGGATCTCCTTCGTAAACATCTAGATGCTCATGTCTTTGGAACGGCGGTGGATCAGATCTTTCTCTTGATCGGGACCAATGATATCGGAAAAGAAATTCCTCAAAAGGAAACCTTAGACAATGTAGAAGCGGTCTTACAAGCGATCATGCGGGACTTTCCGCTGACCCACATCAACCTGATCTCGGTTCTACCGGTGAGTCAAGAAGAACGCTACAAGCAAAAGGTCTATGTGCGGACCAATGAAAAAATTCAAGCCCTCAATCAAGCCTATCGCGAATTGGCTCAGGCCTACCACCAGGTCAGCTATGTCGATGTGTATTCGTCTTTATTGGATGAAGAGGGGCAGTTGGCAGAAGCCTATACGACAGATGGCCTCCATTTAAGTGTGGCTGGTTACCGCATCCTAGCCCAAGCTCTGCAGGAGACATTATAGAGACAAGAGCGAAAAAAAGCCCAACTAGACAAATCTTCAAAGGAAGATTTGTTTTTTTAAAAACTTTTGGTTGACAAATGTAAATCTTAGGAGTAGAATAGCATCATAAGATTTACAAATGTAGATTTTGAAAGGAGAGGCTATGCAAATTTCCAATGCGGAATGGCGCATCATGAAGATTATCTGGATGGAAGGCAAGCAGACCAGCACGGATTTGATCGCAGTCTTGTCCGAGCGCTTTGACTGGTCGAAGTCGACGATCAAGACCCTCTTGACGCGCTTGGTGGAAAAAGGGTGTCTGACTAGAGAAAAAGCAGGCAAAGCCTTTGTCTACTCGGCTCTGTTGACGCAGGACCAGAGTTTAGACTTGGTCGTTGAGGATGTGAAGGACAAGGTTTGTTCAAAAAGGATTGTCCAGGTGCTTGAAAACTTGATTCAGGCGAGTGACTTTACGCTAGCAGATCTTAATCAGCTGCAGCAGGTCCTTGAAGAAAAGAAAGCAGAGGCTGTTGAAACAGTCCCTTGCAATTGTATGTAATAGAAAGAAGGAAATTCCATGTTTGGATTGGTGATTAGTATTGTTTGTTTACTTGTGGTTGCTCTTTATTGCTTGGTGGTTCTTTGCAGAACATGAAAAGATGAGTGACCACGCTCGTCAAAAATCAGGTTATCAAGAAATTGAAGTCGAAGTCATGGGGGGCTATTCGCCTGAAACCATCGTTCTGAAAGAATGTTCCAGCCCGGATCATCTTTAACCGCAAGGATCCCTCTTCATGTCTTGACCAAGTGGTCTTTCCAGACTTTGGGGTGCATGAAGATTTGCCTTTGGGTGAAAAACATGTCATTGAAATTACGCCAGAAAAAGCGGGCGAATATGGGTATTCATGTGGTATGAATATGATGCATGGTCACATGATTGTGGAATAAAGGAGTAGGTATGGCAGAAAAACAAAAAGCAGTTGTGGAAAACGGAGTGCAAAAGATCCGTATTACAGCAGAAAAGGGCTATAGTCCCAAAGAATTTCAACTCCAAAAAGGGATTCCTGCTGAAATCACCTTCCATCGGGTCAATCCTTCCGGCTGTTACAAGGAGATTTTGTTTGAAGATCAGGGGATTTTAGAACCTTTGGAAGTCGGTTTGGATAAGGTCATTTCCTTTACGCCGACAGAAACAGGGGACTTTGAGTTCTCTTGTGGAATGAAGATGCAAAAGGGTTCCTACACGGTTGTGGAAAAACGCCGTCGTGTCTTGAGTTTGCTGGATCGTTTTTGGATCACCAGTATCTTTACCCTTCCCTTATTGATCTTGATGATCGGGATGGTAGCAGGTTTTGTGTCGCATCCAGTGAGTCACTGGGGGACCTTTCTCGCGACAACGCCGATTATGCTAGTGGCAGGTGTGCCCTTTATCAAGAGTGCCTGGGCTTCTTTTAAGAAACACCATGCCAATATGGATACTTTGGTAGCCCTTGGGACCCTGGTAGCCTATGTTTATAGTGTATTTGCTCTTTTTGCTGGTCAACCGGTATACTTTGAAAGTGCAGGCTTTATCCTCTTCTTTGTTCTTTTAGGGCAAGTCTTTGAGGAACGGATGCGTAAAAATGCCTCAAAGGCTGTGGAAAAGTTGTTGGATTTGCAGGCAAAAACAGCTCAAGTTCTCCGTGATGGGGACTATGTGGAAGTGGCGGCTGAAGATATCCACATTGGTGACTTGATTCGGGTCCGTCCTGGGGAAAAGATCGCGGTCGATGGGACCATTGTGGAAGGAAGCACAACCATTGATGAGTCGATGGTGACAGGTGAAAGCCTGCCTGTGGAAAAATCAGTTGGTGATGCCGTCATTGGTTCCACCATCAACAGCAATGGGACCATTCTCTTCAAGGCTGAAAAAGTCGGTAGTGAGACCCTCTTATCTCAGATTGTGGCCTTTGTCAAAATGGCCCAATCCAGTCGTGCTCCCATTCAAGATCTGACGGATAAGATTTCAGGTATCTTTGTTCCAGCGGTGACGATTTTAGCCATTGCGACTTTCTGGGTTTGGTCCGTGCTTTTGGGAGCATCGCTTCAAGAGGCCATGCTCTATGCAGTCTCTGTCCTCATTATTGCCTGTCCGTGTGCCCTTGGTTTGGCGACGCCAACAGCCCTCATGGTCGGAACTGGTCGCAGTGCCAAGATGGGGGTTCTCATTAAAAATGGAACGGTTCTTCAAGAAGTGCAAAAAGATTCAAACTGTTGTGTTTGATAAGACAGGGACCATCACCATTGGCCAACCCCTCGTAACCGATGTGGTAGGAGATGAAGCGCGTGTCTTGACACTGGCTGCTAGTCTTGAAACTTTTTCAGAACATCCCCTAGCGCAAGCGGTCTTATCACGAGCAGAAGAAAAAGGTTTGGTGCTATCTCCTGTGGAAAACTTCCAAGCGATCGAAGGAAAAGGGGTCCAAGGTCAGATCGATCAGCAGTTGGTGACCTTGGGAAATGGCAAACTCCATGATGGGACAGCGATGGATCCTGAGCTTGAAAAACGGATGGCAGACTTGCAAAAACAGGCCAAGACAGTCATCAGTTTGGCTGTGGATCGGTCAAGTGATTGGCTTGATTGCCATTCAGGATGCTCCAAAGGCCAGCTCAAAAGAAGCTATCAAAAAGCTCAAAGAACGGGGCTTAAAGACTGTTATGTTAACTGGGGATAACGAACGGGTAGCTCAGGCCATTGCTGATCAAGTAGGAATTGATACCGTGATTGCTGATGTCCTTCCTCAAGAAAAGGCCAGCGCCATCCAAAAACTGCAAGAAAGCAGTAAGGTAGCCTTTGTCGGAGATGGGATCAATGATGCTCCAGCTCTTTCGATTGCAGATGTTGGAATTGCTATGGGATCTGGTACGGATATTGCGATCGAGTCCGGTGGCATCGTGCTCACGCAAAATGATTTGCTTGGCGTTGTTCGCGCCTTTGATATGAGTCAAAAGACCTTCCGTCGGATCTTGCTCAATCTTTTCTGGGCCTCTATCTACAATGTCATTGGGATTCCAATTGCTGCTGGAGTCTTTGCAGGCCTGGGATTGACCCTCAATCCAGAACTAGCAGGTCTTGCCATGGCCCTTCAGTTCCGTATCTGTTTTGACCAGCTCGCTGCTCCTCAATGTCGCGAAGATTGATTAATGAAAATAAGAAGTGGTACAGAATTCTGTATCACTCTTTTTCTCTTTTTCCTAGAACGACAAGGAAAAGGGATAGGTATAAAACTATAGTAAAATACCCTATTGTAGGATAGTTTGTGAAAATTTCTCAAAAAGAGCATCTGTTATGGAATAGGGATTGAGCATCTCTGAGCAGATCCTTATACATGTGAATCTCTTTGTGATAAATTAATACTGTAATCGTTTTGTAAATCGTTTTCATTAGAAAAGTCTGAAAAAACTCATTTTCAAGGCGAGATGATCGCAAAGATGAAGTAGAAGCGCTATGCTGCATTTTTAAAGGATCAAAATAGATTTTAAAGGAGAGTTAGAAATGACTCAAGGAAAAATTACTGCATCTGCAGCAATGCTTAACGTATTGAAAACATGGGGCGTAGATACGATCTACGGTATCCCATCTGGAACACTTAGCTCATTGATGGACGCTTTGGCTGAAGACAAAGATATCCGTTTCTTGCAAGTTCGCCACGAAGAAACTGGTGCTCTTGCAGCGGTTATGCAAGCTAAATTTGGTGGCTCTATCGGGGTTGCAGTTGGTTCAGGTGGACCTGGTGCGACTCACTTGATCAACGGTGTTTACGATGCAGCGATGGATAACACTCCATTCCTTGCCATTCTTGGATCACGTCCAGTTAACGAGCTGAACATGGATGCCTTCCAAGAGCTTAACCAAAACCCAATGTACAACGGTATCGCTGTTTACAACAAACGTGTAGCTTACGCAGAACAATTACCAAAAGTTATCGACGAAGCTTGCCGTGCTGCCGTTTCTAAAAAAGGTCCAGCCGTTGTTGAAATTCCAGTAAACTTTGGTTTCCAAGAAATCGACGAAAACTCATATTACGGTTCAGGTTCATACGAACGTTCATTCATCGCTCCTGCTTTGAACGAAGTTGAAATTGACAAAGCAGTTGAAATCTTGAACAATGCTGAACGCCCAGTTATCTATGCTGGTTACGGTGGTGTTAAAGCTGGTGAAGTGATCACTGAATTGTCACGTAAAATCAAAGCACCAATCATTACAACTGGTAAAAACTTTGAAGCCTTTCGAATGGAACTACGAAGGTTTGACAGGTTCTGCTTACCGTGTTGGTTGGAAACCAGCCAACGAAGTGGTCTTTTGAAGCAGACACTGTTCTTTTCCTTGGTTCAAACTTCCCATTTGCTGAAGTTTACGAAGCCTTCAAGAACACTGAAAAATTCATCCAAGTGGATATCGACCCTTACAAACTTGGGAAACGTCATGCCCTTGACGCTTCAATCCTTGGTGATGCAGGTCAAGCAGCCAAAAGCTATCCTCGACAAAAGTGAAACCCAGTTGAGTCTACTCCATGGTGGCGTGCAAACGTGAAAAACAACCAAAACTGGCGTGACTACATGAACAAACTCGAAGGTAAAACTGAGGGTGAATTGCAATTGTACCAAGTCTACAATGCCATCAACAAACATGCTGACCAAGACGCTATCTACTCAATCGACGTAGGTAACTCTACTCAAACATCAACTCGTCACCTTCACATGACACCTAAGAACATGTGGCGTACATCTCCACTCTTTGCGACAATGGGTATCGCCCTTCCTGGTGGTATCGCTGCTAAGAAAGACAATCCAGATCGCCAAGTATGGAACATCATGGGTGACGGAGCCTTTAACATGTGCTACCCAGACGTGATCACAAACGTTCAATACAACCTTCCAGTTATCAACGTTGTCTTCTCAAACGCTGAGTATGCCTTCATCAAGAACAAATACGAAGACACAAACAAACACTTGTTTGGTGTAGACTTCACAAATGCTGACTACGCGAAAATCGCTGAAGCACAAGGTGCTGTAGGATTTACAGTTAACCGTATCGAAGCCATCGATGCAGTTGTTGCTGAAGCTGTTAAACTCAACAAAGAAGGTAAGACAGTTGTGATCGATGCGCGCATCACACAACACCGTCCACTTCCAGTAGAAGTACTTGAATTGGATCCAAAACTTCACTCAGAAGAAGCAATCAAAGCCTTCAAGGAAAAATACGAAGCAGAAGAACTCGTACCATTCCGCCTCTTCTTGGAAGAAGAAGGGTTGCAATCACGCGCAATCAAATAATTTCTCTCGTGGAAAATAAAAAGATCGGAGCTATCCGGTCTTTTTTATTAAAGACAAAGTCTTCTTTGAAACTTTCCTAATGTGAGTACGGACGTCAGCGAACTTTGAAGAAGTTCCATGACTAAATCAAGATGCAAAGGGCGTCTGCGGATAAAGTCAAAATAGGAAGTTTGACGCAGAATCTTTCTCGATTCTAGGAGAACTTATCTCATGTTGATCACAAAATCATTTGATCCCTGTTCGATAGTTTCAGTCCCGAATCATTCTTCAATTTCGAGGTTGAGGACTAAAACAGAATCCCCGAACTGTTTAAAAGATCTGTCAGATTTCTCCAAGTGCTAGAAACAGATTGAGTTTACTAGCACTTTTTCGTCAAAGGGCCCTGGAAAGTTTCAGTTTGATTCTTTATCGATATGAAAATAGGATGCTAGTCATTTGACGTTAACTATTATTCTTAAATAGCTGATATGAACTATTGAAAAGATCAAGGTTTTTGTATACATTCTGAAAGATCGGAGTCATCCGGTCTTTTTTTATAAAAAAATTTGCGTATAAATAATTGACAACGCTTTTCTCAACGTCCTATTATAAAAATATAATAGTAACAAGCGGATTTTCTTATTTCATTGAGAAGAAAGAGTGGTAATAGTCTTCCGTTCACTACATGACTTTATAGCTCTAGGAAGCCTTTTAATAGTCACATAAGGACCAATGAAACTGGGGATTGAAAGTATCTCCACGAATAGATATTAGGAGGAAAGAGATGCAAAAAAAGGATATTTATCTAATCTGTATGACCATGATTATCTGTTCATTTATTATAGGATTGCTTGTAGGAAATTTCATTTTGCGTGGTCTTGATGATATTGCTGCAATCATTAACCACGGCTTGATGACAATCAATCAATCGATTCATTAACAAGAGATATTATTTTTTTACGTTCTAACAACTAAATAGATCGGAGCCATTCATTGGTCCGATCTTTTTTGAGTGGTGTCTGTCTGTTGCTTAAGAATGTTGATAGCAGTGACTGTTTAAAGTAGCGAAAATTGGATGTGGTCAAGATTTCCTTCTCATTTCAGAGGGTTTCATTCCATACATCAAGGCAAATTGTTTGTAAAAATAGGTTTTATTACTGAAGCCGACGGTTTGGCAGATCGTTTCAATAGAAAAATCTGTTGATTGAATCAATAATTTTGCAGACATTAACCTCTTCTGATGCACCAGCTCGGTAAAGGTTTGACCACTTTTTTCTTTGACGAGATTACTTAAATAGTTTTTGTTAAATTTTAATTGATCGGCAGCTTTTGCTAAGGTAAGATCCCTATAGTCTCTATCAATTAATTCAAGGACTTGCAGAAAAGGATCTTGTCGAGTTTGAAGGAGCTTTTTCTGTGCAGTTGGCAAGGAGCGAGCCAATTCATAGAGTAAAATACTTAAAGAGTGTTTGAGAATTTCTTGGGAGAAATCCTTCTGGAAAAAATACTCTTCTATCATCCGGTGGAGCAGTTGAGGGACTTTTGGAATCTCTTCAGAGCGAAGAATAATAAAATTTTGACTGATTTCTAGATGGCTATGGCGACTAAGGAGCAAGTGATACAAAAGACTATTATTTCCCTGCATTTCTTCCAAACTTTGTAAGGAAATATTGTTATCTTTAAAGAGTAGATTGATCACAATATCTTCTTCTTCCAAGCACTCAATTTGATGTTTACTCCCCACATCCATCAGGAGGATGTCTCCTTGATACAGCGTGTAAGTCTGACCATTAATGATTTGTTGACAATGTCCGCTATAAATATAATTGAGCTCTAAAAATTGGTGGGAATGAAGAGGATAAGGCGCATAGCGATTGTGTTTACTGATGTAGATATCTCGATTATGAAAAAAAAGATCATTGGTTAAATGAGGGGCTTGGGTTTTCATTTCAGAAAAGTCTGGAACGAAGCTTCCAGTCTTTTTTTGTTGCTTTTCAATCTCAGTTTCTTGATGGAGGAAGTCTGTTAGGAGCTGCATCTGTTTCACCTGTATATTTGATACTGTTCTACTGTTTTAGAGATATTGTATCACATTTAAAATAATAGTTAAATAGAGATAGAAAGAAACAAGAAAAGAGGGCCGAAATGACCTATCATATAGCAGTGGACATTGGAGCATCGAGTGGACGCTTGATACTGGCAGATGTTGAGGAAAGGAAATGGCAGTTACAAGAAATCCATCGATTCAAAAATGGATTTACTCGAGTGGATCAGCATGATCGTTGGGATGTAGAGGAGCTCTTCCGCCAGATTCTCGTCGGATTAGAGAAAGCAAAAGAGCTAGGAGTAGGTAACTGTACTTTAGGAATTGATACCTGGGCGGTGGATTATGTGTTGTTAAAAGATGGAAAGGCACTGGCACAACCCATTGCTTATCGGGATAAACGGACTGAAAAAGTAATGGAGAAAGTGTTTCAGAAGCTCCCTGCTAAGAACATTTATGAGAAAACAGGCATTCAATTTCTAAATTTTAATACCTTGTTTCAGTATGTTAGTGAAGATCCTCAACTGTTAGAAGAAGCAGATACTAGTCTTCTGATTCCAGATTATCTGGCCTATCGATTGACGGGGAGACAGGTAGCAGAAGTTAGCAATGCCTCTACGACCCAATTGCTAAATATTCATCATAGAGATTATGATTACGATTTGCTCGATTTAGCTGGGATAAAGGCTTCTCAACTTCCCGATTTGGTGGAGACAGGGACTTATCTTGGACCCCTACTTCGAGAAAATTTCAAGGATTACAAACTTCCCTATGTTGAAGTTTATGCTGTGGCAACACACGATACGGCTTCAGCAGTTGTGGGAGTTCCAGCTACAAGCAAAGATTTTGCCTATATCTCTAGTGGCACCTGGTCTTTGATTGGAGCGGAACTAACATCACCGATCGTGACGAAAGAGAGTCAGGAAGCAAATTACACCAATGAATGGGGAGCTTATCAAACCTATCGTTTTCTAAAAAATATCACGGGTATGTGGACGGTACAAGAGATTGCTCGTTGCTTAGACTATCAATATAGCTACGCAGAGATGGCTGAACAAGCCAGTCAGGTAGCCCCATTTGAACAGTATGTCAATCTGAATGATGAGCGCTTCACTAACCCTGAACAGATGATTCAAGAAATTCAAGCTTATTGTCGAGAAACAGGACAGAAGGTTCCAGAGTCCGTAGGCGAATTGACTATGTGTGTGTATTCCAATCTAGCTCTTATTTATGGAGCTGAATGGAAACGACTAGAAATTGACAGGAAAATCCTTTGAGGCTCTCCATATCGTAGGAGGGGGATCCAATGTCGCTCTTCTCAATCAGCTGACAGCCAATGTGATTCAAAAGCCAGTTATCGCTGGCCCAGGTGAAGGAACAGCTATCGGGAATCTATTGGTTCAGTTGATTGCAAGTGGAACCTTTAGCAATCTTGGAGAAGCACGTGCTTTCTTAAAAGAAGAGATACCATTGAAGGAATTTTTTCCTGATTTTACGATAGAAACCGATCATTTAAAAAATTTTCAACAGAACTATTATCAATAAGGAGAAAGAAAAATGACAAATGCAACTCAAATTACACAAGCTTATGAGGCAGCCAAAGCTCGCTATGCGGCAATCGGAGTAGATACGGATGCTGTATTGGAAAAATTACAAGGAATTAAAATCTCTATGCATTGCTGGCAAGGAGATGATGTGAAGGGGTTCTTAACACCTGATGGCGAATTGACCGGAGGGATCATGTCAACGGGAAATTATCCTGGAGCTGCCCACACTCCTGAACAGTTGCGTCAGGATTTGGAAAAAGCTTATTCTTTGATTCCAGGGAAGCATAAATTGAATCTACACGCCATCTATTTAGATACCGATGAAACAGTTGATCTCAATGAAATTGAACCACGTCACTTTGAAAAATGGGTGAAGTGGGCCAAAGAACAAGGACTTGGATTGGACTTTAACCCAACCTTCTTCTCCCATCCAATGATGAAGGATGGCTTCACCTTGGCTAGTCCAGACCAAGAAGTTCGAGAGTATTGGATAGAGCATGGGAAACGTAGTCGTAAAGTGGCGGAATACTTCGGTAAAGAATTGGGAGAAACTTGTTACACCAACTTCTGGGTTCCAGATGGCTTTAAGGACAACCCAATTGACCGTCTGACACCACGTAAACGTTTAATGGAATCTTTAGATGAAATTTTCTCTGAGGAGATTGATGAACAATACAATGTTGATACTGTTGAAAGCAAACTCTTTGGACTAGGAGCAGAAGCCTATACTGTAGGATCTCATGAATTTTATATGGGATATGGTTTGACACGAAATAAGACCATTTTATTGGATGCAGGTCATTTCCATCCGACAGAAGTGATTTCCAATAAACTATCTTCGCTTGCCTTATTTAGCAAAGGATTAATGTTGCATGTTTCTCGCCCTGTTCGTTGGGATTCGGATCACGTAGTCATTATGGATGATGAGTTGCAGGAAATTGCCAAAGAATTGGTTCGCAATGATCTTCTTGGAAAAACAGCGATTGGCTTGGATTTCTTCGATGCGACCATCAACCGTATTGCAGCTTGGGTAGTTGGAACTCGTAACACCCAAAAAGCACTCTTAAAAGCCATGTTAGAGCCAACAGAAGAATTGAAACAAATGGAATTGGACTTTGATTTCACTTCTCGATTAGTCTATACAGAAGAATTGAAGGACTTCCCATATAGCGATGTTTGGAATTATTTCTGCTTAAAGAACAATGTTCCAGTTGGTTTGGACTGGTTAAAAGAAGTCCATGACTATGAAACTGAGATTTTGAAAACACGCGGATAAGATAAAAAAGTTCGAAGAGCTTGGGAGAAGGAGTAGAGAAAAATGACAAAATTTGTAGAATCTGTCTATGTAACAAAAATGAGAGAAGTAACGCGAGAGTCTTATGAACGCAATTGGGATGAACGGAATGGAGGAAATGTCTCCCTTCGCTTGACAGCTGAAGAAGTTGCTCCTTTTGAGGATGTCACAGAAGTGAAAGAAGTGCTTGATCTTGGCTTTGATGCTTCTTATTTGGCGGGATATTACTATTTGGTTACAGGAACTGGGCGTTACTTTAGAAATGTAGCTGGAAATCCAGAAAATGATCTTGGTTTAGTTCGCATCACAGAAGATGGTCAACATGCAGAATTGGTGTGGGGCTTCAATGACGGTGGTAAGCCGACTTCAGAATTCCCAAGTCATTTGATGAGCCATATAGAGCGTTTGAAGGTAAATCCAAATCAACGCGTGGTTTTCCATTGCCATCCAACAAACCTGATTGCTCTGTCCTTTACTCAACCCCTTGAAGAACGTCACTTATCACGCCTTCTATGGAAAATGCAGGCAGAATCGATTGTTGTCTTCCCTGAAGGAATTGGGGTGATCCCTTATATGACACCAGGTACGACTGAGATCGGGAAGGCAACTGCAGCAAAAATGGCAGAATTTCAAGCGGTTTTATGGCCTCACCATGGGCTCTTCGCATCGGGTACTTCACTGGATGAAACTTATGGATTGATTGAGGTGATTGAAAAAGCTGCGATGATTTATTCACAAATTGGTGCTCAAGGCGGAGTCATTAAACAAGCAATCACTGACCAAGAATTGCAAGAAATTGCAACCTTCTTTAACATGATGCCTCACCAAGGATTCTTGGATGTGAATTAGAGATGGATGGTAGTGAAGTATGATTCAGATATGGGAGGTGTGACCTCCCTTCTATCATGAAATTTTTTGTTAAAAAAATCACAAAATAGTTGAAGAAAACTAGTTTGAGTATTATAATTATATCAATATAAGAAGAATGGAGAAAAAGAAATGTCAGTTTTTTATGTACCAGCAGTTAACCTTATTGGTCGTGGAGTGATCAACGAATTTGGAAGCCACGTTAAGGAATTGGGCTTTAAGAAAGCTTTGATTGTCACAGACCACTACATTGCATCGAGCGACATTTTGCCTAAGGTAACAGCTCCCTTAGAAGCAGATGGAATCGAATACATCGTATTTGAGGATGTAGATCCAAATCCATCTTGTAAGAATGTCCTTGATGGATTAGCTGTGTTAAAAGAAAACAACTGTGACTTTATCGTCTCAGTTGGTGGGGGATCTCCACAGGATGCTGCGAGTTGTATCTCTATTATGGCTACCAATGGAGGGAAGCCACAGGATTACGAAGGGCTTCACAAGTCTAAGGAAAAGGGTCTCCCAGTTGTAGCAATTAATACAACCGCTGGAACTTCTGCAGAGATTACCATCAACTATGTCATTACGGACGAAGAACGAAAGGTAAAAATGGTCATGGTTGACAAGAATAGCTTAGCACTTATCTCTGTTAACGACCCAGAACTGATGCTTTCAAAACCAGCTGATTTAACAGCAGCAACAGGTATGGATGCCCTTACCCATGCCATTGAAGCCTTGGTTACACCAGGTGCCTATGATGTTACCAAAAAACTGTCCATTGGAGCGATTGAATTGATCAAAGAATATTTACCACGTGCTGTGGCAAATGGGCAGGATATTGAAGCGCGTGAGGCCATGGTGAATGCCATTTTCCTTGGAGGAATGTCCTTTAACAATGCAGGGTTAGGATATGTACACTCCATGGCTCATCAATTAGGTGCAGTTTATCATCTGCCACATGGTGTTTGCTGTGCCATGTTGCTTCCAGTTGTTGAGCGTGAGAATGCTAAGCGAGTACCAGCCGCCTTTCGTAATGTAGCCAAGGCTCTAGGACTTCATACAGAAGGGAAATCAGATACCGAGTGTGCGGAATACGCCATCTCTGAAATTGAGAAATTATCTGAGACCGTTGGAATTCCTAAAAAATTAACAGAATTAGATATCAAAGAAGAAGAGTTTGACTTTGAATATCTTTCTAAGAATGCCCTTATTGATGCTTGTGCTCCAGGCAATCCATTTATGCCAACCTTGGAAGAAACAATTGCCTTTTATAAAGAGTTGTTTTAATGATTAGAATAAATGCTAGGAGATGAAGATCAATCTCCTAGTTTTTTATTAAATATCCTAATCCTGCGATTTCTGATTTTCATGCATTTGTACAAGTGCAACTAACTGAGAATTGTAGTGCTCGTTCATATTAAAATATTGATCTTAAAAAGGTATGAGTTTTGAACTCATACCTTTTTAAGATTTACTTTCGTTCTACTGATTTAACTACCATTTGAGCATCTCCTAGCACGTAGAGTCCTTGCATATCACCTGTATTGAGAGCTGCAATTGCTTCATTGGAGAAGTGTTGGGCACTGATTGAATATTGGATGGTCTCTGTTTGTGTTTGAGCAGTAAACACTTTTTCATTGGTTGTATGATAAAGGGTCAGAGTTTCTGGAAGAGTAGAGAGTTCGCCAATGATTTCATCCCATTCCAAATCTAGGATTTGGATATGTTTGCGAACGACAATGCGATTTTCTTCTTTTGAAAGGAGAAGAGCAGCATAGTGATCCGAGTTAATGATGACAGCAATTCCCAAACTTCCTTGATGGAGTTGTGAGGTTTCTGGATCAAGAGTGACGACAAATGTTTGTTCATGTTCTGTTTGGCGTACAGCAAGAAAGCTTGGATTTGACAAATCTTTTAAGGTAAGATTGGATCCTTTTAGAATCAATTGTTGGTTTTCTATCAATAAGCGTGAATCAAGCTGATGACGTAAGGTCATCCATTCTGGATTCAATCGTTCGCTGATAAAGTAATCTGTAAAATTAGATAAGTTTTGGGGGTTTGACAATGCCTGTGAATGATTCGGAAAATCAGTCAAATCGACTTCTAGACTAGGAATTCCCTTGTTTATTACAGGCCATTCTTCTGTCCATTCTACTGGATATAAGAGTGTTTCGCGCCCTAGGTTTGTAATTTGAATGTGATCAATTGTGGCTGGCCGTGTTCCCAAACAGGTTAACCACCAGTTTCCAAGTGTATCTTGAAAGAGATCGGCGTGACCGATGTTTTGAAGTGGTTCTTCTGCACGATCCCGATTAGTAAAGAGAGGGTTGGTAGGAGCTGATTGGAAAGGTCCCCAGAGTGATACTCCTTTAAACATGGTAATCATATGGCCTTGTCCCGTTCCTCCTTCAGCAGCAAGGAGATAATAGGCTCCCTTTTCTTTTGAAATATGTGGACCTTCGACATCTCGCCCGCCGGTACCAAAAGATAAAATTTCTGGTCCACGGAGAATGTTTCCTGTCTCCAGTTCAATTTCAACTTGTTGGATGGCTTTTTTTCCTCCTTCTACATAGCCAGTAAATTGAACGTAGGTCCGATTATCTTCAAAATAAAGATCAGGGTCAATTCCAAAGATATCAACTTCTACTCGATTGTTTTCCCAGATAATTGCGGTCTGGTCTTCGTTTAAATAGCCACGGATAATGAAGTTTTTAAACTCAGCAAAATTTGTTGTAATCACATAGAAAAAGCCTTGATTGTATCGTATACAAACAGCAAAAATCCCTTCGTTGGATTTTGCTGAACGTAAGTCAGCTTGTTCAATTGTTTGTGCAATACCTGGTAATTTCTCCCAGTTGAGAAGATCAAGGCTACGTGATAAGGCAATTCCGGGATAATATTCAAAGGTGCTGTTCACCATGTAGTAAGTATCTCCGACTCTAACAATACTAGGATCGGGATACATCCCTCTGATATATACCCTCTTTACTGGACACCCAGTAAGGAGGGTATTTTCATGCGTTACAGTCATGAGTATAAGTTAGAGTGTATTGAGCTATATAGAAAAGGAATATGGCCTGAAACACCAGAAGGAATAAAAACATCAAACTTTCACCTAATGGTTCGATACTGGGTTCGTATCGAAGAACAAAATGGACCAGATGCATTAAAGCACTTAGGTAATAACAAAGTGTGGACTCCTGAGGCGAAATATGACTTTCAAAAAACTTCTAAGATTCCTTACCTTGAAACGACTGGTATGCCTACCAGAATCCTTCTGAAAAAGCGTCGATTCAAGTGCTATCAGTGCTCGAAAATGATGGTCGCAGAGACTTCCTTAGTCAAGAAAAATCACCAAATCCCCCGTATCATCCACCAAAAGATTGCTCAAAAGTTGATTGAAAAGACTTCTATGACCGATATTGCCCATCAACTTTCCATTTCAACTTCAACTGTCATACGAAAACTCAATGATTTTCACTTTAAGCATGATTTTACTAATCTTCCTGAAATCATATCCTGGGACGAGTACGCCTTTACTAAGGGAAAGATGAGCTTAATTGCGCAAGATTTTGACAAACTCAATATCATCACTGTTCTTGTGGGAAGAACACAAGCTATCATCCGAAATCACTTTCTTCGCTACGATCGAGCTGTTCGATGTCGAGTTAAAACCATTACAATGGATATGTTTAGTCCTTACTATGATTTAGCTAAACAGCTCTTTCCTAATGCAAAAATTGTACTTGATCGTTTCCATATTGTCCAACATCTTAGCCGTGCTATGAGTCGGGTGCGTGTCCAAATCATGAATCAGTTTGATCGAAAATCCCATGAATACAAGGCTATCAAACGCTACTGGAAGCTCATTCAACAGGATAGTCGTAAACTCAGTGATAAGAGATTTTATCGCCCTACTTTTCGCATGCACTTGACGAATAAAGATATTCTAGACAAGCTTTTGAGCTATTCAGAAGATTTGAAACACCACTATAATCTCTATCAGCTCTTGCTTTTTCACTTTCAGAATAAGGAGTCTGACAAATTTTTCGGACTCATTGAGGACAATCTAAAACAGGTTCATCCTCTCTTTCATACTGTCTTTAAAACCTTTCTCAAGGACAAAGAAAAAATTGTCAATGCACTTCAATTACCTTATTCCAACGCCAAATTGGAAGCCACTAATAATCTTATTAAACTTATCAAGCGAAATGCATTTGGTTTTCGGAACTTTGACAACTTTAAAAAACGAATTTTTATCGCTCTGAATATAAAAATGGAGAGGGCAACGATAGCCCTCTCCAGGTGTTAGCTTTTCATCAACCCACTACAGTTGACAAACATACAATTATTTTTGAATAATTAACAGTGAATATTACAACCTTCGGTCTGATACCGAAGGTTGTAATACTTTATTAAACCTCAACGTTGGTTAATTTTTCGACCAGTTCAATGACTCTTGAAGCATTTCGTTCCAGTTCCACTCTAGAAATCGGATAGGAAGAATCTGTCGAGTGTAATGCTCCCATTAGATCCTGATAATCGAGAACTCCACCAGGCATCATTAAATCATTTCCAGCTTTGATACTACCAGAAGCAATTGCTGACGGATACTTGTTGTTACTTCGTTCCGAAAGACCTGCTATAACCCAATCAGACATGACTAAACCTTGGTATCCCCATTCTTTCCGAAGGATTGTTTCTAGCAGATCAACTCTTTGTGAGGTATGTTCCCCATTTAACAAATTGTAAGAACTCATAACTGTCAAAGGGTTGCTCTCTAGAATAGCAATTTCGAATCCTTTAAGATACAAGTCACGCAAAGCACGTTGACTAACAATTGAATTATTCCACATTCGATTTGTCTCTTGGTTGTTACAACAAAAATGTTTGATAGAGACCCCAAGACCTTTGTGCTTTTGAACTCCAATTGTAATTGCAGCGGCTAATTTCCCACTGACTAATGGATCTTCCGAATAGTATTCAAAAATTTCGACCACACAATGGATTTTCGGTGAATATTTAAGGCAGGAGCCAACCAAATTTGCACGCCATAAATCTTCATTTCTTCTCCAACAAGTTCACCCAATTGTTCCGCGAGTTCAGTGTTCCAACTTTGACCAATTGCAGTTCCAATTGGAATAGCTGTGCAATATTGTTCGAATACCTCTCCAACTATTTTTTTGGCTCTTCCATTTTATCTAGACCCAAAATTTTTTTATCATCGAGTCTGGAACTACTTCCATCATTGAGTCAAAAGAATCAGTATCCAGACTATGGGCACCCGTTTCATCACGATAATACTTTCTTGACAGCCTTACCCCAGCAGGACCATCAGCCATTACAATAGGGGGCAAATTCTTAATTTTTTTGAAGTCGTTTCTCCTGCTGCACCAGCTACTAACATTCCAGCATTTCCAATAAAGCTATTGTTTCCACTATCTTCAAAACCTCCTAAACAAGTATAGGCCAATTCTTCATCAGATAATTGTTTAACAAAATCTTTCACTCTTTGTTCCACTTCATATGGTTCAATACTAATTTGATGAATATCGTCAGAATTCATTTGAATGACTTGTAAATTAGATTCTAACTTATGGTGAATTTCTTGTTCAGGAATCCAATCATCAAAATCCGCTTGTCCCCCAGAATTTGATAATTTTTGAACTAAGGTTGTCGTGGAAATATTAATTAATGCGATTGGCTCGGTTTGTGAACTAGAATTTCCCAAACGGATAATATAGTCTCCAGCTTCAAGAATTTTTGAAAATGTCTCAGTATCAAATGAAGCCAGATTTCTCATATCAAATGTCATTGAAACGACTTCACTTTCCCCTGGTTGTAATTCTTTAGTTTTCTTAAAGGTAGCTAATATTTGGTAAGGTTGGTCAAATTTTTCACTCGGAACTGAAGCATATACTTGCAATACTTCCTTACCCTTATAATGCCCATTGTTTTTTATTTCAACTACCAGACTAATTTCAGACTTATCTCGGTTGATTAATACGACTTTCCAATCAAATGTAGTGTATGATTTTCCATATCCGAAAGGAAAAATTGGTTTTACGTTTACAGTATCAAAGTAACGGTATCCCACATAAATACCTTCTTTATAACGAGTATCATCAACTGTTCCAAAGTCTCCAAGAAGTGGGTAATCATTGTACTCAGCCCAAGTTGTTGATAATTTTCCTGAAGGATTAGCTTTGCCAAGAAGAACATCTGCAAAACTATCTCCAATAGCTATTCCTGTCTGTGAGATTAACAGAATATTATTAACCTTCTCTACAATCGGAGAAATGTCGACAACTCCTCCCACATTCAATACTAAAATAAACTTCTTATATGTCTCATTTAATTGTAAAATGGTTTTTATTTCAGTCTTTGTTAGCTTGAAATCGCCTTCGACAACCTCTCGGTCTGAACCTTCTCCGCTTACTCTTCCTAAAACATAGATAGCTGTATCCGCATTACCAATAATAGGAATATCATATTCAGGCTCTGGCATTACTGCCCCAAGCCCTTGCATGAAAGCTGAGAAACCTTCTTTATCAATTTTATTTTTAAGATTATTACAAAATTCATTGTGGGCTTCTTCCCAAATTGCATCATAATTATCTAACCAGTCCGTCGTTCCAATTTTAAAACCCGCATTAATTAATCCTTCTTCAATCGTTGAAAAATGCCGAACATTTACGTCACCAGAACCTGTTCCGCCTTTAATTGTACGTCTTGCTCCATTACCATACAAATCTACCTTTTTGGGGCTCTTTTTAAGGGAAAGTCCCCGTTAGATTTTAGTAGTACCATACATTCTGGCGCTAGTTTTCTAATAATATTATAGTGTTTCTCTTCATGTGCTTGTAGTTTCATATTATGCTCCTTTTGTTTTCCATTCATTTTTTAGATGCATGGATAGAAATTGAAATGCTTTTTGACGCTCTATAATTTGCTCTTCAGCATATTTAACTTTATATTCAGGAGAATTTGTCTCCATAAAACCATGTGTTGAGGAAGGAAATTCCTTGAAAGTCACTTGTACTCCAGCTTCACGAAGCAAATTACAATAGGCAATCCCTTGCTGGTACAATTCATCTTCTCCACATGAAATCAAAGTTAAAGACGCAAGATGATGCAGGTCATCGATTTTGGATTTTACTGGGGACATGATTGGTAAATCTGCTGTCATTCCATTTTGATAGAAAAGTTTTTTCATCTACTATCTCTAAATACTCCTTTATATTTCTTTGACATTGCTTTCAATTCCTTTCATTAAGTAAATTGAAAGCCGAGTAATTCTTCCACAATAAAACTAGGTGCAAGATCAAGTCTTTTGTTATCGAAAGGCGATTTTCTTAATTTTATCATGTTATTTGAAAAATTCAAAGATTTATAGCAATGTGTCCAGGATTCTGGGTACATATCACTCGCAAAATAGGATTTTGATATTGTGTAATAGTCATATCATTTTCTCCGCTTTTAATGAAATTGTTCTTGGATCATGTGCAGATTCAGGTCTGCAGTCGATGGAAAGCGTAAAGAGCATGGTGGAGTTCGTCGCCTCCACAAGCTATTGAAAAGCTCCCTGCTTTGTTGATGGCTGTAATACCAGCGATTGAATCCTCAATTCCGATGCATTCTTTTGGTTGCAAGTCAAGAGCTTGGGCAGCTGCTAAGAAAATATCGGGAGCTGGTTTGCCTTTTGCTACACTGGAAGGATCCACAATCGCATCAAAGACATCTAATAATCCTAATTTTTCAAGAATAATAGGTCCGTTTTTACTGGCAGATGCAAGAGCGATTCGAATTTTAGCTTTCCTTAGCTCTTGAATAAAGTCTGAAATTCCAGGTAAGATGTCTTTACTGGTCAATGCATCTAATGCCTGAACGTACTGTTCATTTTTTTCAGCTGCTAACTGTTTGAAATTTTCTTCTGAAACTTGGATACCAAGAGAGTCTAGAATAATAGAGAGAGAGTCCTCTCGGCTGACCCCTTTGGTTTTTTCTTCTAGCTGATTAGGGAGGTCGGTATCAAAATGGTTTTTAATCAGTTTTTTCCAAGCAGTAAAGTGGTAGCTAGCAGTGTCTGCGATGATACCGTCTAAATCAAATAAGGCTCCTTTAAGCATAGTTGTTCCTTTCATGGAAAAATATTGAAAAGCAAGTCTGAAGTAACGGTGCTCCAGACCCTTTTTTTACTTGTTTCGTTGATTGAGTATAATTGTTTGTTCGAGTAAGGACTCTATTTTTTTCAAGTCTTCTTTTGGAATGGTAATAAATGGTAAAATTTCATCTAATTTTGCAAGAGAGAGTTTGCCTAAGCCACCTTGGACAGCTCCTGGATCCTTACGGAAAAAGTCAAGGACGGGGTGGATAGCATCAATCTGTGCAACTAATTCTTCATCAGCCATTATAGTAGAAACAGGCGTGCTTGCAGCATAGCGTTCGACGTAGTCTTGAGTTGGGATATAAGAAATCTCATAGTGCCCAGCTGTCAGATCAAACTGACCGCCGGATCTACTTGAATCATTAATGGAAACCAGTACCCCTTCTGAACGTGGCAGTGTGACATGGGCAGTGCTTCCAAATGGGACATCTACAGTAAGAGTAATAGTATGTTTCTCATCTGTTTCAATGCAATAAGAAATGGCAATTTTTCCGTAGCTACTTTGATAGTGCCCAGTTACAGAGTTTAAACGATAGTCAAATTCTGGAGCAAGGTCAAATTCTTTGAAACCTTGATTCGAATTTCGAATTCCGAGAACAAATTTATAGGCCCACTCCATAACTGCACCGATAGAATAGTGGTTGAGGGAGTTCATTCCTTCAGGGTTCATGGATCCATCTGGAAGAACAGAATTCCAGCGCTCCCAAACGGTTGTAGCTCCAAGATTGACCGCGTAGAGCCAAGACGGATAGTCTTCATGAAGGAAAATTGTCGTAGCTAATTTATGGTATCCATGCAGAGAGAGCATTTGGTTGATATAAGGGGTTCCGACGAATCCTGTTTTGAGATGATCGTCATCTTTCCCAAGTCGAGTGACTAAATCTCTAGCTACACGTTCCAATTGATTTTCTGGAAGTAATTCAAAGGCCAATGCCAATGCATAAGCTGTTTGCGTATCAATTGTCAAACGACCGTTAGCAGAAATGTACTCGGCTTGGATTGCATGTTTAATAGCTTGAGACAGGTTTTCATAGTTTTTTGCTTCCTCAGTTTTTCCTAATAGTCGAGCCGTTTCTGCCACAATATGAGCAGAATAGTGGTAATAGATAGAAGCAATAAAGTCTTCATCTGTTTTGCCAGTTGGCATAGCAGGATTTTCTCCGTCCAGAGCAAGCCAATCTCCGAATTGGAAGCAGTGAGTCCAGAGGTTTTCAGTTCCTGTATTACGAGTAATCCAGTCAACCCAATCCTTCATAGAAGGATAGTGTTCTTTAAGAAGACTTGCATCACCTGTCATTTGATAAGCATTCCAAGGAATGAAGGTTGTTGCATCACCCCAGATAGCTCCACCTCCATCTTTGTTACCAAAGGAAGGAGCATACATAGGAGCGCGACCATCATTTAATTGTTGTTCAATGGCAACATCTTTCAAGAATTTACGGTAGAAGGCGTAGACATCCATATTATATAAGGCTGTATTTGAAAAGACATTGGCATCCCCAGTCCATCCAAGACGTTCATCGCGTTGAGGACAGTCCGTTGGAGAGTCAAAGAAATTGCCTTTTTGCCCCCAAATAATATTTTGGAAGAGACGATTGACCTTGCCATTATTGGTTTCAATCTCTCCTGTGGATCTCATATCAGAATAAATGACATCTGCTTTGAAATCTTCAGGATTTAATTGATCCAAACCTTCTACTTTCATGTAGCGGTAACCATAGTAGGTGAAAAATGGTTGAACCCATTTCTCTTCTCCATCGGAAATATATTCGAAAGCAGCGCGAGCAGATCGTAAGTTTTCACGATAGAAATTCCCTTCTTGGAGAATCTCCCCAACTTGAAGATAGATCTTTGTTCCTTTTGGAGTCCGGTTATAGAAGCGAAAAAGTCCAGCATGATTTTGACCGAAGTCTAGTACAGTTTCTCCAGCAGGTGTGTGGAGGACTTCTTGGACTTCAAGTGTTTCTTTGACGATAAGAGGCAGGCTGAGACGATCACTTAAAATATCGTAGCTTTCTTTTAAAATAATAACTGGTTTCCAGTTTACGATAGAAAGGGTATCGTCACGGTCTTCTCCATAATAGATAGACGAGTGAGTCACTTTTCCAGTTGTCGTCAGCCAACTTTCATCTGTCGTAATGACTTCATGTGTTCCATCTACGTAGTCGATATGGTATTCGGCTAAAGCACGGTGTTGATCACCATAGATATTTTTGATCCCTTCGATAAAGCCGTAAGGACCTTTATACCAACCGTCAGCTGTCGAAATCATAAGCTCATGTTGGCCAAGAGAGAGGGCTTTGGTCACATCATAGGTTTGTAGTTGAGTCCATTGATCATAAGCATTTACTCCAGGAGCAAGAAATTCATTCCCAATCTTTTCTTGGTCAATAAGGGTTTCATATACTCCGAGTGCTGTCATATAGAGACGAGCTCTAGCAACTTCCTTGTTAATCGTAATATCTTTTTTAAAGAGAGTATTTTGGATCTCTTTATCTTTGTTTCCAATCCATTGTGCTTGGAATGGCTCAGATAATTTTCCTGTTTCAAAGAAGCTGGAAGATGAAATACATTCCTGATCGGCTGTGCGGATGGTGATCTTGATATCGTAGCGTGTGCGTGGAAGGAGGTCAAGATCCACTTCAAAGAAGTTGTTATCATATGGTAGAAACTCCGTTTGGTAAACCGGTTGATCAGCCACAGATAGGATCAACTGTTTTTCTATCTCTTCAAAGTGATCCGCTTCAAGTGTAAACTCGATACGAAGGTGTTCTAAATAAAAGCCGAGTGGTTCGGTCATATGGTTTACTAGAATTGATTGAATATTCATGGTTATTTTCCTTTTCAAGAAATCATTTTTTATAATGTAGCTACGAAATCACCACAGAAGGGATCGATAGGGTTGATGCCTGTAAAATTTTCTTGGCCAGTCACTTTTTTTAAGACAGCGTCTACAGTAGCAGGTGTTCCTGTATAAGCGTTGATAAAAGTTGAAATATAAGGAACATCAAAGAGGTGATAAGGGTTTGCCGTTGAAACAAATACAGTCGGAATAGATGGAGCAAACCAAGGAGCATTGGCTGCCATGAGCTGGATCCAGTTAAGACGAGTAGTCGTTTGGTTGCTGGCTGTTTCCACATTTGCTACGTAAAAAGCAAGGTCAAATTTTTCTTCTAAATCCGTTGTTCCTTCTTCAAACATTTCATGGAAGTCCATCTGATAGAGGGAGACTTCGAACCCTAACTGATCTAAGCCATCTTTAAAGAGATCTGTTACTTTACCCCCTTCTTTAAAGCCACCTTCATCAGAATCACCTAGGACAACTAGACGAACACGGGGTGTTTTTTGGGGAGAGAGAGGAAGGAGTTGATCACGATCTTTAACGAGAGTGACAGAGTGTTTAGCAATCTTAGCAGCTATTTCTAAGTGCTCACTAGTTTTTAGGATTGGTTTTTCAGGAATTTGTCCAATAAATTGTCCCGCTTCGTTCATCAAACCTTGAGAAAGTTTAGTTGCTAATATTCGGGTCACAGCCTGATTAAGACGATCGATTGAAACAAGTCCACTGCTAACAGCTTCTGTCATGATGGCATAATCTTCATCAATGTTTTTGTTGAAGAGAATCATATCGATTCCGGCATTAATGGTTGCAGGTAGAAGTTCCTTACGTGGGAGAATGACATTATAGCCCACCATAGCGGTCGCATCAGTAATGGCCAATCCATTGAAACCAAGTTCTGTTCGAAGGAGGCCGTCAATGAGGAGTTTAGAGGCTGAGGCGGGGCGTAAGTCCTTATCTTTGATTTCGGGGTTTAGCTTACGTTCCCAAGCTGGTTGGTAGATATGCCCAATCATGACACAAGGTGTTCCTTGATCAATCAAGCTTTTGTAAATCTGGCCATAACTGCTAGACCAATCTTCTGCTGATAGGCTATTAATGCTGGAGAGTAGATGTTGATCACGCTCATCAACGCCATCTCCTGGGAAGTGTTTTATTACAGGAGTAATTCCGTTTGCTTCCAGGCCTTGAATTTGAGCTTTTGCCATACGGAGGACGCGATCAGGATCTGATCCAAAGGTTCGTGTATTTGTGATAGGATTTTTAAAATTTAAATCAATATCTACAATAGGGGAGAAGGACATGTTGCATCCGACCTGATTGGCCTCATAGCCTGCGATATTTCCTAGTTCAAAGGCTGCTTGAGGATCATTTGTCGCAGCCATTTGTAGAGGATTGCCTAACCAAGTCCCCTCACTGATGATTCCATTTCCCCCAGATTCAAGGTTAGCTGAAAAGAAAAGCGGGTATTTGCTATGATGTTGAATTTGTTTAATTTGTCGACTGATTTGGGCCGCTGGTCCTGGTCGGAACATGAGCCCACCAGGCTTGTAGGTATCGATAAAGGTGTTGAGATCGATCCGCTCCTCATCTTGTCCGATAACAAAAAAGAGTTGGCCGATTTTTTCTTCTGTTGTCATTTCAGAGACGAGTTGATGGATACTTTCAGCTTGTTTAGTAGTTAAAAAGTAAGGTTTTTGTGTAAGATTGAGCATTCGATTTCTCCTCGGTATTTTTTCTATCTTTATTCTAGTCTAGAAAAATGGGAAAAACTATCGTTAAAAATAGCTACATATATGTTCATTTCCTAGATTTCAAAAATAAGGTATAATGGAAAAAGAAAGAAGGTAAGTATGGATCCATTTATTTTAGATTTACTCATTAATAAGAGAGAACAAAGAGAGTGGAAGGAGATTGAATCAACTATGCGACCGGTTCCTGCTAAGTATTTTAATGGAGAGCCAGTTTATGAATTTTTCCAAAATCTAGATGATTCTCTTGAAATCAATTTGCAACCTATTGCACTTTCTGTCAATCCAGTAAATTCTTTTGTCCCTTATCATTTCCACAACTATGTTGAAATGATCTTTCCCTTGAAGGGGAATTTATCTATCATGATTGAAAATGAACAATTGGATTTACATGAGGGAGATATTTTTATTGTAGGGCCAAACACGGTTCATAAAAATTTAGAAAGTAGTTCAGATGATGTGGCTTTAAACATTGCCTTAAAATCAACAGCATTCACGTTGAATGATTTAGATTTTTTGCATAGAAATGGAAGTAACAGTTATCTGTCTGAGTTACTTTTTTTTACTCCAACAGAAAAAGAAAGGAATGGAATTTATACGGTTTTTCGGACTGAAGAAGGTGATGGTTTAATTAATGCTATTTCTAATATTATCTATGAATATTATAAAAGGGGTGATAAACAATCAAACGACATTATTCGTTATGAGCTCTTAATCCTATTTGTTAAGTTACTGAGAATTTCTAGTAGATCAAATTCTGTAGAAAGCTCTAAAAAAACAGAGTCGAATTTATTATCTTTCATGCTTTATATAGAAAAAAATTATGCTTCTATCACTTTAGAAGAAATGGGAGAACATTTTGGATTTAATCCAAATTATTTATCGACCTATCTAAAAAAACAGACGGGAAAAATCATTTATTAAATTAATTCATATTCAACGAATTAATGTAGCAGCAGAGTACCTTAGACATACGAATGCTTCAATTGAGCAGATTTCATTGAAAGTTGGATATGAGAACCCATCCTATTTCTATAAGATTTTTTTCGAAAAACTTTTTAGGGATATCTCCCTCGGAATATCGGAAACAAATAGGAAAAAAATATGGAATAACTAAATACTGGATAAATTTTTATGAAAAAAATTGTATCCAGTATTTTTTTGTACGTTTCATTATTTTGAACAGATCACTCCTATAGTTTGGCTATTATTAAGTGGTGGCAACTATTAAAGGGTGTAACAAATAATAACTAAATAACTTGTTTTTGTTGGGTTTTATGAGGAAATTATAATTTTTTTATTGATCATTCAAATAATTGTGAACATCTAAGAAATGAACATACTTTTTAGTGATTTTTTAAGATATAGTGGTATTGATATTGGTCTGATATACTGTATTCATAACATCCAATACAATTATGAAAAGGAGATACTCTGATGGATTATAAACAACCAGAAGAAATGATGGATAAAAAATTTGCTTTTTTCCATGCAACCTCAGTAAGTGGAACTGCAATGATGATTGCAGCAATCTTATCTAGTTACCTCAGTGTCTATTTGACAGATACAGTAGGACTAGCTGCAACCTCTGTTTCCCTTTTAATGTTTATAGCAGCATTATGGGATGCAATTAATGATCCCCTGATGGGAGTTATTGCAGACCGAACCAAAACGAAATGGGGGCGCTATCGTCCGTACTTCTTGCCTGCACCAATTCTATTGACACTTTTTTCAACTTTACTTTGGTTTAATCCGAATCTTGGTAGCGGGAATTTTTGGTATTATTTGGCAATGAATATTGGATATGGTATGACAGTTACTATGTATACCATGCCTCAACTGTCTATCCTTCCAGCACACGTAAAAAGTGACGCTATTCGTAATAAGATTATCACATATGGAGCAGGGTGTATGGCTCTAATGTTTACCATTGGTTCTTCTTACGGACGAGATTTAGAGCAGGTTCTTGGTAAATGGTTCGGTACTCAAAATGGATGGATCCCTTTAATGATAATACTGGGACTTCTTTCTTGTGTATCATTCTGGGGATTGTTTGTAACTGGGAAGGAAAAGTATATTGAACCACTCCCTGAGCGTCCGTTGACACAGGATTTGAAACGAATTTTAAAACATAAAGAGTTATCTCCGTATATTGTAGTATGGATGATGGCCGCTATGGGTTATGGACTAATGTTTGGTACATCTGTTTATTATGTTATGTATTACATTGCACGACCTGATTTAATTTCTACATATATGCTTGTAGTATCTCTAGGTGCTTTAGTTTCAATGGTTTTACTTATGGGGATCTTCTTGCGGATTTTTAAGTCAGCCAAACGAGCACTACAAGTATCTGTAGTAGGATCTTCAATTTGTTATTTCATTTTGTTCTTCTTTGGGAAAACGAACTTTACGTTTCTACTTGTTATGAGCTTTATTGCGACAGCCCTTGCTTCAATGCAAAACGCTCTTGTCAATGTTTTGGTCAATGATGCAATTGATTACATCCAATTTACAGAAGGAATCTCAGCCAATGGTGTGATTTCTTCAATCCAAGGATTTGCGAAGAAATGTGGGGGTACCGTTTCTAATTCTCTACCATTGTTACTACTTGGTTTGGTAGGTTATGTAGCGGGGGCAGTTGGAAAACAAAATGGTGCAACTCTATTTGTTCTTAACTTTATGAGGTTTGGAGCTCCAATCATTACAGGTGCTATTATGCTCCTCTGTCTCCGTATTAATCCTGTTGATAAACATCGTGAGGATATTGAGGTCATGAAATCAATGATTCGAGATCATTCTGAAGATAATCATGAATAGGATGATCAATAACAATATATTTTACAATCTTTTATAGATAAGAAAGATGATAAAGTGATAACGGCACATTTGTTTTTTTCAATGTGTCGTTTTAGATAGTTACCAATAATAAAAAGCGTTAGGGATATAAGGAGAAGTAATGAAGCAAGAACTATTCAACGACGATTGGCTTTTTTGGTATGATGAAAATTCATTTGCACTAGTTTGGAATATACCTGAACAAGCTCAAAAAATAACCCTTCCTCATGATGCAATGATTAGTGAAACACCATACGCTGAAAGTAGAAATGGAAACAATACAGGTTTTAGAGATGGAAAAAATTATGTTTATGTGAAAACATTTATTGCAGAAGAGGAAGATTTATATAGGGAGAATATATTAAAATTTGAAGGCTCCTATATGAATACGTTTGTCTATGTAAATGGACAGCTGGCGGGAAAACATCATAATGGCTACACTACTTTCTATGTAAATATGAAAGATTTTCTTCATTTTGGAGAAAATGAGATTCGTGTTCAAGTTCGAAATGGTGCGATGAGTAATAGTCGGTGGTACTCAGGAGGTGGTCTTTATCGAGATGTTTATTTATTGAGTAGTGATTTACTTCATGTATCAGCCGCTGGTAGTAAAATTAGAACAGTAGAGTTAGAAAATGATTTTGCAAGTATTGAAGTATCTGTTCCTATTGAGAATAGGAAATGCAAAGGAATTCAATTTGATTTAAAATTAATGGTATGTGATAAGGACGGGAAAATTCTTCTAGTGGATCAGCGCCCTTATTATTTAAAAGCAGGGGAGAAAAATGAATTTAAAACAATCCTCTCATTGGATAAGATTCAAGCGTGGTCTGCTGAGTCTCCTATCATGTATCGTATGATTGTTGAACTATATCAAGAGGGAGACTTATGTGATACTGATAGCCAAGAGTTTGGAATTCGGACTATTTCTGTAGATAGTAAACGTGGGCTACGAATTAATGGGCAACAGACAAAACTTAGAGGAGCTTGTATACATCATGATAGCGGTTTGATAGGTGCTGCGACTTATCAAGTTGCCCACTATCGTCAAGTACGTATCTTAAAAGAAGCAGGGTTTAATGCTATTCGTATGGCTCATAATCCAGCTGCTCCAGCTTTGCTAAGAGTTTGTGATGAGTTGGGAATGTATGTAATGGACGAAACATTTGATAGCTGGACACGTTTTAAAGGAGATTTCGATTACAGTCTATTTTTTGAAGAGTCGTGGAAGAATGACGTATCTGCGATGGTTGAAACAGATTTCAACCATCCTAGTGTTATCTTGTACTCCATTGGAAACGAGATTCCTGAAATTGGAACTAAACATGGAAGTCGCATAGCCAGAATGATTCATGATCATATTAAAGATATCGATCAAACGCGTCCGACTTTAGCTAGTATAAATGGCGTTTTTGCAGCTGGGGAAGTAATTCCGCAGATTGCTGAAGATATCCAGAAACAAAGCCAAATTGATCAATCAGATTTAACAGGAAATGTAAATGATTTTATGACTTTAATGGATACTAGTATGGATAAAATTGTTGTGCATCCTCTGATAAGCCAGCGACTGGATTTGGCAACAGCTTCGACGGATATTGCTGGCTATAATTATATGTCAGCTCGTTACGAATTAGATGCTAAAGAACATCCTAATAGAGTTATTGTAGGAAGTGAGACTTATCCTCCTGAAATCGCACGTAATTGGTACTTGGTTAAGAAATTAGCTAGTGTTATTGGAGATTTTACTTGGACAGGTTGGGACTATATTGGAGAAGCTGGAGTAGGAGTAGCTGCTTATAGTTGGGGTGAGGGAGGATTTGGCGCACAATTTCCATGTCAGCTAGCTTATTGTGGAGATATTGATATAACTGGCGTTCGACGTCCACTTTCTTATTACCGTGAAATCGTATTTGGTTTACGTGAAAAACCTTATATTGCAGTTCAAAAACCCGAACACTATGGAAAAAAATTAATTAAAACACCGTGGGTTTTATCAGATTCTCTTCGATCATGGACTTGGCCAGGTTTTGAAGGAAAACCCATTGTTGTAGAAGTATATGCTCCAGGTGATGAGGTTGCTCTATATTTAAATGATCAGTTAATAGAAAAAAAAGCTACATCAGAAGAACTAGACTATTTAACTAAATTTGACATAATGTATCAAAAAGGATGCTTAAGGGCGGTGAATTTTAAAGATGGTCATATGATTAGCGAAGATATTTTAATGACGGCGGATGAAACAACTGCTCATTTACAGGGGAGGGTTGAAGAGAATGGTGATTTAACCTATATTTCGTATTCGATAGAAGATAAATTAAACAATCTCATTACACATAAGAAAATGGACTTGTGTATTCATGTTGTGGGAGCAGAATTACTTGGTTTTGGGACGGGAGATCCTAAACCTTTGGAAAAATATAATACTGATAGAACATCAACTTTTAACGGAAGGGCGTTGGCAATTGTCCGAAAATTCAAACAAAATGCACAAGTAATTGTGACTAGTGAAAACATGACTGTGGATATAATTATATAAGAGAGGAAAATAACGATAGTAAAACAAAAACATAGAACAGTGGTCACTACAGATGGTGAAATCGATGATATGAATTCTTTTATTCGTTTTCTTCTTATATGGAAGTTGCAGGAATTATTCTGACTTCTTCTATGTTTCATTACAGTGGGAATGATGAAAAACCAGCATATCGTTGGACCGGAGAAACATGGATCCCCGAAATGATACATCGATATGCAGAAGTATATTCTAATCTTGTTAAACATGACCCTGACTATCCAACTCCGCAAAGTTTATTAGATGTATACAGAATTGGAAATATTTCTGATGTTGGTGAAATGGAGGAGGAGACAGAGGGATCTAATTTTTTAATGGATTTAATGCTAGATCAGGATGAGCGACCATTGTATATTCAGACATGGGGAGGAACGAACACTACAGCCCGTGCTCTTAAAAGTATTCAAGAACGATTTGAGGGGACAAGTGAGTGGGCGCATATTAAATCAAAAATAGAATCTAAAGTGGTATTGTACATCATTTTAGATCAAGATGGAACTTATGGAGATTATATTTTCGAAAAAAATTGGAATTTGACAACTTTAAATGATTCTTTAAATTTTGGATATTTTGGTTATGGTTGGAAAAATTTACCAAAAGAAATTAGATCTAGTTTAGACGATCACTGGCAGCAAATCCATATTTTGAATAAAGGCTCTTTGATCGAAAAATATGCCTTAATTGGAGATGGCTACTATCTAGCTGGAGAGATTGAACCAGAGCAATTTGGACAAGAAAAATGGTTAGAAGCTCATCCCGATTATAAAAAATATGATTTTATTTCTGAAGGAGATTCACTTTCCTACTTTTATTTAATACAGACGAGTCTTAGAGGCTTTGAACATCCAACTTATGGTAGTTGGGGAGGTCGGTTTACCGAAGTAGCACCTAATACATTTTCTACAGAAAAAACAGTAGATTATAATCCACTTACTCAGCGATTTGAGCAAGAATATAGTTTTTATCGTTGGATTAATGATATCCAAGCAGATTTCGCCGCTCGAGTTCAATGGTGTGTAACAAATGATTTTAAAGTATGTAGTCATTACCCAGAGGTGAATATAGATGAAAATATCTCAGCGAAAGTAGGTGAAAATCTGACTTTAAGGGCGCTAGCGAAGGATCCAAACGGACTTTCAATTGCTTATCATTGGTGGTGTTACTACGAGGCATCTACATATTGGGACTTTAGTCATCTTGAACTTGAAGCAGGGAGATGGACACTAGGTGACATGGAGTTTATAGATTCATGGCATTCGTCAAAAATAGAGAAAACGTGGAATTTACCAATGGCAGGAGTTGATACAAATCAAATTAGTTTCCAAATTCCTGAAGATGCAAAATCTGGAGATACTTTCCATATTATTTTAGAAGTAAGCAATCAATCAGAATTTCCATTAAAAACATATAAAAGAGTCATTATAACAGTTGAATAAAAAATAGTAGTTTGGAAGTACACTATGAAAAATCCTTTATATATATGGGGTAAGCAAATCCCAGGAAATAATAAACGTTTAAAGACAGATGTCTTGAATATTCACGAGGAGTATACCCCTCATGATTTATTTGAGAAATATCCGGGAGTCTGGGATAAATCATCAGATGAACTTGGAGATTTATCAGGCAATGATACCCTGGTTTATAGACAAGAAATTGAACATGGACCAGCAGAACTAACTTATACAGACCGGCCTTTTCTTTTTCCTTATTTATCGGAAGGAAGCGATCAGGCAGTTGTGATCTGTCCTGGTGGAGCCTATTTGACAAAATCTATGGTGACGGAAGGAGAACAAATTGCTGAACTTCTTAATGAAGCAGGAATTTCAGCTTTTGTTCTTTGGTACCGCAGTTACCCTTATCGTGAACCAATCATGTTTTTAGATGCTCAGCGAGCTATTCGTTATGTCCGTTATCACGCAGCTGATTTTGGAATTAATCCTAATAAAATTGGTTTGCTTGGTTTTTCAGCTGGTGGTAACTTAGCTGGTGTTACTTCCTTATTACTAAGAAATCAGGATTGGTTCCAAGGATTAGATTATCAACTAGATAAGATTGATAGGGAAGATGCGAGTGTTTCAGCCTTGGGCCTCATCTATCCAGCAATTTCTCTTCACAAAGACAAAATTGTAGCTATTCTAGCAGGTGCTGACAGTTATCGTGATCCAGTGACTTGTCAAGCTGTTGCAGATCGTTTGGATATGAGAAATGGTTTGCAAAATGGAGATGCTCCACTCTTTATCTGTGCAGCAGTAGATGATGAAGTGGTTCCGGCGCAACACTGTTTAGATTTAGTGCAGAAGGCAAATGAGAAGAGAGTTTCTGCAGAGTTACATCTATTTGCACAGGGTGGGCATGGATTTGGAGCCTGTCTAGGAGAACAGATGCCCCAATTTTATCATGATTGGACTCTTGTTCAACAGTGGAAGGACTTATATCTCACCTGGTTGAAAACGGTTTGGAAAGAATAAGATGGATTTTTAGATCTCAAGTAAGGGCTTGGGATCTGTTTTTTTAGAGTAAAGAAGTTACCATAGAATAGTATCAGTTTTTCCTAGGATCTTGTAAGACTTTTGGGTTAGAGAGGGGTATAATAGAACTATCAAATCAAGTGAGGTGGAGAGATGACCGACAAACTTCAATTTCCAGATGGTTTCCTTTGGGGTGGGGCGACGGCTGCTAACCAATGTGAGGGAGCTTATAATGAGGATGGCCGTGGCTTGGCCAATGTGGATGTGGTACCAATTGGGCCTGATCGTCATGCGATTATTACGGGTCAGAAAAAGATGTTCGACTTTGAAGAGGGCTATTTTTACCCAGCTAAAGATGGCATTGATATGTACCATCGCTACAAGGAAGATATTGCCCTCTTTGGGGAAATGGGCTTTAAAACCTATCGCTTGTCCATTGCCTGGTCTCGGATCTTCCCAAAAGGGGATGAACTGGAGCCGAATGAAGCGGGTCTACAGTTCTATGAGGATCTCTTTAAGGAGTGCCACAAGTATGGCATTGAGCCCTTGGTGACCATTACCCACTTTGACTGCCCCATGCATTTGATTACAGAGTATGGAGGGTGGCGTAGTCGCAAGATGTTGGAATACTACGAACGCCTCTGCCGGACACTTTTCACTCGCTACAAGGGCTTGGTCAACTACTGGCTGACCTTTAATGAAATCAATATGATCCTCCATGCGCCATTTATGGGAGCGGGTCTCTGCTTCGAGGAAGGGGAGAATGAGGAGCAGGTCAAATACCAGGCAGCCCACCATGAGTTGGTCGCTTCAGCCATTGCCACCAAGCTAGCTCATGAGATTGATCCGAACAACAAGGTTGGCTGTATGCTGGCAGCAGGGCCAAACTATCCCCATACCTGTGCTCCGCGAGATGTCTGGGCTGGTCTAGAAGAAGACCGTAAGAACTATTTCTTCATCGATGTGCAGGCGCGTGGGGAATACCCTAACTATGCTAAGAAAGAGTGGGAGCGTCAGGGAATCACGGTTGAGATGACCGAGCAGGACCTGCAGTTGTTGAAAGACTATACGGTGGACTTTATTTCCTTCTCCTACTATGCTAGTCGGGTCGCTTCAGGTGATCCAGCTGAAAACGAAAAAACAGCGGGCAATATCTTTGCCTCTCTGAAGAATCCCTACCTAGAAAGCTCGGAATGGGGCTGGCAGATTGACCCTCTTGGTCTCCGCATTACCCTCAATACCATCTGGGATCGTTATCAAAAGCCAATGTTTATCGTGGAAAATGGGCTTGGAGCAGTGGATACTCCAGATGAAAATGGCTATGTAGCTGATGATTACCGGATTGACTACCTGGCTGCCCATGTCAAGGCCATGCGAGATGCCATTAACGAAGATGGTGTTGTCCTCTGGGGCTATACGACTTGGGGATGTATTGACCTTGTCTCTGCCGGGACAGGAGAAATGAAGAAGCGCTACGGCTTTATCTATGTTGACCGGGACAACGAAGGCAAGGGAACCTTAGCCCGCTCGCGCAAGAAATCCTTCTATTGGTACAAAGAAGTCATTGCGACCAATGGGGCTTCTGTTAAATAAAAGTCTCCTCTAGAGCTAAACCATCTTCTGGATGACTCTCTGGCAGCAAACTAAAAAGCTTAGAATCCCAACTAAAGCTGGGGTCCTAAGCTTTTTGTATGTAGTTAAGGCAAGTCCTTACTGATTTACTGGTCGTAGTCTAAGACATTGTTTTCGATGACAAACTTAGATTCAGCGGTAATGCTAGCTTCTCCTAGTTGCAACTGCGAACTTCCGTCTGGTTTCATGATGTGCCACTGACCGTCCTTGTGGGCAAAGATAGCCTGAAATGTGACGTTATCACTCTTGTCTCGAATAGGTAGAACAAATGCTTGATCAGTATTCTCTAAGAGAATCTCTTCTTTTTTTTCAAAGTTATAGATATAAAATTGCCCAGTTCTTTGTCCCAAACCATGAAGTTCATCGACTTTTTGCCAATTCTCAAACTTATTCCGAACAAGGGATTCATTATAAATCTTGTTGAAGGTTTCGTTCCGTTTCTTCGTTTCTTCCTCGTCTAGTGTTTTCTGAAAGTCTGCAACCTTTTTAGTCGTTTGGATGGTTTGTCTGTTTTGCTCCCTGATTTGTTGGCGGTGGATGACTCGCATCATTCTTGCAGCAACGCCCAGGATGACGAGAATGGATACAAGGCTGATTTGAGTTTTGGCATTTTTTTTCATAGATGATTCTCCCTATTGTGTCATTGGTCCTATTATACCCTTTGAAAGAAAGGATAGTCAAGTTCATCCTGTAATAACCTAACATGAAGATCTGCATGGAGACTATAGGATTTTATCAGATTTTCATTGACGAAGGACTCTTTATTTGATAGGCTAGGGGAATAGAAATGATTTCGTAAGCATAGAAAAGAGGAGTGAGGCAAGTGGCACGCATCTTATTAATTGAGGATAATAATGATATCCAAGAAATTTTGTATAGTCTCTTAAGCGAAGACCATGAGGTGCTTCAGGCTTTTTCAGGTACAGAAGGGCTACGACTCTTCCAGCAAGAAAGGATTGATTTGGTCCTTCTCGATATCATGCTTCCTGGGAAAAATGGGGATCAGGTCCTTGAGGAGATTCGTTTGCAGAGTCAGGTGCCGGTCATCATGATGACAGCTCTTGGAGATAAACACCTCATTAGCCAGTATCTCCTTGCAGGAGCCAATGATTATATCGTCAAGCCCTTTAATCTGGATGAGGTGGCGGCTCGGGTAACAGTGCAACTGAGAAATAACATCACTCCGGCACAGGAAGCTCCATCATCGAAAAAGCTGACTGTTAAAAATCTGGTTCTGAACCCAGAAAGCTTTGAATTGGAGTCTGGAGAAAAAACGCTTCGCTTGGGCAAGAAGGAATTTCAAATTTTTGAAACCTTATTGGCGCATCCAAAGAAGATTTTCACCAAAGAAGAATTGTATGAGGCAGTCTGGGAAGAAGTCTATCTGCCTGGAGACAATACACTCAATGCCCAATTGAGCAATCTCCGAAAGAAAATTGCTCAGCTCGAACCGAATGAGGATTACATTGAAACTGTCTGGGGCTTGGGTGTTCGCTTGAAAGGAGACAAGTAATGTGGGGAGTGGTTCTAGTTTTAGTCGTCCTTGTCATTCTCTTAGGACTGGGCTACGTTCGCCTGCTTTCTGCCTTAAAGGATTTGCAGGAGCAGATCCAAAAGAAGCTCCAAAGCGGGAGTGGGGTACGGCTGACCTCCCAAGTTTCAAAAAAAGAATTGGTCGCCTTAACCAAGCAGGTCAGTGACCTTTTTGACCAGATTGAGCGGACCAATCGGATTGCCTTTCAAGAGAAGAAGACCTTGGATATGGCCATCAGTAATATTGCTCACGATATTCGGACGCCTTTGACCATTGCATCAGGCTATACCCAGCAAATTATCAAGGGTGGGACGCAAGAAGAGGAAAAACTGAAGAAAATTGCTTCCAATCTTCAAGTCGTCTCAAAACGCTTGGAATCTCTCTTGGAATACAGACGCTTGATGGAGGGTGCCATTCAACCTCGGCTTTCAGATGTTAATCTCAGCCAAGTCCTAACCCAGCAGTTGTTCCAGTATTATGATAGCTTGTCTGAGGCGGGGATTGCACTAGAGGTAGAGCTAGAAGAGCATCTCCATTATGCTACCGATCCGGAGCTTTGGGAGCGCCTCTTACAAAATATGCTCAGCAATGTCCTCAAGCATGGGAAAGAAAAGGCCCGCTTGACCCTGACTTCGGACGCGGACACGATTCGGGTCGAGCTGCGCAATATCGTGCAACAACCGATTCAGCACTTAGACCAATTAGCTAGTCGCTTCTACTCCGAAAATCTATCGGACACAGAGGAGTCTTCTGGCCTGGGTCTCTACATCATTCAAAATTTTGTAGAGATCTTAGGGGGAGATTTTCAACTGGCAACGGAGGCAGAATGGTTTATCTTAACCATTACATTAAAAAAGTAGGACTTGACCAATTGTCAAGTCCTACTTTTTTATAAATCTTTGTGTTTAAAGGTAGCTAGTCCTAGGAATCCGAAAACAAGGATGAATCCAAGGGCGATTGAGAGGGTATTGTTTGTTGCTGTCGTACTTTGGACCATGGAATATTGGAATTCCAAGTTTAGATAGTGCAAAATGTCGATGTCTTTAAAGAAGAGCGCAGGAAGGCTTAAGAAGATATTTCCAACGAAGTAGCCAACGAAGGCCAAGGTGATGGATTGGCTGGCGTAAAGGAGGAAGGAAATAATGCTGACCCAAGCCAAGGTGGAGAGGAATTGCATCAGAAGGGTCAGTCCAAAATGAGCCAAGAAGTGCTCTGGCATGGTTCCAAGTCCATTGTAGAGGGTCGCGATCGAGAAGACCAGACCATAAGAAACAAGAAATTGAAAGAGAGCAATGGTCAGGACAACTGCACTTTTGGCAAAGTAGTAGCTGGTGCGAGAAACGCCATAGGCCAGGCTATTCTTGTATAAGTTTTGTGTTAAATCTGTTCCCAGGACCAGGGTGATGACAATAATGGTAAAGAGGATGGTCACACTGATGCTGGAGGAATAGTTGGTCAAGGCTTTAAAGCCCGTCCAAACTTCGGTCGCTTGGGGTAATTTGGATTCCGTATTGACACCGACGTGACCGGTAGCGCCAAAAATGACTCCAGACAGGATATTGAGAACGAGAATGGCTTCTGTAATCCAAAAACCTTTGGAGCGAAAAAGTCTATAAAAATCTGCTTGAATGGTATGCAACATGATAAATCTCCTAAATGAAATGTGTGGGATAAGTAATACAAGACGGTGGGTTGACTAGTCTACCAAGTCCGTAAAGAATTTTTCCAGATCTTGGCGGGCATAGTAGATTTCGTCTACATCAATATCTGCTTGAACGAGAGCTTTGACAATGACTTTAATATCGTGAGTTTGTCCGAAAATATGGATTTCTCCATCCTTATCGATGACTTTGATACGGTGATGGAGTTGATCTTGAATCAGTTGACTCGCAAGGGCTAGCTGGCTGGTCTTGAGGATGATGTAGTCTTCGCCTTGCTCCTCGAATTCAGCCTTGCTAATTTCTTTGATTAGACGTCCTTGGTCGACAATGCCAAAACGATTGGCAACCAGATAGAGTTCAGAGAGGATGTGACTGGAAATGAGGATGGTCATGCCGAGTTCATCGTTGAGGCGCTTGATCATCTGACGGAACTCCTTGATTCCGACCGGATCAAGGCCATTGATGGGTTCATCTAGAATGAGGAAGTCGGGCTTGGCAATAAGCGCGATGGCAATTCCCAACCGTTGTTTCATCCCCAGTGAAAAATCACGGAATTTCTTTTTCCCAGTATTATTCAGGCCGACATAGTTCAGGGTTTCTTTGATGACCTGGTCGGGATTTGGGATATGGCGAGCCTTGCAATAGTAGACCAGGTTTTGATAAGCGGTCATATGCTTGTGGGCCACGGGACTCTCAATGACGGATCCGACCCGTTTTAGGGCTTGCGTCCACTGGGAGCGATTTTTAGAAGCAAAGAGGGAGATGCTTCCGTCAGTTTCCTGAATCAGTTGGGTGATCACCTTGATGAGGGTGGTTTTCCCTGCGCCATTTTTACCGATTAGGCCGTAAACATCACCTTTGCGAATGGTGAGATTCACATCATTTAAGGCGTATTGATGACCGAATTTTTTACTCAAATGGGAAATTTCTAATACTTTTTCCATGGTTTTCTCCTTCGTCCAAATGACTAGTTGTTTTCTTTACACTCTTAGTATACAGCTTGCTTTTCAAATAACTATCAAGCAATTCTCAAATATTTCTAAAAAAAGAGAGTGGGACAGAAATCGGTAATTCGTTAGAATTCGATTTCGTCGTCCCACCTCCGCACAGTTGAGTAGGGCTGTAAAAGCTGATGAAATCAGCGTAGTAGAGCCCACTCAACCACTGCGTCTTGCTCGACAATCCAAAAATAATTGAGAGGCTAGGACTTTTGTCCCAGCCTCTTAATTTTAGAACCCAGCAACAAACTCTTTGATGGCTTGCGCGAGTTCATAGGGTTTCTCGGTATTGAGTAGATGACCTCCGTCTGCGATTTCTTGATAGCGGCCTTTTGGCAGGAGCTTGGCCAATTTTTTAGAAGAAGATTGATTGGCCCAATCTCTGCTACCACAAACAACCAAGCTAGGGAGAGGGCAAGCTTTAGCGGTATCGGTTAAATTGAGCCCTTTTAATTCGGTCAAGATTTGAAGCATCTGTTGTTTATTGGCATCTTGTTTTTCAAAGACATGCTTGGGAAGTAGACGAAAGAGAAGGATCTGGAGCCGATAGAGGGGGTTGGTGTTGAGTTTGTATTGAGTTCCTGCAAGGACCAAGCCCTTGAGTTGCGGGAAGTCTTGTCTGGAGAGATCCAGAGCGAGCACGCCACCTAGTGAGAGTCCTACCAGAATAAAGGGTTCGCTTTCTTGCTGGAGGCGCTCCATCAACCTTTCTTTAACTTCCTGATAGCTTTCTTTTGGATGGGAGAAAATATCAAAAGTTTTGGAGTGCAAGGGTGAAAGTGCAAATTGGACTCCTTGCCAAGAGAGGACATCTTGCCCTAGTCCATGTAAAAAAATAAGTTTCATCAGGAATCCTTTCTTTGAAAATCGAGTTCGTAGAGACCACGAAGAGCATTGCAGGCATAAATACGATCAGCGTCTGTTAAATCGTTCAGAGTTAAGAGTTTTTCTTCAACCTGCTGGGTCTCAAGAAGATGGCGCCGATAAATGCCATCGAGTAAGGGGAGGTGAGCTGGTGGGGTGTAGAGTTGTCCCTCTATCTCCAGCACCAGATTGCCAATCGTCGTCTCTAGCAAGCTTCCGTCTGGCAGATGAAAAATTTGCTCGTGATCTGACTGGCCTAGATGGTCTCTCTGACTCGTTTTGAAATAAGTAAATGGCGTCGCTAAATCAAGCTTCTGCTCTGTCAGTTGGGCCTGTAGATAGCTAGCTGGCAAGTCTGTCAGCTCCGTGATTACTAGGTGGAAGGTCCCGTTTTTTTGCAAGGCGATCCGACAACGATAGTCAAGGTTGGACTCCAAATGAGCAAGCTCTTCTTGAAGTTCTTTTCAGGAGTTTTGGCTCATCATAAGGATAGGCAAAGTAGCGACTAGCCTCTCTCAAACGGGTTAGGTGTTGCTCCAGGAAAGTCAACTCTCCTTGGTGGATGCGGCCAGTCGTCAGGAGCTCAAAGCGAGGCTCTTGCCGGTAAAGAACAGCCGATTTTTGCTTGGTTTCCTGGTATTCACTTTCCCATTTACTGTCCCAAGTGATGCCTCCTCCCACGCCATAGATGGCTTGATCCCCCTGCATTTGAAGGGTCCGGATGGCTACATTAAAAATCCGTTTCCCTTTTGGAAGAAGGATGCCGATCGTTCCACAGTAGACACCTCGAGGAGCCTTCTCTGTCTTTTGGATGATTTCCATAGTGGAGATCTTCGGTGCTCCTGTAATCGAGCCACAAGGAAAGAGAGCTCGGAAGGTTTGGACCAGGTCGATCTCAGATCGTAAGCGACTTTCAATGGTCGAGGTCATCTGCCAAACAGTGGAGTATTGCTCGACTTGGCAAAGACGGGTCACCTGCTCACTTCCAATCTCCGAAATCCGGTTCATGTCATTGCGGAGGAGGTCGACGATCATCATGTTTTCTGCTCGATTTTTCGGATCAGCTTTTAGCCAAGCAGCTTCTTGAAGATCCGCTTGGTTTAGTGAGACCACGACGCGTCGTTCCCTTCATAGGGCGCGTGGTCAGTAGCCGGTCGTCTTGCTCAAAAAAGAGCTCAGGGCTGATGGAGAGGATGGAGACATCATCGTGCTGGATGAAGGCATTGTAATGGGCTTTCTGCTCAACCACCAAGCGATTGTAGATAGCCAAAGGATCTGCTTTTAGCTCTTGAGAAAGCTGGACGGTGTAGTTGACCTGGTAGGTATCACCCTGGCGGATATGGTGATGGATCGTCTTGATGGCTTCTTGATAAGCAGGCGCCTCTACCTCTTCCTTCCAATTGGCTGGAAGATCCACAGCTTCATAGTCCTCTGGAAAAGGAAGGGTTTCGACCTCCTCGTGGATAGTAAAATAGAGGAGATACTCTCCCAGAAGAGGTGCTGGATGGACAGCAAATTTCTTCTCAAAAGCAGGAGCAGCCTCATAGCTGACATAGCCAACCGCATAAAAGCCTTGCTCCTGGTAGGCTTCGACTTCTCTAAGAAGAGCCTCTACCTGGTCGAGGTTTCTAGTTTTTAATTCCTTTATGGGCTTGGTGAAAAGGTGGCGCAAACCAAGCTCTTTAAAATCAATAATCGTTTGTTTATGCATGCTTTGAGTATATCAAAAATAGAGGAAAAAAGGTAGATAAGGATGCAAGATTCCTTGCTTGGCCTTCCCTTTCATGCTAAAATAACCATAGAAACTGCTTTGGGCAAGGAGTAGGAATATGCAAAAGAATCCCCTCTATAACACCTCTAGTATCAGCTTTTTTCAATACCTCTTTGCGATTGCAGTGATTTTGGTGCATAGTGGTCGCTTGACCTCCTATGAGCCACTGCATTTTGGTCTCAAGAGTATGCTCGGCCGGCTAGCGGTGCCATTTTTTATCGTCTGTGCCAGCTTTTTCCTCAAGCAATCACTAGGGAATTCTAAGAAAATGAAGACCTATCTGGCCAAAATCGTAAAAACCTATTTGTTTTGGAGTTTTGTTTACCTTCCTTATGCCTGGCTCTTTTTCTCTAGTCTCCATCTTCCTATCTATCTTTTTCCAGCAGGTGTTCTCATTGCACTGATCTATCTGGGGATGTGCTACCAACTCTGGTATATCCCAGCCTTTTTGCTGGGTTTGTTTTTGGTCAATCAATTGGTCAAACACCTAGGTATGGTTTGGACGGGTTTCCTGGCCTTGCTCCTTTATTGCTGGGGCTTGATCGAGACCTATTCGGCTTATCTGGACACCACAAGTCTTCTCAAAGGTTACCAGCTCTACAGCAATTTATTTTTTACAGCGCGAAATGGTCTCTTTTACACGCCCATTTTTATTTATATGGGTTATTATCTGTATGACCATTTTCATGCACAAACTTTTAGAATTCACCGTTGGCAAAAGCTAGCTCTTGCCTTTGGATTGCTCTGTCTAGAAGGGATCATTATTTTTCAACACGAAGGAATTGATAAGAACTTTTTCTTTCTTCTTCCTTTTGTGACCGTTTATTTTGTCAATGCCTGCCTGCGATCGTCCTTTTTGAAAAGCTATGATTTACAGTATTTAAAGCAAATGAGTATAGCTCTTTACTTTTCGCATCCGATCTTTATCGAGTGGGCTCGCTATGGCTTTAGCAGCCTCCCTCTCTCTTATCCAGACAGGGGCAAGCTGATTTTTGTGACTGCCTTGTTTGGTAGTCACCTTTTTGGACTAGCTATGCTGTGGGTACGAGAGAGAAGGGAAAAACAAAAGATTCCTTCAAATGGTGAAGAGTTAGATAAAATAATCAACCAATAGTAGGGTGTACAAAACTCAAGCAGATGTGTTTGAGTTTTTTTGTATGAAGAAAATCAAGGAAGAATAAGAATTGGCAGACTGCTCCTCCTTGTTTATAAATGTTTTATTTTCTTGCCCTTGGATAGAAGAAAGGGGAAATCAGTACCAGATAGTGATTTATAATATAGACATCATTGCAAATAATGTCTATATTATTGAATAGTGATGATTTAATTTGAAAAGCAAAGGATATTTTTAAAAAAATAAGTGATAAAATTAAAGGGAGGGCCTTTTTGGAAGGCTAACAAAAAGTAAAGGAGATAAGACATGAAAAAAAGCTTCGTTCATTATGGAAAGACTTTTTGAAAAAAAAGGTTTTGCCATTTTAACAATTTTCATGATGCTAGGCCAGCTTGGTCAAGGGGCGATCACAGCCTTTGCCAATGAGCTAGCAGTCGGGGATAATGGGGCCTTGGATGTTACCCTTATGTATGGGGATAAACAGAACCATCCAGATGGGATGTCCTATTACACAGGGGATACCATGTCTGGTTATATCCAGATCACCCCTAAGAATTTGACAACGGATATTAATGAAGTAACGGTGACCTTGAAGGTTCCTGGAAAGTACTTACGAGAAGTTAGTTTCCCTGACTTCAATAGTGCTTCAGAGCATGACAAACCAACGGTTACAAAAGTTGGAGATGATTATCAAGTCACACTTCACTTTAACAATTACCAAAAGTCAGAGGTCCTGACTTTACCATTTATTGGAAAATTTAAAGTCGGTTATGCACCGACCAATTATTCATTGGATATTACGGGTACCTTGAATATCAATGGTCAAGAAGCAAAACTCAATGATATCATTTGGAAACCCAAGTACAATGACTATCGCTTAACCAAGTATATCAACCAAAACTTGAACGAAGCCATGTCCAAGGACTATGCGGAAGCCATGCCTGGTGTTGTCAAAGGGGCTGACGGAAAAAATTATATTGAAACCCCATCATCTGTTCCATTTGCATTTCAATTGGAGGGAATGCAAGGACAGTATGGGGGACAATATCGTCAATTAGAATCAGTAACGCTTACCGATAAGTTGCCAACCTATACAGATAAAAATGGCAATACCCGGACAGCAGTTTTAGATACAGCTAAGTCTGAAGGCTGGGTAGATAATGGAGATGGCACCGTTTCTAAGACGTTTACAGCAGATGCAAACGGTAATCCAGCAGCTTATCACCAAGAATTCATGGCAAAAATCAAGAATACAAGTTACCTTTACTTGAAGTTTCCTGATTTAGTTTTGGAAAAGGACCAGACTCTCAAAGACGTCCTTAGTAAGGATTTGACAAACTCAGGAAGTATTGTGGGAATTCCTGCCAATCGTGGAGAGGGAGAACCGGATATTACAGCTGAAGATTCTCTTATTTTCCGCTTGACCTCTCGTGACCTGGAAGGGGCTGGAAGTTTTGCCAAAAAAGCAGATGGTGATGTCTATGATTCAACTGAATACAAGGCAGCAAACTATAGATGGATCATCGCTTTTGATAATAAAACTCCTTCGACACAAAAGAATTTTGTTTTCTATGATGAGACAGTGGACTCTCGGTTAAAATTCACCAAGATTGATTACGCTCGTCTTATGCAAGGAAATTACGGTATTGGTGAGTATATTAGCAAATATGTGAACGCATCATCCTTACTTTAGAAGATGGTAGTCAAAAAGAAGTTCAGCCAGAAACCGATAAAGACGGCAATGGTTTTATCGACTTAACCAAGTATGGAACCGTTGTCGGTTGGCGGATGGAAATGAAGGATGATTTTGTCCTAAAATCTGGTCAAGGAATTCGCTTCAATACCTATACAAGCTTCAAAGATCCAGAAAAGACTCGTTACGATGAAAATGATGCGACCAAGAATAAATTCAAGAATACAGGTCGTGTCACTTATCAAACACAATCAAATATTGCTAAAGACCAAACATCAGATTGGACCTTTAAGCTGATTCCTTTGAAGGAAAGCTTTGAGATTTCAAAAACGACGGATTACAATGATGTTCGTTATACTGATGGAGAAAATATTCGTTTTGGTTTGATGGCAACGAAAGTGGTCTTGGATCCTGATAAGGATTATGGAGACCTGCGAATCATTGATCTGTATGATCCAAATACCCTTAAAGTCGACTATAAAGATTTTGAAAGAAACCTTGCCTCTAATGAAAAAGGTATGAAATTCTTAAAGAGCTACGATGTCATTGAAAACTACCACAATTCTGGACGGACAGCTCTCATCATGCATTTGGATCAAAAAGAGTTTATTAAAGCTTCTCTTCAAGATCTTAATCGCGTGCGTCTACCATTTATCGTGGCCGATCTGAAAGGGAAAGACGATGGTGGGACCTTCACCAATAAAGTTTATGTCGCTGGAAATGGGATCCACGATCTTGAAAATGCCAACCCTGATCGGGTCACGGAAGATGTGTATGATCTGAACGGAAATGGTTTAACAACAGATAAGATTCCATATGCCCAATCAAACTATACAATTGTGGCTGCTGAAGGAATCTATGCACGCAAATATATCGCTAAAAATGATGACCTGTCAGACGCTTCGATTGTGACACGTACCTTCAAACCAGGTGAGACCTTTAACTACAAACTCACCATTAAAAATAATACGGATAAGGCAGTAGAAGACGGAGTCGTCTATGATGTCCTACCAAAAGTAAAAGATGTTAACACACTAGACGGATCTGGTCGGATGACAGAATACACGGTCAGCCTTCGTGGACCAGTGACAGCTCCAGAAGGATGGACGGTCTACTATACAACTGATACAGGCGTTACGACAGATACCATGGCGCAAGCTGCTGACAAAGATATCTGGACGACAGCTGTGGCTGATTACAGTCAAGTAACAGGAATCAAGTTAGTTGCAAATGCTGGTACTACGATTCCTGCACGTGGAGAAGCAAGCTTTGGTGTCCCAGTTGTAAATCCAAGTGAATTGACTGATGAAGTCAAGGCTTTGATGCAAAAACGCACCAAAGATAATGAAGATAACGGCGGTCGTTCTGGTCTTGTTCAAGCTCATAACCAGTTTGGTTACAAGGCGAAAGGTCATGAAGGAAATCGTGAGTCTAATACCGTAACTGCACAAATCTTCTCGGCTGCTTTCCACGTCAAGAAGGTGGACAAGGATGATCCTAAGAAAGTTCTTGAAGGTGCTGAATTTACCTTAACTGATGCAAATGGCGCGGTTGTTGCGACGGCAACTTCTGATAAAAAAGGGGAACTTTCCTTTAACACCTTAACAGAAGGAATCTATACGCTCAAAGAAACCAAAGCACCTGAAAACTACAAGTTGGATGAAACAGAACATGCCGTGGTTGTTACCTATGATGCGGACAAACAAATCTACCACGTCACGGTGGATGGAAAATCAGTCGGATCAAAAGCAGTCCCAGTTGAGATCGCTAATGAAGCAGATATCAAGTATCTCGATCTTGAAGCTTCAAAAGTTTGGGATGACCAAGACAACCAAGAAGGACTTCGCCCGGCAAGTGTGGAATTCCAACTCTATAAGAATGGCAAAGCTCAAGGAAAACCAGTCACGGTTTCAGCCGCAACAGACTGGAAAGCTCACTTTACGAATCTTCCAGATAAAGACAGTGACGGCAAGCTCAATACCTACACTGTTAAAGAAGTGAAAGTTCCGACTCATTATACGGTCGATACAGAAGAAGCCAGCTTCACAGATGGAAAAGCCACCATCACCAACAAGCGCACTCCTGAGACCACGACGGTAACAGTCAAGAAAGTCTGGGATGATGCTCAAAACCAAGATGGTCTTCGCCCATCTACCATCAAAGTTCACCTCTTGGCAAATGGAACAGAGGTGCAAGCACTTGACCTGACTGGTGAAGGAGATGAATGGACTCATACCTTCACAGACCTGCCAGTCTATAAAGATGGTCAAAAAGTTGTCTACACAGTGACAGAAGACAAAGTGGACAATTACACCACTAAGATTGATGGAACTACGATTACCAATACTTACAAACCAGGTAAGACAAGCCTTACTGTTACGAAAAACTGGAAGGATGCCAATAACCAAGATGGCCTTCGTCCAAAAACAATCAAGGTTCAATTGTATGCTGGTGATCAAAAGGTTGGTAAGGCGGTTGAATTGTCAGCAGATAACAAATGGACCCATACCTTCTCAAACTTAGACGAGAAGAAAGCTGGCCAAGTTATCAACTATACAGTCAAAGAAATTGATGTTCCAGAAGGCTACACACAAGCTGTCGAAGCAACTAACCCAGGTCAAGTAGTCGTGACCAACACGCACGAACCAGAAAAGACCAAAGTAGAAGTGAGCAAGAAGTGGGAAGATGGAGACGACCAAGATGGTCTCCGTCCAGCCAGCATTCAAGTTCAATTATACAAAGATGGCTTTGCGACGGATCAAGTGGTAGAACTTTCAGCCGCGAATGACTGGAAAGGTGCATTTGAAAACCTTGATGCCAAGGCAGCTGGAAAAGCAATCACTTATACGGTGAAAGAAGTCGCTGTCCCAGATGGTTACAAGGTGACGGTAAATGATAAGGACAAGGCCAATGTTGTCTTGACCAATACGCATGAACCAGCTTTGACAGAGATGAAAGTTACGAAGAAATGGGAAGATGCCAATGACCAAGATGGTCTTCGTCCAAAATCCATTAAGGTTCAACTCTATGCTGGTGATGAAAAAGTAGGAGATCCAGTGGAGTTGTCAGCGGACAATCAATGGACTCATACCTTTAGCAAATTAGCTGAAAAGAAAGCTGGTCAAGCTATCAGCTACCGTGTGGAAGAAGTAGCTGTTCCTGAAGGCTACCAAGTATCTGCTGATACTTCTGACGTTGCTCACACGATCTTGACCAATACCCATACGCCAGCGGTGATCGATATTCCAGTGACCAAGATCTGGAATGACCAAGACAATCAAGATGGTCTTCGTCCAGCAAGTATTGTGGTGAATCTTCTTGCCAATGGTGAAAAAGTTGCTCAAAAAGAACTCACGAATGCGACAGATTGGAAAGAAAGCTTCACAGGTCTACCAAAATTCAAGGATGGAAAAGAAATCGTCTATACTCTTCAAGAAGAGAAGGTAGCTGAATATACGACTACAATTGATCAGGCTGCTTATACCATTACCAATACCCATGCACCTGGTAAGACAAGCGTCACGGTCACTAAGAAGTGGGATGATGAGAATGACAAGGATGGAATTCGTCCGAAGAGTATTCGCGTTCAACTCTATGCCAATGATCAAAAAGTCGGTCAAGAAGTAGAATTGTCAGCTGAAAACAAGTGGACCCATACCTTTGCAGATTTAGATGAAAGCAAATGGAAACACCATCACTTATACAGTGAGAGAAGTCAGTGTTCCAAAGGGCTATGAAGCTCGTAACGACGAGGATGGTAAAGGAAATGTTGTGATTACTAACAAGCATGTTCCAAAAGAAACTCCAAAACAACCAACTCCTCCAAGTTCATCTGAACCAAAGAAACCGGGTCAACCTGAACCTAAAAAACCAAGCCAACCAGAGCCGAAGAAACCAGGCAAAATCTTAGGATTCTTACCAAATACAGGTACGACCATCTCTATTATTAGCTTAGTTTTAGCCTTTGTCTTGGCAAGCATTGCAGCTTATATTTTGAAGAAAAAGAAAAAATAAGCTAGTGCTTCCTTTATAAAATGAAACAAACACCAGAAATGGTGTTTGTTTTTTTATAGTGGCCTATTATAATTGTCTAGCGATCATTCTCATGGGCGCTTGCTCTATTTTTCAATTCCCGAACGTTTTCAAAAAAAATTCAGAAAATTCTTGACTTCTATGAAAATAGGCGTATGATTAGTTGTGAACTGTTGAACAATCCTTTTCAAGAGAAACCCTGATGTCGACTAAGGGATCTGTGAAAGGTGAAGCGGTTCAACTATAAAAATCTATAGAGCGTTGCGTCCGAAAGTCTAAACAGACACGGCTCTTTAAAAACAAAAGGAGAAGATTATGAAAACAGAACCGATTCATCGTACCAGTATGTGGAAATTTAAGTTAAGTGCTGCCACCATGACTTTGATTCCCGCTGCCGTGGGGATTAACTATGTTGCCAAAGCCTTGGCGGAGGGGTTAAAGTTGCCCGTTTGGCTGGGGTCTTTGGGAACCTTTCTTGCCAGCATGTTGGCTGGGCCGGTTGCCGGTGCCATCAGTGGTTTCATCAACAACGTGATCTATGGGCTGACCTTATCGCCAATTTCAACCGTGTATGCGATTACCAGCATCGGAATTGGGATTGCTGTCGGAGTTTTGCACGCCAATGGGTGGTTCTCGTCAGCGCGACGAGTATTTGTTTCTGCTATTATTATTGCCATCGTTTCAGCTGTCATTTCAACGCCACTCAACGTCATCTTTTGGGGTGGTCAGACCGGTATCGCTTGGGGTGACTCATTGTTTGCGGTAATGGTCGCCAATCATGCACCAGTGTGGCTGGCCTCATTTATCGATGAGTTTGTCTTGGATATTTTTGGATAAAAGTCTGCGTGGCCTACCTGGCATTCTTCATCTATCGTCAGCTGCCGAAGCGGATGGTGCACTTCTTTAGCGGTGATAAATGATGACTGATCAAACATTGATTTCTGGAGCGCCACGGGTCAAGCTCAAGTGGTACCAGGTGATCGATCCGATTACTAAGCTCTTGTTCATCTTGGACATGACGTTGTTGAGCTTTGCCAGTATGAATTTATTGCTTCAGGCCGGATTAATTCTTGTCGCAACACTGCTATTGTTATTTTCCAAATTGAGTTCTACCATCTTTAAGGCGCTGGGATTCAGCCTGTTTCTGATTTGCACCATGCTGATCATCCAAGGGTTATTTTACAGTCGGAATCAAACTGTGCTGTTTTCTGTGCTTGGGGTGTCGTTCTACAAAGAAGGCCTGATTTACGCCACCACTCTGGGTTGTCGAGTATTGGTGATTATTTTGACCAGTGGCTTTTTTATGGTGACCACGAGTATTTCAGAAAACGCGGCCTATTTGGAACTGTCCGGATTGTCTTATAAAACCGTCTACGTTCTGATGTCGGTGTGTTATATTTTGCCGGAAATGATGCGCAATATGCGGAAAATCCAGCAGGCACAAAAAGTTCGCGGAACCAATCCGCAAAAAACGTTGATTCAGAAATTAAAGTCAGTCCTGCCGGTTCTAATTCCATTGGTGATTAAGACCTTGGATCAATCGATGGCGCGGTCGATTTCTCTCCAACTGAGAGGTTTTGATAATCCCAACCGGACTGTCAGAACCTCCCAGCGCGTGTATCGCCTGTCGCGGACGCTGCACATTGGTCTGACTGGATTGGCAATTTTATTGATTGGGTGGAAGATATGGACGAAGATAAACGGATTGTAATTGAAAATTTGACCACCCGTTATCCGGGTACTGAGCAACCACAACTGCGTCAGATTAACGCGGAGGTTCATACCGGCCAGGTGGTTGGGATTATCGGGAATAGCCACTCCGGCAAATCGACTTTGTGCCGTGTGCTGGCAGGGGTCATTCCCAAAATGGTGTCTGCTGAGATTGAGGGCGACTGGCACATGTTTGGCCAGCGAGTGTCCGACAATTGGCCCGTTTATAATGCCATGAATGGAGTTGTACTGCAAAATCCAGCTGGCCAACTAAGCGGGTTGGCAGACACGGTTGCCGATGAAATCGCCTTTGACTTGATTAATCAGGGAATGGCTGAAGGACTGATTCAAAAACGGGTTGAAGAAGTTGCCACGCAAATGGGGCTGATTGAACAGCTGAATTTGCGTCCCGAGAGCCTTTCCGGTGGTCAGAGCCAGCGGTTGGCAATTGCCACGGCGATTGTGGCTAACCCGGCTGTTTTGATTATGGATGATCCGACCAGTCAGATGGATCCCCTTGGCCGCCGACAATTTTTCCAATGGCTGGCCCAAGTCAAAGAGACGACTGTCTTCATTGTCACCAGTGAAATTGACGATTTGTGCGAAGTCGCCGACGTTGTGTGGGTGCTGCACGAGGGTCAAATGGTAGCCCAGGGCAGGCCGGGTGAGGTGTTTAATCATTTGGCAGCTGACTGGCAGATTCCAGCCCCGACAATCCAGCAACTTGCTCAAAAAATGGATTGGCACTTGGCTGATGGCCGGTATCCGGTGAATGACGCTGAACTGAAGGAGGTTTTTTATGTCCACAATTGAACTGAACCACCTGACGTTCACTTATCCGGAACGGTCCTTTAGCTTGGATGTTGAAGACAAACACTTCGCCGATCCGATGGTGGCGATTGTCGGCCAAAATGGTGCCGGCAAATCAACGCTCTTCAAATTGTTGACGGGTTTGCTGACACCACAAACCGGTGTGATTAAGATCGATGGAGAAAATTTTAATGATCTTAAACCAGTCGAAAAGTTACTGAAGGTTGGGATTACTTTTCAGAATCCTGACGATCAGCTTTTCAACCCGACCGTTCAACGAGAGGTGGAGTGGAGTGTCGCGCAGGTCATGGATGACCACGACACGATTACGAGGCGGGCTTTAGCGGCTCTAAAAAGAGTTGGCTTGGATGATAAAACAGCTGAAAGTCCATATGACCTGTCATTGTCGGAACGCAAGCTGTTGAGCGTTGCCACAGTTTTGGCAGTGGATCCGGCGATTTATTTATTTGATGAGCCGATGATGTCGCTTGATTGGGAAAGCCGGCGCAAGTTGACCGCAATTTTCCATCAGTTGGCTGATTCGGGCCACCAAGTTGTGACCATCACCCATGACATGGATTGGGTCGCCGCCGAGTTTGAGTCGGTGTATGTTATGGAACACGGGAAGTTTGGCTTCGCCGGCAGTCCACGGGAATTGTTCAGCGATCACGAACTTGTCCAGCGAGTGGGATTACTACCACCGCGGATTATGGACATAGCGGAGTCGCTGGGTGATTCACAGACATATTTATCGGTTAATGATTATTACCAGAAAAATCGAGATGTATAGAAAAAGTCACCTCTGCGGGTTTTCCAGGTTGAAGGATTAACTTCAGCTTCTGGCAAGAACTCACATGGGTGACTTTTGTGTTTAATAACGTTTCATGATCATCGGGTGCTTCCTCAGATCACTCGGTTTGGTTTTACTTTGTTTCATGGTCATAATCATATACCATTTCTTTTGGATCTTTTGTTTGACTAATACAAAATAGGTCTTCATAGGTCTTCGCATTTTTAGCGCCCATTAGGATCATCAGTATAATTTTCTGAATTAGGAGACTGTCCCATCACTATTCGAACTTCGTCTCCCAACTTACGCTGTTCCCATTCATCCGTGAATCCTTTAAATCGCAATTCTGGAACTTTCTTTTTAACTGAATCATCTATTTTCGCCATAGTCCCCACCATTTTATTGGTTTTTCTTGATTTACCTTATCAACAGTCTAGTTGGTTGGTACCAATGGACGCAAGGCAGCTAAGAAGGGGTATTAGTGACAATTAATAAAATACATGAGGTTGGGCATGTTGCCCCACCTCTTTTTATGATATACTAGAGTAGTTTTTGAGACCTTGTAAAAAATGATTTTTTTAGTTCAAATTTAAAAAAGAAAAGGAGAGAACATGGACATCTTTTTGAGGAGCATATCAGGGATCCTCGTCATCCTGGGCATGATTTTAGTGGGCTTTGTCATTGGTGAAAAAGGCTGGTTTGATGACAAGTCACGTGGCCTACTCGCTAAATTGGTCACTCAAGTTGCTCTTCCCTGCTATATGCTCTACACCATCACGCAGCGCTTCACAGCAGCGGATCTACTTATAAATGTTGCCAGCCTTGCGGTTTTCCTGCCCTGTCTATGGTTATTTTACTTGGCATCGCGACAGCAGTAGCAAGGATCTTTGCAGTGAGACAGGACCGCCGTGGCCTCTTTATTTCCATGTTTTTTAATTCCAATACGATTTTTGTGGGGCTTCCCCATCAACCAAGCCCTCTTTGGAGATGCCAGTATTCCCTATGTTTTGATCTATTACATGTGTAATACGACCTTTTTCTGGACTTTGGGAACCTATCTGATCCAGCGAGATGGTGAGGGAGAAGCGCAGTTTGATCTCAAAACCAGTCTGAAAAAAGTCTTTTCTCCGCCCCTGATGGGCTTTCTCTTAGGGCTAGTCTTGGTGATGCTTCAGATCAAGTTGCCAGCCTTTTCTAGCCAGTGATTTGCAGTATCTGGGCAATTTAACAACCCCTTTATCCATGATATTCATCGGTTTGTCAGTGTCTCATGTAGGTGTGAAGCAGTTGGTTCTGGGAAAAGATCAGCTATTGATTCTACTAGGTCGCTTCCTGGTTGCCCCTCTTTTGATGGCGACCATCGTTTACTGGGTGCCTCTTCCAAGCTTTGATGAAGCAAGTCTTTATCATCCAGTCCGCCATGCCTGTGATGACCAATGCGCCAGTTGTTGCCAGACTCTACGGAGCTGATAGTGATTATGCAGCCGTCATGGTGACAGAGACGACCCTTGCAACCATGGTGGTGATCCCTATTCTCATGCTGTTGATGGCTTAATAAATAGAAAACTACAAAAGCTCAAGTTTTTTCTGAAAACTTGAGCTTTTCTTATAACAAGGCTAACAAGATGGTAAGGACTAGAGCGATGCCCATCCGAATCAGGTGGTGAGCTGGGATGGAAGTTTCCTTTGTGTTTCCCATTCCAATAGGCCCCGTAGCAAATCAAACCACAGCCGATCAGCCAAAGGACTAGAGCGACAATCGGTAAAAAGAAGTAGAGGATGAGAGATAAGGTCGCAAGGCTACTTCCGATGAGGAGAAATGTATTTCCTAGAGTGTGATTTCCTTTTTTAACTTCAGAAAGAGAAGCCAATAAGTGAAGAAGAGCAAAAGCAAGGGCAAAGAAGGCTGTAAAAAAGCCGAGAAGAATGGGGAAGAACATAGGGTTTCCTTTCTAAGATATGATTGCCTGAGTACTATTTTTTTATGACTGATTTTTATGAAGAATCATAAATGATACTACAAGATTTAAAAATAATAACCAATAAGGTAAAAAGAGAGTAACCATAAAGTTTAATTGGAAATTCATTTTTTTGAGATTGCAAAAGAGCAAAACAAACTCGTTAAAATGCCCGTTAACAATCCAGGCACATATTTTTCGAATAACGACTGTCTGAATCAGATGTCCGAAAGACATGGTAGATATAAGCGATTATGATGCTTGCGTAAATGCTATAGTTGTTAAACTGGTAACTAAGATATAGAGACGTCATTAGGATCAGAAATTGCTCCAAGACAATAGCATTGAAAGCAAAAGGAGTGTAATAAGTTAGGATTCGATTGTTTGGATACTGGATTGATATTTTTTTGACAAAGGATGGCATCCAAACGATTTCTTCCAGTTCGTGAAGCATGAAGAGTGATGGAAATAGAAAGTAAAATTGCACGCTGGTCATTGAAAATACTCCCTTCTAGTTCGAGCCCACTTTTAAAATCTCCAAATAAAATTGGATCACTTCTTGTTCGGTGTAGGACTTGCCTTTTTTCAACCACCAGCTGAGGGTTTCGATGAAATGGCTGACGACCAGGTGTTTGAGGTAAGAGTGAGGGAGAGTTGGATGGGCCTTGATGAGTTCGTCGGCTACCATTGGGTAGACATCGTGTTCTAGTTCTTTTCGCAGTTGCCGGATAAAATAATCGTTTTTAGAGAGCAAGAGACTGGTCACATGATCTTGATTTTTCTTGAAATGCTGAAAGATATGGGCCAGGTAGTCTTGTGGTGAGAGGTGTTCAGCACGCTCAAAGAGATGGTGAAAGAGCTTTTGACAGAGTTCATCTAGCAATAATTCCTTACTCTCGTAATGGCTGTAAAAGGTCGAGCGCCCCACATCAGCAAGGTCTATGATTTCCTGAACCGTGATGGCCTCGTAGTCTTTTTGGTTGAGTAAGTGTAAGAAAGCCTGATAGATAGCTTTTCGAGTCTTTGGTGATGCGACGATCCTGTGCAGTCATATGGACACTTTAGAACAAACTGTTCAGTAACGTACACCCTAAACAGTTTGCCCCTATCCTTTCTGTTGATAGTAGTGGATAATAGATCATGAAGGGAAGAGATAGTAGTCTCATCTCTCAGAAAATCTATAGAAATAAATGTTTGACGCAGTAGCTGATTGGTCTCTTTTTCGCTCTTTAACTCCACTCCAAAGAGTACCTAATCAGCCTTGCGAGGGTGGGAATACGAATAAATTTTTATAAAAATTTATTCTGTCCCACTCCCATTATAACAAAGGATTAAGGATTATGAAGACAAAACATGCGGTCTGGATCGCTTTTTTCTTGAATTTGAGTTATGCCATTGTTGAGTTTATTGCAGGAGGGATTTTTGGATCCAGTGCAGTCCTTGCGGATTCGGTCCATGACTTGGGGGATGCGATCGCTATTGGGATCTCCGCCTTTTCTGGAGAGTATTTCCAATCGTGAAGAAGACAGCCACTATACCTTGGGCTACAAGCGCTTTTAGCCTTTTAGGGGCCATGGTAACGGCAGTGATTCTCATGACAGGGTCCGTTCTGGTTATTTTGGAAAATATAACGAAAATCTTTCATCCACAACCTGTCAACGATGAGGGCATCCTTTGGCTAGGAATCATAGCCGTCAGCATCAATGTGCTAGCGAGTCTCGTCATTCGCAAGGGGCAAACCAAGAACGAATCCATTCTTAGCCTGCACTTTCTGGAAGATACCTTGGGTTGGGTGGCTGTCATCCTAATGGCTATTGTTCTCCGATTTACCGACTGGTATATTCTGGATCCGCTCTTATCCCTTGCTATTTCCATCTTTATTCTGTCCAAAGCCATTCCACGTTTTTGGAGCACGCTCAAGATTTTCCTGGATGCCGTGCCAGAAGGAGTGGATATCCAGCAAGTCAAGAGTGATTTGGAGCAGTTGGAGCATGTGGCTAGTATCAATCAGCTTAATCTCTGGACCATGGATGGGCTGGAAAAGAACGCCATTGTCCATGTTTGTCTAGAGCATGTCAACCACATGGAGGTCTGTAAAGAGTCTATCCGAGACTTGCTCAAAGACTGTGGCTTTCAAAACGTCACCATTGAGGTTGATGAAGACTTAGCAACCCACCGCGCCCACAAGAGAAATATCGAAGAGCTGGAAGTAAGTCAAAGTCATGAACATGATCATCACCATTAATGACGACTTGGTATGAGCAGAAGCTCGATAAAAAGTGTATACTGTAGATAAGTAAGCAATAGAAAGTAGGTTGTTCCTATGAAGAAAACAGTCTATACAAAAGCTGGGCAAGTGGGTCTAGTAGAAGTAGAACGTCCACGCATCGAAGCGCCAGATGATGTCATTCTCCGCATCGTTCGCACCTGTGTCTGTGGATCCGATCTATGGAGCTACCGCAATCCAGATATTGAAGCAGGTCATCAAAATAGTGGCCACGAAGCCATTGGGATCGTCGAAGAAATCGGTGAGTCCATTACAACGGTTAAGCCAGGAGACTTTGTCATCGCGCCTTTCACCCATGGTTGTGGGGAGTGTGATGCCTGTCGTGCTGGCTATGATGGGACTTGTGACCGCCATATTGGCACCAACTGGTCTGACGGGGTTCAAGCAGAGTACATCCGTTTCCACTTTGCCAATTGGGCCCTTGTCAAAATTCCAGGGCAACCTTCTGATTATACAGAAGCTATGCTTAAATCCTTCTTGACGCTAGCAGATGTCATGCCGACGGGCTATCATGCGGCGCGTGTAGCAGATGTGCAAAAAGGTGACAAAGTCGTGGTCATTGGTGACGGTGCTGTTGGCCAATGTGCTGTCATTGCAGCTAAGATGCGTGGTGCGTCTCAAATCGTCCTTATGAGTCGCCACGAAGACCGTCAACAGATGGCCTTGGAGTCAGGCGCGACAGCGGTTGTGGCTGAGCGTGGTGAAGAAGGGATTGCCAAGGTGCGTGAAATCCTCGGAGGTGGAGCAGATGCGGCCCTTGAATGTGTCGGTACCGCAGCAGCTGTCGATCAAGCCCTTGGGGTTCTTCACAATGGTGGACGTTTAGGTTTTGTCGGTGTGCCTCATTACAATAACCGTGCCCTTGGTTCGACCTTTGCCCAAAATATCTCAGTGGCAGGTGGAGCGGCCTCAGTTACTACTTATGACAAACAGTTCTTGTTAAAGGCTGTCCTTGATGGCGATATCAATCCAGGACGTGTCTTTACTCATAGTTATAGCTTGGACGAGATTGATCAAGCCTATAAAGACATGGATGAACGCAAGACTATTAAGGCTATGATTGTGCTTGAGTAATGAAAAAGTCTAGTAGAAATGATCTACTAGACTTTTTTTTTGTAGTGAAAATAAAATCTTATTTCAAATCCGACATCACTTGTTTCTTGGTGAAGGTGCGCTCTTGTTTGTTGGCTAGGGCCTTGATGCGCGCATCTAGGAGAATAGCACGGCCTTCGGCACTTCGGGTATAGACGAGGTCATACTTACCTAGGCTCTTTCGGATTTGCTCCACAAAGGCTTGGGCATCCTCTTTCCGTTTGTCAAAGAGGCTTGGTACAGCGAAATATTCTGTTTGATCGGATACCTTTTCCTGTGCTTTCAGGATATAGCGCTGATTTTCAATCGGTGCGAAGAATTCGATCATGGTTTGCGAGAAGAGTTCCTTCTCCCGCATGGTTCCGCCCTTCAAATAGATCAGCGTGTTGATGGCATCCTTTCTGTCTCGTACGACTTGGATGCGGGTTTCTTGGGTCTGGATCTGTCCAGAAAGGAGGAGGGCTTGGTGAATAGCCTGGCCGAAGACTTCTAACCGTTTATAAGGGCTCTTATAGAGATAGTAGCGGAGCCAAGCAAGGAGAGCGAGAACAGCTAAAGACGAATAGAAGAATTAGAGACGCTTTATTCCCTCCTCCTCTATGTGAATAGTAAAAAAGGTTGGCGAAAGCATCGGTCAAAGTGGCGGCCGTCAGCCAACGAGCTAGCTTTCTGGCGTCAAAAAATAGGGCCAGGGGCAGGAAGTGTTTATCCACTTGGACCTCATTTGCAATCTCCATATTCTCCAGAATCGGAAGGGCTTTTTGCCAGCCGTCTCGGAGTTCTTGACGATGGGTGGAGCGCTCTAAGGTCTCTTCATTGAGTTTTTGCAACTGTTTTTTAGTATAGCGGATATTGTCAAAGGCTAGACGTTCGATGCCAGATTCGATGAAGGGCTCCTTGTAATGGAGGCCTAAAAATTGCTTCATCCGTCTTTCTAAGAGCTCCAGATCAGGACTGTATTCTTTCAGCTGATCAGTGATGGCCTCGATCTCTTCCTTTTCAAGATCGGACTTTTCATACCATTTCTTTAGGGAAAGATTGATGGAGACCAGGTGCCAGATATTACTAGTCTTGTCTGGCTCCTGAGGCCACACTCGGATGGCACGGCCTCGCATTTGGTTGCTGAGCATAAAGCTACCGACAAAGCTCGCTAGGATCAGGGAATTAACGCAAGGTGCATCCCAGCCTTCCCCTAGAAGTGACTTGGTTCCAATGACGACTTGGATAAGCCCTTCTTGAAAGAGCTGGGTCACAGCTGTCACCAAATCATGTTGAGAACCAACCAAGCGAACCTTGAGAAAGTCATCTGGAGATAAGTGGCCGACACTTTGGTAAGTCAATCGATTCCCTCCTAGAAGCTCTTCTAGTCTTGGCTTAGCGACCGTCGGGATGATGACGATGCTACCGGTCAAGACAGCGATGGCAGGAGGACTAGTTAGCTCTAAGCTTTCTCTGCGAATAGATTCAAAATAGGAGAGAACTCCCAACTGAGTGAATTGGGCATCTTTATCTCCGAGATTAACTTCGAAATCTTGACGAATATAGTCTGTTAGGACCAATTGGCGCAGTTGACTTCCAAGCGCCTGGTATTCCGCCTTGAAAATTTCTCGAACCGCATTGAGTTTTCCGAGGGATTGGTTGAGCAGAAGGTCTTGTTTTTTGTTGCGGACCAGTTTGACTTGTTTTCGATCGATCAAGCTGGCTGCTTTTAATTCATGAAGCAGTTGCTTCTCGTATTCCTCAGGTAGATTGTACCAGTGAGGCACCTGAAAGAGCAGGCCTTGCAGGAGAATTTCAAGCCAGTCCAGGGTGAAAGCAGGTAGTTTCTTGGCTCCTAAAAGGTCCTGGAAACGTTTGGGAAAGTCGATTCCCTTGCTTCGAAGAAAGATCAGGGTAGCAGAGAGATACTTGGGCTCATTGAGCAATTCATCGTCGCTGATCTGACCAGATAAGGCTTGGCAGTTTTGGAGGTGTTGGCAAAAGAGGGGATCGGAAGTCAGTTGTTGCAAGAGAGCATTCTTTTGTTGGCTAAAAGCATCCAACTGCTCTTGCTCTTCCTTGGTTGGAAAGGCGAAGTAAACATAGTCTTGGTGGGGACAAAGGGTGTCTTCCTTGACCAATTCGGGAACCGTAATTTCCTCATCAATCTCACCACACATGCGGATATAGCGATCCCAAAGGGCAGGGTCTCCTTCATAAGGTGGGGTAGCGGTGAGGGAGATCATCTTTAAGTCAGGAAAGGCTTGATGAAAGGCTTCCAAACTCTTCCACCATTCATTGCGCAAGTGGTGACACTCATCTAAACAAAGGGTCCCGAGTGAGATGGCTTTGAAAGTAGTAAAGATATCAAAGCCTTTGAAATCAAATGTTTCAATCTCTGCCTGGTCATCGGTATCCTCAGCTTGTGATTGACCGACGACTTGGTTCATGGCGCTGTGTAGGGCCTGATAGGTAGCCACTGTAATCAGCTTAGGATGTTTGAGGTCCTGAGAGATCAATTGCCCCGCTTGGCTTTCATCTTTCAAGAATGCTTGGACAATCCGGTCGACCCATTGCTGGCGAATCGTGACCGTAGGAGCTAAGATCAGAGTTGGCTGACCAAAGCGCCGGATAAATTCGATACCCAGGGTTGTTTTCCCAGAGCCAGGCGCTGCTACCAAATGCAGATGGCCATCCGCCATAAAAGCGTCACTCTTATCGAGAACGCGTTTTTGATAGTGTCTCCATTGGCCTGTAAAGGCTAGTTCTTGTAACATTGGTTTCCTCCCTTGTACTGTCCCCATTATATCATAGCGGAGGACAAGAATCTTTTGGTAGAAGCTGAAGATTTCTACTTTCTAATGAGAATGGCAAACAGGAATCATTCGGACAGAGCGAAAAAGCCCAATCATTTGATTAGGCTTTTTCATGTTAGTCTTTCTTTGTTTTACGAGAGAGTCCAAAGGCAGCACCCATGCTAAGAAGACCAAGACCTAGAGTCGTCAAAGCAATGGAGTTTTTGCTTCCTGTATTTGGAAGACTTGCTTCTTTTTGAGGAAGAGCTGCAGGTGCGATATAGACTGCTGTTTTGGCAGGCTCGTTTTTAGCTGGTGTGAATACTGTCGGTTTCGCAGGTGTTACAACAGCCGGTTTTTGAGGAGTAGGAGTCGGTGTTGCAGGCGTTTGGATGCTAGGTGTTTGTGGTTTTGCTTTCGCCACGCGATGAGTTTTTGAAATCAACTCATATTTGTCTGTTTGTACCTTGAAGACACGACCTTTTTGGACGGTTTCAACGACTTTATTGGCAAATTGAACGTTCAACAAGTCAGCAAAGTTTTTGTCGATATTTAGGTAAAGACCATTTGTTCCATTGACCAATGGATCAAAGTCTGTTTTTTTCTCAGCATGTTTTCACCAACCACTGTCAAAGAGATACCCAGCATCTTGAAGGGCCTTCAGTGTCGCTTCTTTGGTTGGTGTATCCTTTGTAAGATCAATGTCCTCGTCTGTAATCAAGAAAGCAAAGCGATGGTTGTTTGCCCCAGTCCCCCAGTTGTAGTCCCCTGAAGTAGCAATATGATGCAATGGAACAGTAGCATTTTCATAGTAGCCCTATAGTTTTGATGGTTTTCAGAGCGGAAATGAAGCTTTCTGGATCACTTGTGAACTTAGATCCATTGAAATCATGGTATTTGACTTCACTAGCTCTTTCGTATTCAACCAATCCTAAACGAGCTTGAATATTTTTGGCCGATAGATTGCGAACGAAGGTCTCGACATTCTTCATCGTATCCCTGATGTGAGAATCCATTGAAGTTGATTTGTCAATGACAAAGACGATGTCGGATGTTGCTTGAACTTCTTTTTTATTGACCACATCGGCTTCTTTTGTCACTTCGACTACAGTTGTTTTATTGACTGTTTCAGTTGTTGTCTCAGTGTAGTCAGCTGTCTCTTTGGTTGATGTAGCTGTCTTGGTAGATGAGACTGGTTTTGAAGTGCCAACAGGTGTGTCTTGATCGGCTAAGCTAGTCGTTTTGATGGTTGCTGTTGAAGTAGTGGTTGTGTCTGCGCCGTCTGTTTTAGCAGATGGGCCAGTTTTTTTGACGTCCACAGCGATGACATCTCCAGCTTTTGCTTTATCAGCGGGAACAACTGGTGTATTGGCTTTGGCGTTAATTTCTTCTGTTGCAGCGGTGATAGGTGATTTTGTGGCTGTAGTAGCTGCAGGAGCGGCTTGGGTTGTGCTAGGTGCAACGTCATCAGCAGAAGCGATAGTCGTTCCTGTGAAGACCGTTCCTAAAACAACGGAAGCTAAAGTTAAAGTTTGTTTACGTGAAATAGTATATTTTTTCAAAATACGTCCCCTTTTTAATAAACTTTTTTCTATCATACAGGTTTTTGAAAAACTTGTCAACGGTATAATAATCAAGGGTTTTTGGCTTTTTATATCCCTAGTTATTGATAAAAGAACTGAGTGAGAAAAAAATATTCACAAAATAATTTAAATATACAAATAGTGTGAAAGAAAAATAGGATTCCCTACAAATTTGCAGGAATCCTTATTTTATCGGCATTTCTACTATATTTTTTTAGTCGTAAAAAAATACTAGCTAGTCACTTTATTTATGTTTCTAAATCAACACATAGGTT